>ERZ761602.242-NODE-242-length-130551-cov-8.121858_pt1 | contig 130551 bp, 112 predicted proteins | sample MGYA00512165_ERZ761602 | MGnify/ENA primary metagenome ERZ761602 (study PRJEB28899, sample SAMN02445085) | bioreactor sludge metagenome | biome: EBPR sludge; isolation source: Thorneside wastewater treatment plant | place: Australia: Brisbane, Thorneside...
AGTGGGCAGAGGGCGGATGAATGTTCCGCGCGGAACAAATGGCTTGTTGCTGGTTACTGGTTGCTGGTTGCTCGCGGTTACATGGCCGCCGACTTGCCCTCCCCCTGCTCCCGCCCGGAGTACCAGGAGGGGGAGATTGAAGATTGTTCCGCGCGGAACACTGGGCCATCTCCTCTGCGCACTGCCCACCGCCCACTGCCGACTGCCCGCTGCGAATTGTTCTGCGCGGAACAATGGGAGCTTGGGTGGGGCTTTGGGGTTGGTGGCGTGCGGTGTCGGCGGGGTGGGGTGAGTGACTGGTGGACAAACGAAAGCCGCGTTTTCCTGCTTTGGATGCGGGAAACGCGGCTTTTGCGGATCTTTCAGTGCCCAGGACAGGACTTGAACCTGCACGATGTTACTCGCTGCCACCTCAAAGCAGTGCGTCTGCCAATTCCGCCACCTGGGCTTAGGGGGCGGCATTATAGGTGCATACCGGCGGGGGTCGCAAGGCTTTGGGGGCAGAGAATTTTCTGACTGCTACTGTTTCGCGGCGGCGGGCTGTGTGGCGGGGGCGAGAAGGGGGGCGATGACGCTTCTTACAAACGGGCGCATGGTGGCGCCGATGTGGTCGCCGCTGTTGTAGTGTCGGCGCCAGTCGGCGTTGTAGGGGAGTTGGTGCAGCTTTTCGTATTGCTTTGCGTCGCCGTGGGTGGGCATTTCAAACCCGACCCGGCCTGCGGCATCGGTTCGGACGCGGTCGACGGTTCCGAAATTGCGCGTGCCGAAGCCCAGGACAGGATCGCGCGAGCTGTTGAATGAATAAGCGTTTCCCCGAACCCGCGCGAGGGATGGCGAGAGGTCAAACCGGGGCGAGAGCGCCGGCGCGAGCATGAGCCATGCGTCGATCATCACGCCTTCGGGGAGTTGGGCCAGCGCCCATGCGGCAATGCCCGCGCCGCCGCTGTGACAGGTGATGATGATTCGTCGATTTGGTTGCTCGCGCGCGGTCGTTGTGATGAGGGCTGCGACGATGGCAGACTCTGATTGGTGGCGCGCGACATTGGTAAGTGCGTTGAAGCCTTCGTCTTCGCCGGTCCAGTCGTAGATGTAAATCTCTGCGCCCAGTCCGGCCTGCGAGAGGCCCTGTTTCACCATTTCATCGGGGAAGCGATGTCCTCCGATGCCTGGGAGATGGATGATGAGGGGTTGCGTGTCGGTGCCGGCGATGGGCTGGGTCGTCGGCATGCCGGCGAGGCTGCGCGCCGCAGTCAAGAGCAGCGCGGCGGCGAGCAGGACGCAATGAAACTGCGGGCGTATCAGCATTTCAATACTCTAAAAGGACTCGCCGGGAACGGTGGCATTAAAAGATATCCCCGATCGATTCGATATCAAACAACTCGGCAAAGATCTCGACGCGGTCGGTGGTGGGGTGAAGGAGTCGGCGGACGCCGGGGAAGTCGATCGCGGGCATGCTCCTGCGGAGGATGAGGCCGCCGGCGTGGGTGCGGACGAGCGCGTGGCTGGCATCGTCGCCGATATCGGTGATGCCGTCGAACGCGCCCTCGCGCACTGCGCGGCAGGCCGCCTCGATCCACCCTTCGCCGCCGCCTTTGTTGAGGAGCATGGTGCGCAGGTTGGCGTGCAGCAGCACATCGCGGCCGGTGGCGCGCGCGGCGCGGGCCAGTTCCAGCAGTTCGGCTTTCAGCGGGGTGAAATCGCCCGACAGTTGTGGGGCGAGCAACGGCTCGACTTGCAATTCGGTGGCGCCGTCTTTGATGCAGCTTGTCGCTTCGATGGCCTTGATCGTCGCTTTAGCCATGCCTGATTGGCAGATTTTCGCCACAACCGACGTCTTCCGCGCTGCGGCGCGCGAGGCGTCGGCGACGAAAGGGGGAAAGACGCTCACACCCGGGCAGCCCGACTCGACGGCGGCTTGCACGAGCGCGATTGTGTCGGCGGCGCTGGTCTCGTGGCGGTAGTGCGAGAGCTGCAACCGTGGGGCGAGATCGGCCGGGATTGAGTTTACACACCGATCGGATGCCATGTGGTCTTTGTTTCCTGGGTCTGAAGAATCATGTACGGCGACTGGGCTTCGTCCTTGCTCCAGTCGCGGTCATGGAAGATGACTCGCTTCATGTTCTCCGCCCCTTTCTGTTGCAGCAGTTTGCGCTCGGCAGGTTCGCCATTGCAGGCAATGACTGCGTTGACATCCATATGACTAGCCATGTGCTCGCACAATTCGCTGCGCAGGCCGGTGAGGATGTTCACCACCCCGCCGGGCAGGTCGCTGGTGGCGAGCACCTCGGCAAACGAGACCGCAGCGAGTGGGTTGGAGTATGACGCCAGCGCGATGACCGAGTTGCCCCCGCAAATGGCTGGCATGATGACGCTGATCAGCCCGAGCAATCCAGATTTTTCCGGTGCGATCGCGGCGACGATGCCGGTTGTTTCGAGCATGCTGAAGTTGAAATGACTCGACTGCACCGGGTTTACGGTGGAAAAGATCTGCTGATACTTGTCGGCCCAGCCGGCGTAGTACAGCGTACGGTCAATGGATTGCTCGACTTCTTTCGTGGCCGATGAATTGTCGCCGCCGCATTGGACGAGTTCGGCGATGAACTGCGCCCTGCGGCCTTCGAGCATCTCGGCGATGCGGTAAAGGATCTGCGATCGGTTGTATGCGGCGCGTTTTGCCCAGCCGGCCTGCGCGGGGCGGGCCGCTACAACCGCGTCGCGAAAATCCTTTCGGGAACAAAGGCACATGTTGGCGATCGGCTCGTTTCGGGCGTCTTTCAACAGGTAGAAGCGGCCCGACTCGGTGCGGGGAAACTTCCCGCCGACGAAGATCTTGTAGGTCTTCAGCACTGGAATGCGCGCGTCGCCGTGGTCGTCCTGCAGCCGCGCCGCCCGCAAGGGTTTGACCGCGGCGAGAGTGCCGTTGGATTTACCGTTGGTTGAAGGTCGTTTTGCCATGCTGAAATCTCTTTAAGCCTCTGAACTGTTAGCCACAGATAAACACAGATGAAGCGCAGAAAGATTGCACAAATTTCCAGGCCCGCTGGCAGTTGACTGAGGTCTGATCGCTGAGTCAGGGTGAATCAGTATGACTTCAACCTTGTTCATCCGTGTTCATCCGTGTGCATATGTGGCTATATTGTTTTCTCCGAGTCTCTGTATCTCTGTGTCTCCGTGGTCAATCAACTCTGAGATATGCCGCAAGGCCATGCAGCCCGCCTTCACGGCCTACGCCGGATTCTTTGTACCCGCCGAAAGGAGAAGTCGGGTCGAACTTGTTGTAGGTGTTCGCCCAGACCACGCCGGCGCGCATGGCGTTGGTGATTTTGAAGATCTTGCTGCCCTTGTCCGTCCACACTCCGCCGCTGAGGCCGTAGGGCGTATTGTTTGCCTTCTCGACCGCCTCCTCCGGCGTGCGAAAAGTCTGGACAGCGAGCACCGGCCCGAAGATCTCTTCCTGCACCACCCGGTGTGACTGCGCGCAATTCAGGAAGAGCGTCGGTCGGCAGAAAAATCCCTTCGCGGGCAGTTCGCAATCGGTCTGCCACACGTTGGCTCCTTCATCGCCTGCAAGCGAAAGATAGCCGTTGATCTTCTCAAGCTGCATCTTGCTGTTGATGGCACCAATGTCGGTGTTCTTGTCCAGCGGGTCGCCGACGATGAGCGTCTGCATGCGATCCTGCAACTTGGCGATCACTTTGTCGTGGATACTTTCCTGCACCAGCAGCCGCGAGCCGGCGCAGCAGACATGGCCCTGATTGAAGAAGATGCCGTTGATGATTCCCTCGACCGCCTGATCGATCGTGGCATCATCAAAGATGACGTTAGCCGCCTTGCCGCCGAGTTCGAGCGTGTACTTTTTGTTCGTGCCAGCGATGGCACTCATGATTCGCTTGCCGACATCAGTGCTGCCGGTGAAGGCGATCTTGTCGATGCCCGGGTGGTTGACGATTGCCGCGCCAGTATCGCCGGCACCCGTGATGATGTTGACGACTCCCGGCGGAAGGTCGCAGTCCTGGATAATCTCCGCGAGCTTCAGCGAGGTGAGCGGGGTGGTCTCAGCGGGCTTGAGAACGACGGTGTTGCCACAGGCGATCGCGGGGGCGATTTTCCATGCGGCCATCAGCAAAGGGAAGTTCCAGGGAATAATCTGCCCACAGACACCCAGCGCGCGCGGCGCGCGGCCGGGAAAGGCGTACTCGAGTTTGTCTGCCCAGCCGGCGTAGTAAAAGAAGTGGGCGGCAACGAGCGGGATATCCACATCCCTACTTTCACGTATGGCCTTACCACCATCCATGGACTCGATAATGGAGAGTTCGCGGGCGCGTTCCTGGATCATGCGCGCGATGCGGTAGACATATTTTCCTCGTTCTTTCGCGGGCATTTTCGACCAGACTTTGTCGTATGCGTTGCGCGCCGATTTGACGGCGCGATCGACGTCTTTGTGGGTTGCTGAAGCCACCTGGCTCAGCGGCTTCTCGGTTGCCGGGTTCACGGTCTCGAAAGTTTTGCCTTCCGTCGATGGCGAGAACTTGCCGCCGATGAAAAGGTCATAGCTCGGCTTGATTTCGACCTTCGCCGTCTCGGGTGCTGGGGCGTATTGCCACCGGGTAGAGAAGTTGAGACGCAGCGGGGGATTTTGAGTAGGCATGGAGAGGGTCCTTCAGATGGCATTATACCGATTTTCGCCCCAATAGTTGTGCCGTGGGGCTTGTTTTGCGTGCTTCAGTCGAGCCGTCATTGCTTAGATGTCGACTCCAACGCTCGCCATCAGCCGAACGGCATTGTTGCGGTAGAGTTTTTGCAATACCGGATCGGGCAGACAAAGGCCGCGCAACGTGGGCTGCTGCATTTCGGGGAGGTCGGGGTCGGTGATGGGGCTGTCGCCGACGAATGCGGTCTCCCACAGTTTTCGGTGCACCCAGAATCGGCTGGCATAGAAGTCAAACCCGCGATCATCCCCGCTGACCTGATCGCTACCGAAGAGGATGCGGTCCTGGTTACGGATGAAAAATTCGCGCATTGCATCGCGCCGGCAGCAGACTTCCCGCTGCATCCATCGTGTGGCAGAGCAGTCGAGCCAGAGATTTGGAAACCGGTCGAGCAAGCCCTGCAGCCGCGGAAGGTCTTCCGGGTTGCCGCCGAGGTGTGCTCCAACCCACGGGTTGCCGTCCACTGACTCGATCGCCTCGGCAAAGAGCTGGTAGTGAAGATCGCGCGTGCCAAACTTCGCGGTGTCGGCGTACTTGGATTGATACCAAAGCTCCGGATCACCCACGTGTGACATGATGATCATCCTGCGGTCGAGCACCGCTTTCAGCACCCGGTGAAAGATGGGCGAATCAAATGTCATGTTGGCGCGCGCGAGCGTGCCGGGTGCCATGTGAAACTTGGCGATGCGCGTGCCGATGTTGTAAAAGCCGTCGAGCCGTCTCAGCCAATCGTCGACCCAGCCCGTGGTGCCAATGTCGCGCCATGCCGGAACGGCATTGAAGTGAATGCGTTCACCCCAGACGCGCTTTAGGCGGATTGCCTCTTCGAGCGGGCCCATGGTGAAGAACGTATCGATCCCATAATGGTCGGCGGCGGCGAACCACGCGCTGGCATGCGCGGCGCTGAGCAGGTGACAATGAAAGTCAATCACTTTGCCACGCACCTTTGGCCGGGGCATCGGAGCGCGCAGATTTTGGCCGGTGCGGTTGTGCTCGGGAACTTGGGGCGAAGTGTCGTCCATTGAAATGATTTGATGGTAAGCACCGACTGTTATGCTGTCGAATTGGCCCCCGAGGGGCGCGGAAATCCGGCGCGGGAGTCGGGGAAGATTGACATACGGGCACTGGTGCGCCGACAATGAAAAATCGGGCGAGGCTTGCCCACAGGATCAGTTGTTGCAGGAAGGGTTTAGCACCATGAGTTACCGCATCGGTTCTGCTGCACGCACGGTTGTCGAGTCGCTGGAGGTCCGCCAATTGCTGGCGAGCATCAGCGGGACAGTCATCGAAGATCTGGACAACGACGGCCAGCGCGACGGCCGGGAGCGGGCGCTGGCAGGCGTGACCGTCTTTCTCGACCAGAACCGCAACCGCCAACTCGATGCCGGCGAGGCAAGCACGGTGACCAACTCCGCAGGCCGTTACGAGTTTGCCGGGTTGCCCGTCGGTCAGTACTTCGTCTCTCACCTTCCCCCGGCAGGGTACGGCCAGAACTCCCCGGGCAAAGGTGGCTTCGGCAATTTTAGTGGCAAATTTAACATTACTCTTGCCTTTGCCAGCGGGGTTACCGATGAACTGCGCTCGATCGTCGAATCGGCTGCAGCGCGCTGGGAAAAGGTGTTGGTGGGTGACCTCACGGGTGTGGCCGATGAACGTTACGGCGATATCGATGACATTGTGATTGAAATCTTTGCCAAGAAAGTCGATGGTGTGGGCGGCACGCTCGCGTCTGCAGGGCCGCGATTGGTTCGCGACGCCTCGATCGCTCGCGGTGCCAACTTGCCGTATCGCTCAGCGGCGACGTTCGACATTGCCGACAGCAAAAACCCGGGTTTATACGACACAGCGGTGCACGAACTCGGCCACGCGCTCGGGTTTACCCTGAATACCTGGTTCAGCTTTGATGATGAAGAAGCCGGGACGTCACTCATTGGGGGCCGTCAGGGCAGTCCGCTTTTCCTTGGTGCCAACGCGCTGCGAGAGTATCGCACGATCTTCAACCAGCCCAAGGCCCCCGGCGTGCCGCTGGAACCATTTACCGCCGGGGCAGGAAGTGCGTTCTCGCATTTCAGTGAAGCACTGCTTGGCAACGAAATGATGACCCCTTTCGCAGAGTCATCGGGTTCACCGCTTAGCCGTATCACAGTCGGCCTGATGCAGGATATCGGCTACGTCGTCGATTATCGCGCTGCCGACCCTTACGACCCGACGCAGCAAGACCTGCCCGTAACCAACCCCGATAACGCCGGCGGGGGTTTGCTCGATTTTTCGTACACCATCACAATCGACGACCCCAATGCCGTGTTTCAAGGACGCGACTTTTCTTCAAGGCAGAATCAGCGGCCTACACTCGATGCCGTGCGCAGCGAGAATGCGCTGTACGCAGTGAATGACATTGTCAAACTTCGCGCGGTAGGTGCCAACGACAACGACATCGGCGATGCCGTGACCGCCGTCGCGTTTTATCTTGAGTCGAACAATATTCCCGGCCTGCAAACCGGACGCGATGGCGACACGCCGGTTAACACCGACCAATCGCCCGCGGGTGGGTTTCGCGTGAATGCCAACACCGAGTCGCTCGGCCTCGCCGCTGGCACTTACACCTTTTACGCCCGACCGTTCGACCAGATTCTCACCGCCGGGAAGACCAAGCAGGTAGAAGTGCAGATTTTCGATCCGACCACTGCCCCTCGAAAGCCCACTGAGCTTGCGGCGTCGAGCATTTCGTCGTCGGAAGTGGTGCTGCAGTGGAATGATCGCTCGAACAACGAGTTTGGTTTTGTGATCGATCGCGCCCGGGACGAGTTCTTCACCCGCGACGTGAAACGCTTCACACTCGGCGGCAACACAACCACATTCACCGACACGCGCTTGCCCGCGGGGACGCAGTTCTTTTATCGAGTGCGCAGCTTCAACATCGGCGGGCCGAGCAGTTTTGCCGGTCCGCTTACCGTGCGCACCGGTAATCTCGGCGAACGGGTGATCGATGTCACCGAGCAGGTGGCCTTCAATCGACCCGAAGCCAAAGCCCGCGGGCAGGTTTCCGGGTTGTTTGATCCCAACGCGCTCAACAGCAACAGCCTGGTGCTGTTCGGTGGCACCAAGCTCGATGTCAGCCCATTCCTCGAGTTTGACGGCGATTATTTCGTCTATGCCCGATGGTCAACGCCCAGCAGCGAACTTGGCATGGGTGTGTTTGACATCAAGGACTCCAACGGCAGGCAGCAGCGGCCGGTGACGATCGATCTCAACACCAGGGGCACCGAAAACGGTTATGTGTTGATCGGCAAATACACCTTCAACACCACCGCCGATGCAACGGTTACTTTCCGCCCGCTGAATCGTGCGCAGACAGTGAATCTCGATGCAGTGAGATTCCTGCCGGCGTTTGATCCGACAACGCGCGGCCGCGCATGACGGCGGCGGGTTTGCTCACCAGGATATGGCTGCAAGCAACGCCGCGCGGTTGTGTTCCCACGCAGCCGGGCCGGGTTGCGCTTTGGGCAGTTCGAGGGTGATGATGGGAATGGCCAAGTCGCCGCCGGCGTAGCTGCCGAGCGAGCCGGGGGTGGGGTAGCCAATATTGGCAGTCACCGGATATCCATTGTGCGCAGTCATGGCGCGTGCCAGCGCTTCCCCGGGACCGTCATAGTTGTTCTGCTGGCGGTCGCCTCTAATCGAATGAATGCTGATCATGTGCTTCGGGCGAAACTTCGCCATCGCCGCGAGAATGGCCCGGGTTTCCGGCTCGCTGGCAGGCTGAGTCCCCCCGCGGGCGGCTCGCGACCCACCGGGCTGGAAGTTGCGCGCCGGAAAATTTCGGTTGCAGTCGATTCCCCGGGCGTTGGTTCGAGTGCGCCGGGCGTAGCCGTCTGGGTTGGCCACCTCGATGATCGCCACAGTTCGACCACTGACAAGCGCCGGGTTGGCACGCAGGTGTGCGATCAAGCCGCGCGTGCAATCGACGCTCGTCGGTTCGTCTCCGTGTATACCGCCGAGAATGAGTATTGTCGGCGACCCGTTTCCAAAGACTTCAACCTCAATGGACCGGCCCTCAACACTCGTGCCGATAACTTCTCGCCTGTTTTGCGGCCGCGGCGGGGTTGCCACGGCCGGGCTTGAGGCGGCCGGCTCGCTGGCACTGCGACGGAAGTCTGTCGTGTCGACGCAGCCGACCATCAATCCAATGCAGCCGATGCCCGTGAGGAGGCCAATCGCAATTACTCTCATGCCGCAGTTGTATCGGAGAAAACGCCACGGCGACATTCGCCGGCACCCGGACTTTCTCGGCTTCCGCTTACACCACCTGCACCACGAATTTCGACTTGTAATCCGGTCCGCTGCGCTTGACGAGCAGCCGCAGTTCCCATTGATACCGCGGGTAGCTTCGGTCGCCCTTGAGCGTGGTTGGAAGTTGCTCAAACGGGACATGAAACACAACATCGCCGCTGATCGTTCGATCGGCCACTAAGTCCTGTGCCGGAGCGAATGGCTGCTCGCTGATCCAGGCGTCATCGGTATGCGTCTGGTTCTTTCCTGTGCGATTACTGCGGATCGTGCGACGGCATACCAGGGTGGCGGTCGCCGTTTCAATGTTTCCGCCGCCGGCTAGCTCCAGTTTGACATTGACCTTCAGCGGGTGGCCCCTGCGGATGGGGTAGGCGTCGGTTGTCACCAGTGCATCGCTCACCTTGTGCATCAATGACCAGAAATGTGCGGCAGTCCACAGAGGTGCGATGCCCACCGCCAGGTAGACCACCGAAACCCAGACGGCAAACGAGTCGTACGGCCTTTCTGCAACCCTGAAGTAGTGAAAAATCGCGAAGCCGCCCACCAGCCACCACACACCCGCAAGCAACGCGGCGTTGTTAAACTTGCTGGCGGTCGTCATTCCGGTGGGCAAGAGCCACTGGCCATTGCCCTTCTCGATCGGTGGGAGCTTCTTTGACGATCCACCGGACAGCAGCAGGATCAACCCGATGCTGAGGTGCAGCATGGGAAAGAGAATGAACAAATATGGCCCGAAGTCGTGTCGCTTGAGTAGAAACGCAGCCGATGCGTCGCGGCGGTCGAAAAAGGCGTCGACGGTGCTCCCTTTTGGAAATCGCGCGACCAGATCATGGGCCGATTCGCCGCCCACATTCATCCCGCCGGGGTAGATTGTCTTGCTGGTGCGCGTCTCCCCTCCGACGGTGTAGTTGTAGCTAATCCGGGCGGTATGCCGGGTGTGCCGTCGGCCCTTGTGGTAGCTGCTGGACGTGTCCACCGCCGAGAGTGTGATCGTAGCCTTGACAGGCTCGGCGTTACGGATGGCGGCGTCCTGGTGCCATGCCATGACCAGGCCAACCCCGATAAACACCATTGCCACCCCACCGAACACGATTGAAATGATCCATCGACCCATGGCGGGAATGATATGGATCGCCATCGGGACGTACACCATTCTTGGCGTCAAATCGAGAAATGCCGAAAGTCGTGGCGCGGGCAGCGTTTGGGATTGCAGAAGGGTGCACTTGCGCGCGATAATGACGAAGGCGATATGGCGAAACGAACCGGGAACAACTCCAAACCGAAACAGGCACCCCCACGCAGGCGTGAAGGAGCGACTTCTGTGGTCAGGCCCTCGAGGATGGCGCAGGCCGCCGGGCCGGCGACGGCGATCGCGCCACCACCGCCGACACTATTGCAGTCGCCGCATTTGCCGGGCGCGGTCTTACCGGTGGAGGCACCGCCGGCGATAGCGCCTGCGCCGCCGGTTCAGCTCATGGCCCCGGAATCCGCTGCGCCTGCAGTTGCCGAGAGAGGGAACGGCGGCGCCGCGCCTTCGGAAAATCGGGCCAGCACCCCCGGCGGCGTGTCGCCGTTCACCCGGTTTGGCCTCTCACGGTCGGCGCGCAATGTAAGCGAGCCAATCGTATATGAACCCCAGCCCGAGCCTGCGCATGTACCCATCCCGCCGTTGCTGTTTGAATGTGCTTGGGAAGTCTGCTGGCAGTTGGGTGGGATTTACACCGTGCTTCGAAGCAAGGCCTCTGCGATGACAGCCCGATGGGGCGATCGCTATTGCCTCATCGGCCCCTACAACCCCGCCACCGCGGCGCTGGAGTTTGAAGAGCGGCCCAGCGAAGGCGTCGTGCGCGATGCGCTCGACCGCCTGCGCGCCCAAGGCATCAACTGCCACTATGGCAGGTGGCTGATTGCCGGGCGACCCCGGGTGATTCTTCTCGACCACCGCTCCCGTTACGACCGGCTGGGCGAAGACAAGTACCTGTTCTGGAAAGACCACGGAATTACCGTGCCCGACGGCGACGGCGAGGTGAATGATGTTGTCGCATTTGGCTTCACCGTAACCGAGTTCTTCCGCGCGCTCAGCGAAGTAAAGGGCGAGCAGCCGGTTCTGGCGCATTTTCATGAGTGGATGGGCGGGGCAGCGGTGCCCCGGATCGCACACCTCGGCTTGCCGATCACGACGGTCTTTACCACGCATGCGACGTTACTCGGCCGCTACCTGGCCAGCGACAATCCCCACTTTTACGAGCACCTGCCGTTTCTCGACGGCGACACGCTCGCCGATAAGTATCGCATTCTTCCAAGGCATCAGATCGAAAAAGCCGGGGCGCACGCTTCGACGGTTTTCACCACTGTTAGCGAAGTGACCAACGCCGAGGCGACGCAATTACTCGGACGCTCGGCAGACATCATTACGCCCAACGGGTTGAACCTTCAGCGGTTCCATGCGTTGCATGAGTTTCAGAACATGCACGCGCAGTACAAAGAGCGGATTCATCAGTTTGTGATGGGTCACTTTTTCCCGAGTTATACGTTTGACCTCGATCGCACGCTCTACCTTTTCACGTCAGGTCGATACGAATACAAAAACAAGGGGATGGACCTCTTCATTGAGGCGCTGCATCGTCTCAACCAGAGGCTGAAGCACGTTTCTGATCCGCCGACGATTGTGGCGTTCATCGTTACGCGCGCGGCCAACCGACATTTTAATGTCGAGGCGCTGCGCAGTCAGGCACAGTTTCGAGAGTTGAAGAATACTTGTATCGATCAGGAACGCGCCATGGGCCGGCGGCTGCTTCAAAGTGTCCTGACGGGCCGTCTGCCGGCGCTGAGCGACCTGATTACCCCTGATGCGTCGGTGAAGCTCAAGCGTGCCATGCACGCCTGGCGCAGCCCGCGGCAGCCTTTGATTGTCACGCATGACCTGGCCGACGACGCCGGCGATCCGGTGATTAACCATCTTCGCCATCGCAAGATGTTTAATGCCGCAGACGACCCGGTGAAGGTCGTGTTTCACCCGGAGTTTCTGAGTGCCACGAGTCCGCTTATCAGCCTCGACTACGACAGCTTCGTGCGTGGCTGTCATTTGGGAATATTCCCAAGTTATTACGAGCCATGGGGTTATACGCCCCTGGAAGCCAATGCGCTCGGTGTCCCGGCGGTGACGACGGACCTCAGCGGGTTCGGGGCGTACGTCCAGCGGCATATCGATCGGCACGACGACAACGGCATCGTCGTCCTCAACCGTCGCCAGCGCGGGTTTGAGGAGACCTGCAATAACCTTGTCGATTACCTCATGCAGTTCTGCAGCCTCAATCGCCGGCAGCGCATCGAAATGCGCAACCGCGTCGAGCGGCTGAGCGATCTGTTCGACTGGGATCGCCTCATCAGCCATTACCACGACGCGCACGACATGGCCCTCGAGCGCACGCTCGGCAAACGCCCGGGAAAGCTGGAAGTGAAGCTCATTTAGCGCCCGCGGCGCAGGCCCGCGGTGAGTAGCAGTGCGAGGGAGGCGATCGCCGAAGGTTCCGGCACGGTATAGCTGACTTCGAGCGTTGGTCGTGCCAGCTGCTGCGCTTCCGATGAGTTGAGCGCCCAGCCGTTTGTTGCGTTGTTGAGAATCACCCAGCCAAAATTCGTGTCGATCCCGTCGCGATGCGCTGCCAGCCAGGCGGCAATCGATGCGGTTACATCAAAATCGGCCACCGCATTTCCCGTCGGCGAGGGGAAGACATACTCCGCAGCGGCGAGATAGTCGGCATCCGTGCCCGCCGCATTGAGGCTGAAACCAGTCCCGGAAACGTTTCCAGCGGTGTTCCATGTGGTCGTATCGTCGAAATCGGTCAGCAGTCGATGAATCGCCAGGCGGCCGGTCGTGCCGTCGCTGCTCTCGCTGCCCGTGAAAAACGACAGCTTGGCATTGACAATGGTCGCTTCGGCTGGAATTGAGCCTGCACCAAAAAGATCGTCAAACCTGATTGCCAACTGAACAGGGGCGGCGTTTGGAAATGTGTTGTCCGGATCTTCATCGGCATCAGCGTTCAGGAGAATCGCGGCGCCAAAGGTCTGGTCAGGTGTCGCGGCCTGCAGTTGCGTGTCAGTGGTGCCGGCGTAGCCGTTCAAACCCTGCTGAAATGAACGCACCGTGATGGGCAGGCTTGGCGCAATCGCAGCGGTGACGGCGAGGCGGGGCACGTCGGTGTTGTCAATCAGCCCGCGGAAATGCCCGGCGTTCGGCCCGGACGCATAAGTCGGCACCCACGTTGCGTTATGCCGGGTATCGCCCGACTGAGTTCCCGGCCACATCCCTGCTCCGTTGTTCTGCCCGGCCGTGATACCGCCTGTTTCGTGGTCGGACGTGACAATGATCAGCGTGTCGGGATTGGTTGCCGCAAAGTCGATCGCCCGCTGCACCGCGCGGCTAAGTTCGCGCACCTCGAAGATGCTGCGCTCGATTTTCTGCGAGCCGGCGACCGGCAGATGGCCCGCTGCGTCTGTCAGATCTGACTCGACCATCAGGAAAAACCCGTTCGGATTCGCGCTCAGTTGGTCGATTGCTTTATCGGTCATCTCGTGGAGAAACGGATTCGTATCGTAGTAACTGGTACTGCCGACAGAATAATCGTATGCGAACGCCATCTCACCCGACCCAAACAGCGCCGCGGCATGTGTGCTGGCGGGGGAGAACGCCTGCATTTGCTGCCGATCGGTTGCCACGGCGTAGCCAAACTGCGAAAAGGTCGCGGTGCCAACGCCTGTTGTGCGCCCGCCGAAGATAACATTCGGGCGCACCTGCGTGAGCATGTCGCTCAGAATGCCGTTGGTAAATCCGCGCGTCGGCACATGCGCCGCAAATGCCGCGGGGGTTGCATCGGTCACAAAACTGTTTGTAACAACGCCAGTCGAGCAGCCAGACAGCTTAAACTGTTCGAGGATTGTCGGAAGATCGCGGCCGTCGCTCGGTGTCGCGCTGCGAGGGTCGGGCCCGGAGGCGAGCGCGACGCTTACAACGTCGTTATTGACCTTGAAACCCGTTGCCAGTGCCGTTCCGCTGGCGGCGGAGTCGGTGACGTCGCCATTGCTGGCGTTATGTTCCATCCATGCAAAATGGTCGAGTTGTTCAAAACTAAACTGGCCGACGGCACCATTAAAGTAGTATCCGGCCGCCTTGATATGCTCGTGGCCCATGCCGTCGCCGACAAACATAATAACATTCTTGGGCGGACCAGCGATTGCCAGGCTCGGGATGGCGAAGACGCTGACAGCAAGAAACGATCGGATCGGGGCGAATCGCATTCAATCACTATATCACGCGATCGGCGCAGGAAGGCGCGGAATTTGACCCAACTCTTACCCTAAATGCTCCGGAAAGCAGACCCTTCAAGCGAGATTTTGCTGAAAGAACCGCATCCAGTTTTCTCCCATGATTTTGCGCACGGCGGCCGCGTCGAACCCGGCGGTCGTCAGCGCGGCGGCAAGCTGGGGGAGATCGGCGCTGCTGGTGATTTCCTGCGGAATCTGCTCCCTGCCAAGCCCGCCGTCCATATCGGTGCCGATCGCTACATGGTCGTGCGAGCCGGTAAGGTCGCAGATATGGCGAATATGAGCAACAACATCCCCAAGCGTGGCCCGGCGCTTCCCAGCAGCGGCGGGGGGGATGAGAAACTTGTCGTAGAAATTGATGCCAATGACCCCGCCGCGCGCCGCAATGGCCTTAATCATCTCGTCGGACAGTTGGCGGTCGGTCGGAACGATTGCCCGGCAGTTACTATGGCTGGCAATAACCGGCTTGGGTGTGAGATTCAGCAAGTCCCAGAATGCCTGCTCTGCGAGGTGTGACGTGTCGTGAATAATCCCGAGCCGGTCAAACTCCTTCACCAGTGCGCGGCCTTCGTCGGTCAGCCCGCCCGGTTCTCCCGTGCCGCCGGCGGCGCGGGTGCGCTTCCAGGCGAGGCCGACTATGCGCAAGCCCGCATCAAACCAATCCGGCACATCCGCGGGGGAACGCAAGGCGTCGGCGCCTTCCAGGAGCAGAACGGCATTTGTAGGCTGGGTGTTCAACGCATTGGCGGGAACGTGCAGAACAGGCTCGAAGCCGGTGCTGCGCGTGATGAAGCGCAGCTCTCCTTCGTGAATCCAATTCTGATAAGTTTGAAGTTGTTGTAGAGCCTGCGCGCGGGCTTCGTCGGCGGTGCGGTAGCCGAGTGACTTATAGCTGGCCGGCGAGCAGAAAATCGTGGCGCACACCAGTCGCACGTTGCCGGCGCGTAAGTCGGGCAGGCCGACTGTGGCATATTCGTTATCCACATACGGCTGATTCGCCGCGGGCTGCCGCGGGTCGCGACCGCGCACGACGTTGTAGGCGAGGTCAAGATGAGCATCAACGATTAGTATCGGGGGTGATGCAGGCAAGGGAGTGTTGGAAGCCATTGTCATGCGCCTTTGATTTGAACTTGGACGCCGATCTGTCGCAATCGTCGGTCACGTCATTCCGACCAGATGCCTCACAACACTTCTTCCCAGCGCCCGAAGATTGTAGCCGCCTTCCAGAACACTGATAACGCGCCCTTGGCAATGCTGGTCGGCTAGCGCGCACAGCGATCGCGTCATTAGTTCAAAGCATTCGTCGGTGAGACGGATCTCGGCCAATGGGTCCTCTTGGTGGGCGTCAAAGCCGGCGCTGAGGATCAAGACCTCGGGTCTGAATTCATCCAGTTCCGGTATCACGCGCGTGTCGATCACGCGAAGGTAGTCCTCATCGCCTGCTCCGGGGTCAAAGGGAATGTTCAACGTGTAGCCCCGGGCCGGCCCGACGCCAATCTCCCACGAGTGTCCGCTGCCGGGGTAGCACGTCTGCGGGTGCTGGTGGAGGCTGATGAAATAGACGCTGGCGTCATCTTCGAGGCAGGCCTGTGTGCCGTTGCCGTGATGCACATCAAAATCGACGATAGCCACACGATCAACGCCGTATTGTTTCTGGAGGTACCGCGCCAGAATGGCCACGTTGGAATAGAGACAGAAGCCCATCGGCCGGCCCGGCTCGGCATGATGCCCCGGCGGGCGCGCGGCGGAGAAGGAGCGGTGCGCGGCGCATGTCATGACCGCATCAGCAGCGGCGATTGCGCTGCCGAGGCTCAGCAGCGCGATCTCGTGGCTGGCGGCGGAAACGGGGGTGTCACCCTGGTCCAAGACACCTCCCCCCGCGGCACAAACGCGCCTGATCTGCTCAACATGTTCCCGCGGATGACACAGCGAAAGCCACTTCTCGTCCGCCGGTGCCGGCGCAAGCTCCAGCAACGGCGGCCGATTCAACGGCGAGAGGCCGGTTTCCAGGCGGAATTCGGGAAACGGGTCGGCGGTGATCAGCCGGGCGTCGTACAGTGCTCGGTAGATGGCCCGAATGCGGTCCGGTCGCTCGGGATGATGCGGGCCTGTATCGTGCTCGACAAAAATCGGCGATGAAACAAACGCGACCATCGCCGGATCATACCGGATATTGGCCTCATGTCTGAGACTGCTCGGGTTGTCGGTGGTCCACCCGATGACGCGTGCCAGCGAAGTGCAGCCGGCGGGAGCGGGAGACGCGCCTGTGACAGACGGCTTGCGTTCTGGGAATCGCTTTGACTAATCTCCGCGGAATGAGCATCACGTTGACGCAATCGAGCAGGCTGCTTTTTATCGGCGACAGCATTACCGATGCTGACTGGCGAAAGTGCCCCGAGTCGATTGGAAAGGGGTTCGTGCGAGTCATTCGCGACTACCTCGCGGCGAAGAATCCGGCCGGGGCGCCGACGGTGCTTAATCGGGGAATCAGCGGAAATAAGATCACCGATTTACAGAAGCGGTGGGATCGCGATGCCGTTGAGCTGCAGCCGGATGTGTTGAGCGTTTACATCGGGATCAACGATGTCTGGCACGGGTTTGTCCCCGATCGCGTCGGCTGCCCGATTGACCAGTTTGTCGCCGGCTATCGTGACATTCTTTCACGGGCACGCGCGGCGTTGCCGAAGCTGCAGTTGATCTTGTGTGAGCCTTCGGTGCTTTGGCTTGCCGAGCCTGCCAATGCGAATGACCTTCTGAAGCCATATGTGGCAGCGGTGCACGAGATCGCCGGGGAGTTTGCGGCGGCGGGTGTTGTGCGGCTGCATGGCGCGTTTATTCATGCCCGCGAGCAGCGTCCGGACATCGCGTGGACCACCGATGGCGTGCATCCGAGCAGTTTCGGGCACATGCTCATCGCCAGAGGATGGCTGCAGTCAGCAGGGCAGCTTTAGGGCAAGCAACGCGACCCCCGAGGAGTCGGCTTGGCGCGTCATAAACGGAATGCGCACTGCAGTTTGTCTGCCGGGGAAAGTCGGGTTGGTTGCGCTGATTCGTAATGCCTTTTCGCAATGTTACAACACTGTTCATCGGGGTGGGTGTATACTCCGAGCAACATATCAGAGTCGGTCCGACCGGCTGCATGAACGAGCAACAGTTTTTGTTCGAGAGCAATTGCCTCAGGTGACGCGCGACGTGTCACTTTGGCGGAGTTGAGTCACCCTTGTGGGTGTTCACGTCTTTGGAGTGGTTTAAATCTCATGTCCGGGAGCGTTCTACGCGTCCCATAATCCTTTCGGAGGGTCAGTCATGTCTCGAAATCGTCTCATTCTCGCGTTCGCCGCAACCGCTGGGTTGGCGTCGATCGCAAATGCACAGTTTGCCAGCATCCGCACCAACGCCGGCGGCGCTGATGCCGATGTTCGCGAGGAGCAGGTCAACGTCGTCGGCGGGATCGCACTCGGCACCAATCTTGGTGCGTCGACCGAAATCTCCACGCGCGTGGTCAATTCGGTTACCACCGATACACCGGGAACATCCGTCGTCGATGCTTTCCCAAGCGCCGACCGCAGCGGGCTCACCATGCTGAAGTTCAATATCAGCAGCCTGCCCAACCACAACACCCCGGGTTTTTGGGATCCGACCTCGAAGGTACAGCTTCGCCTCTATGTGAGGAACGCGAACAACGTCAACAATCTCTTCGGCGCCAATCCGAGCGATCCGAGTCAGGAAGTGAACATGCGGATGCGTGTTCGCGCGCTCGATCCGTCCAAGGTGTATGGCGATGATGATGCCAATGCCTTCAACCGGGTTGATCGTGTTGGCAACAGCTACGTCGCATCGCAGAACAAGTACAATTGGGATGAGTCGGGTGTGACTTACTACAACGCACCGGGCATCACACCGCATCGCGTGGTTGATAACGCGCAACCGGGCGCGATGTTTGAGACGCTCGGGATTTTTGACGACTTCAACAGCGATACGATCGATCTCGGCAGCTTCACCCCCCGAGATTTCCTTGTGCCCCCGGCCAATGCATTGGCGCAGGGCAGTGCCATCGTGTTTGATAACGACACCCTTCGAGATCTGGTGTTCGATGCACAGGACGCAGGTCGAACGCACATCACATTGATGGTGCATATCGATAATGACGGGAACCGCCATCAGCCGCTGGTCGGAATCAATGGTGTGACCCCCAGTGGCATGCTCAACCGCAACTACTTGTTTGTCCCCAAGGAACACATCACCGTTTCAGCGTCGCTTAGCAACGCCAACGGCGATTTTTCCCCGGAACTGCGTGTCGTCCCGGAACCGGCCAGCCTTGGCTTGGTTCTCGGCGGGGGCCTGATGCTCCTTCGTCGGAAACGCGCTTAAGCCATTGATCGGTCCCTCTCCACGTGAGACGTGCGGCGTCCGCAACACCCGTTGCGGACGCCGTTTTCTGTTGCGCGAAGGCTCGATGCAAGTAGGGTCGATGTCAGTGGGGTCGCGGTCGCTAGGTGCCTATGGCGCTTTGAAAATCATAAGTCCCTGCGGGCACTCGAATTGTGATCGACTGCGCGCCGTCGCCGATGAGTTCTATCTCCGGGTGCGCGCCTATCGGCCTGCCACTTTCGGTAACACGCTTCGACTGCGTCGTCGGGACGATGATCGTAGCGGTTGAGTTTGGCGGTATGGTCGCCTGCAGCCGGAGGCTTTGGCCGTCGATGCGCCATTTGGTGCTGATCAATCCATAGGGCGACCGAAGCGCCCCCCTGGCCCAAGTCAGCCCGCCGCCCACGTTTGGCCTCACGATCACGTGCTTATAGCCCGGCCGCGTCGGGTCGAGGTCGATTCCCGCAACGCTCGCATATAGCCATTCGCCCACCGCACCGTATGCGTAATGGTTGTAGCTGTTCATACCGGCATCGTTGAAGCCCTTTTCCGGCGTCCAGCCGTCCCAGCGTTCCCACATCGTGGTGGCGCCATGGGTGATCGGAAAGAGCCAGCCGGGGAATGTTCTCTGCATCAGCAGGGCGTATGCGACGTCAGATCGGCCAAAGCGCGTGAGTACTGGATTGAGGTAGGGCGTGCCGACAAACCCGGTGCTCAGGTGCATGGCGCGCGCCTCGATGTCCTTCACCAGCGCCGCCAGCGCCGTGGGGCGATGCTGTTTGGGCAGCAGATCGAAATGCAGGGCCAATACGTGCGCGGTTTGTGTGTTGCAACTCAATGATCCGTCAGGGTTTAGGTATCGTCTTTGCCAGGTTGCGCGGACATCGTTGCTCAGTGCGGCGTAGGTTGCCGCGTCGGTGTCCTTCCCCAGCACGCCGGCGATCGCGGCCATCAGGTTGGCACAGTGCGCATAAAAAGCCACGCCGATCAGATCCTGAGGTGTGTACGCGTCGTTGCTCAGCCAGTCGCCGTAGCCGCGCCATTTCTTGCTCTCGTCGGCGCGCACGTGATCGGGGCAGGTTCGCGCGAGGAATTGCATGAACCTGCTCATCATTTCCCAGCGGTCGGCGAGGATGCGCGTGTCGCCGTAGCAGAGGTAGACCGTCCAGGGGCAGATTACCGCGGCATCGGCCCATGCGGGCCCACCTTCAGAGTAGATGCTGGTGACGCCCGGGACAACGGAGTGAATTCGCCCGTCGCCCGCCAAGGCCTGGGTGTCGGCCATATCCTGCAGCCACTTATCGAAAAAGCTGGCAACGTGCATGTTGAACGCCGCCGTGCGGATGAAGACCTGCGCATCGCCAGTCCAGCCGAGCCGTTCATCGCGCTGCGGGCAGTCGGTGGGTATGTCGATGAAATTGCCCCGCTGGCTCCAGATTATGTTGCTTTGAAGCTGATTAATCATCGGATCGGAACATTCAAACTCACCGGTTGCCGGGGTGTCGGAATGGATGACAATCCCTGTCAGGTCGTCAACGCCGGGCGCGCCGCCGGGGTAATCGCGCACTTCGACATACCGAAAACCGTGAAATGTGAATCGAGGCTCAAAGAATTCTTGGTCGCCCCCGCGCGTGGTGTAGTGGTCGGTTGCCCGCGCGCTGCGCAGCGCGGTGGTGTATGGTTTGCCGTCTTTGTCGAGCATTTCGGTGTAACGGAGGTCGATCGTCTGCCCCGGTTTTGCACTGCGAATACGCAGCCTGACATGGCCGACAATGTTCTGTCCCAGATCGAAGAGGTTGCGCCGCTTGTTGGCCGAACGCGTGGGTGCGGCGATGGGCTTGATTTCGCGCAACTTTCGCACCGGCGGGGCTTTACGGGCTACTAACTCAATACTTGGCCCTTCGATTTCGATCGCCGCGCGCCAGTCGTCCAAGCTGGGCGCCGTCGAGAACGCCGACGTGCTCCACCCGGGGATTTCGAGGCGAGCGTCGTAGTCTTCGCCCATGAGCATGTCGCTGCTGCGAATGGGACCCTCACCGGCGCGCCACGAGCGATCGCTGGCGATTGTGAGGACCCTTCCGCTGTTGAGAGTGATTTCAAGTTGCGCGAGCAACTTGGGTCGATCGCCGTAGGTTTGGCGGGGGTCGGAATGAAGATGGCCGCAGTACCATCCATCGCCGAGAATCGCCCCGAGTGCGTTTTCCCCCGTTTGCACGAGGTGGGTCACGTCGTAAACATCGTAAGGCACACGCTTTAGGTATTCTGTCCGCCCGGGTGCAAACACGGCGTCGCCGACGCGCTGGCCGTTTAACTCGCACTCATAAATGCCGAGGGCCGTCACGTAGAAACGGGCACTCTTGATCGGTTGGTCGATCGAAAACTGCTTTCGGAGATAAGCCGCGGGGGGGCTTGTGTACGGTCCGCCGACGGTGGGGGATTGAATCCATTTCGCCGTCCAGTCTCCCGCGTGTAGCAAGCCCAGTTCAAAGGTGGCCGGTTGGCTCCACTCCGAGGCGACGCCATGCTGATCCCATGTTTGCACGGCCCACACCACGCGCTTCCGGGACCCCAGCGTGCCGCCGCACTCGACGAGAACCGATTGCGCCGACTCGACCCGCCCGCTATCCCAGACATCGAACATCTGCTTGGCGAGGTTTTCGTCGCTCGACGCGCAGCCGACTCGATACGCCGACTGGTGCGCGCCCCGTCGCGCGTCATTCACCACCCACGACAACCGCGGGGGGGTTGCGTCGATACCTATTGGATTGTGCTTGTACTCGCAACGTAACTCTGTGGGCGCACCGGGGGCGTTCATCGTGTTTCGTACTCCTGTGAGGTAGTTTCCGACCTGACCTACTCATTCGGCAAGGGGTGCATCCACAGTAATCAGAGATTATGCCGAGATTGCAACGATTGACTCAGGGGCATCCCAGCACCGGGTCACGATTTGCCGCGGCGCGCTCGGGTGGGGTCGAGATTCTTGTTTCCGGGCGCATTTCATATACTCGGCGCTGTGCGGGCGCGTTGGATTCTCCTCACCATCTTTCTCATCGGCGTTGCATTGCGTGCAACTGTGTGGGCCGAACTGAGGGGCGATGCAGAGTTTCATCAGCTTGTCGGCGATTCGGCTCGATATGTAGAGTGGTCGGATGATATTGCCCGCGGCGATTATCTCAGCCGGCGCGAAGGCGTGTTTTATCAGGCACCGCTCTACCCTTACTTTCTCGCTGCCCATCGGTGGGTGTTTGGCGAATGGGCTTTGTCGGCTGTGCGCGTGACGCAAATCCTCCTCGGCGGCGCGGGTGCAGTCATGCTTGCGGCGGGAGCGTTGCTGTGGGTGGGCGCGCGCGGTGCCTGGACCGCAGGGCTTCTGCTTGCCGGGTTGCCGTCGGCGGTGTTCTTTGATCTGCAAATCGACAAAGCCTCGCTGGACGGCTTTCTGACTTGCGCCATTCTGCTCGCGATTGTGCAATTTCAGCAAGCGCCCGCTTCGCGGTGGTTGTTTCTGGTGGGCCTGCTCATTGGGGCGCTCACGCTCAGCCGGGAAAATGCGGTCGCCCTGCTCGCAGTGGTGCTGGCGATGGCTTGGCTCGGCGGGCGCTCGAAGAAGGTGGGGCCGGGTAATCTTCGCCAGTGGGGATTTCCACTCGCGGCTTTGCTCGGGTTTGCTCTGGTGGTATTGCCGGTTTCGCTGCGGAACAAGCTCATCGGGGGTGAGTTTCACCTGGTCACGTGTCAGTTTGGCCCCAACTTCTTTATAGGCAATGGTGCCGCCGCCGACGGGGTGTATCGGCCGCTGCGCGCCGGCCGGGGTGATCCGCAATTTGAGAGGAGCGACGCCATCGAACTGGCCGAGGCCGCCGAGCAGCGCAAGCTCACTCCCCGGGAGGTGTCGGCGTATTGGACCCGGCGGGCGCTGGGCGACATCGCTGAAACACCGGCGCGCTGGGCTGGTTTGACCGCTCGAAAAGCGCTTCTGGTTTTTCACGAAACCGAGATTGCCGACAACAACGACATCTACACGCAATCGGCGGGGTCTTGGGCATTGTGGTGCCTGCGATCTGTTCACGGCCAGACGATCGTGCTGCTCGCTGGCGTGTTGGGGGCGTTCGCGGGTTGGACCCGCCGCCAAAGCGTGTGGCCGGTATTCGCGTGCATCACAGTGATGACGGCGGCGGTGGCGGGGTTTTACCTGTTTGCCCGGTATCGATTTTGCATCGCGCCGATGATGCTCCTGGCTTGCTCTCTGGTTTGGGTTCGCGATCGAGGGCCGCTCGAAATCTTGTCCGTCCGCGGACTGGCGTGCACGGCAAGCTGTATCCTCTTGTTTGCAGTCGCCAATGCAGCTTGGGTCCTTCCCGAGCGACAGCGCGGCGTCGCAGAATACAACTATGCCCTGGCATGCGAACGACGCGCGCTGCCGGCGGCGGCGATGCGGGCGTATCGGGACGCGATTGCTCGCAATCCGCGGTTAACCGAGGCAAGGAACAATCTTGGGCTGCTCTACGCAAGTGAGAGCAACTACTCGGCCGCCGTCACAGAGTTTACCGCGGTGATCGAGGCGCGCCCGAATGATGCCGTGGCGCGCAACAACCTCGGCATGGCGCTCGGAGGGCAGGGCAAGCTCCAAGCGGCTGCCGTCGAGTTTGAGCGGGCAGTGCTGCTGGACCCAAACTACACAGTCGCTCGGGAAAATCTCCGCAAAGCGCGCGATAGGGCTGCCGCGCCAATTCTCCCAACACTCCTCAACGAGCGCAAGCGGGGCGCGAATGATGTAGATTGAAAGTGTGATTGGACACTCAAACAATTCACGGGCCTTCCTCACCGCACGATGGAGCAACCTCGGGCTGATCACCTACGCTGTCGAAGCAGCAGTGCTCAAGCCAGAGCTGCCGCGTGGGTGTGAACTGGATATGCGCGATGGTTTGGCATTCGTCTCGTTAGTTGTGTTTGATTTTCTCGATACGCGCGTGAAGGGGTGTCGCGTGCCGAGGCATGTGAACTTCCCCGAGATAAACCTCCGGTACTACGTCCGGTGTAAGGGGTTGCGAGGAGTGAGCTTTATTCGCGAATTCGTTCCGCGCCGCATGATTGCCTGGGTCGCGCGGCGAATCTACAACGAGCCTTACATCGCCACGCCCATGCAAAGCAGAATCGGATGCGACGGCGATCATTGTGAAACGGCCCACCGATTCTGGTTCGCCGGAACGTGGCACGAGGTGCGCGTACGCGGATTGCGCCCGCCGGTGGTTCCATCTGCCGGATCGATTGATCACTTCTTTAAGGAACACAACTGGGGATTTGGCAAGTCGCGCGACGGTGCCCTGCGGCAGTATCGGGTGGAGCATCCGGCGTGGGCGGTTTACCCGGATGCCGCGGCTGAGGTGCGTGTGGATTTTGCTGCGGTCTACGGTGAAAAGTGGGCTTTCCTGAGCGCCGCCGTGCCCCATGCGGTGACTTTCGCCGTGGGTTCTGAGGTAACGGTTTATCCTTGGACCGACCAGAAGGCATAGAATCGATGCAGGAGGCAATGAAGCGAATTGCTATGAAGTGCGACCACGCCATTGTTATCTTCGACGGCGAGTGCGCGTTTTGCGATCGCAGTGTGAGATGGCTGATCGATCATGACCGCGCTCACAGACTACGCTTTGCTGCGCGACAGTCGGCAGTGGGTCAGCGGCTGCTCGGGGAGCACCGCCTGCCGCCGGGCGGTGTGGAGAGTATGATCCTGATTCAGGGAAACCGCGTCAGCACCCACTCAACCGCGGTGCTGCGGGTTGCCAGGCTCCTGCCGCTGCCCTGGAAGCTCGCTGCGGTCGCGCTCATCATCCCGCGGCCTATCCGCGACTTCTTCTACCGTGCTGTCGCGAAACGTCGCTACAGGCTTGCGGGCCGACTCGACCGCTGTTCCATCCCCACCGCGGCACAGCGGGCGCGTCTGCTTGACGATTATGAGCAGCCTGCCGCAGAGTGAATCGTTGGCGGTGGTGTGTGGGCGATCGGTGTCGTGATTTGATATGATTGGCAAATGCAATCGCTCGGGCTGATCGCAGGTGAGGGCGTTTTCCCGTTTCTGGTTGCGCGCGGTGCGCGCGCCGCAGGGCGAAAGATCGCCTGCATCGGCCTGGCGGGTAGCGTTGATCCTGCCATCGCGTCAGAAGTGGATAGCTATCGCGCGGTGAGTGTTGTGCGGCTGAATGCGTGGATCAGGACGCTCCGCCGTCAAAATGTGAGCGAGGCGATTATGGTTGGGCGCGTCGTAAAGACGCGCATGTACTCGCGGTGGGCGTGGCTGCATAATATTCCTGACGTCCGCACCGCGCGGCTGTGGTTCACGCGGCTGCGGCACGACAAGCGGCCATTTGCGATTCTCAATGCACTCGCCGACACGCTGGAACAGGAAGGCATTCGCTTGATTGATTCGACGACGTACACCGCCGACCAACTCGTGACTCGCGGGGTGCTGACGCGCGCCCACCCGACGGAGGCCCAGCGCCTCGATGCACAGCACGGCTGGGAACTGTGCAGGCAAATCAGTGTTCTGGATATCGGGCAGTCGATTGCGATCAAAGATAAAGATGTTATTGCCGTTGAGGCCCTGGAGGGGACCAACGCCATGATCGAACGGGCCGGCGCGCTGTGCAAAGCGGGAGGTTGGACGCTGATCAAGGTGGCCAACAGCCATCAGGATATGCGGATGGATGTGCCGACGATCGGGGTGAAAACCATCGAAAAGCTGATCGCGGCAGGCGCAAAATGTGTGGTGTTGGAGGCGGCAAAAACGACATTCCTCGAAAGGGAAAAGGTTCTCGCCGCCGCTGAGCGCGCCGGGATTGCGATTGTTGGGATGTGAGTTGAAATGGCATTTGCGGTTTGCCCGCATTTTTCCGGGGTCATCAGAAGGAACGGGTGAGATGCCCGGGCAAGGTCAAATGAAGGTTAACGTCAAACTCTTCGCCGCCATGCGCGACGCGACAGGAGCCGATCGTGTGACGGTGGAGGCCGGGACCGTGGGCGAACTTGCGGAGAAGCTGGGAGGCCGTTGGCCTGCTGCGAAACCGCTCATCGACCGCTCGCGCTTCGCTGTGAATCAGGCGTTTGCATCGCATGAGACCGTGCTGAGGGAAGAAGACGAGGTGGCTGTCATTCCGCCGGTGAGCGGGGGATGAGAAGACGATGAAGTCGGAACAATGAATGATGAACGACAGAATTGAAGTTTCGAGCGAGCCGCTGCCGGAGCATGTCGATGTTTCAGCTACCACGGCGGGAGGGGTTGCGGTGTTTCTCGGCTGCACGCGCGGCGAAACGCACCCTGACGGTCGGCAGCTTGTGGCACTGGATTACGAGGCTTACGAAGAAATGGCGCTAAAGCAGATGCACGACCTCGCCGCGGCCGCGCGAAGTAAGTGGCCGATTGAACGACTCGCCATTCTGCATCGCGTGGGTCGGGTCGGCCTCGGTGATCCGAGTGTGCTGATTGCAGTCAGCACGCCCCACCGCAGCGAGGCGTTTGAAGCCTGCCGATGGCTGATTGATACATTAAAGAAAGATGTCGCGATCTGGAAAAAGGAAGTGTGGGATGACGGCGGAACTTCGTGGGTTGATCCGGGTGAGCCAGGATCTTAACGACGAAATCAGGAATCCGAATCAATGACGATATCCGAATGACGAATGCCGAAGCGCAGTGCACACGACGACTAGTTGTGCGAGCTTGATTCGGAGTTCTGGTCTTGTCGTTCGGATTTTGATAATCGTGCGCGTGTGCCTACCATCTGCCGGCGATGGCTTTTCAACTCATCCAAATCCTCTTCTGGCTGGCACTGGCGGGGTGGTTTGGGTGCGTGCTGTTCATCGCCGTTGCGGCTCCGGTCATCTTTCGCACGGTGAGGGAGGCCAATCCGGTCTTGCCCAGCGTGCTGAGCGTGAACATGGAAGGCCAGCACGGCACGCTTCTGGCCGGGACGATCGTATTTAACCTGCTCAGGCGACTCCGCCTCGTGCAGATTGCTGCCGCGGGGATTGTATTGGTGTCCATTATAGCACAGGTGTTTTTGATCGATCTCAGCGGCACCAACGGCACCGCGGCCTTGGTTCGCGGGGGTCTTTTCTTTGCCGCGGTGGGCGTGCTGCTGTTTGATTGGCGAGTCGTTGCGCCGCGAATCGAAGCGTTCCGACAGGAATACCTGGAAAATGCCGACGAACCGGAGATCGCCAACCCTGCGCGGGAAAAGTTTAACGTCGAGCACGCCCGCAGTGTGACGGCATTGCAGGTGCTGCTTTTCTGCCTGCTGGGGATGATCCTTTTCAGTGCATCGGTTACGCCCCGGCCGCGCGGCCTGGCGATTGATGTTCCAGCGGGCATTTCCAATGGCGCAACCCGGTAAGAAGACGATCGACCGCATCGCCCGCGTCGCCAAGGTATTGCCGGTGCTCAAGCGGCTCTATCCTGACGCAAAATGCAGCCTCGATCACAGCTCGCCGCTCGAGCTTTTGGTTGCGACTATTCTCAGCGCGCAATGCACGGATGCCCGCGTGAATATTGTCACAAAGTCGCTCTTCAAGAAGTACAAAAATGCCCGGGCATACGCAGATGCCCCGTCTGCGGAGCTTGAGAGGGATATTCAATCAACCGGGTTCTTTCGTAACAAGGCCAGAAGCATTCAGGCCATGGCGCGGTCGCTTGTGGAAAGGCATCAGGGCGCAGTGCCCGAGACGATGGATGAACTCGTCAAGCTCGCCGGCGTGGGTAGAAAGACCGCCAACGTCGTGCTCGGAAACGCGTTCGGGAAGAATGAAGGAGTGACGGTTGATACCCACGTCACCCGGCTGAGCAACCGGCTCGGATTAACAAGCCACGCGAGCGATGCCGTCATGATCGAGAAAGACCTGATCCCCATTGTCCCGCGGGAGGATTGGACGATTTGGTCGCACCTGCTCATTCATCACGGCCGGGCGATTTGCGATGCGCGAACCCCCAAGTGCGAAGAATGTGGGTTGCGCGAACACTGCCCCACGGGGCCGAAAATCCTGAAAAGCCGCACGTCCGCCCAGAAATCAGAGGCCCGCTCACGACCACGCCGTTGATTTCGCGTGATTTTTGAGGTCTGAGCGAAAACTTTGAACAAATCGGAGTGACGGACGTCACAATAGTTGGCTAGAATCAATGTTAATCTGCGGGCCGCTGTTAGAGACAGCGTCGCGTAGGTCATATGGTCCAGAATGTCATGAGCCGACTCGATCAACACATCGCCTCCGTCCGAAACAAACTTGCGTTGACACAGTTTGTTCACGCGCTGGCGTGGACGCTGCTGATTCTCGCAACGCTCGTGTTGCTCTACATCGTTGTCAGTCGCCTGTTGCGTGTTGAGCTTCCGCATCAACCTTATCTTCTCTTTGGCGGAGCGGGTGCCGCGGCGTTGGCGGCGGTGGTGCTGGGGGTGGTTCGTCGGCCCTCCCACGCGGCGGCAGCCGTGGCGATTGATCAGAGACTCGGGCTGAAAGAAAAGTTTTCCACCGCACTCCAGCTACGCAACGGCAACAATGATGCGTTTGCGCTCGCCGCTATCCGTGATGCCGAGCAGACGGCGCAGAGAGTCGCCGTTAACTTCAAACAACATTTTCCATTCAAGTTCCCCGGAGCGACTTATGCCCTGATCGGCGTGACCGCGGCCGCGCTCGCGGCTTTTTATCTGATTCCGACCGATCTCGATCTCTTTGGAAAGGAAGCCGCACGCGCACAATTGCTGAAGCAAGAGGCGGCAATGAAGGCCGCAGAGGCCCAGGTGAAGAAGGCCCTGGCCACGGTGGAAGCCGTACCGAAAGCGTCGCAAGATCTAGATGCGGTCAAACAGGCCAAGCTCGATTTGGCCAGCTTGCTCAGGGCACCGATCAAGGACCCTGCGTCGGCAAATCGTTCGGCGCTCAAGGCATTGCAGGATGTGAATGACGCCGTCAAAAACCAGATCGAAAACCAGCAAAAGTTTGCGGCGGCCCAGAACGACGCCAAGTTGCTGAAAAACATGGCCCCCGATCCTCAGGACAAAGGCCCCCTGGCCGACGCCCAGCGTGCGATGGCCGCGGGTGAGTTTGCCAAGGCCGCGGACGACTTGAAGAAGCTGGTTGAAAACTTTGACAAGCTCGACAACGACCAGCAGCAGCAGGCGAGTCAGCAGATGCAGAAACTGGCCCAGCAATTGCAGCAGGCCGCGCAGAATCCTCAGCAAATGCAGCAGATGCAGCAACAACTGCAGCAGCAACTCGGATTGAATCAACAGCAGGCGCAGCAAATGGCCCAGCAGATGCAGCAGGCGGCGCAGGGCAACCCGCAGGCCCAGCAGCAGTTGCAACAGATGGCTCAGCAGATGATGCAACAATTGAACAATGGGCAGGGACCCAACCAGCAGCAGCAACAGCAGATCCAGCAGATGATGCAGCAGATGCAGGCGCAAATGGGCAACCAGCAGGCGCAGCAGCAGATGGCGCAGGCCATGCAGCAAATGGCACAGGCCATGCAGCAGGCGGCGCAGGCCCAGCAGGGTCAACAGCCTGGCCAGCAACCGCAGCCGGGTGAAGCCGGGCAGCAGCAAATGCAGCAGGCCATGCAGCAGATGCAGCAACAGCTCGATCAGATGGAAGCCGTCGCCCAGGACGCCCAGCAGCTCGCCGACGCACAGGCCGGGCTTGATCAGGCAATGCAGGAGGCGGCGGGCATGTGCAATGGCGAGGGTGAAGGTGAAGGCGGGCAAGCCGGCAATGGCGGGCAGTGGCGCGAAGGCGACCCGAATCGCATGGGCAACAATGGCGATGGCATGGGCGGCGCAGGCATCGCCGCCGGAGATCGATCGGCCAAGCAGCAGGCGCCATTTGGCGTCAAACGAGAAACGGCCCCAAGTCAAAACACTAAAGACGGACGTCTCCTCGCCTCGATTTACATTAAGGACAACAAGCCCATCAAAGGCAGCGGCAAGGCAGAGCTAAGGGACGTCGCCGCCGCAGCCGAGCAGGAAGCAGCCGATGAAGTCGATACCGATCGCGTCGGTCGAGGCGCACAGAATGTCGTCAAGGACTATTTCGGCTCCCTGAGCAAAGAAGAAGAGCCCGCCGCCCCGACGGAACCCGCACCGCTGCCGAAGTGACGCTGGATACCAGAATCTCAAAACCAGAAATCTGAATCAATGACGAGAACCGAATGACGAATGACGAGCGGCAACTTCGAGCCTCGGAATTGATTCGTCATTCCGGTTCCCTCTTTCGGATGTTAACCAACCTGTGTTTAGCCGTGTTCATCTGTGGCTCGCTTTCCTGCGACCGGGCCGACAAACCAAGCCAACTCACGCTTTACACGAGCATCGACGAACCGATCGCCCGGCCGATTATTGAGCAGTTTGAGAAAGAGACTGGCATTGACGTCGTAATCATCGGCGATACCGAAGCCAATAAGTCCGTCGGCCTCGCCGAACGCCTGCGCGCCGAACGGAATCGCCCGCGGTGCGATGTGTGGTGGGGGAATGAGCCGTTTCACACGATTAACCTGGCACGTGAAGGTTTGTTCCAGCCGTACGAGTCGCCCAGCGCCGCCGACGTGCCGGCGATGTACCGCGACCCGCAGCACCGCTGGGCGGGGAATGGGCTGAGGGCGCGGGTGATCGTGTGGGCTGAGGGCAAAGAGCCTCGGGGCGAGTTCAGTCTCGCTGAGAGGCGATTCGCGATCGCACGTCCGACGGCGGGGACAACCGCAGGCTACTTCGCCGCGCTCTACACGATCAAAGGGCAAGAGTTCGGCGATGAGTTTGTGCGACGACTCGGTCGCCCGACACTGCTCGGAGGCAACGGCCCGGTCGCCGAAGCGGTTGGCCGGGGCGAGTTCGATGTCGGCTGGACCGACAACGATGATGCCGCCAATGTTCTGCGCAACGGCGGAAGGCTGTCGGTGGGCTTTGCGGGTTCGGGCACACTCATGATCCCGACAACCGTGGCGCTGGTGGCGAATCGCCCTGAAAATGGGAATGCGAGGAAGCTCGTCGATTTTCTTTTGAGCCGTGGAGTGGAGAACGAGTTGATCCACGCCCAGTTTGCCGGCTGGAGCATCTGCGGAGGCGAGGGCCAGCCGGCGGCATTGCAGATTGATTACGAGGAAGTTGCCAAGCAGATGCCTGAAGCCGTCCGCAGAGCGACGGCGATCCTCGAAGGAAGAGAGCCGTGATACACCCTCGCCCGGGGAGCCAGGAGAGAGTGCAGAGGGAGTGGCGGAATGAAGTTTCGGGCGTCATCTGCCTTTAGTTTCCTCTTCTACTCGGCTGTGGCGGTCTGCTTCGTCGCGCCGCTTGCCTGGGTGGGATTGACGCTGCTCGCGGAGCCTGCCGCGTGGAGTGAGTTGTGGTTGGATGCCTTCCGACTGCGCTTGCTGGGGCGTACACTTTTCTACAACTCGCTCGTTGCGATGATCGCGACAATCATTGCCATCCCGGCCGCGGTGGCGCTGGGGCGGGGCCGTGGGACGGTTTCGCGCGGGCTTGTGTTGTTCCTGCCGGTGTCGCTCCTTCTGCCGTCGATCGCATTCGAGTACGGATGGAAGCAAGCGCTACTGCTCGGCGGGGTGTTTCCCTCTCCGCAGTCGGTCGGCGATGTCGCGCGGTGTATCTGGACGCTCGCTGCATGGCTCTGGCCGATTCCCGCCTGCATTGGCGCGATTGTGTTGCGACGGTTTGACGTAAGCATCCTGGAACAGAGCGCGATCGATGGTGTACTCAACCGGTTTACCCTGCGAGTGCTCATCAGGCCGCTGCTCGCCGGAGCGGCGATCGTGCTTCTGCTGGCATCGCAGGAGTTTGCCGTGTTCGAGCCAAGCGGCATCAGCGTGGTGGCGACGGAAGTGCGCATGGTCTTTGATACCGGTGCCTACTCGTCTTCAACCAACCCGATTACGCAAGTCTTTGGCGCCGGCGGGGGTGAGGCGATCGGCGCGCCCAGCCAATCTGCACGCTCGGCAGCGGCGATCGTCACGGCGATGCCTCTGGCGGCCACCACTGTGCTGATTGCCGCATTGGCCTGGTGGGCTTCTCGCAGGCTGGCGGTTGAAGGCGAACTGCACGTCGGCCGTCGTCCGACGGTCCTCCGCGCGCCGCGGTGGAGTGTAATCGCTGGTTATCTGGTGATTGGAATCACAAGCGGCCTGCCGCTGGTGGCGCTTCTGGTCGCGCACAAGAGTGGGTTTAGCCCGCAGAAGGTGTGGGCGACTTTCTCGCCGCAGGTGATCGGATCGATTTTCCTGGCCACCATGACGATGACAGTCTCAATTGCGATGGCGCTGTTTCAGCTTGCCCGGCCGCGCCGTGGAATGATCGCGCTCGCGGCGGTCTGTTTTCTGCTCGGCGGGCAGATGCTGGCGATCGGGCTGATTCGACTCTTTAACCGCAACATTACGGCGTTCATCTATGATTCATTTGCGATTGCGGTACTGGCCTATGCCGCTCGCTTCGGATGGCTCGCACTGGCGGCGGGGGGAATGACCTGGCAACGAGGGTGGGTGTCGTTGCGCGAACTAGCAGCGATCGATGGCGCATCGCCCGGCCAAACGCTTCGCAGCGTGGTGCTCCCGCTCGCATGGCCCGTTCTGCTGGCGGCGGGCTTGCTTGTCGCCGTGCTGAGTCTCACTGAGGTTGCGGCGACTGTGCTCCTTAGCCCGCAGAATCCGCAGCCACTCGTGCCAATGCTGCTGCAATGGGTACACCTTCAGCGGTATGATGCGATGATCGAGGGAACGCTGCTCCTATCCTGCGTTGTCAGTTGTCTGGCAGTACTTGCAGTGGTGCTGGGCGCTTTTGGCCGGAGGGCGTTCTCTGCGCTGGCCAAGTCGCCATGACGAATGCTGGTGCAAGCCGGCTGAATGCGGGGTCGTGTTCGAATGGGCATAGGCGCAGTACCGAGTGCTGAGGTAAAGCAAGAAGTGAGATTTCAGAGGCGAAAACGAACCCGCGAATGTCTTATGGTTTGCTCGGCGCGACGGCGTTTCCGGGTCGTTTTTCGCTGCTCTGCGCTTGCCTGGAGGAGCCTTAGCGTATTGCTTCTTCTCGCTGGCTGCAGAGACAGGGACCTGCCGCAGGCTATTTGGCTCTCCACTGGAACAGGCCCGGCGCAGGTGGTCTACCCACGGGCAATTGCCTATGACGCCCCGCGGGATCAGTTTGTCGTTGTCGATCGCATGGCGCGCGTGCAGCGAATCGACCGCGATGGCCAGTTTGTCGCCGGCTGGCGCATGCCGGATTACATGATGGGCAAACCTGTGGGCGTGAGCGTGGGGCCTGATGGAAATATCTATGTGCCCGATACGCATTACCAGCGGATCATGGTCTACTCGCCGGACGGTCATTTGCTGCGGCAGTGGGGAGCGCCGGGCAAGGAAGACGGTCAGTTTATCTTCCCGACAGACGTCGCTTTCGATGATCGTGGGCGAGTGTATGTCAGCGAGTACGGCGATCACGATCGGATACAGATTTTTGATATGCAGGGGAACTACCTGGCCCAGTTTGGGCAGTTCGGGGACGGTGAAGCGGCGTTTTCGCGTCCGCAATCGATCGCGATCGTCGGTGATACGGTGTATCTGGCCGATTCGTGTAATCATCGAATTGGCGTCTGGAAGACCGACGGGCGTTTCGTCAAAAACATCGGCACAGTCGGCACGGCGGCGGGGGAGTTTCGATTTCCGTACGGGCTTGATGTTTCACCCGACGGCAAGCTGCTCGTGACCGAGTTTGGCAACAATCGGGTGCAGGTGATCGATCCAGAAAGCGGCAAGAGCGTATTACAATGGGGTCGTGCCGGTCGCCAGCCGGGCGAGTTGGCCTATCCCTGGGCGGCGGTGACTGACAAGCGTGGCAGAGTGGTGATTGTCGATGCGGGTAACAATCGATTGCAGGTATTGCAGCGCAGATAACGGCTACCCCGTGTTCGCAGGCAAAGCTCTGGAGGATGCGCAGGCTGGTCGGGAACGGAGGGATGATCGGTTGATTTCTGTATGCTGAGGTGCTTCTGGATCGCAGATTGGGTGGTGCCTCGGGTTCGTTTTTAATTCGCTTCGATGTCGCTTAGCATTTCCACGTCGCCGTATGCCGATTTCACTTGAGTACATGTCCTGGCTGCAGGCGGTTGGCCTGTTTGCTCTGCTGGCTACGCCGGTGGTGTTGCTTGGCATTCGGTCGCTTGTGGGCTTGGGGCCGGTGCGCAGGTGGGTTGCGGTCGGTACGCGGCTGGCGGTGCTGCTGCTGATGGTGCTGATTCTGGCTGGTGCGCGTTGGCAGAAGATCAATCGGACAGTCGAAGTCATGGTGCTTCGCGATGTGAGCGACAGCACACTCAATGTCACCAGCTTTCCGGGTGATTCCCTGCAAAAGTCTATCGAGGACTTCTTGCGGTCGGCGGCCGATTCAAAACTGAAGCGGCCGGATGACCGCATCGGGGTGATCAGTTTTCATAGCCAGTCGCTGATCGACGCCATACCCAACACATGGCTCGCCCTCGATGCGCGGCCGATCCGCGACCCCGGGAATGGCACCGATCTCGCCAGCGCCATTCAACTGGGCCTAGCCACGCTCGGCAAGGATAGCATGCACCGGATGGTGCTAATGTGGGATGGAAACTCGAACACCGGCGATATTGAGCAGGCGGTGGCGGCGGCGACGAGCGCAGGGGTGCCCATCGACGTGATGCCGCTGAAGTACGATGTGGCCAGTGAGGTATTGCTGGACACATTCAACGCGCCCACTTGGAAACGTGAAAATGAGCCTTTTACCATGCAGGTGATTCTACGTTCGACCAACCTCGGCCCGGTAACCGGCAAGCTGACGGTGCTGCATCAGGGTGTGCCGATGGACCTCGATCCGGAGACACCGGGCGTGCAGTCGGGCCGCATTGTCACGCTTCAGAACGGACTGAACCGTGAGCCGGTGCGAGTACCCGGCTTGCAGAGCGCAGGCGTGCATCAATTTAAGGCTTCATTTGAGGCACCCAATGTGAGCGCAACCGTCGCCGGTGCGGGGGGGCTGCCGGCTGGCAATGTGGGTGGTTCTCCGCCGCAGGGGGACACACTCACCCAGAACAACGTCGGCAGCGCATTTACCTTCGTCCGCGGGAAGGGGAAGGTGCTTTACATCGATAACGTCCCCAACGGCGCTGGCCAGACGCTCCGCAGCGCGCTCATCGATGAGGGCATTAACATTGAGGCCGGGCGCACGACGGTTGACCAGTTTCCGAATGATATTGTTGAGCTACAGAATTACGACGCCGTGATCCTGGCCAATGTACCCCGTGGCAGTGGGGGGCTGAGCGAGGATCAGCAGAAAATGCTGGCAAGCTATGTCCACGATATGGGCGGCGGGCTGGTGATGGTAGGGGGAGACGAATCGTTCGGTGCCGGCGGGTGGCAGGGATCGCGCCTTGAAGAAGTCCTGCCCGTCAGTATGGATGTGCCGGCGCAACGGCAGATTCCCAAAGGGGCGCTGGTGCTGGTGATGCACTCTTGCGAAATGCCAAACGGCAACTATTGGGGCGAGCAATGTGCCATCAAGGCAACCGAAACGCTCAGCAGCCGCGATGAAGTGGGTGTCTTAAGCTATGCATGGCAAGGCCCCGGCGGCGGGGGAAGCCAGTGGGATTTTCCCTTGCAGCAGAAGGGCGATGGCAGCAAAGTCATCGCCGCGATCAAGAAAATGCAGCTAGGCGACATGCCCAGCTTCGACGACATGCTGAATGTCGCCATCAACGGCCGAGATGGCAATCCGGGGTTGAAGCAATCCGATGCGCGTCAGAAACATATCATCGTCATCAGCGATGGTGATCCGCAGGCGCCGCGCCAAGATCTGATTGACGATTGCATCAAGAACAAGATCAGTATCACGACTATCACGGTCTTTCCCCACATGGGCGACCCGGATGGTCTCCCGCCGACCATGAAATCCATGGCTCAGCAAACCAAGGGCCGATTTTATGGCCCGATTAACCAGAATCCTGGCCAGTTACCGCAAATCTTTATCAAAGAGGCCACGGTTGTGCGCCGCAGCCTGATCCACGAGGAGAAAGAGGGTATTCCGCTTAAACTCTCCGATGCAGGAAGTGAGCTTATCAAGGGGTTGCCGTCATTCGACCCCATCTTCGGGCTGGTGTTGACGACGCGAAAGCCCAACCCGCAGATTGAAGTGCCCCTGGTCGCGGGGAAGAACAATGATCCCCTCCTGGCCTACTGGCAAAGCGGGCTGGGGCGCACGGCGGTGTTTACGAGCGACGCGCACAGTCGGTGGTTGGCGAACTGGACTGGCAGCGCGATGTATAACAAGTTCTGGAGTCAGGTCGTGCGATCGGTTGCGCGCCCGCCGATGAGCAGCGACTTTGAGGTGAATACGGTGCCAATCGGTGGCAACAAGGGGCGCATCACGGTGGAGGCGTTGGGGAAAGACAATGCGTTCCTCAATTTCTTATCGATTAATGCGAATGTCGTCAGCCCCAACCCAAACGCCCCGCCGATGCAAGTTCGGCTGACGCAAACGGGGCCGGGGACATATGCAGGTGAGTTTGACGCCGCCGACCCGGGAAATTACGTCGCAGTGCTGAACTATCGGGGCGCCCGGGAAGGAAGTGGGGGCATGCTACTCAGCGGGATGGTGGTCAACACCTCACCGGAACTGCGCGACCTCAAGAGTAATGAAGCGGCGATAGAGAGAATCCGCGCCGCAACCGGCGGGAGAATGCTAGCGCCGTTTGACGCCGCCAACGCTAACTTCTTTGCCAGAGAGGGTTTACGGCCAAGCATTTCGCCACAGCCGATATGGGATCGATTACTCCTTGTCTTGCTCGCGCTCATTCTCCTCGACGTCGCGGTGCGAAGAATCGCCTGGGATTGGCTGGCGACGAAGAATCTTGCGTACAGGGGCGCGGGTTGGATCCGGTCTTTCACCGCCGCGAGGAACATCGAATCGCGGCAGACGCTGGATGCCCTGCAACGCATCAAGCTTGAGCAGATGAGTAAGTCTACAACGGCTACCGACGCTTCCGTGGGAAACAGAACGGCCGTCGCGAGCGAACCCTTGCCCGACCGCAGCCGAAAATTCGAGGCCCCCGCAGGCGTCGAAGGCGATATAACCAGCGTCGTCGGAGGGGCAACAAACAAGGCAATCCCGTCACCGCCAAGCCCGAAACAGCCCCCCAAAGGAGCACCGCAACCGGGCGATGGCATGACCGGGCTTCTGGCAGCGAAGAAGCGCGCGCGGGAGCAGATGGAAAATCGGGAGGGCGAAAAAAATGGCTAGCGACGCGGGTTTCATGCCGCTGCGATTTAACAATCCGGTAAAGTTGCGGCGGCAGATGAGTCAGCGCGGTTGGACTGAGGTGCAGATACTTGAGGCGATGCAAACCAAACCGATTTCGGTCCCCGGAAAACTTGGGCCGGCGTTGCGCTATGTGCATCCCGTGACCGGGAAGTCGGTGGTTGTTGATGCAATGACTGGCGAGATTTTTCACGTTGGTGGCGAGGGTTTCAGATATGGTTGAACAAATCTTCATAAAACTTCTGAATGAAGGTGTCGACGTTTGGCGACCGGTACCGGGATATCGCGTTGATTCCAACACATACATTGTGCTGCGATCAGAGCATTATGATCCTGAGGCTGAGACCTGGGAGTTTCCGCCGGGTTCGGTGGTCGTTTGTGAGAACCACGCCTCCTCGGATGGCGAGATTTTTGCAGCGGTGCGTCACCGTGAACTTGACAAGCGAACTGCGTGAACCACGACATCGCAAGGGATAAATTCATGAGTCAGCAGAATATAGAAGCCGCGACTGAGTCGTTTCGACGGGATTATCGCGCAGTGCACGCGGAAATCTCAAAGGCGATTGTGGGCCACCAGGCAATCATTGACGGCGTGCTTACCTGCCTGTTTGTCGGCGGGCATGCACTGCTTGAGGGCGTGCCGGGGTTGGGTAAGACGGCGCTCATTCGCTCGCTTTCGGAAGCGTTGCACCTGAAGTTCAGCCGCATTCAGTTCACACCCGATCTGATGCCCGCTGACGTCATTGGCACCAATATTATGCAGACTGACGACAGCGGACGGCGCGCGTTTCAGTTTCAGCACGGGCCGATTTTTGCGCAGATTGTCCTCGCGGATGAAATCAATCGTGCCACCCCGAAGACGCAAAGCGCGCTGCTCGAAGCAATGCAGGAAAAGCAGGTGACTGCCGGTGGGGAGGTGCGCAAGCTGGAGGCGCCGTTTTTTGTAATGGCGACACAGAATCCGCTAGAACAGGAGGGGACCTATCCCTTACCGGAAGCACAGCTTGACCGTTTCTTCTTCAAACTGGTAGTCAACTACAGCAGCCGAGATGAGCTGCATGAAATTCTTGCCCGAACCACCGCAGGCAAGGTGCCGAAGGTCGAGCCGGTGCTGGATGCATCAAAGATCATCGAGTATCAGAAACTGGTGCAGCGGGTGATCATTGCGCCCCATGTGCAGGATTTTGCCATCCGTTGCACGCTGGCAACGCATCCGCAGGGTCCGTATGCCATTCCGATGGTCAACCAGTTCATCCGCGTCGGCGCGTCACCGCGTGCGGCTCAGGCAATCGTCCTCGCGGCAAAGGTGAAGGCGCTTCTTGACGGCCGTTATCACGCAGCGTTCGACGACATCAAAGCTGTCGCCATCCCGGCCATGCGACACCGGATAATTATGAATTTTGAAGGTGAAGCCGAAGGAATGACCACCGACATGGTGCTGGAAAAAGTCATCAACGAAACGCCAACCGCGGCGGAGGTGGCGGGGGCGCGATGAATGGGATTTGGAGTGTCTTTTTCTGGTTACTGATGACAGCGTTGCTTTGGCGGAAGATTTTTACGCTGTAGTCAACCTGGATATCTGGGCGATTTGGCAGCGACGGTCAATATCAATGATGTTGCAAAGCCACTTTCACACGGGAGTATAGGTATGCCGAACGAGATAACATTCGTCGTCACTGAAGACGACGTAGACGGCGGCTTCACCGCCCATGCACGGGTAAAAGATGGCAACCGCGATATCTTCAGCGAAGGTGACGAGCGCGAATCGCTTATCAAGAACGTCCGCGAAGCTATTGATGCCGCATTCGACGCAGGCGAGCGAAAGCCGGAGTTGATTCACCTCCACTTTGTCCGTGACGAGGTGGCGGCAGGATGAGTCGTCAAACAGAAGATGATTTTCTCAGTTATCGCATGCCAGATCTCGGTAACGAGTTGGAGACGCGCCGGCGTCTGAACAAGATCGACTTCTGGGGCACGCTAATCGTCGCAACATGCATTGGGGTGTCTTTCATTTGTTTTGTGGTATGGACTGGAAGGTAAGCTCACGTGTCGCGCCGTCGCGGATGGTACTGGTTGATTTTCTTCCCGTTAATCGGCGCGGTGGTCGCGGCGGTGTGGTGGTATCGCGGGTTGCTGCAGAGTGTGATGCCGCAGTAAATCCATGAATGACAGGTAGTTATGGCCCTATACAAAGTCCCTCCCAACACCGGCAAAGTGCGCGTCGCCATGTTTCATGGCGGCGCGTATGCAGTCTGGAATGGCAAGCAGGGTGCGAATGAGTTTCGAATTCTCGTGCGCACCAAGCGGCAGGCGGAGGCGATTGCCCGGGCGATCAACGAAAAGCGTCATAATGGCGAGATTGATACCGCCGGCTGGTCGGCTTTTGAGGAGACCCCACAGTGATCGCCGCACCCGCAAAATCGGCTCGCACGCAACTGCTCGACTCGCAGTTCATGGCCCGTCTTGATCAACTCGATCTACTCTCGCGCAAACTGCTCGCCGGCAAGATGAAGGGTGAGCGGCGCAGCAAGCGGCGGGGACAGTCGGTCGAGTTTGCAGACTTCCGTAACTATGTAATTGGCGATGACTTACGTTTCATCGACTGGAACATCTATGCTCGGCTCGACAAGCTGTTCCTCAAGCTGTTTTTGGAAGAGGAAGACCTGTCACTTTATGTGTTGATCGACACCAGCTTGAGTATGGATTGGCCCCGAAGTGGAGCAAGGCCTGCCGATTTTAACAAGCTGCACTACGCCCGTAAGCTCGCGGCGGCGCTCGGATACATCGGATTGGTGAACTACAACCGGGTGAACGTCGTAGCGCTCAGTGACACCGTCGTTGCCGAGACCGGAGGCATGCGCGGACGTCGGCGGGTGGCGCAAATGCTCGATTTCGTCAGCGGGCTGCAGCCGCAGGGGGCGAGTCATTTCGCAGCCGCGTGCAAGCGGTTTGCGCTGGCCAATCGTCAGAAGGGCGTGTGCGTGGTGATCAGTGATTTCTACGACAAGAGTGGTTTTGAGACCGGCCTTCGCTATCTCGCCAGCGGTAAGTATGACCTTTTCGCCGTTCAAGTCCTTTCCCCTGCCGAGATCGAGCCTGAACTGCAGGGCGACCTTAAGCTGAAAGATATTGAAGATGCCGACCTCGCTGAAGTGAGCATCACGCAGCCTCTGATAAAAAAGTATAAAGCCAACCTGAATGCGTACTGCCTTTCGCTGAAAGAGTACGTCACTCGCCGCGGGGGAACGTATCTGTTCACGAACTCAAACGTGCCATTCGAGACGGTCGTCCTGAACTACCTACGCGAGAGGAGGCTTCTGGGATGAGCTGGTTTCCCTCGTTCCTCAACCCCCTTACCGCCGCCTTCGCCGCCGCGGTGGTGGTTCCTTCACTGCTCCTGCTCTACTTTCTCAAGCTCCGTCGAAAAGAAATGGAGTTTGCATCGACGATTCTCTGGAAGAAGAGTATTCAGGATCTACAGGTGAACGCGCCGTTTCAGAAGCTGCGGCAGAATCTGCTCTTGATTCTGCAGATGCTCCTGCTGCTGCTGTTGCTGCTGGCGCTGTCCCGGCCGATTTCCCACTACACGCCGGGTGCAGGCAAGAGCAGCGTGATTCTGATCGATCGCTCTGCATCCATGTCCGCAAAAGAGCCAGGCGGGGGCTCCCGGCTGGACTCTGCCAAACGGCAGGCGAAAGATCTTGTGGATTCGATGGACCGAAACGGTTATTCGATGGTGATCGCCTTTGATGACGATGCAAAGGTGGTCCAGGGTTTCACCTCCGACCGCGCCGCTCTGAAGCGGGCGATTGACTCAGTCGGCCCGAGCGATCGCAAGACCAATCTGAAGCTGGCGTATCAACTGGCCGAGGCGCAGGTCGCGTTCATCCCCGAACAAAATCGCACCAATATAGACCCGCCGGCGGTCTGGCTTTACAGCGACGGGCGTGTCGCCGATTCGACGGGGCTTTCGATTAAGTCGCCGGTCACGCTCGTGCAGGTGGGCAGTGAAGATGTGAAGAATATCGGCATCGTGGCGCTGAGCGCAAAGCGCAATTACGACCGCCCGGCAGAGGTGCAGATCTTTGCAAGGCTGGCCAATTTTGGGGCTGAGCCTGTAAAGGCCCAGGTTCAGTTAAGCATTTCGCCGATGAACCCTGACAACCCGGAAACAGATGCGTTTGTGGTAAGTCGAGTGGCGGAGGTGTCTCTGCCGCCGGAGCGGTGGACGGATGACGATCGCAGAACCGCGGAGCAATCGACTGGCTTTCTGGTGCGCGATGGGGTGGAGTTCAACCTCGACCTCACGACGGCAGCGGTGATTCGGGTTGAGCAGATGAACCGCGAAGGCGACGCGCTGGCAGCCGACGATGCCGCGATGGTTGTTGTCCCCCCACCGAAGGCGCTATCGCTACTGCTGGTCACCGACGGCAACTACTACCTGGAGCGGGCTGTTGACAGCCTAAACCTGCAGAAGCCGCAGCAGATGACGCCCGCCGACTTCGATCAGAATCTGCACGGCGATTTTGATGTGATCATCTTTGATCGCCACTCCCCAAAGAAGCTGCCCGAAAGTGGTAACTTCGTCTACTTCGGCGGCGTGCCCGGTGGCATCAAGGTGACGATGGAAGAGAAAGATGGTGCTCCAGTTCCGATTGAGGAGCAGACCGTTCTTGATTGGCGAAGAGATCATCCGATCTTGAAGCACCTTAACCTTGGCAAGGTCTATGCGGGGCTTGCCCTGAAACTGAATGTGCCGGCAGAGTCGCAGACTCTTGTCGATGGCGTTAAGGGGCCGATAGTCGTATTGCACCGCGAAGCGCGTTCAACTCATCTGATCATTGGATTTGACCTGATGCAGAGCAATTGGCCACTTCGAGTGAGTTTTCCGATCTTTCTGCAGCAGTCACTACAGTTTCTGGCACTCGGCGGCGACTTAAGTGTTCGCGAGAGCTTTGTGCCTGGTGCTTCGCCGCTGCTTCCTCGCTCGAATCTTGCGAGAGCTCAGGCGGGAGAAATCAGGGAAATTGCACTCGTCGGTCCGAATGGTGCAACCAAGGTCGCCGTCCCTGAAGAGGGTGATTTTGCGCTGCCGCCGTTGGAACGGGTGGGGGTTTACCGAACGGTGCCACTGGTGCCGCAATACGAGCGGCTTGCGGTCAATCTGCTCGATGCGAGTGAGAGCAACCTGTTGCCGGTCAAAACCGTGCCCGGCGGCAGCGGAGAGACCATCACCGCTGAGGGCCGCAAGACTCGGCTCGAACTGTGGTGGTGGATCATAGCGTGTATCGGCCTGCCACTGTTAATGATTGAATGGTGGGTGTACACGCGGCGGGTACACCTGTAGATCTAGTTGCGCCAAATCCCCGCCGCGGGTTCTGACAGCGATGTACTTCGCACGGCTCTGTCCTGGCGGCTATACTCCCGTACATGATCCTCTCGGCCGCGCCTGCAATACCGCCGGGCACACTTCTTGAACGGTCGCAATCGCTGTTTGGATTGCTGAGTTTTATTCTCATCTGCTTTATCATCGGTCGGCTGCGCGGGGTGCGGTCGTTTCCCGTTCGGGTTGTGGTGTGGGGGGTGATTCTGCAGTTTGCCTTTGGCGCGGTTGTGGTGTTCAGCCCGGACGTGCTCCGCGTTGTGCAGGATAACATCGAGCGCCTATTGGGATACTCCAATGCCGGCGCGCGGTTGATCTTCGGCTCGCTGGTTGATTGGGTTGCGCCGGTCAAGTCCGATGACGGGAAGACAGTGGGGATTGTGACGCTCGCCGCGAGCTTTGCATTTTCAGTCTTGCCGACGATTGTTTTTGTCTCGATGCTCACGGCGATTCTCTACCACGTCGGCGTGTTGACATGGGTGGTGCACGGGCTTGCGTGGATCATGCGTCGCACCATGGGCTGCAGCGGGGCAGAAACGCTTTCCACCGCGGCCAACATCTTTGTTGGGCAAACTGAAGCCCCGCTGATCGTCCGGCCCTTTCTTGCCGGAGCGACCCGAAGCGAGATGATGGCGATCATGGTTGGCGGATTTGCCAACATTGCCACCGGCGTGCTCGTGGTCTACACCGATCTACTCAAGGACCATGTGCAAAACGTCGGCGGACACCTCGCAGCGGCGTGTTTCATCAGCGCACCGGCGACGCTGCTCGTGAGCAAACTTATCATGCCCGAGCGCGAGACGCCCCAAACCGTCGGCGGCGCCGCAATCAAAGTCGAGCGCGCCGATGCCAATCTGATCGATGCGGCCACCAGAGGCACAAGCGAGGGGGTCACCCTCGCGATCAATGTCGGTGCGATGCTGATTGCGTTCACCGCGCTGATCGCACTGATAAACTCGGTGATCGGCAGCGTCGGGGGATGGGTTGGAATGCCGGGTGTCTCGCTCGAACGCATGCTGGGGGTCATCGCATCGCCACTGGCCTGGCTTTGTGGCATTCCGTGGGCGGATAGCCACACAGTCGGCGGGCTGATTGGGATGAAAACGGTGCTGAACGAGTTCATTGCCTACAATGAAATGGGACAGCAGTTTCGCACGAACGCAGCCTATCTTTCGCCCAGATCGGCACTGATCGCGACGTATGCCCTCTGCGGCTTTGCCAATTTTGCGAGTGTGGGGATCCAGATCGGCGGAATCAGCGTGCTCGCGCCGTCTCGCCGGAGCGAACTCTCTCGAATCGGTTTGCTTGCCATGGCCGGCGGGGCGATCGCTTCGATGATGGGAGCATGCGTGGTGGGAGTGCTGATTTAACTGGCGTCTGATCGGTTGCACGGAGGTTTGCTCATGAACGATGATCTTGACCCCGGTGCGATACTGAATGACATCTGGTCGCGCCTCACTGCGGGGCAAAAGCATCGGGCGCACCCATTTTATCTACCCGCGGTCGCGATTACCGGCATTGACGGTGCGCCGACGGTGCGGACGGTTGTGCTGCGCGCCGTCGAGCAAGAAGCCCGGTTGCTATCATCCCAGACGGATCGGCGCAGCCCCAAATGCGCCGCCTTGCGGAGCAATCCATCGGCGGTGTGGTTGTTTTACGATCCGCCGGTGCGCCTGCAGATTCGCATAAAGTCTGTCGCCACAATTCACACGGACGACTCGATCGCCGATGCGGCCTGGGCTGCTGTGCCCACGACCAACCAGTTAAACTACCTCGGCGAGCTATCGCCGGGAACGGTCATACCGATGGTTTACCGCAGCCCGACGCAATGGCGCGCCGTGGGGCGGGAAAACTTCGCGGTTGTGAATTGTCTTGTGAATGAGATTGACTGGCTAATGATTCATCCCGAAGGCCACCGTCGCCTGCGCATCACTTACGACCGCGGGGCGGTTTTGAGCGAGTGGTTGGTGCCGTAGCAGATTGTGATGAAGGCGGCACAAAAGCGCCCGCCACGAAATCGCCACTTTTTCCGCCTGTTTTTTCTATGAGGCGAATGCCGTCGATGCGCATCGTCTTGTCGATTGCCTTGCACATGTCATAAATTGTGAGGGCGGCGACACTTACAGCCGTGAGGGCTTCCATTTCCACGCCGGTTTTGGCGGTGATGGTTGCGGTGGCGCGCAGACGAATCTCGACTAGAGTTGCAGAAAACCGGCCGAGTTTGGGAAGGTTAATCTGTATGTTCACGCTCTCGATGGGCAGCGGGTGGCAAAGAGGAATTAGTTCCCCGGTACGCTTCGCCGCCATGATGCCTGCAAGCCGGGCGGCCGCGATGACATCGCCTTTAGGTGTCTGACCCTTTGCGATGGCAAGCACCGTCGCCCGCTGTAGACGAATGACTCCCTCAGCCGTCGCCGAGCGCCTGGAAATCGCCTTCGCGCCGACATCAACCATGAGAGCGCGCCCAGCGGGATCGAGGTGGGTGAGGTTTTTTGTTCGTGTTTTCAATCCCGAGATGCATCTCCGAAGACCGTCGAGAAATCGCGGCTTCCTTGAATGATCCGTACGACTTCCACGCGGGCTTCGTCGTGTCGATAAGCGATCACATAAGAGTAGATCCGGTAAAAGCGGAGCGACTTGTTACGAACATCTTTTCGTTGATGTCCAAAATGAGGACTGTACTGCAATGTTGTAAAGACACGCTGGAAGTTGCGCAGCACGCGGTCGGATGTCTTTTCGCTCGTCCTTCGCTCGATGTAAGAAATGATGTCCACAAGGTCGTTTTGTGCTGACGGCGCAATGAATAGCTGGCGAGTCATGGCTGCTTGGGCTGACGACGCTTTAGGAGTTCACTCTGAACATTCAAAATCGCTTTCGCCGCGGGAACGCCTTCGCCAGCATCAAGTTCTCTTACCCCGACTTCGAGGATTGCGTTCAAGTCTTCCGGACACATCTCCAAGTTGTCTTGCGAAAACTGCTGCAGTGCCGCCGCAATCAGTTCAGCGGGCGAAGTATAGCCATGCGCCTGCATTTGCGATTTGACAAGAAGCTCGGTTTCTGGATCGATCCTGATGGTCATTCAATGGCTCCTATTTGATTATAGCAGCAATGCCAAACTCGAGCGCAAAAATTCGACAAGGCGTGAGTCTTACCTCCGCAGCATCACCCACGACATCACGATGATTGCCACCGCTGCACCGCCGATGAGCAGCCAGATTGGGACGGGGCGTGGCGCGTCTTCGCGAGAGAGATACTTTCCGCAATGGTGGCACCACTCGGCGTCTTCGGTGATGAGTTTCTTGCAATAGGGACATGGGTCCAGGGCAGGGGAGTCGGGGTCGGGATCCATGTCTTCCTCCCGCGGGAGATCGCGGTCGGATAGCGCGTCGGATTCGCTGTCTTCACGGTCGTTGTCGTATTGCGACATGTCTTACTTCAGATTGAGCTGGTGAATCGCCTGGCACTTTTGAAGCAATGGCTGGACCTCGTCCAAACCAAGCATCGTTGCAGGGTCGCTTCGGGCATTCTTCGGGTCTGGATGGCATTCCATGAAAAGCCCACTCACGCAGCCTGTTGCGACCGCGGCGCGTGCCAGCAATGCAGAGAACTGTGGGTTTCCACCCGACTGCGTACCTTGTGCGGCAGGCTGTTGCGTGCTGTGGGTAATGTCAAACACCACGGGGCAGCCGGTCTGTTTCATCAGCGGCAGGCCGGTAAAGTCGTTAATCAGCCTATTGTAGCCGAAAAAGGTGCCGCGTTCGGTGAGCAAGATCGAGGGTGCCGGAGAATCAGCCTGCGCAGTGGCAGCGCGGTTGGCCAGCCCCTGGGCTTCCCGAATCTTCGAGACTGCGTTGCTCATCTCAGCGGGGGACATGAATTGGCCCTTTTTGACGTTAATCGCCTTGCCAGTTCGCCCGGCGGCGTGCAGCAGATCGGTCTGGCGGGCCAAAAATGCAGGTATCTGCAGGATATCGACTACCTTTGCCGCGACGGCGGCCTGGTCTGGTTCATGAATGTCGGTCAACACCGGCACGCCAAGCTCGTTCTTTACTCGGTCGAGCACGAGCAGGCCGTCAGTCATCCCCGGGCCGCGAAAACTCGCCCCGCTGGAACGATTGGCCTTGTCAAAGCTGGCCTTGAAGACATAAGTCATGTTCAGAGCATCACATACGCGCTTAACATGCGCGCCGATCTGCAGGCACTGCTCCAGAGATTCAATCACGCAAGGGCCGGCAATCACGAACAAGCGTTCAGGCGGAAGTAGCATGTTGGCGTTTGAAGGAAAGAGGGGGGTAGCCCCGGGCGGGCAGCGAACGCGACACAGCATTCGACGATCTGCCCGGCTGAGCTATTGCACGATAAACGGCAGCCGGACGTCCATCAACTCAATTGTCGCCGGCGTGTGGCCCGCGGCTTCACCGTCGAGCTGGATGGGAACGGGTGAAGGACCGTCAACAATAACCTTGTGTCCACGCACATAAACTGCGCCCTCGGCCCGTACATGCATTCCAGTAGCCGCCTTTAGCATCCATTTGACGGCCTGAGCACGAGTCTTGCAGGGCAAAATGCAGATGTCGAGTAAATCGTCGTCGCTGCGCGCATCGGGAAGCATGGGAATACCAGTGCCGTACTCTCGCACGTTGCCCACATAGACCAACGCTGGCGCGTCTCGGTGCACGGTCTTCCCATCGACCTCGACTGTCACTTTTGGGTAACTGAACGCCCGCAGCGTATCGATCGTCGGAATAACGTAGCTGCCTTTGGTAATCGGGCCGGTCCGGCGCCTGGTAAGTTCATGAACGACATGTGCATCGAACCCCACACCGGCGACGGCGAGAAAGATGTTGCCGTTGCAGCGGCACGCATCGATCTCGACGATTTTGCGAGCCTCAATCGCATGCCCGATTCGCTCGATATCGCGGGTTCGCCGCCACGGTAGCTTGAGGTGTTTGGCAACCAGATTTGCTGTGCCGAGCGGGACAATGAGGATCGGCGGGAGCACATTGTCGGAGACATTGAGGACCAGTTCTGAAACGCCTTGAAGGGTGCCATCGCCGCCGATACTCACAACTGCGTGCAAGGGGCCCAGCGATCGCACGCGGTCGCGATCGACCCCGCTTGCGGGGAGCGAGAAGTGCTCGACATGAAAGTCGCGTTGCAGGTGGGCCTGAAGCTGCTCGCTGATGCCCATGGCCTTCCCTCGGCCGGCAATGGGATTGGCGAAGATAACGACGGGTCGTTTCATAAGTCGCGGAATGATACTCAAACCCGGGCATAAGCGTGAGCAGGCGAGAGGCTGCATCACAATTGAACAGGGGCGCGGCGGGACTATACTGTCTGCGAGGCACAATGGCCCTGACACGACATTTGCGCACGAGGAAGCAGACATGCCAGACAACCCGGTGACAGTTCGAGGGATCGACTATAAATCGGTCTTCCCCTTTACCTTGATTTTTCGATCGTTTCGAGTGGCGGTGCATCCGTCGAAGCTGATTCTCGCGGTGCTGGCGATGATCCTGATTTACTTTTCCGGGTCAATCCTCGACGCCATCTGGCCATCGCGCGCGGTGCCGGGTGAGATTGCGATCTACGCTGCATCGCGGGGCGAAAGAAACGCCGGCCGCCTGTACCATGAGCGCGTGGGTGAGGCCCGTCGCGAGGCGCAGGCCGAGTATGAGCGGATGCTGGTCGCGACGGGCAAATCGAAAGAGCAGGCCCGGTTCGGCGATATCAAGTGGACCATCATTCATAACCGCGACAAAGACGTGAAGGCCGCCCGCGAGCGTTATGAAAACGTCAGAAAGTCGGCGGACGAAGCATTGGCCAATGCGCCGGAAGACAAGAAATCCGAGGCGCGCACCGCGCGCGATGAAGCCCTCGCCGCAGCGGAGCAGGCGGCGAACCGCGCGGTTACGGTGGCGTATTCGGAGGCCAGCGATCAGTACAAGGAAGCCCGCGCGGCGCGCGGTGCAGGACTCTTTGAGACGTTCGTAGGTCAGCAGGTGGGATTGCTCAATAATCTGATTGCCGCCGTGCGCGACTGGCGATGGATTGGCCGTGAGGGCGTCATTGACATCTGTGTAAGGTTTTTTACGGTTGGCCCGGTGTGGGCGATTCGCCATCATCCAATTTTCTTTTCGCTGTTCTTCCTCGCTTTTCTCTCGATCTGGTCGGTGTTTGGCGGGGCGATCGCCCGAATCGCAGCGGTGCATCTGGCGCGGGAAGAAAAGATCTCGATTCGGCAGGCTTTGCGATTCTCGACATCAAAGTTTCTGAGCTTCTTTTCCGCACCGATCATTCCACTCTTCATTGTGCTCGGGCTGGGTCTGGTTGTCGCTGTAGGTGGGTTGATTACCAATATTCCATTCTTGGGGCCGATTGTCGTGGGTGCGCTGTTTTTCCTCGCGCTCGCGGCGGGGTTTGTGATGGCACTGGTCATTCTCGGCCTCGGCGGTGGGTTTAACCTGATGTATCCCACAATCGCCGTTGAGGGTTCCGACAGCTTCGACGCCATCAGCCGCAGCTTCAGCTATCTCTACGCGCGCCCGTGGCGGTTGGCTTTTTACAGTGCGGTTGCGATTGTCTACGGCGCACTCTGCTACATGTTCATCCGCTACTTTTTGGACCTGTTGCTGATGCTTGCACATTTCTTTGCCGGCATGCTCGTCTTCGGCACCGCGAACAACAACGATCCGCTTTGGAATGTGATCTGGCCCGGCCCGACGATCACGGGGCGGCTCTCTTACTCGGTCGACTTCTTTGCGCTGGGTGCTGGCCAGAGTCTGGGGGCATTTTTTATCTGGTGCTGGGTGCATTTGCTTGCGGCCCTCCTCGGCGGTTTTGCGATCAGCTTTTTCTTCGTTGCCAGCACTTCGATTTATTACCTGATGCGCAAAGAAGTCGACGCCACCGAACTTGACGATGTTTACCTTGAACAAAGCGAGGAAGATTTCGGCGAGACCCTGCCCGCTGCGAGTGTCCCCGATGCGACCGCTCCAGCTCCTCCGGCGGCAGGATGAGCAGGCTTCAGATTTGGGCATTCACCAGTTTGGTCTGGCGCTGGCAGTCATGTGGCTCGGCGATCGGGTTCATTCCCGTTGTCAGCGAGCAGAGTGCCCATGGTGCGCTCGTTGACGGCGGCTACACCTTACTGTCTGCGTCGTCGGGGCCGATTCCGTCTCTGCCGATTTCTCCGCCGATTTCTCCATCGTGCGCTTCGTCGGTGTCTATCACGGGAATCTGATACTTCCCGCCGAGCCAGCGGCCGAGATCGATGAGCTTGCAACGGTCGCTGCAAAATGGAGAGAATCGGTCCGGTACACTGCCCGGGCGGGGGGAAATCGACCGCTTGCAGATGGGGCATATCATCCAACACCAGCCTTCTGCAGCCGGCTATCGCGGCTTTCCGCGAGGCTTCGCACTTTTCGCAGGGGGTGCCTTGGGCGATTCAACCTTCGCCGGCGGCCCAGCGGGCGACTTTGCCCCGCCGTCGGCTTTCGCCGGCGCACCGGCCGAGGGTGCGGCGTCGGCTGGCTTGGCTGAATCGCCGGTTGCCGGTGAATCAGCCTTAGCAGCCTCTTTGTATTTCTCGCTTCGGTAGTCGGTAATGTAAAAGCCGTCGCCCTTGAACAGCAGCGCCGCACCCGTTCCAATCAACCGGCGAAGCTTCGGCTTCTTACAACTGGGACACTTTTTCAGCGGCGCAGCGGTGATTGACTGAAACGCCTCGAACGCGTGCTCGCACTTCTCGCATTTATAGTCGTATGTCGGCATGAGTGTTTTATTGTGCCTTGGATACGATTACACTGGCTGGCCGGAGCGTTCGCCCGCGCAGCGCATAGCCCTTTTGCAGCGTTTGCAAGATGGCGGGCTCGGCATACTTGTCGCTGTCCTGCTGCATCACCGCTTCATGCATGTTCGGATCAAACGCGTCTCCTTCAGATGGTGCAATGAGTGCCACCTGCTGCTGAGCCAACACCGCCAATATTTGATCGTGAACGAGTTGTAACCCCTTCAGCACGCTGGCGGTGTCAGTGGCAGCCTCGACTGCGAGTGCGCGCTCAAAGTTATCGATCGCTGGAAGTAGCGCCTTGATCAGCGCGCTATTGGCGTACTGTTGCCGCTGTTCGGCATCAGCCTCAAGCCGGCGGCGGGAGTTGGCGAAATCGGCCTGAATTCGGGCAAGCCGATTGAGCGCATCATCGCGCTGCGCGCGCGCTTCGATCAGCTCATTGCTGGCGCCCTCAACCCCGCTTCTGCCCGCGGCCTGTGCTTCAGCCTCGGCGGCGTTGGCGAGATCGTCAAGGTTCGGCTCGTCGTCGGTGATGTTGTGATCGTGTTCACTCATGTTGTTCGAGGTCGTTTAGTGACTGGTACAGCTCCTTGACCGGTGGCCCGCAGTGATTCTCGGAGCTTCACAGCCCCTGCACTCTACCGCGTACATTCTGAGTCCGCCGTACGGGGTAGCAGGCACGGATCCTATGCATCTCCGGTAAAGACTCCCTTAATCTTCTCCAAAAAGCCCTTCTTCTGCGGCAGTACATCGACATCTTCCGTTGCGGCAAAATCTCTGAGAAGCTGCTTTTGCTTATCGCTAAGCCTCTTGGGCACTTCCAGCAGGATCTGCACAACCTGGTCGCCGGTGCGGTGCGAACGCAAGTCGGGCAGGCCTTTGCCCTTCAGTTTGAACATCTCGCCGTGTTGCGTGCCGGAAGGTACCTCCAGCAATTCGGTCCCTTTCAGCGTCGGCACATCGATCGCCGCCCCGAGAGCCGCCTGCGTAAAGCTGATCGGCACCTGGCAAACGATGTCGTTTCCGTGCCTGCTGAAGAGTTGATGCGGCTTGACGGCGATATAGCAGTGCAGATCGCCGGCCGGGGCGCCGGGTTCGCCGGGTTCTCCTTCGCCGGCAATGCGGACCGCCTGACCCTCGTGTACGCCAGCTGGAATCTTGATCGAAACAGATTTCTTGCGAAGCTGCCTTGCGGTGCCGCCGCAGGACTTGCAGAAGTCCTTGATGACGGTGCCGCGGCCTCGGCAATTGGGGCAGGTGGTGACCATGCGGAACATTCCGCCGAAGCCCTGCTGCGCGACGCGACCCTGCCCGCCGCACTGGCCGCAGGAGACTGGTTTCGAACCCTGCTTTGCGCCGGTACCATCGCAGGTAGAGCAGAGGTCTTGCTTTTCAAATTCGATCGACTTTTCGCAGCCGCTGAGAACCTCATTAAGAGTCAATTCGACCTGTGTTTCGAGATCAAACCCGCGTTGCGCCCGCCGTTGTCCACCGCCGCCGCGCCCGCCACCTATTCCGCCAAACCCGCCGCCGAAGATGTCCTCGAACATCGAAAAGATGTCGCCGACATCCATGTGCGAGAAATCATGCTGGCCTTGGACGCCCTGATGCCCAAACTGGTCGTACCGCTGGCGCTTGTTGGGATCGGACAGGATTTCATACGCTTCGGCACACTCTTTGAAGTGCAGTTCTGCCTGGGTATCGCCCGGATTGCGGTCGGGGTGATACTTCATCGCCAGCCGACGATATGAGCGCTTGATCTCCTCACTGTCAGCGGTCTTGGTGACGGAGAGGATTTCGTAATAATCGCGTTTAGTTGTTGCCACGGACATACCTGGGTTATCGGCTACAGGGCGGCAAGGAACTGATCGACCGTCACATTCGCCGCACGAATCAAATTGCGAGGTGTGCCGCGGGCAACTTCCTTGTGGTCTGGCACGGAAAGCGAGACGACCTCTCCGGCCTTCGTCATAATGATGTGACTGGCCTGCTGCCTGTCAACCGTCCAGCCGAATCGCTGGAAAGTTTGCGCTACCTTCCGGCCGCTGATCACTGGAACATGCGAGCCCATCAGACCTTCACCTCGACCTGTTGCGTCTCGACGGTGAGGGGCAAGCCCTTTTCCGCGCGAACTTCAAGGCAAACCTTTACTGCTTTCTTCACGTTCGCAACCGCTCGAACTTTTGTCTTACCTTGACTCACGAAGCCGGGGATCGACAGGCATTCCGCGATCCACATGCCGCCCTCGTCGCAGCTAAGGGTTATCGCGCAATTCATCCAATCCCTCCACCCGTCATCATCCTGACTACCACCAATCGCGCGCCATGCCCACGAAAATGATGATGGTTGCAATCAATCTCGAGACAACACCAGCGGAATCAAGCTTGCCGCACTTCCAAAAAATGAGGCGGTGCGTTCCCTGGCAACTCGCTCGATCTGATCCTCAATCGATGACACGGTCTCCACATTGCTAATCCCGTTCAATATCAGCAGTGAAAGAGAAAATGGCACAATCAAGACCGCATTCCACCAGCCAAATTGATCGATCCAATCAAAGTCTAAAACTGCTGCCACAGCGAACGGGATGAGCAAAATCAGCAAAGCTACTCGTAGCCAGAAGCGAAGTCGCGCCATTCTTTTGCCGAACGAACCCTCACCCCAACCCTCTCCCGGAGCACCGGGAGAGGTTGCGGGTAGTCGTCCATCTAGACGACCGCACCCGCGACCGGCTCGAGCTTCTCGCCTTTGTTTTCCTTCAGTTCGGTAATGAGCACATCGGTCGTTAGCGCAAGACCAATCGCCGAAGCCGCGTTTAGCAATGCGGTGCGGGCAACCTTAGTCGGGTCGATCACGCCCATCTTGAACATGTCGCCCCACTCTTCGGTGGCTGCGTTGTAGCCATAGGTTTCACTCTTGTTTTCCAGAATCTTGGCGACGACGACTTCGCCGTCCTCGCCGGCGTTATCGACGATCTGGCGGGCGGGGGCACGCAGGGCTTCGGCGATGATGTCGAAGCCGAGCTTTTCATCGCCTTTGACCTTACTCTTTCCCGCCTCAACAGCTTCAATTGCGCGGAGGAACGCAACCCCACCGCCGGGGACGATGCCTTCGAGGGCGGCAGCCTTTGTCGCGTGCAGGGCGTCGTCGATGAGGTCCTTGCGTTCCTTCATCTCGGTCTCCGTGTTCGCCCCAGCTTTCACCACCGCGACACCGCCGGTGAGCTTGGCGAGGCGTTCCTGGAGCTTTTCCCTGTCGTAGTCGCTGGTGGTCGAATCGATCTGTTTGCGAATCTGGTCGCAGCGGGCTTCGATTTCCTTCTTCTTGCCGGCACCTTCGACAATGAGTGTATTGTCTTTGTCTACGACGATGCGCTTGGCAGAACCAAGGTCGTCTAGCTCGACGCTTTCGAGCTTGAGTCCCAAATCTTCACTGATGAACTTGCCGCCGGTGACGGTGGCTAGATCGCCCATCATGGCCTTGCGGCGGTCGCCGAAGCCGGGGCACTTCACTGCGCACACCTTGAGCACGCCGCGGAGCTTGTTGACGACCAAGGCTGCGAGAGCTTCGCTCTCAACATCTTCAGCGATGATGAGCAACGGCCGACTGCCGCCGACGATTTTGTTTAAGAGCGGGAGCAGCTCAGCGAGATTGCTGATCTTCTTTTCGTGCAGAAGTATGTACGCATCCTCCAGCACGGCCTCGAGCGTGGTCGGGTTGGTGAGGAAGTAGGGAGACAGGTAACCCTTATCAAACTGCATGCCCTCGGTGTATTCGAGAACGCTTTCAGTTCCCTTGCCCTCATCGACGGTGATCACACCTTCCTTGCCGACTTTCTGCATGGCGTCGGCCATCAGCTTACCGATGAGCTCATCGCCGTTGGCGCTGATGGTCGCGACTTTCTTGTAGTCGTCATAACCCTTCACCGGCTTGGATTGCGCAGTGATGGCGTCGGCGGCGACTTCGGCGGCTTTAAGGATGCCTCGTTGCACCTGAACCGGGTTCGCCGCGCCGCTGGTAACATACTTCAGGCCCTCGGTGTAGATTGCCTCGGCCAAAACTGTCGCCGTCGTCGTACCATCGCCGGCCACATCGCCGGTTTTGCTGGCGACCATGTTGATGAGCTTCGCGCCCATATTCTCAAACGGCTGCGGCAGCTCGATTTCCTTGCTGACGGTCACGCCGTCTTTTGTGATGCGCGGGCTTCCCCAACTCTTGTGCAGCACCACGTTGCGCCCGCGGGGTCCGAGGGTTGCCTTGACGGCGCGAGCCAACTGCGACAAGCCAGCGGCGATTTCGCCACGGGCATCCACATCGAATTTCATTTGTTTTGCGGCCATAATTCACTCCGGTTGCTAGTTATTGGTTGCTTGTTTCGTACCGTTGCCAGGGCTGTCCGGCTGCCGCTGCTTTCACCAGCAACAAGCAACCAGCAACCAGCAACTTATTCAAGAACGCCCAAAAGATCGCTTTCGCGCAGGATAACGAACTTCTGCCCGTCGATTTCCACGTCGGTTCCAGCGTACTTGCCATAGTAAACGACATCGCCAACGCGCACGCCGACCTCGGTGCGCTTACCATTGTCGTCAAGCTTGCCCGGTCCGACGGAAACGATTTTGCCTTTGGTGGGCTTTTCCTTTGCGGCATCGGGAAGATAAAGACCGCTCTTGGTCTTCTCTTCAGCTTCGGTCTGACGGACGACAACGCGGTCTGCTAGGGGTTTGAGTTTCATTTTATGATCCTTCGTTCTGCAATGATGAATTGTTTCATTGAATCAGGCGTCGGTTGCGAACACGGGCCTCCGGTGACTACATCATGTCATCCATCCCCATGCCGCCCATGCCGCCCATTCCACCCATGCCGCCGCCCATACCTCCCATACCCCCCCCGCCGCCGTGGCCGTGGTCGTCGCCGGCACCGGCTTTCTTGGGCTTCTCTACGACGATGCAATCGGTGGTTAGCAGGAGGATCGCAACTTCAGCTGCATTTTGCAGGGCGGTGCGTTCGACCTTGGTTGGGGTGATGATGCCGGCTTTGAACATATCAACATAATCGCCGGTGAGTGCGTTGTAGCCTTCGGTATCTTTGCTTTCCAAGACTCTGCGGACAACCACGCTGCCGCTTACGCCTGCGTTTTCTGCTATCTGCTTTAAGGGAGCGAGAAGGGCCTGGCGGACGATTTTGCTGCCGGTGCTTTCATCACCTTCGAGCTTGAGATTGCCATTGCAAGCCCGGGTGGCCCGAACCATCGCCACGCCGCCACCGGCGACGACGCCTTCTTCCACTGCCGCGCGGGTGGCGTGCAGTGCGTCTTCGATGCGGCTCTTCTTTTCCTTCAGTTCTGCCTCGGTAGCGGCGCCGACATTGATTTGTGCGACACCGCCGGCGAGCTTGGCGAGGCGTTCCTGGAGCTTCTCGCGATCGTAATCGCTCGTGGTAGTCTCAATTTCCCTGCGGATTTGCTCGATTCGCGCCTGAATTGCCTTGGTTTCGCCTGCGCCCTCGATGATTGTCGTGTTGTCGTTGTCGATGGTCACTTTCTTCGCGGTGCCGAGTTGGTCAAGCTCGATTTTGTCAAGCTCGACGCCCAGGTCTTTCATCACCGCGGTGCCGCCGGTGAGTACGGCGATGTCTTCGAGCATGGCCTTGCGGCGATCGCCATAACCCGGTGCCTTGACCGCTGCCACGTTCAGGATCCCGCGCAGTTTGTTCACGACCAGTGTGGCCAGTGCTTCGCTCTCCACATCTTCGGCGATGATTAGGAGCGGTTTCTTTGCCTTCATGATCTTTTCGAGAAGTGGCACGAGCTTGTGCGCACTGCTGATCTTGTCTTCAAAAATCAGGATGAGGGGCTTTTCAAGTTCGCACACCAATTCGTCGGTGTCAGTGATAAAATTCGGGCTGAGATATCCCCGGTCGAACTGCATTCCCTCGACAACATCGATCTCGGTATTGAGGCTCTTGCCCTCTTCGACGGTAATCACGCCGTCCTTGCCGACTTTCATAAACGCATCGGCCATCGTGGTGCCAATCTCGCGATCGTTGTTGGCACTGATTGCCGCGACATTGGCGATGTCATCTTTCTTGCTGACATCAATCTTGCGGCTCTGCTTCTCCAGGTCTTTCACAACCGCGACGACCGAAGCGCGAATGCCGCGAGCCAATGCCATTGCATCAGCGCCTGCGGTCAGGGCCTTGTAGCCTTCCTTGAAGATTGCTTCAGCCAGTACGGTGGCGGTGGTTGTTCCGTCGCCCGCGACGTCGGAGGTCTTGCTCGCGGCCTCTTTCACCAGCTTGGCACCAATGTTCTCAAACTTGTCCTTCAACTCGACTTCTTCTGCGACGGTCACGCCGTCCTTCGTGATGGTGGGCGCCCCCCAGCCCTTGTCGATAACCGCGTTGCGGCCCTTTGGCCCTAGAGTCGCCTTCACGGCGCGGGCTAGTTTGGTCACGCCCTCCAAGAGTGACTTTCGGGCATCGGCATCAAAGGTAATGAGCTTGGCGGCCATTGATTGTATCTCCTTGTTTTGTCTGTAGTTATGTGATTTCTTTCCCCGGAGAGCAACCATGGGCTCCCTCCGACGGCGATGGCAAGGAAGCGAATACGGTGCCAGCACGCAACAGTTTGCTGCTGATTGGTTGTAAGTGATTGCCTTCAATATGGTTATGCAACTTATGTACACTGCTGCGGGCTGAGCAATCTTCAGTCTGGCGCCGTAACCGGGTGTCATAATGACAGGCTTTACTTCTCCACTGCTCATCGTGGCAGACTTGGGCTGTGGGGGGTATTCTGAGAGCCATCATGACGATCCAAGCGTTGCAGGAGAGGTTTGGTGTGCCGGGAGTCACCTTTAAGGAAGGCCGAGGCGGTCTGCCGCTGATCGCCATTGAAAACGCGGCGGCGGTCGCGGAGATATATCTGCTTGGGGCGACGCTGACGCATTTTCAGCGCCGGGGGCATGAGCCAGTGATTTTCGTCAGTTCTGAGGCGCTGTTTCAGGAAGGCAAAGCCATCCGGGGTGGGGTGCCCATCTGCTGGCCCTGGTTCGGACCCAAATGGGACGATCCCAAGGCGGGGCAGCACGGGTTGGTGCGCAACAAGCCGTGGCAGATGACATCGGCGATTGTGGTCGACTCCAAAACCACGCGGCTCCGGCTGGATAGTCAGGCGGGCGGGTTGAGCGTCGGCCTCGAAGTGGAGGTTGGCTTGAATCTCAAGCTATCGTTACAGACCAAGAACGGCTCGGACGCGCCGGCGAGGATTGAAGATGCCCTGCATACATATCTCTGTGTGGGCGACAGCCGTCAGGTAAGCATCGATGGCCTGGCTGGTGCCACATACATCGATAAAGTGGCAGGCGGTGAGCGCAAACAGCAGCCGTCGGAAGCGATTCGGTTCACCGGCGAGACAGATCGCGTTTACCTTCACTCCGAATCCGTCTGCAAGCTGACGGATCCTGTGATGCGTCGATGCATCACTGTCTCCAAGCACGGCTCGCGATCGACCATCATCTGGAACCCGTGGGTCGATAAGTCGAAATCGCTCGTTGATTTCGGTGATGAAGAGTGGCAGAAAATGTGTTGCATCGAAACCGCCAACGCCGCCGACAACCACCTGATGCTTTCGCCTGGCCAGACGCATGCGACCGTGGCAGAGATTGCCTGCGACACTGTCGAAACCGCGTGATTGGTTTAGGTTGCCGGGCAAAGCGGTCTGCGCAGCGATTCTTTCGGCAGATTCAACTGTACGTGAGGAACGATGAACCAACCCGTAGCGATCATTACCGGCGCCGGCCGGGGAATCGGACGAGCGACCGCGGTCGAGCTGAGCGGTCGCGGGTATGCCGTCGTGCTGGTTTCACGAAATGAGACCGAACTAGCGGACGCAGCGACCCGCTGCGGCAAGTCGCTCATCGTCCCCGCGGACGTGACGAGCGATTCAGATGTCGAGCGGATAGTCGCGGAATCGATCAAACGTTTCGGCAGAATCGATGCCGTGGTCAATAACGCCGGCTACGCGCCGATGCTTTCGATCGAGCAGACCTCCATCGAAGAGTTTCGCAAGGTGCTCGACGCGAATCTTACGAGTGCATTTGCCATGAGCAGAGCGTGCTGGCCGACATTTGTGAAGCAGGGGGGTGGCGTGATCGTCAATGTCTCATCTATGGCAGCGAAAGACCCTCGGCCAGGATTTGTTGCTTATGGCCCGGCCAAGGCTGGCGTGAACATTCTTGGGTTGACGCTGGCACGCGAAGGCGCGCCGCACGGCATTCGCGTACACACGATCGCGCCCGGTTCGACTGAGACAAAAATGTTTCGCGCCCTTCTCGATGAGACGGCATGGCCCAAAAGTAAGACCATGCCTCCTGAGGATGTGGCGGGGGTGATTGCGGCGTGCGTTGTGGGTGACTTGAAACATACCAGCGGCGAGACGATCTACTTGCGCAAGGAACCGGGGTAGCTCCGAGAGCCGTGCGCAAGCATAAAACCCACGGAAGAATTTCCTCCGTGGGTTCGGTGCAGATATTGCCGGGGTGTGGGTATGCCGGCAATACTGTGGGTACAGATCCAGCGACGTCAGGCGCGTCGTCGGCGGAGGGCAAGTAGTCCCGCGGTGCCGGCGAAAAGCCCCGCGGTTGCAGGTTCGGGCACGACGGTGAATGAGATACGAAACACGTCCGAGTTACCGGTGATCAAACCGCTGTCGAAGATGTATCCCGGTGCAGTTTGCAGGCCGTTGAAAGCATTGAGGTTGCTGAAGTTAAAGGTGACAGGGTTGTTCTCGTTCTCCCGCTGATCGTTCACTCCGCCGACGAGGAATGCTGCATTTGCGGGGTTCTGCGTCTCGGAGCCCGCATCCCAGATTTGGCTGCCGCGTTGCAAGATGCTTGCAAGGACCAGATTACCGCTGCCGTCAAACACCTCATACTGCTGGGGGTTGGCGTTGCCGATGAAGTGGTCATTACTCGGCACGACCATTGAGCCAAATGTGAAAAATCGATTCGAGGTATCGATCATGAAGGTCGCTGAGTTGGTTTGCCCGGGAAGAATCGGCCCGCCGGGGCCGGTGACCGTGCCGAGGTTGGCGTTCGGCTCGGCGGCCTGGAAAGCCGGAAACCAGTTTGCGCCTGATCCGCCTTCGGCGATCGTTACAATCGGAGCATCGGCAATCGTTGGAAAACCGAGCAAGAAAGCCACGGCGTTGTTGTCAAAGCTATCGAATGTGCCATTGCCAAAACCGAACCGTAACGGAGCAAACGAAATGCTGTTGGCTGGAGCCAGGTTCTCGACGGTGACTTGCACCGGCACGACCACCGCAGACGCACCCGTCGACAAACCCACGATGACGCCGACGGACAAAAATGCGAGCTTTTTCATGAAACCTCCATAGAGCAGAGAATCGCGCACGCCCCGGCCACCGACATATCGGCGACGCAGAATCGGGCGTGCCGGGGAATAACACCAGTTGCAAAGGTGTTATTCCCTTGGAGTGCAGATTTCGGTGGTGAATTTGTCGTTGCGTCGAAATGAGCCGTACGATACGGCTGCGATGAGTGATTTGTCGAATGATCAGGCCATGCCTTGCGCTTCGTTTCGCGCACTTGCGTTGGCGCAGTTCGATTCTCTTTATCGCATGGCGTATCACCTAGCCGGGAACCGCACGCAGGCCGATGACCTCGTGCAGGAGACATTCTTGCGCGCCTTGAAAGCACAGTTGCAGTTCGAGCTTCGCCCGGCTGGCATTCGACCCTGGTTGTTTCAGATTTTGACCAACATTTGGCGAAACGACCGAAGGGCAAGATCGGTTGAATCGCTTGCGGGCGATGATGCCGCGAATCTACCCGCCGATGAAGAGATTGTGGGCTCGGTTGCCAAGCTCGCCGACTTGGATTGGGATTTGGTGGACGGAGACCTGAAACAATCAGTGCACGACTTGCCCGACCCGCTCCGGGAGTGCTTTTTGCTTTTTGCGATCGAACAGATGAAGTACCGCGAGATTGCCGAAGTCCTGGAGCTTCCAATTGGAACGGTGATGAGTCGGCTGGCTCGAGCACGCAAGCAGCTTGTGGTAGCGCTGACAGCAAGCACGTCGCTTCCACGTGCTCACGCTCGTGCGCCGCTGCAAACGGGGGAGGTGGACGCGTGAGTAGGCCGGTTTCCAAGCTGGAACTGATCGCATTTGCCGACGGCGAACTGTCGCCGGCGCGTGCTGCCGAAGTTGAGGCGTTTCTTTCGACCAACCCCAGTTTGAGGGCGGAAATCGATTCGCTGCGGACACTCCGATCGCAAGCTGCACGCACACTACGCGCCGAGCCACAGAACCCACTGCTTCGGCAGCGGGTCGAAGCGTTGTTTGACGAGCCGGCGACCTCTCAACCCCCGACGGCACACCTCGTGCTTCCTCTAGCGAAGCGACGGTGGTGGGCATCACCCAAGCTCGCGATTGCAGCGGCAGTCATGATCTCGCTCGGGGTTGCTTCGTGGGTCATTCTTGCTCCCGAGGGTGAATCCGGCGTGGCGCAAGGCGACCGCGGCGAACTACTGATCGAGTTTCGGGACGGCAGGCCACCGGATGGTATGCCGGCGAGCATGATCCTGGTGGCGGTGCGCAAACACCTGACTTGCCAGCAAATGTCGGACCATTTCTACGATAGCCGCTTTCCTCGTGTTCTGGCGGAACTCGCGACACCCGCGGCGGCATTTCTTGGCGCGGATCCGTCGCTGCCCGACCTGTCGACCATCGGCTACCACTTCGCTGGTGCCGGGGGTTGTCGCATCACCGGCGGAGAGACGCTGCATGCGCTTTATCGATCAGATTCTCCGGCGAGCGAGGGAATCAGCGTTTTTGTGCAGCCATTCAAGGGGCAAGTGAGTTTTGAGGCGGGCCAGATCCTTGTGCTCGCAGGGCCGACCAGCAAGCACCAGATGCTCGCTTGGCGCACTGAATCCCTTCTGTTTTACGTCGTCGGTGATGAATTGGCGGCAACGGAACGAACTGCGGAGCTAATGGGTCAGCGGCTTTAAGGTTGAACTAGCCAAAGGGACGGCGTACAACGTCCTGGATGCGCCGACTCTTTCTAAAATCATGCGAACCGGGCGACATACTTGACGATGTCTATGTGCTTTCCAACAAGCAGCTTTCCGCCACCGCCAACGGGAAACATTTCATCAAAGGCTTCATCTCCGACCGAACCGCGCAGCTGACTGCGCGCATGTGGAATGCCACGCGTGAGATTTTTAACTACCTGCCTGACAATGGATTCGTGAAAATTCGGGCGAGGGTTGAAAACTATCAGAACAATTTGCAGGTGATCATCGAGTCGGTCGGCCCGGCGATTGAGGGCAGCTACGACATTGCCGACTTGCTGCCGACAACAGAAAAAGACATTCCGCAAATGCTGGCAAAGGTGGATGAGCTGCTTGGCAGCGTGCAGAACCGGCACGTCGCGGCACTGTTGCAGGCATATCTGGATGATAAGGAGCTGATGGGAAATTTCGCACGCGCCCCCGCGGCGATGAGCTTCCATCATGCATACATCGGCGGGCTGCTCGAGCACACACTTAACGCGCTCGAAGTGGCCGATGCTGTCGTGAAGTTTTACCCCGGGCTTAACCGCGATCTGGTCCTGGCGGGTGTGTTTCTTCACGACATCGCCAAGACGTGGGAGCTAAGTTACGTCACCGCCTTTGGTTACACCGATGGTGGCCAACTGGTAGGGCACATTGTTAAAAGCGCCATGTGGGTCGAGGAGAAAGCCAAGGCGGCCGAAGTGACGCTCGGGGAGACGATTCCGCGCAACCTCATCGATGTCTTGCAGCACATCATTCTGTCGCATCACGGCGAGTATGAGTTTGGCTCACCCCGGCTGCCCAGCACGCCGGAAGCGATCGCTGTGCACATGATTGAGAACATGGATGCGAAGTTGATGATGAGCCTCGGCGTCACCCGCGGCGAAGGCGTTTCTGAAGGGAATTGGACGGAGTACCAAAAGGCGTTTAATGGCAAGCTATATCGCCCCGATGTTGCCCCCGCCGATGCTCCGCTGACAGAGGCACTCCCGATTGTCGGCCCAGCGCCAACCCGCTCGCCAGCCGCTGAAACGCCGGCTTCGGGCAACGTGCAGATCAGCAACCCACTGTTCGCTGCCAGCGCGCCGCGAAACAAATGAACGGACGTCCAGCGCACACATTCACGCCCTAGGACATCGCTTCTCTGCCGAGCCTTGCCGCCTGTAGAAGACGCTACCCTACGCGGAGTGGTTACTGGCATCGGCCGCGAGTTGCTCCGATGCCTCAGCGAGGAATTCTTCGGCACGCGCGATTGCTTCGGCTTCCGTCTGGGTGCGCTCGCGCACGCTGACGAGTGAGCGAAACGGATGTTCAAGCCGATCATCGTAACACCCGAAGATCGCAGCACACGGCACGGCAGCCTCCCGGCATGCTGCGGCCACGCGAACGGGCATTTTACCTGCCATGCTGGCTGCATCGAATCGGCCCTCGCCGGTGATACACAAGTCGGCACCGCGGAGGCGATCGCGCAGGCGCGTGGCATCGATGGTAAGTTCGGCGCCAGGCCGCATCCCTGCTGCAAAAAATGCCATCATCCCGAAGCCCAACCCACCCGCGGCACCGGCCCCCGGCCGCAGAGCGATGTCTTCTACATTGCAGCGGATTGCAAGTAATCTCAGCCACTCATCAAACAGGTTGATTTGCGCGTCGGTCGCGCCCTTTTGTCTCCCAAACACGCGCGCCGCCCCGGTGTCACCGAAAAGCGGGTTTGATACATCGCATGCAACCGTGATCTCAATGCCCGATAGCTTGTCGCCACGGTGCGACTTGATGCGCACCACGCGAGGCAAGTCTCGGCCGCACAGTGGCTCGGTGAGACTGGTCGGCTCACCGCCATCGAGCAGTACCGGCAGACCGGCCGCGTGGCAGCAGCCGATGCCTCCGTCGATCGTCGCACTACCCCCGATTCCGAGGACGATTCTCCGGCACCCAGCCTCCACCGCGGCCAGCAGAAGTTCGCCTGTCCCGAAAGTGGTGGTGGCTTCCGGATTGTGGTCGCGAACGTCGGTCAGCAGTTCAATGCCCGATGCGCTGCTCATCTCGAGGACCGCCGTCAGATCGGGAAGCATCCCAAACGTCGCATCGACCTTCATTTCGGGCAGGGGGCCGGTGACGCGCCGGGTGACGCGCTCGCCACCGCAGGCGCGAAGCATCGTATCAACAAATCCCTCGCCACCGTCGGACATTGGGCAGCAATCAATAACTGCATCGGGGCGCGCTCTCCGGACGCCAATTGCCATCGCATCAGCCACGCGCACGGCGGAGAGGCAATTCTTGAACTTGTCAGGGGCAAGCACGACTCTCATCGGTGCGAAACCAATATCTGCGGCGACTGCTGGCTACAATGTCACAAAAATCGACCCCACGGCGTTCTGGCGCACCACGCCGAAACGGATGCGCCCCGATTGCGGCAGGGCGTTCATCAATCCCGAAAAGTCACTTTCATTGCGGACGATGTATCGCCCGATCTGCACAATCACATCGCCCGGCTGCACCCCGGCCCGGGCAGCGGGGGAGCGCGCTAGCACCTCCATCACCAGCATGCCATTCTCGACAGGAATGCCATACTTCTGCGAAAGCGCCGGTGTGAGCATCTCAAGCTTCAGCCCCAACCGATCGCGCGCAACCGCCAGGCCCTCGGGAAGCGGTAACTGCCTGGCCGCGACGGTTTCCGTGCTGCCGTCGATCAGCTCGATGCTCACCTGATCACCGTCGCTTAACTTCAACAGTTGCACATACGCATCGAGGATATCGCGCACCTCGCGGCCATTCACCTTCTTCACGGCTTTGCCGCCGAGCGTCACCTCCGGTGTGACCGTTGCCGGCGCCGCTAGCGCGCGCCGTTCGGTCAGTTGCAGCGGAAGATCGAGCTTGGCCGTCTGTTTAGGCGATAGCAACTCCGGAATGAGATCGCGAAGCGTGTTGACCTGAATCGCAAAGCCGATGTTCTGCGCGTCGCCCCGGATGGCAGTGTTGATGCCGATCACCTGCCCATATGCGTTCAGCAACGGCCCGCCGGAGTTGCCGGGATTGATCGCTGCATCGGTCTGCAACACGTCCTTCAGCGATATCTGCTGGTTGATGGGCAGCTCTCGGTGTAAGGCGCTGACAATTCCTGTGCTCACACTATGCGAGTAGCCGAGCGGGTTGCCGACTGCGATCACCGGCTCGCCGATCATCAGGTCGCTGCTATCGCCGAGCGGAAGTGTGGGGAACGGCCCCGTCTCCCCGATTTTCAGCACAGCAAGGTCCGCCTCGGCATCAGAGCTGATCACCTCCGCGGGTAGTTTGCGACCGTCGGCCAGCTCGATCGTCACGGTGCGCGCGCGGTCGATCACATGATGGTTCGTAATCACATACCCATCGGGATGCGCAATGAAACCGCTGCCCAGCGAGCCGGCATCGCGCTCGACGATCTGCCCCGGCCCGAACTGTTCAAAGAACGGATCGCCCCCAAACGCGCTGACGCGCTGACGCACACGCTTGGTCGCCGAGATGTTCACAACCGCGTCTTTGGTTTTCTCAAACACACCGACGGTAACGGTCTTGCGAAGGTTGATAGCTTCGGGTGGCTCGGCTTGTGCAACAAGCGCACAAGCCGCGATGCCCGCGACGGCGGCAATGGATTTGATCATGGTATTCATCTTCCTCCTACACGCTTCAACCCCGGAAAAGTTCTACCTGCATATTAGCGCCGATCAACGCGGATTTTTCAAAGGAACGCCCGAGATTCGAGAACGCGCCGCACCGCTTTGCAAAGTCTGCCTCTTTCATCTGCGTTCATCTGCGTTAATCTGCGGCGGTTGAACCGTCTAAGCTGGAGAATAGTAGGGATGAAACCAATCAACATATGCCTTGTCGGTCAGAAGTTCATGGGCCGGACCCACAGCAATGCGTTTCTGAAAGTCGGCAAGTTCTTTGATTGCCCGCGCGACCCCGTCATGCACACCATCTGCGGGCGCAACCTCGCCGAGCTGCGCGAGTTTCAGTCGCGATGGGGATGGAAGCACGCCACCACCGACTGGCGCGCCGCGGTGACCGACGCGCAGATTCATTTGGTCGACATCGGCACACCCAACCACCTTCACAAAGAGATGGCCATCGCCGCGCTCGAGGCCGGCAAGCACGTTGCCTGCGAAAAGCCGCTCGCCGGCACGCTCGCCGATGCCCGCGACATGCTCGTCGCGGCGAGGCGCGCCAAGCAGAGCAAGACGTTCGTCTGGTACAACTACCGCCGCTGCCCCGCGGTGGCGTTGGCGCATCAACTCGCGCGCGCCGGCAGGCTCGGCCGCATCTACCATGTGCGGGCGCACTACCTGCAGGACTGGGGCGGGCCTGACGTGCCGCTACTCTGGCGATTCCAAAAGAAATACGCCGGCAGCGGGGCACATGGCGACCTCAATGCCCACATTATCGACATGGCCCGCTTCATCACCGGCGATGAAATCACCGAAGTCGTCGGCTCCATCGCTGAAACGTTTATCAAAGAGCGCGCCATCGTCGACGAAGGCCCCCGCGGCGGAATCGCCGGCGGCACGCGCGGCGCAAAACGCAAAGGCAAAGGCGATGTCGATGATGCCGTGCTTTTTCTCGCTCGCTTCAAGCAAGGCGCCATCGCCACTTTTGAAGCCACGCGCCTCGCCACCGGCAACCAGAACAAAAACGGCATCGAAATCAACGGCGACAAGGGCAGCATTCGCTTCAACTTCGAAGACATGAACTACCTCGACTACTACGACGCCACCGCCGAGCGCAAGGTTCAGGGGTGGACGCGCATCATGGCCACCCACGCCCCCGATCACCCCTACGCCGGCAACTGGTGGCCGGACGCGCACATCCTCGGCTACGAACACGGCTTCATCAACCAGACCGCCGACATGCTCAACATCATCGCCGGCAAAAAACCCGTCGTGCCCATGCCCGATTTCGAAGACGCCTACAAAACGCAACAAGTGCTGGAGGCCGCCATCGTCAGCGCCGAAGATCGCCGGGCGGTGAAGACCGCGGAGATGGAATGAAGGCGTGCCGACACGCCGGGGAAGAGGCACGGAGGCATATAGGGAGATGGGGAGATAGGGAGATAGGCACGGGGGCACAGAGGCACGAAGGCACAGAGGCGGAGAGGCACGGAGGGACGGGCTAGAAAACGAGCGAGGCCGGCAGTCTGAGGCTCGCCGCCTGCAGCTTCGTGCTGCAGTCCTGCTGCTTCGTCACGAACTCCGAACTGATCACCTTAGTCACCCCAAACGCCTCAGGCGTCGCATCGATCAACGCCCCAAAATTGACCGCCCACGCCCGCAACGCCTCATCCTTCTTGGGCAGATAATCCTTGATCGCCATGTCGCATCCTTCCCTTTCTAATAGAAAAAGGACAGGCGACACGAGGCCCACGCGGGCCGAGATATCGCCTTATCTTGGAGGTATCGGGTGGATGCGGAGACGAGTTAACTCCTCACAAGAGAATTCGCCGGATGAATGTGAAATCTCTCGCCGAAAACCCCGCTGCCACTCGCCGGAACATCCGTTTCGAAATCGGCCGATCGGCCGCAAATGCTTCAACTCCGACTTGACAAACGTCCGCTCCGCGCGCGATCATCGAGATGTCAGTCGAGCGACCCGACCCGACCCGCCGGCTCGGCTGCCAAGGGTTCTTGACGCGTCGGCACCGACCTCTCGGCGCACAGCATCAGCGGCATCGGCGACCCACCAATGCCGCAGGGTTCAACGGGGCCTCGGGGCGTGAAGGGTGGTTCTTGTGTTCTCGGCTTTCTTCAATTCATCGGCGGCAAAGATGTGCTCGTTGTTCCGTCCGTCCGTCAGCAACGGGCATGCCTTTGATCCAAGAAATCGGGCCGCTATGGCCGTATTTAGCACCGATTTCCTGGAGTCTCGCCTCCACTTCGGGTTTTCAGATTTCAGCTATGGCAACGGGGGCTTCATTACGACCGATATCGGGACGAGTTCGACCGACACTGTGTTCGACGTGGCGATCCAGCCAGATTTCAAGTCGGTGGTTGTTGGAAGCACGGGCAACGACTTTGCCATCGCGCGATACAGCAGCGATAGTTCATTGGACGAGGCTTTTGATACCGACGGCAAACTTGTACTGAATCTCGGCGGCACCGACATTGCACACGGTGTTGCGGTCCAACCCGACGCAAAGATTGTCGTGGTTGGTGAATCCGCCGGAAACTGGGCGTTGACCCGCCTGAATGAGGACGGTTCACTGGACACTACGTTCGACAGCGACGGTAAGGTCTTCACTGACCTCGGCGCGAGCATTGACACGGCGTGGAGCGTTGTTCTCGATCCCGCGACAAACAAGATTTATGCTGCTGGGATTGGTGGCGACACCGGCGGGAACCCATATGTGGTCATCTGCCGCTACAACACCAACGGATCACTCGACACCAGCTGGGATGGAGATGGTAAAAAGTACACTGGGTTCGCAAGCGACAACTGCGCGTATTCGATTCAACTCGATGGCAAAGTTGTAATCGCCGGAAAGCTCAACGGAAACTTCCTTATCGCGCGCTACAACACGAATGGCACGTTTGACACGTCATTTGATGGTGACGGAAGGCAAAGCGTCGACTTCGGAACATCCTCTGACAGCGGTTATGGCTTGGCCGTTCAAAGCGACGGAAAGCTCGTCGTTGCTGGGGTGAAAGGCACGGGTTCCAGTGGTCAGTTCGCGCTCGCCCGGCTGAACACCAACGGATCGTTGGATAGCACGTTTGGCTCGAGTGGAACGGTAACCACAAGCTTCACCGGTGGTAACGCCGCCGCATATGATGTGCGCGTCCTTGCCGACGGCCGAATCGTTGCCGTGGGTGGCGCGAATTCCGACTTTGCAATCGCCAAGTACAATTCAAACGGTACGCTCGACACAACGTTCGATACCGACGGCCTGGCGACGCTTGACCTCGGCGCTACCGAGTTTATCCGCGCTGGAGATATCGACGGCGAAGGGGTTCTTACGGTAGCTGGTTCGTCGGGTTCAGATTTCGCACATTCGCGTGCCTACGTTGATCGACTGGTCGCCGCAACGGCGCCCAGCGCGTCGTCGACAGCTCCGTCGACGCTGCTTCTCAATTGGAGTGACGGCAATTTGGGCGAGTCGTCGTGGCGCGTCGAGCGTGACGCCTCTTCAACGTTTCCAGCTCCAGAGTCGATCCTAACTGGGAAAATGTATGAGGCAGAATGGCTCGACGGCGAATTGGAGGAAGGACACATCTATTATTATCGATTGACCGCGTTAAGCCCCAGCACTTCCTCAAGCGTATCATCCGCTTTCGCTGGTATTGCCGGTCCACAAAACGCGGGTTCATTTTTCATCGCCAACGGTGTGAACGCGCTTGATCGCGTTCTGACTTGGGATCAACCGTCCATCGCGTCCTACGGTGCGGTCGAACTAGAGCGATCCACGGCGTCTGATTTCTCGCAGAATCTCACGACCATTTCCGTGTCGTCCGGTGCGATCACCGTGACCGACACATTGCCTGCGGCAGGCGACTATTACTACCGCATTCGGCGAGTTGGCAGCGGCACCAACGCACTTACTGGGCTGACGATTTCCGCAGCCTCGGAGTACGAGTACGTGTCGACTAGCGACACCGCAAGCAGAAACACGGTGACAGCGCCGATCACGCTCGTTCGCGACGATCTCTATTCGCGTTCCGGGGTAAGTGATCTTGCTCCGGATGGAAGTCGATACATCCTCGTTGGCGATGGTAACTCGCTTCATTTCAGTGGGGTCGGCACCAACACCAATACCCAGCAAAACAAGAGTTGGTTCGCGAATCAGACAGATGAGTCTGTCCGTCCCCAAGCAGATATCAACTGGTCAATTACGACCACCCCGGGTGGTACCAACGTCGTGAGCTACCGCGGATACAACGCTGCTCATATCTTCTCAGGCGTCGGAAATCAGTACAAAATCGCGATGAACATCACTCCTGCGGGGGGCACGCTGCTTCAACCTGTGTCCGGCCAGGCCGAAACGGCAACCGTGTACGTTCGCGTGGTCGCCAACGCGCGCGACTCGGCTAATCGGACGATTTATGTCGCAGGCGATCAGGATACGGGCGCACACTCAGAGTCGGATTTCACTCCCACAGGTCCAACCCAGACTCCGCCAGACCCCGAGCGCGGCCTGCTCGATGCCAAACCGATCAAACTTCGAGACCTTCAACGGTTCTGTTTCAAACGCGGGTTTACACAGGATTTCAAAATTCTTTTCAAACGGAATCGCACTTTCAACTTTCAGCTGCGCAATCCGTATTCGGGCGGTAGTGGAACCGCTGACGTTGCTTTTCAACCGTTTCGCTTGACCAACATCGGAAGCGGGGGTGTCAGCTCACCGGCGTTTACAAACGTGCTGATTAGTGCGTACGGCTCCGGAGCGCTTCCTCTCCCAACATTCGATCTGCGCGCTGGTACGACGTTCAGCGCACTTGAGTACGCTGCAAATGGGAACAATCAATTCATCGACATCAACTCTATTCGGATGCTCGGTTCACTCGCGATTTCAGCCGACAAGAAGACGATCAATCCGCGCGGGCAGGTGCTGAACCCACGCGGTTCCGTCCTTTCGATATCGAGCGTCAAGTACGACCATGTGAATTTTGGAGTGAACACCAATCACAGTTCGCTAAATGGGTTCCTCATTCAGAACGTCGAGACCGTTTCTAGTCCGAACAGTTCAGAACTTGGACCGACAGGCAACTACTTTGCATACCTCGCAGGTGGATCGAATGTTTTTATCAACAAGTGCAAGACGGGAGACACGCTGCAGAAGGATCACAACATGCGGCTGTTCGCCGACCGCCTGACGATTGCCGATTGCGATCTGCGAAACGTCACGGATTGGAGTAGGTTCATCGGTCAACTTGATAAGGATCATCTGGACGATGGAAACACGAGCGGCGCAGACCGAAAAGGAATGCATACCATTCGACTGAACGACGGCGATTACATTTGGGCCACGGGAAATCGCATCACCGGTGGTCAGATTTATGTGGGCAAGTTCGAGAGGGGCAATAATACGACGTTCAGCGATGGAATCGTCAAGTACTTCGTTTTTGAGCGCAATCGGGTTTTGGCGGACAGCAATGAGACTAATGCCGATTTCATTCGCCAGCCCGAAGCAACGCCCGGGACAACGGGCGCGTACAGCTACAAAATCAACGACGCTAGAATTTTCATCAATGTCAAAGGCAACAGCAGCGGAGCGAAATTTGGCGTGTTGCGCAACAACCTGATTGAAAGCACGAATTCACCCTATGGGGTCGTTCAGATGCGCGTCAACGACGACGCGAACTACAAGTTCCTGCAGAACACCATCCGCTACCGGGGAGACGTTGGAACACCGGATTCATTCTTGAGGCTGGAGCGCCTTGGAACCGGCGACGGCGATTGCGCCATCTATGGGAATCTATTCGCTGAAGCTCCCAATGGCACGAAGGCAGTCAGACTGAGCGGGACCAATGCTCTGGCAGCCATTACGACCGGGAGCACCGTTCTAAAGGGCCACAACGTATTCGACTCCGCTTCCGCCTACATGGTCGGAACATCTACACCGACCTTGTCAAGCTGGAACGCACTCGGTGGAAGCGCCGATTTCGAGGCCGAGGCGACGATCGCGCGACTCACCGCAGTTCCGACACTCGTGAGCGGAGCCATTGAACGCAATTTTGATGTCGTCGGTGTCATCGACGACTTCGATGGGGGCACAGCGCGTCCGACAACAGGGCGGACTGCCGGTGCGTACGAGTTATAGTCGTTCTTAGATTTCGATCTGGGTTAGAATCATGCGTACCTCCACATTGCTTCGCGCACAGCTTGAGAGCCTCGAACATCGGATCACTCTGGCGGCAAGTGCGAGTCTGGATTCATCCGGACTGCTCACAATCCTCGGAACGGATAGTTTCGATCAAATCAGGCTGTCCCTTGTAAACCATGTGATTAGAGTTCGTGTTTCGACCGATTTTACACCTGCCCTCTCTCGCGACTTTGCATCAGGGGCCGTTTCCCGAATCAGTATCGACGCTGGCGCTGGGGGCGATGGGGTGACGGTCGATCCGCTCATCGAGCATCCTGTGACGGTTCGTGGGGGCGCGGGCAGGGACAATTTGTCAACGGTGCCACCGGGGGCGACCATTCTTAGTGACTTCCGGGATTCTTTGGCCCCCCCCGAGAATTCGCTAATCCAATACATTGAGGAAGATGTTTTTTTCGTTCCTTCCTCATTCGAGTTTACGGTGGAGACGACACACGATCCGGTGCCATTGCTGAATGTGACGCTTTCGTTAAGCAATGGTGAGTTCGCAAATGAGAGTTGGCCGTTCAATTCTGACGGGATTGTCATTCGGCTCTCGGATCCGAGCGACATCGTGTCCGTCAGCAATCAACCTGGCACATTTCCGCTACATCTGCAAACCGGACTCGGCGCAGATACGATCACCGTACGCGGCGAAGGATTAATTTCGGTGGACGCTGGCGGCGGACCCGACATCATTAACGGAGGGACGTTTGCAGGCGGACCCGCTCCAACGCTAATAGGTGGAAGCGGCGATGATTCCATTGAGGGAAGCATCTCGGCGGACGTCATCAGCGGAGGTTCAGGCAGCGACACAATCCGCGCCAACGGCGGAGCCGACACACTTGAAGGCGGAAGCGGAAACGATCGGTTTGAGTATCCGTCTGGAGATTTCGTCCTCAGCGGCGGTGCGGGCATCGACAAAGTCAGCTATGAGGGAAGCGACTTTAGCGTAAGCCTGAGTCTCGACAGCATCGCCAACGATGGACCAACCGGCAGCGCGGGTAATGTAGCCAGCGATGTGGAAAATCTCACCGGCGGAGACAGAGCCGATTCCTTGCACGGCAGCAACACGGCAAACGTGCTCGTGGGTGGTGGCGGTGACGATACCCTCCGCGGCGGGGCCGGCAACGATACGCTCATCGGCGGCGGTGGTCGCGACAAACTCTACGGCGACGCCGGCGATGATCTGCTGCCCGGCCGCGGCGGGAGCAAAGACCGCCTCGATGGCGGCGACGGAACCGACACCGCCACCGCCGATGCCGGGCCGGATGTGTTTGATCTGGTGTTCAATGTCGAGACCGTCAACTGACAGGAGGCTTGACGAACGCACCGGATCTTTCGCGAATGTCCCTGAAAGCCTGATCTACGTCCCCGGAAGTTTCGGGGACGCCCCCGGAACTTCAGCTACTTCCCCCGAAACCTCAATCTATGCCCCCGGAACTTCAGTTACTGCCCCCGGAAGTTCCGGGGACGCCCGCGGAACTTCAAATACTTCCCCCGAAACTTATATCGATGCCCTCGGAACTTTCGGGGACGCCCCCGGAACTTATATCTAGGCCCCTGGAACTTTCGGGGGATTCCCGCGAGGTCGGGTTAGCGGCCCTGCGTGGGTTGGCTGTGCGGCGATGAGGGGAATATCGGGCGGAGAAGAGAAAGGGGTCAGGAGTCAGGAATCAGGAGTCGGGAGTCAGGGGTCAGGAATCAGTTGACCGCTGACCCCTGAACCCTGAACCCTTCTCAATCTCGCGCCTCGGTTGGCCGATGTTGGCTGATATGGAAACGCCAATCACCGTGCGGCGGTTGGGTAAGGTGGATGCACAGGCGACGATCGCGCCGCGGGTGGGGGGCAGGTGTTGGAGTCGGCGGGGGTGAAGCGGGCGTTGCCCGAGGCGGCTTGACGATGCTTGCACTATCGATTCGACAGCCATACGCGGAACTGATCCTGCGCGGGATCAAGACGATGGAGTTTCGGTCGCGCCGGACGACGCTCATCGGGCAGCGGTTTTATATCTACGCTGCGGGGAAGAAGTGGAACGGCGCGACGGCGGAGGCGACGGCGGAGGCGACGGCGGAGGCGAAGGTGGCGGGAAAGGCGGGGAATTCGATCTGGTCGCGTGATGTTGCCGCGGCGACGGCGCCGCCTTGGATGGTGGAGCTTGCCGATGCGCTTCGGCTATTCCGCCACGAGCTTCCCACCGGGGTGATTGTGGGCAGCGCGATGATCGATGCGGTGACTCAGCGCGATGACGGGATGTGGCAATGGCACCTTGCGGGAGTGGAGCGGGCGAAACGGCTGAGAAAGCCGGCGCGTCACCCGCAGCCGGCGTGGTTTCGGCCGTTCTGAGCGCGCGATGACCGTCGGCGGGGCTTTGTGTGACGGGAGTGGGCGGGTTAGAACATATCGCGATGGCCTGGACGAGTTTGTGTGATGTGGATGAGCTGATTCCCGATCAAGGCAAGTATGTCGAGATCGACGGGTTTCAACTGGCGGTGTTTCTGCACGGGGGCAAGGTGTTTGTCATGGACAATCTGTGCCCGCACGCCGGAGGGAGCATGGCCGGCGGGTGGGTGGAAGACGGGTGCGCGGTGTGCCCATGGCACGCGTGGGCATTCAAACTCGACACGGGAGAACTGCACGACGGGGGCGCGTTCGGCGGCGGGGTGATGATCCGAACGTATCCGGTGAGGATGTTTTCCCGCGAAGGCAAACCCGACCTGGTGCAGGCGGACTTGCCGATGGTGTGATCTTGAGCCGATTGAAGTTGCCCGCTTCGCATGCCGAAAGCTAGAATGGTGGTTATGAAGACGTTGCAGATTACGATGAAAGCCCGTTCGGTTGAGCGGTTGGATACGCTGGTGAAATCAAGGCAGACCAACCGGTCGGCCATGATTCGCGCGCTCATCGACGACGCCTATCACAAGGCGCTGATCAAAGAGAAAGAACGCACTCATCGTGACGGGTATCTGAAAATTCCTGTGACCAGAGACGAGTTCGGCGGCTCCGCTGATGACAAAGAGGGTTGGACGGACGATTGGGATGTCTGGGAGAAGCTATGGAAAGAGTGGAGCGCGGCGAAATCCGATGGTGCGCGTTCGAAAGACCGAACAAAACGCGCCCGGTCCTCCTCCTCACCCGCGATGCGTCGATCCCCTACCTCGACGAAGTCACGGTCGCGGAAATAAGTTCCCGAGTTCGGGGGATCGCTTCAGAAGTGCCGCTTTCCGAGGTCGACTGGATGCCGAAAGAGTGTGCGGTCAATCTGGATCATGTTCGTACAGTGCGGAAGGAACGGCTGGGAAAGCGGATAGCGAGCCTGTCGCCGGAGAAGATGCGTGCAGTCAGGATCGCGCTGCTTTTTGCGCTGGGATTTGACGACCGGTAGAGGCGCATCATTCAATCGTCATGATGTAAGCGACCAGATCATCCACATCCTGCAGCGATCGCGGGGGTTTTTGGTAGTCGATAGCGGGCATGGTCGGGCCGTAACCCTGCATGATCTTGTTGTTGGGGTTGATGATGGCCCATTTTACATGGTTTTCGTCGACGCGCTCGCTGCTGCCATCGGTGTATTGCACCTCGGAGCCGAAATAGCCTTTCATGGTTGGGCCGAGGCCGTCGTCGCCGTTGGTACTGTGGCAGGTGTTGCAACTGAGTTGTTTGAAGAGCAGCTTTCCGCGGTCGGCGACGCCTTTGCTTTCACGGGTGGTGGCCTGTGCAAGGGAACGTGCGATGGAAGCATCAGTGGCGCGGGCGGGGCGCAGGCAGGCAATGCCGAGAAGAACCGAGTTAACAGCCACGAGAATGAGGATTGCCGAGCGATTCATGCCTGTCTCCGAGTCGGCAGGGTGCCAAACGCGCCGCCGCCGCAGTTAGGTTGTGTTGATGGCCGATAGTACATGGGAATGAGCGTTCCGGATATCAGCATCATCGTGCCTGCGCTAAACGAGGGGGCAAACCTTCGTCCGCTGACCGAGCGCATCGCCGCGGCCATGGCGGGTCGGCGGTATGAGATTCTGATTATCGACGATAACAGCAAGGACAACACCCCCGCAGTCTGTCTGGAGCTTGCCAGGAGTTATCCGATTGAGTTGGTTGTCCGCACGAAGCCAGTGAATGGGCTTGGCGGCGCGGTGCTGCACGGTTTTGCCGCAGCGCGGGGCGATATTTTTGTGGTGATGGATGCCGATCTACAGCACCCACCTGAGAAGCTGCCGGAACTGCTTGAGCCGATTGAAAATGATCAGGCCGAATTTGCGCTGGGTAGCCGGCATGTGGAAGGGGGGAGCACCGGGCAGAAATGGGGCTTGTTTCGCAAGCTCAACAGCGGAGTGGCAACGTTGCTCGCGAGGCCGTTCAGCGGGAACGCCAAAGACCCGATGAGCGGTTTCTTTGCGCTTCGCCGCGAGACTTTCGACCGCGGCGAGCGACTGATGCCGCTGGGCTACAAGATTGGCCTTGAGCTGATGTGTAAGTGTCGGGTGAGCAAGGTCGTTGAGATTCCCATTCACTTCGCCGAACGCTCCGCCGGAGAGAGCAAGCTTAGTTTGCGCGAGCAGTTTCGATATCTCGAACACCTCAGCAGGCTTTATGACTTCTGCTACCCGCGTCTTTCGCCCATTGCGAAGTTTCTGATCGTGCTGCTGATCGGCTGGGCGGTGGGGCTGGGGATCTTTGTCCTCACGCTGCAGCAAGGGATGAGGACTGCGTGGTCGCCCATTATCGCGTATAGCGGGTTCATTTTTGTGACGGCGGTGTTTCACCGGCGATACATCAAGGCGCAGCGGGAGTTTATCTTGACTCGAGCTCCTTGGCGGGAGTTTGCGCTGGTGTCGATGGCCGAGTGGCTCGCCTGCGCAGCAGCGGCTATCTGGCTGGCTACTCGCGTAGCAGGGCATTCACCGGTCGAGATGTTTCTCATCCCCTTCGCAGCAGGGACGATTGTCAGGTACATGCTGAGAAAAGAACTCATGCATGACATTCGTGGGCTTCGGCGGGAACTACGGCGGGAAGAAATCAGCTGACGCCGGCGAGATTGCGGCCATCGATGTTGCGCAACACATTCAGAAGCCCATGCAGGTGCAGCGGCTTGATGAACACCTGCACCCGCGATTTCACAGGCTGGTGGCTGAGCGAATGCGTGAACTCATCAGCGCCATCAGAAAACACGGCGACCCGCCGGGGCGTTGACTCGGTTGGCAGTGCAGCAAGCTGCTCAAACAGTCGCCGCTTCTGATCGGCGGTGGGAAGATCGATCACCAGCAAGTCGGCCGCTGGGCCGCTCAGGAGCTTCATTGCCTCGTCTAGTGATGAGACCCCGTTGACTTCATGGCCCAACCCTGACAAGAGCCGGCACGCAGAATGCGTCGGCTCTTCGGTATCTTCCTCGCTAACGACTACGGCACGGAGAATCGAATGCTCGGCTGTTATCGTCATAGTTCGCTTACAGTAGCGACCTCCCCGCCTCACTACAAACACAGAAAGTGCCTGAAACAAATCTTCTCGAATCCTTAACAATTCGATTTATCCCGATGTCAATGGGCGTCAGAATGGGCATGGGTGAATGTGCTCAATTGTGGAGAAGATCACTGAATCTTGCCGCAGCGCGTGCTGGTCGACCGGTCTGTTTTCAGTCTGATCAGCCTGGAGTGGCTTGGGATGCCAGCCGTTGGCTAGTAACATGGGAAGCACGATGACCCGACTGGGGCTTTGGGATTATGTGAAGGCCGCGTTTAACGCCCGTCCGCTGGGGATGTTTGTCCCCCCGAATTGGGTTTTGATTGGGGCATTTACAGCACTCGGGTTCCTGAATCCGGGTTTTTGGGTGGTCGGGGCCGGGGTCGAACTGGCGTACCTGGTCGGTCTGGCAAGCAATAAGCGGTTTCAGCGGTTTGTGGTTGGCCGGCGGATGAGCCAGCAAAATCGCATGTTGGTGAAGAAGCAGGAAGATTTGCTGCGGCAGCTGAGCGTGGACGACCGGGCAGCGTATCTACTTCTGGACCAACGGTGCGACTCGATTCTGGAGCAGCAGAAGCAGGGGACGGGCGTGGCATCGCGTGCCGATTTGGCGATTCAGAGCGAAGGCCTGGGTCGGCTGATGTGGATCTACCTGCGTCTGCTCGTGACCCGCGCGGCGATCGTGCGTCTGTTGCATGAAGCAGCGGGCAACCAGCGGGAAGGGATCGACGCGCGCGTCCGACGGCTTAAACTGCAGATCGATGCACCCGAAATCGGCGTAGAACTTCGCCGCAGCCTCGAAGGCCAGCTTCAGATTCTCGAGCAGCGCGCTGCCAGCCAGCGCGAGGCGCGCGACAATCTGGCATTTATTGAATCGGAGTTGACCCGGATCCGCGAGCAGGTGGAGCTGATCAAAGAGCAGTCGGTCTTAAGCAACGACCCAAGCACGCTCAGCATGCGCATCGATGAAGTCGGTTCGAGTCTGAACAGCACAACCCAGTGGATGCGCGACCGGCAGGATGTGTTTGGCAAGATTGAAGCCATGATGGAAGAGCCGCACGGACGGATGATGGCGGAGTAGCGATTGGAGCAACGATGAAGAATCAGGACAACGTCGGCCTGACCGGCCTGGGCAAGTTTATCTCATTCGTATTGATCGCAGGATTGATTGCGGTTGGCGGATATGTCTTCTGGGCGAACTCGAATCAGCCTCTGCCTGAGGTCGCAACCGATAAACCTGCCGACACAGCCGTGCCCGATGGGCGTCCGCCGTCGATTGGCGGTCCTTCTGCGCAATCGCCTCGCGCAGCCGATTCACCCCGGGATCAGCCCCAGGAAAAGCCTGCGGCGATCGCCATCGCCGAGATGAAGCGCACGCCCGACCGGCTTCCGGCTCCTGCACCGTACAAAATGCAGGGAGATGTGGTCGAGATCGAGCTAAGCGAGTATGCCGGGTACGCCGGCCTCATCGTTGCCAACGGCGGGCTCGAGCCGAACGACAGCTCATACTTCAAGCAGAAGCACGGCTTCAAGCTGAAAATCAAGCTGAGTGAGGAGGAAAGCTGGCCCGCGCTGAATCAGGGCAAAATGGCCGCGAGCGCGACCACCGTCGATGTCCTGGCGGTCTATGGCAGACAGTTTGATGTGGTGGTTCCCGCACAGATCGGCTTCAGCCGCGGGGCCGATGGGGTTGTTGTGCGCTCGGATATCAAGCGCATCAACCAACTCAAGGGCCAAAATGTTATCGTGCCACAGTTTACAGAAGGGGAGTATCTGATCCGCTATCTTGCACAAGAGGCCGGGCTGGCTGTGGCGATGCTTCCGGGTCTTGATTCACCCCGCGACCCCGACAAGCTCAACCTCGCGTTTGCCGACGGTGGATTTGAGGCGGGTGACGCGTTTCTTGCCGACCTGCAGGCGGGAGGCAACCAACTCGCCGGTTGCGTCACCTGGGCACCGAAAACCACCGAAGTCGCCGACGAATCCGACGGCAAGGCGGTGGTGTTGGCAACCAATCGCAATCTACTCATCATCGCCGACGTACTTGTTGTTAATCGCGGGTTTGCTCAGGCGAATCCAAAGGTGGTCGCCGGGCTTGTCGATGGACTGTTGCATGGCAACGCGCTGGTGCGGGCTAAGCCCGATGAGCATCTCGATCTCATTGCAAAGGCGTTTGACTGGGACAAGGCCGAGGCGAAGGTAGAGCTGACCAAAGTTCATTTGAGCAATGGCGCGGAAAACGTCGCGTTTTTCGCCGGCGCACTCGATGCCGCGGGGAGTTTCGGCGGGATTTTTAACTCTGCCGTGCTCGCGTACGGGCCGGCAATCATTCCCAACCCGTCCGACAGCGATCGCTTTCTCGGCCTCACCGCGCTCAAGGCGATGGAGACCGATGGTGCGTTTAAGGACCAGCAGATTTCCATCGCCCCCATTCGGACCACGACGGCCAGCGGCGCACTTGAAGTGAATCCGCTGCTTAGCAAGGACATTCGGTTTTTCTTCGAGCCGAACAGCGACGAACTTGACGGAGCAAAGGTCGAGAACACGAAGATGCTGGCAGACATTAAGAGGCTTCTGCAGGTCAGTCCCGGAAGCACGCTCCTGCTTCGCGGGCACGTCGACCCGGGCCGGGTGGCCGATTTTCGCAAGCAGGGCGGTGAAGAACTGGTCCGCCAGCAGGCGATGCGCGCCATGGACCTGAGCAAACGCCGTGCCGCACGCGTAAAGACGCTTCTGGTGGAACAGGAGAGAATAGACGCAGGCAGGATCGACGCTGTCGGACGCGGGTGGGAAGAGCCTGCGGGCAAGTCGCAGAGTGAGAACATGCGCGTCGAGGTGCAGTGGTTCACGCTCGAGTAGCCCCGTCGTCGCTCCGATTCATCGCGTCATGAATGGGAGTGGTTTTGTGCCGCCGCAACGACTTTGGCGAAAACCGCGCCGTGGGGCAGGGTTCTCAGCATCGTAGTTGAACCCTTATCAGACCCGCGCATCGGCTCGCCAATGATCTTGAGCCTGTAACTGAATCGTGCAGCACCGGGTGAATTCTGGCCGATTACCATGACGTGACTAGACTCATTCGCACAGACCGGTGGTATCAACCCTCCGCGGCGCGATACGCCGTCCATTCGCTCGAACGTCGCCTGCTCCTTGCCGCGGGCGATCCCGACCTGAACTTCGGAACGCAGGGCTTTCTCGTCGGCGGTGATGCCCCAATCGAGAAGGCGGTGCGCGCGGGCACCGGAGTACTGTTCCTCTCCCGAAGCGAGAACGCGAGCAGTGCCGACATCAAGGTCTCGCGCCTGCTCGCCAACGGCCAGCCGGATTCCAGTTTCGGCATCAACGGCCAGTTCGTGCTCGGCCCCACTCCCGCCGACGATGTACCACTGGATATCACCGTCGATTCCAGCGGGCGAATCGTCGTCCTCGCCAGCCGCATCGATTTCCAGACTTCGGTGTTCGAGCAGTTCATCTTTCGGCTGAACGGCAACGGTTCGCTCGACACAAGCTTCAATGAGACGGGCGAAAGGGTTATCTCGACAGATTCTTCAACAAACTATGTCAGCATCGCCGTTGACGCGACAGGCGCAATCTACGCCGGCGGCGGCGGGCCGGGGTTTCTCCTTATGCAGAAGTTTGCCCCCGCCGGGCAGATCGACGACGCGTTTGGCAGCAGCGGCACGCTCTCGCTGAGCGCGCCGACCGGATCTGAATTCTCAGAGATCGTCGTCAGCGCCACCACAATCGTCGCCGCCGGGTCAGATTTCTCGAACAGCTTCATCTTCAGCCTCATCCCGACCGACGGCAGCAGTAACACCGGGTTTGGCACTGCTGGCGTGGTATCCATCCCCGGCGTGAGCGAACTGAGCGATGTTCGTATCGACTCGGTCGGCCGCATTGTGGCGATGGGATTTGATCAGGCTGGCGCGGTTGTGTCGCGATTTACCGCAACAGGTGCGGTCGATACTTCTTTCGCCGGCACAGGGCAAGTGACACTCGGCGCGACGCAGTTTGAGTCGATGGATGTTGGCCCTGCGGATAACATCAGCGTCGCCGGAACCGCAGGCAATGCCCTGATCGTCCGGCGGTTGCTCGGAGTCAATGGCCAGCTTGATATTGGCTATGGCAACGCAGGCGAGGCCCTGGGGCTTATTCCCGTCAGTATCGCCGCGCCGGGCGCGCCGACAGTCGTCGTGCTTCCAGACGCCTCGACCTTTGTTGCCGGCGGCGATTTTGAAATCGGGGATGCCTTCTACATCGCGCGATTTCTCGGCCAGAGCGCTGTCTTTGCAACCTTCGACAGCCGATCCGGTGTGCTCAGCGTCGCTGGTACGCCCGGGGCAGACCAGGTTTTCATCGACCTTGTTAACGCTCAGACCATCATCGCGCAGCTCGGCCCCAACCAGCTCTCGTTCAACGCGGCCGTGGTGGTGCTCATTAACATCGATGTTGGCAGCGGGCCGGATGGCGTCGTCATCTCGCCTACCGTGAGCGTGCCGCACACCGTGTTGCTCGGCGGAGGAAACAATTCATTCAGTAGCGCAAGCCTGGCACCCGCCACCGTCATCGGCGGGGGGGGGAACGACACGCTTTTCGGCGGGCCGGGAAATGACTTCCTCCAGGGCAACGGCGGCAGCGATCAAATCTTCGGAAACGATGGTAACGACACCGTCGATACAGGATCCGGAGGCGATATTGTCGACGGCGGCGGGGGTGATGACTCTCTCACAGGCGGAGATGGCGCGGACAATGTAAGCGGCGGCCCGGGCAACGACATCCTCTTCGGACGCGCCGGCCCCGATACGCTCAACGGCGGCGATGGGAACGACTCCATCGTCGGCGAAGACGGCAACGATCTGCTGCTCGGCGGAGCGGGTAACGACACGATCGAGGGCGGTGCAGGCGCCGATACCATTGACGGTCAGGCGGGCGCCGACCTCATCTTCACCGGCCCCGGCGGAGGCTTTGCAACCGGCGGAATCGGCAACGACCGCATCGAAGGCGGCGGGGGGAACGATGTCCTCGACGGCGGACCGGGCAACGACACCCTTTTTGGCTTCGGCGGCGCCGATCAAATCAACGGCGGCACCGAAAACGACCTAATCGATACCGGATCCGGAGGCGACACCGCCAACGGCGAGGCGGGCGACGATTCCGTCCTCGGCGGCGACGGGGCCGATTTTCTCATCGGAGAAATCGGCAACGACACCCTCCGCGGGCGCGCCGGCGACGATACGCTCTCTGGCGGCGAGGGGAACGATCTCCTCGAGGGAGAAGCCGGCAACGACGCGATCATGGGCGATGCAGGAAACGATTCGCTCATCGGCGGAATCGGCAATGACGAACTCTCCGGCGCGGCCGGGGCCGACACCATCGACGCCGGCGCAGGTAACGACCGCCTCTTCGGCGGTATTGGCAACGACACACTCATGGGCGGCGATGGCTTCGATACCCTCGACGGCCAACTCGGGTTCGATCTGCTCTCCGGCGGGGCGGGCAATGATCTGCTCATCAGCGACGACGGCACCCGCGACACGCTCAACGGCGACCAGGGTCTCGACATCGCCCGCGGCGATATCGATGAGGCGTATGCACTCGTCGAGTACCTCTACCGCTTTGTGTAGCCGGATAACGCCAGCCGAGACGGTGACGCTCCTGGCCCGCCGGGCATCGCACCTTCAATATCACGAGCGGATTTGGTCAGCCTGCTACTGGCAGCAGAGGCCAATGTTGACCGCATACTCCTGCTCCGGCCCCGCACCCCAATACCAGTGGCCGCTGTCGCGCTGATACTGGCCATGATCGAACAACTCCACATGACCATCGGCTAGCACGACGTTGGCCCGGTCTGATCTACCGTGACGCAAGGTGGAAATCGTTCGATGTCCGATCGACTGCTTCCACCACATTTCAGGCGAGTTGCCGCCGCGCACCAGCCAATAGCCGTCGGCCGTTGTAAGGAAGTCGTTGCTGTTCGGGGCCTTCTCACCCATGAAGATGATGCGCGACGCGTCCATCTTCGCCGCGTTGCGGTTGGACCAGTTGGGCATGTTCGCACACGGATTGATGCCGTAGCTGGCTGTGTCGGGCAACATCAGTTCATCTGGTACCGCCGGACATTGCAGCATGCGTTCGCGGCGAACCTCGTCGCGCGGCAACAACGGCGTCAACTGGGCAAACCAGGTGTATTGCGGCGTGCCATAGGCAGCCGCGGCATACTGTCCCCGGTTCTGCTCGGCATACATTGTCTGCGCCACGAACAGGTCACGCAGCACTGCGGCGCACTGCACGTTCTGGCTCTGCGCCCGCGCCTTCTGCAACGCGGGTAGGAGCACCGCGATCAGCAGCCCGATTATGCCAATCACCACCAACAACTCCACCAATGTGAAGGCGCGCATCGCTCTCATTTGATATTCCTTCGCTCAATCATGCATGTCCGTTAGCTGGGCAGATTGCCACGTAGTTCTGCCCAGACTCGCCGGTAGTGAGGTGCCAAAGAAGAAAGTAGCGGCGCTCGCCAGCTTGCGCCAGACGAAATGCCCATCACCGCCACCAACAAATCACACCCGGCCCGGTTCTCTGGTCAACAGCCGCCTCCCAGCGGCCCGAAGACCGTGCCGGAGGACCTATTGTATCACCGCCGCAGCACTGTCAAGCAAAAAGTTTCGCTGGTTTTGGGATGATTCACACCCCCGCGCGGCAATATCCGCCCGTTCACGCCCCGCGGGACAGCGTAAAGTAGGCGTATCGCTCGTCGCCGATCAGCGTCTGCTTCGGCTGAAGGGTGACCGCCAGTGGCTCAAACCCCGCCTGCTGGCAGATTTCCCAGAATTGATCGATTGCATAGGTGGTCATGTTGGCCGCGTTGAGCTTATAGCCCCACCGGCGGGGCTGCGTTGCCGCGTCGGTTGTGGCGTACTTGATCTGAATGATCGCCAGCCCGCCGGGGCGGACCAGCTTGTAAGCGATATCCACAATCCGCCTGCCGTAAGCCGGTGTGGGCACCAGTTCCATGACATAGGTACACAGGAACAAGTCGCAGGCATCGGTGATCTGCTCCAGCGCGCTCTCGGGCGCCGCGACATCGACCAGCACCGGCAAAAAGTTGCCCAATCCCGCAGCCGACACCGCTCGCCGGCATTCTTCTAGAGTCGCCTGCGAAACATCCACCCCGATAAACTGCCCGGCCTCGCGCGCAAAATGAACCGCGTTGCAGCCCCCGCCGCAGCCCCATTCGATGATGCGATCGATCGGGCGACGCATCTCCGTCAGCCGGATCATCCTGTGAAACAGGTCGAGGTGCTGCTTCCCAAGTGCAAGCCACGCGGCGTCGGCGATGCCGTCTTCGCCTTTCCAGTGAGAGTAGGCCCGGAACTTTGAAGAATCCGTGTCGCTCCAAAACTCACCCGATTGCCGGATGATGCGCTGCTCCGACTCCCGATATCCAATCAACCGGGTCGCCGCCAGGAGAGATCGCTTTAACAGTTGTTTCATGCAGTCGGTCGTCCGTGTGTCAATCACCGCCCCTCTGCACTTCGGACTTTCCCCGCCCGTTTCTAAAGTGTTTCCACCCCCATCACCCCCGCAAGAACATCTGCGCCCGGCGGCGTCATTGAATCAACTTAGTTTGAGCCAACCCCGCCGGGCGGGTAAGTTCCACGCATCAATCAGCCAGTGCAACGTGTGCGTGTCGATGAGTGCCGTGGTCACTTGTAGTCCTCAAGACCGGCGGGAGTTTCGTTGAAATCGTCTGACATGACGATCTCCCCCGCACCGCTGCCGGGTTTGCGGACGAAACCGGGCGGGACGGCGTCGAGAAGATTGACATGCGTGATGTCGCGCTCGGTCAACGGGTCGCCGGCTGCTAGATCTGCGGTAGAATCGGGATGCGGCGCGAAGCTCGAACAGGAATCGATCGGCTCGACCGTGACGCGGATGCGCTGATTCGGCGCGAGCGCGACCGGTTCATCAGCGATGATTACTTTGCCATCAAAATGAGCATTCAGGACGACCGTCGGCGAGGTCATAACACAAAGTGATGAAGTGACGCCGGAGAAATTCGGGGGAGACAACCCGCGCTGGTCGATGGCTTACAGGGCTTGGGCGCCTTGATGAAGCTGCATAAATCGGATGACGTTCTTGGCGATCATGTCGCACTCAATGTTGAACGCATAGCCGGGCGCGTGGCGGGTGAGGTGGGTGATCTGTCTTGTTGTGGGGATGAGGGCAACTTCAAAATAGTCGTCGGTGAGCGCGGCGATGGTGAGGCTCACGCCGTCGATGGTGATGGAGCCTTGCGGGGTGAGATACCGGGCAAGCGGCTTCGGGACGGCGATGCGCAGACGGCAGTCGTCGTGGCTTTCGGTTAGCGCGAGGAGCGTCGCGACGCCGTCGATATGGCCCTGGACGAAGTGGCCGTCGAGCCGGTCGCCGATGCGCAGGGCGCGCTCGACGTGTACGACATCGCCGGGGACCAGCGCTGCGAGATTGGTGAGGGCGCACGTCTGTGGGACGACATCAAACGAGACGGATTGGGGCGTAACGGTGACAGCGGTGAGGCACACGCCATTGATGGCGATGGAGTCGCCGGGGCGGATGCCGGGTTGATCACCGGCGGTGGGGTCCATGGCGATGGTGATCTTCCGCAGCGTGGAGGAATCGACGACTGCGACGACGGGGGCTGAGGCTTGTACGAGTCCGGTGAACACTTGGTGTATCATAGCACGCATGCGGCGAATCGCGGAAATGGTGGTGGTGATCACGGGCGCGTCTGCGGGCATCGGCAGGCAACTGGCGATCGACCTGCACGCGCGCGGAGCGCGGCTGGCGCTGGCAGCGCGACGCGCACAGAAGCTCGACGCGCTGAACCACGAACTGGGCGGGGGGCATCTGGTGGTGGAGGCCGATGTGTCGCGCCCCGCAGACTGCGCGCGACTGATATCGGCAGCGCGCGAGCGGTATGGCAGGATCGATACGCTCATCGCCAATGCCGGTTATGGGTTTCCAGCGACGGTCTGTGAATCCACGCCGCAGCAGGTGGAGCAGATTTTCCGCACCAATGTCTTCGGAAGCATCGATTGCGCGCGGGCAGCGGTGGGCGTGATGCGCGGCCAATCCGCGCGCGACGGATTGCGCGGGCAGATCATGATGGTCTCCTCCGGCGCGGCCCGGCGGGGGTTGCCGTTTTTCGGCGTGTATTCAGCGACCAAAGCGGCGCAGCTGTCGTTGACAGAGGCGATGCGCATCGAACTGGAAGGGGAGGCAATCGCGGTGACCAGCGTGCATCCGATCGGCACTGAGACAGACTTTTTCACAGTCGCCGAAGCGCTGGGTGTGACAAAAATCCAATCAAACATGCGGCGGAGCTGGCGGCAGCCCGTTGGCCGGGTAACACGCGCGATGGTTCGCGCCATTGCCCGCCCGCGGCGCGAGGTGTGGACGAGCCAGACAACTCGCGTCGGGCTGGCAGTGAATGCACTATTTCCATCGATCGGCGATGCGGTGATGCGGAAACAGAAGCGCGAGATTGACGCATTGAACGCGTCGGGCAATTGAAGCAACCGGCGGGCGCGGCGTTATGCCAGCTTGCCGGTTGAGGTGAACCAATCCCATTCTTTCAGAGATAGCACGCCATCGGTTCCCAGAGAGTATCGTGCGCCGAGTGGGAGTGGCGCGAAATGCGGGCCGTGCCCCACCGGCAGGCCAATAGCGATCGGCAGGTTGCGCCGAGTGCCGATCGCGGTGAAGACTTCTCGCAGCAGATCATCGAGTGCATAGGTCGGCCGCAGCGGCTGCCGGGGAAAGCTGCCGCTGGCGAGATCATTCGGGCTTGCGCTCGCGGCGGCACAGGTTTGGGTTTCGTCGGCGCAGTGCGTGAAATCGCCCAGGACGACTGCGGCGCAGGTGTCGAGCAGGCCGGCTTGCTCGAGGTGGGTCATCATCCGGTCGATGCGATAATACGGTTCGGAAAGGTCTTCAAGAAAGAGGATGTGAGGCTGCCGCAGCGGAGCGAACGCGCTGCCGGCAAGTGTCTGCCACAGGCTTAGATTTCCGCCGACGAGTGGGGCTTCGACCGCTGCAGACGGCGGCGGCGTGAGCCACCGCAACGGCCGGTTGCCCCAGGGCCATTTGACGGTGGACGAGCCATTCACTGCGTCAAGTGTAGCGTGCCAATCCTGCTGCGGAAGTGTGGTGAAATTGCCAGCGGCGGGCATCACTGCGTGAAGTGTGCTCCAGTTCCACCGCTGCCTTACGAATTCGTGGGTGACGGTGACATCGGAATAGCCGACGAGCAGTTTCTTCGATGGCACGCCGCGCTCTGATGTGAGCCGGTCGAGCAGAGGGAGTGTCTTAGCAGCCCCATATCCGCCTCGGGCGCACCAGATGATGTCGATCGATGGGTCATGGGCATACACCATCATCGCCTGCGCGCGGGCGGCATCGGTGCCAGCGTGGAGCCAGTGTGTCGAGAGCACATCGGGATGAACCACAACATCAAAGCCTGCAGCGCGCAAAAACGATTCGCCCGCGGCAAACTCCACGGGAGGCACAACGCTCGATAACGCGACGATTCCGACCTTGGGCATCCACTCTCCTTACGCGGTTCCGGGGGGATGGGTCAACCCAGCATCCACTGCACAACATAGACCGCGAGAACGATCGCCACGATATCCGCAGTGAGTCCCGCGGCGACCGCGTGGCGCGTCTTGCGCACGCCCACCGCGCCGAAGTATACGGCGATGACATAAAAGGTGGTTTCCGTGCTACCGAAAATAGTTGCGGCAATTTGCGTGATGACAGAGTTCGTGCCGTGTTGCGCCTGAATGTCCACGAGCACCGCTGCCGACCCGCTGCCACTGAGTGGACGGACGATTGCCATCGGCAACACTTCAGGCGGAAATCCGATCGCGCTCAGCGGCGCTCTGAGAGTCTCAACCAACATCTCCATCGCGCCACTGGCGCGAAACATCGCGATCGCAAACAGGATTGCCACGAGATAAGGGATGATGCGAATGGAAACGTCAAAGCCCTCTCGGGCCCCTTCAATAAAAGTCTCGTATACCGGCACGCGACGAAGCAAGCCATAGAGCGGCAGGCCAACGAGCAACAGCACCAGGATCCACAAGCCCGAGAGCTCAACGATGTCCTTGTAGGCGCTCATTTTACCACCTCCGTAGCTTCCTGAATGGATGACGCCTGCCGGAAGCCGGGCAGCCTGGAAAGCAATTTAGTCACAACGATCGCGACGATCAGCGATATGCCCGTCACAATCATGATCGGGATAAAGACCCGCATGGACGACATGCCCATCACGGCCACCAGCGTCGCCGACGGCAGCAGTTGCACGCCGGCAGTATTCATCGCCAGGAGCATGACCATGGGATTGCTCGCCGTGTCTTTCTTCGGGTTTATGGTCTGCAGTTGTTCCATCGCCTTGATGCCCATCGGCGTGGCGGCGTTGCCCAAGCCGAGCATGTTGGCTGCCAGATTCATTGCAATCATCCCCAGCGCCGGATGTCCCTTGGGGACTTCGGGAAACAAGAGCCGCAAGAAAGGTTGTACGAGCATCACGAAGATGCTGATCAGGCCCGATGCTTCGGCAATTTTCATCAGCCCCATCCACAGCGCAAAGATTCCGATGAAACCCAACGCAAGCGTGGCGGCCGTCTTTGCAAAGTCGAAGGCGGCAGTGGTAATCGCGCGTAACTTGACGAAGCGGACCGCAGGGAGTTCCAGCCGCACATTGACGCGCTGCGCCATGGCCTGAGTTGATATGCCGGGTTCAAGATCGAGCACGCGCGCCCGCAAGATCTTGTTGGATTCATCACTGAAAGCGCGGATTGCCGCCAGTGGTGCAGGCAACGACGTCTCGGTGATTCGCAGTTCGTAGCCGTCGGGCAACCTGACCAACTCTGCGGCCGCGGAGAGGTCGGTTGCACCTGCCGTGTCGTTTCCGGCGAAATGGGCTGCGAGGTCGCCCGCGGGAAGGTGAACGCTGACCCTGACCGGTTTGTCTCCGACGCCCCTGTCATCCAACGTGTTGGGCAGTTCGAGGGCGACCGGCAACGGACGGCCGTTTGCATAGCGGTCCTCGGAGAGGTCGGTAAAGTCAAACCAGAGCGCGAATCCCAGCGCCGCAAGCAGCAGTGCTGACCAGACGTAATTCATCATCGTGCGGCCAAGCTACCATCGCCGGTCGATCAGCGAGCATTGTATCGCGGTTCTCGCCATCAGAAAATTTGATTGCACACAGGGCGGGCACGAGCGTATTATCTAGGCATGGAAGCACCACACCTGCGCAAGCCTGCAGCGGCGGGGGGCACCGATCTGACTACTTTGATGGCAATTGGGGAGATCTTGTCCGAATCGCTTGAACTGCGGCAGGCATTTCCAAAAGTGATGCAAGTCATTTCAGATCAGAGAGTTATGCGTCGTGGAACTCTCATATTGCTGGACGAATCGACCGGTCGATTGCGCACGGAGGCAGCAATCGGGTTAACACCCGAGGATATTCAAAAGAACCGATTTATGGTCGGTGAAGGGGTTACCGGCAGCGTTGTGGCGACGGGTCGGTCGCGCGTGGTGGCCGACGTTCGCAAAGAACCGGACTTTCTGAACCGGACAGGTCGGCTGGCCAACGAACCCGCCGGAACCGCCATCAGCTTTTTCTGTGTACCGATTCGCATTGAGAACCGCGTCGCCGGGGCGTTGGCGATCGATAAGCCCTTTCAGTCTGACGAGCAACTGCAGTCAGACCTTGTTTTCCTCGAGATTGTGGCGGCACTGCTAGCCCAGGCGATCCAGATCAACCGGATGGTGATGCGCGAAAAGACCGAACTTCTGGAAGAGAACGCCCAGTTACGGTCGCAGATTCGCGACCGCTTTAAGTTTGAAAACATCATCGGTGACGCGCCCGCGATGCAGGAGGTTTTTGCAACGGTTGGCCAGATCGCCAACAGCCGGGCGACCGTGTTGCTGCTGGGCGAAACCGGCACCGGGAAGGAAGTGATCGCCAAGGCGATTCACTACAACTCCCCGCGACGAGATAAGCCATTCATCCGTGTGAACTGCGGCGCGCTCACGGGCACGCTTCTGGAGAGCGAGCTGTTTGGCCATGTGAAGGGGAGCTTTACCGGGGCGATTCGCGACAAGATTGGCCGATTTGAAGCCGCCGACGCGGGTTCGATCTTCCTGGACGAGATAGGCACGATGGAACCTCAGTTGCAGGTGAAGTTGTTGCGCGTCCTGCAGGAGCGCGAGTTTGAGCGTGTGGGCGATACCGCCGTGGTGAAGGTCGATGTACGCGTGATCGCCGCAACGAATGTTGATTTGCAGGAGGAAGTGGCCAAGGGCACATTTCGCGAAGACTTGTTTTACCGCCTGAATGTCGTACCGATCTATCTGCCGCCGCTGCGCAATCGGCGAGAAGATGTGCCACGGCTGATCGACCATTTCCTGGACAAGTTCAACGGCGTGAATGGTCGGAACCTGAAGAAGATCAGCAGGGAAATGCTGAGTATTCTCATGCGTTATCCGTGGCCGGGCAACGTCCGCGAGCTGGAAAATGCGATTGAGAGGGCAGTCGTTCTGAGCAACGGCGACGAGTTTGGCGAGGAACTCTTGCCGCTAAACATCCGCATGTTCGCCCAGCAGCGCCGCCAGAGCCAGTCAACCGAGTCGCTAGAAAGTCTGATCAAGCGGCTGGCCGATCAGGCGATTGTGGACTACGAAATGCGCGAGGGGCATATCTATCAACTGGTAATTGATCAGATCGAAGCCGCACTGATTGAGCGAGCGTTAGCCCGCTGCAACAACGTCAAAACCAAAGCAGCAGATTTTCTGGGAATCAACCGCAATACGTTGAACAAGAAGGTGAAGGAGCTGGGGATTGATACGGAGGAGTGAGGCTGCGGGGGTGGCACGCCGGTGGGCGTGAGAGGCACGCCGTGGCACCCCTTTCGCGATTTTGCCGCGAAATCCTCTCAGAAACATATTGACACGGCGGGGCAGTCTTGTCACAATTTCCGGATCGGATCACTCTGCACACGGGAAGTGTTGCATTTCGATGAACTGGACCAAGCTCCCCCGGAATCACCCGGGGCTTGGATGCTCCAGCCCGCAAGTGACAGAGTGTCGTGTCCGGAAGTTTTAAGTCCATTTCTGTGCAGGAGTTAGCTCGGCATTGATCCGGGCAAAACCTGAGATTGACGTAGCTTGTTTATCGGTCTGTGCGTCGTTGTGTTCTTCTGGCGCGTTGTTTTGGGTGCCATGGGCTTTGTTTCATGCACTAAACGCACGCCGACTGAGCGGGTGGGGCGTGGCCGGTAAGTGAGTCAAGTCAGGCGACTGAGGTCAGAAAAATCGAATATGCGTCGGTTTAGGCCGACAGACACCAGCCTCGAAAGATTTTCGGTGGAAAATCTTCGTTCGGGCACTTTTTTGCGTTTACATGGCGCGGGGCTTGGTGTATATTTTCTCTTGCTCTGGGACCACGGCGGCGTTTGCTCACGCCGCCGTGGAGAGGTTTTCTCGGAGGTGGGAGAAAAAGAAATGCTGCGCAAAACTCTCGGTGCCATCGCGGCTGCTGCTGCCATGGCTGTGGCTTCTACTTCGTTCGCTGCCGTCGTCACTGACGTCACCTTCCAGGAAGGTGCGCACGGCGAGGTCATCACAACGAAATTCCTGGCTCAATACGGCTTCACCGTCACGGCTAACAACCTTACCCCCGGTCGCCCGGATAAGGCGATCATCTTCAACACCCGCGAGCGGAATACTGCCGATCCTGACCTTGAAGGCTGGAACAGTTTCCTCGCAGCCAACGCCGCCAACAAGCAGTGGACGCGCGGAAACCTCAAAGGGAAGAACGATCTCGGCAAGATCCTGATCATTGCTGAAAACGATACTGATGCCGACAACAACGGCCTGGTCGATCGCCCGAATGATGAAGGCAATCGCCCGGCAGGCTCGATCACGTTCAACTTCCGCACGCCCATCACCGAGATTGCGTTCAATCTCGTTGATGTGGAGGGTCCTTCTGAGTTCTCCGGAAACTCGGGTTTTGTGGCCACTTTCCATGGCGTGAATTCCGCCCGCACACCCGTTACTACTCAAGTTGGCTTTGGCCAGTTTGTCACTCCCGGCAATCAGTTTCATGATTCAACCGTGGTTTTTGGCGACAACAGCGCCAACGCCATCAAGCCCATTCTTGCGTCGCAGGTTGGGCTGATGGAGTTCTCGACCGTCGTGTTTGACCTCGGCGGGTCGGGTGGCATTGATCGCCTGCGGTACCGCTTCACCGATATTCCTGAGCCGATGACTTTAGGAATGCTCTCTGCATTCGCTCCGGTCGCGCTCCGCCGTCGCCGGGCCTGAATGGCGGGTCTGATTGACCCGTGAGGCCGGATGACGCTTTACAATTAGGTGAGAGATGTATGTCTCTCGCTGTGAACCGGGTGGGACGTTGTGCAGCCGTCCCATCCGTTCTTTTTTTATACGCAAAACGCCGCAGTCGGTTGACTGCGGCGTCTTCGTAGGTCAAGTCTGGCTGTTATATGTCCTTGCGAGTTTTTGTTCAGTTCACACCCCGAGCGAATCGAGCTCTTCCTCGAGCGCGTCGGCCAGCGGTTGCATGGTTTTCTTGCTGAAATCGAAGTGAATACCCGCGGCACTGAAAAGCTGGGGCAATGGCCGCGTGCCGCCGAGTTTCAACCCGGCTCGATAGTTGGCCAGCGCCTGATGCGGATCGTTCTTGGCTTTCATCCAGACCTGCAGCGCCCCGAGTTGGGCGATGCCATATTCGATGTAGTAAAACGGCACCCGATACAAGTGCAGCTGTGCCTGCCACCTCCGGCTGTTCCATGCTTCCCAGCCCGACCAATCAACCTCATTGCCGAATCGGCCGCTTAGCTCGAGCCACGCCGTCGTTCGCTCGGCCCGGCTGTGGCCTTGGTGGGTGTAAATCCACTGCTGAAACGAATCGATTGTGGCGACCCAGGGCATCGTGGAGACGACCTTGCACAGATGCTCGGCCTTTGCTCGCCGGATATCGCCCTCGCTTGAATAGAAAACGTCGTAATGCGGAACACTCAACAGCTCCATTGCCATGCTCGCTACTTCGCAAAACTCGATTGGAGCGTGCATGAGAAACACCAGCGGTTCGTGCCGGGCGGCGAGCGAGTGAAACGCGTGCCCGCCCTCGTGCAGAAGCACGCGCACGTCGCCGTGTGTTCCGACGGCGTTCATGAAAATGAACGGCTCACGTTTTTCTGCCAGCAACGACTGAAATCCGCCGGGCGCCTTTCCCTTGCGGCTGCCAAGATCGAGCAAGTTGCCCCTGCGAAGCACGGAAAAATCATCGGCCAGGGCCGGAGACACCCGCCGGAAGATCTCATGCGTCTTTTCCACGAACGAATCTATGTCATCCTCAGAAAATGGCCGAAGGGGAGGGCGGCCGGTGGGATCAACCGATAGATCCCATGGCCGGAGGTTGTCAGAGATCTTGAGGTCGCGCTTTCGCCGGGCATCGAGCCGGCGCATCAATGGCACAAATGTCTCCGCCACGCCCTCGGCAAATCGGGCACAGTCGTCAGGTGTATAGTCAAACCGCTTAAACAGCCTGAAATAGTACGCACGGGGATCGGGCAGCCCGCAGTTCTTTGAGATTCTCCATCGCAAGTCCAGCATCTGATCGAAAAGATCCTCAAGCTTGTCGGCGTCCTGCATCCTGCGGGTGACGGTCGCTTCCCAGGCCTGCTGCCGCGTTTCACGGTCTTGCTCTTCGCCAAACCGGCTCATCTGCGAGGGCGTATACTCCTTGCCGCGGAAATCGACCATCATCGCGCCGCAGGTTTTGTCATAATCCGCGCCAAGCTTGTTTTCCGCTGTTTCCAGGGGAACATTCGCGTCGCGAAACAACTCCACATCGGCCCGCCAATGCTTGAAGAGCATGTCGTACTTCGGGTCGGTCAGTGCCGCGCAATGTGGCGACTGCACCACTTTTCTCTGCATCGCAAAGTGCAGCGGCTTCACCTGTGGTTCGATCTCTTCCACAAAATGCATGAACCGCTTCTCGATTTCAGCGTCATCCGTGTGGCACGACTTGTCGATGTACCGCCGCTGGCCGTAATCGTCGATGGAAGCGTAGAACTCCGAGTAGTCCAGCAGCAGGTTCTCAAGGTCTGCCGGCGAACGGATTTCCCATTGTAAGAGCTGGTCAAACAAGCCCTGTAACTGCGAAAAATCGGCCATCGAGAGGTTGGCAGGAACAAATCGGCGGGGGGTGGAAGTGGCGACCATCAAATCTCTCCGTAAAGTGTGCGGCGTGAAAAGTAATCCTATCGAGCTAGATTCACAACCTGCCATCGAGTTGCACGACGTTGGCGTGCTCGCCGGCGGGCGGTGGATTGTGGATGGCGTGCGGCTCGCGCTGCCAATAGGGGTCTGCTGTGCGCTGCTTGGGCCTAACGGATGCGGGAAATCAACTTTGGCGCGCGTGCTGGCCGGGTTTGTCTGGCCGACGCGGGGCAATGTGACCGTCTTGGGCGAGGTTTTTGGCGAGACCGACCTGCACGCCCTGCGAAAGCGCGTGAAGATCGTTCAGTCCACCAACACGGTCGAGCACGATGCCGATATGCCCGCAAGAGACGTGGTGCTCACCGGTGCCTTCGGCACAATTCTGCTCTTCGACGAGCCGACGCCTGCACATCGGCAGCGGGGGGACGAACTGATGTCGAAGTTCGGCGTCATGCACGTTGCAGATTCGCGGTTTGGGGCGCTGAGCACCGGCGAACGCATGCGCATCCTCATAGCGCGCGCACTTCTGGTGGTGCCGGCGCTGCTGATTCTGGACGAACCGACCGCCGGGCTGGATTTGATCGGGCGCGAGCTGCTGCTGCGCGGTCTTGACGAGGTAATGGCCAATTCACCGAATCGGCCCACCATTCTCATGATTAGCCATCATGTGGAAGAAATCCCGTCGAGTACCGACTGGGGCATTCTCATGGCGGAAGGCAAGGTTAGCTGTGCCGGCCCGGCAGCCGACGTAATCGCCGCGGGGCCGATGTCGGAGGCTTTTGGGCGGCGGGTGCAGGTCGATCGCATCGCGGGCCGATTTTCCGCAAGAATTACCGCGTAATCCACACCGGCTGACGCAAGCCAAACTGCGGGTTGCTTTTCGAGCGATTTCCGATGAAAAAAGCTGGCCGCAAGGGTGATTGCGCAGAACTGACCGGCTAAGATGGGCTAACCGAATGAGCGTGCTCCACGAGTTGGAAATCAACCCGACTGCCGACGATGCTGGCCAGGATTCGCCCGCGCCGGTTCGGCCCGCGCGCAAGCCCGCTCCCCCGCCGGAAACCTGGATTCAGCGTTTCTTTGATCGCGCCGAGGCCTTCGTCTCGCGGCTTTCGATGCGCGATAACTTCTGGAACAGCATCTGTTCGCTCATCTGGTTGCCGCTCGCTTTTTTCAGCGGCCTGAAACTGAAGGAACTGTCGAAGGAAAAGTTTGCGGCCTATCTGCCGTTTCGCCGCTTTAACCGCAACTGGTATCGCGCCATGGCCGGCGGAGCGCTGCTTGCCAATAGTGAGATCGCCGGCGGGAGTTATGTCTTCGGTCAGTGCGGATCGGATTACACGGTTGTGTGCAAGAACCTGAACTACACATTCCTCCGCCCGTGTTTCGGCCCGGCAGTCTATCATATGACGCCTAAGGAGAATCTGCAGGCGCTCCTGGCTACGCGCGCCGAGTTCAACATCGTGATCGATATGGAAATCCTGCAGCAGGCGTCGCGGGTGGGCGAGAAAGACAAGCGCGTCGGCCGCTGCGAGGCCACCTTTCACGTCACCCCGAAAAAACATCACAAAGCCAAGGCGGCACGGAAAAGCTGATTGCCGGTTATCAAATGCCAATTGCCGAGTAGCGAACTCCAGGCACCGGGGGCCAATTGGACTGACCCCATGTCCGAATCCACTCCCGCCGCTGCCACCGATCCTGATGCGCCCTCGTCCGACTGGCCGTCGTGGGCGATTTATCTCGGATGCAGTTGGACCTGGTGCATCGGCATGTTTCTGCCGGTGTTGCTTGTTCGTGATTATGGCTTCTGGTCTTTCATCGCGTTTGCAGTGCCCAATGTCGCAGGTGCCGCTGCCATGGGGTGGATGGTGCGCTCTCCGGCGCAAAGCGCGCGGTTTTGCGAGGCGCACCGGCGCGCCTGCGGCGTGTTCTCCATTGTCACGGTGCTTTTCCAGGCATATTTCGTGGGCTGGATGAGCCAGCGGCTGGATATCGGGGCCGCGGTGCAGGCGCCACTGTTTCTTACGCTCCTGGTCGTCATGCTGCTGCTGATGCGCTCGCTGGCCCGCGCGGGCCGGGTGCTGGCGATTGTCGTCGCTGCGGGGTCGTGGTTTATCTTTGCAGCGATCGCGTCCTATCGTCATCAGGCCGGCGTGCCGGGGCTGGCACTCACCAGCGGCCCGCCGGGCGACCTCGCGGCGCTGGCGGGCGTTTGCGCGCTCGGGTTTCTCCTGTGTCCTTACCTCGACCTCACTTTTCACCACGCGCGCCAGCAACTCGCCCCGTCGGCTGCGAAGAAAGCGTTTGCGGTGGGGTTCGGCGTGGTGTTTGCATCGATGATTCTCTTCACATTGCTTTACGCCGACCTCATTTCAATGCGGCATCTGCGCGAGATTGTCCTCGTCGGCATCCTGCTGCATATGACCGTGCAGTGTGCCTTTACCGCTGCGGCGCACCTTTCGGTCGTGCCGGCATCGCGATGGATCGTCCTGCCGATCGCACTTGCTGGGCTGCTCGCGCTCGCCGGGGCGTGGACTCGGTTTGACGTCCTGCATTTTTCGGGGGGAGAGTTTGTTTATCGCCTGTTTATGGCCTTTTACGGCCTGGTGGCCCCGGCGTATGTCTGGATTGTGGGCATAAGTAGTTCACAGCGGGCGACGCGCAGGCAGTGGATTGTCCTTGCCATCGTGCTGCTGCTGGCAACGCCGTTTTACTGGGTCGCATTCATCGAAAAGCAGATGTTGTGGGTGCTGCCGGGCGTGGCGATGGTGCTCATCTCGCGGCTTTTCGACGCAGGTTCGATTCGGCACCGTTCTACAGCTTGAAATCTTCCATCACCGCTTCGGCGGCGCGTCGGCCCGACTCCATGGCACCGTTGAGACTCGCCTGGTCGATATGGTCGCCGCAGATGTAAAGCCCCTTCTGCAGCCGGACGGGCCGCCGGGCTTCTGCCAGCGACTGCGCGGGCTGTTCCGGCAGCGCGTGGGCGATGGAATAGGTCTTCAAATGCCGCCACGCCGCCACTTCCGTGCCAAACCATTCCGTAAGCTGCGCGCGCACCGCCGCGAGCAGTTGTTCCTCGTTCATTGCCTGTTGGCCCACCACATTAGCGCTGATCAGGTGCTGCCCGGCGGGGGCGTAGCTTTTTGCTGCGTTGGTCAAGACCGCGAGATGGTTTACCGGGCCTCTGTTATCGCCATCGAGCACCAGGATCGCCTCATCAACAGGCGGCCTGGGTGCGGCAAAGTAGAAACACGTCGTGCTGCACCACGCGCGCGTCGCCGGCAGCCCCAGGAGCTGTGCCGCAGCCGACTGCCCCGTGGCCACCACGGTTGCGCGGGCCATGATGCGCTGCCCGGTGCGCAGGTTGACCCCATTGGCATCGACACGATCGACCGGCGTGCGCAGCCGGGTCTCATTGCAGCGCAGGCGCACATGGATATGCCTTGCCAGCGCGCCCATGCCCGCATCGGGCACCGCAGCGTCACCGTCGGCAAACATGCGGAAGGTGAATTCAAACATGCGGCTGCTCGTCTGCAACGAGCGATCGAGGAACACGCCGCCATAAAAGGGGCGAAAAAACCGCTCGATGATCTTCTCGCTGAACCCGCGCGATTTCAGCGCTTCGAGCGTGGTGGTTTCCGGTCGGTCCCAGATGGCGCTGGGGTCGAGCGCCTTAAGCTCGCTGCGCAGCGAGCCGACCTTCAGCTTGTCGCTCATGGTGCCCGCCGACGAGAGCGCTGCTTCGACGAACTTGGTCGGGTGGCGGAAGGGGTCATGCAGGGCGGTAAACTTCCCCTCGGCCCGGATGAGCGCGCCGTGTGCGAACATCCGCAGGCCCAGCGCCTCCATGTCAATGATCTTCCGGGCCTCTGGGTAGCTGGTCAACAGCACCTGAAACCCTCGATCGAGCAGAAAGCCTTCCAGCTTATCGGTGCGCACCCGCCCCCCGACGTCGTCGCCGGCCTCAAAGACAGTTGTGGAAATCCCTGCCAGGTTGAGCACCCTTGCACAGCAAAGCCCCGCAATGCCCGCACCCACAATCACCACTTCGCCGTGAGAATTCATGTCGGGATTGTATTCAGAACCGAGCCGAGTGCACCCGGGTTGTTGCCGTCGCCGCTGCCCCGAAATCCATGGAAAAAGTGCCCCAATCTGGCGTCGGGGTAGATTTGGGAGATAATTTATGTTGACACGGGGAACAATCCGTGTCTAAAATGAAAGCGGTTACAAGGCCAACTTCTGGCGGAGTTTGCTTTAAAGTCGATGACCGTTGAAAACAGCGCTCGTTCTGTACTTCACGCGGAGGAACGATGTCCATGACCCAGACCAACCCAACTCGCCCAACCCCGAGGCGCACATTTGGCTTTACCCTTGTTGAATTGCTTGTTGTGATTGGGATTATTGCGGTTCTGGTGGGGATTCTGCTTCCGGCGCTGGGGCGGGCGAAGTCAAACGCAAACAACGTCAAATGCATGGGAAACTTGCGAACGATTGGTCAGGCGCTGCATCTTTATGTTACCCAGAACAAAGGGTTGATGCCTTTCGGTTTTGTGACCCAAAATGCGATGACTGATGGTGGCGTCACTTACACCGGTCCCGCGACAGACTGGACTCTGTTGCTGCTCGGTTTACTGAATAAGAGGGGCTCGGATTACAGTGAGCAGCCGCAGACTGGCATTGGTGACGCGGGTCTTCGCGCAATCTTCCTTTGCCCAGAAGCATTTCGCGAGAGCACGTCTAAAGCCTTTATCACTCAGTACTCCGCTCACCCCCGACTCCTTCCTGATTTGCGCGGCAATGACTATTCTCGGAGCGGCACTGCGCTTCTTCGATCTTATAAGATGTCTCAGATAAAGAACGCCGCTGAGAAGGTCATCATCTTCGACGCGTCGCTCGCAAACACAACGTGGATGGCGTTTGCGTGTGCCAACACTCTCGACCGGAATGTGGGCAGCAGTTTTGTTGGCCTCCAGCGACGCCCTTACCTCGTTGAAGATCGATGGAGTGATAGCCCGATTCCGATTAGTCCAAATGATCCGGTGGGGTTGCGTCCGAATACCGGGACGGATGCCCACATTAATACCGATGCACCAGAGAATGCGGCGAATCTGCGTTTTCGACACTCCAAGGATACCCGTTTAAATGCACTCATGCTGGATGGGCACGTTGAAACGTTTGCCTACAATCCTGCCTCAAAGACGACGGATATGAGGCGAAAGAACATATATGTCGCGGCGCCTCGCTGAAGATAGGTCGGTTGCGTTATGGCCTTCGTGAGCACAGTCCCTTCCGTCGTTTGGCGTGAGCCTCGGAAGAGTCTCTGCGCAGCGATAGTGACCGCGCTGTTTCTTTGCACACTTCAAGCCGCTGCCTCGGACCTTGCCGCCGAGCATGTGAACTACGCCGCCCCGTCCACCCTCCCCGGCGAGAGCGTTTTTACTGCCGAAGATGAGGCTTTTCTTGATGACCTGATCCGGCGTGGGGTGATGTTTTTCTGGGATGAGCAGAACCCCGAGACCGGGCTGATGCCGGACCGCTCGCGGGCCGATGGGGGCGTCTCTAATGATGTTTCTTCGATCGCTGCCGTCGGGTTTGGCCTGACCGCCTACTGCATCGGCGTCGAGCGCGGCTGGCTCGACCGCGAGGAGGCCTACGCCCGTTCGCTGAAGGTCTTGCGATTTCTCCGTGATAAAGCCCCGCAAGAAAAGGGACATTTTTACCACTTCCTCGACATGAACACCGGCGAGCGCGAGTGGAACTGCGAAGTGTCCAACATCGACACCGCGCTGCTGATGGCGGGGGTGATCTCTGTGCGGCAGTATTTCCCCGGCACGGAGGTGGCGCAGATCGCCGATGCGCTTTACCAGAATGTGCAATGGAGTTGGCTGATCCGCGAAGACGGCACGCTCAGCATGGGCTGGAAGCCCGAACCTGCCGAAGACCTGGAACTGAAGCCCGACGACGGCAAAGGCGGATTCATCCGGGCGCGGTGGAATCACTTTAACGAAGCGCCGATTTTGTATCTGCTGGGGCTTGGATCAAAGAAAAACCCCCTCCCGCCGGAGACTTGGGAAGCCTGGAAGCGCGACAGCGTGGTGGAGTATGCGGGGCTGCGGTTTTTGCAGTGCCCGCCGCTGTTTACGCATCAATATCCGTGGTGCTGGTATGACGTGCGCGGCCTGCGCGACAACCACGCCGACTATTTCAAAAACTCCCAGCTTGCCACCATCGCCCAGCGGGAGTGGATGATGGGCGAACTGAGCCGGAAATTCCCCCATTACGGCCCGAACATGTGGGGCCTGACCGCCAGCGATTATAACGGCGGGTACACCGCCTGGGGCGGCCCGCCGCAACAGGGCGATGTGGACGGAACGGTTGTGCCTTGTGCCCCCGGTGGAAGCCTGATGTTTACCCCGAAGCTGTCTCTCGATGCGCTGAAGCACATGAAGGCAACCTATGGCGAGAAGGCCTACAAGAAGTACGGGTTTGTCGATGCATTCAACCCGGCGACGGATTGGTATAATCCCGATGTCATCTGCATCGACGTCGGTGCCACCATTCTGGCGGCGGAAAACGCCCGGACCGGGTTTGTGTGGAAGCTGTTTATGTCCGCGCCCGAAGCCCAGGCAGGGCTGAAGGCGGCGGGGTTCCGGGCGATCGGCCCGGGAGATGAGTTGCCGGCCACTACGTCGATCTTCGGGCCGAAGCCTGAATCGACCGGTGACCCCCAGCGCACCGGCGGGTAACCGGCGGCGCACATCCGCAGGCGGTCGGGCAGGCACCCGCCCCCTCGTGGACGCAGTATTGAGGCGACCTTAAACGGGTTGTCGTCGCATTCAATCACGTCGCGACGACGACACAGCAAGGTCGGAGGAATCATGTCACGTCTTGCTCTCAACTGTGCGGCCTTGCGCAAGTGTTTTGCGCCAGCCCTCCGCACTTCATCACTTCTCTTATGTTCGAAGGGAGAACATATGCGATCGCATCTCGTTCTGAAGTCCGCCCTCGTCGGCGGCGCGTTGGCGTTTTTGGCGGCATCGGCACAGGCTCAAATCGGGCCGGAACTTCTGCTCAATGGCACATTGGATAGCCCGGGCATCCATGAGTCAGATACGGTGGACAACTGGAGCCTGGTTGAAACGCCCGGTGGTTCGGTCAACTCGGCCACGATGGCGAGCTTTGCCAACCATACCCCGGACGACGGCGACCCAAACACCACGCAAGTCGGTCTCTGGAATCGCTCGTTTGAAGGGCTTTTTTTCGGTAACAACATGGAACCTGTGGGTGCCCGCCTTTCGCAGGTGGTCGGGGGCGCTGTGCCCGGCCAACTGTATCGCGCGCGTGGTTGGTCACGCTGGGAAACCAATTACTCCGGCGGCCAGACGACTTTGTCTGCTGGCCCGCTCGTGGGTCAGCCTTCGCCAACCAACACGTTTTTCGCAATGACCTTCCTGGATGCTGGCAACTCGCCGATCTCCAGCGTTGTGCTCGATCTTCGCACCGAGCAATCCAATGGTGCTGGCTGGCTCCTGCACACAATTGGCGGCGTTGCCCCGGCCGGTACCGTCTCCATCGAAGTCGCAGGCATCACTGAGAACATGGTTCCAGTTACTGGAGCGCAGTCGGCGTTCTTTGATGATTTCAGCCTGCGTGCCGTTCCCGAGCCGACCACCCTCGGCCTGGCCTCGGTCGCCGCGATGGGCATGCTCGTCCGCCGTCGCAAGTGATTGCGTTGGTCAGATCGCAAGGATGCTCGCATCGATCGTGTTTATGTTTTGACCGATCGCAATTTCTCTGAACAACTCGCCCCTCCCGCCCGGCCTCGCCCGCCGGGCCGGGAGGGCGGGGTTCGGAGGGGCGACATCGACCGCGGAAGCGCGCACTTTTACACCATACGATCATTGCCGCAGGCTCTTAATTACTAGTAGTTTCGTTTCATTCTCAATGTATCTGATACTTTCACGCTTGTATTGCTCAATCTGAGTAAGAGAGAGGAAAAAACCATGAAACCCCGATTGAAAACCCTCATCGTCATCGCCGTCGCCGGTATGTTTGCACCGCTGGCGGTTGCCGCTCCAATCTTTGTTGATTTCGGAGAGGCAGCCCAGCCGACGGGGAATAATTACAACAACGTGTCGCAGGCGCAGCTGCCAATCTTTAATGCGATTGATACCACGGGTGCTGGCACAGGAATTGGCATTACCACATCGGGCTTTAACCCGGGATCAAACCAGAACGGCACAACCTCACCGACTGGCGCGGCCACGATCTTTGACTCGCAGGCGACGCGCGACAACCTGTTCGGGCATACCGTGAACTTTAACCAGCCGGCACCGCTGCCCCTGGGCGTGATTACCATCACGGGCCTCACTCCCGGAACGCCGTACGACTTTGCATTCTTCGGCTCGCGTACCGGCGTCACTGACAATCGCGAAACGCAGTTTGCGGCCTCCGGTGCCAACTCCGTGACGGCCTTGCTGGACACCGCCAACAACGTCAGCAATATCGGCATCGCCGCTGGCGTGCTCCCCAATGGAAGCGGGACTATTCAGATCGCCGTTTCCCCCGGTCCGAACAACACGAATGGCAGTGGGTTTTTCTACGTCGCCGCCATGCGCATGGAAGCGATTCCCGAACCCGGCTCGGTTGCGCTGGCGTTGTTGCCGCTCGGCATTGCCGCCTTGCGTCGTCGCCGCCTGCGTTAGTCAGATTCGGTTGTTGTCAGATTGTTGTTGATGGAAGTGGCCCGGTCGGACGAGCCGCCCGGCCGGGCGCAAGCAGGAGTAGCACCAATGAAACGAGTCGTCTTCTCTGCAATCGTAGTATTGTTGGCGTGGTCGTCGGTTGGGCTGGCCCAGGCGAAGAACCTGATTTTCTATGGCAACAGCTTCACGATCGCCACCGGCTTCGGCAGCACGCGCACCGTGCCGGCGGTGCTGAGCGATATCGCCGTCGCCGCGGGGAATCCCGCGCCGTTTATGTCCAATCCGTCGATCGCCGGCTGGTCTCTGCAGCAGCACCGCAACTCCAACACCAGTGCGATCACCACCTCCATTCCGCTGGGACAGAAGTGGGATTATGTGATCCTGCAGGATTTTTCGACGCAGCCGACCCGGCTGGGCAACACGGCCACACACAGGTCGAGTTTTCTTTCGCTCTATAACGTGGTGCGCACGCATAGCCCGAACGCCAAGGCCATCGGTTATGAAACCTGGGCGCGCGGTCCGGGGCACTCGTACTACGCGGGTGGCAGCCCAACCTATCCCGGAGGTCCGGCGGAGATGCAGGCCGAGGTGCGCAACGGCTATAACCTGAGCACGGCCGACGTAAATGCCGCCCACGGTGCGGGCACATCCATCGTCTCTCCCGTTGGAGATGCCTGGGAAAATGCCGGGTTCCCCCTCACGCTGTACGCAAGTGACATCTATCACGCACAGAACCGCGGGACATTTCTGGCGGCTCTCACGCTGTACACGACCATCTACGGCGACAATACGGTGACCGATATCAACTTGGCCGGCGTGCTGACGAGCCTGAACATTTCCGCTTCGGACGGCGCGGTGCTGGCTTCGGTGGTTGAAGCGACCGTCCCCGAACCTTCGGCGGGCATGCTGCTGCTGGCGGGTGCGACGGTGCTGCTCCGCCGACGGTGAAGCGGTTCCGCGGCGAGTGGGTCAACAGATATCACAGAGAGGTGGGACGATGTCGGGTCAGCGCGATCGCAGCCTCATCGCCGCCTCTCTGTGACTTTTGTGTGGTTTATGACACCGCCGGGCAAATCTCGCCATGCACTCGAATTTTCAGCTACTATTTAGCCATTGCAGCATAAGATCAGCTCGATGAGACCGAATCGCCGTGCAAACACGACCTTTATCGAACCGCTGGAACAGCGGCGGCTGCTGGCAGCGGCAGGCGCGTCGACAATCATCGGGGCGTGGGTCGATAGCGCGGCGGAAAGGGTCGTTGTTGAGGGTGGGCAACTTGGTAGTTTCGACATTGGGGAAGATATCGGCAATCCGGCAATCGCCGGTTCGTCGTCGTTCTCCAATGGAAGTTACACGATCGCCGCTGCGGGAACCGACATCGCCGGGGTGAGCGATCAGTTTCACTTTGTGCATGACCCGCTAACCGGCGATGGCACGTTTACGGCACGGGTGGCGTCGCTGATTAACACCAATGTCGGCGCGAAGGCCGGCATCATGATGCGCAGCAGCACCAACGCCGATGCCGCTTTTGCAGCGGTTGTGCTCACGCCGTCGAGTGGTGTGCAGTTTCGAGTCCGCCTGACCGACGGCGACACGTCGGCGGCAAGCTCGATCGGGGGAATCACGGCACCGCGCTGGGTGCGGCTTGTGAAGACGGGTAACAACATTGCCGGGTTTTGGTCGACCGACGGCATCACATGGAACACCGTTGGCTCACCCCAAGCGATCGCGCTGGGTGGCTCGCCGCGCATCGGGCTTGCGGTGACATCGCGCAATGTGCTCACGCCAACCACGGCGGTCTTCAGCAATGTCAGTTACCTGCTGCCGGAGGGATATGCCATCAATGACCTGGGTTCGCCGGGTGTGGCTGGCTCGGCGGCGTTTGATCCGGTGACGCAGGCATTTGAAGTAACCGGCGGCGGGACGGGTGTGGGCGGGACGGGCGACCAACTCGCTTTTCTTAACCGCAATCTCACCGGCGGCGGGACGGTGACGGCGCTGGTCGATGCCTCGGCGGTGGGTGCGGGTGCGGCGTCGATCATGATCCGCGGCGCGGCAACCGGGGGCGCGGCGTTTGCCTCAGTAAGCCTCGGCGCGGGCAGCGTGCGGTTTGATTGGCGCGCCACTGCCGGCGCGTCGGCGGCGGGCGTGTCGATCGCGGCAGCATCAGCGACTCTGTGGCTGCGAATCGTCCAGACAAGCTCGACAGTCGCCGCATACACTTCGCAGAATGGCGTTGCGTTTACCCAGATCGGGCAGACGCAGCCACTAGTCATGCCCAGCGCATCGGCGATCACCGGCGGGGCGGTGGCTTCGGGCAGCAGCGGGACGGCGGTATCGGCGATCTTCTCCAAGTTTAGTGTGGTCGCCGCGGGCCTGGACAATCTGAGTGTCGGTACTACCACTTCGCCGGCTCTGATCGATTTCGATTCGCCGAGCAATACATCGATCATTCGCGCCACCGGCACCGGTCTGGCGGCAGCGGGGGATTCGCTGTCGTTTCTCAGCCGGGGGATGGCAGGTGATGGAAGCGTGGTCGGCTACCTCAACAGTTTCAATGGGGCTGACCCGGCGGCGCGCGCAGGGTTGATGCTGCGCGCTTCAACTTCTGTCGATGCACCATTTGTCGCCGTTGCAGTAGTGCCCGCTGTGGGAGTGCGAATGATTTTCCGGCTCACCCCCGGTGGGCCGATTGCTCAGCAGGGCAGCGGGGGCGTTTTGTCGGCGGTGTCGATGCGGCTGATTCGTTCCGGAAGCAACGTCTCGGCGTCATTTTCAACCGACGGCGTCGCCTTCACCCCACTCGGTACCGCGGTGGGCGTTGCTTTGAACAATACTGCGCTGGCGGGCGCGTTTGTCGCTTCCGGCGACTCTGTGCTGTCGGCTTCGGCCAGTTTCACGGGCATCGCGGCGGGGAGAAGTCTTCCGCCGGGCGCGGGCATTTTCTCGGCCGCCGATGAACTGTTTCTACACGATCTATCCCGTCGATCTGTCGATTTTTTTTACACCGAGACCAACGCCTCAACCGGCCAGGCCCCCGATGGCTCAAATGCCAACGGCGGCAGTCCGTCGTCCGCCAGTTCGATCGCCTCGACCGGGTTTGCGCTCAGCGCGCTGGTCATCGCTGCCGAACGGGGATTTCTCTCGCGGGCCGACGCTTACCAGCGCGCCTTGAACACCGTCAATTTTCTCAACACCACTGCGGCTCAGGTGAATGGTTTCTTTTATCATTTCATCAATCCGGTGACGGGGGCGCGCTCCGGCAACAGCGAGCTTTCACCCATGGATACGGCGTTGCTGATGGCCGGCGTGATTCATGCGGCGCAATATTGGCCGGGCACGCCGCTGGCTGCGGTCGCGGGAACTGTTTTTAATCGCGTGGACTGGCCTTGGATGCAGAAACCCAACGGTCATTTTTATGGCCATTGGACACCCGAATCCGGCTTTGCGTTCGGCTATGGCGACTTCAGTGAGGCGGCACTGATATACTTGCTTGGACTTGGCTCGCAGACGTTTCCCAGCACGGCAAGCTCGTGGAATTCATGGTCGCGCTCGCCGTCGATTAGTTACAATGGATTCAATTTCATCACCGCGCAGACGGGCGCGCTGTTCACCACGCAATATCCTCTCGGCTGGTTTGATCTTCGCGGGCTGAGCGACGCGGCCGGACTAAACTATCACAACAACGCCGCGACGGCGGCGCTGGCGCAGCGGCGCATGGCGGTCGACTTGAGCGGGACATTTCCGCAGTACGGCCTCAATAACTGGGGTTTCACCGCAGCGGACGGGCAAGGGGGCTACACCGTGTTCGGTGGGCCACCCCCGACCGGAAACATCAATGGAACAGTCGTGCCCACCGCGCCCGGTGGGTCGCTGGCGTTCATCCCTCGGCAAGCTGTTGACGCCCTGCAGCACATGCGAAGTACTTATGGCAGCACGGTTTACAAGAAATATGGCTTCGTCGATGCGTTTAACCCACACAACGGCTGGACAAGCTCGATCGTGTTGGGAATCGATGTCGGCATGATGCTTCTTGCGGCGGAGAATGCACGGTCAGGGTTGATTTGGAACACTTTCAACGAATCGGCGGTGGCGAGGCAGGCCAAGGCGCGGGCATTCACGTCTCTGAAGCCGGAGCTGTTGTCCGCAGTCACGCGGAAGAACAATCCGACGCTTGGAAACCACGATCTGGCCATTCCGCAATCGGAGGTCCTGCTGATTGACGATCGTGTGGCAGGGCCGACCCAACTCGTGCTCTCCTTCGGGGCGGCAGTCGTTAAAGGGCCTTCATTCGCGATTACCACGAGCAGCGGCAGTGTGCTCAGCAGCGCGGCGGGTGGGACAACGCTCACAGTCAATCTTAGCAGCGCAGCCGACGCGGCGTATCTCGATGTCACGATAGCCGACTTGCGCCACGCCAATACGAGTGGCACGCCGGCATCGGGCAGCTATTCACTGAGAATTGGAGTCCTCGCCGGGGATGCCAACCGGAGCGGCGCGGTCAACCTCGACGACTTTACAATTCTCGCCAGCAATTTCGGCCAAACCCCCGGTGGGTTTCCGCAGGCCGATTTTAACTTCGACGGTACCGTCAACCTCGATGACTTCACCGTGCTCGCGGCGCAGTTTGGGAAATCACTTCCGGCGGCGCGGGTGTTGGACGATGCGGGAACGGGCGGGCGCGCGGCGGTGTTCGGCAGCGTTGCCGTGCAACTCGATTCGCAGCGGTGGTGGAGCGACGACGATGAGTCGGAACTCGACCTCATCACCGCCTGAGCGCACGGGGGTTCATCGCACACGGTGACTGGTACACTACGCAAAGATGAGCAAACTTAAGGAGCAAGCAATGATGAAACCGCTTACAATCTCCGTTTTCTCGACCATGATCGGGTGTCTTATGAGTTGCTTTTCATCGGTTGTCATCGCGAGGCCGACGTCGTTGCTGGGGGATGATCGGACGTGGCAGCCGATTGCGTCGGATGGCGTTGAAGTGAAGGTATCGCGCGAACAGGGCAGCGATGGTCAACCCGCGTTGCGGATCGACTACGATTTTACCGCCGGGGCGGGTTATTGCGGCGCGACGCTCGATCTGCCGCTCATTCTGCCGGAAAACTACGACTTGACCTTTCATGTCCGTGGCACGGGTCCGGCAAACAACCTTGAGTTGAAACTGGCTGATCCCTCTCTGCTCAATGTCTGGTGGATCAATCGGCGGGCATTCGAGTGGCCGACAGAATCGACTCGTCTGGCGAACCAGAAGCGGCACTTTCACTTTGCCTGGGGCCCGAGTGGGGGAGAGGCGCTGACGCAACTTGGTCGCATCGAAGTGATCATCGCAGCAGCCGAAGGGGGGAGTGGAACTGTCTGGGTCGAAGGTTTCAATCTCGCCCCGTTACCGCCGGAGCAGCCGTATACCGGCACGCCCAGGGTTTTTGCGAGTTCGGGGGCGTTGTCGAACGAAGAACTGCAGAATTTGCTGGAAGACGGTGTGACGTGGACCGCCGCCGGAGACGATCCTTCGCCGTCGCTGTCGATCGATTTCGGCCAGCCGCGTGACCTCGGCGGGCTGGTGATTCACAAGGCTGCCGAGCACGCACCGAGCGATTTTACCGTGGATGTTTCCTCTGACGGCCAGAATTGGACGACCATTCGAAAGGTTGTGGGTGCTAATGCGCTGCCATCGGAGCTGATGCTGCCTGATTTGCAAACGCGGTACCTCCGGCTGGCGTTTGCCGGGGCCACCGCACCTGCCACGGTAAGTAAGATTGGGATTCTCGAAACTGCCGTTGGTGCCTCGCCGAATGCTTTCTGGAAGCACCGCGCCACGCGGGCCAGGAAGGGTGTGTTTCCGCGAAACTTGCTGGAAGAACAGTCTTACTGGACCGTCATGGGACAGCCGGGCGATGCGCGCGAGGCGTTGATGAACGAAGAGGGCCAGATCGAAGTGGCGGCGCGCGGTGTTTCGCTGGAGCCGTTTGTTCTGCGTGGCGATCAACTGCTTACCTGGGCCGATGCGAGTCACGAGCAATCGCTTCGTGATGGCTGGATACCGATTCCGACGGTCGTTCGCACATACAACGGGCTTGAGCTGCGAGTCACGGCATTCGCCGCGGGTGCAGCGGGGGCGTCTAACCTGCACGCGGCGTATGTACTTCAAAACACCAGCCCGGACGTGGTGGAAGGCAGGATGATCGTAGCCGTGCGCCCGCTGCAGGTGCTCCCGCCGTGGCAAGACCTGAATATCACCGGCGGCTGGACCGCAATCCGGTCTATTCGGGTCGAAGATGGCTCGATCGTCGTGAACGATGATAAGGACGCGAAGCGCATCGTGCCCGGTGCTGGCTATGAGCTTACGTTATCGCCTTACGACGCCGGCGATCCTATCGAGCAGTTGAAATCAGGATCGGCACCGCTGGTCGCGTCTGGTGAGAAGAGCATCATCGATCCGCAAAAGTCGGCGACGGCGCTTATTCACTGGGCGTACGAACTGCAACCGGGCGAGTCGAAGACATTTCTCGCTGCGGTGCCATTTCATGGGACCGAGGTGCCCGCAGAACTGCCCGCCGATGCTGCAGCGTTTGCGGAGTTGCAGAACACCGTTGCCGCTGACTGGTCGAAGCAGGTGAACCGCGCCACATTCAAGCTTCCTCCGGCGGCGAAGCAGTTTCATGACACCATTCGGGCTACGCAGGCTTACATTCTCATCAATCACGATGGCAACGGCTTTCAGCCCGGGTCGCGCACCTATGATCGATCGTGGATGCGCGACGGCTCGATGACCTCGGCGGCGATGCTCGAACTCGGTCACGAGCAATTGGTGAAAGACTTTGTCAACTGGATCGCACCGTATCAGTTTCCCAGCGGAAAGGTCCCGTGTGTTGTAGACCGCCGGGGGCCTGATCCGGTTCCTGAGCATGATTCTCACGGCCAGCTAATCTGGCTCATCGCCAACACCTACCGATATACGCACGACGAGGCGATCGTCCGCAATCACTTTCCGCGGGTGCGGAAGGCTGTTGAGTACATCGAGAGCCTGCGGGCCGAACGCATGACCGAAGAGTTCGGCTTAAGCGGGCCCCCGCGGCAGGAGCCTGGTAAGCCGGCGGTGCCAGCCGCCGCGTTCAGGGGGTTGGTTCCCGAGTCGATCAGCCACGAGGGCTACTCCGCGAAGCCAATGCACAGCTTCTGGGACACCTTCTTCATCCTCCGCGGGTTGAATGACGCAGCTTATCTGGCTGAAGTGGCCGGCGAGCCGGCTCTGTCGGCGAAGTGGAAATCGCTCACAGAGGAGTTCCGCGAGAGTCTTCGCGCCAGCATTCATGCGACGCATGCAGCCCACGGCATCGACTACCTGCCTGGCTGTGTCGAACTGGGCGATTTTGATTCGACCTCATCCACCATCCTGCTCTGGCCTGTCGACGAAGCGGAGAGCTTCCCCCGCGCCTGGCTCGATGCGACGTTTGACCGGGCATGGAAGGAGTTTTTGAAGCGCAGGGAGAGTATGCCCGCAACGTGGACTGCGTACACGCCGTATGAAATCCGCCACGTCGGCACCTACCTCAGGCTGGGCCATAAAGATCGCGCCTGGGCTGCGATGGACTACTTCTTCGCGCATCAGCGACCCGTCGGCTGGCGACACTGGGCAGAAGTCGTGTGGCGTGACCCGCTGGCGCCGAAGATGATCGGCGACATGCCGCATACCTGGGTCGGCAGTGATTTCCTGAACGCGATGCGTGCAATGTTTGTCTACGAAGACCAACACCAACAGAAGCTGATTTTGCTCGCGGGCTTGCCCGATGCCTGGCTAACCGACCCTGCGGGCGTTTCCTTCGCCAACCTTAGAACCGAGTATGGAACGATCAGCGCAACCGCGAAGAACGCTGCGGCCGGGAAGCTGGTGGTGACCGTGAAAGGCTCGTCCAACCCGCCGGGAGGAATCGAGCTGCGCTCGCCACTATCGGGGACCATTCTCTCGGCGGCGGTCAATGGCGAGCCGGCTGTCGTGGCGGACAACGGGGTTTTGATTACCCGGTTGCCGGCGGAGGTGGTGCTCGAATACGGACGCAAGTGAATCTGGCTCGGGGGGTTAGATCGATGGGCCGGTCCGACGACGCCTGAAATGTTCAACCACACGAATTGTCGTTACGATGCTGGCCGGAGCATTCGCCGACGCGATGATTACTTTTACCTGTACGGCCTGCAAAACGCTGTTGAACGTCGATGACTCGCTCGGCGGGAAGCGGGCGCGCTGTCCCACCTGCATGTCGGCGCAGCTGGTGCCGGTGCCGCAGCGGCAGACGGCGGGGGGGACGGTTCAACTCAGCGATATTCCCGCCGCCCGCCCACCGCCGCCGACTGGCTTTCAGCGGCCGGCAGCGGGCAGGCGGTACGGTTTCAACTGCGGGTATTGCTCCTCGCGGCTGGAAGCGAACGAAGGACAAGCCGGCAGCGATGGCCAATGCCCGACATGCGGCAGCAATATCACAATTCCCATCCTCGATCGCTATGGCAGGCTCATCGACCCGAAGAGCGGCCAGATCATCAAGCCCGATCCGCACCCTGTTCATGCATACGCAGCAGCGGGGCAGCGCGCGCCGAAGATTATTCGGGTGAGCGATGGCAGCCAGCATATCCAATGCCCGAAGTGCGCCGCCTATTCATCGGTGCAGCACAACAACTGCCGGCAATGTGGTATGCCGTTTACAATGGAAGGCACCACCGTTGAGGCCGCAGGCGCGAGTAACGGGTTTTGCGTGGCAAGCCTCGTGCTTGGAATCATCGGTATTCCAGCATTCTGTATCGGGATTCTCTCCGGGCTGGCAATCATCTTCGGCATCATTGGCTACGGACAGGTGAGCAGCGCTGGCGACCAGGGCGGTAAGGGAATGGCCATCGCAGGAATCATCTGCGGTGGGGTGGGTGCGTTGCTTTGCGTCCTTCAATGGTTGTGAGCAGTCGGGATGCAGGCAGGAGTGCCGCAGGCAGACTCGTACGCCTACGTTGCGCCGTTCTGCGCCCTTTGCAGCCACTTTTCCTCGGCTTCGGGCAGCCGAATATAGATCGGCGTGAGCGTCCAAGGGTCGGCAAACTCTCCGCGGGCGGCCATTTCGGAACCAAGTCGCGCCACGACTGATGCGCGCGCCCGCCAAGTCGATTCATCGGTAACGATTACATCGGTTAACCCCGTGCTGTCGCCGTTGCTGACAATCGATTCCCTGTGATACGCGATTCCTTCGCCCAGTAGATGCACCGGTCGCGGCGATGAGGCGATTGCTCGCTGCAGCGTATCCAGGCGGGCGGGGGCAGTTTCCAGCCAGCCTGTCCCCGGACCGGGCGTGTTGCGGCTGAATGAGGCTGTAAAGATCTGTCCTCGCTTGGCATCGAGCACGATGACCGCGTGGTTCGCGGTTTCGGGCGCATTCTCAACCAGCACGCGCACACTCGGCACGGCTACGATCCTACTGCCGCGGGAAAGCGCCATCATCTTCGCAAGCGTGACCGCGATTCGCAGGCCGGTGAACGAGCCGGGGCCGATCGACAGATAAATGCACTCGACATCCCCCGGCGACCAGCCAGCGGCGCGGGTGTGGCGGTCGATCATTGGCAACACCTGCGCCGCATGCGCCAGGCCGTGGGGGAATAACTCTTCTACAACCGGTGCATCCGAATCTGGATTAACGATGGCGATCGAACCAACACGGCCCGAGGTTTCGATGGCGATGGCGCGCGGCACGGCTAAGTCCTGCTCGGTTTCATCGGCGTGTGCGACTTCTGTGAGCCGAGGATGACGCCGAGCACTACCGTCAGCATCCCCGCCCCGAATAGATACAGCCCCCACTTGGGATGATGAAACAACTGGCTGAGCTTCCCGCCGATGGGTCGATACTCCGGCATGGGCGGCGGTGGGGGGAGGGTGACTAGCTCAAAGGGGCTGATGTCAGGAGTTGACGGGCGGCCGGGCAGTTCGAGCACGCTGGTGCCCTCGCGCACCATGTTCAACTGCCGCTGCGCCAATCGCTCGGACAGGCCGGGGTCGCTGGCGAGCCGAGACAGAAATGCGTCGTTGAGGCTGATCTGCCGATCGATATGGGCAAGCTCGGCGGCCAGTTTTTCACGCTCCCAGACCAGGCGCCGGTTCCCATCGGCCGCGGGGATCACCCGTGCCATCGCAATGATGCCGATACCCAGGCAAATCAGCGGAATCGTCCAGGCGCTGCCGTTGGGCGCGGGTTTGCCATCCGGCTCGGGCGCATCGAGCACCGACTCGGAAACAGCGGTGCCGGCACCCGGCTCGGGAATCGGACGGGTGAGGTCTTCCGGCCGCAGTTGCAGCGCGTCTTCAAATGGCGTGGTGGTGTGCGGCATTTCAATCTACAACGTCATTCAGATGCAGTGCAAGGGCCACAATGGGCGCCACGATGCCGGCGTGCCAGCTGTCAGGCTGGCGACCTTTACACAACTCCCAAATCTTCAATCGTCGCACGGATTCTCATCTGTTCCAGAACTTCGCGCCGTACTCGGCTGTATCGCCGAGTTCCTGGCTGATCCGCAGCAACTGGTTGTATTTTGCCACGCGGTCGCTTCGAGCGGGCGCGCCGGTCTTGATCTGGCCGCAATTGGTGGCCACGGCGATATCAGCGATGGTCGCATCCTCAGTCTCACCGCTGCGGTGGCTCAGCACCGCGGAGTAGCCGCTGCGCATCGCCAGGCCGACCGCGGCAAAGGTCTCGCTGAGTGTGCCGATCTGGTTCACCTTCACCAGGATGCTGTTGGCGGTGCCGGTTTTGATTCCCTTTTCCAGGAATTTTACATTGGTCACAAAGAGGTCGTCGCCGACCAATTGCACTTTCTCGCCCACGCGGTCGGTAAGTAGCTTCCAGCCGTGCCAGTCATTCTCAGCACAGCCGTCTTCCAGCGACCGGATCGGATATTTTTCGCACCATTTCGCCCAGTAGTCGACCATCGCCTCCGGGGGGAGAATCTTGTCGGGATTGCTCTTGAAGAACTTGTAACCTTTCTTCTCCTTGTCCCAGAGTTCGCTGCACGCGGGATCGAGCGCGATGAAAATCTGTTTGCCGAGGGTGTATCCGGCTTTGTCTACGGCTTCACTGATGACTTTCAGCGCATCTTCATTGTCTTTCAGGTCGGGCGCGAAGCCGCCTTCGTCGCCGACTGCTGTGGACATTTTGTTGTCGTGGAGCACCTTTTTGAGGGCGTGATAGATCTCGACCCCGGCGCGCAGGCCGTCTTCAAAGTTATCGAAGCCCCAGGGCTGAATCATGAACTCCTGAAAATCGACGTTGTTGTCGGCATGTTTGCCGCCGTTGAGGATGTTCATCATCGGCACCGGCAGTGTCTTCGCCGCCGGGCCGCCGAGGTAGCGATAGAGGGGCAAACCGCACGCCACAGCAGCAGCCTTTGCGACGGCCATGCTCACCGCGAGCATGGCATTGGCACCAAGTTTGGCCTTGTTGGGGGTGCCATCGAGCTCGATCATGGTGCGATCGATGAATTCCTGCTCGGTTGCGTCGAAGCCAATGAGCTCCGGGCCGATGATGGTCGTGACATTGTTAACGGCAGTCTCGACTCCTTTGCCCAGCCATTTGCGTTTATCGCCGTCGCGCAGCTCGCAAGCCTCGTGTTCGCCAGTACTTGCGCCACTCGGCACCGCCGCCGTTCCCCGGATGCCGCCGTCGAGCCCGACATCAACCTCCACCGTGGGGTTGCCACGCGAATCAAGAACCTGCCTTGCCTGCACAAACTCAATCGACAAACTCATATCAAACCTGCCTTTAACAGTTATCGGACGGCCATACGCTAACTCTTGAAGCGTACCTCTTGAAGTGTACCCCTCGAAGTGTACCGGGCTTGGTGGGAATTCAAAGCGTTTAGACGATTCGACGACGGCGGTGGGCGAGCAATCCAGTTGCCGCGATGACTAGCGCGCCAGCCGATGGCTCGGGAACGCCCGTAGCGCGAGTTGTCACGCCGCCGACTATCCCGCCGATCGTCTGTCCGTCGCCCGCAAGCAGATCGACCGTGGGACTCGCGCCGAGCAGGTTTACGCTCTCAATAAACGCAGCCGACCGCGCGCTGGCCATGGAGTTTGCCGTGCCCGATGCCGAGAACGACTGGCCATCGACCGCCATCCCCGCAGCACCCAATGCCGAAAGGGAGACGCCGAAGTATTCAAACTGAGACGAAAGTTCCCCGCCGATGAGATTCTGATCGATATCGAGAATCGTGTCGGCGAGGCTCATTTGCTGCCACGACCCATCATACGCCCACAGTGACAGCGCAGCCTCAGGCAGGCCGAGGTGTTCTACCATCTGTTCATCATAGCGGACGAGCAGGCGAGTTGAATCGGATTCCAGGCCCGTGCGGTCAAACTTCCACAGGCCAACAAACACGGCGTCTGCGGGCGCGCCGAGCGCGGTTGTAGCCGAGGGATCGTCGGGCGACAGAAGGGTGAGGCTTGCGGTACCTGCAGCCTTTACGCCGCTGAAGCCGAGCCGGACGCTGTTCACTAAGTCGGGCACGCGATCATTGGCGCTTTCACCCCAGTTAAAATCGCCATCGGAGGGCACATGAATCGCCGGGAGCCGAAGCTGGCCGTTGCGCCGGGCATACAGGCCGTGTGCGCCATCGGCTTCATTTTCGATGGTGTTGGTCACGCTCGCCACGCTGGACAGATCGAGCACGCGCGAACGGCCATATCCGTCGGCGATCAATCGACCATTGTTGATCAGTGGGCCGCGGAGGTCGATATCGCCCCAGCCGATCACTTCGCCCTGAGCACTTGGCACGGCGCGGATCACCAGCGGCGTACGCGATTGGGGTGAGCCTTCGCTAAAATTGGCGCTTTCGCGGGCGTTGCCAAGTTGAAACACCCCATCGCCATTTAGCCCGACCACGATCGCGCTCTTGGTCACGTCGGCAGCGGCGACGGTGAATGCGCCGGCTGTGGAGTTATTGTATTGAAGCTGGCCCGATCGCGCGCCGGTCAGCGCACCACTTGCGTTGGTTGCTGGCGCGTCGTTAGATGCGAATGCGTCGAGGCCAGCATCAACCACGCGATCAAAAATCACCTTGCCTTCAATAGCCAGCAGGCGAGAGTTGGAATTGTCGGAAGTGCCGATGACGATTTTGTTGGTAACCGTTTCGCCGCCGGCTAGGGTGTAGTGACCATCGCCGCCGAGACCGACGAAGACCTTGTCGGCCTCGAGCCTGCCTCCGGTGTGGCGAACTGTCCCCCGGCTGCCGGGGTTGACCGCGACACGCACGCCGCCGGTGTCGCCCGAGCCGATGATTCTCGCCTCGCCACCCGACTGAGCATACTCGCCGATGCCGGATACGCCGATGTTAAGTTCGCGCGCCGTGAGTCTGCCGGATTGCAGGCGATACAGGCCCTGGCTGGGTTGATCCAGTGCAAGCGAAACCGTGTCGGCGGTGTTCAGGCCGCCTTCCTGCGTGAAGGTCGCTGTGCCACTGACGCCGACGAGCTGCTTCTGAGCAAAAAGCTCGCCTCCGGCAAGATCGTAACTGCCGCGCGAGCCTTCGGCGGCGGCGAGGGTGAGGCGCTGCGCCTCCACCCGGCCACCGGTCTGAACAAACTCGGCGTCGCCCGCATCGGCGATGGCGAGATGGCGGGTGCGTAGTTCGCCGGAACTGACGCGGAATGTGCGAATTGCCTGGTTTTGGCTGTCGAGCAGGATGGCGCTGCGATCAAGCCGCCCGCCGTCCAGAGTGAAACTGCCCCTTGCGGCGTTAAACCGCGCATCAAGTGCCTGCGTACTCGATAGCGCCGGTCCGGCGGTGGCGAACGACTGCGGCGGCAAAGCTGCGTGCGCCGGCTTGCCGACGTTGTTGGCAACCGCATGGGTAGACCACGCAACCGGTGCGGCAAACGAAACGGACAAGGGCCGCGCGACGGCGGGGGCGAAATCGGTTGAGGGATAGAGTGCGAAAACCGGCGCGGCCTGCTGCAACAGCCGGGTCGATCGCCCGCCAAGCTCGCCGGCCGATGCGAAAATCTGTTCCGGGCCTTCCGGCAAGTTTGCGTGGGCGGCGTCAATTCCCAGCCGGTCGGCCGCGCGAACGCTGGCGAGCGATTGGGCCGGGGGCTTTGCGCGGAGAATCTGGTCGAGCTTGTTGACCGACGAATCACCAACGCGAATCGGCGAGCGCAGCCGCTCGATGAACGGCGAGAGCCAGCGCTTGGCATCGAGGAAGTTGCGAAACTCAAACCCGCCGTGACTGATCGTGCGCACCAACTGCCCCGCGCCCGCCACCGCAGCAGCACCGATGGCGACGGCGGCGGTGACGGCTTTAATCTTTGCCAGGATCGACGCGCGATGTGCGGCGTTCATTGCGCCAATCACATTGGTGGCCACATCGGCAGCCACCAGCGCGTGGCCGAACGAATAAGCCGCAGCCGCCGAGGTTGCTTTGCCGGCCAGGGTGTGCTGAATATACATCGGCACCAGCGCCCCCAACGCCGCTGTGAGCATGGTTCCACCGACGACGACGCCCTTTTTCTGCAGGTTATCCCCGAGCATTTTGCGCGCCCGGTGAAGTCGCACGCCAAGTGTGTTGGCCTTGATGCCAAGTTCCTTGCTCATTTCCTCGGGTTTCAACCCGCCGAAATAATGCAGGATCAGCGGCATGCGATATTTTGCAGGCAGCCGGTCGATTTCATCGCGCAGGATTCCGCGAAGCTCGTCCATGCCGAGGTCGCGAGGGCCGTTGTTGGCTTCCCATCGGCTCACATTCAGATCATGGTGCTTCACTTCGCGTGCCGCGCGGCGTTTCTTGCTGCGCTTCATGTCAAGCGACAACCGCTGGGCGACGCGTTGAAGCCACGGGCCAAGATATTGAATCTTTTGAGCGGTTTTAGACCGGACCGCGAGAGTGAGAAAGACGGCCTGTGTGGCGTCTTCGGCTTCGTGGGAATCTCGCGAGACTTGGTAGCACACGTTAAAAACCATTCCCGCGTAGCGGCGGACGATTTCTTCAAACGGGGCCTGATCGCCAGTGGCCTCAAAAAGTTCAAGAAGCTCATTGACGCTCTTGGTCGAAAGCACCGACTCCAGTGCAGCCGGCGCGAACCCCAGCCTTGACGCTTTGCCATTGGCAAAGCCGTTGCCACTCCGTTGAGACCCGCTCCCATTCAAACGCAAATCCAACTCCCCGGTCGTTGTAAAGACGCCATGTGCTCCTGCGGCATTACAGCGACGGTTAGAAATCCCGGATCACTAAAATTCTGCTGTCAAACTCCAGCTATTCTCGCCAATTTATTTCGCGCTTCCAATAGACCAAGCCTGGCGAATGCAGATTCGCAGTCTCCAAACGCGCGGATTACAGGATTGTACACGGCGGCAACCCCTGGGGTTCAGAACAACGTCGCAAATTCGGCAAAATCAGGAAGAAATTCTCGAAATGTGAAGATAGGCAATTCGGCGAACTGCAGGCCCCGGCGGTGTCGGCGGACCTGACCCGAATTGCGGGACCGCAACGTGCGATCGCCGCGCCCAAACTGCTTTCAGAACCCCTGAACGTTTGAAGCGGCCCGTGTTACGACGTAACATCGACCGGACAAGATTATGATTGCTGCAAACACCCCAGAACGCACGGTAACGATCCGCATTCAGCGCCAGGACGGGCCTGACAAACCCAGCCGATGGGAGGAGTTCGCCGTCCCGCATCGGGCGAACATGAACATCATCTCGTGCCTGCAATACATCGCCGCCAACCCCATTACCACCGAAGGCAAGGAAACGACCCCGCCGGTCTGGGATAGCGGGTGCTTGGAAGAGGTGTGCGGGGCCTGCACGATGGTTATCAACGGCAAGGTGCGACAGAGTTGTTCGGCGCTGGTGGATAAAGTCAGCCCGAACGGAGCTCCCATCGAACTGACGCCGATGACCAAGTTTCCGCTCATTCGCGACCTATGGGTCGATCGCAGCCGCTTTTTTAACGACCTGAAGAAGGCCAAAGCGTGGGTTCCGATCGACGGTACCTACGATCTTGGGCCCGGCCCGGCGATCAGCCAGGCTACGCAAGAACAGATGTACCCGCTAACTCGTTGCATGACGTGTGGGTGCTGCCTCGAAGCCTGCCCTCAATACTCTCTCACCAACAACTTCGCCGGTGCCGCGGTCATTAGCCAGGTGCGGTTGTTTAATGAGCACCCGATCGGCAAGGCCCTGAAAGACGAACGGCTCAAGGTGATGATGGGCCCCGGCGGGGTGAGTGAATGCGGGAAGGCCGGCAACTGCGTGGAAGTCTGCCCGAAAGATATTCCGCTGCTTGAAAGCATCGCCGTTGTTCAAAGACAGGCGACTGTTCATGCGGTCAAGAGCTTTTTCGTCAAATGAGCCTCGGTCAGGCAGTGCCGCTCAGTTTACCCGAACATTCAGGGTCGCCGGCCGGTCAATCTTAAACGGCAGCTCCACGAGCAGATTGCCCTGCCGCGTGCGGGCAAACGTTTCGACGAGGCGGCCCTCTAGCGTGACAAGCACGCTGCCATCGGGGAGGCCGGAAATCTCGATGATTGGCCGAGTGAGCGGAAGCGATTGCGGCGTCAGCAGCACGTCCACCCGAGGGGCGCTGGCGATGATCTGATATGCCCCGCGCGATTCATTGTAGCCATCATTGTTCGCATCGCCCGGCGAACGCCGATCGACCCGGCCCATCGCCTCGGGTACCGCAATCTCCGCTGGCGACTCGTGCGCGCCGGCTCCTTCGCTCTTTGCGCGCGGGGAAAGGGCGCGAAACTGGCCATCCCAATAGCTGCGTCCATCATGGTAGATCGTCAGTTCGCCGACTTCGCCGTTGGAGCTAAACCGCGCGCGCAGCGGGCCTGCCTCGTCCACTACAAAGCCGCCCGGCCGCGCGAGGACCGTATCGAGCGCCACCCGAAATTTTCCCGGGGAGTTGACCACCACTCCATACCCCCGGCGGTGAATCGACCACGGTTCATCCGTTGTGCTCTGGCCGACATAAAAGTGGTCGTTGTCGGTGAGCAGGACGTCGTCGAGCCAGACATCCGATCTGCCATCAATTGCAATCCGCAGTAGCGCCGGCGATGCGGCGGCGGGGAGCGAGGAGATATCCAGCCACAAGGACACCCACTCGCGCGGCCGAAGCAACATTGATTGCGAGTGCGAGGTGCCGTCGGCAAGTTCGAGCGTGAGGGTTGCCGAACAGGCCTTGTCCGCCCGTAGTGAACCGCCAAGCAGTGTCCAGTTGGCAGGGAACGCCCGTCCGACGAGCAGCGACGACAGTTTCACTTCAATCTCCGGCGTGCCCGCTCCGATGCGCAACGATGCCTGCCCCGTCTGCGCCACCGCGGGATCGATCTGCACCTTGCCGCGGGGGACACGGATGAACGCGTCGTCGGCGGACAGCTCAAAATTCAGCAGCACGCTGTACCGCTGGCCTTTCAAAGTCGGATCGACTTTTGCCACCTGCATCGATGGAAGCCTGCTCGCTGTCTCAAAATCGGCGCGCGGCGATTTCGAGCCGGGGGTGCGAGTACAGCCACCCAGCGCAATGACCAGCGATAACGCGATTAGCGGTGCAGACAGACCGAGATTGAAACCCTTTTGCCGCATGCGAAGTGTCCGAGCCCGACGCATGGCAGCATAAGCGCCCCCGATACGGATTCAATCGACAAAAGGTTATCGGCGTTCCGAATCGCGCGGCTTGAGATTGACGGAGATGTCGAGCGACTGTTGATCGCGCAAGACTCTTAGCACCGTGGGGCCGCGCTTCTCGGTCATGCTTGCCGCGAAGCTCGGCGGGTCGCCGACGGCTTCGCCGCCGAGCGTCAGAATCAGGTCGCCCTCGCGCAGCCCGGCAGCGTCGGCAGCGGAGTTGTGAAGCACCTTCATCACCATCACCGCAGGCCTTGTACCGAGCGCGGGGTTCTCCCTGCGGGCCGGGTCGGCCGGGAAGACTTCCCGCAGAAACACACCGAGCACCGGCCGCGACGTTGCACCCTGCGTGATGATCTGTGTCACCACGGGTTCACACCGCGCGGCATCAAGGAACTGCCCCTGTCGCAGGAACCCGGCAACCTCCCCGCGAACATTGATGACGATCCCGCTGTCCTGCTGCGATCCGGTCCACACCGTGAGCCGGCCCGCCTCGCCGGTGATGTTCAGGAACATCGTCAGTGCCCCATCGGCCGGGCGGCGGCCATTCATGGGCATGGCTCTTTCGCTGCTGGGCCGTTCGAGCTTGAGCACAGTGAGCGCAGTCTGGCGATCAGAGCCGACAAAAGTCGCCCCGCACACCGTCCCATCGCCGCAGGCGACGGTCAGGGGCTGATCGCCGATGGCTTCGCGTTCAATGTAGTAGGGAAGCAGGACGTGTCCGATCGAATCAACAACAACACCGATCGAGCGCGGGCTGACATCGATCACGGCGCGGTCTTCGCCGGTTTCGGTCACCATCTCAAATGCACCATCGCCACGCGGGACGAGCCGAAATGATCGTTCCGCGGGCTGGGTGGCCGGCTGGCGGGGGGTGATGGTTGCGTCGATGTAGCGCTGGCTTGCCGTCTTTTCGAGATCGGCGGTGAGCTTGGTGTTGGCGGATTGGTCGAGGGAGAGATCCCATCGCTTGAGCGTGAAATCCTGGCCCATCAGGTTGAGTGCCCACTTCGGCGGGGGAAGATAAACGCGCACCAGCCCCACGCGGGTCTGCGCGTAGAGTGCTTCAGTTTCCGCGCTCAACTGTTCAAGCAGTGGCGACGCGGAGATCGTCGCGGCGGGGGCGTCTGCGGGAGCATCTGCGCGGGCAACGGACTGTACAGCGCAGATGACAGCGCAGGTGATGGCGCAGGCAGAGATTGTGAGGCAGATTGGCGTGCGCCGCATTAGAAGTCGTCTCCGATGAGTCGCACCCCGTTGGTTTGCACCTGCCGGTGTCTCTGCTGCCATTTCGCCACATCGTTGGTGAACTCGCGGGCTTCCTGCAAGGTGGAAAACCGGCGGGTCGTGACTACATTTCCAAACTGGTCACTGAGCGCGACATCATACCCGGCCGGGACGACCTGCCCGCCGACGGGCATCACACCCGCCATCCCCGCTGCGAGTGTGCGTTCGGGGATAAAACCAGTCGGCTGGTCGAGCATGCCCGGGTTCAAGGCTACGGGTTGAGACTGGGAAACGGGCGATACACCATTGATGGTAGTCCCGCGCAGGCCGTAGCCGGCAATCAATCCCACCGCCAGCACCGCGGCGACGCGCGAAAGCCCGCCGGCCCATTGGCTGACCCGCCCGAAGAGCGAAATCCCCGCCGCCGGTGTCGTCGTTTGCGACAGGGCGCGCGATTGCTGATGGAGCGCACCACGCACATACCACTGCAACTGCTGCGATTCGGTTTCGGTCGCTTCGAGCGACGCAAACGCCTCGGCACGAAGCGAACGATATTCGCGCATCCGGGCAAGCTCGGCCGACATCCCGTCGTCGGTCTGCAGGCGAGCTTCAAGGCCGATCGCTTCGGCGTCGGTCAGATCGTTGTCGAGGTAACGATCGAGCAATTCAGTATCACGGTCAGAAAAATTCATTGGCGTCCTCGTTCTCCACTCACACAATCCAGACTCGATCTACCCAAACGGGTGCATTTTCATCAGCAATATCAAGCAATAACATCTGCGGCTACATTCCGCGCGCCGCGCCCAGGTTGTTCTTTTCAACATACTCCCGCAACATCGACTCAATCTGCCTGCGGGCGCGGAAAATCCACGTCTTCACCTGCGGCACCGATGCATCCAGGCTCGATGCGATGTCGGCATACGACATATTCTCATACTCACACAACACCAACGCGGCACGGAAGTGGTCGGGGAGTTTACCGATCGCTTCACGCACCCGCGAGACTGTTTCGTTCTCAATCATATTTGCCAGCGGTGTTTCTGTGCGGTCGGGCTGTTCATCGCCCACCACCTGCATACGCTTATGCCGCAGCAGCCGCAATGACTCATTGACCACCGCGCGTTTTAGCAAACCGCCCGGTTCACGCCAGTCATATCGTGCCCGGTGCTGCCAAAGGTTGGTCACCGCTTGCTGCACCACATCTTCAGGCGACGCACGGGTGCCGACGATTGCCCGCGCAATGGCCAGCAACCGGCGCGATTGATTCGCGACGGCGCGTTCGAACAGATCAAGCGTCGGATCGGTGCCGTCGGCCATCATGCCTTCTTCTGTCATAACGCGCCACCCGTCGGCGAGTTGCACTGTTTACACCCCGCCGCCGCAGTTGGCGCGACCGATAAAATCAGGAAAACCGGTATCCAATGCGACGAATCGCGGGTTTCTGGATAATATCCCAGGTTAGGACGATTTTCCGGGAGTGTTTTAATGCCAGCTTCCATGCTAACCGTATTCGCGAGTTTCGTCGCGCTATTTGCTACCTCGTTCACGCTTGCAGCATCGCCCCAGGTGGACGATCGTGCACAGCGGATGATTGATCGGGGCATCGATTATCTCAAGTCGCAGCAAAAGCCCGACGGCGGATGGCAAGGCGACCGCGACCCGCCGGCCATCACGGCGATCGCGCTCAAAGCGATTGTGCAGGACGATAAGTACGACAGCCGCACCGATTTTGTCGCGCGCGGCTACCAAAAGCTGCTCGGCTACCAGTTGGAAGACGGGGGCATCTACAAAGATCTGCTTGCCAACTACAACACCGCCATCGCGGTCAGCGCCCTCGCTGCGGCGAATGATGACGCTTTTCGGCCTCAACTGGAGAAAGCCGTGGCTTATCTCCGTGGGTTGCAGTGGACCCCCGACACCCGGCCGGAGTATGCGGGTAGTCCGGATGAAAAAGTCCGCGAGAACAACACCGGTAAGCAGGTGGTGACCGATGAATCCGACCCATTTTTCGGCGGTTGGGGTTACGGCGGGCGGTCGCGCGGGTCGGGACGGCCCGACTTATCCAACGTCTCGCTCGCACTCGATGCGCTGCACGATGCAGGCCTGCAACCGACTGACCCCGCTTTTCAGAACGCCATCAAGTTCGTCACGCGCGTCCAAAACAACAGCGAAACCAACCCCGCGGCATGGGCGGGCAACGACGGCGGATTTATCTATGGGCCTGCCGACACACGCACGGGCGAATCGATGGCCGGCGAATACACCGATGCCACTGGCCGCCGACTCCTGCGCAGCTATGGCTCGATGACCTACGCCGGGCTGAAAAGTTTTATTTATGCCGGCCTGACGAAAGATGATCCCCGAGTCCGCGCCGCCGCCGAGTGGATCGCGCGAAACTGGACTCTTGACGAAAATCCCGGCATGAAGCTCAACAAGCCTGAGATGGCAACGGAAGGCCTTTACTATTACTACCACACGCTCGCCCGCGCCCTGAATGCCTACGACACACCCACCCTCATCACCGCCGACGGAACGAGCCACGATTGGCGGGTCGAACTAGTGGCAAAACTGGAATCGCTGCAGAAAGAAGACGGCAGTTGGGCTGGCGACAAGCGTTGGATGGAAGCCAATCCGGTGCTGGTCACGTCATACGTGCTTTCGGCCCTGCATGAAGTGCGCGAAGATCTCCGGGAGCACCCGGCCGAGATCGGGCGCTGAGAAGGGCAGACACGCCAGCAACGTGCCGCTGGGGTGGGACGCCTTGCGGCGCACCGCCGCGCTTGCCACCATCGCGGGCGTTGCAGCGGTCGGTGTAGTCAATGGAAAGCGGAGAGGGAGGGATTCGAACCCTCGCTACGGGTATGACCCCGTAGACCGGTTTAGCAAACCAGCGCATTCAGCCGCTCTGCCACCTCTCCGGTAGGGCCGATATCCTAGCAAAATCGATTTTTGATTGCCAGAGTGCTCGTCTCGCGACGATCCCGGCTGAAATTGTCCGATAAGAACGCCCGCTCGACGGGGGAGGGTGGGGTTCATTTCTCAATCCGCGGGGGCTGGTAAATCTGCTTGCTTCTCCTCCCGATGAATTGGAAGAGTTAGACAACGCCTTGCAAGTGGGCGGGGCTACTTTTCTCGGCTCACTTGGCAGGCTGGCAAAGCGAAAGGTTGCATATGAACAGGAAAATGTCGTCCGGCCTATTCCCGGCTCGAGCGCGCTCGGGCGCGACGATGATCTACATGATCGTGACGCTCTTGGCGCTATTTGCCATTATCTCGCTCGGCGTCGACTGGGGCAGAGTGCAGGTGGCCCAGGCGCAGCTCCAGACCACGGCCGACGCTGCCGCTCGATATGCCATCGTTGGACTGAAAAACGACAACGGCTCCGGCTCGGCGGCCAAGGCCAACGCCGCTTCAGTGGTGACTCAAAACAAGATCGATGGCGTTTCCGGTCAGATTGACACCGCACAGGATGTGCAGATCGGTATCTGGAATAAGGATACAAAGTCCTTTGCCACTACCAACAACCTCGATGCGGCAAACGCCGTCCGGGTGACTTTGCACCGCAGCACGGCTCGAAACAATCCAATCCCACTGACTTTCGCGCCGCTCATCGGGCGAAACAACGCAAGTATCCGCGCCAGCAGCACCGCCGTCATGGATTTCAGCCTCTTCGGCAACGCTGCCAACAGCGGCGCGGGCCACGGCACGTTCAAATACTTCGTCCCGGCAACCAGCAACCCCTGGCTTAGCGGGATGCCCTCCGGGTCGGTTGCCAATGCCGGCAACCCCGCCGGCAACCCCGACTACGCAGGCAGTGAGTTTGTCGATGACGGAAGCGGTAAATCCCGCAACAAGGGTTCGAGTGGCAGTGGCAGCGCCGGCGGCAGCGGGGCGTCGGGCGGCAACTGGTCGACTTGGGGCGACTACTCGGCCAAAAAAGGCTCGCCCATCAAGGCAGGCAACATTCCTGTCCTCCCCGGTTCGACCATGACCTTCGACGGCGTCAACGGCGGGGCCAACAACAGCAATTCGACCACGCTCTACGACGGCGACGGCAACACCGGATGGGTCATCGACAACTTTGGCAAGAGCGAAAACGGCATGTCGAACATCAAGGCGCCGATCAACAGCGTGATCGCGGTGTTCCTCACCGACACCCGGCCCGACCAGAACAACAGCAGCAAGAATCCCCCGGTGCTCGACTTTTCCTCGGCGTCCAGCCGCAACTTTACCTCACTCGAACCACAGATTCAGCAGGTATTCTTCATCGGCAATGGCCGCCGCGATAACGGCGAAGTGCAGCGCTTCAAGGTTCCCGCCGGCGCGACCCGGCTGTTCATCGGCACCATGGACGGCTGGGAATGGAACAACAACGTCGGCGGGTTTGAAGTGACGGCCCACCTCAGCGGAAACATCGTTACCGTGCAGTAAACGCACCACCCGAACGAACCGCACAGGCGGAATAAGTCGGACATAATCCGCAGTAGACGAGGCCCGCACGCGATGAAACAGATCATGCGTGCGGGCTTTTTCCTTCCGGAACCTTGTTTTAGGGGTACTATCCGGGGGCGAGTATCCTGTCATGGGAAAGGTGGCAATTGAATCTCTCGAACCCCGCCGACTCATGTGCGAGACCCACGCGCTCGAGCTGGCGCGCAATCCCACCGCTGCCAGTTTTGCGGTCTATGCGGCGAATGCGCAGCGCGAAACGCCCATGCGCCAAGTCGTCGCCGACCCCATCGGACCGACGCAGTTGCCCCAGCTTGCCTGGACCACTCGTGCCGCAACGCCGCAAAAGCGCGAGGAAGGCGCGTCCGCCGTCCTGAATGGCAAGCTCTACGTCTTCGGCGGCTACTACGATCACACATTTAACGGAACCGGACGAACCGACGCATACGATCCCGCAACCAACACCTGGCAGCAGCGCGCCAGCATTCCAGAAGCCATCACCCACGCGCAGGCACTGGTCATCAACGGCGAGGCGTGGCTGTTCGGCGGATATGTCGGCCCGACCCTCGGCCCGGCCACCAAGAAGATTCACATCTACAACCCCAACTCAAACACCTGGCGGCGGGGGCCGGACATGCCCATGTCGCGCGGTGCCGGCGCGGCCGCGCTGGTCGGAAACACCGTTTACGTCTTCGGCGGGCGCGACCTCGACCGCGCCTACGACATGCATCAGGTCTACGCCCTCAACCTCGCCACCAACACATGGTCAACCAAGGCCAATCTGCCCAACCCGCGCAACCACATCAGCGGGGTCGCCGTCGATGGAAAGGTCTACGCCGTCGGCGGGCAGTGGAACGAGGCCAGCTTGGCCATCAACCAAAGCGATGTTCACCGCTACGATCCCTCCACCAACATCTGGACCAGGGTCGCATCGTTGCCGCAGGCCATGTCGCACAATCACTCCGCCACCTTCGCACACAACGGCAGCATCGTCATCGCCGGCGGTGAAACCAGCCATAACGTCTCCACTGCAAAGGTCTTTGCCTACGCGCCATCGCGCAACCAATGGACACCCATCGGCGACCTTCCCGCCGCCCGCCGGGCCGGACATGCCGGGATCATCAATGGCCGGCTCATTTTCACCGGCGGTTCAATCGTCGGCAGCCAGAAAACCGATGTCTGGATGAGCAGCGATCTCGACGCCTCGCTCTCCGCCGGGACACTTTCGGCGTTTTAGCTGCAACTGATCGCCTGCGACATGCGAATAAAGCGGATAACCCCACCGTCCGGTGTCACCCGCGTCGGTAGTGCGACAAATAACCACGCGCGGTTCGCGGGGCATTGGCGTTAGAATGCGTCGCTTCGAAGCCGATGGACGGTTGAAGGGAAGTGTTCATGTCTCGATTCATCCCGGAGATGCTCGAACCGCGCACGCTGATGTGCGACGTTCACCAACTGGAACTCGCCCGCGTGCCGACCGCGGCGAACTTTGCGCTGTTTGCCGCCGATGCCGCCGCCGCTGAAGTCATCGCCCCGCTGGAGGTGGCCGCACCCACAACCTCGGCCACCCCGATTACGTGGTCGGTCAGGAAGTCGATGCCGCAGAAGCGCGAAGAAGGCGCGTCGGCGGTGCTCAACGGCAAGCTCTACGTTTTTGGCGGTTTCTACGACTATACCTTCAACGGCACCGGCCGAACCGATGCCTACGACCCGGCCACCAATACCTGGCAGCAGCGCGCCACCATCCCCGAAGCCATCACCCACGCCCCGGCGCTGGTCATCAACGGCGAAGCGTGGCTGTTCGGCGGCTATGTCGGGAAAGATCCCGGTCCGGCCACCAGAAAGGTTTATATCTACAACCCCACCTCCAACCAATGGCGGCGCGGACCCGATATGCCCGCGGCGCGGGGTGCGGGGGCGGCGGCGCAAGTGGGCAACACGGTCTACTTCTTCGGCGGGCGCAACTTGTCGCGCACCTACGACGTTCCCGAAACCTACGCCCTCAATCTCTCCACAAAAACATGGTCGATCAAAGCCAGCCTCCCCAACCCGCGGAACCACATCTCCGCCGCCGTCGTTAATGGGCAGGTGTACGCCGTCGGCGGGCAGTGGAAAGAGGCCAGCCTGGCCGTCAACCAAAGCGACGTGCACCGATACAACCCCTCAAGCAACACCTGGACAAAGGTTGCCTCGCTCCCGCAGAAGATGAGCCATAACTTCGCATCAACCTTCACGTTTAACAACCGCATCGTCGTCGCCGGCGGCGAGGTGAGCCACAACGTCTCCACAGCCAAGGTGTTCACCTACAACCCCTCCAGCAATAGCTGGAAACAGGTGGGCAACCTCCCGGCCGCCCGCAGGGCAGGGCAGGCAGGCATCATCAACGGCAAGCTGTATTTCGCCGGTGGCTCAATCGTGGGAAGCCAGAAAACCGACGTCTGGATGAGCAACTCGCTCAGCGCAGTCGTCGTCTAGCACAACGCTTGATACACCGCCTGATACACCGCCTGATAAGCCGCCCCATGCACGCTCGGAAACGTGGCCGCACGAGACGCCAATGCCTGCACCGCCGCGCAGCGACCCGCAGTCAGGAATGCATCGCGTCCGCGGCACATTCGAGCTTACGAGGTTTCATCACCGATCGCTCGGACTTTGCGGCAGGTCAAAGGCACCCGCGGTTTCACACGAACACCTCAATCCCGTCCACAACATCCTTCACCGCCGCCGAGTTGTCTCGGCGGGCGCGGTCGACGGCGTTTGTTGACGTGGCGTTGGGGCCGTAGGTGGCGTGGAGGATGGCTTCGGGTGTGTTGTTGGCAGCACGGCTGGATTTGTTGTCGATGTCGAGGATGAAATCGCGCCCGCCGCCGCCGTCGATTACCTCGTTGCCCGGTCCGCCGACGAGCAAATCGCCGCCCGGCCCGCCGAGGAGGGTGTCGTCGCCCGGGCCGCCGAAGAGTTGGTCGCGCCCGTCGCCGCCGTCGAGGTGGTCGTTGCCTTCGCCGCCGAAAAGTGTGTCGTTGCCGTCTCCGCCGGAGAGCAAATCGTGGCCATCCACCCCGTCGAGGTAATCGTTGCCCTCGCCGCCGATGAGGGTGTCGTTCATGTTGAACGATGGAAACTGCTCACCGATCAGCACGTCGTTCCCGTCACCGCCGTCCAGAATGTCGGGACCGACTCCGCCGAGCAGCGTGTCGTCACCGGATTCGCCCAACAGTGTGCCGAAATCTGTTCCAAATGCGTCGATCAGGTCGTCGCCTTCGCCGCCTTTGAGCAGGTGGCGTGCGTTGCCGCCGCCGCCGAGTGTTCGAATGGTGTCGTTTCCATCACCCCCTAGAATGGTAACACCCTCAAATGCCGCAGAAGTTAGCACGTTGTCTAGCTCATTGCCCAAAAGGGTGTAGTTTCCGGCTCCAGTCGGTCCGTGCAGTTCCTCAACACCGGCATAGGCGCGGAATACCTCCTCGCCGGTGCCATTGAAGTTTTCGGCGCTGGCGTCGTGAATGTCGTAACCTTCGCCGAGGTCGACGAACACGTCGCTCTGCGCCGGGATGAAGGTCCGGTCGTCGATGTAATCGTCGCCTGCCCCGCCTAGGATTGAGTCAACGCGGCCTTGAATCACGAAGCGATCATCGCCCTCGCCCCCGATCAATGCGATGGCAGGGCCGGGGCCAAGCGAAGACGTTTGTAGATCGGCAAACTGGTCGTTACCCCCGCGACCTTCCACGGTGATAACGCTTCCTGGATAATCTTGAGCGTCGCCGATGACTTGATCATCTCCACTAGTCAGTATTGCTTTCACACTTGTCGGAACTCTCTGGAAAACATCGAATGCAGATCCACCATCGAAATTTGAGGCGGCCCAGTACCATTGTCGAACATCATTGAAAAGATCAGAATTGAAGTTAAACCACTCAAACTCTGAATACCGGTAATCGACGATCAGTTCATCGGTCTGCGAATCCAGCCAGTTAAAGCCATCGCCACCAGCCAAACTATCTGCGGAAAAACCGCCGGTTAGAACATCGTTCCCGGTGCCCCCGTCAATCTCGGCTCGCACAAATGTATTGTTGGTAACTACATCGTTACCGTCGCCGGAAATGACGGAAATCTGCTGCACCCTTACAAGAGGGAATTCAAAATGCTGGCCGTTCAAGTCCACTGTCAAATGCTCACCGCTTGAATCGATAACGATGACATCGGCTTTCGAAGATCCGAAAACTTCAAGGTCGCCCAAAGGTGATAAGACCGCAGAGGTAGACAGCAATTGTCTACGTTCCAGAAGTTCTGCGCAGTTTAGTCCCTGATTCATTGTGGAACCTGCTTTCAATTAGGCTTGGGTGAAGATAAAGGGTCAGGAATATTCGATCTGTTCACTCGGTTATTCACAACGACCTTTCATGGCTCGACCTCTTCGGCACTGCCCCGGCGGGAGGGTGTTTAGTCTGCTGAACCGGGCCGTCGGGCGGCGGCGGGGTGCGGTTTTGAGTCAGCAGGACTAAACGTAGACATTTGAAACCCCACGGGCCTGCGGCCCCTTTTTCCCACCCGATCACCCTCGCTTAAACCTCGCGCCTTTCTTCCGGGGTGGATCGTCTCATGGATTGGGGGGTTGTCAATGAAAAGAGCGGGGGGGCAGTGGGCAGTGGGCAGGACGGAGTCATGAAGATGGGAACCGAGGCGGCGCTGAGG
>ERZ761602.243-NODE-243-length-130218-cov-12.461652_pt1 | contig 130218 bp, 110 predicted proteins | sample MGYA00512165_ERZ761602 | MGnify/ENA primary metagenome ERZ761602 (study PRJEB28899, sample SAMN02445085) | bioreactor sludge metagenome | biome: EBPR sludge; isolation source: Thorneside wastewater treatment plant | place: Australia: Brisbane, Thorneside...
TCCCCCGCATGACATCGAGATGATAAGCTGGAGGATTCATTGCTTGGGCGAACGTCGAGGCGACTCAGGGCGGAACGCCCTTGAGTCTGCCGCCTTGTTCGGTGTTTCGGTTGTAGGTTCGGCGCTCGATGTTGGTTCAATTGTCGGATCCCATACTTTGGCGAGCGAGGAAGCACCTGAACTTCCTCGGAAGATGACGAAGATCTGCCTTTTCTTCAGGTGGAGTTGAAAGCTAAACGTGACTTCTTCGCCAGGTTTCAGCAAATGCCCCTCCATCCCAGTTCCACACCAGAGGTTCGTGCGCGGTAACCAAGCTCCATCTACAAATTCACTGGTGAAGTATTGTGGTTCGTCAGAAAAATAGCCTTCATAGGCAATGGTCTCATCCGAATCGTTCGAAATCGTAACCGTGAAAACTTCGCCACTAAGCCCGGTTGCTCGGATTTTAGGTGGAGTCTCCAATTCGGGATTTCCGATCCGGAAATGTTCACGAAAGATCTCCCATCCATCTTTATCTTCCGCTCCGCCAATCGCAAGCGTGCTAAGAAGTAGAAATGCTGTTACGAAAGTTTTCATCACCGAACGTTGAGCGCATGGAAGGGCTGCAAGCCCTTCCATGTCGCGACTTGTTGTGCCTGCTTGTACTTTAGAAAGGCACTCACCGAGTGGATAGGGTGTTTGGTCGAGTCCCAATGGACCTGAGGCCATTCATTCTCTCAGCGCCGACTCCGAGGTCGAGCAGTCGATGAAAATGGATGGGGTTTGGAATCGTCTGCGTGATCGACTGTCTCTTGTTGGCAAGGCGTGGGAAAATTGTAGCAACCAGTTTGAGCTCCGGAGAGTTGGTCCAAAGTGAAATATGGGTATCAAAGTGGTAGCTGCCGTGATCCACAAAAGATGTCTGGGTCGGCCCTCTAGCAAGAATCGTTTCGCCGGTTTCGTCGATAAGATCAACTGTCATCGGGACATCCGGTCTGTTTCCACTTCCAATGATTCGCGTCGATGACTTCGCTTCCCCGAATGTTTGGATTCGAACATCCTCCACTTGAAATGTGAAACCACCGGGGAACTCGAAAACTCTTTGGAGCCGCTGGTTATACTCCTTCTCGTGGATTGCAGCGGAATGAGAAAGCGTGCGATTATAGACTGCGAGTCCTGTTAATCCCGATGCGAGGATTGCAGTGAGAAGGCACATTATCGCCGTTTTCATAAAATCTCTGGCACAACGGAGAGCACATCCACCACTACCAGCGGGGGCGGAGATTGATCTCAGGGTGAGTGTTGGAACTTCGAGCGGTCATCGAAACAAGGCGGCTGGTAGTGGTTGGATGATGCGGCTTGATAGGCTGTCGGTTCCGCCGTCAGTCGCCATAAAATACCAAGGTCTCTCCATTCTTGAAAGCTTCATCTGCCGCCTCATGGAGCTTGAGCAAGCAGTTCTTGATCTCATCACAAGACAGGGTGACAAGCCCCTTCCCAAAAGCTTCGAATTGAATCTCGGTCTTCCGATCCAGAATTCCCGAGTCGAGCAAATATTCGATGTTTCCCATCAAGCGTGCGCAGTCCTCCGTCGTAAAATGCGTGTCGCCGTATACATCGATAAATGCCTTACCGACGTTGATCTGAGGGAGAAGGAACTCCTGGATCTCGAATGAGGGGAAAAACCATTGACGATCCTCGATGCCTTCGAGGCCGGGTGATATGCGCCAGTCGATCATCTTATCCTCTGCCTATCGTCTCGGATCCGGCGACGGCGAGCGCAAGTCGTTGCTGACACGACAGATAGCCATCGAGCCGTTGCCTGCATCCGTTTTGTTCGCCCTTGGTTGGTCTGTCGGCGTGGTCTTGCTGACGAGGAGTCTAAGTGATGCTCTCGAACGGGCAAGTTCGTGTTCATGTAGAAGCACTCGGAGCGGCGGCCGAACCAGTTCCAGAATAGCAATCCGCAGGTGGACTCCGAATGCCACCGACCGTCGGTCTGATTCTCAAGATGCCACCGATACGGGCTGCCACTCGATAACTGCTCCCGAATCCGCATGGCTGGACTCAGCATATCACGGACTCGGCCAAAGAACTCCTGTAGAAAGTCCTCATTTGGGTCTATGACCATGTAGTGGTTGTGGAAGCCCTCGGCAGACAGTGTGATCTCGTCAGGGTGAACCTCGATAGAAATGTCATAACCGGGTGATCCAACACCGACAATCTCAAGAACGCAGTGATCCTCGTCCGCATCCAATGACCAACGGTGCTCGATTTCGGGATGGAGGCTAAATATGATCTTGGCGATCTCAACGAACCGTCGGCAAAGTTGAGGGTCGCGGTTCTCGATGGATCGACGGCTCATGCCTTCGTGGGTGGCGCTGCGGAGTTGGGCGAACGTCAGGTCGCAGGCGACGGCGAAGCCGTTGCCTGCCGACCCTGATATGCAGGATATTGTTTGTAGTGCGCCGACAGTTCCTTCGCAAGCGATACGACAGACCTCCATTCCGGTCTCTTCTGTAATTCCGTGACGGATGGCACAGTGACTTTGGCTGCCTCGGATAGAAGCCCGTAGAGGTGAGCCAGAGCCTTCAGTTCGTCTTCGGAGAATTCCGTGAGAAAACCTTCACTCTTTGGGTGGTAGAGGTCATCACAAAACCCACAGATCAATTCTGCTGGAACGTCTGCGATCGGAACCTTCTTTTCGTATTCAAGTTGCTCGGACGGAAGTGAAAGCAAGTCGATCATCTCAATAGTGGATTTACGGACGCTCATTTCTTCTGCATACGTCGAGGCATGGCGATCCGATACGGGTAGCGCACGCCCGGATGCAGGGTAACGATTCGAGCCACGGAAGTCAATCAACTCAGATCGGTATCGGATTGCCATCGCCGTTTTGTTCGGTGTGGTGCGTTCATCCAGGTCCACCACCTAAGGCAGCTCGATCGCCTACGCCAAAACTGAGAATATACCGCCCCAGTAAAGTGTGATTGTATGACACGGTTGAAGGCGTGAGCCGATCTTCAACCCAAAACAGTGGCTTATAGCGTCGAAAATAAGTCGACTGCCTCTTCATTCTCGCAGAGGAAATAGTTCCCGCAGCAATCTCGTCCTCAAGTGAGTCCCAGAGCGATTTCGATGCAGGACCGACGCTGAGAACATAACCTATAACCGCAATCGACAGCATCAACGAAAGGAGGAGCAATTTCGTTCTAGCCTTCATTTCTTCAACGTTTGAGTGGTGGCACCGGCGAGAGCAAGCGCGGATTCAACGAGGAACGTTATCGCCGGTTGCCACCCACGACGTGTTCGCCTTGTCTTTTTTGGTATGAGTCACGCATCGGGAATCGGCTCTTCGAACGCCGACTGGTAGAACTGATCTTCGAAAAACTCGATGCCCTCAATGACGAGGCCAAATCGTCCGTGTCCCATAAATCCTGCAAGAGCGGCGAAATCATACTTCATGTCGTCGAAGCTCTGCGCGGAGGGCAACGTCTCCATCAACCTCTGTCGTCCTATCTCCGCCGATTGCTCGAATTCGGCTCTCAAATCCTCAGGGCAATCGACCGCATTCAGGGTCTGCGATGAACAGTGGATCAATCCGGCGTGAATCACTAGGTCACGGGCCATCTTCGGTTCGGCTGCTTCGGCAAGGGTCAACAAATGCGGCGAGACAGCATACATCGCCTCGGACGTATCCCCTTGGTGCTGGACCTCATTGATGATGTCTCCGAGGCGCTCATCTGTCATTCCTTCCGCATAGGCATGCCGGAGCCAACCAAGCAACTCATCGCACCCACCGCCATACGCAGTCGTCAATGTCGTCCACCGAGAATCATCCAAGGCAAGTGTCATAGCATTTTGTGGCGAAAGTCGAGGCCTGGCGACCCGTAAATGGGAGCGCAACCTCGGATGGAGAATAAGGATTCTGATCAGGGGAGTCAATCAACTCGGAGCGTTTTACGGGTTGTCCAGCGCCGGCTTGTTGTGCCCGAGCTTGTTCCCAGGTGCGCCGCAATTCGTGCAGCAATCTAAGTAATAATTTTTCGACGGAAAATACCACGAGGGCTTGAAAACTCTTTCGCCACAATTTGGACAACGGTAGCGGAGCCATCGATTTCCGTATGTGGCCCATGCGGAAAACCACAAAAGGAAAAATATCAGAAATGCTGCTCCCACGAAGTATTCATCAAGTAGCCGTGAAATCAGAATAACAAAGGAAATTCCAAGTGGAATCCAAGCGAAGATGAGAATCCAATAGAGAGACCGGGCTCTCTTCATTCTATGCCACGAGTCTGTTTTCATCTTCTTGGCACAACGTCGAGCGCATGGAGGGCTGAAAGCCCTTCCATGGCGCGACTTGTTGTGCCTCTTCGACTCACGGACTTTACTCCCGCTGATACAGGAATTCAATCCTCCGATCGAGCGCCTCAAGATCTTTTCCGAGCGGCAGGTAAAGATCGCACTGCCCATCGGCGAATCCGAAAAGTTCGCCCCAGCCGTGAAGGAGTCCCAAAAGCTGTGGAAACCGCTGAGACGGCTCATCTGAGTCTGTGTCGAGAATGTGAAGAGGCCGAGGCAGAGGTGTGGTCGTGTTGGCGAACTCCAGCGCCTTCTGAGCCGCCACTGCCGGTCCGATCGATGCCGCCGAGACAAGATAAAAGCCGTTTGGAGGCACTTGGGGAACTGGCGGCCCATTCCTGAATGTCTGGACGATACCCGAGAACAGCTCTTGGGGGATGATTGGCGGGAACGACTGGCGGTTCTCGTGAACCCATCGCCAAACATCGATGTCAGGAGAGTCCTGGGAAACTTGATGTTTTCCTGTGTAGTGAATGTCTCCCTCGTATCCACTAGTCTTCACGCTGATGCCTCCTTCCTGATCCGGGCCGCAGACGTGAAGCGAGTAGAAATGCTCGTCATTTGGATTTACGGTCATAACGAGTGTTTTCTGGCACAACGATGAGCGCATGCACCACTACCAGCGGCGGCGCACGTCAATCACAGGGTTGGTCTTGGAAATACGGAATATCATCGAAACAGGGCGGCTGGTAGTGGTTGTCATGACGCGGCTTGTTATCCCAACTGTTTTTCGAGTGCAGCCAAGACGAGGGGTGACTGATCATACCTCAGCTTCGCTAGCGCCAGTGGCGGGAGCTTCCTGTTGATTGCTAGCGCAGCTCGGACAGTCTCGTCCGGATCATCAGCAAGTTTGAGCGCGATCAGTTCGGTGATCTTCCTCTTACGTGCGACCATATCTCTTACCCTGACATCGTCATCAGACGCCAGAATCTCCAGCACTGGGACGGGGATAGTCTTATTCTGGGCGGCCCAGAATCGCATGTCAGGACGTTGCTCGATCACTTCCATCCAGATCTCAATGGGGGCCTCGTCATGTGCTGCCCGATGGTAATCTTCTGGGTTCTCGCTCTCACGAAGTCGGTAGAACTCTGTTGAGGAGCTGATCATTTCTGAGGATAACGTCCAAATCTAGCCGATCCACACCGGGAGTCGCCAAATAAAAACGGGGTAGATGATGAGTTTCATGTGGTGCTATCGACTCCAGGCGGGTGTGGATTGGCTACGATGTCTTGTTAGTCGGCGATTTTGATGATGGCTTCGATCTTTGAATCGTGCCTAGAATCGTCTCACGTCGTGCCGAGATCGCCTTCCGAATTAAGAGCATCGGGAAAAGCAGAACAAATCCAGCAACTAACTCCCTTAGATCACCAAACACACCGGTGATTTCGCAGAAAATGGGATAGCAAATCAAGAAAATACAGAATGCTAAACCTGCAGTGGAAATGTACCGACCGATTCGAAAGTGCGGCTCTCTTGTGGCGAAGTTGGCAACGTAGATAAAATATGAAATGCTAAGCACCAAGCCTCCTAGAATCACTCCATTGCTGACTTCTTCTGAAACGAATCCGACCTGCGAAAAAATGATCATTTAATTTTTTAAGAGAAGTCGAATTGCAGTCATTTCATCGACTAACGTCGAGTGCGTGGACGGCTGTAAGCCGTTTCACGCCACGCCTAGTTAGGCGCTTCAGGGTTTATTGGTTTTGCGGTTCTTGCGGTATTGGAATATTGGCGGCGGCGAGAATTTCGTTAAATGGCCCAGCCTTGGTTCGGATCTGAAGCTGCCGTCTCTCGGAGTTGGGCGGGTAGTAGTAAAGCCGCCCGCACTCGAAGCAGATTAGAAAGTCGTGTGTCCGGCTGCCGTCTGTAGCCCGAATCGCATGGCGGGGATTGAAGCAACTGATCACATGGCTGCCTGACCAATTACTAAGGCCCTGCCGAAGAACGTCGGCAAGCCGTTGGCGCTGTTCCAGAGCAGCTACGGTTGCCTGGCCGAGAACGACCCTACCCTGAAAGGTGGAGAGTGAGGATAAGTCGGCGGCTCCGGGATGCGGATCGATGGAGAACAACGTTAGCGCCGGATCGGAAACAAGAGCGTGAAGCGCATCCTCGGATAAATGATTCGCCGTTCGATTTTTAGCCGCGTTGCGCTCGGCTAAAACGGTCGCGATGTGAGGCCGCGCCAACCACCCACCTAAGACCAGCGCAACGGCTAAACAGCCCGTGATAATAAGCGCTCGTTTCATTGGGTTTCTGGTCTCCGCCTAACGTTAAAGGCCAGACGACGGCGAACCCGTTGTCTGCGCCGCCGAGTTAGGAGCTCGGTCGTCCTGTGCCAGGACGACTAGGTGTTGTTGGAGGCGGAGATGCACTGCTTGCGTGGTCGTGATTTGGACGCTTCCGTTTGGCGGAAGAGGGATAATCTCCGTTTCGGGTGTTAGAAGGATTCCTTCGTCTTCAAGGGCGCGTCGGAGTGAATTGACAGTAATAGAGATCGAGTTGGGAGGACGTATTTCCGAACCGCTCCGATCGTTCTTCGCCAACGTCTCATGAGGTTCGTCAAAATAGTTGTAGAGGCGGCGATTGAATTCGCTTGAGATCGCGTCGCGAGACGGTAGCTGGTAAATCACGAAATACGATTCACTTGGGGTCTTCGCGCATCCCGAAACGAGAACCATAAGTGCCACGGGGATAGAATGGTTCATCTGGGTCTTTTGTTTCTGCTCCTAACGTCAAGCGATGGCAGGCGAAGCCTTGCCATCCGCGTCATGTTGTGCAGGCTGGTCTCCTGCATTTCGGTTGCCCAAGACACGCTTGGAAACTGTGCTGCCGGGCAGGATCTTCTCGATTGCTTCAACTCGTCTAATTGCCGCATCTAGGTCGAAGTCGCCTCCTCTTGATACCGCCTCAGCTTCGTTATGGAGCGCGTAGGATAAATGCGCAGCCTCGCGTATCGATTCGTCCGCTTCATTATTACTTCCAAGATAAGCTCCTAAAAGCAGTCGCACCTCGTAAAGCGCCGCGGCAAGCAACTGAATCTTTTCATCGTGGCGATTCATTTCTTCTTTTGGCACAACGTAGAGCGCAGGGGAGGGCTGCAAGCCCTTCCCTGTCGCGAGTTGTTATCCGTCCCCTTTTCGGAAGGCTTCGAAGCGTTCCCGGAGGAGCGGCGCCAACCGATCGTAGCTCTCCCAACTATCCGGGACGTGGTAAAGCGATGGGAAGGAATCTAATAACGCCTCCTCGTAATCCGCCAAGTATGGCGCATCTTCGGGAGCGTAATATTGCGAAGCGAATCGATTTCCTTCTTCATTTAGGTCTTCGTCCGTAAACTTTTCGTCACAGGCTGTCCTCAGCCAGTCGCCCGGAGAAATCTCCCGGTTCCTGAGGCCTTCGAGATTCTCCGGAAAATCCTCGATATGAAGGGATCCGGCAAGACCGTTCAGTACGCACCAAGCCGCAAACATTCCAATGTGGGTGGCGCCTGCCTCGGAAGGCAGGTCTGACGGAAATTCTCCGCCGTAGTGCCAAGATGCATCGTCATATTTCATATTTTGTTGGATAACGTCAAGTCGCAGGCGATGGCGAAGCCATTGCCTGCCGACCCTTGTTCGGTGTTTGGGTGGTGAAAATGCATGCAATCAGGGCTGCCGCCACAGCCCAGAGAGGAAACCCAACGTGCAATAAGAGCGAATGTTCTGGGGGCCGTCGAAGTTCATATCCAAATTTCCCGAACAAGGTCGCCATTGGCGCTGATCGTTTAGGCGCGGAATCTGAACTCGGCGCCTCGTAAGTGATGGAATCAAATCGGGTGCCATGATTCAAGTATGAAATCCAAGGGTATCCAGCCTCCAGTCCGACTGAGCCCGGCGATATTCCGATACAAAAGTAACCTGGCCACTGGTTGTAAGTGAAGTTCACGAACTTAAAGTGACTTAGAACTCCTAAGCCGATCACGAGGAGAAGCAGGATGACCGAAATTCGTTTCTTCATCTTTTCACCGAACAGTTTATTATCCCGCCGTCGCCGATAACTGTTATCGGGGACTGTCGCGATAACAGACCCCGTGACCGGAGCCCAGAGGAATGCTGACGCAGCGGAGAGTTTCGGGACAGGGTAAACTGCCCGATAAATTTCGAAAAGCTTTTTCCGGCCATTATACGGACTTCCTTTCTGCCCCCCCTCGCGGGGGCCCTGCCACTGTATGCCGTTCCGCCCCGTTCGCCGCCGGATCACTGGACCGCACGGTAATAGACGGCCTTCTGGCAAACTGTCCAAGCGCGGCCTTCAAAACTGACGAGGATGGTCGGGTGAATCGGTGCACACGATTCCCTGTTCTCCGGATTCGCTCACCTTTCCACTGCACCCGTTCAGTTCATTAAGAGCACCCCACACGATTTCCACCACCCTCACTCCCCCACCGGCACAAACCGCACCGCCCGCAAATCCATCAGCGCGCCTCTCACCGCTCCTTTCGACCTCACCACGATATGATTATCCGCCGCCGGTAACTCAACGAGTCCCAGCGTCGCTGTCTTGAACGTCTCCCAATTCCCCGTCCCCGCGACCGCCCCCGAGAGCACTTCATTCCCTCCGATCTCCATCAGCCAGAGATTGCCCGCCGCCTCGGGCGATACGGAGTAGTCCCACTCGACCTGATACTTCCCCGGCCGATCAAGAACAATCGTCCACTGGGCGCGGTCGTGTTCCGAAGTCCACCAGCCAATCGCATCGTAGTCCGGCATATACTCGATACGTTCGCCGTCGAGACGGCACTTCGACGCGCGTAGTTCGACCATGCCGTCTTTCCCGGGGGAAATGCGGGCGGCCATGTCGATGTTGCCTGAGGGCGCAGGAGCGGCCTTCGATCCGAGCGTGCCAAGATAGGCGATCAGGTCGGTCAATTGCGGTTTTGTCAGGAGTTTCTCAAATCCCTCGGGCATGAGAGAGATACCTGACGAACTCATCGTCGCGATCTCGTTTCGCGGGACAGGGCGGGTGCTGCCGTCGGCCTGCCGTATCGTAACCGTGTTCGCGCTTTCGTCCGCGATGACTCCATAGACGCCGCTTCCATCGGTGGTGGTGAGGGCGTAGTTGACGAACTTGTCCTCAACGGCACGGTTGGGATCGAGAATGGCGACGAGCATGGACACGGGCGAGCGATCGGTGAGGGCGGCGAGGTCCGGTCCCACAGGATTCCCCAATCCCTCGGCGACGTGGCAGGCGACGCAGAGGGTCGAAAAGACGACCTTGCCCGCGGCGGGATCACCCTTCAGGGAAAGAACCTCAGCGTGACTTTTCACCACCTCCTCACGGTTGCTCCCGGCGGCTCCGGCGAAGAGGCTGGCGGCGCGGTCGTGCAAGGTGCTGTCCTTCAGGTCGAGGAGACGGGCACGACTCGCCGCATCGATATCGATCCGCGGGATGGTCTCTGATTCGACCGCGCCGAGAAGAGCGGCGGTCCAGTCAGGGCGCGAGAGGAAAAGGCCGAGCGCTTTTGTCCGGTCGAGGGGGGTGAGGGCGGGCCACCGGGTGATCAGAGCGGGCGGCGTACCGTCATGTCGGGCGCGACCAAGGGCCTCGAAGGCCGCTTCCCGGAGGGACGGCGGTGACTGCGGCGCGAGCAGTCCGACCAGGAGATCGAGATCCTTTTCTCCGTCGAAGACCGCGGGGCTGCCAAGGAACTTCACGGCTGCGGTCCTTTCTCCGGGTGCGCTGCCGGGGTTGGCGACGGTGGCGCGGATCTCGTCCAGAATGGCCCGCAGTCCCGCGCGGGACCGCTCGTCCGAGGTTAGCGCCTCCATCGTTGCGTCTCCTTCAAGCAGTCCGGTGAGGAGGGCGAGTTGCCAGTGCTGCGCTGGAATCCCCCTCTTGACGATCGCGTCCACGGCTCGTGTGATGGCATCGCCGTTCTTCCATTTGGTCGCCATGCGGGCAAGGTTCGTCAAAACCTCGTTCTCGATCCCGCTCGTCACCGGGTCGGGGGTGAGGAAGGCGGTGAGCATCTCATTGAGGTTCTCCTTATTCACCGAACTGAGGGCCACCGTGGTCACAACGGGATCGGCGCGATGGCGGTCGAGAATCCCCTCCAGCAAGAAGGGAGCGTCGTCGTGGCCCTGATCGAGAAGGGCCGCCAACTCTTTTGCCACAAAGGCGTCTTCGGGCGCATCACCAAAACGGGAGACAAGATCAGGTATACTGAATCTCCCGGCACTGATCCGGAGGGCGTGTCGCACCACTCCCGGATGCGGGTCGGCGAGAGCTTCGTTCAGGAGATCCCTGTCATGCAACCCCAGTCCATCAAGGATGCAGAGGGCGTGCAGGCGCGCCGTCGGGCTCCGACCATCACGCGCCATGATTTTAAGCATGGACGGTGCTCCTGCCTGCCGGTGCCAGAGCAGCATCTGGTGGACGAGGTCCCGGACGGTGCCGTTGGAACTCTCGAGTTGCGCGATGAGTTCGGCGTCGTCAAGTCCATCGAGTTTCGGGATCTTCGGTGAATCGGCACGATCGGGAACAATGCGATAGATCCGACCTCTCTCCGATCCCGCCCGAAGCTCGAGCTTTTTCTGCCACTCCTGCGGGATCCACTCAGGATGCTCAATGACAAAACGATACATGTCCGCGATCCACAGTCCGCCGTCGGGTCCGGTGCGGACTGAGACGGGCCGTGACCAGGGATCGGTCGAAGCGAAGAACTCGGAGCCGCGTTCGTCCGGGTGCCGGTCGGAGGTGAAGGTCGCTCCTTTTGCCTCGATCACCTGACGGCTCACCAGATTGTGGACCGGTTCGCAGATGAAGGCATTTCCGTAAACGCTTTCCCCTAACAAAACATCACGATAGATCGCCGGACCACAGGCCGAGGTAAAGCGGTTCGCCCGGTCGAAGTCGTTGAAGCGCTCGAGGGTGGGACTCACCGGGAAGACCGGCGAGGCTCCCGGCTCCTTCGGCACATCGACGTAGGCGCGTGTCACGCGGACCTCGGGGTTGCGCTTGAGAAGGTGCCAGGGATAGGGATAGTGCCAGAGCGGGTTGCTGTTGTTGCAGCCGAACCAGTTGTCCCAGTCATCACGGAAGCGTCCGCACTGGGTGCGGCCGTTGAGAGGCTCGTGGACTTTGGTAAAGGGATTGAGGCGCAGATCGAAGCCCCGGATGTCGACCTCCTCACGTTTTTCCATTGAGAGGATGACACCGCCTCCGTCGCCGTTGGCAACGTGAAGCCAATTGTCGAGGCCCCAGGCGAGACCATTGACACGATGTTGCTGGTTGGAGCGGGCGAAACCCTCGTACCAGACTTCGCGCTTGTCCGCGACACCGTCGCCATCGGTGTCTTCGGCGTAGAAGATGTCGGGAGCGGCGGTGACGAGGACTCCTTTGTCCCAAACCTTGACCCCGGTCGGGTAGGAAAGGCCATCGAGAAAGATGGCGGCCTTGTCGTAATGTCCGTCACCGTCCGTATCGGTGAGGACTTTGATGCGCCCGCCCGGTTCATTGAGAGGATCGCCGGGTTTGTTCCAGGTGAGACCATTCGGATAGTCGCGCATCTCGGCGACCCAGAGGCGGCCATCGGGACCCCAGTCAAAAGCAACGGGATCCATCACGAGAGGCTCGGCCGCGACGAGTTCGACGCGGTAACCCGGTGCGACCTTCATTGAAGCAAGCCCGGCCTCGGGAGAAAGCGGTGTTGACTCGTTCGTGAGCGGGGTCGTTTCAGCTCTGACAAAACCTCCGGGGAACAGGATCGCGAACACCACCCAAAAACCTGCCAGGGCAGCGAGGCGGAAGGTGCGTCTCAAAATTTCGGGAGAGATCATTTCCCATTGTTCACAAAATACCGTGTCCAGGTAAAGCGCGGCGGCTACCTGTTCGCGCGACTTTGACGAAAGCCCCACCCCCGATCAGGAGTGATAATCCTGCAGTGCCCTCACCTCGACTTCGCTGCCCTGGAGCGATTTGATCGCCTTCAAGGCGGCATCAGCTCCACGCAACGTGGTCATGATGGGGATACGGCATTGCATCGAGGCGGTACGGATCTTGATCTCATCAGCACGGGGATTTTTCCCGCTCGGTGTGTTGATGACGAGGGCCATCTCTCCGTTCTTCATCAGATCGATGACATTGGGGCGCTGGCCGCTCGCAAGCTTGGGCAGGATGTTCACGGGGATTCCCGCTTCCGCAATATCACCCCCGGTTCCGCTGGTCGCGTAGAGGGTGAAGCCGAGCTCATGATAGCCTTTTGCGAGGCGAACGACGTGGGGCCGGTCGCTCTCCTTGACGCTGATGAAAACATTTCCGCTCGTGGGCAGGGTTCCGCCTGCGGCCATCTGGCTCTTGGCGAAGGCCAGGCCGAGATCGGGGTCGATGCCCATGACCTCGCCGGTGCTCTTCATCTCGGGGCCGAGGATGATGTCGACGCCCTGGAATTTACTGAAGGGGAAAACGGCCTCCTTCACACTGTAGTGGGACGGAATGACCTCTTCGGTAAAACCGAGCTCTTTCAAAGTCATACCGGCCATGATCTTGGCGGCGAGTTTGGGAAGAGGAACGCCGATGGCTTTGCTCACGAAGGGGGCGGTGCGCGAGGCGCGCGGATTGACCTCGATGACGTAGAGATCGTCACCCTTCACGGCGAGCTGCATGTTCATGAGCCCGCGCACATTGAGAGCCTTGGCAAGCTTCTTGGCGGCGTCGCGGATCCGATCCTGCATCGCGGCGCTGAGGGAGAAAGGCGGAATAACACAAGCAGAGTCACCCGAGTGGATCCCGGCTTCCTCGATGTGCTCCATGATCGCTCCGATCACGGTGGTCTCACCATCGCTGATGCAGTCGACATCGACCTCGGTCGCATCTTCCAGAAAACGATCCACAAGCACGGGTCGGTCGGGCGTGGCCTCGACCGCGTTCTGCATGTACTGGGTCAGCTCGGCATCGCTGTAGACGATCTGCATGGCGCGGCCACCAAGAACGAAGCTGGGGCGCACGAGGCTGGGGTAACCGATCTGGGCGGTGATGGCGAGGGCTTCCTCAAGACAGGTCGCGGTGCCGCTCGGCGCCTGGTGAAGGCCGAGGTCGTCGAGGAGTTTCGCGAAAAGCTTGCGATCCTCGGCGAGTTCGATGCTCTTGGGAGAAGTGCCGATGATGCGGACTCCGTTTTCCTCGAGGCCCTTGGCGAGGTTGAGCGGGGTCTGGCCACCGAACTGGACGATGACGCCGAGGACCTGGTCATTCCGGTTCTCACGCTCATAGATGTTGAGCACGTCCTCGAGGGTGAGTGGTTCGAAGTAAAGTTTGTCCGAAGTGTCGTAGTCGGTCGAGACCGTCTCGGGGTTCGAGTTGACCATGATGGACTCGATGCCGAGCTCACGCAGGGCGAAGCTGGCGTGGACGCAGCAATAGTCGAACTCGATGCCCTGCCCGATGCGGTTGGGACCTCCACCGAGGATCATGACCTTCTTGCGGTCGTTGTCGCGGACCTCGTCCTCGATCCCGTAGGTCGAGTAGTAATAGGGCGTGAAGGCTTCGAACTCGGCGGCGCAGGTATCGACGAGGCGGTAGGTGGGGAGGACTCCCGCATCTTTCCGTTCGGCGCGGGCAGCGGATTCGGTGACTCCTTTGGCAAAGGCCAGCTGACGGTCGGAGAAACCAAGTTTCTTGGCCTTCCGTATCTCAATCGAAGCGAGCTGACTTTGCTGCTGAACAATCTCCTCGATCTGACGGAGAAACCAGCGGTCGATCTTCGTCAGGCCAAACACCCTCTCGATGTCCCAACCCTTGGCAAAGGCCTCGGCGAGGAAAAAGATGCGCTCGGCATTTGGAACACTCAGCTTCGTCGTGAGGGTCTCATCATCGACTTCCTTGTCGGCTCCATCACCGATCAATCCAAAACGCTTGATCTCAAGACTCCGCAGCGCTTTCTGCAGACTCTCCTTGAAGGTCCGGCCAATCGCCATGGCCTCGCCGACGGACTTCATCTGGGTCGTGAGGGTCTCATCGGCACCGGGGAACTTCTCAAAGGTGAAGCGCGGGATCTTTGTCACGACGTAGTCGATCGTCGGCTCGAAACTCGCGGGGGTCTCGCGGGTGATGTCATTGCGCAGCTCATCGAGGGTGTAGCCGACCGCGAGCTTGGCCGCGATCTTGGCGATGGGGAAGCCGGTCGCCTTCGAGGCGAGGGCGGAGCTGCGCGAGACGCGCGGATTCATCTCGATCACGATCATGCGACCGGTGTCGGGATTGACGGAAAACTGGATGTTCGACCCGCCTGTCTCGACCCCGATCTCGCGGATACAGGCGAAGGAAGCGTCGCGCATGATCTGATACTCACGATCAGTCAGGGTCTGAATGGGCGCGACGGTGATGGAGTCACCGGTGTGCACACCCATGGGATCCAGATTCTCGATCGAACAGATGATGACGCAATTGTCGGCCTTGTCGCGCATCACCTCCATCTCGAATTCCTTCCAGCCGAGGAGCGACTCCTCGATGAGGACTTCGGTGACGGGGGAAAGGTCGAGGCCGCGGGCGACGATGGTCTCGAACTCTTCGCGGTTGTAGGCGATGCCGCCCCCGGTGCCTCCGAGGGTATAGGCGGGACGGATGATGAGGGGGAAACTGCCGATCTCCTCGCGGATGAGGTGGGCCTCCTCCATCGTGTGGGAAACACCCGACTGAGGCATGTCGAGGCCGATTTTGATCATCGCCTCCTTGAAAAGCAGGCGGTCTTCGCCCTTCTCGATGGCCTCGGGCTTCGCACCAATCATGCGCACGCCGTGTTTCTCGAGGACCCCGCGGCGGTGCAGTTCCATCGCCGTGTTCAGCGCGGTCTGACCACCCAGCGTGGGAAGGAGGACGTCGGGACGCTCCTTGATGATGATTTTCTCGACAATCTCGGGCGTGATCGGCTCAACGTAGGTCCGGTCGGCGAATTCCGGATCAGTCATGATCGTCGCCGGATTCGAGTTCACCAGGATGACGGTGTAGCCCTCTTCCTTGAGGGCTTTGCAGGCCTGCACGCCAGAGTAGTCAAATTCACATCCTTGTCCGATCACGATAGGACCGGATCCGATCAATAGGATCTTCTGAATCGAGTTGTCACGGGGCATTCTTTGGCGAGGCTAAAATTTGTCACCCCTTGCATGGGGCCGGAAGATTCGCAAACGGGAAACGGTATTTTCCTTCCTCGTGGCTTTTCGAATCATGGTAGAAATGAAAATTCAAGCAATTGCGCCAAATTTCATCCCAGTTTCCGCTTGAAATGCCTTCTTTTTCTTCCGAGTATCCGCTAGCTTCTGAGATCGCCATGAAACGCGCCACCATTTTCCTCACCGCCCTCGTCTTCACCTTTGGCTCCGGGATTGCCGCCGAGCAGTATGCCAATATCCCGCCGAGCATCAAATGCCACCAGAAGATGAAGGATCGCAGCTTCTGCAAGCGGTACCCGAATTTTTCCCTGCGTCACGGCATCTGCAACCCCGAGCCTGAGATTCTGGGCCACATCGAGTGGAGCCGCCGGGATACCATCGTCACCGAGCAGGATCAGGACGGCTACACGGATAGCTACGAGGCGGTCGAAATCACCTACCGTCCCGTTTACGAAAACGGCGCCTGGGGCAAGCCTTTCACCCGCACCTATCGCAAGGAGCCCACGCTGATCACTCCCCCGGTCATTTACAAGTGACCCCGGGCGGATTCGACGCACGCGCCCCGCTGGTGGAATGGAATTCGATCTCACCGGGGAACACGCCCGCTTCGCCTATCGCCTGCTGGCGGGCCTGGTAACCCCGCGGCCCATCGCCTGGGTGACGACGCAGGACGAGTCAGGTCGCGTTAATGCCGCTCCCTTCAGCTTTTTTAATCTGCTCGGCACCAGCCCGCCCATTCTCGGCTTTGCGCCCGGTGACCGCGAGCCCGGGATTCCCAAGGACACCGCCCGGAACATCCGCCGAACGGGAGAATTTGTCGTCAACCTCGTGGACGAAGCCTGCGCCGGGGCCATGAATCTGACATCCTCGGAAGTCGGTCCTGAGGTGAGCGAGATTGAACTGGCCGGATTACACACCCTGCCCAGCCGCACCGTGGCTCCGCCCCGTATCGCCGAAGCCCCCGTGGCGCTCGAATGCCGGGAGTGGTCGACCATCGAAATGGGTCAAAACCGACTGGTCATCGGATTGATCCTCTACGTCCATACCCGCGAGGGTATTCTGGACCCGCAGAGCCTCCTCGTGAACCCCGAAAGCTTTCTTCCAATCGGGCGCATGGAGGTTCCGTCCGGTTACTGCCGGACTCGCGACCGGTTTCAAATGCAACGCCCTGACTGAGAGTTCTCAAGGTCCGGTTCGACATTTAATTTGGCAAAGTGAAATAATTCGCTTCATTTTGCGCACACCATGGGCTTTATATGAGGGCGACGTGGTCGATTTCCTGCTGATTCAGAAGGCCCTAGCATCACCCGTGAATTGAGCCGAATTGCCTGCTAAACCGACAGACCTGCTGGGAAAAAACTATTTCCAGACCCGCGAAAAACTGGGTGATGCCATCACCTCGCTGAGCGAATTGGGGCGGGAGAGCGGCGTCAGCCCGGCCCGGGTCGCTCTCCTGCAGAATCTGATGGCGAACCTGGAGGACCCTTTCCTCTTTGTTGTCGTCGGGGAGGTGAACGCGGGCAAGTCCACCCTCCTCAACGCACTTTTCGGCGAAGACTTCTGCAATGCCGACGTCATTCCGACCACTGATAGGATCGGATTTTTCAAATACGGAGCCGAAAGCCACGAATTCGACTTTTCCGATGACATCGTCGAGATCTTCAGACCGAACGAATTCCTGAAGAGCTTCAACATCGTCGACACACCGGGGACCAATTCGATCGAATCCGGCCACCAGCAGATTACCGAGCAGTTTCTGCCCATGGCCGATCTGGTGCTCTTTGTGTTTTCCGTGACCAACCCCTGGGGTGCCTCGACCTGGGATTTTCTCGATCGCATCCATCACCAGTGGAAAAAGAAGATCGTCTTCATCCTGCAACAGTGTGATCTCCGGACCGAGGAGGAAGTCGCGGCGATTCTTGAACACCTGCAGAAGACGGCCCACCACCGCTTCGGGCAACATTTCCCGACCTTTGCAGTCTCGGCGAAAAAGGCATTTCTCGCCAAAACGTCGGGACTGGAAAACGAGGACCTCTCGCGCAAAAGCCAGATCGAGGGGCTTGAGCGGTACATTTCCGGCGTGGTGGAGTCTTCCGAGCCCCGCCTTGTCAAACTGATCCACGCGTGGAGGGCGGCATGTTACGTCCTCGGTGAAATCAAAGAAAAGCTCGGAGCTGCTTCAGAGATCATTCGGGCGGACGATGAGTTGCTAAGCGAACTTGAGCCCGCCTGCCGCACCCAGCAGGAGCGCACCCTGAAAAAATGTGAACCTCTCTTTGAGGCCTTCGACCAGAGCTTCAGGGCTGCCGGCCTCCAGGCCGAACCGCTCCTCGACTCCGAGTTTCGCGTCATCTCAGCGCTGCTCCCCCGCCGGAAGAGCGCCGAGGAGATCGAAGGACTGATTTTTGCCACCACCATGAAGGCGGTGCGCCGCAGCATCGGAGCCGGGGCGACCGCCGTGAAAGAAGACGTGACCCACCTCTGGGAGCGGGTTTCTGAAGAGATGCAGGAACATTTCAACCTCGAGCTCAGCGTGGGAGAGGACGGAAGTCCCGACTGGACCCAGGCCCACCGCAGGATTGAGGAGAAGGTCGAGAGTGCCACCGCCGAGGCGCTTCGTGATCTGAAACTGCGGGAGGAACTGGGCGGCCTCTTTTCCCGCCGCTGCCGACTCATCTGGGGCGCTATTTTCTCCGCAGTCATCACCGCCCTTGGCGGCGTCATTCTCATGATGCTCGAAATGCATCCCTGGAACGCGGTCGCTTTTGGTATCGCCTCCGTTTTCCTTGCCCTGGGCGCCATTTCCGGGGCGAGGTCAGTGAAGAAGACCCGGGCGTTCTACACGGCGATTCTGGACAAACATCGCGAGGTCATCGCTCAAAAGCAGAGAAGGGCCTTCGCCGAAGGAACGGCGGCCTTCTATCACGATTTTGTCGGACTCTTCGAACCGCTTCGCCGGGTTTGTCGCGAACACCGCGAAAAGTTTGAACCGCAGTTGAAGATTATCAACAAAACCGAGGCAACCCTTGCCGAGTTGGAAAGGATTCTTGCTCCGGTGGAGAAAGCCCTCAGCTCCCGGAAGCAGTAATTCCCGGCGGTTCGGACGGGGGTGAGGCTGTCATCCCGGCGGCTACAAGATCCGGAGCTTCTCCCGAATATTCCCCGGTCGCGTGATGGCCCGTAGCGAGACTTCGGCTTCGCGCTCCTCACCCAGCCAATCGAGGAGCACGGCGACGCGATCCCCGCCACTGATCATCCGGGTAACGGTCGTTTTCATGCCCTTCATCGCCCCCTCGGTGATGATGATTTCATCGCCGGGAGTGATCTCCTCCCTGATGATGCGGATTTCGTTCGCCTCCTCCGGAAACTCCCGGCGCAACTCGCTGACAATGGTATCGCTGATCTGAGGATAGAGGTCAGCAAAGCGGAGGACCCCGCTTACCCCCGAAGTGGCATTGACCGCCCGCAAGTCGGAGGCGAGATCAAATCGGGCGAAGAAGTAGCCCGGGAACAGCGCCTCAACAAACCAGACGCGCCCCCGGCGGGTTGCTTTCTCATAACGGATCCTTGGGCAGAATACTTCGTCAAGATGAGCAAAATGCTGGAGGTTTCTCGCTGCGATGTGCTCACTCTTGGGTTTTGTGCGGACACAGAACCAGCCGGATTCGCAGTCATCGGTGGATTGGCTCATTGGGTAACCCTGTTGATATCAGGGACTCTAGCCGCCATTTCCCGCCGGGAAAGGGCGATGTGACCTTTTCTCACGGTATCTCGCAAAACCTTGCGAAGGTGGCTTTTGTCCCTTACCAATTCCTTCCTTTTGGTGTTCACGGGGAAGTCCCCACTTATGTCCCAGCTCCCCTCAACGACGCCCCCCCGCCGTGCCCTTGATATCGCGACAAGCTCGTCCGATGATCTCGCAGAGGACCGTGATCGTCGCGCCGTTTTCCGTCGCCTTCTCAGCTACGTCAAACCGCTGAAGGTGAGACTCATCTGGGGGATCTTTTTCGGCATCCTTGCAGGCGTCTTCAACGGAGTGCTCCTCCTCATTCTCAAGTCAGTGTTCACCATTGTCCTTCCCGGTGCCATGGGTGAGGAAAAACCCGAAGTCTATCTGCCTTTCGCGGATCTCCATTTCCCCCCTCTTGCCGATTTTGCAATACGTCCACCCGTCCTTCCCCCGGACAAGGAATGGATCTTTGTCCTGGCTGTCTGCCTCAGCATTCCCCTGCTCCTGCTCATTCGCGGAGCCTTCTACTTCCTGCATCAATACTGCATGCTGTGGATCAACATGAAGGTGCTCTACCGTCTCCGGGACGAGACCTTTACGAGCCTGATGGGCCAGTCGCTCTCGTTCTATAATCATGTCAAACAGGGCGAACTGATTCAGACCGTTGCCAATCAGACACGAACCACGGCGGATGCCGGAAGCCAGCTCCTGAGCGCCCTGATCCAGCACCCGGTCGCCATCCTGTCGATTATCGTGATGGTGACGATGATGGATCCGCTATACACCTTCGGCGCGCTCTTCATTTTCCCACTCTGCATTGTGCCGGTCGCCATGATCAGCCGCCGGGTCCGCAAAGCAGGGGGACGAGAAGAGCAGGAATCCGAGGGACTGATGGTCACGCTGCACGAGAGCTTCTCGGGAATCCGCCTCATCAAGGCTCACGGACGCGAAGAATACCAGCGCGCCCGCTTTAACGAAGGCAGCCGTCGGATCAACAAATTCATCATCCGCTGGCGCAAAGCCATGGAGATCTCCGGCCCCATGGTCGAGATCGTCGGGTCCGTCGGAATTGCTGTCGGCATGGTCTACGCGTGGCTGACCAAGATTAATCCCGAGACCTTCCTCACGATCAACCTTGGTCTCATGAGCATTTATCCTCATGCGAAGATGCTCAGCAGGATGCAGGTTCAATTGCAGAAATGTTATGTCGCCGCCGCCAAGGTCTTCGGCTACATCGATGCCACTCCGGATGTTAAGGACCCGGCGGACGCCATCGAACTCACGGATTGCCGGGGCTCAATCGAACTGAAGAACATCACCTTTTCCTACACACAGGACAGGCCGGCGCTTCAGAACGTGTCCTTCCGCTTTGAGTCCGGGAAAAAATATGCCCTTGTCGGTCAGAGCGGTTCAGGAAAATCGACGATCCTCTCTCTTATTCTCCGTTTCTACGACGTCGAGGAGGGATCCATTCTTGTCGATGATCATGACATCCGCCGCTACGCCCAGCAATCGTTGCGCGATAAAATCGGGCTGGTCAGTCAGGATACTTTCCTTTTCCACGACACGATCTACAACAACATCCGCTACGGTGACCTCGAGGCAACCCGGGAGCAGATCGTCCGTGCCGCCCAACTCGCCCACGCCGATGAATTCATTTCGGAACAACCCCAGGGCTACGAAACGATCCTGGGAGACAAGGGCTGCACCCTCTCAGGAGGGCAGCAGCAGCGGCTCTCCATCGCCAGGGCAATTCTCCGTGACGCGCCCATCCTTTTCCTGGATGAGGCCACCTCCGCTCTCGACTCTGAGTCGGAAAAGGCGATTCAAGACGCGCTTGAGGAACTGTCCCGCGGGAAAACGGTCATCGCAATCGCCCACCGGCTTTCCACGGTGCTCAATTCCGACGAAATTCTCGTCATGAGCCAGGGACGCCTCGTCGATGCCGCTTCTCACGAGGTTCTGCTCGATCGGTGCACCGAATACCGGCAGCTCTATCAGCTTCAGTTCTCTGAGGCCTGACGGACCCAGTTCGGCTTCGCGTCAATGGGAAAGGGCGCGAAAATAATTGCGTGACGATATTGTCATAATCACGGAAATCCCTACAGTCGCCGGGATTCCATGACCACTTTCGTCTTCATACTCAAAATTCTCGGTTCACTCGGTGTCTTCCTCTACGGAATGAAGGTCATGAGTGAAGGCGTTCAGCGCACTGCCGGGGACCGTATGCGGAAAGTCATGGCGACGATGACCCACAATCGGTTCACCGCGATTCTTACGGGTCTCGCGATCACGAGCGTCATTCAGTCCTCGTCGGCCACCACCGTCATGGTAGTCAGCTTCGTCAATGCAGGCCTCCTCACCCTGATCGAATCCATCGGAGTCATCATGGGCGCGAATCTCGGCACAACCATGACCGCATGGATCATTGCCGCTGTCGGGAAATTCTCGCTCTCGGATGTCGCCATTCCCATTATCGGCGTCGGTCTTCCCCTCTTCTTCGCCGGACGGAACCGGTGGAAAAACTTCGGCGAGATCCTTATCGGATTCGGACTCCTCTTCTACGGACTCTATCTGCTTAAGGAATCGGTTCCGGATGTGAAAGGAATGCTCACGAGTACGGACCCGCTAGTGCAGGAACGGGCCAGAGATATTCAGTCATTCGTCAATAACTTCTCGGGAATGGGTTACCTCTCGGTAATCGTTTTCCTCATCCTTGGAATTCTCCTGACCCTGGTCGTGCAATCCTCTTCGGCCGCCATGGCCATCACGGTGACCATGGCGATCCAGGGCTGGATTGGATTTGAAGAATCCGCTGCGATTGTCCTTGGTGAAAATATCGGTACTACCGTAACGGCCTGGCTGGCCTCCATTGGAACCGCGGTAAACGCAAAACGGGCCGCCCGCGCCCACTTCCTTTTCAATGTCCTCGGAGTGCTCTGGATGCTTGTGCTCTTTTACCCCTTTAGCCGCGGCGTGCTGTGGCTGGGCAGTCAGCTTCCTGAGTCCGTACGCGGCACGGACCAGTCAACGGAGATCGGGTTTCAACTCGCCATTTTTCACTCGCTCTTCAACTTTACGAATATTCTCCTCCTTGTCGGATTCATTCCCCAACTGGCCGCCCTCGTCACCCGCTGGATTAAAGAACCAGCCTCTGAGCACCTGCAGCCACACCGGTTGCGGTTCATTTCCGGAGGCATGGTTGACCTTGGCGAACTCAATCTTCCAGAAGCGGAAAATTCGACCCGGGACCTTGCCGGCATTACCCGGGAGATGTTTGTCGGATATCTGGAGGTGTTCAAGAACCCGGCAGCCGACCTCGGCGCGGAGGTCACGCGCCTCAAGGCGCTCGAAGATGAAGCCGATGTACTCACCCATGACATCACGGAGTACCTCGTAAGAACCTCAGCTGCGGAAATCAGCCAGGAGAACGCCCGCTCCGTCACCCGGATGCTTCGAATTGTCTCGGAACTCGAGGAGATTTCAGATGCCATCTTTCGCCTCATTCAGATCACCCAGCGAAAATACACCAAGGGGCGCAGCTTCGGAGATGAAGCGACCGAGAACATCCTCGCATTTGCCGGAAAGATCCTTGACCTCATTGACCTTTATTCGGAAGTCCTTGTCACCGGAGCCACGGAAGCCAAACTGCATCAAGCTCAGGAGATCGAGAACGCCACGGATAAAATGCGCAAGCAATTCAATAAACGGGCGATGAAACGCATGGCAGAGACTGCGGATTCGGTTAAGACCGAGATGCTAACGATAGACATGAACAATCAGTTCGAGTTGATCGCCAACTACGGACTGAATGTCGTCCAGAGCGCCTATTATCTGCTCAAGCACGACGAGATTCCTGACAAATCGGAAACCCTTTCAACTGCCCGATGATGGCTGTCAGTGCCGGCTTCGCCGCGAATTGCGCGGAGGCTCTCGAAAAGTTTCCTCCCCCGGTCCTCCCAACGGAACGATTCACCGCAGATCTCCAGTGAGGTGCGGCGCATCCGGTTGAGTTCCTCGAGATCATCTATCACCGCGATAATTCCTTCCACCAGCGAGAAGGTATCCCGATGGAGAAGAATATTCTCCGGACTTTTCAGGGGCAGACCTTCGACCGCATGAGTTAACCCGGCAAGCGGAAGTCCGTGAAAGATATATTCAAGAGTCTTCAACTTGAAGCCGCCCCCGAACTCCTCGACAATCAATCCCATTCGTGAATCCAGCAGATAGGGCGTCATCCCGGGAACTCTTCCAACAAAATCGACCCCCGGATATCGCTGACTCATCGTCTCTCGAAAGGCCTCGTCGGTCTTGCCCACGATCTGAAGTTCAATACCTGCGGCGGCGAGGCGCCCTGCCGCCTTTTCCAGAAAGTTCTCCAGATTGATCCGTTTCGCGATCCACTCGAAGGATCCTGACATGACAACTCGTCTCGGAGTCTCACGGGTGATCTCGCGATGCACGTGGGCTTCTCCCTCATATCCCGGAGTAAGGCAAAGATAACGCTGACGCGGGAAGTTCTCACGGTAAGCATCGACCTCCGTGCCGGTGATGGCGGTAACCAGATCCACCTCGCGGCAAAGCGCCTCCTCCTGACGCGCGTACTTTTCGGCATCGAGCCGCAACGCTGCCTTGCGGAAAATCCCGGCAGTCGAATTCCGGGCTATGTCGCGGCGGACCTTCGCTTCGTGGTTATGCGAAATGTAAACCAGCACGGGATCTCCTTTGATGCCGGTGGCGCGCCTCTGTTCCCGAATCGGTCCAAGCGCCCATCCCAGCGCGGCGTGATCTATGATAATGGCATCCCACACTTCCTTCCGAATGGCCTCAACCAAGGCCTCCTCCGGACCTCCGTTTTTCAGCCGCCATGAGTCTGCGGGAAACCGGGTGAAAAGACTCATCGCCCGGGAACCAAGCCCGGGGCTGCCCAGGCGCCAGGTCACCCCGTCCTCATCGACGTGCAGACTGGCTTCACTCCCATTCCCTACGGGAGACTCGTCATTGTCGTGCGCAACAACCGTTAGTTCGACTCCCGTGCCAGCAAAGGCGCGGATAAGTCCGTTCGAATAGATCAATTCTCCGCTGTTTGCAGGACGGGGATATTTGCGGGTAAGCCAGAGGCACTTCATAAATCAGAGAATTGAAGTTCAAGCTCGATGTTCTACCAGATCCCCTTCTCTGTGCCGATGAGATCCGGTCCGGGGCATTATAGGGTATAAATTCAATAAAAACAATACTCTGATTCCCCTTCTTCTTCAGAATGAGCGCCTCACGGCCTCTTCCGGAAAATTCCTGCCCGGTGGACCTCGTTCGTTTTACAGGAAACCGCGAGACAAGCATTGCTGCCCTTCTACCAATAGTGTCTCTTTACCACTTGCCCCTTGTGCCTGAAATTGGTTCTATCTACGCACGTGAACGCCTTCCTCCATCGTACTGAGACAGATGATACCCTCGAACTGGGTAATGTGAGCATCATCGGGAGAAGTCCCGAGTGCCAGGTCCTCATTGAGGATCCCCGTGTCTCAAGGCGCCACGCCATGATTCGAAAACAGGACGGCGGGTTCTACCTCTTCGATCTCGGCAGTTTCAATGGCAGTTATCTGAATGGGTCACGGGTCACCGCAACCAGACAACTAAAGAACGGCGACACGATTACATTCGCGGAACATGAGTTCCAGTTTTCCGAAACAGGAGACCAGCCCGCTGTCATCAACATGGAAGACCTGGGTGGATCCACTATCGCCCTCATCCGATCCACTCCAGTCATTATCCTCGTCAGCGACATCAAGGGATTCACCGCTCTGTCCGAGGAAATTGAAGCTGACGATCTCGCCCAGATCATCGGAAGCTGGTATTCGGACTGTGAGCGTATTCTCTCCGAGGAGGGCAGCACCGTCGACAAGTTCATTGGAGACTGCGTCCTCGCCTATTGGACCTCGGTGACCCCCGACACTCTCCATGGAGCTCTGCGGGCCGCCAAGAAGCTCCTCGCTTCGTGCGAACGGATTTATCTGGAACGCCCCGATGTCTTTGAAAGCATCCACCGTCGATTTGAAGTGGGTGTAGCCATCCACACCGGGAAAGTCGCCTACGGCGGCATGAGCCAGGGTGAATTCACTCTCGTCGGCGACCCGGTTAACCTGACCTTCCGACTGGAATCAATGACCCGCGAACTCCAGAGCAACGTTCTGGTCTCAGGAGACTTTGTCAGAGCTCTCCCGGAAGTAAGGAGCCACTGCAAAAACCACGGGGTGCACCGCGTCAAAGGCCGCGCCCAGGTCGTGGAGGTTTTCTCCGTCAACTCCTTCCCCGGAGACTGATCCCCGGGGCGGAGTTTTTTGAAAGCGGGATCAGCCGAATCTTCCCGAGATGTAGTCTTCGGTCTGCTTCTTCGAAGGGTTGCTGAACATGGTTGTTGTCCTGTCCATCTCAATGAGATTCCCAAGATAAAAGAACGCGGTCCGATCCGAGACGCGCGCCGCCTGCTGCATGTTGTGCGTTACGATGACAATCGTGAATTCCGATCTGAGTTTTGTGATCAGTTCTTCGATGATGGCGGTTGAAATGGGATCGAGAGCCGAACACGGCTCATCCATCAGAACAATCTTGGGCCGCACGGCGATGGCTCGCGCGATGCAAAGACGCTGCTGCTGCCCGCCGGAAAGACCGAGACCGCTCGCGTTGAGACGATCCTTAACTTCCTCCCAGAGACCCGCGTAACGCAAGCTCTCCTCGACTGCCTGATCGAGCGCCTGCTTGCCGTTGATCCCCTGGATTCGAAGGCCGAAGGCGACATTCTCGTAAATGCTCTTCGGAAACGGATTATACTTCTGGAAAACCATACCCACGTGTTTTCGAAGTTCGATCACATCAACTTCCGGAGCGTGGATATCGGTTCCGAGAATACGAATCTCTCCTTTGGAGATCCCCGCCGTGGGGATGAGATCATTCATCCGGTTGAAGCAACGGAGCAATGTCGACTTACCGCAGCCGGAGGGCCCGATAAATGCCGTCACCTCACCCCGGTTGATATTCATGGTGATATCCCGAAGAACATCCTTCCCGGGAACATAGCCAAAGCTCACATTGTCCACGTCGATCACCAGGTCGTGAGTATTCTCCCGCGTCACGGGTTGGTTGGCAGTCTTTGTCTCCGGAGTCAAGACCTCCTCTTGTTTCTCTTGTTCAGACATACTTGTTTTCATGGTTGCAATCCTCGCGAGCTTGTCATGTGAAATATTTCAAATTCTCCCGTTACCATTTGATTTTTTTCCGGTAGTGGATGCGGAGAAATACGGAAAGAGCGGCAAAAAGCATCACCACCACGAGGAAGACGAAGACTGACCCATACTGCATGGGCCGGGTGTATTCAGACTGCGGAATACGAGCCGCCACCGTATAGATGTGGTAAGGCATCGCCTGAACCGATTGGGACAGGAACCCGCCGACACCGTTAACATCCTGCCACGGCAGCTTGTCCTTGTGCGAAAGCGCGGCCGTAAACATGATGGGAGCGGTTTCTCCGGCTACCCGGGTAATTCCGAGAACAGAAGCCGTCAGCATACCCGGAAACGCGTAGGGAAGCACAGACTTGGCAATCGTTTGCCATTTGGTCGCGCCGAGAGCGAGTGAGGCCTCGCGAAATCCCATTGGGATTGCCTTTAATGATTCCTCGCACGCGGCAATGATAACCGGCAACACCATCACGGCGAGCGTGAACCCGCCTGCAAGCATGCAGGTGCCCCACCCCTGAAATGATATGTAGGACTTCGTGAAGAGAATCGGAACCGTAAAAAGGGCCGATTCCATGGGAGCATCCGTGATAACCGGGGCCACGAGACAGAAAAGGCCGAGTCCAAAGAGTCCGAAAACCACGGATGGAACTCCCGCGAGGTTCATGATCGCCAGCCGGATCAAATCCATAAACCGACCTTTCGAAGAATACTCATTCAGGTAGATCGCTGTGGTGAGACCGACAAAAAGAGCAACAATAATGCAGATCCCCGTCAGGAGCGCTGTTCCCACGAGCGGACCGAGGATCCCCCCACCGGAGAACGCGTGGGAATGCTCCTCAACAATCTTCAAGTCAGGGAAGTCCCGCTTGAACTGGGAATAGTCACTGAAATCAAGTTTGTGCTCTGCACCATCGGACGTCTCAAAGGTCATGAGTGTCTCGGGACTCTTTGTCAGGAAGTCGATATTCACAAAGGGCGGAGAGGCCTTAAAGACCACAGGTGCCCCCTTGATAATGATGTCGACAAAAATATACCCGGCGCACAGAAGGATGAAGTAAGTGGCAAGCCGAAGGGCGGTGGCAGTGAACACGTCCTTTCGTTTCTGCGCCCCCCCTTTGCTCGCAAAGGGATTGGCAGTGCGATGTTTCGGAATTTCTTCGGAAATGTCGTGCATGAGAAATTAGCGGGATAGGTGGGAAAAACCGAAGGAGGTGACTATACTTTCTGGAAGCGTTTCAGTGCCTGTTGCGCCGCGTAGTTGACGAGAAGGGCAATGACAAAAAGAACCATTCCGACAATAAAAAGGGCTCTCCAGTGAAGTGATCCCCCGTCAACCTCACCCAGCTCCTGGGCAATGATCCCCGTCATCGTATGGGTTGGTTGAGTGACAACACCGAAGCCTTCGGAGAAATCGGGAATTTTGATCTTATTACCGGCAACGAGGAGCACCACCATGGTCTCACCGATGATTCGGCCGAAGCCGAGAAGCACAGCGGCAATCAGACCGGAAGCAGCGGTCGGAAGAACCACCCGGAAAACAGTCTGAAGTCTCGACGCACCCATCGCGAAGGAGTTCTCCGCGAAGGCGGAAGGAACATTCTCAAGCGCATCTTCGGTGAGGGTGAAAATCGTGGGAACCGCCATAAACGCGAGGAGCAGGCCGGCGTTTAGAATGGTAAGCCGTTCCGCCATGGGAAAACCGGGAACCCAGGAGAGCCATTCAACCTGACTCACCTCACGGAGCATTTCCCCCAGTACAAGGATCCCAAAGAATCCGAGAACCACCGAGGGAATCGCCCCGATAAACTCGATCGCCGGTTTGACGATCTCCTGCTCACGCCGCGGTGCCAGCTGATTGACGTAAATCGCGGCGGCGATCGAAAAAGGCACGGCCACAATCAGGGCAATGACCGAAATCATCAGCGATCCTGTAAGAAGGGGCAGGAGGCCATAAAAGTCATGCCAGGAACTATTTGTGATCCACTGCTTGCCGAACAGGAACGCGGAGAAAGACTTTATCCAGGAAACCGGCAAATCGTGACGCCAGCTTGGGATGCGATCCCGATTCGCCTTCTGCACCCCTTTGAAGCTCCCGTAGGCAGACCGGCTTCGGTCGAGGTTCTCGCGGGCGCTCTCTGTGGAAACCGTTGACGGCAACGCTTGCAGAAGGCGTTCCATTTCAGCTTTGAGAGGAAGGGACACCTCTGCATACTTTGAGACCGCCGCGTAGAGCGGGGCGTTCATTGCCACCAGATCGGGTTCCGTGATCACGACCTCGTCTGCTTCAGCCTGAAGTTTCGCCTTTTCTGCCGGATCGTCCACATTCTCTGCACCGGCAAGTAGCGCAGCACGCCTCTGGGGTGCGGATTTAAAACTATTGATAACAGCCCGATTCTCTGTCGCGTGTTTTCGTAGCTCTCCGTGCAGCGTACGAAGTGGTTTCACCGCACTCTGTATCTCCGTGAGTGTCGTTTTAAACGCGATCAGTCGCGCCGCCGTGTCTGCTTTCTTTGTTTTGCTGGCTGCTTTAAGCTCAAGCAGGAAGGGATGCTCTTCTTTGGCTTTCGGAAACGCCTCAAACAGAACCGCTTCGCGAATTTTTTCGATGTTCGTAAGTCCTACCCCTCGGTCACTCCCTCCGGTGGACCAGGCATCAGGGGATTCGAGGGCTGCTTCCACCTCCGCCCTTAAGGTCACCCGCAATTTCTCAATCTCAGACCGGCGCGTTTCGAGCATTTGCTGCACTTCAGGGATTTCCGGCGAACCCTCGGCGAGTCCGGCGACCTTCTTTGCGAGCCCTACCTCTTCTTCGATTTTACGTTCAAGCAGGTTCCACGACTTCCGCGTGATGGTTTCAACATTGGCAAGAACAGCCCGAGCCGTCGCAATTTGTGCGTCTTCAATCGCCGACGATTCATTAACCTCGGCAAAATAAGCGATATTGGCGGCGCTATAAAATTTAGTATGGGCGTCAATTTCTTCGCCCATGTAATCGACAAATTCCTGACCGGCCTGGCGGTAGGATCCGAGCCCCTCATGGTGGGCCGGAAAAAACATGATTCCTTCGCGCCCAAGGAAAAAGCAGATCAGAATGATCAAGACAATAGCCAAACTCGCGTTCCCGCCGAAAAAGTAACGGATAACGTCCTGCAACCCGATACCAAGAATGCGGAATCCCCTTCGCTTGAAGGCATCGCGTCCGGAAAAACTATCGGCTGAAGTAGGAGTCTCACTCATGGCAGTAGCAGGGAAGGGGCGCACTAAATCGCTCTTTTTTAAATGATTTTCGACGCGGAGGGTAGCTAAGATTCTAGAGACTGAGATGAAAGACCCGGCGAGATGGCTCGCCGGGCGGAAATTTCATGTCCAGCATAAGGCGGGCCTAACCCGAAGCCGGGCCCGCCATCACTGGCAGAATAAGAGGATTACTTGAAGGAGATGAATCCAACACGCTCAACCACTTCAACAGCCTTGTCATCGGTGGTTGCCCAGGTGAGGAACTTCTCAGCAGCCGGAGAGGTTTTGCCCTCAACGGTGTAGTAGAAGAGGGTACGAGCGATCGGGTAGGTCGACTTGTTCTCAGGCTTGAGCTCGACACCATCCACAGAAATGGCCTTGACGCCTTCCTTGCTGGCGTAAGCAAGACCAACGTAACCGATTCCATTGGCATTTTTTGCTACTTCCTCAGCGATCTGCTCGTTGCCGGCCATTTTCTGGGTGTCGGCACCGTAGTCACGCTTGTCCATTGCCATCTCCTGGAAGGACTTGTAGGTACCCGATGAGGTGTTGCGTGTGTAGACAGAGATCGGACCGGCTTCGCCACCGACTTCGCTCCAATCCTTAATCTCACCAGTGAAGATCCCCTCGATTTGCTTGAGAGTGATGTCAGCGAGACCGTTCTTAGCATTCACGATGATACCGATCATGTCGTAACCACCGACCCACTCCTTGATTTTGAGTCCCTTGGCGGTGAACTCTTCTGTTTCTTCTTTCTTAATGTCGCGGCTGGACATACCGATGTCGGAAGCTCCGGCAAGGAGGCTGGTGAAGGCAACTGAAGAGCCTTCAGCGGCGATCTCGAAAGTGGCGGCGTTGCCGGCCTCTTTGTAGGCTTCAGCAAGCTGTGGAACCATTTTGGCACCCAGCGTGTCGGAACCCTTGATAACAATCTTGTCTTCCGCTTGAGCTCCCGAGAGGAGCGCGGCAGCGGCAAAAATGGCGAGTGTGTTTTTCATTGTGTCTATTTCAGAGTTGGTTTTGTAAATCGGGTCCGGATTTCGAACCCGACGAACCGTGCGCGACGTGCTCCTTCTTATCAAACTGGCTACCGTATCAATCCCGTCACATTCGGAGCCGTTCCAAAAGAGCCCTGGAAATCAACTCAACCCATTTAATATCAGCGCCTTAAAAATATCGTTCAATTCTCCATAATGCCCGCTTCAGGCACCACCTGAGCCGGTCCCACCGTCCTCACGATATACCCCCCGGATTTCTCGTCGGCCTGGAGCTCGATGAGCCCCCGATCCCGGACCTCCTCAAGGAGGGCATTAAATCCCCGGAACCCATAGTAACTCTCGGCAAAACCCGGTTTCTGACGTTTGATCGCCTGCTTGACCATGGAACCCCAGACCATTTCATCCTCCCCCCGGGTCTCTGACATGGTTTCGAAGGTCTCGAGCACAAGATTGACCGCCTCGTCCCGCTTGTCGTTTCCGGGGGCACTTCCCGCGGTGGTCTTCTCGGCCGCCTTTTTCGGAGCCTGGCGGGCCCGCTGGGTTTCCTTTTTCCTCACCAGATCATCGTAAAAGATGAACTCGTCGCAATTGGCGACAAAGAGATCCGAGGTCGATTGCTTCACCCCGACACCGATGACGTCCTTGTTGTTTTCGCGAAGTTTGCTCACCAGGGGCGAAAAATCGGAGTCCCCGCTGATCACGACAAAGGTATCGATATGCGGCTTGGTGTAACACAGGTCGAGGGCGTCCACGACCATACGAATGTCGGCGGAGTTTTTGCCCGACTGGCGCACATGGGGAATATCGATCAGTTCAAAATTCGCCTCGTGCATGCTGCGCTTGAACTTGTCGTAGCGACCCCAGTCGCAATAGGCCTTCCGGACGACGACATTGCCCTTCACGAGGACCCGCTCGATTACCTTGTTGATATCAAAGCGCTCGTATTTGGCCTGCTCGGCCCCGATCGCGACATTCTCGAAATCGGCAAAGATTGCCATGATAGAGGTCTTTTGATCCGCTGGCATTCCTACGATTCGCGGTGGAACACCCGATTGGCAAATGCGGAAAGAGGCGGTTTTTGGTTGCTCTGCCGCTACGAAGTGTTCAGATTAACGGCATGAGCGCAATCGAACAGCCAGGCAAGTCATCCGCAGGAAAAATCATCGCCTTTATCGGCTGCGGCTGTCTCGGCTTGGTCGCCCTCGTGATCATCGGTGCCGGAGCCATCTTTTACTTCGCCATGGGCGCGATCAAAAAGAGTGACGCCTACGTGGAGTCCATCGCCGCCGTGGAGTCCAACCCCGCCGCCATTGCCGCCCTCGGTGAGCCGATCGAACCGGGATTTTTGTTCTCGGGCAGCGTGAATACCACGAACGGAGAAGGCACCGTGGACTTCAGCATTCCTGTCTCAGGCCCCAATGGCAAGGGAACGATCAAGGTGATCGGCACCAAGTCGGCCGGCAGTCCAACCTGGAACTACGAGACCTGGCAGCTTGAGGTGGACGGATCCGCTGAGCCCATCCCGCTTTCACGATAGGGCTAAGCGCCCTGATCGGCGCAGTCGGGCAATTGCCGAAGCCCCCGTTCCGTGCGAGGCTTGATGGCAATGCAGCTTTTTGTCCTGATATTCATGATTGCTCTCGCCCTCACGATGTGGGGGCGCAGCCGCTTCCTGAAGGTCTACGGACAGGAGGCGCAGAATACGATTTCCTCCAGAATCACGGGCGCAGAGCTTGCTGAAAAGATCCTCCGCCACCGCGGCATTGAGGGAGTCTCCATCGTTCGAGGACGGGGCATTCTGGAGGACTTTTATTACCCCGACAAAAGGCAGATCACCCTCGCCGCGCAGCATTTTTCCGGTTCCACGTTTACCGCACTCGCCATGGCCTCGCAGCAGGCGGGCAAAGCGATTCAACATTTCGAAGGGCATCGTCCCCTGCTCTGGCGGACCTCGGTGATTTACTGGACCGTCTATCTCAGCCTTCCCCTCTTCATCGTCGGTCTGTTCACGCTGGCGCTGGGGATGACAAAGACCGTTTTCCCGCTCGTTCTTCTGGCGTGGTCAATCATTGCGGTTTGGAACATCATGACCGTTCCGACCGAACTCGATGCCGGAGCGAGGGCAAAAAAGCACCTTGAGGAACTCCGGGTATTCAAAAATCTCGATGAACGCGTCGGGGTGGAACGGGTCATGGGTGCCGCCTGCACTGCCTACATCGATGGTCTCTCCGTCATCGGCTCGTGGGCAGCCCGCCACTTTTTGCCGGGGATGAGCCGTCAGGATGGGGCCGATTAAGACCCCACAGGGTCAGTCCAGTGACTTGACCCTGATGTCTTTGAACCAGACCACCTGACCGTGGTTTTGCAGGCCGATGTGGCCTTTGCGGGGCTTGTCCTTGATCGCGACTTTGAATTTGTTTGTTGTTCCGTCAGGGTTTTTCCCTACCTCGGGCCAATCGTCCACGTCGACATCAAAAACCTGAACCCCGTTGATCTGGCAAGTCACGCGCGGCCCGACACATTTCAGGGTGAGAGTGTTCCATTGCCCGACCGGATTCGCCGGGTCAGCCTCGGGTCCTTTGCCCTCGTAGAAGGAGCCGTTGAGTTTCCTGACATCCTTTGCTCCGTGCAGCTTCTGGAAGCCGACATTGTCGACCAGTTGCACCTCCGAACCGCGATGGACCGGATCGCTTTTTTCCGACCGGTAGAACACTCCCGTGTTGGCAGCCTCGGAGAGTTTGTAGGAGAGGGTGAGCTCGAAGTCGCCGTATTCCTGCTTCGTCCAGATATATCCCATGCCGCGGGGTGTCACCGAACCATCGTCAGCCTCGAAATCCTTCATCCGGCAGGTGAGGGATCCATCCTCCTCGATGACCCAGCCACCTGCCTCGAAATCCCAACCCTCGAGGCTGGTTCCATCGAAGATGACCACTCCGTCGCCAGCTTCAGCAGCAGGCAGAGGGTGAGCAAAAAGGAGCGCGGCAAAGAGGAGCTTTTTCATCGATGGATCAGTTGGTGGCTTCGGCAGAGTAACGGATTTTGGGAATCGCCTTGAGCAGTGTCCGGGTCACCCCGGATTGAGGTGAATGGAAGAGCGCGTCGGACTCGCCGACTTCGACGATTTTTCCCCCGTCCATCACAGCGATGCGGTCGGCGACATACCGCACCACGGAGAGATCATGGGAAATGAAGACCATAGTGAGATCGAGATCTTTTCGCAGCTTGAGGAGCAGGTTGAGAATCTGCGACTGAATCGAGACATCAAGCGCGGAGACGGGCTCATCCGCGAGTATGAGCTTCGGCTCCGTGCCGAGGGCACGGGCAATGGCAATGCGCTGGCGCTGCCCTCCTGAGAACTCGTGCGGATATTTCCGAATGTAGCGTGAATCCAGTCCGACCCTTGCCATCAGCGCCGCGACGGCTGACTCGAGGGCGGAGCGATCCCGCGCCAACTCCGGGTGACGGGTCAGGATGGCCTCGGCGAGGGTGCTGAATACCGTCATGCGGGGATTCAGCGAGGCATAGGGATCCTGGAAGATCATTTGAAAGTCACGCCGGCGCGTCCGGATCGCTTCGGGAGGGAGGTCGGCAAGCCGCTCTCCCTCGAGGATCACGCTGCCAGAGGTCGGCGTGAGCAGTTGCATGATGAGCCGGGAAAGGGTCGTCTTCCCGCACCCGCTTTCCCCGACGAGTCCGAGAATCTCACCCTTCTCGATCTGAAGCGAGACCCCGTCGACTGCCCGCACGATCGTCTTGCGCGGAATCGGCCAGCCCTCGCGGCGGACAAAATGGCGGGTCAGGTTCTCAAGCTCAAGGTAGGACATGAATTCTTCAATACACTCGCCCTAAATCTGACAGAGAAAGCGGAATTCGTCGCCTCCCATGATCGAATTTAGTCCGCTTAACTTTGACATACCGGTTTTTGAATATTATAATTATCATAACTTCCACCATCCGTTAATGTCTCTCTTCTTCAAATGGCTCGGGGGTAGTCTCCTGAGCGTTCTACCTTTCCTCGTCGTGATCGATGTGGCTTCTCCCATGGAAAGGTCAATTGCGGAATATGCCCGTCCATTCTCGCGAATCGAAGAGCGCGCTGGCGAGCTTGCGAGAGCAACCCGGCGACTGTTCACCGCCAAGGTTTCGCCCAACATGATTGGATCTTCGTTTCTCGCCAGTGACCCGGAGCACCTCCGGGCGAGGAATGCCTATCTTGCATCCACCTTCGAACCACGTAACGATCATCATCTCTTCACCAAAATCGTTGAGGAAAACGAAGTCGTTTATGAAATAAGAGGACTCAAACTACGCGGCCCCTATCCACAGACTGTCGATGCGACCGCCAGAGCCATCGGTATCAACTCCGGTCTCATTTACCACTACGAAGCGGAAGGGTATCGAATCGTGAGCGGGAAGAGCGCGGTTAACGAGTGGAAACCGGGAACACCTCCCGGACTTGGAAACCTCACCTTGATCCGACAGGGAGCCGAGTGGCACGTCGAAGCTTCGGGGGTCACTTTACGGCAATAGCAGGGGCGGGCCGCACGTCCGCGGTCAGTCTCAAGGGAGAAGTCACCTGTGACGGATTCTTCACGGGGATCCGCTTTGGAACCATTGAGCGCATCGGATAGTCTGATGTCTCTCTTTCTGAAACAATCCGATTTCCCCCCGAATGAGCAAGCTCGACGACTTTGACGACCTGCATTTTCCACGAACAGAAGTCCCTGAAATCAATCGGCTCATCGCTGATGATTTGAATCGACGGGGATTTCTTCAGAAGTCGGTCGGGGCCGGGTTTGCGACCTTTTTTGGCGGCCTCGGATTCGGCCAGGATGAGGCGGTGGCAGCCGTGGATCCGGCGAAGCCTCTCCTCGGATTTCCCCCGGTTAGCGCGAGCACCTTGGACGAGGTCATGCTGCCGGACGGATATAAGGAGACCGTGTTGATCTCCTGGGGGGATCCGCTCTTCCCGAACACGCCGGAGTTCCGGCAGACCGCAGACGCCTCCGAGCAGGAGCGGCAGTTCGGAGACAACAACGATGGAATGCACCTGTTCCAGATAGAGAAAAACGGGGCAACCCACTGGGTCTTCGCCGTGAACAACGAATTCTACAACACCGAAACTCTTTTCATCCATCAGGGAAGACTATCGACGGCAGAAGATATCAGGAAAGCCCAGGCGGCGATCGGGGTCTCGATTTTTGAGATCGTTGAGAGGAAGCGGGGCTGGCGGGTTAAGAGGAACAGTCCTTTCAACCGGCGAATTACGGCCAACACGCCCATGACGCTCAGTGGCCCCGCCGCCGGACATGTGCTCATGAGAACCCCGCTCGACCCTTCAGGCAGCAGAGTCCTCGGCACCATCAACAACTGCGCCCACGGGGTTACCCCCTGGGGCACCTATCTGACCTGTGAAGAAAACTTTAACGGATTTTTTGGAAGTGCGGGTGAACCCCGCCTCGGAGAACGCGATGTCCGCTATGGCATTTCAAAGATCGGAAACAAGGATTACGACTGGCACACATTCGACGGGCGTTTCGATCTGGAGGAAAATCCGAACGAACAAAACCGCTTCGGATGGGTCGTCGAAATCGATCCGTCGGATCCCCTTTCCACCCCGAAAAAGCGTACCGCTCTGGGCAGGTTCAAGCATGAGAATGCCGAGCTCGTTGTGAACCGTGATGGACGGGTCGTTGTCTACATGGGCGATGACGAAGGCGGCGAGTTCATCTACCGCTTTGTCTCCACGAACCCGTATAAGGACGGTGATGTCGTCTCGAACCGGGATCTCCTCGACGAGGGAGTTCTGTCTGTGGCCAAGTTCGACGATATCAAGGAGGGGGAAACTCAGGGAAAGGGTCGCTGGATCGCCCTTCGCGCCGGAGAAGGCAAGCTGGTCGCGGAGCAAGGCTTCTACGATCAGGCGGAGGTTCTCATCTTTGCCCGGGAGGCGGGAACGCTGATGGGCGGAACGACAATGGACCGCCCTGAGTGGGTCACGGTCGACCCGAAGACCGACACCGTCTACTGCACCCTGACAAACAACAAATCCAGAGGATCCTCAGATGGGGATCCGGTTAATGATGCAAACCCCAGAGAGGGAAATCAATACGGCCAGATCATCCGCTGGACCCCGGCGGATCGCGACCACACGGCAGAGACATTCACGTGGGACCATTTTGTAATGGCCGGGAATCCTGAAGTTCACCAGGGCAAGGACAATCCCTATGCGGGGTCGGACAACATCAATGAGGGAAATCTCTTCAATTCCCCGGACGGACTTAAGATCGACGGGAAGGGCCGACTCTGGATCCAGACGGATGGAGTTTCCTCGAATAGCGATGATTTCAAAGGGATGGGAAACAACCAGATGCTCTGTGCCGATCCACTCACGGGTGAGATCCGGCGTTTTCTGGTCGGTCCCAAAGGATGTGAAGTCACCGGGATCGCCTTCACCCCGGACCACACCACCATGTTCGTCGGAATTCAGCACCCCGGCGAACCCCCGTATCCATCTCACTTTCCGGACTACGGAGACAGTATCCCGCGTTCCTCCATCCTGGTCGTGAAGAAGAAGGATGGCGGAGTGATCGGGACTTGAGCGGCGTCACCGGAGAAACGGGTGAAGCAGAGAGTGATCTCCATCCGGATCGGCTGGATGAATTCGGGGAGGAATTGTGGTGGGCAGCTTGCTCACATTTTCGGGGCAGCCCCCGAAACTTCTTGCCGAATCGGGCGGATTTCCCTTTGCTGAAATCTGCGACAACTCTCCATTCGATGGCGAACTCATTTAAAACGTTGCTCCGCATCTCCGCTCTCACCGCCGTGGCGGGCATTGCCTATCTTGCGAGCGGCTGGCGACCGGCTCCACCGGCCTCGTCCGCGCGCTTCACCAATCAATTCCTGAGCTTGATCGAGGCGGAATCTCATGATCTCAAAGTCGTGAAACACTCTGAACTGAAGTTGGCGATATCTCCCGCCGATGGTGAATACGAATATGTCGTTTCCCTCCAGCCGCTTCACCAATTTCTTTGCAAATACCCCCGGAATCGAAATGGCCGGCGTAAAATAATGCAGGAGCGTGCGGAGGGATTTCTCTCCACCATTCGATATTTCAAGGAACACCCTCCCGTTGACAAGTCCGCGGAGTCGATCCCGGTGGCCGATGTTCTGCGCCAAATCCGCGAGTCATGGCCCGACGAAGTGGTATTGGCCTATCATGGAGAAAGTCGCAGCTGGAGCGATAAGCCCGGTCCCGAATCCAAAAACATTCCGGAGGGCCGGGCGACCTATCGCACCACCGCCGAGATCTTTCAGCGCGGGCGTTTGCAAAGTCGATTTGAGCCCCTCGTCCAACTCGCGAACAGTCCGGATGAACGGCATTCGCCGCGCTTCGTGACGAGCGCTTTCGACGGAACGGATTGGTTTTGGGCCGAGGGTAATAGAAAAGGAGATTTGCCCCTGGCCGGAGGCACCGCTGAGGTGGGGCCAAAGCGTAAGCTTTCCGACTTCTATCACGAAAACGCACTGGCCGGATTTCCGGCATATTTCCCCGTGATACTGTCTCACTCTCTACGGGATTTCCTTGAGACTCCTGGATTGATCGAGAATATAAATCTAAATCTTTGGGCCGCGAAACTTAGTGACGGCAACGTTAGGCTCACCGTCATGAGAGGGATCATCGGGGGCGGGATCGAGCGGGGCGAAATGATTTTTGATCCGGCGAGACGCTGGGCGTTCCTTTCAGGCAAAACGTTGGTTAATTTCGATGAATCAAGGGAAACCGGATTGAAATTTGCGGTGAACTGCGAGGAATTTCAGGACCTCGGTTCTCAGGCCGGCTTTGTCCCCGGTCGGGTACGGTTCGAGTGGCGGGGCGATTTTGTGATCGAACATCAATTGTCCGAATTCAAAGTTCGTAATGATGTCGAAGCCGAAGACTTCCGGCCGGAACTCGGTCCGGATTGGACGGTAACTCAGACATCCCGCTGAGGGAGTTTTTACCAAGCCTACCTCCCCGCACCGGCGAGACAGCCCGGACAATCCTGCACCCAGTGCGTGCTTTCCAGCTCGACCAAAGCGGGCCGGGTCGTTGCGTGCCCGGGATAGCCCTCATGCGCTTCACATCTCGGCGCAAACGAACATCCGGGAACCCCATTCGCCAGGTTCGGCGGGAGGCCGGGAATGGTGTAGAGCGTCTCGCCTTTTTTCTGCATTGCCGGGATGGAGCGCTGCAGGGCCCGTGTGTAGGCATGACGCGGACGCGCAAAAAGAGTCTCGACGGGAGCACGCTCCACAAATCGGCCGGCATACATCACGTTCACGTAGTCGCAAACTTCGGAGACAACGGCGAGGTCGTGAGTGATGAAAATGACGGCGGTGCCCAGATCATTCTGCCGTGTCTTGATGAGATCGAGGACCTGGCGCTGGATCGTAACATCGAGGGCGGTGGTCGGCTCGTCTGCGATGAGGATCTCAGGCCGCGTAATCAGCGCCATGGCGATCATGACTCGTTGTCGCATCCCGCCGGAGAACTCGTGCGGATAGCTGTGAATACGGCTTTTCGGATCGGGAATGCCGACAGCCTCGAGTTCGGCGATGGCGCGAATGAGCGCCTCGGATTTGGAGAGCCCCTCGTGGATGAGGAGCGGCTCGATGAGCTGGGTCGAAATCCGCAGATAGGGATTGAGCGAGGTCATCGGATCCTGAAAAATCAGGCTGATGCGTTTTCCTCTGACCTTTCGCATTTCGGCCTCGGAGAGCTGCAGCAGATCGAGATCGCCGAATCTCGCGGTGCCGCCCTCGATACGTCCGGGAGGTTGGGGGATAAGCTGAAGGAGCGAATAACAACAGACTGACTTCCCCGAACCCGACTCCCCGACGATGCCGACCGTCTGCCCCGCCTCAACGTCAAAAGAGATCCCATCGACCGCCCGCACGATTCCATCGCGGGTGTGAAAGCTGGTGCGGAGATCTCTGACTTCGAGGAGGGGCATGCTCGGAAGTTTAAGGTTTCAAGTTTAAAGTTTCAGGTTCGGAGCGGGATGTGGACCATTTGACGAGGCGGCATTTGCTCATGTCGAAGGGGGAGAAGTAGAGGGTGGCTTCTTTGCCGAGAGCGTCCTCGCCTTCCGGTAGGCGGGGTCCTTTGCGTTCGATGACGGCGTAGGCGCGATAGCCGTTGGCCATTTCGACTTCGTAGAGGCGGTCCACTTCGTGGACCTGAACGATTCGGCCGGTGGCCTCGATAGGGGGACGCTCCGCCATAATTTTCAGGTGGTCAGTCTGTCAGAGAATCGGGTCTTGGCAACCTCCACATGATAAATCCTGCCTCGACCAAAGCGTCAGAAAAACGAGCGACGCATCAAAAAACCGTTGCTCTGAGCGCATCTTCACCCTCTATAAGTCTCCGTTTTCAATTCACAGGAGCATAAACCACCCCCCGGCACCATGGCACGCATTAACGACAACTTTTTGAAACTCAAGGCCGGCTACCTCTTTCCCGAGATCGCCCGCCGCGTCACCGCCTTCAACGAGGCCAATCCCGAAGCCGCCAAACGCCTCATCCGTTGCGGCATCGGCGACGTGACCGAGCCGCTCCCCGAAGCCTGCCGCAAGGCGATGCATGATGCCGTCGACGAACTCGGCGACGCGAGCACCTTCAAAGGGTACGGCCCCGAGCAGGGTTATGCCTTCCTCCGCGAAGCCATCGTCGAAAATCAGTATGCCGGCCTCGGAATTGCCGCGGACGAGGTTTTCATCTCAGACGGATCCAAGTGCGACACGGGCAACATCCTCGACATCTTCGGCCACGACAACGTCATCGCGATCACCGATCCGGTTTACCCGGTCTACGTCGACACCAACGTCATGGCCGGGAACACCGGTGACGCCGACGAAAAAGGTGCCTTTGCCGGACTTGTCTACCTGCCCTGCACGCCGGAGAACGGCTTCGTCCCCGCCATCCCTGACCGCAAGGTCGACCTCGTCTACCTCTGCTACCCCAACAACCCCACCGGGGCGACCGCCACCCGCGCCCAACTCGAGGCCTGGGTTGCCTACGCCCGCGCCAACAAGGCTATCATCTTTTACGATGCCGCCTACGAGGCCTTCATTCAGGATCCGGCGCTACCGCGCTCAATCTTCGAAATCGAGGGGGCCCGCGAGTGCGCGATGGAGTTCCGCAGCTTTTCGAAAAACGGAGGTTTTACCGGCGTGCGTTGTGCCTACATTGTGATTCCGAAGACACTCAAGGGCTACAGCGCCGATGGCAGCGAACAGGCGATCCACCCGCTCTGGTCCCGTCGACATAGCACAAAATTCAACGGGGCGAGCTACCCGGTGCAAAAAGGTGCCGCGGCCGTTTTCTCAGAAGAGGGCAAAAAGCAGGTCGCCGCGCTCATTGAGGGATACATGGGCAACGCTAAACTTCTCCGTGAAGCCTGCACCGCCGCCGGACTTCCTGTCTTCGGCGGGGTCAACGCCCCTTACGTCTGGGTCGGCTGTCCCGATGGACTGAGCTCATGGGACATGTTCGACAAGATGCTGCACGAGGCAAACGTCGTCATCACTCCCGGCTCCGGTTTCGGCGCGGCGGGCGAAGGTTACTTCCGCATCTCCGCGTTCAACACACGGGCGAACGTTGAGGAAGTCTGTCGTCGCATCCGCTCAACCTTCGGGTGATCGTTTTTTGAAACGGGCCGGGAGACTACCAGCATGACAATGGCGTAATCTTCCGGTAATTCCGTTGTCAGACAGGCCGGCGAGATTCATCATCCACCACGGATGCGCATTCTCCTCGTCGAAGATCAGGCTAAAATCGCCGAGTTTACCCGCAAGGGCCTCGAGGAATCGGGCTTTGTCGTGGAGGTCTGCGGAGACGGCAGCAAGGCTTTTGAACTCGCCACGACGCAGGAGTTTGACGCCATTGTCCTCGATATCATGCTGCCGGGGCGGGACGGCCTCAGCGTGCTGCGGGGCCTGCGCGAGCGTCATCTCACCGTGCCGGTGATCCTGCTCACGGCGAGAAATGAACTGAACGAGCGGGTCGAGGGTTTCAATCTCGGCGCCGATGATTACCTGACAAAACCCTTTTTTGTCGAGGAACTGGTCGTGAGGCTCCAGGCGCTCCTGCGACGCAGCGGCGGTCAGGAAGGAAAAACGATCCTCCAGGTCGGCGACCTCTCCCTCGATCTCATCAAACGCGAGGCCCATCGCGGTGCCGAACCGGTCGAACTGAGCCATCGTGAATTTTCCCTGCTCGAGTATCTGATGCGCTCTCCCGGGCGTGTTTTTTCAAGATCACAAATCAGCCAGCACGTCTGGAACACGCATTTCGACACAGGCACCAACATGGTCGACGTCGCCGTGGCGCGGCTGCGGAAAAAAATCGACGAGGGTCACGAGCCGGCCCTCGTCGAAACGGTGAGAGGAGTCGGCTATCGCATGCGGGAGGTGCCGCCGAAGCGATGAGATCCCGTTCCTTTCGCACCCGCATCGTGCTCTGGTCCGTCCTCGTCTCGGGCGCGGTCCTGCTCACCTTTGGAATGGTGGCGTGGTGGTCATTGCAACGTGACCGGATCAGCGCCCTCGATGAGTCGATTTCCACTTTCGGCTTCCGCCATGCGACGCGGGCGAGCGCGAATGCCGATGTCGAAAGGATGGCACTCTCGATGGTGGAGAATTTCGGCGAAGAGCGTGCCGCGACCCGCTTCTTCGCCTTTGTCACGAGTCAGGGAAAGGTCCTCCATCTTTCCCCGGGCTGGCCGGCTTCGATTGATCCGCTGAGCTTTGAACCGTCTCCGGTCCTGCTCGATCCCCAACCCTCGGTGCCGAGACCGCCTCCCCGGGACGACAGGGAGGAGTCGGGTCGTCGCGCCCGTCCTGTCTACACTCCTCTCTTTTTTTCAGTCGGTCAGAAAGACGACACCTTCCGGATTGGCGTCTTTGCCAATGCAGAGGTCAGGCTCCTCGTCGGTGCTGATCTCCGCGAACTCTCGGGAGAAGTTGATGCTCTGAGTCGAGCCTTTCTCCTCGCGCTGCCCGGTGCCCTATTACTCATCGGAGGCGGAGCGTGGTGGATTGCCCGGGGGGCTCTGCGCTCGATCAACGCCCTCGGCGAGGGCATGCAGCAGGTCTCCGCCCGCTCGCTCGGAACGCGGCTCGAAACGGGACGTGCCGACCGTGAGTTCGCGGCCATCGTCGCCCAGTATAATTCCATGCTCGAGCGACTCGAGCGGAGCTTCCACCAGGCGACCCGATTCAGCGCCGATGCTTCTCACGAGCTGAAAACACCCGTCGCAGTGATGCGGGGAACGCTAGAGCGGGCGCTCCTCGAGTCGGGGGACGATTCCGGCGCACAGGCGGTTTATTCCGAACTGCTCGAGCAGCTCGATCGTCAGAAGGCCATTCTCGAGGGGCTGCTCTTGTTATCCCGGGCGGATGCCGGGCAACTCAAACTCTCCTCAGAGCCGGTCGATCTCAGTGCAAAACTGAATCTTTGGCTCGAAGACGCAGGCTACCTCGCCGAGGAACGCGACATTACGATTCGCAGCGAAATCGATTCCGGGTTGCAGGTTCGCGGTGACGTCGGCCTCCTTCAGCAAGTTGCCCACAACCTTTTCTCGAACGCGGTGCGGCACAATGTCGACGGAGGGGAAATCGTTTGCCGGCTGCACGCGGGGGGCGATTTCCTCATCCTTGATATCTCCAACACCGGACCGCAAATCAGTGAATCCGAAAGAGAGCAAATCTTCGCTCGCTTCCAACGCGGCAGCGCCGCTCAGGGCACCGGGAGCGGGCTCGGCCTGAGCCTCGTCCGCGAAATCGTCACCGCCCACGGAGGCACCATCGCTCTGCAGTCTGAAGACGGAAAGACTATTTTCCGAGTGATCCTGCCAAAGATTTCACCCGTGTAATCTTCCCGTAACGAAGCAATCATTTTCGCGTGGTTTCTTCGTTCATGAAAGACATCCGCGCGTTCCTCGCCTCATTCGTTTTCCTTTTGTCCCCCGTCCTCGCCCAGGGGCCCGGCAAGGGCGGCCCCCGGATCCACAAGCCGAAAATTGAAGACGCGGTAAAGGCTTCGATCTATGCCGACAACTGGTTCCAGCTTTACATCAACGGCAACCTCGTGGCGGTCGATTCGATCTCCTTCATCCCGCACAACGTTGTCGCCGTCGAGATCCTGCCCGAATATCCCATGACGATCGCGGTCATGGCGAAAGACAACGCCGATCCTGAAACCGGTCTCGAGTATAACAACACGAACCTCGGCGACGGGGGCTTTATCCTGAAGTTCTCCGATGGGACCGTGACGAATGCGACCTGGAAAGCGAAAAGCTTTTTTCACGGCCCGATCAATGGCGACATGGCGAATCCGAGAGCACGGCACGAAGCCGTTCCCTCCGAGTGGTTCGAGGTGGACTTCGACGACGCTGCCTGGGAGTCCGCCACCGAACATCCCGAGGAGGCAGTGGGACCCAAGGCTCCCTTCTTCGATTACGATTTCGCCGGAGCCCGTTGGATCTGGACAAAAGATCTCGGCCTCGACAACACCGTCATCTTTCGAACGGTGATTCCTTCTCCGCCTAATGGAACTCCCCTTCCTCCGGCTTGGCCCCGGGGCGAAATCGATGCATCCAATCGCCAGATAAAACCCTGACATTACCATGAAACACTCATCCCGCCTAACGGCTCTTCTTCACGCCCTCCTGGGTATCGGTATCGTCCTCGTGACGACCGTCCTGATTCCCCTCGCGCTCGCGGCGATCACCCCGGTCCTGAAACCCTTTAGCGCCTCGTTCCCCGGGGAAAGAACCCTCGACCGGCCCGGCGGCACGCTGCCGGTGACTGCCGCGGCCTTTGCTCCTTTCCAGGGGCGGCTTGGTCTCTCGTGGGATGAGGACTACTTCTTCGTGGAAGGAAACGGACTCCCCGATCACAACATAATGGTCGGCATCACGGCCTGGCAGCAGCAGGTCCCCTTGCCACAAGGCTATGTCGGCGAGAATGCCTGGCGGGTTCCCCTGAAGCCGGTGCCCGCAGCCGAGCCCGCCATGATAGACGGTCGCTTTTTGCGCGGAGCCATCGCCATCGCGGTCAATGGTATCCCGATTTTTAATCCGCAGAACAATCGTGGTGAAGTCTCGTATGAGATCGGCGAACTCGATCAGTGGGGCGGCCACTGCGGGCGGGCAGATGACTATCACTACCACATCACCCCGGTGCATCTCGAGTCCGTCGTGGGCAAAGGCAAGCCCGTCGCCTACGCGCTCGACGGCTATCCCTTACTCGGGTTGACCGAGGCAGACGGCGCGGAACCTGAGAGCCTCGACGAATGCCACGGGCACGATCACGACGCGCTCGGTCGAGCCACGCCCGGCTATCACTACCACGCGGCGGCGAAATATCCCTACGTCTTCGCCGGCTTTCACGGCGAGGTCGCTGAGGTCGAAGGGCAGGTTGATCCGCAGCCCCGCGCCCAGCCGGTCCGTGAGGCGCTCCCGGCTCTGCGCGGGGCGGAGATCACCGGGTTCGAGAAGACCGCGGAGGATGCCTGGCAATTGAGCTATGAAGTCGACGGCGGGAAGCGGTCAATTCGCTATCGATTGGGTTCGGATGGAACCTTCCCCTTCGAATTCGATAACGGAAGCGATGGAGTAACGACGGAGGTTTATTCGCTTCGCCCCGATGGTAGCGGAGGAAAGGGGAAGAAGGGTGGCCCCCGCAAACGCGGTCCCGGCCAGCGCGATACGCCTCCCCCTCGAAAAGCGGAAAATAGCACAGGCTTCATCCTAATCAGTCCTGATGTCGCCGCCGACGGCCGCCTGCCCATGGAATACACCGGCGACGGGGCGGGCTCGACCTTGCCTCTCACCTGGTCGGGCGCTCCTGCGGGGACGATGAGTTACGCTCTCATCATGGATCACCTCGCGCCTGACAATGAGGTGAAGAGTTACTGGGTCATGTGGAACATTCCAGGAACCCTGACAAGTCTCCCAAAAAACGCGGAGGGAATCGGCGAAACGGGAGTCGGATTCCGCGGTGAGACCGGTTATGAACCTCCTCATTCCAAAGGGCCGGGCGACAAAACTTATGTGCTTCACCTCTACGCTCTCTCCGCCGAACCCGATTTTACGGTCCCGGCGTCGAACGTCGATCGCGAAGCTCTCCTCGCGGCGATGGACGGCAGAATCCTCGCGACGGCTGATCTGAGTGTTATTTACGCCCGGTCGGGAGAGTCCCCGGGCGAACCGGAAGGAAAACCGAGGCCGCGCTGAACCGACCGCTTGCCCGCACCCACCACGACATCATGAAACGATCCTTTCTCATCTGCTGCGCTTTTTTCGGCGCGTCCGCCCTCTTGGCGGCTCCCACCGCCAAACCGAACATCCTTTTTCTCCTCTCCGACGATCAGGCGTGGAACGGGCTCTCCTGCCGGATGCACCCGGACATGCCCGACTCGGCCAGTGCGGTGATTGAAACGCCGAATATCGCCCGGCTCGCCGGCGAGGGGATGCGTTTCAGTCAGGCGTATTCACCGGCCTCGGTTTGTTCGCCCACCCGCATCAGCCTGCAGACCGGTAAGAGTCCCGCGCAATGCCATTGGACCAAGGCAGCTCCGCCGGAAGTGGGATTCAAACTCGTCGAGCCGCGGATTCGAAAGAACATCGAGGCTGAAGAAACAACCGTCGGTGAGCTGCTCCAGTCCGCCGGCTACGCGACTGCCCATTATGGAAAATGGCATATCGGAGGAGGTGGTCCCGCCTCGCACGGCTATAACGAGAGCGATGGCGATACCGGCAACGAGGCGGCTGCTCCCCATGTCGAGCCGAACACCGTCGACATCTTCGGGATGAACGAGCGCGCCGTCGCCTTCATGGAGAAAAGCAAAAAGGCGGGGAAGCCTTTTTTCATCCAGATGTCCTATAACGCTCTCCACTATCCGGAGAATGCCACCAAGGCCCTCATCGAAAAATACTCCGCCTTGCTTCCCGGCGGGAATGAAAAGGAGATCGGCATGGCCGCCATCAGCGAGGACCTTGACCGTGGTGTCGGCGAATTGCTCAACAAACTCGAGGCGCTGATGCTCAAGGAAAACACCTACGTTCTCTATATGTCCGACAACGGTGGGTCGACCCGCAGAACGCTGAGAGGAGGCAAGGGCGGTGTCTGGGAGGGAGGAATCCGGGTGCCGCTCATCGTCCGTGGACCAGGGGTCGCTCCCGACTCCTGGTGCCACGAGCGGGTCGTCGGTTATGATTTCTTTCCGACATTCTGCGAATGGGCGGGAGTCACGCAGGCCCTGCCCCGGGAAATCGAGGGAGGATCAATCACCTCCCTACTGCGAGGCGGAACCACGCCGGTAAAACGTCCGCGCGAGGAACTGGTCTTCCATTTCCCCCACTATCAGGGAGACACGCCACACACCGCCCTGATGCTGGGCGACTACAAACTGCTCCATTTCTACGAAGAAGACTCCCTGCAGCTCTACGACCTATCCCGTGACGTCGGAGAGTCCAATGATCTCGCCCCGTCCCAGCCGGAGAAAGCCAGCGAAATGAAAGCGCGCCTGGACGATTATCTTGAGGAAGTGCACGCCCAGTTTCCCGTGCCCAATCCGGACTTTGATCCGGCGAAACCACCATCACTTCGAGAGAAGAAGGGCGGGAAGAGCGGCGCGAAGGGAAAGGGCCGCACTCCTAAACCTTATCAAGGAGCGGCGATTCCCGGCGAATAGGCGGGATCTGGGGTGCCTTCCCTTAGCGTTCAATTTCGGAGAGGATCTCGAGGAAGTCTACCGCCGCATTCTTGAAAATCTGGGCTAAGCTGGGCCCGATATGACTGAACCCGCGAGTGACTCCCCCGATGCTTCCATCCACCAACTGGTGGTGCGGCCTCTCCGACCCGAAGATGCCGCCGATGTCCGCCGCATTTCCGAAGGCCTCTACGCGCGCATCAACTCGAGCTGGAGCGAAGAGGCGTATCTCAGGCTCCTCCAGCGATTCCCCGAAGGCCAGATCGGGGTGGAGAACCACGGGAAGATTGTGGCTTTCGCGTTTGCGCTGATCGTGGACTACCAGAAGTTCGGCGACAGCCACACCTACGACCAGATCACCGGCGGATTCACCTTTTCCACGCACGATCCCGACGGGGACGTCCTTTACGGAATTGAAGTCTGCGTCGACCCCGAGTATCAGGGCCTGCGCCTCGGCCGGCGTCTCTATGATGCGCGAAAAGAGGTCTGCGAGCAGTTGAATCTCCGCGCTATCATCGCCGGAGGTCGCATGCCGAACTACAGCAAGCACAAGGACCTCACGCCGCGCCAGTACATCGACGGAGTGAAGCGGAAGGAGATCTATGACCCCGTCATGACCTTCCAGCTCAGCAACGATTTCCACGTCAAAAAGGTCCTCACGAACTACCTCCGCAGCGACACCGAGTCGAAGGCCTATGCGACCCTGCTGCAGTGGAACAACATCTATTACCAGCCGAAGGAGCAGCGTTTCGGGCAGCGCTCCTTCGTGCGACTTGGAGTGGTGCAGTTGCAAATGCGGAGCATCGCAAGTGTGCAGTCATTTTTCGACCAGATCGAGTTTTTCATTGATGCGGTAAGCGGCTACAAGGCCGATTTCATCTGCTTTCCCGAATACATCAATGCCCCGCTCATGGCGCCGTTCAACGCCGACGGGGCCCCCGGAGCGATCCGCAAGCTCGCCGGATTGACCGATGAGATTCGCGAATTTTTCGTGCAGAAGGCGGTCGAATACAACATCAACATCATCACCGGGAGCATGCCCTTTTATCAGGACAACCGGCTCCACAACGTGGTTTACCTCTGCCGTCGCGACGGGAGCTACGAGAAACAGTTTAAGATTCACATCACCCCGAGCGAGGAAAAGGACTGGGGAATGACAGGCGGCGACCTCGTCCGCGTTTTCGACACCGACGCGGGAAAAATCGCGATGCTGATCTGCTACGATGTCGAGTTCCCGGAACTCGGCCGCATCCTCGCGGACCAGGGTGTGCAGATTCTTTTTGTTCCCTTCTGCACGGACACCTCACCCGGCTATCATCGCGTCCGCTACTGTGCCCAGGCCCGCGCCATCGAGAATGAATGTTATGTCGTGATCGCCGGCAGTGTCGGAAACCTCCCCAAGGTCGTCAATATGGACATTCAGTACGCCCAGTCCGCCGTGTTTTCCCCCAGCGACTTTGCATTCCCCAACAAGGCGATTGTGGCCGAGGCGACGACGAATACCGAGACAACCCTCATCGCGGACGTTGATCTGCATGATCTCACCGATCTTCACAGCTACGGCAGCGTTCGGAACCTCAAGCAGCGTCGCACCGACCTCTACCGATTGGACTGGAAACCGGAGTGATTTTGCCCCCGGGTTTGGTTTGGGGTGAAAATTGTCTGAAATGCCCGTTTCATGGCCCTATTTCCTTGTGAAATTTTTCACAATCCCCCCTTGCTCCGCTCTTTTCGAGACGTAACCTCTAGGGAACCGACCCAAACCAGAGGAAAGACCATGCCGGAGACGATCGAGCAACATGCCGCCTACGATTCTAAAATCGAGGGGAACATCATCTTCACCAAGACCGATGCGGCGATCAACTGGATGCGCAAAAACTCGCTCTGGCCCATGCCGATGGGACTGGCCTGTTGTGCGATCGAACTGATGGCCTCGGGAGCCTCCCGCTTCGATATCGCCCGCTTCGGAGCCGAAGTGATGCGCTTCTCCCCCCGCCAGAGCGACGTGATGATCGTCGCCGGCACCGTGACCTACAAGATGGCCCTCGCGGTAAAACGAATCTGGGATCAGATGCCCGAGCCGAAGTGGTGCATCGCCATGGGCGCGTGCGCCTCCTCCGGCGGGATGTATCGCAGCTACGCGGTCCTCCAGGGCATCGATAATCTCATCCCGGTCGATGTTTATATTTCCGGCTGTCCTCCCCGCCCCGAGGCCGTGCTTGAGGGCCTCATGCGGCTTCAGGACAAAATTTCGAAGGAAGGTTCCTCTGTGGCCCATTTCAAAACGGAAAAGGCAGTCTAATCCCCTCCCGCCTCACTCCCATGACCTCCATTCTCTCCATTCTCAAGGACCGTTTCAGCGGAGCCATTCTCGACACCGTGGAATTTCGCGGAGAACAAACCGTGATCGTCGAAAAAGCGAAGGCGAAGGAGGTCATCAAATACTGCCGCGACGAACTGGGTTTTGACTACCTCATCGATGTCAGCAGCCTTGATCATCTCGGAGAGGAGCCCCGCTGGGAGCTGGTCTACGAGCTCTACGCCCTTGGTAACGGAGCCCACCACCATCTCCGCATCAAATACAAGATGGCCGAGGATGACAAGGCCGATTCCGTCTCCGACCTCTGGCCCACCGCCGGCTGGCACGAGCGCGAAATCTACGACATGATGGGGATCGAGTTCAACGGACTCGCCGATCACCGCCGCATCCTGATGTGGGAGGGATATCCTTATTTCCCGCTGCGCAAAGACTTCCCGCTCGCCGGGCGTCCCAGCGAGATGCCCGATGTGGCCTTTACCGATCGTGCCCCCCTCGCCGGCGGCCCGTTCGTCACGTCGCCGACTTCGGCCAGCACCGTCCATCGCGAACCTCGCTCCCGCGAAATGGATTGATTCCGATCCTTCCCGGACGGAACAATCAGATGATGGACTGGCTTCATCAACAGTGGGAGTGGCTGAGTCACCGGGAGGATCTCTTTGTCTGGATAGGAGGCATTTCCCTGGCAACCATCATCGTCAGCGCCTTCGCCGTTCCCATGCTGATTCGTCGTCTGCCCCACGATTACTTTCTGGAAAACAGTGAGGCGGCCGAATGGATGCGACACCGGCACCCGATGCTGCGGATCTCGTTTCTAATTCTGAAAAACCTCCTTGGGGGCGTGCTTGTATTGGGAGGCCTCATTATGTTCCTAACCCCGGGACAGGGGATTTTGACTCTGGTCGTCGGGATTCTCCTCCTGAATTTTCCCGGAAAACGGCGTTTTGAAGTCTGGTTGATCCGGCGAAAGCCTCTTCACCGCGCGGTCGACTGGATCCGGCGGAGAGCAGAGAAGCGACCGCTGGAGTTGCCGGAGGAGTGAGGGTGGAGGGAGTGGGGTAAAAGGTGGCCACGACGTGTTTTTCCCGTTCGGTCGTTGCGGTGAGCTCCCGCGAACGTTATAAACCTGACGCCCATGCCACGTGTCCCGCACCGCCAAGTCGCCATCGAAGGATTCCACCACCAATCTGGGCGTTTGGCGGGATGTGGGCATAACTCGCGACCCCATTCCGAGCTCTGTTCGCCATATTGCTCTAATCCTCTAAATTGACCCGATTTTATGCTCTCGAAACAACAACTTGGGAATCTCCTCTGGGGAATGGCCGATACGGGCCTGCGCGGCAAGGTGGAAGACTACAAGGCTTACATTCTCTCCCTCTTGTTCTTCAAACGGCTTTCGGACAACTACGAATGGGAGACGGGAAACCGTGTTCGTGAGTTCGCTGACACCTATGGCTCCGAGCCGAGCGACAAGCAGATGGAGCGCATGCGTGCCGAGGGTCACGACTTCATCATCCCGCCAGGGTGCTTTTGGAGCGATGTTCGCAACGCGGAAACGAGTGAGAAGAACGAGCGACTGAACGATGCGGTGAATGCCATCGCCGAGGCAAATCAGCCACTGAAAGGCATTATCAATTCCGTTCGCTGGAACGAACCTGCGCCTGATGGCTCTGGAAACAAGCGCATTGAGCCGGAAGTGCTCGTTGCGGCAATGAACGTGCTCGATCACATCCCGCTGGACAATTCAAACGTTTCCCCCGATGTGCTCGGCGACGCCTACGAATATTTAATCAAACGGTTCGCCGATGAAAACAAGGGCGGCACGACGGCGGGGCAGTTCTACACGCCCCCCGAGGTTCGCGAGATCATCATCCGAATGATTCAGCCGCAGCCTGGACAAAGCCTTTACGATCCCACGACCGGCTCGGCGGGATTCCTCATCGACGGAGCGAAATACACGGCGGAAATTGCAGGATTCCCGAACATCCGGCTTTTCGGCCAGGAGAGTGTTTGGAACACTTGGGCGATTTCGAACATCAACATGCACCTGCACGGCCTCGCCTCGATGGCGCAGGTGAAGCAGGGCAACACGATCAAAGATCCAAAGTTCCTAAGCGACGACACCGCCACTGTCCGGCAGTTCGACCGCGTCACGGCGAATTTCCCGTTCTCTGAGGAAAACTGGTGGCTCAACGGCAAGCCGAAGCTGGACGGCAAAGGGCGGGCCGTGCTGAAAAAGAACGGCTCTGCTCAGCTCGAATTTCCCGACAAGGGGGAGTTTGTGGACCCCTTCGGTCGACTCATCTACGGGATTCCGCCTTTTTCGAATGGAGACTTCGTTTTCCTCCAGCACATCGTGGCATCGATGGGTGAGAAAGGTCGGGCCGGGGTTGTCTGTCCACAAGGCGTTCTCTTTCGCGGGCAACCGGCAAAGACCGAGGAGGAAGACGGCCAGAATCGCAAACCGGACGACGAATACCTCATCCGCCGCGGTTTTCTCGAGGGGCCGCTCGATAAGAATGGCAATCCCATTGGCGAGCGCGGCTGTTTGCTGGAGGCAGTCGTTGTCCTGCCCAATAACCTCTTTTACGGGACGACCATTCCCGGCACCATCCTCTTTTTCAATCGCGATAAACCCGCCGACCGCACAAACAAGGTTCTGATGGTCTATGCCGCTCGCGAAGGTTGGTATCGCGAAACCCCGGACCAGAATATTCTCCTCCCGCACGACTTGCTTCGCATTCTCATTCAGCTCCTCGCGTGGGGCCACATCGAGGAAGCGCGTCGAATCCTGCCCGGGCATAAGCAACGGCTCTACGGCGAGATTCAGGACCGACTCGATTTTGAGCAGACCGAGATCCGTCTTCGTGTCCGCGAGGAAGTCACTGAGCGCATTACTGTGAAGTCGAAGCTTGCTGAGGAAGACGGAACGAAACTCAAAAAGACCGAGCGGGACAAGCTTGAAAAGCGGCTCGCTCGGCTTGATGACATCATCGCGAAAATGGAGACTCAGGTTCGCAATGCCGCCGAGCGGGCGCAGAAAGAGCGCGAGGCTGTCGATTCGGTGGAAGCCGAGCTGCTCGCTATGTTCGTCGACCCCGAGCAGCGCAAACGCTACTTCGCCATCGTCGACTTGGAGGAAATTGCGGAGAACGATTTCAATCTCAATATCCCGCGCTACGTGGACACGTTCGAGCCGGAGGACGAGATTGATTTGAAAGAAGCAGCGAAGGCGGTGCAGTCAGCGCTATCGGTAGAAGCCGATGCGAAACGTAAGCTAGACCAACTGCTCGAATCCCTGACCCTGAGGTAGCTGGCGATGCGGAAGAAACACGCCACAGCACCCGATTGGCCGTTGCGCTTCGTCGCGGACGCCGACGTGGCTGCAATCAATCCCGGCTACGACACGAAGAAAGGACAAAGCTACCCCTTCGTTTCGATGGATGACGTGCGGGATGAATGCCGGGGCATTGCGTCATTTGGCACGCGCCCGCTTGATTCGAGCGGCTACACCGTATTCAGGAACGGCGACACCATCTTCGCCAAAATCACGCCATGCACAGAGAACGGAAAAATTGCCCTCGTCCCGGAGCTTCCAGGTGAAATCGGACTTGGCTCGACTGAATTCATCGTGCTCAGCCCGGGCGCTTTGATTCTGCCGGAGTTTCTCTATTTCCAACTCATCCGCGGCGACGTGCGCGCTTTGTGCGCGTCGCTGATGGAGGGGAGCACGGGCCGCCAGCGCGTGCCGACTTCCATCTTCCGCAAGCGAGTCCGCATTCCGGTTCCAAAGAGTTTGGATGAACAGCGTGCGGTCGCGACGGCGTTGGCAATGTTTGATTCGAGCATTACCGCGACGCAGGCGGCGATAGCGGCTGTAGAGCGGCTGCAACAGGGCTTGATGCGGGAACTGCTCGCGGGGCAAATCCGCGCCGACGGCACGGCTCGGTCTGCCAAAGACTTCTGGGCGCACGACCGCCTCGGCAATGTGCCGCACGGCTGGCAGGTTGCTCGATTGCGTGACATCTTTCGTTTGAAAAACGGCAAGTCAAACATCACCGCCAATCTCCGCGCGACGCGCGAAAGTGCCTTTTGTCATCCAGTTTATGGCGGCAACGGGATGACCGGATGGAGCGACCGATTTTTTCTCAGCGAGCCGACGGTCGTTATTGGTCGCGTGGGCGAATACTGCGGTGCCATCCATGCGACCCCACCGGAATCCTGGGTGACTGACAACGCGCTCTACGTCGAAGAACGGCTCGCGCCCTTGGACATTCGCTACTTGTTTCACCTGCTCACAAGCCTGCGGCTGAATCGTTGGAAGGCGACAACAGGCCAACCGAAAATCACGCAAAGCGAAACCCTCAACATCCGCGTCGCCTTTCCCGAAGACGAAGACGAGCAACGCGCCATCGCCGACCGGCTCGCCGCTTTCCACGACCTCATCCAAACGAAGGATGCGAAAATCACCGCCTTGCAACGCCTGAAGAAATCGCTGATGCAGAACCTCCTAACGGGCCGAAAGCGGCTCTCGCCGGAACTGATTGCCGCGCTGAATGCGGACCCCGTTGATGAAAAGAGCGGCGGCGCGTAACCGCACCGCCGCCCCGAGCGGGCTATTTGCCCTTGCCTCCGCGAAGGAGGTCGTTGAGGGAGGCTTGACCGGTTTGTTTCAGGTAGGTTCCGAGGTGCATATCGCTACGCACATTGAAATCCCGGCCATACTGTCGCTCAATCGTGCCCATATGGGTGTCGTCACGCTTGTCGCGAAGCTGGCCGTCCTGATTACGAGACCGGTTGCCCTTCATACCGTCAGCATCTTTTGCCATAGGATTGGGTTCCTTTCTTTCGTTCAGGGTTCTCCCCTCCAAGCTCAGGGCTTGACTCGCACCCGGACCGCCAGGATAATGCCCGCAGTCTTCCAGACCGAAGGCCAACCCTAAGGGGCGGAGTGATCCGTGCCGGGGAATGGCCGGAATAAGCCGTCTCCGTTGCAGCGGAGGCGGCTTTTTTGTGTCGCTGTATGACAGTTTTCACGGATGAAGTGTTGCCGAGGTTAACAGGCCAGTCAAAATCTTTTTAACCCCAAGGGTAAAAAAGAATTGCGGTCTAGACCAATTTCCTGTAAAACTCGGGGATCCCGCCGGTACATGCTCATCCATTTCCGATCCACCAAACTGGAGAAGACCTTCTCAACGGAAAAGGAACTGATACGCACCTACGGGGTGGAGCAGGGGCGATTGCTGATGCGGCGCATCTCGGAAATACGAGCTGTTAGCTGCCTGAGCGATCTGCGCCAGTTGCCACAATTGCGAGCTCACGAACTGACGGGTGACCGCAAAGGACAAATTTCGATCACCGTGCGCCATCCCTACCGACTCATCCTCCTCACCGCGAATACTCCCGTGCCCAAGCTGCCGGATGGCGGACTGGACTGGGCGGCGGTGACGGAAGTCACGGTCGTCGAAGTCATCGACTACCACTGAACTCAACCGATCCCAATGACCACAGCATTCAAACCTGATTACGCCTCCCCGCCAGGTGACACTTTGGCGGAAACGATCGAATTCCTCGGCATGACGCAGACGGAACTCGCCCGACGCATGAGCCGCCCGCTCAAGACGATCAACGAAATCATTCAAGGCAAAGCCGCCATCACGGCGGACACCGCTCTGGAACTGGAGCGTGTGCTGGGAACCCCTGCGCATGTGTGGATGAATTTGGAAACTTACTACCGTGAGCATTTGGCTCGCCTGCGGGCTACTGAGAAGATGGAAGTGGATGAGGACTGGCTCGGATGCCTTCCCGTGAAGGATATGCAATCTCGTGGATGGGTGCCCCAGACAAAAGACCCGCGCAAGATCATGGAGGACATGCTCGTCTTCTTCGGTTGTGCGACCGCTGGCGGGTGGATCGAGGCGTGGAAGGTGCCCGTGGCGGCCTACCGCAAGTCGCCCAAGCTTCAAAGCAAGCCGGAGGCGCTGGCCGCATGGCTGCGCAAGGCGGAACTGGAAGGCCGGAAGCAATTTTGCAATCCTTACAATGAAGGCGCGTTCACCAAGGCGCTGGAGCGCCTGAGGAAGGTAACTACTCGGCCAGTTGGCGAATGGTCATCCACGATCCGTGAGGAGTGCAATGCCTGCGGGGTGGCCTACGTCATCTTACCGGAGCTGCCAGGCACCCATGCGAGCGGCGCTGCGCGCCAGATCAACGAGGATTGTTTTCTCATTGTCCAGACTGGGCGCTACAAAGACGACGGCCATTTTTGGTTCACCTTTTTCCATGAAGCCCGGCATGTACTGCAAGGAAAGCTGAAACGGGAATGGTTGGTGGAGTATGAAGGCAAGGAAGACGCGCTGGAAGCGGATGCCAACCTGTTCGCCAGAGAGTTTCTAATTCCAACGGAACAGATCCATGCCATGCGAGACAAACACGCCGGTAAGATGCCAAAGGCGGCTGGCAAGGAACTCGCAAGCAAGTTGGGGATTGCAGAAGGAATCGTCGCCGGACGTTTCCATTTCGATCGGATCTGGCACCCTTCCTTTGGTAATGATCTAAAGCGGCGTTACAAGATCGACGAACTCGGAGCCGCGGATGCCATTACAGCACCTTGATCTAAAGTATTCCACCATTCCAAACGATGAGCAAGATCTCCGAAAAACAAGGTGTCGAGGTGCCCATTTATGAATGGCTGGGTGCAATGGGGTGGAAGCCTCGTACCAATGAGCAACTCAAAGCTTACGCCCGCCCGTTTTCTAATCCGCTCATCGAGGGAATACTCATCGAACGCGTGGCGCACATCAATGGTGTGAGCCTCGATGCGGCGAAACGGGCGGTGGACATTCTCAAGCGTGCTCTAGACCGCCCGATCCCGATGGAGGCGAACGAGCAGTTTCTCGACCTGCTCTGCGAAGGGGTGACGCTCACCATCGACGGTCACGACCGCACCGTGAAACTCGTGGACTTCGAGAACGTGTGGGAGAACGACTTTAGCGTGACCCGGCAGTATTGGGTGCAGGGCAGCGACCTCGTGAAGCCCGACCTCGTGTGTCTGGTCAACGGGATCCCGCTGGTGGCGTTTGAGGCCAAGCAGCGCGCGCAGCAAAACTCTGACTGGATGAAGGGCGTGCGCGACCTCTCTCTCTACGAGACGAAGGTGCCTCGGCTATGGGCGGCGAATCTTTTCTCCGTGGCCTGCAATGGACGTATGGCCCGCTACGGGGTCCCCGGTGCCAGCAGCCAGCAATTCGCGGAATGGCGAGACCTCTCGGTGCATTCCGCACCCGGGAATCCCCTTCTCTCACCGGCCCCGGACTTCTGCACGGTGGCGCCGGACAATGATGGTCGGATGAGCGTGCAGATTCCCGACTGGCAGCGAATGAAGCAAACCATCGTCGGCCTCCTCCAGCCGAGCCGCGTCCTCGACCTCCTGCGACACGGCGTCGTCTTCGAACGCACACAGGACAAAGGCACGGTGAAAAAGATCGCCCGCTACCAACAGCAGCGCGCAGCGGAGAAAATCACCGAACGCGTCGAGGAAGCTCTTGAAAAAAAGGATGAGCGTTTCGGCCAAGGGGTCATCTGGCACACGCAGGGTTCGGGAAAATCGCTGACAATGGTTTTCACCGCGTACAAGCTGCGCGGCCATCCTACGCTTGGAGATCCCACGGTTTATATCATCGTGGACCGAAAGGACCTCCGAACGCAGCTGGGCGATACGTTCGAGCTCTGTATGTTTCCTAACACGGTCCGCCCAGTGAGCATCGCCGAGTTGCGAGAGAAGGTGAAGTCCCGTCCCTCTGAAGTAATCGTCACGACGATCCAAAAGTTCCGCGATCTACAACGCGACCCAGACTTCAAGCCGGATGACCGCGAAAACGTCATCATCCTGATCGATGAGGCGCACCGCACCCAATATGGCAGTCTTCACAGTGAACTGCAGGCTGCGTTCGAGAATGGGAAGTTCTTTGCCTTCACCGGGACACCCATTCCGAAAACGCACCGAACTTTCGGGCAAGTGACGGACGACAAGCTTGAAGCCTATCTCGACCGCTACAGCATTCAGGATGCGATCGACGACAAGGCAACGGTCGCCGTGCGCTACACCTACGGGCCGCAAGAAATGTGGTTGGACAAGGAGCAACTCAAAAAGGGTTGGGAGGAAATCACTGAGGACCTCGACGAGGAGCAGAAACAGGCGGTGCAGAAGCGGGTCCAGCCGTGGAAGGAGTTTCTGAAGGAGGACACACGGGTCAAACGACTCGCGCAGGACATCGCCGAGGATTTCCGTGCAAACGTCGAGCCACTCGGCTTTAAGGCGCAGGTTGTCGCCGTGGACAAGGAGGCGTGCCATTTTTACTACCAAGCTCTGCTCACGTATTTCCGACCCGAGGAATTGGCGGTGGTCATCTCCGAGACGACAAAGGCATCCGGTGAGGAGACCTACAACAAGCTCAAGGACTACAACCTTGGAGAAAGCGACGTGAAGGAAGTAATCCGGCGTTTCAAACGGCGAATCACCGACGCGGAGATACGTGGTGGGAACGAGCTGAAGATCATCATCGTCTGCAACATGCTGCTGACCGGTTTCGATGCGCCGATTGAGCAGACGATGTATCTCGACAGCCCGTTGCGCGACCACAACCTGCTCCAGGCTATCGCACGCACCAATCGCACCTACGAGGACCGGGCGACGGGGACTGAGAAGAAGTTTGGCCGCGTGGTGGATTACGTCGGAGTCTTCAAGAACTACCGCGAAGCGCTGAACTACGAGCCAGAAGACATCCCGGATTTCCAGACCGTGGACGCGCTGGCTGACACGTTCCCGGCCTTGATTGATACGGCGATGAAGCCGTTCGAGGGAATCACGCTGGAAGACAGCTACGAGTGCTCGACGGAAATTGTCCGACGACTGGGCGAGATTGACCAACTGCAGTTCGAGAAAGACTTTCGCGAAGCCGTACAGACCTACGAGGCTTTGTCGCCGCATCCACTCTTAGTAAGACCTGACATCGCCGACGAGTACGAATGGCTTCTCACGATTTACCGGATTTATCTCACCGAGTTCAAAAGGAAGGATTTTGATGCCGAGTTTTTCGCCGCCAAAACGAGGAAGCTCATACGCGAGAGTGCCCGGCTACAACACTTTGCGGGGCACCTTCCAGAAATCGCCATTGATGCCCGCTACTTGGAAAACCTTCGATTCTCCCGACTGTCCGATGCGGACAAGTTGGAAAAGATTCTCCGCGACATCGAGACGGTGATTCGCGACCGCGAAGCGGAAAACCCGGCCTATATCGAACTGGACGAGAAGCTGGAGGCACTGAAGGAAAAGAAAAATCAGGAAGCTGTCGACCTCTCGGCGTTGCTTCTTGATACCGAGGCGCTATACAAGGAACTCGATGAAGTGGCGAACGAGCCGACCCGCATGGGCTTCGCCGATCGCGGACGCTACGATCTGTTTCTCGATCTAAAGCACGGAACGTCTGACCGCTTCGATGAGGATAAAGCCCGACGTTTTGTCGAAACTCTTGTGCGTGGGCTGCAACAGATTCGGTTCCGCGCTGGTTGGAATGAAAGTGACTTGGACGTGAACACGATCCGCACCGACCTCAAGGTGCTCGGCGATGGCGACGACTATGAATCGCTCGGCATCAGTAACGATGAAAACCTCGTGGAAAAACTCGTGAACCGCCTCGTGCAGCATTATGCAGTCGGGTGAAGTCACCATCGAACGGCGCGCCGTGAAGAACGCCCGGCTCCGAGTACGTGAAAACGGCGCAGTGAATCTCATCGTGCCCGAGCGTTTCACAGACGCTCAGGTGGATGGAATTCTTACGCGTAAGGCGGAGTGGATCGCGGACAAGCAGCGCTATTTTGCGAAGCGGGTGCCGGTGGATCATCGGCTTCGCCCGAACGAAGTAAGGCTTCTCGGAGATGTGTTCACTTTCGTCATTACGCCGAAGCTTCGCTACCGCACGGAGCTGGATCATCGCGACAGATTAATCCTAACTGGGGTTGATCTTGCCAAAACGGAGGTGAGGGCAACTTGGGCTCGCCGATTTGCGAAGGCTTACATCGGTACTCGTGTTGTCGAATTGGCACACGCTAATCGCTTCAAATACAATCGACTTTACGTCCGCGCTCCATGGAAACGCTGGGGAAGTTGCAGCACCAAGCGGAACATTTCCTTTAACTGGAAGCTGATTGAGGCACCAGCTTCCGTGATTGATTACGTAATCCTCCACGAATTGCTGCACACAAAACTGATGACTCACGACCAACGATTTTGGGCTCACCTTCGTGCCATCTGCCCGGATGCCCCGAAGTCGCAGGAGTGGTTGGAGAAGAACCGTCCGGCCTAGTGACGCTGCGCAGCCTCGCGAATCGATTCAACGACCCTAAAGGTCAATCTCACATCGTGATTATCGACTAAATCCTCTGCGAAGGCACTCGTGCCAAGATCAAGGTGAGTTAAAGCACATCCTGAACAGACACACCTGTCCGGATGAACAACGATATAAGTCACCCGGTCCCTACTTTGTGACCCTTACTCGCTGAACTCAGCCAGGGGTACTCGACCGAAGGTGGGATTATCGGCTTCGCCGATCTCTCCGCTCGCCAGGGCTCGCTTCGAGTCGAACTGTCCACGGCGGTTACCGCTTCGAACCCGAGTCCCCGGACAAGTCCAATGGCGGAGGGAGTGGGATTGACTTTGGCTTCGCCTCCGTCTCTCTCCGCTCGCCAAGGCTCGCTTCGAGTCGAACGGCGTTCAAACCCTTCCTCTGCATATCTGCTTTCCAGGGGACCGGCTTCGCTCGGTCCCCTGGAAAGCAGATGGCGGAGGGAGTGGGATTCGAACCCACGGTAGATTGCTCTACACTCGATTTCGAATCGAGCGCCTTAAACCGGGCTCAGCCATCCCTCCAAAGTTGGTCCGCAGAGAATGCGGAAATCTGGAAACGCGCGAACTGCCGAGTCCGGTTAGCAAATCGCGCGGGCGTGTAGTTTCCCCGCTTAGGCGCTTTTTTCAAGGGCGAAATCCACCCCCGGTCAATCCTCCACCACGGCATCCCGCCCGTAAAACTTCACGAGACGTTTGATCTTGGGTCTTTCCTTCGATTCCCGCCAGGCATTCGTGTCGCGCAGACTGTAGACACAGCCACAATATTCCTGCTGGTAGAATTCCTCCCGCTTCGAGATCTCGATCATCCGCTGGGCGCCACCCTCTTTTCGCCAGTTAAAGGTCCAGTAGGTCATTCCGGGATACCGGGCCGCCGCCCGCTCCCCGCACCCGTTGATCTGATCCATATTCTTCCAGCGCGAGATTCCGAGGGTGCTGGAGATCAGATCAAATCCATGCTCCGCCGCATAGTCCGCCGTCACCTCAAAGCGCATGTCGAAGCAGGCGGTGCAACGAACTCCGCGCTCCGGCTCCCATTCCATCCCCTTGGTGCGGTCGAACCAGTCTTTGACGTTGTAATCCCAGTCTACAAAAGCCATCCCCAGCTTTTCGGCGTAGCGGATGTTCTCCTCCTTCCGGATCTCGTACTCGTCCCTGGGATGAATGTTAGGATTGTAGAAAAAGATGGTGGTCTCGATCTTCGAAGCGGCGAGGGCGTCCATGACCTCGGCGGCGCAGGGAGCACAGCAGGAGTGCATGAGAATTCGCTTTGAATCGTTCGGAGTCTCGAGTTCAGGGCGCTCGTAGTTGTCGGCGGAATACCTCGACGAGTCATTCTCTGCCTTGTTTGTCCCGTCCTGTGATCGCCTGCCCATGATGGATGCCTGATTCAATCAATTCCTCGGATAAAGTAGGAACGCCTCGCGCCGTTTCAAGAACTCATTGAGGCCGGGCTGCCAGGCCTCACGGATCTCTTCGAGGGTGGCCCCGCGGAGAATCAGGTCCAGGGTTTCGGGGTCGCGGAGGAGGATATTGCCTTTCTCCTCCAGGTTGAAGGTGCCCTCATACTGCGAGTGAACATTCCTCATGATGGCGATCCCGAGATCGAGGGGCCTCAGCCGGTCGCGATCCGTGATAAAAAAACGCACGCCAGCACAGTCTTCACCTTCGCTGACGCTGGCGTCGGGAGTAAAGCGGGTCGGGAGAAAGTCGATTCCGGGAATTCCCTCCTCATTCAGAAGCTGGGCGAGGCGCCCGTCGTGCACCCAGGGGGCTCCGACATGCTCGAAGGGCGTGGCCGTTCCGCGCCCGACTGAAAGGTTCGTGAATTCGACCAGCCCGACTCCGGGGTAGAGCATCGCCTGGGTGAGGCTGCGCATGTTGGGAGAGGGATTGACCCAGGGGAGACCCGTCTCGTCAAACCGCATCGAGGGAACCCAGCCCTCCACCGGAATCACCGTCAAATCCGCTCCCACCTTTCGCTCCTGGTTAAACATCCGCGCGAGTTCCCCGGCCGTCATGCCGTGCTGCACCGGGATCTCATGAAAGGCGACAAAATCGTTCCCCTCCCCTTTCCGGATCGGCCCGTCAACGACGATGCCTCCAATCGGATTGACGCGGTCGAGGACGACAAATTTGATCCCCGCCTCTTTCGCCGCCTTGAGCGCCAGCCCCATCGTCGAGACATAAGTGTAAAAGCGACAACCGATGTCCTGGATATCAAAGACAAGCGCATCGAGCCCCTTTAACTGCTCGCTCGTTGGTTTGCGCCCTTCGGATTTGTAGAGGCTGTAGACAGGCAGCCCGGTTGCGGAGTCAATCTCATCGTCGATGGAATCCGCATCGATCACCCCCCGGATCCCGTGCTCGGGGGAAAAGAGTGCCTTCAGCTCGACGTTCGCCGCGTTGGCAAGCAGATCGATGGTCGAACGCCGTTGACGATTCACTCCGGTCTGATTGGTGATCAGTCCGATCTTCATTCCCGCGAGCGGTTTGAACCCGTCCCGCTCGAGCACGTCGATGCCGTTGAGAACACCCGCGGGATCGCCGGCAGCTCCTGATTCACGGGCAAAGGTGTCATCCCCAAGCCCGGTGACATTGACCGTAAGAGGGATTGGCTTCGTGTATCCGACCGCCTCGGCCGCGAGGGTTCCCACCTTCGTCCTCAGCGGCTTGATGATCCCCGCTTCACTGGGATGATTCCGGTTGGCGAGGAGAATGACAAAACTCTCCGAAGCCGGGTCCACCCAGATTGAGGTGCCGGTCCAACCGGTGTGACCGTAGCCACTCTTCGGAAACTTCTCGCCCCGCTGGCTGGCAAAGGAGGATCCGATGTCCCAGCCGAGTCCACGCTCCACCCCCAGAGATTCCGGAAGCTGATTGGTGGTGGCGAGTTTGACTGATTCCGCTTTCAAGGCGGCAGTCCCCCCGAGGGTGCCCTGGTTGAGAAAGAACCTGACAAAGGTCGCCACATCCTTTGCGGAGGAAAACAAGCCGGCGTGTCCCGCGACTCCCTCCATACGGCGGGCCGTGGGGTCATGAACCTCGCCACGCAAGAGCCCGTACCCTTCCACCATCATCGTCGGGGCAATCCGTCCGCGGTTCGACTCATCAGGGAGGAATCGGGTCTCCGTCATGCCGAGCGGAGTATAAAACTGATCCTGAACATACTGGTCGAGGCCCTGCCCCGAGACCCGACGAACGATCTCTCCGAGAAGAATGAAGTTCACATCACTGTAGCGAAACCGGGTTCCGGGCCGCTCAATAAGGCCGACCGTCGCGGCGCGGCGCACCCCTTCGGAGTAACCCCGGAAATCCGCCTCGGAGAGAAATATTCCCGGAGGCAGGCCACTTTGATGGGTAATGAGATGACGAATCGTGATCAGTTTTCGATCAGCGGCCGTGACGAGAGGATCCTCCACCTCGGGCCGAACTCCTCCGGAGAGGAACTCCGGAAGGTGTTTTGAGACCGGATCATCGAGTGAAATCCGCCCCTCCTCAATCAGGTGTAAAATGGCCGGAGTCGTGGCCATGACCTTGGTCAGGCTTGCCACATCAAAAAGGGTGTCGGTCGTCATGACCTCGGAACCGGGCGAGACCAGCCGATTGCCATAAGCCTTGAGGTAGACTTCCCCGGCAGACTCGAACCACAGCACGGCCCCCGGGATTTCCGCCTTTTTAATCGCCTCGCCTATCGCTGCGTCGATCTCGGTCAGTTTATCCTTTCGCATGATCTCTTTTCCCGCCAGCGAAAGCGTGCCCGCCGCCGCCACCAGAACGGCGACAAAAGAAGGCAGGCAGCGCCGGGATAGACTGGGAGGATTCAACAGGGGGCGGGTGAAAACGTGGCGAGGGGCGATCAAGAGGGTCCGATCAAGAGTCAGACAGGGATGACTTTGCCCTATTTCCGCTCAGGAATCAATCCCCGCGCCTCCCGCAATTGGTCCCGCTTCCGTTTGACCGTCAAGCATCGCCGAAATACATTCGCGCTGCATGCTCCTCGTCATCGACAACTACGATTCGTTCACCTACAACCTCGTCCAGTATTTCGGAGAGTTGGGGGCCACGATGGAAGTGCATCGGAACGACTGCATCACGCTCGATGAGATTCGCGAGAAGGCGCCCGAGCGGATTTGTATCTCTCCCGGACCCTGCACCCCGTCCGAGGCCGGAATCAGCGGAGATGTCATCCGGACCTTCGGAGCCACGATTCCGCTCTTCGGCGTCTGCCTCGGGCACCAATGCATCGGCGAAGTGTTCGGCGGCGATGTCGTCCGGGCCGACCGGCTCATGCACGGGAAGACCTCTCCGGTGATTCACAACGGGGAATACCTTTTCAAAGGGATCGAGTCCCCCTTCGAGGCGACCCGCTATCACTCCCTGATCGTGAAACGCGACACCCTGCCTGACTGTCTCGAGATCACGGCGGAGACGGCTGAGGGCGAGATCATGGGACTGCGTCACCGGGAACTGCCCATCTACGGCGTTCAGTTTCACCCGGAGTCGATTCTCACGACTTCGGGGAAAACGATTCTGAAGAATTTTCTGGAGCTGTAGGGAGGCTCACTTCGCCGGGTTGCGATACCAGGCAACATTTCCGCTCGCGCGCCCCGCATTGAGCAGGTCGAGGTCGCCGTCGCCGTCCATGTCGAGGGCACGGAGGTCGTAGGACTCCTGATTTTCGTCGAGAACTTCCTTAGTGAACTTCCCTTTCCCGTCATTCCAGTAGATTGCGAGGACCTTGCTCTCATACCCGCAGGACGCTCCGTCGAGATCGCCATCTCCATCGAGATCGGAAAAAACGAGGCTGTGGGGAGACTTCAGATCGGGGTCGATCTCGTGGATCTTCCAGTCCGGCGCCTCGAGCCAGAGGATGCCGGCACTATGGCCCCGCGAGGCGAGGAAATCGACTTTGCCATCACCGTTCACATCACCGGGAAGAATATTCGTCGCGGCGAGTTGATTTTCGGCGAGGACCGTCTTCTTCCACGACTTTTCGACTGCCCCGGCACCGGGATTTTGCCAATAGGCAAACCAGTCGCCGTCGGCAAAGGGCTTGCCCTTCGCTCCGACCGCGATTTCGCCCCAGCCGTCGCCGTCGATATCCCCGAAACCGAAGTAGTGGCTCCCGCCGCGTGCATCCTTGTCGGCAAAAACAAAGCGCTCCCACCGGTCCGCCTTTGCCGGTTGCTTCGGAACCCGGAACCAGGCAATGGAATCAGCGAGAACTCCGTCGGGTTCAAAGTTATTGATGATGATGTCCTCATTCCCGTCTTTATCGACATCGGCTTTGAGCAGGCAGTGGATGCCTTTGATGTCGTGATCAACGATCCTCGCCGCCCAGGCGCCGGAGCCGTCACCCGGATTCTCGAGCCAGAATGGCTTCCCCCAGGCCTCACTCCCGACCCAGTCGGTGTCGCCGTCTCCATCAACATCGAGGGTCTCGCTGTGGATACAGGTCGCGTTGAGCTTCGGGAATCGATGCAAAATCGTCTCTGTCCAGGCGGGTGCCGTAAAAAGGCTGACACGGCCCGCGTAGCTCGTGATGACATCCATCTTCCCGTCGCTGTTGTAATCGGCCGCGACGGCCGTGTTGTTGTGCCCCTTCTCCATCACGACCTGCTTTTCCCAATCCGCCGCCTCAAGCGCGTGTACCATCGAGAACAGAAAAGCAGGGTAGAGAATGGAAAGGTTTTTCATTTCAGGCTGGTTGAACGGGTGTTGATCCCTTTCAATAAGAGCACCTTCCGGAAGAAATGTCACCCCTGATGGGATCACGCAATCCAACCCCCGATACTCCCATGCAACTTCGTGTCCTGAGTGGCTTCACCTTCATGCTCCTCTCTCTATCCGTGGCCGAGGAGCCGGGAATGGCGCCAATCTGGAAGATTTCCGATGCCGACTCCACCGTCTTCCTCGCCGGATCGGTTCACCTCCTACGTGAACAGGACATGCCGGTGCCTCCGACTTTCGACCGTGTCTATGATGAAGCCGAGGAGCTGGTCTTCGAAATTGATATGGCGGTCATGAGCAATCCCGCCATGGGGGCTCAGATCCGCCGATTGGGATTACTCCCGGAAGGCCAGCATCTGAGTGAAAAATTGAGCCCGGCAACGATGGATCGTCTTCGCGACTATCTCGTGCTGTCCAAAATGGGACGTTCTGACTTCGACCGTTTCACACCCGGCATGGTTTACATGATGATGGGATCTCTCGAAGCAACCCGACATGGAGCAAGGCCGGAACTGGGATTGGAGACTCAATACTATCTGAAATGCGTCGAAGACGGAAAACCCAGCCGCGGTCTTGAGACCGTCGAGTATCAGATGTCCCGCTTCAGCAGCTTCGGCGACGAGGTCCTCGAGAAGCTGATCAATGAAGCGCTCGATGAGGTGGATGAAGGGGCCGAAGCCCTGAATTCACTCATTTCCGCCTGGCGTTCCGGCCGCGTCGCGGAACTGAACGAACTCATCGTAGAGCAAACTGATTCCGACCCGAAGATTCGCGAAGTGCTTCTCACCGAGCGCAACCGCAACTGGATTCCCGAAATCGAAAAACACCTCGCCTCCGACCGCGATGTGATGTTTCTCGTCGGAGCAGCCCATCTTGTGGGAGAAGACAGTGTCGTCGATCTGCTCGAAGAGAAGGGATACGAGGTCTTGCAGCTTGCAAATGCCGAGTGAACCCCGATTTTGACCGATGGCCGAAGAACCTGAACTCAAAGTCTACATCAAACCGGGCTGCCCCTGGTGCGTCGATGCAATTGCCTACCTGAAAAAGGATGGATTCTCTTTCAAGGAAATCGACGTCATTGCCGATCCCGCCATGTATCAGGAGATGCGTGAGCTTTCCGGTCAGAGCTGTGCGCCGACTCTGACGTACGGAGACCTCATGCTGGCCGATTTCGGGGTCGAAGAAATGCAGGCATTCTTCAACAAACACAATATCGCCCCATAAACGCAGGGCAGCGGGATCAGCGCATCCCCACCGAGACGCCGGCCTCTTCGTATTCTTTCAGGAATCCCTCGATCGACGCATCGCGCGGCACTCCGAGGTGGAGGGCCCGGAAATAATGTTTCTCGGCCTCCTTGGGATTCGGCTCGTCCTTTGTGGCGTGGAGGACGGCGAGGTTGAAATGAGCGTCGCCGTAGTCCGGATCAATTGAAACCGCGTTCGTAAAAGCGCGCTCGGCGCGACTCACCCACCCTTTGCGCGTCGAGATTACCCCGACACAGTTGTGTGCCTTCGCGTTCTGGGGATCATAGGTCAAACCGGTCTCAAGCTTCGAGAGGGCCTCGTCGATTTTGTCCTGAAGGAAATAGGTGCGCCCCAGGAGGTAGTTCGCCAATCCTGAGGTTGAGTCGATTGCGAGTGCCTTCTCGAGATAGTATTCCGCCTCGGAATAATTCTTCATCGAGATCTTGAGCACCCCGAGATTGCAGAGGCAGGGAACGTTCCGGGGGAGGTAGCGCAGGTAGTCGAGAAATCCGGCTTCCGCTTCGCTGAATCGTCCTTCTTTAAAATCGAGGCGCGCCGCCTTGTCGATCTGTGAAAGTTCGACGGTAAGTTTCTGATTCTGCACCACCCCGTCCGGGCCACCCGGTGCGGGCGCCGTACCTGCCGCCACCAGGGTCGCAGACATCACGGGAGCACCAGTCTCAGCTGCGGGCGTTTCAACCACCGGGTCCGCTTCAGCGACTGCTCCCGGCATGGAAACAGAAGCGGCTGATGCCTCGATGATCTCCGCAAACTGGGGCGCTTTGAAAAGTGACTTCTCCTCGTCGCTCAACTGGGATCCTCTGACCATGTCCTCAACGAGGCTCATCAACTCGTCCGATCTCGCCCCGACTTTATCCAACTGCTTGAGGAGCAATTCCTTCGCCTGCTTCATCTGGGCCTGACGGCGAAGCTGTTTCAAGACGATGGAACGGAGGAGTTCATTCTCCTGACGCTCGACTGGATTGGCACTCGCGAGAGCCTGTTTGTCTTCCGCCGTGAGACCGTCGGAGAGCAACTCAAGCTTCTCCTGCAGTTCTTCGATGCTCTGCTGGTGGCGTGCGTTCTCGGACAGCAACTGGTCGCGCTCCACTTTGATTCGGGTGATCTCGCTTTTGAGCAAGGCGATATCATCGTCTTTCTCTTTGTTCAGCTCCGAGAGGCTGGAGGCAAGCTGCTCGGCGCGGTCCAACTGTTCCGTGAGCTTGCGATTGCGATCCATCAGTTCCTTCAGGGCGGTTCCTCCATTTCCCTCGCCGCGCACGACTTCGGCCAGATTCTCCCTCTCATTCTCAAGCTCGGCGATGCGATCGCGCATCTTCCCCATTTCCGCCTCCCGGTCCTCCATTGCGGCCACGAGTTGTTCGTTGCGGTCCAGCGCCGTCTGCAACTGCTGGGTGGCATCGCGGAGGAGCACCTCCAACTGGGAAACTTTCTGCAGGGCCTCGGCTCCACCGGGTCCACCCTGGTAGGTGTTAATCTGACGCATCAACTCCTCGCGGCTTGCCTGGGCTTTGCCGAGCTCGGCGGCAATCTGCTGACGTTGCTGCTCCTGCTGCTGAAGATCCCGGCGCAGCTTCTGATTCTCGTCATTGAGCCAGCTGATCAGCGAATCCTTCCGCGAAAGGTCCTCGTGAAGAGAATTCGCAATCGCGCCCACCGACGGAGAAGAGTGTCGGGTTTCTACCCTTGGCATTCCCGGAACCGAACTCACCCGGGGGAGCGCCTGACTGGCCCCGTCGTTCCAGCTTGGAAGGGCAAATTCCCCTTCGCTTTCTTCAACCTCCATGTCCCTCGTCCGGGAAGAATAAGAATGGCCCTCTTCGGGAAGAGCGGGCCCTGAAGCCATTTCCGGCGCCGGCGACTGCGGAAGGGGTTGCGGCTGAGGTAAGAAGGCGGGGGACGGCGCTCCGGCGGGTGCCTGAGGAGCCCGCATGGACGACTTCAACTCATCCCGCTTTTCAGCAATGAGATGTCGGCGCTCCTTGACGATCTCCGGCTGGAAATCGGGAAACTGCTGCGCGAGGTGATCGTAGAGCGGTTTTGCCTCCGTGAGTTTGTTCAAGGCATCGAGGAACTTCCCCTGTGCCTCCAGTTCCTGCGCAGACTGCACCAGAAGAAACCCCCGATACCAAATATCAGAGGGATTCAGCCCCTCTTGAGCACGGGCCGAAAATACGGAAAAGACGAGAGAGCACGACACCACCATGAACGCGAGAACACTCGCGGACGGTCTCGCAAAAAGCCCGTTCGTAAATCTCATGTAACTGTCTTGTGTAACGTGGGTTTTGCGGGTTGCCCCGCCTGTGAACATGCTACGGAATCGAAATCCCGCCAAGCGGAAAAATCTCATTAATTCCTCTGATTTTTGAGATTATCCGTCCTGCCCAATGAGACCGAAAAGGTCATTTTCGTCACTCAGGGAACGGTTTTCTATCAGAAAAAGCTGTTTGATGCACTCTTTTTCCGCAGTAAAATCGAGATCGCAATGTCCAGCTTAGACAGTTCTGTCCTGATGCTGAATCGGCTTTGGCAGCCGGTGCACATTTGCGGCGTGAGGAGGGCGATCGGCCTGCTTTTTCTGGGCCATGCCCAGGTGGTGCATTCGGACGAGGAAAGCGGTTTTGCCTCCTATGACCTGGAATCCTGGATGAGGGTGTCTCGAGACCGCCCGGGCACCGAGGTCATTCATACCGTCTCCCACCAATTTCAGGCCCCCGCCATCATCGTGCTGAAGCGCTACGACCGTCTCCCGAAACAGGAGATTCGCTTTTCACGCCAGAGTATTTTCGAGCGGGACCGCTTCACCTGCCAGTATTGCGGAAAGTGTTTCGAGTCACGCGACCTGAATCTCGACCATGTCATCCCCCGGGACAAAGGAGGGCAAACGACCTGGGAAAACGTGGTTTGCTCGTGCATCACCTGCAACACAAGAAAGGCGAACAAACTCCCCGCCCAGGCAAGAATGTTTCCCTTGAGCGAACCCAAACAACCCCGCTGGAGACCCTTCTTCGACCCGCGCGCAACGATGCGGATCGCTCACGCCAGCTGGCAACCCTTTATCGGTTCTCTTCCGGGGGAAGTGATGATCTCAAGCTAGGGGTTTCCCGGCCTTTCCTGTCGGTATAAAGAACCCTGAAGACCAGCCAGATCAGCGGAGGCAGGCCGGCGCTCAATCCGATCGCAAGAACCGGGCTCTTCTCACCCGTTTCACCGATCCACGCAAAGACGAAGCCCATGGGCAGGCTCCCCGCGACCAGCGCGGGGAGAAACCGTCGCATTGGCATATGGGAAATCCCGGCAAGGCAGGCGATCACCTCCGGAAGGACCGGCATCCATCGGGAGAGAGCGACAATCCATCCGCCGAGTTCCCGGTTGAAAAGACGCTCTCCCTCGAGAATCCCCGCCTCTCCCGCAAGCCATCGAGCGGCCTTCCGTCCGAGTTTTGCCGAGAGCCCGTAGGCAAGGAGTCCCGATACAATCGAGCCGAGGGCGCCGATCAATCCACCTGCCACCCATCCATAAATCAGGCCCAAAGCGGACATCACGACGGTGCCCGGAACCGGAAGAAAAAGATCCACGACGAGCAATCCCACCCCCGCGAGCCACGCCCATCGACCGGCCGATTTCATCTCAGCCACGATTTTCTCGAACGAGAGAGCCTCCTCAAACGAGTCCCCCCAAATCAGAAAGGGCAGAATCACCGCCGCCGCGAGCAATAAAAAAATCAGGAGGAGGCGTTTCATCTCGGGGGTAATCGTGTTTACTAACGAAGCGGAATCTCTCCTGCACGTATTTTTTCATGAAACCCCGCCCCGAAGCCGTCGATCCCGCCCGCCTCCACGAACTGGCCCATGCGGTCATCACGGCGGCGAAGTTCCCCATGCTCGCCACGGTCGATCCCGGCGGTCATCCCCGGGTGCGTCCCGTCTCGCCAGTGCGGGTCGATGATGATTTTACCGTCTATGTCGCCAATCTCGCTTCTTACCACAAGACCGCAGAGATCGCCGCGAATCCTCTCGTCGAGCTCGCCTACCTCTCGCCTGATCACGATCAGATCCGCATTTCGGGACGTGCCGGGGTTGTCACCGAAGAGGATGTCATCCTCGCGATCTGGGAGAAAAATCCGCTTCTGCGCCAGTATCTCGGCACGCCCGACAATCCCCAGTTTGTTCTCTATCGCATCGTCCCCGCACAGGTCCGCTTCATGCGCGAATGGGCGCTCGACTATCATGAGGTCCCCCTCCATTAAACCCTGTTGACTCTGTGGTTCTACCCTGTTGACTGCCCGCGTCATGACCGATTCCAATTCCAATCTTCCGAAGGGTGTCGCCAAAGTCGGCCTCGCCACCGCCATCGCCATCGTTGTGGCGAACATGATAGGCACCGGGGTCTTCGGAAGTCTCGGTTTCCAGGTCGCAGGGATTCCCTCGGGATTCCCCATCATGCTGCTGTGGCTCATCGGAGGACTCGTTTCCTTTTGCGGTGCGGTGTGTTACGCCGAACTCGCTTCGATGTATCCGAAGTCGGGCGGGGAATATCATCTGCTGACGAAAGCCTGGAGCCCTTTCATCGGCTTCCTCGCCGGATGGCTTTCGGTCACGGTTGGCTTTGCCGCACCGGTCGCGGCGAATGCGGCCCTGCTCGGCGGTTACATGGGGGAGATCACGGGAAAAGCGCCGTATCTGTTTTCCATCCCAGTCGTGCTCATGGTCGCGCTGATCCACCTCGGCAAGCTGAGCAATATCGGGCTTTTCCAATCGGGTTTCACCTACGCGAAGGTCGCGCTCATCGTCGTCCTCGGACTGCTCGGTTTTACGATGGGAACAGCCCAGCCGATCTCCTTCCTCCCCGCGCCGGGCGATGCGGATCTCATCCTCTCGGGCGGTTTTGCGATCTCGCTGGTTTATGTGCTCTATGCCTACACCGGCTGGAATGCCGCCACCTACATGATGGACGAGGTCAAATCGCCGGAAAAAACGGTGCCACTCGCCCTTCTCATCGGAACACTCATCGTGACGGTCCTCTACGTTTTTATCAATGCCTCTTTCCTCTATTCGACGCCCATCGCGGAGATGGCCGGCAAACCCGAGGTCGGACTGGTCGCGGCGGAGAGCATCCTCGGGCCGAAGGGCGGGATGATCATGGGCATCCTCATCAGCTTCGGACTGATCTCGACGGTCAGCTCAATGACCTGGGCGGGACCGCGCGTGACGGCGGCGATCGGTCGTGACTACCGGCATTTCAGCATCCTCGGACGGAAAAATAAAAACGGCGTGCCTGCTCTCGCGGTCATCCTGCAGACGGTCATCGTCCTTGTGCTGGTCTACTCGGCGACGTTCAAACAACTCATCAACTACGTGCAGGCGCTCCTGACAATCTCCTCGCTCATGGTTGTGATCGGGATGTTCTACCTGCGTCTCCGCCGTCCCGACCTCGCGCGACCCTACAAGGCCTGGGGATTTCCGGTAACCCCGCTGATTTTTGCGGGCGTGAGTCTGTATGTCCTCTGGTTCCAGATTCAGGAAATGCCGCGCGAATTTCTCTTCGGTCTCGGTACGCTCGCGCTCGGAGTGGTGATTTATTTCACCCTCGCGAGGGAGCGAGTTCACCCGGAAGCACCGGAAAACTGAGATTTTCGCGAAAAAGCGACTCGATTTGGAGCTTGGAGAGAATAAATCGCTTGCAGGGGATAGTTAACTTTCCTTAAATAAAGGAACCGTCTCTCCAATCCGTTCCCTACAGTCGTTTGGCTGACCATCCACCATCGCGTGAATCTCCTGTTTCAGGATTCAGTGATTCCCTCAATCACTCATCCAACGTCTTCGGCATGCCCGGAGGTTCGGTTTTTGGCCCCGGGCCGGCCGGTCCCGGAAAAGGAGCCGCACACCATCCGGCTCCGGCATTTTCTCCCCCTCCCGGAGACCCCCAACTTGATTGGAGTTCTATCCTCGACCAACTACCCTACGGACTCGTCGTCCTCGGACCGGAACAGCAGGTGCGTCACGAGAACGCGGCCTGCCGTCGTCTCCTCGGATTCAGCGTCGTCGAGCGGGGCGGGGTCGAAGGATGGCTCGAAGCCGTCTGCCCGGATCAGGTGCATCGTGAAAAAGTCATCAACTCATGGCGTGAACACATATGGAGAAATCAACTGACCCGAACTTTTACGCTGAAAACGGCCGAGCAGAAATTGAAGGAGATCGAATTCCGCTCTTCACTTCTTCAGGATGGCGGTATCACGCTCACGATAGAGGATGTCACCGAGGCGAGGCGGATCGAAGAGACCCTGAGACATGGCAAACTGAAGTTCCGGGCGCTTTTTTCCCATTCCGCGACTGGCACGGTCCTCGTCGATCGCACCGGTCGGATCATTGATGCGAACCCCGCCTTTGTCGGTCTCGCCGGAATCTCTTTAAAAAACCTGCGCCTCTCCACTCTCTCCGAATTGCTTCACCCCGGCGAGGCGGAGGAACTGGCAAAAGCGGAGGCTGCGCTGATGGTTCGCCCGGGTGCACCCTCACCCGGCGAAAAAGCCGTGAGTCGTGATCTCTGGTTACGCACCAGTGACTCCGAAAAACGATGCCATGTCACCTATTGTCCCATCGGGGAATCAGCGGGGCGGCCTTCCATGGGCATCTATCTGTTTTCACCCGAGACGGCGGAAGCGACAAATGAGATACTCGCCGCCCGCCTGCGCACCGTGGCGCTCAAGGCACAGGCACTGCTCCACGCCGTGCCCGATCTCATTCTACTAATCGAGCCGGATGGAACGATCGCAGATTTTGCTCCTCCTCCAAAAGCCTGGAAAGAGCTGGCTCCCGATGATACCTGGTTGCGAAAGCCAGCCTCCACGGTGTGGCCGGTCTTTGGAAAACTCCTGAAACAGTGTCAGGGACAGATCTCGGACGAGGGCAAAACGATTCATGCCGAGATCCGGGGCCCGGGGAACGAAGGATTTGAGTTCGCGGTAACTTTCTCCCCCTGCGGAGAAGGCCAGATTCTCGCGGTGATCCGCAATCACACCGAGACACGATCACTTCGCGAACGGGACCACTGGCAGAGTGCTGCGTTTTCCAGTAGCCCCCTTCCCATCGTTTTGGTCGACAAGGGAGGTGTTGTCACCCGGGCCAACCCGTCCGCGGATCAATTCCTCGGGCTTCAGAATGGAGCGTTAACGGGACGCCTGTTCTCTGACTTTTACCTGGGGGGAGAAGCGTCGTTTCGGGAAGCCATGGCATCCGCCCCCGCCTCAACCGGCCGGTGGTCCGTCCAGTCCCCCATGGTTTCGGCAGGAGGCAGTCGACTGGGAGCCACTTCAGAGTTCCTCTCTCTGGCGGAGGAGGGTCAGGCCGCGGAGACGCTCATTTTTCTGAATCAGTCGACGGTGCGGGAAGCTCCTGTGGCCCGCTCTCAAGCCGTTCCGAATCAGAAGCGGCAGCACGGGTTTCGCAATCAACTCCAGCTCGTCACCAGCCTGTTCAGTCTCGAACCTCAAAGTCTCGCGGCAAAGGATGCCTTCATTCGCTGGCAGGTACGATTGCGGGCGATGGCTCAGGCCTGCCCCGAGGATGACACCTCGCTTATCAGGGTCCTTCCACTTCTGAGAAGCCTCGCCGACGAAATCTGTTCGCTGGTGGGTCGCGGGCCCGGAAGAAGAGAGGTCATTATCACCGGCAGCGAGGAACTCGCGATCGACGGGCAGACCGCGATATCGTTCAGCCTGCTCATCGGGGAAATCATGCGCCTGGTCCTTGCCAACCGCCAGCCCGGGCCCGGCCCCGAACTCTATCTGAACCTCCGCGCTGAACTTGATGGCGGATTCCAGATCACGGTTCGTCCCGGAACGAACCGTAATTTTGTTTTCACCGACCGGACTTCGGAAGTGGAAACCCTGGAGTTACTCACCGAGCAGATTCAGGGCCGACTCGAAGTCACCGACCGGGAAAACCCGGCCCGCGAATGGATCCTTATCGTACCGGCGGGAATTCGTTGAAAACGATCTGCATTCGACTTCAAAAGTCCTTTCAGGGGATTTTCATGTGTTAATTATGGAGATTTCAATGTAGCGTGCCGAGCCCTGCGACGACGCTTCCCATGGACGAACTTCCTGCCACCCGATTGCGCCTCATGATCGTTGAAAACGATCGTGTCACGGCTCGTGATCTCGAGGCAACCCTGCGGAGGCGCGGATTTGTGGTCTCAGGAATTGCCTACTCGGCCGAACAGGCCCTCGACCTGCTGAAGGAGCAAAAACCGGATCTCGTCCTCCTCGACATCCAGCTTGATCACGACGAAGACGGAATCGCTCTCGCGCAGACCCTGCGTGAGGAACATGGTATTCCCGCGATCTTCATTACCGGGTATTCGGAAGAGGTGATCCTCAACCGGGCTCGCCGCGCCAAACCGGCCGCTTTCCTGAGAAAGCCCTTCAGCGACGCTGAACTCGCCATATGCCTCGAATCGGTGGTCGAGAGACGCATCGCCGGGGAACGCCTTTCCCTCCGGTTACCGGGGCTTGAGGCGGTCTCACAGCAGCTCCCTCAGGCCATTATTGCATCCGACCTGGATGGGAACGTCGTCTACCTCAACCCCTCCGCGACCTCGTTGACCGGCTGGACCGCTGCTGAAGCGTTGAATCAAGCCCTCGGAACCGTGGCTCCGCTTGAGGAATACGAGGTCGAAAATGACTCTGCGGCAGACGCAGGGAAATCGGGGCGTCATGTCAATCTCCGGACCCGTGCGGGACTCAGTTTTCGCGTGGAAGAACGCTCCGTGCCCATCAAAGCATCGGATGGTGAAGCGGTGGGGATCGTCACGGTGATCAGCCCTTTCGGCACCTCGACACCGCAAGCGGGAGCAGCGCGAACGACAGAGGCGGCCCCGGTGCCGTTAGTCGAAGATTCAGTCTCCACCGAACCGCACGCACCCCCGGCAGCTCATCCGCCAGCCCGCAGCGAAGCACTCAGAAAAATCGCTTCTCTGGCAAGCAACCCGGCTTTCAAGGAACTGATCGTAAAGAAAAAGTCCGTGCCGCCGGTCATCCCTTCCCCAGCCCCTGCCCAAGTTCCCGCCCCGGTACGTGCGGAGTCCATCCAGGGAGTCGCTTCACTGGCAGCCGGCTTCGGCGACGTCATCCTTCATCCGTCCGGCATTGCCCGCATTGAGGAAGTCGGAGACCCACTCCTGAAGATCGACGAGGACGGAATCATCCAGTATGCCAATAACGAGGCAGTGCAGGTCTTTGCTCCGAATCAGCGCCTCGTGGGAACTGCCTTCCGTCATCACTTCAACCTCGACGACACCGAACGATACGAAGACCACTTCAACCGGCCCCTTGCGGACGGCCGCCGGCATCGCTTCGATTTTCACGACTCCAACCGCGGCATGTGGTTCGAGGTTCGAGCCTATCCTACCAGCGGGGGAGTCCTTGCTCTGTTCACGGACATTACGGCGACCCGCCTCGAAGCGGCCGAGCAGGTGAGGCAACAGCGGCTCGAGGGCCTCGGATTACTTGCCCGCGGCTTTGCCCACGATTTCAACAACTACCTCACGACCCTGACCGGCAACATCAGCCTTGCGCGGGAACGCCACGAGGAAGACGCCGAGCTTCAGACCATGCTGGAGGAGGCACAGACCGCCGCCTCCCGCGCCACAGGGCTGGTCCAGCAGTTGATGACTTTCGCCCGGGGCGGTCGACCGATCCGCGAGCGGACTAGAATCTCCGATCTGGTTCGGCGGATCCTCACGGAGCATCGCATTCAGCATCCCGAGGTCCGTTATCAGTTCCAGGGGACCGATGCCGAGGTGCTCGCCAATATTGACCCCGCCCAGATCGGCCGCTTGATCGAGAATCTCATCACCAATTCGGTCGCCGCCATGCCGGACGGAGGAGTTCTCATCGTTCGCAGTTCCCGCATTCCGCCCGAGGAGGTCTTGAAGATCCGCGACTCACACATTCCGGCGGAGGAGGACCACCTCCTCATTGAAGTCATCGATACCGGTCACGGAATGAGCGATGCGGACCTGGACCGTGTCTTCGAACCGTATTTCACCACCCGCAAAGCAAACAACGCGACGGGCATCGGCTTGACCGTCTGTGAGTCGATTGCCAAAGCGCATGGAGGGTTCATCCAGTTGCAGTCAAAGGAGGGAAAAGGAACCATCGCCACGTTTTGCGCCCCGCTCGGACGTCGTCCCGACGAGCTCGGGGAATCGGGCATTCTCCCTGCCTACCCCAATTTCGAAATCCCCGATCTAAGCGCGGCTCCGACGGCTCCCGCCGAGGGCGACTCTCTACTCGTCGGAACGCGAATCCTCATTCTTGAAGACGACGCCCCGATCCGACGACTGATGGCGGCTACCTTAAGACGGGCCGGACACGAAGTCGTGGAGACCAAGGAAGGCCAGGAAACCGTGGCGGTGTATACCGAGGCCCTTCGCCGGGGCGAACGCTTTCATTTGCTCATCTGCGACCTCACGATCGAAAACGGTGTGGGCGGAGTGGAAACGATGCGCCGCCTCCTGCAGATCGATCCGAATGTGCTCGCGATCGTTTCCAGCGGCTACTCTGATGCTCCGGCGATGTCGAGTCCGGCGGCCTTCGGGTTCAAAGGAGTGCTCCCGAAACCCTATGCACCGACCGAACTGCGTGCCGCAGTGCACCGGATCTTGACGGCGTACCACATCATTCGCTGATCCCTCGTCACCATCGAAACCCGCTGAAATCAGAGGGTCTCGACCGGATCAACGCTCTCAGGCAGCTCGTCGTCTCCGGATGAATCCTCGTCCTTCGCATCGACCTCAAGAACAGGATCCGATGAATCGTCGCCCTCGTCAGTCTGAGCCGGCGAGACATCAGCTTCAGGAGAGGGTTCCGCCGCCCCCTTCGGAGTGGAGGCTTTTTTCTTCTTCGGCGATCCCTTCTTCTTCGCAGTCTCAGGCGCGGCCTTGTCTCCCTTCTGAGGTTCTCTTCCGATCGTCAGACTGGTATCAGGGAACTCTAACACATACCCCTCAGAGGTGAGCCACCTGAGGTTTTTTAGGACGGTTTTTGAGTCTTCAGACAATTCGACCGCCGCTTCGACGCCCTTCTCAGGCATCTTGAAATCAGGCACGAGCGCCTCAAGCATCCCTGCGACGGTAGTTCGCGGACTGGCGATCACAAAATCAACGATCTGTCGGATTTGATCGGTGAGTGTCACTGCCGGATCGATCTCTCTGGGGCGAACCGCCGCCACGTGAAGAGCCTTGCGGCCCCGCTTGAAGAATTTGAGACCCTTTTTCTCAAGATCGCGGCAAAGGGTTTGAATCAGGTCGAGCGGAAAGCCGCGACGGAGGCGCTCGCCTTCCTGTCTGAGGTGGGCGAGGAGTCCGCTCGAAAGAAGACGGCCCGGAATATCGCCGGGAACGACCGCTTCCTTGACCTCACGAACGGCTTTCTCCGCATAATGCTGACGGAAATGTCGGGCCAGTTCCTCGACTGACTTGATGACGAGACCTTCCACCGCGGGCTTCGCGGTCTCCACCGAATCTTCGACAACCTCTTCGACAAGCTCTTCGCTCTCAACTTCCGCTTCACTTTCGTCAGCGTGCGCCTCCTCAATTTCGGGAGCCGCCTCGACTGCGATCACCTCTTCAACGGACTCGACCGCTGCGGTGATTTCTTCGGGGGCTTCAACTGCGGTTTCGCTCTCGACCTCCTCGACGGTCGCTTCCTCCGCAGGCTCAACGGCCGCCTCCTCTTTCTTCTCAATCACAACAAGGTCTGACTTGAGACGGTAATGGCGGACCCGGCTCACCTGATCTTTCCAGCGCTCGATGGCCTCTTCTCCACTCTCCATCTGAATGCGCGACTTGAAGCGCTCCAGTGACATGTTTGCAAAGCGTTCCTGATGGAGTCGAACAATGTTCCGCTGGTATTCGTGGTGATTCGGCGGTCCAAGAATAGTCCCACTGAGACCGCAGACAGCCACGACATTGAAGTTCCCGGAAGGAGCCCCCATCTCAACGTCTTCAGCGACATAGAATTTTTCAAGCGCAGGACCGTTGAGGAGATGCGCGATCGCCTCTTCACGACTCAGCCAGACTGATCCATCGGCCGGACAGCGGTAGAGTCTCCGTTCATCCTGGGCGGAAAAACGAACCTGATAGCGCTCACGGGCGGTCAGGATCATTTTTGCAAGATCCGCGAGGGGAAATGCCCGCAAGGTCTCTTTAATATGTTTCGTGAGTCCCTCGATGGCCGGCTTGGAGGGCTCGATCACCGCGGTGATACCGACAGCCGGAAGATCTTCACGCGGACGATCCCGGAAATCACGATCCGGACCGTTGCGCCGATCACCTCCGCGGTCGCCCCCGCGACGATCACGACCCCGGTCACCACCGCGACCTTCGGGACGCGGTCCGCGACGATCATCCCGTGCGCCGCCTCCGCCACCCTGACCTCCGCGGCCGGCGAATCCGCCGCCCCGCCTGTCATCGCGGCGTCCACCACCGCGCCGGTCCCCTTCGCCTTCCTCGTTTTCGAAACGTTTGGCGTAAGTCTTTTCGGGGGATGAAGGCGTATCCTGAGCCCAGGCGGGCATCAGATCACGGGCGGAAAATTCCAGGGGTTTATCCTCGTCACTCATTCTACAAACTTCAAAAATCGTTCTCTCCTCTTACCGTTTAAATCGGAACCTACTCAGGGAGAGGGTGGCGCGCAGTTGCCAAATTCGTCACTCCCGTCTCTTCCGGTGAAAACACCACTCCGCTGAGGTTCGTCCCGATCAAATCGTCATGCCAGCGCTATTTTCAGCGCCTCTCTGGTAATGTCGGTGGTCTTTTCAATGTCACCCGGACCGTGTGCCAGAGAAATAAACCCCGCTTCATACTGGGAAGGGGCAAAGTAAACTCCGCGCTCCAGAGCAGCCCAGAAGAACTTCCGGAAGGCTTCGAAATCGGACTTTTTCACGTCGTCGACATTGTTGATGGCCCCCTCGGTAAAATAGAGGCAGAACATCGACCCGATCCGGTTGAAGGCCAGGTCACGACCCAACTCCCTCAAGGTCTCACGAACCCCGTCCTCAAAGAGTTGCCCGATTTCTTCGAGACGACGCCAGCCGTCGAGACGCTCCATTTCTTTCAGTTGGGCTATCCCGGCAGCAAGTGCGAGCGGGTTGCCCGACAGAGTACCCGCCTGGTAAACCGGACCATCCGGAGCAAGCATATCCATAATTTCGGCCTTGCCACCAAACGCTCCCACCGGCAACCCGCCACCGATGACCTTGCCCATTGCGGTGAGGTCCGGGGTGATCCCGACTCGCTCCTGAACCCCTCCCCGGGCCAGACGGAAGCCGGTCATGACTTCGTCGAAGATCAGAACGGTGCCATGTTGGCTGGTGAGGTCACGGAGAAGTTGGAGGAATCCCTCCCCCGGAAAAATCAGGCCTGCATTCGCCGGCACCGGCTCCAGAATCAGAGCAGCGATTTCGTGACCCTGGGTTGCGAAAACCTCCTCGATCAGGTCGGGCCGGTTGAAGGGAACGGTGATGGTGAGTTTCGCAAGATCGGCCGGAACTCCGGCACTGTCGGGCTGCCCGAAAGTGAGCGCACCGCTCCCCGCCGCCACAAGGAGTGAATCGACATGGCCGTGGTAACAACCATCGAATTTGACGATCTTGTCGCGTCCCGTATAACCCCGGGCAAGACGGATCGCACTCATCGTGGCCTCGGTCCCGCTGTTGACCATTCTCACCTTTTCGACCGAGGGCACGTAGTCCCGTATCATCCGCGCCATCTCGACCTCATGACGATTCGGAATCCCGAAGCTTAATCCCTCCTTCGAGGCCTGATGCACCGCATCAATCACCGCAGATGGCGCGTGCCCGAGGATGGCAGGCCCCCAGGTGCCCACATAGTCGATCATTTCGTTCCCATCGACATCCCAGATGCGACATCCCCTGGCCCGCTGAACGAAGAAGGGATCGCCTTTAACGTTGCGGAACGCCCGCACGGGCGAATTGACACCACCGGGAATGACTTCCTTAGCAGCGGCAAAAAGTTTGGAGGAGAGGGTTCGGTCAGCCATGAACCTCAATGAATCCTTCCTCTCCCCTCCCGTCAACCGGTGTGAATCCTCGAACGCGGCGATTAGGACGCTCCGATCAGAGGGAGTTTGCCTGAACTTTCACTTTTTATTTTACCTTGGCCGGTGCGTCCGATTAGTCTTCGACCTGCTTCCGGATTCGGGCGACCGCTCCAACCGGCCTGTCCCCATTTCCCGGTATGAACGTCCATCACCTCGAGCTCTTTTATTATGTGGCCAGGTTCGGGGGAATCACTGAGGCGGTGCGAAAGATGCCTTATGGCATTCAACAGCCGGCGGTGAGCGGCCAAATCCTTCAACTGGAGAATCATCTCGGGGTAAAGCTCTTTCAGCGGCGCCCTTTTGCCCTGACCCCGGCAGGAGAAGAGCTCTACGACTTCATCCATCCCTTTTTTTCCCGGATTGATCAGATCACCGGCCAGTTGCGGGGAGAGGAAAGCTGCCACCTCCGTCTCGCCGCCTCAGCAGCGGCCCTGAGCAATCACCTTCCCGAGGTGCTTCAATCGTTGCAGCGGGAATTGCCGTCGCTCCGCCTCACACTGCGTGAACTCAGCAATCAGGATCTCGAAGCAGCCCTTCGCAAGCAGGAAGCTGACGTTGCCGTCGCCATCCTCCATCGCAAAATCGGTCCCGGAATCAAATCCATCAAGCTCCTCGATCTGCCACTGGCCCTCGCGGCTCCGGTTTCTTCTCCGGTTACCACTTTCCGCGAACTGTTGGAAGCCGCCCCCGGAGGCAATCTAACGCATCCGCTCATCTCCCTTCCTCGATCCGAACCTGTCGCGAGGCTTTTTCAACGAGGGCTTCTTGCGGGGAACTTGAAATGGGAGCCCTCCATGGAGGTTTCCGAACTCGGTCTTATCCTAAATTACGTCGCCAGAAGTTTCGGATTCGGGGTTGCCGTGGACATCCCAGGGGTTGCGTGGCCCGATGGAGTGAGGAAGATCAAACTCCCCTCACACTTCCCCCCGCTCAGTCTGGGCGCTTTGCACACGGGTGAATTGAAGCCGGTGGCCGCCCGATTTCTGCAATTGGTAAAAGAGCAGGCTTCGATCTTGAAGAAATCTCTAAAAAAGACGACGACTCCCTGAGAATGCCTGCAGCGATTATTTTTGATTTCGACGGACTCATCCTCGATACCGAAGTTCCGATTTATGAAGCCTGGAGAGAGAACTTCCTCGCTTTCGGCCATGATCTCGACCTGACCACCTACGCCGCCTGTGTGGGAAGTAATTTCGGTTCCTTTGACCCGAAGAGACACCTTGAGTCGCTGACCGGATCGACCATTGACTGGTCGGCTTGGGACTCCACCCGCGAATATGAGGCGCTTCGCCGCACTCATCTCCTCGCCCCGTTTCCCGGCGTGATCGATCTGCTCGACGAAGCCTCAACCGCGGGCATCCCCTGCGCGGTTGCATCGAGCTCTCCCCGTGACTGGGTCGAGGGCCACCTCGACAGACTCGGCCTCCTCGACCGCTTCGCACTGACTCGATGTATTGATGACGTCGCCGCACCAAAGCCGGCTCCCGATCTGTTTCAGGCAGCCGCGAAGGCTCTCGATATTGATCCCTCGTCGGCGCTGGTTCTTGAAGACTCGCTCAACGGTCTCCGTGCTTCCCTCGCTGCGGGAATCTCCTGCGTCATCGTGCCAAACCGGATTACAGCGCACCTTGAATTTCACGGGGCTGCTGCCGTCATTGAGAGTCTCGAGGGGATGACTTTGTCCCGACTGGCGGAGTTAAGAAATCAATCAGACCGGGTCTGAACTCCGTCGGCCATTTCCTGACAAGGCTCTTAAGGTAGAGGTTCCCGGGGAAGCTTCTGCTTTCCGAAAATTTTCTGACCAAGCTTCTTCAGCGGTTGGGTCTCAACCTCCGCCTCACGAACGACCTCAGCGCGGTGCTGAATCGTCGGGGCTCCCGGCTCCGGAAAAGTCTCTGCCGCCGTCTCTCCAATTTCACTGCGGACATCCTCGTCGTAACTGCTGGCGACCGCCTCGTTGTTCCCGTGCACCACCACCGGCTGGATAAAAATCATCAACTCAGATCGCTCCTTGTTCACATTCGTGGACTTGGCTGCGTGACCGAGAATGGGAATGTTCTTTAGAAATGGAATTCCCGCGTCCGTCTCTTCTTTCGACTCTGAGATCAGTCCGCCGAGAATGATGGTGGAACGATTTGCAACAGTGACGGTGGTGTTCAGTTCCTGTTTGCCGATAATGGGCACTTCACTGCCCGCAACCAGCTGGCTGCCGACCACCCGGTCATTAATCTGCACGATGTCGAGGGTGACCTCGTCATCCTCATTGATCGTGGGAAGCACCTCAAGCTTGAGCACGACTTCTTTGAAGTCGATCGAAGTCCGCACCGCAGCTGTGTTGTTGACCTGTCCGCTGGAGTCCGAAAGACTTTCCACCGGTACTGGGACTTCCTGTCCCGAGGTAATCTCGGCGCGCTTCCCGTTCTGGGTATAGACAACGGGCCGCGACAACACTTTGAAGCGATTCGTCGACTCCAAAGCGGTGATGATCACATCGAGAGACTCCCCGATTTGTCCGTAAAAATTCAACCCGCTAGCGGGGCCGAAGGGTGTCGTGGTTATCATGTTCGCCACGTTGGCGATGCTTCCGGGATCGCCGATGATGTCGTTTCGACCATTAATGTTACCACTTGTGAACCCGCCCTGGCCCGGATTTTGACCGTTGAATTTGACGTAGCGCTGCAGATAATCCATCCCGAACTGGACATCATCAGAGAGGGTCATTTCACCAATCACTGTCGCCAGATACACCTGGACGGGACGATGGTCGAGTCGATCAATCATATCCACCACGATGTCCTGCGACTCCTTGGTACCGGCAATGATGATTGAATTGGACTGGCGATCCGCAATGATTCGTGTTTTCCCGACCAGCACTGAAATCGGTGCCACGTCATCAAGAGGAAAAGAGATCTGATCGGCCCTACCCCCGATTTCCTCGGTGGCGGTTTGCTGCGTCCGGTTCTGATTATTCTGCGTGTTTTGATTTGTTCCCGTGAGCGTCGCCAACTGTGATGAGGTGACCGGAGTCGAACGGGATTGAATCTGACGCCCCCCCGGCAACTGGGTCTCTCCAGTCCCGGTGTCCTGCAGGATATCGACGAGGACGGGAAGGATGTCGTTCGCCTTCACATATTTCAACCTGCGCTCAAGTGGCTTGGCATTATCAAGCGGTTGATCAAACTGGTTGATGAGATCGAGGATGTAGGCGGCGTCCGAGGGAGACGCCACGATCATGATGCGATTCATGCGGTCATCCGGAATCAACTGCGCGGCCGGCTGATCAGCAGTTCCCACTCCGTTCATGACATTCCTCGATCGCCCGTTCTGTCCCTGCTGGCTTTGCTGACTCGTCTGTCCCTGCTGCCCGGAACTGGGTTGATTTCCCCGATTCTGGTCGCCGCCCTGGTTTCCCGCAGTATTGCCTCCGGTCACCGTCCCCCGACTCTCACTTTGCCGCTGCCGCTCCTCCATTCTCGCATCCATGGCGGCCTGGATAATTTGTGAAATGACATTCGATTCCGCGTATTGAAGCTGCACAAACTCGGTAATGAGGGGTGCATCGTCGACGGGATGATCAATAATGGAGCGAAGGCGAATGAGTTGCCGAACGATCGGACTCGTCTCGGTGATCAAAAGCCCGTGTGGATTCAATACCGGGGTGATTCGCCCGAATTCGTTTAACACAACGTGATTGCTAAAGATAGTCGCGGCATCCTCTGGGTCGACGAACTCCAGCTCCATAAAGAAGCCCACGAGCGACTCTCCTTCGGGCAACAGGCTGGCATCAGTGTAGATCACCACCCCCTCGCTGAACGACGGACTTTTCCCCCCCTGCCTGGCACCGCCGAGCAGCACTTTGACGCTTTCTTCACCGGGTTCGGCGACCAGTACATATCCGTTCACAAGAAGCGCCGCCTCGATCAGTCTCGTGGCTTCTTCGCGGGAGACCTCACTGGGCGTTACAAGGCTGACTTGAGGTCCATTAAAAATGGAGCTGTCTTTAACGATGGGCTTGTTGATCAGCCGCTCGTAGATATTGAGGATATCGTTTACCGGATTGAGCGGAAACTGCAGACTTACCCGGTCGCCAATCGGGCCGACTCCGGGGCCCCCGGGAGCTCCAGGACCTCCGGGAGGACCTCCCGGTCCGCCGCCTCCAGGTCGCTGCAAATTGGAGGGTGCCTGGAGAGGCGCCGGCCGATCAGCGTTATCCTGCGCCTGAATCCCGGTCAAAGTGATCGAGAGGCAGAATAAAAATCCTCCCCCGGTCACAGCGACAAAACGCCGTTCCCTTCTAAAAATCTCTTTTATCATGTCTGGTGTTTCAGTCCCGAAAGACCGCCGTGCTCAGGGTTAACCCCGATGTTTCCAAAAGGATTCCCACTTTCTACCGTTCGAAAGGCTTTTGTTCTACTTCAACGGCCTGAAGATCACAACCCTAGAAAGATTTCCACCGGGTGATTTAACTACGGAAATTTCAGAAGGTCTGGAAACCGGAGACTCACGGATCCACCCTCGAGGAAATGACCCCGTCGACCACCCTTATTTGGAGCAGGTCACCGCTTTTCACCTGCCCGGCACTCGTCACAACCTTTCCGGCATCATTGGTGACGAGAGAAAATCCGCGCTTCAACACCGACTCCGGACTGAGTGATTGGAGAAGACTTTGGAGCCCCGCCAATTTCTGCTCTTTCGATGACACCGCCCGCTTGATTGACTGTTCTACCGACTGAAGGAGGCGTTCACAGATTTCAGAAAGGCGAGACAACTCCCGGTCCGGCTGCAGCGCCTCCAGGCGACGGTTGGCGTTGTTAAGATCACCCTGCGATTGTGAGATTCTCGCGCTAAGGACGGATTCCATCCGTTCACTGAGGTAGTCGAGCGACTGGATCCATCCTTGAATCCTTCGTCCCGGCTCACGCGCTTCAAGTTCACGCTTCAGGGAACGGCAGTGCCTGTCAAAAAGCTCGAAGGCATGGCCGGTCTGCGAATCAAGAGAACCGGTCAATCGTTCGAGATGCCGCCGCAGCGTGACCCCGTCCGGAACCGCGTTCTCCGCGGCGGCACTGGGGGTCGGCTCGCGACGATCTGCTACAAAGTCCGCGATGGTAAAATCAATCTCATGCCCTACTCCGGTCATTACCGGTATTGAACATTCCGCAATGGCTCTTGCGACCACTTCCTCGTTAAAGGCCCAAAGATCCTCGATACTTCCACCACCGCGGGAAACGATCAGGAGGTCAGGTCTTGGAATGCCTCTGGCCTCGTCAAAGGCCCGCACCGCTGCGGCAATCTCCCCGGCAGCGCCTTCCCCCTGGACTCTTACCGGATACACCATCACCCTGATCCATGGTGCTCTCCGGCTTAGAACATTAATGATATCGCGAATGGCGGCACCGGTCGGTGAGGTGACAATTCCCAGCGTCTCTGGAAATGAGGGGATTCGCTTCTTATTTTCCGACGCGAAGAGCCCCTCCGCCCCCAGTCTGTTCTTGAGTGCTTCAAACTGAGCTTGAAGATCGCCCAAACCCTTGGGCTGTACGATCTGCGCGATCAACTGATACTGGCCCCTTGCCTCGTAGACCGAAATACTGCCGAACACCTTGACCTGCATTCCGTCAGTCAACCGGACCGGGCTCCTGCCCGCAGCTCCCTTGAAAAGCACACACGCAAGTTGGGCGAATGGGTCTTTCAAAGTGAAATAATGATGCCCGGATCCGGGTAGCCGGTGATTGCTGACTTCCCCCTCAATCCATACTTCCGAGAAATCGCCCTCCAGACTCTCACGAATCCGTCCGGTGATCTCCGCCACGCTGTGCACCTGATCCGACATCGAATTCAAGCTCTCATTTGTCTGACAGCTTCGGACATATCCTTTGCCCGAAAGAGTGAGGTGCCGGCAACCATCACATTGGCCCCGTTCGCAGCGGCAATATGGACGGTGCGCAGGTCAATGCCTCCATCCACCTCGATATGATAAGCCAGTCCTTTATCGACCCGGTAGTCGCGTGCTGACGCCACTTTCGGCATGGTTTCCACCTCCATGAAAGCCTGTCCCCCGAATCCCGGAACCACGGTCATGATTAGTAGCAGGTCGATCTGATCGAGATAGGGAATCACCTCCTGAAAAGGCGTGGCGGGATTAAGTGCGAGACCGCAGCCAAGACCTGCCGCCCGAATTCGCGCAAGCGTTTCGCTGACAGCATGATCCGCCTCAACATGAACCGTGATTCGATCGGCTCCCGCTTCAATAAATCGATCCAGATACTTGTCAGGTCGCGTCATCATAAGATGCACGTCGAGAGTGATCCCGGTGCAGGGACGCACGGCGGCGACAAATTGAGGGCCAAAAGAGACATTCTCCACAAAATGACCATCCATCACGTCAAGGTGGAGCCAGTCCGCCCCGGAACGCTCGGCTTTCTCCACTTCCTCCCTGATTCGTGACCAATCGGCAGCAAGAATTGACGGGGCGATGATTCGGGTGTTGCAGTCACTCATTCAGGGGCATTATCTTCACGGATTCGCCCATCCGCAAACCTTTGTCTCCCGAATCTCCACCATGGTAAGCCACCCTCCGGATGAAAGTGATGATCCAATCATCGATCTTGCCAGCGATACGTTCATGATGGGACAGGCGCTCCGCCAGGCCCAGAAAGCGTTCCTTTCCGAAGAGGTCCCCATCGGGGCAGTCATCGTTCGAAACGGTTCGATCATCGCCCGAGCCCACAATCAGGTCGAGACCTTGAGAGATGCGACTGCGCACGCCGAGATGCTCGCCCTCACCCAGGCGCAGGAGGTCCAGGGCGACTGGCGCCTGAATGACTGCGATCTTTACGTGACCAAGGAGCCCTGCCCCATGTGCGCCGGGGCCATTGTTCACTGCAGGATCCGGCGCGTCATCTTCGGTTGCAGAGACCCCCGGGGCGGCGCGGCCGGGGGCTTTATCAATCTATTGCAGCAACCCACTTTGAACCACGCCAGTGAAGTCACCCCGGGCGTTCTCGAGGAGGAGTCGATTCATCTCCTGAAGACGTTTTTTCATGAGGCCCGCGTCAAAAAGAAGTCTGGATTCAGCGAATAATCAACGCCAACCTGCCGAGGTCTTTTTCATCGTCCTATGCGTTTCCAGAATCTCTCCCGCCACACCGACATCGGTTCAAATTCCTATCTGCTGGAAGTCGGAGAGACTCGAATTGTTCTTGATGCCGGATCCCATCCCAAGCACACCGGAAAGGATACCCTTCCACAATTCGAAAGGCTCTCACGAGATACGGTTGATGCCATTCTACTGAGCCATCCCCACCTCGATCACATCGGAGGACTTCCGGTGCTGATGCACCAGCACCCCAATGCTGCGGTGGCGATGACTGAATTGACCCGGGAGAATGGCGGCGCGCTTCTTCACAATTCAGTGAACGTGATGAAGGCACAGAGGGAGGAACTAAACGAGCCTTCGTACCCTCTCTACTCCCATCGTCAGGTAGACGAAGCGGAACGCTCCTGGTTCAGTCGCGAGGTGGGCGAACGTTTTTACATCGGAGACCGGGAACGCTTGAGTTGTGAATTCTTTCAGGCCGGACACGTTCTCGGCGCCGTCGGGATCGCAATTGAGTTCGATGGTCATCGCTTTTTCTATACAGGCGATGTCCATTTTGAAGATCAGACAATGACACGCGCTGCGGAATTCCCTGCGGACAAAGTCGATACCCTCGTCATCGAAACCACCCGAGGTGACCATGTGCGGTCTCCTGGCTATACCAGAGAGGATGAGAAGCTGCGATTTGCCGAGGTCGTGGCCTCAACGTTGGAGAGGGGCGGGTCAGTGCTTATCCCGGTTTTTGCCTTTGGAAAAACCCAGGAGCTCCTGCTCATGTTGCGTGAATTGTTTGATTCCGGCCTGGTTCCTCCCGCTCCGGTTCATATCGGGGGCTTGAGCACAAAAATGACTCAAATCACGGATCGCTTTTCGAACCATCCCGGCCGAAATCACCGTGGCTTCAAAATCCTGGAGGATTTCCCGAGTCTCAACATTCTCCCACGGGATCATCGTGAACCCGAGCTTCTCCCCGGCTGCATCTATGCTCTGAGCAGCGGAATGATGTCTGAACACACCGTTTCCCATCGCTTTGCCCGGCGTATCCTTTCATCCCCTAAAAACGCCCTCCTTTTTGTCGGCTATGCGGAAGAGTCAACCCCGGGGGGACGCATCCTTGAAGCCGGCAAAGGTGGACGAGTCACTCTATCCAGCCACTCCGATTATGAGACCGAGATCAAGTGTGATGTTCACCGCTTTGATTTCAGCGGTCATGCCCCCAGAGACCAGATCGCCGATTATGCAGTTTCCCGCGAGCCGGGAACCGTCATCCTGGTTCACGGCGATGAGCCTGCACGCCAGTGGTTTCACGCGGAACTAAGCGAACGTTTACCGAAAGCAAGGATCATCATCCCCGCGCCCGGCCAGGTGATCGATCTCTAAACTGAAAAGTTCGCTAAGCAGTCCGGATTAATCACCGGTTTCCTCCCGCCTGACCTGCTCCTCCAGCTTTTTCACCCGCTTCAAAAGGCTGCCCAGTTGCTTGATCCGCATCGCGTCACGGAGTTCCTCCTTAAATGGTCTTGCCGGATAACCGAAGTACTCGCCACCAGACTCCTTTACGGACGAAATCACTCCGGCGCGCCCGCCAAATGTCACATGGTCCGCAATCGTAAGGTGCCCAGCGACACCGCATTGAGCTGCCAAAGTCACATTATCCCCAATTCGAGTGCTTCCGGATATCCCGCATTGGGCGACTATGATGCAGTGCTTTCCAATGATGCAATTGTGACCAATCTGCACCTGATTGTCGATTTTTGTCCCTTCTCCAATGACCGTCATTCCAAAGCGGGCGCGGTCAATCGTCGTGGATGCCCCCACCTCTACGTCATTGCCAATCTGCACAATGCCAAGCTGTTCGATTTTATGGTGGCGACCTCCACTAAATTCAAAGCCGAATCCGTCAGCACCAATAACGGCCCCGGGGTGAAGAATAACGCGATCTCCAAGAATACATCCCCGGCAAACCGTCACATTTGGCCCTATCTCACAATCTTCTCCGACGACAGCACCTTCACCAATCACTGTGCCGGCACCGATACGCGTGCCGTTTCCAATTTTCGCTCCCTCGAGGATTGACGCATTTGGAGCAATGGAAACTCTCTCAGGATCCAAACAGACGTCCGGATGAACGAAGGCGAATTTGCTGACTCCAGCTGAAAACTCCGGTGCTCCGGTTGCAAATTTTCGAACAACCAGATCAAAGGCCATGACCGAATTTTCCACAAGGATGACTGCCGCCTCAGCCGGGGGCTGAGCATCCGTGTCGGAGAGGAGGACGAGTCCCGCCCTGGTTGATTCGAGTTGATGCCGGTATTTTGAATTCCCGTAGAAGCTTATGCACGTCGAATCAGCCTGGTCCAAGGCGGCGAAGTTCGTCAGTTCCGTCGCCTCGTGCCCTTTGATTAAACGACCAGAAACCAGCTTCGCTACTTCACCGACCGTGGTTTTCATTTCTGATCCTGATTAAACTTTCGGTTTCCCTGTCGATATAAGGTTAATTTCTGCCCCCGAGGCAGGCGGTCTAAACGGTTGAGATGCCTTGGCATTGCATCCGGACACAAAAATTCTGACAGAACAGCTACTTCCGAGCCGAACGATGAACAATTCAACAACGCTTGAGTCGAAATGAGAAGAATCTTCGCCGAAAGGAAAGGGTTCGGCAAAGAGAATTCACTCCGGCCACATTAAAGCAGCCATCGCGAGCCGCTCTCCCCGGACCCGCGAAGAATGTGATCACCTCGTTGAGATGATCAATTGCCCGGTGCCGCAGGTGCCGCAGCAGCAGGGGCAGGGCTGGCCGCGGGAGCAGACCCGGCAGGCGCTCCTGCATTGAGAGTCTTGACAATCTCTTCGGTCAGATCCTTCACGTTGCTTGAGGTGTAAAGAATCGCCTTGTTCGCTTTGGGGAGGAATGATTTGTCAAAAACAAGATCCAGACCCTGAGCTTCAACGATCGCATCCACCGTTGCTTTAATCTCAGCAACCAAGGTCGCCTCCATTTCCTGCCGGGCAGTCATTACCTCAGCGGATGCCTTTCTCTGCGCATCGGAGATCTCCTTGCCTTTTGCATTTCGCTCTTCGAAGAGCGCCTGGAGTTTCTCCATCGCTTCTTTCCGCTTTGCCTCCGCGAGCGACGTGTCCCGATACACAACATCCAACTCCGACATCTGGGTGGTCATTTGCTGGTATGCGGCCTGCCTCTCATCAAGATTTTTGCGTTTCTCATCCGCAAGCTCATTGATCTGTTTAACCTGAATCTCAGTCTTATAATACTGATTCAGGGCTTCCTGCATATCAACCACCGCGATCTTCAGCTCCTGACCCGAAACGTCCGTTCCAGTGAGAGTAAGAAGCAGCGTAGATAGAGCAATGAGCAGACCTGGTTTCATGAGGATGAATTTACAAGATAAAGGTATGAAATTTAGAATGAGCTTGTTGAGCCCGGTGTGGAGCAGTCGCAGACAGGACGATAGGGGCGAACAGTTTATTAGGATAAACGCCGGGGATTCGCGCAATTCCTAGAATTGTGCACCCATCGTAAACTGGAACCGTCCGCCGCCGTCGTTTGAAGCGTCCGTCTGGAGCGGGAAGGCATAATCAAGACGAACCGGGGCGCTGCCGAGAATAAAGAGGCGAAGGCCGATACCCCAGTCGGAGTTCACACCACCCGGAATCGAACCGACAGGACCGTCAGATACCTCACCTACGTCATAGAACGCAGCACCACGGATTTTCTCGACGAGCGGGAAGGTAACTTCAGCGCTCGCATTCCATGCACGGTTTCCACCAATCACGTCACCGGTTGCCACGTCACGGGGGCCTACATCGCGGAAATCGAATCCGCGGAGATTGTTAGCACCTCCCAGGAAATGCCTTGTGAAGATATGATCCCCGTCAGTTGACTGATTAAATTCACCGCTAAGGTTCAAAATCATATCCTTGGGAAGTTCGTAAAACTTCGAACCGCTTGCGGTGAAGATGGTGTCCTCAACATCTCCGCCAAGCCCGGCAAATTCAAATCCGACAGACGCTTTGCTCCCATCACGAGGAAGGAACACGTTGTCACGGGTATCCCTCACCAGATTCAGACCTACAGAACTCTTGAAGAACTCGCCATCCTCTCCGACAAAAAGAGAGGTTGGATCAAACGCGAGGGCTCTTGAAGAATCAATGTCAATCTGCTCGGCACGATAGTCCAACACAGCGTAGGTGAACTCACCAACCGACTTACGAAGAGAGAAGCTAGCACCAACGGTTGTTTGGTCATACCAGTCGCTCAGGAAGAGAAGATCTCTGTAATAGGCCTCGGAGGTAAAGGCCAGGCGCTGACCGAAGAGCCAGGGCTCGGTGATCGAAATACTGGCATCCTTCCTCTCGGCACCAGCACGCACATTAAGACGGAATCTCTGACCAGCACCGGTAAAGCTCGGCCAATCAAAGAGGTCAAAGTTAGTCTGAGTAATCTCGAAGAACCCGGTCAGGCTATCGATTGAGCTGAATCCGGCACCGAAGTTAACCGTGCCCGTGGGCTTCTCCACCACCCGAATGAGGAGATCCTTCTCGTCGATGTAGCTCGTGTCGATTGGCATCACCTCGACACTTGAGAAATAATTCATGTTGTTAAGACGGCGCTCTGTAACATCGGTCTTATTCGAATCGAAGGGCTGCCCCGGCTCCAGAGGCAACTCACGGCGGATGACATAATCTTTAGTTTTGTCGTTGCCTTCGATATGCACCTGACCCACACGGTAAACACTACCTTCAGTCACTTCCAGAACGACCCGCACCCCGCCGTTGCCTGCATCTTCAAGCCGGGGATTAACGCGCGCCTCGGCGTAACCTTTTGCACCAAGCTGATCCGAAATCAGCTTAATGTCGTCCTTCAGCTTATTACCAGCAAAAGGCTTACCAGCCTCGGTCTTGAGGAAAGGAAGAACATCCTTTTCCATCTGAAGAACGGTGAGCCCGTTAATCGCAAGACTATCAACCTGGTAGGTTTGACCTTCGTCAATTGTCATCACCACATCAACCTGCTTGGCATCGACCCGGACACGCGAAACGTTTACCACTTTCGCATTCAGGTATCCGTTATCACGGTAGAAGTCTTCAATTCCCCTGACATCCTGAGTGAGAGTCTCGGCATCCGTAGCTCCGCCGCCCTTTCCAACAAGGAAGGTTTTGATGCCTTTTTCTTTTTGCGTCATCGCCTCCTTGAGGCGTGAAGAGGAGAAGGCGGAGTTCCCAACGAACTCAATGTTCCTGAGGACCCCCTGAGTCCCCTCGTCAACCGTGAAAAAGACCGTTGAATACCCCTCAGGCGTCGGAGCCCCGATGCGGTAGGTAATCGTCGCCTCTGAGAATCCTTTTTTGCGATACAGTTCCTGCATCTCCTCACGTGCCTTTTGGAGCGCCGGCTCATCAATTGGCTTGTTCACCTTCAACTCGACGCTTTTCGAGAGTTTTGATGTGTCGATTAGAGTATTACCAACGAACTGAACCCCGCCGTAAACAGCGCGAGTCTGGGCAACCACAATGAGAGCCACACCCCCGCTTACCTTATCAGAAAGAATGCGGACATTTTCCACATCTCCACTGGCGTAGAGACTTTTCACATCCTCGTCGATTTGCGCCATCGAAAGCTTGTCACCCACCCGGGTGGACATATGAGAAAGCAAACGCTCGGGAGCCACCGTCTGGCTACCCACATACTGCACATCAATCGATTTGACCACACTCGCATCCTGAGCTTCGGCATTTGGCGTTCCCGCGCCACAGATCACCAAGCATCCCGCCAGAGCGAGAGTTGAGAAAATCTGCCTCAGGCGCGGTCGGGTCGTTCTCAAGAAATTCATTTCAAATAAAAGGGTTCCGTGGTCGGTAAAAGTCTGTCTTTGCGGGTCTCGTGCGTCGCCTGAGAAAGCCTACTTAGATAGAACCTAAGAGCCCAACGTCAAGCTGGAATTTGTTTTCCTGACAGGAATCAGAAATGCAGAATTCACGCCAACTAAAGGGCCAAAAGCACCCTTCTGCAATCGATTATCCCAAAACCGGAGAGGCGCAAGGAAAACATATCGACTTTTATAATTTTTAGGCTATCTTTAATATCCGTAGTTACAAAATATAAGAGAATCTAAATTTTTTCTCACATTTCTGCACCGAAGTCCCTCACCCGCCGCAATCTTGTCGTGACCACCCCTTTCTCAGCAGATCCTTCGGCCGAACCGGCGAGGGAATTTGAACAGAGTCTGCGCCCGCCTGACTTTGGGGAATTCTGTGGTCAGATTAAGGTTAAAGAGCGCCTGATGTTGATGATAGAAGCCGCGAAGGGGCGCAACGACGCACTGGATCACGTCCTCCTGTGCGGCCCTCCCGGACTCGGGAAAACAACCCTCGCCCACATCCTTGCCCGCGCGTTCGGCAGCGAGATTCATCTCACGAGCGGGCCTCAGATCGAAAAGGCGGGAGATCTCGCCGGGATTCTCACCAATGTTCAGCACGGGGATTTTCTTTTCATTGACGAAATTCACCGCCTTCATCCCGCCATCGAAGAGTATCTCTATCCGGCGATGGAGGACTATAAGCTCGATATTATCATCGATCAGGGCCCGAGCGCCCGATCGATCTCTCTCTCGCTTCCAAAATTCACCCTCGTCGGAGCAACCACGAAGGCCGGTATGCTTACCCGGCCGCTCCTCTCCCGCTTCGGAATCACGAATCGCCTCGACTACTACTCGCCTGAGGAACTCGTCATCATTATCAAGCGTTCTGCGGCCCTCCTACTCGTGCCGATCGAAGACGAAGGCGCTCTGGAGATCGGGGCACGCAGCCGTGGAACCCCCCGTATCGCGAACGGACTGCTGCGTTGGGTGAGGGACTACGCCCAGGTCAGAGCCGATAATGTCATTACGCGTGACGTGGCTAGGGCCGCGCTCGCCATGCTGGACATCGACGAGGACGGACTGGACGAGATGGACAAGCGGATCCTCGAAGCCGTCGTGTTCAAATACAACGGCGGGCCGGTGGGCCTCAATTCGATTGCGGTGGCGGTCGGCGAGGACGAGGCCACGATCAACGAAGTTTACGAACCCTACCTCATTCTTAAGGGCTACCTCAAAAGAACTCCGAGAGGCCGCTGCGCCATGCCGCTTGCTTATAGAAAGCTCGGAATGACTCCTCCCGTCCCCGGCTCCGGGGAACAACTCGATCTCCTCTAACCTATCTCATCTGAATCATTCTTCTCATGAGCGAATTCATCCTCCAAATCGAAAAACTGCTGTCTGCCATTGGTGATGCCGAATACCGCTATCTATTGCTTGAGCCGCTGATCTTCTACGGGCTTTTCATCGGGGTCGTCATGCTTGGGGTCGGATTCTTTCTAAAGGCCCAAAGACTCCAAACCGCTGCCCTGATCGTCGTCGGAGTCGCGGCCATGGCCCACTTTCCCTACAAGGACGCGCGTATTGCCGCTCAACCCCGTATGGAGCAGGTTTACAAGCTGACCACCCCCTCCCGGGTAAAGGGCTTCGCCGAAAACACCAGTGCCTGGGTCGCCACCTCGTGGCAGTTCAAGCTCCTCGTTCTTTGTGTGATCGCCACGTTGATGATCGGAGTTCATCGCAACAAAATCGGTTTTGGCCTGGCCATTGCGACCATGCTTCTTGGCCTGATTGCCGCCAAAAACGCGATGTGGCTGAACTATCAGGACGCCATCGCCTACCACCCGAACCTCAAGGTCCACGAAGCCCCCATCGATACTCGAACGCCCGCCCCGTCCTCCGCTCCGGTCGCTGGGAGAAGTGAAGAACGTCGACCGGAACCTGCTGTCAGCAAGCCAATTGCCCCCGCCTCTCAGGCCCCTGCTGCAACACCTCCCCCCCGAACAACAGACCGCATCCCGGCACCCCGGCCACCCTCTGCGCCTCAGGCAAGAAGAGTGCAGCCGCTTCCGCGTTACTGAGGAGCGCGGAGATCCGCGAGAAAGCGGTCGACCACTTTGCCATCGACATCCCTGAGTTCCAGCGTCACCCGGAGCGCTTCCCAGTCGATCTCAACCAATCCGAAATTGCGACTCTGAAAGTTTTTGGGGCTGACCCGATGACGGTTCGGTTCCCCGTTTTTTCCTCCTCCGGCATTGGTCAATCCGCTCGTGGTCATTTCAAAAACGGGAAATCCCGGGCTATCGGGGTCGGTCGTCGCCAGTTTCATGATTTCCCCCATATGGCGGTCACCGCTGAAAAACACAACCGGACCTGTTTTCGATTCGGCAAGGAGACGGAGTAAGCGCTGCCTTTCCAGTGGGAAGTTCTCCCAGAGCTCCCAGTGGTGATCCTGAGGGAGAACCTGAATACTGGAAAGAATCAGCCGGATGTCGGCCGGCTTTTTCAGTTCCTCTCCGAGCCACTTCCACTGATCTTCGCCCAATACCGTTGCAGATGGATCCCGATTCCGATCATACGGGCCATGAGTTGATTTTTCAGGAAAAGCGACGAGAGGCCCCCGGAAATAGCGGGTATCAAGGAGCAGGATTTGAAGCCGCTTGCCTTCGCCCCCGTCAAAATAGCGGGCGTCATAAATACCGGGACGATGCAAAGAAGGTGAGTCCGCAGGTGTCTGAAAAAACTCATGAAACACTTTTTCGGCCTCAGCCTTCGCCGGGAACTCGCTTCCGCCGTCGTTGACCCCATAGTCATGATCGTCCCATACCGCAATGACAGGACAGGTCTTGAGAAGCTTTTGATAGCCGGGAATCCCGCCAAGTTTCTTGTAACAGGCGCGCATCACCCCCATATCGGCGGTATCGGCATAAACATTGTCCCCCAGGAATAGAAACAACTGCGGCGACTGGGCGACAACTGCCTCCCAAATGGGCTGAGGTTTATCCTGGTCAGCACAGGAGCCAAGCGCGATCCGGGTGATCAGGGTCCCGGAGTTCACCGAACCTTCCGAGCTGCCTGCCTGCGGAAAAATCAGCACATAAGCCAAAAGAAGCAGAATCTCTCCAAATCGAGAGCCCCCTACCCTGTCGACTCCAGCTCCACACCCTGTTGATTCTGCTCTTCGATTCATTCGACAACCAGCTAACTCCATGGAGGGGAACCAACGCAAATTGTTTTCGCTTTCATCCCGATTTCCCGTTAATTCGCCTCAGCATGCCTAACGTCCAACTCCTCGATACCGCCCGCGTCCGGGCCGTTGAAACCCTTAATCTCATTAAGGACTCATCGGGCGAAAAGCGTACCATGCTCACGCTCTACAAAGAGTTCCTCAAGACCGGACGAAAAGAGATTGCCGATGCCCACAACGGCGGCGCCCCCGGGCTGGATGTGGCGGCGAGACGATCCGCTCTCATGGATGTTCTCCTCGCCGATATTTTCCGCCACTTTCTGGTGGAAACCCAGGCCGCTCAGAAAACAAAACTTGAGAACCCGGTCACGATTGTCGCAAGCGGAGGATACGGGCGAGGCCAGTTGAATCCCGGCAGCGACATTGACCTGCAGTTCCTCGTTCCGGGATCGTCACACTCACTTCATCCGTCCGTCGCCGAGTTGGTGAATCAGGTCTCGCTGATGCTTTTCGATCTCGGGCTCAACGTTAGCTACCCGGTTCGCTCCATCAAGGAAGCCTGCAAGTTTGCCAACAAGGATCACCAGACGAAAACCACGCTCCTCGATGCCAGGTTTGTCACCGGCGACGCGCAACTCTTCGCGCAATTCGAGGAGGCCTTTTTCGAACATTGCATTCGCGGACACGAGAAAAGCTACCTCGCGGAACGCAGCCGCGATATACGGACCCGTCATGAAAAATACGGCAGGACCCCCCACCTCCAGGAACCGAATGTGAAAGAAGGTTGCGGAGGGTTACGCGATCACCACAACCTCATTTGGGTACTCTGGGTTATTCGGAAATCCCGTGACCTGACGGCCCTCGTCCGCGAAGGCAAACTGACGGGACCCGCCTATCAGGAAATTGAAGACGCCTTTGAGTTTCTCATGCGGGTGCGGAACGAACTGCATTACAGTCAAAAGGGGCGACCGGGTGACATCCTTACGCTGCGACTGCAGGGCGTCGTGGCGACCAAACTCAACATTCCCGGAGCGAACATGCTTCGACGGAGTGAGGCCTTCATGCGGGACTACTATCGTCACACCCGCAATCTCTTCCAGCACAGCACCTCCCTGATGCAGACCTTCGAACTTGAGGTTGTCGGAGACGACACTAAACGAATTCCGGTCTTCAACTTCCTGGCCCGGCAATCCGCGACGGAGGAGGCTTTCGACGGCTTCTACTCCAAAGGAGGCCTCATCTTTCCGGAGAACGATAAAATCTTCGAAGAAGATCCCTGCCGGATGATGCGCTTTTTCCTGCACTCGCAGAGGAGGAATCTCCGGACCAGCCCCGAGATCCGGAAACTCTTCAAGCTCAACCGGGACCGTATTGATGAGGGCTTCCGTCGCAGCAAGTCAAACCGCGACACCTTTGAGGAGATTCTGCAAAACCGGGGTCAGGTCGCGCACATTTTTCGGCGAATGCATCGCGTCGGGTTTCTCGGGCTCTACATTCCGGAATTCGGCCAGCTCACGGATCTCGTCCAGCACGAGTTTTTTCATCGCTACTCGGCCGACGAGCACACCCTCCGCTGCATCGAAATTCTCGATTCCCTGATCCACTCGGATGAGCCTAAGAAGCAATTTTTCAAAAGGATCTTTCAGGACATGGAAGATCCTGTTGCCCTCTACGTGGCACTTCTCATGCACGACACCGGACGGGCCGAGAACGTTCGTCATCACGAGGACGCCAGCGCGATTCTCGCGGCCAAGGTCTGCAAGCGTCTGGGCTACCGCGGTGACCGGCTTCGGCTCATCATGTTTCTCGTCGACCATCACCTGACCTTCTGGAAGACATCAACGACCAAAGACATCGGCGATCTTGAAACCATTGCGGAGTTTGCCGCCGCCGTGAAGAGCACTCCCTGGATGGAAGCCCTCCATCTCTTCACCTATGTCGACTCCAACGGGACAAACGACGAGGCGTGGAACGACTGGAAAGGCTCTCTCATGCACCAGCTCCACCGCCGCACCGCCTCCTACTTCGAGGACAGGAGCAAATACCGCAAAGAGTTTACCAAGCCTGTCTCTGAAACAAAACAACAGGTCCTCGCGAAGCTGCCGGAAAGCTATCTTGACGAGGTCGAGGCTCACTTTGCCAACATGCCGGAACGCTACTTCCGCCATCGGGGCTCGACCAGTATCGCCCGACATGTGAAGCTTTTTCATCGCTTCCTGAAACTGACGAGAAAGAAGACCAACGAAAGTCTCATTCCCGTCCTCGGTTGGGAAGCCCGCCCTGACGAAGGCTACAGTCTTCTCGAAGTCGCCGGCTGGAACAGGCACCACCTGCTCGCGAAAGTCGCCGGTGCCCTCGCTGCGAGGAATCTGAACATCCTCTCGGCCGACTTCTACACCCGGGGAGACGATCTCGTCCTCGATATCTTCCGTGTCTGCACCGCGACTTTCAATCCTGTCACATCACCCAAGGAGATCGAAAGAATTGAAAAACTCCTCGAGCAGGAGTTCGGAGTGGATGAAAAAGAGGTGAATTTCCGTTCCCTCATCGAGAACCGGGTGGCTCCCTCTATCGCCCGGTCCGAGCCGCCGAACTTTGACATTCCCCAGCGAATCTACCTCTCCAACGAAGATCACGACACCTCCACCGTTCTCGAAATCCAGGCACAGGATCGCATCGGGCTTCTCTACGATATCTTTACCGTTCTCGGCAATCTCGACGCCGAAGTCCTCAACGCGCGCATCAGCACCCAGGCCGGGGCCGCGATTGACAGACTCTATCTGGTGGATTCGAGCACCGAGAAAAAAATCACTGACAAAAAGCGTCTTGCCATTCTCGAGGCCAAGTTGCTCGAATGCCTCCACGCGGCACCCGTTGAGGCGGAATTACCCTAGCGAGAAGGCCGGCTTCTTTTCAACTCGGAGTCACTCTTTGATCGACGTCTCTCAGTCGTTTCAGAGAGCTTGCCGGGGGCGTTCGTCGTTGCGCCCTTCACTGTAGGCCTCGATAATTCGGGCAACCACCGGGTGCCTCACCACGTCGGATGACTCAAAGCGGGTGAACGCAATTCCCTCCACCCCCTGAAGGAGATCGATCGCCTCTAGCAAGCCGCTACGGCTTTTCGGACGCAGATCAACCTGAGACGGATCCCCGGTCACGATACATTTGGAATGTTCACCCAAACGGGTCAGAAACATGAACATCTGCTCGCGACTCGCATTCTGTGCCTCATCGAGGATGACACAGGCACGGTTGAGGGTGCGTCCCCGCATGTAGGCGAGAGGGGCAATCTCGATGAGATTTTTTTCGGCGAACTTCATGGCCTCCGCTCCATCCAACATATCGTTCATCGCGTCGTAAAGCGGTCGCAGGTACGGCAGAACCTTCTCCTCCAACGCTCCGGGTAGAAAACCGAGTGCCTCTCCTGCTTCGACGGCGGGCCGGGTCAGCATGATCCGGTCGATCTGGCGGCTCTTCAGGAGATCCAGTGCGTAGGCCATCGCGAGATAAGTCTTGCCCGTGCCCGCAGGTCCAATCCCGAATACCACGTCATGAGTGTCGAGTGCTTCGACATTCTTCAACTGGTTCAGGTTGCGCGGGGTGACGGCCGGTTTGGATCCATTTCCAAGAAGGCGGCACTTAAAAAGGTCCAAGACCTTCAACGCTTCATTGCCGCCCGCACTCGAGAGTGACTCCGCTGCGGCGTTCACGGCATAGAGGAAGGAATGTCTCGTGATCAACCCTCCTTTTCGCCGAGCCTGTTCGAGATCGTCGAGAATGGCGGCTCCGGCCTCGATCTGTCTTTCCTCGCCTTCAAACCGGATCCATGAATCCCTCGTCGTCACCGTAAGGTTGAGCCTCTCCCCCATTTCCTTCAGCAGAGAGAGATCATCCGCAAACAAAGCGTGGAGGAAATGCGGACTATCGAACTCTACAGTTCTCTCAGCCATGGGGAGCCTTCTTCTAATTGGATGATTGAAGCCGCATGAGGTGACGACTCAGCGGTAACCGTAGACAAGTCCCCAGTCCAGCGAACCGGAAAATTCCCCCACTCCCTCGACGGGGTCGTTTGCTCCACGTTCTTCGTCGGTCAACCCCTCGCCGGTCTTGCTGTATTCGGCGACGACCCGGATGAGGTAGGTTGCCGTCTTCTGAGGGAGCGCACGCACCCCTGCGAACGAATCACGGGCAAATGACTCCAGCCCGACGGAGTTTCCTTCGCTGTCAAAGATATCCACCTTGATGGTCGCCCCGGGCCAGCTCGTCCCCGCCCAGAACCAGTACTCGTTCCCTCTGAAAAGCTGGTGCTTCACAAGGAGCGGTTTGCCAGGCTCGACTTCTCCGGACCAGTTGTCCTCACGCACTTCGAATCCCTGTTCCACATACGGAGTCGCCGCCTCAAGCGCCAGCGAGATCGCCTCGTTGACGTATCCATAAACGAGACCGCCAAGACTGGCTCCGAGGGCAACCGCCACCGCAGGGATTTTAAAATTTGAATAATTCATCTATCTCTTCAAAACCGGCTCAGTTGATCGAGGTGCCGGTTTCGGCCGCCTTCTTTTCGAAATAATATTCTTCGAGCATGGTCCGACTGATATCCCGCAGTTGATTGATATCCTCCTCGGATATCTCGGTCGAAGGCGCGATGATTGCCTCAAGTCGGGCGAGGCCTGTTGAGATCGACCGTATTTGCGGCGAGTTTGCCGACGGGCCCTTCATTGAATCCAGAAGCCCCCGGAAGTGCTCAATAAGACCCGGCTGATTAAGAAGTTCAGCCTTGTCCTCGCTGAATGAATTGCTGATGAAAGAGGTCACCACATTCGTGCCCCGTAACCATCCTCCCAGACTCACCAAACCGGATAGCTCGTCATCCCTGAGTTTTTCCATGGTCGTGCGAACTGTTTGCTGAGTCGCATCAAGTTCGTCCCGGACTTTCTTCCAGTCACTGTTCCCTGCCGCCTCGATGATGCTGAGGCTGTGCGGTCTCACTGCGGCCGCTAAACCGAGCGCTTCTGATAGCGCGAGAACTCGCTTCCCTATTGTTTGAATTTCATCGGCGTTCTTCGCCTGAACCGCAATAAATCCCTCGCCAACCAGACTTCCGAAGGTCAACGCGAGAATGGCCCTTTCCCCGACCGGGTCACCCTGTTCGGGAAGTTCGATTCCACTGTTCCAGTCGGGCTCATCGAGTTTCTCAAGCACGGCGAAAATTTCCGCGGGAATCGGGACCACCACCTTCTCCACCATCTCTCCCGGAAAATTCGACAGATCGATCCGTTCGGGGGCATTCGGCGCGTTTTCAGCATTCAGTAGACCTGCTCCGAATATCAAAGTGGCGACGAAGACCGCCCCGAGCCCAGCCAACGGCGCCCGGCCGAAGATCCTAATAACGTTTTCAATCATTACCATTCAGGGAAAGTATCGCAGAAATTCCGTGAGTATCAATCATCCATGCGTGCGGTTCTCCGCAGTCCCGCAGGTCCTCCCACCGTGCCGACGACGGGAAGCTTGCTGCATCCCCCCCTTGGACAAACAATCAGGAATTCCTGACTGTCATATTTCCGGGGCGATTCTGGCACCATTCGGCCCCTGTTCCATTTCAGAGGGAGGCAACCGTAACGGCGATATCTCCACCAAAACAAACATCCACGTCACTTCCGGACACACGGGGCCGATCATGGTAATCGCCGGCATAGGACAATTGACCCGGAATTGTCTCCTCATAGACCACATGCAGCGAGTGCCGCTCCTGCGGGCAGACGATGATCCGGGGCTCCCGATCTCCCTCGGCGGGGTGAGGGAGATTTACATTCCAGAAATGCCCCTCCTCGAGCGGTTCCTCGAGCAGCCCGCGAATGACACGCTCCACCCGCCCGGAGGCTCGATCCCAATCGAGCGCAAGGCCGCGACGAAGATAGTGGGAAAAGGCAATTCCCGGAACTCCGGCGAAGGCTGCCTCGCGAACTGCGGCAACCGTTCCTGAGATGGCGAAATCATGTCTCCCCAGATTGCCTCCGTGATTGATACCTGAAAGCACCCAGTCCGGACGCTTCGGCAAAAGCCTCGAAAGTGCCACGCGGGTGCAGTCGGCGGGCGTTCCCTCCACCGCAAAGCGACGCTCCCCACGCGGCTCATATCGTATCGGAGTCTCTGTCGTGACCCGGTGCCCGATCTGCGACATTTGAGTCGCCGGAGCCACCACCCACACCTCGCTGAAAAACCGCTCCGCCACAGTGCGCAAAGCGTCCAGTCCTGGAGCCTCGATCCCGTCGTCATTGGTGAGCAGTGCAATCATTCAGGAAAATTCGGGAAAAGAGTTTTGCTCCTCCTCTTTGCGGGGTCTATCTCTCATCCGTGAAGCCGGCGCAAGAACTCCTTTATTTTGATCGATACGAATCTTGTCTTCGAAGAGAGGGCATCTACGGAGAAAAGCCACTACGCTGGGCCTATGAAACCCTCGTCGGGCGAATCTGCCTGGAGGGCATTATCAAACGGCGATGGTTCTCCCGTCTTTACGGCCGCTGGGCTGACAGCAGTTATTCTTCCCGCGAAATTGAGCCGTTTATTCGCCGCTTCAATCTGGATACGGGTGAGTTTCAGAGTGCTCCCCGGTCCTTCCGCACCTTCAATGAGTTTTTCTTCCGGAAACTCAAGCCTGAATCCCGCCCCATCGATCCCGCAGGAGATTCGGTCATTTTTCCGGCGGACGGACGCCATCTTTTCATCCCCGACCTGTCAAAGGATCATCATCTTTACGCCAAAGGCCAGCGTTTCAACCTCGCGCAACTGCTCGGGGATACGACACTTGCCACCCGATATTCATCAGGCAGCGCTATCCTCTCGCGGCTCTGCCCGACTGATTACCACCGATTCCACTTTCCGCTGGGGGGTGATTGTGGGGAACCACGACTCATCAACGGCTCCCTCTACTCGGTCAATCCCATCGCCCTCTCGCGAAGCATCTCATACATTTTCGAGAACAAGCGACAGATCACTCCGGTGGCCCATCCCGAACTTGGCGAGTATCTCTTTCTCGAAATCGGTGCGACCAACGTCGGGAGTATCGTCTCCACGGCACGCTCCGGCACCTCCGTCAGGAAGGGTGAGGAGAAAGGGTATTTCCGCTTCGGCGGATCAATGGTGATAACCCTGTTTCAACCGGGTGCCTTCAAGGCGGCCCCGGATCTCGAAGAACATTCCTCGGGGGGCATCGAACTTTACGCCCGGATGGGAGACCGAATGGGGACGATTCCCGGATAAAAAAAAAAGCGGCTGCCCCCAAAAGGGCAGCCGCTATTGAAAGCTAACAGAAGAAACCCGGTTCATACCGGGTTTCCCGATAAGACTTCAATTACTTGGAGCAACCGTAGGAGGATGCGCAAGTCTTCGCACAGCAATCTTTGGTCTTACAAGCAGTAAGAGAAAGAGCGCCGACGGCTACGATGGTGAGCAGGATGATGTTTTTCATATGTGGTAGTATTCTGGTATTGTTTAAGTCCAAATGTGAAACCTTACGACGGTCGGACCATGCGGTTCCTTAGAGTCATTCGGTTGCATTCAGGTAAGGAATACGTAGAATCGCCCTCTTCCTTACAAAATCAAGTTATGAGCCGACAGCCGAAACATCTAGCGATCGCGGGCGCCACCGGAGCCGTGGGGATCGAAATCCTCAAGTGCCTCGAACAGCGCGACTTCCCCGTGAGTGAACTCACCCTCCTCGCCTCTGCCCGCTCGGCTGGAAAAACAATCACCTTTCGCGGTCAGGAGATCGTCGTGAAGGAATTACGACCGGATTCTTTCGCCGGGGTCGACATCGCCCTCTTCAGCGCCGGAGGCGGAATTTCAAAGGAATTCGCCCCTCATGCCGTCGCCGCCGGAGCCGTCGTCGTCGACAATTCGTCGGCTTTCCGTATGGAGGAGGCCGTTCCTCTGGTGGTACCCGAAATCAATCCGGAAGATGCGCTGAAGCACTCCGGAATCATCGCCAATCCGAACTGCACGACCATCATTACCCTGATGGCACTGAATCCCATGCATCACGCTTTCGGCGGTGTCCGTAGCCTGATCGCGTCGAGCTACCAGGCAGTTTCCGGGAGCGGAGCACAGGGGATTCTCGAGCTTGAAGCCCAGGTCACTGCGATCGCCAAAGGTGAAACCCTTCCCGAACGAAGCGTCTACTCGCGCCAGATCGCGTTTAATGTCATCCCTCAGGTCGATGTCTTCACCGAGAACGGTTATACCAAAGAAGAGCTCAAAATGCTCTTTGAAGGCCGGAAAATTCTTCATGCGCCCGACTTGAAAGCCTCGGTCACCTGCGTTCGTGTACCGGTCTATCGCTCCCACGCCGTCTCAGTGACCGCGGTTTTCAACAACAAACCCTCTGTCGAGGCCGCCCGTGCCGCGATCAATGCCGCTCCCGGAGTCCACGTGATTGACGCACCTTTCGCGGAATTCCCTGAATATCCCACTCCTCTTGACTCGACTGACGGGGACGACTGCCTTGTCGGCCGCATCAGGGAGGACCTCGTTCTCGACAATGCACTCACGTTCTGGGTCGTCGGCGATCAGGTAAGAAAAGGAGCAGCGCTCAATGCGGTGCAGATTGCCGAACTTCTCTGAGATGGGATTCAGGTCTTAAGGAATTGAGGATTCAAGGCCCTCAACCCCTGAAAACCTCAATCCCTCAACACCTTCCATATGAATAACTACCTCGAAGAACGCTGCCGGATCGTCGACAAGGCACTCGGGGGGTTCCTCCCAACCACAAAGACCCGTCCGGCAACAATCCACGAGGCGATGCGCTACAGCATTTTTGCCGGGGGGAAGCGGCTCAGGCCCATCCTTTGCCTGGCGAGCGCGGAGGCCTGTGGCGGGAACTATGAGGCTGCACTCGCTCCAGCCGCCGCAGTGGAGTGCATCCACACCTACTCCCTCATTCACGACGATCTGCCCTGCATGGACGATGACGATCTCCGTCGCGGCATGCCGACCAGTCACGTTAAATTCGGTGAAGGTGTCGCCGTTCTCGCCGGTGACGCTCTTCTCACGATTGCCTTTGAAATCCTGGCGCAAGTCAAAGCGACGCCGCGGTATGACATTGGAAAATTCATCACCGAACTGGCAGTCATGTCAGGGAGTCGTCACCTCATCGGCGGACAGATTCTTGATCTTGAGGGGGAAGGCAATGACGTCACCCTGAATGCCACGCAGCTAAAATACATCCACGAGAGTAAGACCGCCGCCCTTCTCACCGCTTCGATCCGGCTCGGGGGCATGACCGCAAACGCGACTCCCGCCCAACTTGAAGCGCTTACCATCTACGGCAGGTCCCTCGGGCTCGCCTTTCAGGTGATCGACGATATCCTCGACGTCACCCAGACCAGCGAAAAGCTCGGCAAGAGCGCCGGCAAAGACGAAGCGAAAGCAAAGTCCACCTATCCCGCTCTCTTCGGTCTCGATAAGAGCCGGAAGGAAGCGGCAAGACTCACCAGGAAAGCACTCGAAGCGCTTAAGCCGTTTGGACGGAAAGGTGCTCGATTGAGCGACCTCGCCCACTATTTGCTGGATCGCGACTATTGAGGTTAAGTCGCAACGGCATCATTCAATCCGGATGATGACCTTCCCCGGGATCCACAAGCGGCATCTCTCCGGGAGGATGACCATGAATCCGGGCGTGATCCTCGATCGGTTCAAGATGAGTTGTCACGATGGTAGCCGGCCCCATTTCGTCCCGCACTTCCCGCTCAAAATCCGTCGCGATTTCATGGGCATCACGAACCGTCGTCTCGTCGTCGAAAACGAGATGGAAATCGACCCAGTGACCGTCCCCGAGATGACGATGCCGCATCTGATGCCAGGTGACCCCGTGTTTCTCCGTTGCCGCGTCGAGACGGGCGATAATGGCCACCTGCACCGCGGGATCAGCCCGGTCCATCAATCCACTCGCGCTCTGCCACATCAGCCGTACCCCGGACCAAAGGATGTTAAGCGCGACGAGCATGGCACAAATCGGATCAAATCCCATCCATCCCGTTGCCCAGGTGAGCCCCAGTCCGACGAGTACCCCGATACTTGTCCAGGCATCTGTGAGGACATGATTCCCATTCGCTTCGAGAATAAGTGACCCTCCCTTTTTTCCCAGGCGGAGGAGGTGCCACCCGAGCCATCCGTTGATCAAAAGCGCGAAAGCAGTGAGGACACTTCCCATCCCGAGCCGTTGCGGCTCGGTTCCTGACGTCCACTGATGTACCGCCTGGTAAAAAATAAAGACCCCGGCAATTGAGATGAGCCCTCCTTCAAATCCCGCCGAGAAAAACGAGATCTTCGCGTGTCCGTAGGGATGGTCTTCATCCGGTGGTTTCTGGGAAAGCCGCAGGCTGTAGACGACAAAAGCCACTGCCGCGACATGGACGACCGACTCCGCCGCATCACTGAGAATGGCCGATGATTGCGTCAGATACCAGGCCGCCGATTTGATCGCGAGCATCACCACCCCGATCCAGAATGACAGCCAGCTCGCCTGGCGAAGAAGTCGTTGGCTGCTTTGTGAGTCGTACATGGTGGTCGTCAGAGAGAATCACTTCCACACCCCGATGGCGCGCAGTTGTTTCGCCGCCGTGCCCGCCCAGTTGCGATTCGCGGCCGGGCTCGCCGGGCTCGGATGCAGGATTTTCCCGATGACAGGATCCATTTTCATGGCTCCGGCAATACGGGTGAGACAGCCTTCGGCGAAGGCACCCACCCCGATGACATACTCGGGCTCCAACAGACGCAGGTGCTCACCCACATAGGCGTCGCAGGCGGCGTAGACAGGTTCCATTTCAGCGACGGGCAGTTTGTCAGGGGTGCGGTTGCGGCTGCTTTCCTCCATCCAGACAAGCGGGCAATAATTCACCACGTAGTGTTCTGCGAAAAAATCCTCCGCCTTCGGGTAGGTTTCAGAGAAAAGCCCCCAGAGCCTCCGTCCACTCACTTCGGACTTCTCGCAGGCAAATCCAACGATGGGTCGTTTGGGATGCTCCGGATTCGGTTTTCCTACTGGAGCCGTGATCCCCATCCAGTCGCGCACTGCCGAAATCTCACCGAAGGGAACCCCCGTCTGCGCCATGCCCCAGGGCCCCGGATTCATGCCCATCAGGAGAACCCGCTTCCGGGAATTTCCAAAACGGTTCACGTACGCTTCGTGTGGTGTCCTCGCGTACTCGAGTGGATTGTAAACATGACTTACCGGAGGGCCAAAGCGAAGGCCTTGCAGCCTTTCCCTGAGTTGTTGCGTCGCAGTAAGAAGTTCCCGGGCGAGTGACATGAGATCCCCACTCAATGGCGGTATGCGGATTCGTCAAGGATTACCCGTTGCGCCGAAGCCGGACGAATCGTAATTCAATCAGAATGCCGGAAATCAACACCATCGCCGTCATCGGTTCCGGATCCGTTGGCTCATACTATGGAGCGAGGCTCGCCCTCAAGCACCAGGTCTCCTTCCTGATGCGCCGGGATCTGGAGGCGGTCAGGGAAAACGGTCTGATCATTCACAGCGTCGACGGTGACTTTCATCTCGATCCGGTCAGGGCATTCCGCTCGACCGACGAAATCGGGCCGGTCGATCTCGTCATCATCGCCCTCAAGACGACGGCGAATGCGATTCTTCCAGAAATCATCCCGCCGCTCTTGAAGCAGGGGACCATTCTCCTCACCCTGCAGAACGGTCTTGGCAATGAGGACCTACTTCACAGAAGCTTTCCAGGGCACCCCATTCTCGGCGGGCTCTGTTTCGTCTGTATCAATCGGGGGGAACCCGGTGTGATTCACCATCTCGCCCACGGGCGCGTGGAAATGGGCGAACTCACCGATACGGCAACGATCCAATCCGTTGCCTCACTCTTCACCGACGCCGGTCTCGATTGCCGGATTCTTCCCGACCTCGGCCTCGCCCGCTGGAGGAAGCTGATTTGGAACGTGCCCTTCAACGGCCTCTCCATCGCCGGAGGAGGGATCGACACGCAGCAGATTCTAGCCAATCCGGCCCTGCTCGACCGCACCCGGGCACTCATGCACGAGATCATTGCCGTCGCCGCCGCTCTGGGACACGGAATCGATCCAGCTTTCGCTGAAAGCAACATCAAAGGAACCCTTGAAATGGGGGCCTACCAGCCGTCCAGCCTCGTCGACTTCCTCGCGGGAAACGCGGTTGAGGTCGAGGCCATCTGGGGGGAACCGCTACGACAGGCGAAAGCGCACGGAATCGTCACCCCCGAACTCGAAAAGCTCTACTTTGAAATTTGCGGGGCGACGGGAAACAGGCCAGATTGAGCCATGTCCGAGTTCACTCTTCCCGCTGTGCTCCGATCAATCTCTCCATCTGTGGGAGTCGTTCTTGGATCGGGTCTGGGAGGATTCGCCGATATGCTGGATGGAGCGAAGACTTGCGATTACGCGGATATAGCCGGACTGCCGGTGAGCAAAGTAGCGGGACACTCCGGCCGTCTCTATCTCGGAACCCTGGGCGGCGTCGAGCTGGTCGTCGCTCAGGGCCGTGTCCATCTCTATGAGGGCTGGAGCGCAAAGGAAACCGCCGCCGTGATCCGCCTCTTTCACGAACTCGGTGTCAGGAGCGTCGTTCTCACCAACGCGGCGGGGATCGTCAATGCCAATCTGAAACCGGGCCGCTGGATGTTGATCTCCGATCACTTGAACCTCACCCGTCAATCCCCGCTCACCGGCTCAGGACAGTTTGTCGACCAGACGGAAGTTTATTCAAAGGAACTTCGCGACCTGCTTCGGGCGGAAAGCCTGGAACTCACCGGTACCCGTCTCTCCGAGGGAATCTACGCCTGGGTCAACGGCCCCGAATATGAAACCCCGGCCGAGATCTGGATGCTGCGAACGCTCGGGGCCGACGCCGTCGGGATGTCAACCGTCCCGGAGTCCATCCAGGCCCGCGCTCTCGGAATGCGGGTCGTCGCCCTTTCCTGCCTCACCAACTTTGGGGCGGGGCTCTCCCCTCATCCGCTCAATCACGAGGAAGTGATTCAAGCGGGAAAAGCAGCGGCCGGAGAGCTCTTTACTCTTCTCAAGAGCGCCATACCGGCGATGGTCGAGATCTGACCCTAAAATAAAACAGGGTCGGGCCAAAGACCCGACCCTGTTGGTCGTTGAAGAATTTCAAGTCGTACCGCCTCACTCGCCGGCGGCGATATCGAGCAGTTCGACTTCGAACACGAGCGCGCTGTAGGGCTTGATATCGGCCCCGGTGCCGCGCTCTCCGTAGGCGAGGTCGTAAGGAATGAAGAATTTGAATTTGGCACCCTTGGGCATCAGCTGTACGCCCTCGGTCCATCCGGGGATGACCCGATTGAGCGGGAACGTCGCGGGCTCTCCACGGTCAACACTGCTGTCAAACACCGTGCCGTCGATCAGGGTACCGTGATAGTGAACGGTCACCTCGTCGGTCGCCTTTGGCTTTGCCCCGTCTCCGGCGGTGATCACCTGGTACTGGAGACCGCTCGCGGTGGTTTTGACCCCTTCCTTCGCACCATTCGTTTTGAGAAAGGCCTGACCGGCTTCCAGATTCGCTTTATCATCTCCAGTCGCATTTTTTGCGTCGAGAACCTTCTGATTCTCTCCGAAAGCTGCCGCCACTTCGTCCTCGCTCATGACAGGTTGTCCCCCATCCATGACGGTTTTGAAGGCCTGGGTAAATTGACTAAGGTCCACCTCGATTCCCCGCTCCTTCAACTGGCGTGAAATCATGAGACCGTAGGAGTAGCTGATTCTCTCGGTCAAGGATTCAGGTTTCTTGGCTTCTTGTGCGGCTGCTTTTTCGGCGGTCATAAGGGAGGTCGAGAGCGCGAAAACTAAACACGCGATCAGTCGGTAGGTGGGGATTTGCATGGTGAATGGGGTCGGATCAACGGAGGCGGAGTCACGATCATTGAAAATCGCTTCGGCCACTCGGAAAGCTAAACGCGATTGTTCGGGGGTCAACACGGACACACTTCCTAAGAAATCGCGCATTGCCGCGTTTCGTAATCGTCGAACAGAGCAGAACCGGCCGCTAATTTTGTTAAAATCAATTAACCTTCCGCTATTTTGGCCCTTTCCAGCTTGATAAATGGTCCGTATACCGAGAAATTTTAAAAATATTTCATTTTATTTGAAAAACTTTTTTGCCGCCTTATCTTTTCTTCCGCACCAATTCATGCACTCCAAGCGCTCATCCCTTCTTTTCGGAATCCTCGCCGCCATTTTTCTGGCGGGATCGGGACAACTGATGGCGTTCCAGACAGTGATTATCGATCCCGGCCACGGGGGAAATGATCTCGGGGCCGCTGACTCCTACGTTTATGAGAAGCACATCAATCTTGATGTCTCCCGCCGTCTCGAACGGAGCCTGAAGGAAGCCGGCTTCAAAACAGTGATGACCCGGAGCAAGGACGAGTTCATCGCCCTCTCGGAACGGTCTTCAACTGCGAACCGCTACCGCAACGCCATCTTCGTCAGCGTGCATTTCAATTCCAGCTACCGGGTCGCCGCTCTGGGCATCGAAACCTTCTACCGCACCGCCGAATCCGAAAAACTCGCCCAACTGGTTCAGAAGGAGCTCATTAAAAATATCGGGGCAACCGATCGAGGGGTAAAGACCGCCAACTTTGCCGTGTTGCGAAACACCAAACACCCCGCCGTTCTGGTCGAGGGCGGATTTGTGAGTAACAAAGACGAACGAAGCGCGATGACCGATCCGCTTTACCGTCAGGTCGTCGCTGACAGTATCGCGCGGGGAGTCATTGCTTTCCGCCGCTGAAGAACCCGGACCCCGCCCGGACATGCTCGTTTCCTGCGAAGAGATGTCCGAAGCCGAAAGACGGCTCTTTGACACCGGCGTGTCTCCCGAGCCCTACATGGACACGGCAGGCCGCCTTTGTGCGGAGGCGATTCTCCGCTTCTTCCCCACTCCGGGGCATGCCTCGGTTTTTTGCGGAAAAGGCAACAATGCGGGGGACGCCCTCGTCGTCGCCAGATGGCTGAGACGCTCCCGGTGGAAAGTGACACTCCATCGTTGCGAAGGGGATGGAGGGCTTTCGCCACTCGCCGCCAGGAAGCTGAGCGAATTCCACTCCGAACCCGAACACCTGCCCGATTTCCACCCTTTCGGGGCTGGAAATGTGATCATTGATGGACTGCTCGGAATCGGAGCAAGAGGGGCTCTCCGCGGCGACATCCGGGACATGGCACAGCGGATCAATATTCTTCGACGGGAGACTTTCGCCTCTTGTTTCGCCATTGACCTTCCGTCGGGCCTCAACGCGGATACGGGAATTCCGGGGGAAGGGGCCGTCATCGCCGACTACACCCTTTCGATCACCGCTCCCAAAATCGGCTTCGCTGCGGACGGGGCGATCAACCATGTCGGCCGGCTCGTGGAGATCCCTCTCGAGATTCCGATTGAAGACGGGGATCCATCGCGAGGTTTTCTGTTTCCCTCAACCCTGCGTCACCGGCTCCGACGCCGTGATTACGACACCCATAAAGGTTCAGCGGGACGGGTCACCATCATTGCAGGATCCCGGGGAATGACGGGAGCGGCCGTGCTCTGTGCCCTCGGAGCCTCGCGCGGTGGTGCCGGTCTCGTAACCGTTTGTGTCGCGGACTCCATCTATCCCCTCATCGCTGCGCAATGTCCGCCCGAGGTCATGGTCAAACCCTACCGTCATTTCGATGAAGTATCCGCCTTGCCGGCTGATGTGATTGCGGTCGGCCCGGGCCTGGGAAGGGTGATCGAAAACGACATTCTTGATCTGATCGAAACAGACCCGCGTCCCGTCGTGATTGATGCCGATGCCCTGAACGCGCTGGGACAAGCTCGCTCCCGTCTTTCCTCTCTGCCACCAAACCGGCTCCTGACCCCCCACCCGGGCGAGATGGCCAGGCTGGTAGACCATGAAGACGAGATCGATCGCTGCACCCTCGCACGCCGCGTCGCCGATGACCTGGGGCTCACGGTTCTTTACAAAGGCGCCCGAACGGTGATTGCCTCGCCCGGCAAGCCGCTGGAACTGAATACCACCGGCCACCCCGGAATGGCGAGCGGTGGAATGGGCGATGTGCTCACCGGTTTGTGCGCCGCGTTCATCGGCCAGGGAACGGAAATTCACGATGCCGCCTGCATCGGAAGCTGGCTCCTTGGAAAGGCCGCGGAAATCGCGATCATCGACCAGGGAATCGCTCCGGAATCGGTGAATGCGCCGCTGGTTGCGAATTACCTCGGAGCAGCCCTCAGGGAACTTCAGACTCCGGGATCTCCTTAACTGGCAGTGCCCTTGGCGCCAGATAGGTAAACGGAGCGAGCGGAATATTGCGTAGCACGCCGAAAAGCACCACCACGGCCACGATCGTATAGGTGTAACTCTGGCGCCAGCGAAACGGCAAGGCCCGGATCCGTTGAGGATATACCCACTGCATCCAGGATCGAAAGGCCCAAAAGAGGAGAAAGGGTAGCCCGATCACCAGGATGGCATTCTGACGAAGCGCCCCTATCAGATCACCATGCAAAAGTGCATGGGTCGCCCGCGTGTTACCGCAACCGGGACAATGCCATCCGGTCAGCACGTGAAAACTGCACCGCGGAAGCAGACGAGGAGGCGAAGCCAGATCCGCATTTCGCAGGTAAAGCGCGAGGATGGCAAACAACAGCAATCCCGGAATGGTGGCCGCCCACTTCCTCCCGGTATGGCTCATTGCGCCGACTGCGCCGCTTCAGCAAAGCCTGAAACAAAGGCGATTCCGAAAATAACCGCCTGCAGGATAAAACCCACGATGAATGAAATCAGACACCACATCTTTGCCTTGTTCGAGGCCTCGAGGGCACTGCCGTAGTCTCCTGCCTCCATGGCGGGCTTGATTTTCGTTCCGAAAACGATCGCCGGGATCGCCAGAGGCCAGCAGCAAAGGAGCACACACACGATCGACTGCCAGAGGTAGGTGGGAGGCGAGGGCTGACCTGACGGTATCGCGGATGAAACCACCACTCCTCCAGCGACGCTCGCGGGAGCGGCGGGTATCCCGCTTACCGGTGGAGTGTAGGCGGGTTCACTTGAGTTTCCAAATCCCGGAATCGAACTTAGCGGAACCCAATCCGTCAGGGATTCATTCCAGACAAGGTCACCACCCTGGATGGTTCCGTTTTGAAAGAGTTCCTGCAGGGAACCCTCGGATACAGGGCCCTGTTGTTGTCCGTTCTTAGCGTAATACCACTCCATGATTGTTATCGTTTAGTTTGTTCAGTATCGGGCCGGCCCCCTTCATTGTGCAGCAGGTCCGTCTAAAATATTCCTGAGGATTCTCTCCTGCTCCCGGGTCATCTGAATCCGGTCCAACTCGGCAAGATCAGTATGTCCGTTGAGATGAAGAAGACCATGAATGATGTATAACAATATCTCTTCTGCAACGGAATTTCCATGGTTCCGGGCCTCTCTCTCAGCGGTTTCGACACTGACAAATATCTCGCCGTGATGGAAAGTGATCACATCTGTCGGTGTGGGATCACCCATGAACTCTTCATGCACCCTGGCAATGGTTTCGTCGGAGGTCAGATTGATCTCGACCTCGTCTAGATCTCCCAGGAGCGGCACTTCCGATCCGGGGCAGGCCAGACAGAGAGGAAGAGCCTCCACCGTCTGCTTGCGCAGCAAGGCGAGCGATAGGTCGGGACAGTCCACATGCGGATAGATCTCGATCCCGGGAAGTGCTCGCTCCGTCATGGCTTGGCTGCTTTGGAAGCTCCCAGGTTGACTGCCTGGAATTTATCCGATGGGGACATTCTCGTTCGGGCTTTTCGCACCGTCCTGATCACTGCCGGTCTTCCCGATTTCAGAGCTTTTCCTGCCCTTCGTCTTTGTCTTGGGCTTTTCCGCACCTTCCTCAATCTTCGGATACTCGATCCGACTGTGCATCATGCTCCGCAAGGTGGCCGAGAAACTCTTTTTGATCGTGGCCAGGTCGGCCAGCGTGAGCGCGGCATCGTCGAGTTGTCTGTCGTTGAGCCTATCCTTGAAGATCTCATCGATCAGTTCGTCGATTTTCTTCGGCGTCGGCTTTTGAAGGCTGCGTGAAGCGCTTTCAACCGCATCCGCGAGGCTGATGATAGCACTCTCACGTGTCCGGGGTCGCGGTCCCGAATACCGGAAACTCTCCTCCTTAATCTCAGGGATATCCTCCTCGTGGGCTTTCCCCTCACCCACCTGTCGCTGAATTTCATCCCGCTGTTTGAGCGCCCGATGATAGAAAAACCGAATCAGCGAATTCCCGTGATGCTCCATGATCACATTGATAATCTCGGCATTCATCCGGTACTTCAGCGCCATGTCGACCCCGTCTTTGACATGCGCCATCACCACAAGGGCACTCATGCTCGGCGTGAGGTCATCATGCGGATTGTGCCCGTCGCCGATGTTTTCCACAAAGTAGGCGGGCTTTTTCATCTTCCCGATATCGTGAAAATAGGCACAAACCCGGCACATCGCCGCGCCGGCTCCGATCGATTCCGCCGCCGTTTCCGCAAGCGTCGCCACGACAAGACTGTGGTGATAGGTCCCCGGCGCTTCAATCGTCATCTGCTTCAGGAGCGGGTGATTGAGATCGGCCAGTTCGATCCAGGAAACTTCAGTCGTGATGCGAAAGGCCGCCTCGATAAGAGGAAGCAATCCACTGACGAGAACCGCCGTCACGGTGGAGACGAGAATGGCCGAAAGCGCCTGTTTGGCCACCATCTCCCATTCAACCAGGTCCGAGCTGAACGCAGGCCATTGAATCTGCCCCATCGTGGTCGCCAGAAGGACACAGGCCAGCCCCGAATAGGCCCCGGCAACGACAAGGCGGCTGCGGCGACGAACTTTGTTCGTGAGGTATAGCGCCACGAACCCGCAGATCATCGAGAAAATGATGAAGGTAAACGCCTCGTCCTTCTCGACCGTCATTCCCCCGAAGAGACTTGAATAAACCACCGCAAAGGTTCCGTGCCTTCGCCCCACCAGCAGCGAAATGACAATCGGGGCAAAAATGTAGGGTTCGACAAGAAACCGGAACCCGCCTTCGGGGGCGAAGGTCGTTGCCACATACTCGCTCAACTTGACCAGCATCAACTGGGTCATGATGACCGAAAGGATCAGGGTGATGCGCGAGTTTTGATGGAAGGTCTGAGGCAGGCTGACGTGCCAGTGGACAACGAGAGTGGCGGAAATCACCGTGACGACGATGAAGGTCTGCAGATGTTTTCCTGCAAAGAGGGAACCGCTGCTGGAGGAAAAGATGATCCAGAATGAAACCAGGGCCGCAAAAACAGCGAAGAGCAATCCGCTGATCTGCCAGCCCGACCGCATCATCTCGGAAATCGCGGTTTCATTCAGCTTGCGCCGTTTCTGGCCGCTAGAGAACCCGCGACTCTGAAGTCGCTTCTGGGAGAGAAAGTGGAACATGAGCGGTCTGCCGGCCTTTCGCCTCCATGACGCTTGATGGAACGATCAGTTTCGCGAGCAGGGTATTTTGCGCCAGTTTACCGCGGAAACAACAAGAATCGCAGCGGGAACTGTTCAAATAATCAGCATACAATCCCCGTAGCTGAAAAAGCGATAACGCTCCTCCACCGCCCTGCGATAGGCTTCAAAGATGAGATCCTTACCCGCAAGGGCACTGACGAGCATGAGAAGAGTCGACTTGGAAAGATGAAAATTTGTCAGGAGGGCATCGACCACCTTGAACTCATAGGGAGGGAAGATGAAGATATCTGTCTCCCCGGACCCGGGCGCAAGGACTCCCCCTCCGTTCCGGGCACAGGTTTCCAGCACCCTGACCGCGGTGGTCCCGATAGCAATAGTTCGCCGACTTTCGCGGATTGCCGCAGCGACTTCGGGACGAAGTTCGTACCGTTCACTATGCATGCGGTGATCCCGTAGCGTTTCGCTCGAAACCGGACGAAAGGTCCCGATGCCGACGTGCAGGGTGACAAAGGTATGAGGCAGGCGCGCCAGCATCTCTTCCGAAAAATGGAGTCCCGCCGTCGGTGCGGCGATGGCGCCGGACGTGTTTGCAAAAACAGTCTGGTAGCGATCTTTGTCCGCCACCTCGTCAGGTCGATGGATGTAGGGAGGCAAGGCGAGGTGTCCGTGGAGAGACTCATCCGGCAACTTGTCGAAATCGATGATTCTTTCCCCGCCCTCCTCACAGACCGCCACGACGGTCCCGACGCTTTCACCGATCTCAATGGTGCGTCCGGGCTTGAATCGCTTGCCCGGCTTAACGAGACACTTCCACCGCCGCTCGCCGATGACGTCGACGCGGAGAATTTCCTGGGTGCCGTCGTTTGAAAAATAGCGTGCTGACACGACCCGGGTATCATTCAGGACAAGAAGATCCTCTTTTTCCACGAAGTCGGGGAATTCAGCGAAGTGATGATGACTGATCCGGCCCTCGGCGCGATTCACCACCATCATCCGCGAATCCCCTCTCTTTGCCGGAGGATGCTGTGCGATAAGCTCCGGCGGGAGCTCATACTCGAAATCGCTCGTCTGCATCGCTCAAGCAATGCCACCACTTTCTCAAAAAGAAAGGTCGTTCTCACGACACCTTGCCAGGGTCATGACGGCAAAGGAGGTCCCGTAGGGCTGATGATAGGAATAGAAGGGGAAGTCCCACCAGGATCCATCCTTCTCCTGCAAATCGAGAACGATCTCAGCGACCTGCTTCCGCGAGGCAGGCCGTTCCTCTGCGGGAAGCAGACTGATTCCCCGCGCCGCGTAGTAATGGCCGTAGTAGAAAAAGTAACCCGCCACCGCAAACCAGGCCTCATGAGGAACGGGCCGCTTCCGGCCGATGTCGAGCCAGCCGTTCCGGTCTTCGAGCCGCTTAAGCCAGTCAGAAACGATAGCATCGGTGATCGTTTCATCCCCCCAAAGGCGCAGCGCGAAATTGCAGGCCTGGGTCCGGCCGAGACTTCCGGCAGGGCGATTGATTCCATACAACGGTCGTGCGTTCAGATATTCGCCATAGAGATAGCTGTGATCGGATTTTCGCTGCCGATTGATCGCCGCGATGGCGCGGTCAATGACAGGTTGAGGAAGTGAAACGCCCTCGATCTCACGCGCCTCCCACATCGCCACGAGGCAGGTGGCGGTGGTGAAACTGATCGAACTTGATGACGGCCGCGCCGCGCCGACACGGAAATCATAGTAGCCCCATCCTCCGTCCACCGATTCGTAGCGCTCCAGTCGGTTGATCTGACCGTTGATAAGATCCACAAGCAGTTTTCGCTTCTCTTTGTCTCCGGTTCTTTCATAAAGGTCGACCAGAGCCTGAATCCCGTAGGCATGGGTCCAGACATTGTAGATCGCATCGGCACTGGCGCGTCGTACTTTCGGCAGGTTCTCGATAAGGTAGACTTCTCCTTTCTTTAATGACTCGCGCGAGGGCCCCTCCGTTTCAGCCAACCCGGAATCGCAAAGAGCCGAGATCGCCATGGCCGTCACCGCAACCCGGAAGGCATCGTGCGCACCGGGAACGGGAGCGTAAATGTTCAGCCCCTTGGTCTGATGAGCAGAACCCCAACTTCCGTTCGGGTTCTGATCCGCGATCAGAAAGTTGACCCCGCTCGCGATGGCCTCGTCGACGGACTGCGTAAATTTATCATCGGCGTGAACCAATGGAGTCAACAAGAGGACCGCCCAGAGGCCCGGTAAAGATGAGCGAAAATCCAGTTTCATTCCTCTTTCCCGGTCTCCGCCTTTGCTTCCTCACCTTTCTGTTTCTCACCTGCCGCCGCGCCGGCTTCCTTCTTCTCGGCTCCCGTCTCTATGACATCGCCCTCCTTCAATCCTTCAATTATCTCAATTTTTTCCCCGCTCACTCTGCCGGTTTTGACCGGGGTAATTTTGCCGCCTTTCAAAGTAACGGTTTCTTTGTCACCCTCCTTTTTCACCGCTGCCACGGGGACGGCGATCGCGTCCTTTTTCTCGTAGACCCGGACCTCGGCAGTGGCAGTCATTCCCGGGAGAAGCGTCGGACCTCCCTCCGGAATTTCCATACTAACAGTACCATCAAAGGTTTTATCGGCATAAGGAACGTGAAGCACGGATTCGACTTTCGCATTGAACTTGAAATCCGGCTTCCATTTCAACTGAACTGTCCCGACCTGCCCTCCGGCAATGTCCTTCAACTGGTCTTCGCTCAATTGGAGTCGCACCTGCACTTTCGCCGGATCGACAACGGTCATGACGATCTCTCTCATCGCAAGCTTGCCGCCGGGGATCAGCTTCTTCTCAACAACTGAGGCCGTCGTCCATTTTCCCCGCTGGCTCATGCCATAATAGACGATTCCGCTCTGCGGGGCACAAACCTTCATCGCGGCGAGGTCCTCTTCATGTTCTGTCAGCGATTTCCTGAGTTCCTCCAGTTCGCGTCTCTTGGCCGTCGTTTCGAGGCGCTTCTTCTCAAGCCCGTCCCTCATTGATTTCTCCCCGGCACGCCAGCTGATCTCCTGCAGTGCGAGATTGGTCTTCAAACTCTCATGCTCCCGGGGCAGGAGAGTGTCGAGCACGCGGGCGGAACGAGCCTCGGTCTGCTCCAGCATCCAGCGAAGTCTCGCCACGGTGTATTCGCTTCGACGCAGAATAATCTCTTCCGTCTCTTCGGTGAGATCATCCTGCTCATACATTTTTTTGAGCTGCTTGAGTTCCTCTTCGGCATAAGCGAGGGATTCAACCGCCTCCTTCACTTCCTCCTTCGCCGCGCGGTCCCGCATCGGCCGACTTTGATCTTCAAAATGGGCGAGATCCTCTTCCGCCTGCATCTTTTCCCGACTTGCTTTTTCAAGGGCCAGAGGAGTCGATTTCTCCGCATTTCCCAGTTCAAGTTCGGCCGAAGAAAGCTCCAGTTCCTTCAAGGGCATGCCGACCTTCATCTCTTCAATCTTCTGCTTCAGGTTTTTGGTATCAAGCTCGATCAACACGTCGCCCTTTTTCACCCTGGTTCCGTGCGGAACCGCTTTGACAACCGTCATGTCAGCCCATCGCTTTAGGTCCATCTCGACCGGTATTTCGAGAGTGCTTTCCACCGTTCCGGGAAACTTCACTTTCTGTTCGAAGGGTCCTGGCTTCACCTCGTGAAAGGAGACTGACTTCGGAGTCACCGCCGGCTTCCTGCTTTCCACAGGCGTTTCCGCCACCGGATCGGGAACCGCCGGTTCCTCACGTTTCTCACGCTTCGCCCTCACCGTGGCCTTGTCCGACTTCGCCACCTCGACAGAAGACGCTTCCACCGGCTTGTCCGGACCCGCCAGAACTGAGCCCGCAAAAGAGAGTAAAATCGAAAGTCGGATGAACGATTTGAAGAAAATTCGTGAGCACATGAAAGTGTTTAATTCCTATTTATTATTCTTGATATCAAAATTATAAAATAACATGCACAGCGTGCCACATGGAAGCTTTTATTCAGGTTCCCGCCGGGTTCCCCTAACGGTGATAGGGCTCACCTTTCATCACCGTGTGAACGCGGTAAATCTGTTCTAGCAGCACGACGAGAGCGAGTTCATGTTGAAGCGTAAATCGGCTCAGCGAAACCACATGATCGGCCGCCTCGCGTAAGCCGGAAGTGTGTCCGTCAGCCCCTCCGATCAGAACTGAAACGCGTTTGACTCCGCTCATCTGCCATGATTCGACCCGGTTGACAAAATCTGAAGTGCTCCAGATCTCCCCTCTCTCGTCGAGAACCACCCGGACCGATCCTTCGCTAACGGCAAGAAGGGTCTCACTGTTCTTCAGGGAACCACCGTCTTTCCAGTCCGTTCGGAGTTCGAGCGAAGTGTATCGTCCGAGGCGCTTCAAATACTCTTCGACTCCAAGCTTCGCGTAGGCGAGCGACGGTTTGCCAATGGCGAGGATCTGCCACTTCATGGAATCAGATTTTTCATCCGGCAAGCTTGCATCCAAGCAGCCTTCAACGCAAGGTGCCGCGATTTGACCGAAGCACTTACAGCCGACTATCTCGACCGCTTTTCAGGGCTCGCCCGCCTTTACGGTGCTGACGCTCTTCCCAAAATGCGGAGGGCCCATGTCGCCGTCGTCGGGATCGGAGGGGTGGGTTCCTGGACGGCCGAGGCGCTGGCCCGAAGCGGCATTGGCAGGGTCACTCTCATCGACCTCGACGAGATTTGCGTGACAAACACCAACCGCCAGCTTCCCGCACTTCAGGGGCAGATCGGTCGTCCTAAGGTTACCGCCATGGCGGAACGAATGCGACTCATCAATCCGGAGATCGTCGTCGAAGAGAAGATCGCCTTCTTCACTCCCGGGAACGTCGAACCGCTTCTTGAACCGGACTACAGCTGTGTGATCGACTGTATCGACGACGCAAGGCTGAAGGCACTTCTGATTGCATCATGTCTGCTTCGCCACCTGCCACTGGTGGTTGCCGGAGGAGCGGGTGGGAAACAACATCCCGCCGCCGTGAAGGTCGCGGATCTTGCCTTTGCAACCAACGATAAACTTCTGCGCCTGGTGAGGAAGGAACTGCGCAAAAATCACGGATTCCCCCCGGAATCGGCGCGGGAGCCTTTCGGCGTTCAGGCGGTCTACAGCGAAGAAAATGCCAGGTTCCCCTGGTCCGACGGCACCGTTCGGACCGATCCCCAACCGGGAAGTGATCGTCGTTTGAATTGTGATACCGGCTTCGGCGCGGCCACTCCCGTGACGGGCACCTTCGGATTTACTGCAGCAGCCGAAGCCATTCAGATTCTTGTGGCGGAGCCGTTGGCCCCCTAGTTCAGCGCTACCAGGACCCGAACCTGCCCCACTTCGGAACCGTCCCCTTTAAATCGCAGATTCAGAGTGCGACGGTCCTGGCTCAGGAGAATTTCATCATTTCCCGAATCCATCCCCTGACCGGTATTATACGCCTTCCCATCAGCGGAGTTGGCGGAGCCAACTGAGGAATCCGAACTCACCAACCGCCCGGATGAAAAAATCACCCCCACGACAGGATGATCAAAGGTGAGTGAGGTTTCCACTTCCTCCCCCCCTTCTTGATCAGAGGGCCAAAGCTGGAGCAGGTAGCTCCGGAGGTCGCCTTTTGCCTGCAACTGCTGACCAGGATTTGCCTCGGCGACAGAAAATTCCCCGACTTCCACCCGATCAACCTCGAGATCGGCCTTGGGCCTGAATGACTCGTTCTCAACAAACACCTGAACCTGCCCCTCGGCGCCCCGCTCTGAGGAAAGGTCAGAACCGGGCATCTCGATTTTGACGGTCCCGAAATTGTTTTCGACTCCCGAAAGCAGCGCCCAGGCATTGGCAAAGGCATGGGGCTTGTAGGGCACATCGACCAGCTTCTCATGAAAATGGTCCGCTTTGACTGCCTCGAAGCGGGTGAGCTCCCTGCACTTTCCACCTTCCGTGAGACAAATGCCTCCGTCCCCGCTGAAAACAATCGCCTCCGTTGCCCCGTCAACCCGGGCGTCGATTCCGATGAGACTCGCCGGCTCGGAGACCCGAAGCCCTTTGGACCTGAGCGTGATTCCAGGGTCCGAGGCCGAAACGCGGGCCAGGGCGATTCCCTCGTGAACGAAGGTCGAAGAATCTTCCCCGACCTCAAAAACCGCCGGACCTTCCACCGTCAGTTCGCTCCCTGAGGAAAGCCGCATCGAGACCACTCCCCGATTCAACTGATAGAGTCCCGATCTGATAAAACCATCCCGATCCGGAGCAGCGCCTTCCGACCAATTCGCATCCGGAGAGGATTTTACCACGGAGGCCGGTGCCGATCTATCTGTTACACGGCTGGCAACGAGCTGGGCAGCCACGAACGCTCCAATGGAGATGACCGCAGCAACGGCTCCGACCTGCAGAACCGTTTGAGTCCATCCACCCGGAAAGCGAACGATCTTCCCTTTTGTCGGCTCCGCTGCGAAATCCGGTGCCAGCTGATTTTCCAAACGCCTCGCAAAATCATCGACAAAGCGGTCACGATCCGTCTCCGCCCACATCCGGGTCTCCAGCGATTCAATAAACGCACCCGCCCCCCTGGACTCAGAGAGCGCTTCCCGTATCCACTCGTCTTCCGCAAGCTGGCGCCGGAACTCTCTTGCTGCATCCGGCGAATCCCACAGCAGTTTGGCGACCTGATCACTTTCAAAAGGGGAAGCACCGCCCTCCCTGACGCGGAAGAACAGCTCCTCCCTCGAGAGCCTGCTGCTCTCCAACGCGCCTTCAAATCGATCCGTGAACCCGTCTGAATCGGCAACGAGAACCTGTCGCAGCATCTCGGAGAACGAGAGCTCGTCAGCGATTCGGGAAGCCAAATCGGTGTCTTCCGCCGCCCTCGCTGCCAAACGGGAAAGGTCAGACTCTTCCGCGTCTCCAAGGAGAAACCGGTTTAACAGATCATCGTTGTTCGGGTCGGGTCTCATTTTCAATCAATGCGCCGTCGCCAGATTTATTTTTTCCTCCATGCAATCGCGCAGACCCGAACGAAGGCGTTCAAGCGCTTTGCGGACTGCAGGGGGATTCATCGAAAATTCTTCCGCAATGAACTGGGCGGAATTGTCGTCCTCGTATCTCGACTTCAGGAGCTTCAGGCTTTTCTCAGGCAGACCTTTGATACACTCCTTTAGCGCGTTCAACCTTGCGAGGGCCTGATCGCCCATCTCGTCATCCTCCTCTTCGCTCGCCGATGAAGAGGAGATCAGCACCTCAGTCAGATTGTCTGATATGATGCGTTTTCTCCGGGCGTCCTTCCGTCGTTCATTGATCACCAGATTGCGGGCGATCCCCCTCAGCCATGCTCCAAAATCCCGGCCCTGGTCAAACTCCTCAAGTCGATTATAGGCAACAATGAAGGCCTCCTGAGCGACGTCATCGACCCACATCGGATCGACCCCGAGAGCGCGCACGAATCCTCGCAGTCCCGCGTGGTGCTGACGGACCTGATCCACAAATAGTTCCCGGTCGCTGGAGTTCATTCAGTGCTTCTATGGTTCTTGCCGCCAACCTGCCTGATGTGACAGCCCAATTTCCATTTCTAAACCGGCTGATTTTATCGCATATCCGGTTGCGACACCAGCAAATCGAACTCATTGACACCGGTTTACTCTCGATTAGGTTCCAGCTCCTTCCCTTTCGGAGGTCCAATGCCGGAGTAGCTCAGGGGTAGAGCAACGCATTCGTAATGCGTGGGTCGGGGGTTCAATTCCCCCCTTCGGCTTGGTTCTTAATCAACGAGTTACACAGAATTTCCCAGGTCCCTCGGTAGCACCTGTGAGCGGTTAGTGAGCGGCTTCAGCTTGAATTGCCCCCGTTTCATGGGATTCTGATCCATGATCGAAACCGCAGGGAAGAACCAGGAAGCCGGAGCTCGACTAGGCCACGGAGTCACCATCAAGCGGATGAAAGGGCATCCCGTCTATCGGTGGCGTGCGACATTCATTGAGGGGGGCGAGTATCGGAAGAAGGGTTTCAAGACTGAGAAGGCCGCTGAAGAGTGGAAAAAGACGCGATTGGAGGAAGCTCGCGCCCATGGCACCGATTCCGCCCTTACCTCCGCAGAGCGTGCCGCCGTGCTCGACACGCGGGCGGAGCTTGAGGAGTTGGGAATGACCTTGCGGGAAGCGGTGGCGTTCGCCGCGGACTATCGCCGGCGCTCCTTGCGTTCGTGCACAATGAACGATCTAGTAGCGGATGCCATTTCCGCACGGAGGAAGGCCGGACTCTCGGACGTTCACATCAAGGGCATGGAAGGGCGCTTAGGTCGCTTCAACGAGACCTTCGGGGGGCGTTCAGTCGCCACCATCTCGACGCAAGAGATTGAGGACTGGCTTCACGCGCTTGAGCTTTCGCCCTCGTCGGTGAACTCCTACCGGCGAATGCTTGTCCTGGCCTTCAATGATGCCATCAAGAAGAAGTTCGCAGCGGAGAACCCAGCGGCGAGGGTAATCCGCTCGAAGGAGGTAGAGTCCGAAGTTTCCATCCTCGCCCCGGAGGACGCCGCAAGACTCCTTCAAGGTGCGGATGCGGAAATCCTGCCAGTTGTGGCAATCGGTCTCTTCACGGGCCTGAGAGACTCCGAACTCAAGCGCCTCGACTGGAAGGAAGTCAGGATCGCCGCAGGGAAAGTCGTTGTAAGAGCCTCCAAGGCAAAGAGCGCCAGGAGCCGGAGCGTCGTCATCAGTGAGAACCTCAAGGCATGGCTCACACCGCACGCCAAGACGAGCGGGGCGGTTTGGCCGGAGAACGGCCGCAAACGTCTGGAAGCCGCACGCCGAGCCGCTGGGTTCGGTGCCCCCAAGGAGGTGGAGAAATCGATCGAGGTGAACAAGGAGAACCCGGAGACGCCGGTTCTCAGGGAATGGCCGGAGAACGGCATGCGCCATTCCTTCGCCACCTATCACCTTCTCCATCACAAGGACGCGGGAGCGCTTGCGCTTGAGATGGGGCACAAGGATTGCTCGATCATCTTCAAGCACTACCGCAACGTGGACGCCACCGATCAGGAAGCCGCCACCTTTTGGAGCATCAGCCCCGAGGTGGCCGCGAACGTGGTGACGATGGCGAAGGCCGGTTGAGGCGATCACGCCCGCGGAGCGCCCGTTCTACCTCCGCCCGGCATTCCAGCGAATCAATCACGGGCGACGTTGAACGGTCGTCACCGCCCGATCCGAACGGACGGGATGGTTCCGTTGGCAAGCATCGTGTCCACCGGACGGTGGACACGCGGTGGGCTTTGGCGGTTTCGGTGATGGTGGAGAGCATCGCTTGATCGCTTCAATTGGCCCCGGCATTTGCCGCATTCAATTTTCAGGTTGCGGAGACGGAAATTTGGAATCACATTACAGAGCGTTGTTTCCTCAATGAGGAGTTCTACGCAAACGTGCGGGTTCGCTCGCACAGTATCGCCAGAAACGGATCATAATGGAACTCGTGGAGTTCCGGCCAGGCAGAAAGGTGCCTCGCTACTGGAAGCTTAAACACTTCCGAAACTTTCACCCCTATGAAAAATAGTGAAAGTTCCAGATCCAAGGCTTTTGACGACACGCGAAATCGCGTTGTTTGTCGGGGTCAGTAAAAGGACCATCCAAACGTGGGTCCAGAAGGGAATCATCTGCCATCTCAAAATCGGAAAGGTCATCCGATTCGATGCGACGCGGGTATTGCGGGATCTCGAGGCGTTCGAGGTCCCCACGAAATTCGGCAAGCCCAGTGAGGTCAATGCTGAAAGTCCAACTCAGACTCGTCATGTCGACGAATCGCAAGGCGCGGAATGTCCCTTGCCTAGCTATGTCCGGTTGGACGGAATCGACAGGAATGTCGAAATGAAGGGAGCAGAGGTCTCCTGAAGAGTTGAAGCGGGCGGCCTCGTCGGAGGTCGCCCACATTTACAAAATTGAAATGGAATATTCAAAAATTGCTCCAGAAGGAGCACTGAGCCGGGTTTCTCGGCTCCAAAGAACATTCGGGATGGACGTTGTTTTCATCCCAGTCCCGGAAGGGAAAAAAGGCCCTCAGATAAAGGGCTATCCGGATTTCACCATCGAGAAGATGAGTGATCCGGCATACCTCTCTCAGTTGGAGAAAGGAAATATCGCAGCCCTCGTGGGGGCAAACTCGGGCGGTCTCGTCTCTATTGATTTCGATGATCTTGAAGCCTATGGCCAATTCGAGCTATCGAACCGTGACATCTGCAATACGACAAAATCGTATGGGGCGAGAGGATTGAACCTGTGGTTTAAAATGCAGGGAGAATACCCGAACTCCGTGACCAAACTAGCCAACGAGCACGGGGACGGTGCCGGAGAATGGCGCGGTGGGCGTGGAATCACTGTCGTGGACGGAAAACATCCGAGCGGATGTGAGTATCGTGTTGACTCGGCGTTCCCGGTAAAATCGATCTCTTTTGACGAGATCAACTGGCCGCAACTCTGGGAGAAGTATCCTGGGAAAGTGGATCCATTTGACGTTCTCACAGAACGATACGGTCCTCCTTATCAAGAAGGAAGCAACGGGGGGCGGTCTCTCAACGAGTCTTTCATTGCTGGATGGATCGAGTGTGAAAACAAGATTATCTTTGCCAGGGAGTTTCAGAGCTTCTATCAGTATTCGGATCAAGATGGGATCTGGAAGCCGCAGGCTACACAGCAAGTTGATGCGCTTATTGCGTCCTATATTTCGAGGCTTGCTGTCGAGAACAATGACGAGGGTTTGCACTTCAAGAAAAGAAAGACGACTGTGGCTTCGATTCGAAGTCTGTTGGAGGCGCAAACGTTTTCGAGTTTCGAAAGAAGCAGGAACAATAGAGACTGGTACTGCGTCGCGGCATCCAATTGTGTGATCGGTGTAGTGGAGCCGAGCATTGAGAGAGGCTCGACACTGTGTCAGCTGCCGTTCTATCCGAGTTTCTTGCTTCTGGGGAAGTCGGAGGTTTCATATGAAGAAGGGGCTAAATGTCCCCGCTTTCTTAATGAACTTCTCTGCCCCGTTCTTGACCCTGCTGATGTAGCGCTCCTACAGAAGATGTTCGGCCTTATCCTGGTTTCGCGGAATTCCCTGCAGAAAATCCTCTTGTTCGAAGGCGTCGCAGGCCTTGGGAAAGGTATCGTTGCGCTGATTCTTGATGCAGTTCTTGGACGGGGGATGGTAACTGAGCTGCGAACGGGGAATCTTCTCAATCGGTTCGAGATCTCTCGGTATCGGGGGAAGCGCTTGCTCGCAGGTCGTGATGTGTCGTCCGATTTTCTGAGGACACCGGGTGCGTCGGCACTTAAGCGTCTCACTGGAGGTGACTCACTGAGTACGGAACTGAAAAATTCCAATGAAGTGGGGGACCTCGTGGGGGATTTCCACGTGGTCATTACGAGTAATTCACCCCTTCTCCTGAGAATTGACGACGACTCAACGGCCTGGGAAAGGCGGCTTGTGATCATTCATTTCCGTGCTCCTATCGACGCGCTCCCGAAGCGGATAGGCCACTTTGATCAGGTGCTGCTGAACGAGGAAGGGCCTGGGATTCTCAATTGGATGTTGCAGGGCGCACAGATCGCGCTGCAAGAGATCCAGAAAGACGGCACGATCTCGCTGACCCCGGCTCAGCGGTCGCGAATCAGTGATCGTGTGAGGATATCGGACACCGTCGGGTTCTTTGTCGAGTCGAGGTTGGTTTACGCCGCAGACGAAAGCATCAGTAGCGAGCAACTTCTGTTGGAATACCAGAGGTTCTGTTCTGACGAAGCGATCACCTGTGAGGCCGATCGGGCTTTCCACCTTCGAGTGAAAGCCCGAATCGAGGAGCGCTTCGGCGGGGGGGTGTCGCATTCCGAGAATATCCGCTGTGCTCCTGAGGGGAGAAAGCTGAGAGGATATCGAGGTGTGGCCCTGGCGGGAAGGTGAAGCACCGACACGGTAAACACGGATAGATTCGAGAGAGCTCTTAGACAAAAAAAGTGTGGGATTCCTCATACCTGATGAAAGTCAGAGGGCCGCTCCTCTTCCGTGTTGTCCGTGTCAACAACCAGAAATCCAGAATGAGAATCAAAATAGAGCTGTTGGAGAACCAGATCGAATTACCTGACGGCAAGATCCGGGCGAGGTGTCCCGCGTGCGCTGCCGAAGGAGGCGATTCGAAAGGGAAGCACCTCATGGTCTTCCCCAATGGCAAATACGGTTGCGCAGCACATCCTGGTGACGAGGAGCACAGGAAGCGAATCGCAGTCCTTGTTGGAGGGGGTGAAGGGAGATACGTGCGGTCTTATCCGCGTGCTAGGATTAATGTGAAACCGAAACCGGGATGGAAGTGATTGAAACCAGAAGGTGCTGCGAACGGCAATAACGCCGCTTTCCGCGTCATATATCCTTGAAGGGTCGAGACTTCATTGTCTCGACCCTTTTTTGTATAAACCCACAAACTCATGGCACGTGCAACGCACTACACCCCGGTCATTTCGCGGTCGGTCGTCGCGGTGCTTTTTCATGAAGCCCAACGTCATCGCATTCCGATGACGAAGCTTCTGGATCGCCTCCTTAAGGATTCCCTCGCCGGAACTCCTGGGTGGCGGACTGCGTCGCAAGACTGGCCCGAGTTGACGGCACATCAAAAACAGGATCGGCACAAAGCCGATTGTTAACCAGAAACGCCCATTTCACAAAACTCGCCCGATTTCGATCATTCAACCGGAATCGGGCTTTTTCGTGTCTTGGGACAAAACTTAACAAACAAAGAAAAGACAACATCATGGCTATTGTAATTAAAGGAGAGTATTCCAAGCGACTTGGGTTGCCTGGTTACAGTTCTCACCAATTCAGCATCTCGGTCGAAACAGAGCTTTCTGATCCGAACGACATTCCGAGGGAAGCTTCGAAGATGTACTCGATGCTCCAAAACTCCGTGGATCACGAAATCCAGCAAACCGGGTTTGTTCCGGGCGAATCGTATGGATTGACCAAAAACGGGTCAAAAGACGAACATCGCAACGGATCCCCAAAACTATCGCGAAATACGAACTCCCAGGGAAACGGGAATGTTCGCTGGTCCTGTTCCGACCCACAAAAGGAACTCATCCTGAAGCTCGTCACCGAGAATGAACTCGACCGCGACAGCGTGGAGGAGATCGCACTCGACCGCTTCGGCGTCGGCGTCAAACAGCTCAACAAACTGCAAGCATCCGGGCTCATCGCCGAGCTGCTCGAACTCTCCGGCAAGAGCGACAAGCGGCAGGTCAATGGAAACCGAAGGAGGGAAGCCAAGCGA
>ERZ761602.245-NODE-245-length-129579-cov-68.891703_pt1 | contig 129579 bp, 107 predicted proteins | sample MGYA00512165_ERZ761602 | MGnify/ENA primary metagenome ERZ761602 (study PRJEB28899, sample SAMN02445085) | bioreactor sludge metagenome | biome: EBPR sludge; isolation source: Thorneside wastewater treatment plant | place: Australia: Brisbane, Thorneside...
GCGCGCCAGCACGCCGAGGACAACCTGCTGCGCGCCGACGGCCCGCGCGAGTAGGCTGTTGCGCCAAGCTCCGCAGCCCCAAGATAGATTCGTGCGGGCTACAGCACTCAAACTCCCTCACGGGTTCGTGTCTAGGAGAAGGTCGTGTATCGAATCATAACGACCCTTGTTGCGTTTGCTCTGTTGGGTTGCATGAGCGCTAGATCCTCGCCCGAACCAGAGCTGGATATGTCGGAAGTTGATATTGAAGTTGAGGTTCGAGGATTTCGCGCTAACGCACTTCACGATGACTTCGTGGGTGGCGTGCATCGCAGTTACCATGTGTCAACAGTCAGGATCGTAAGGCCTACTATTTACCATGGACGATTACTGAAGATCACTCATACGAGTATGCCGGAGGAGGACTCGTTCTGGAGGAGCGCCGACTCCTTGGGAGTGATTTCGGTCTATTCTTGGGTTCTTGAGGAGGAAGCGCCGGATGTGCCAGCGACATGGGTGCAAATAAGGTCAAGAGTCGGCAAGCGCTAAGGGTCGGCTCATGCAAGGCAACTCAATTACGTCACTTGTCACGTCTTGCCCTGGATCGGCATTCAATCCCCGGCGGTTGCGCCCGCGGCCGGCCCGGCACGGTCGCACCCCCTGCCACTGCGGCGGTGTCGACCGCGCGCACGCCGCGGCCGCCCGCCGCACCGCCGGCCGCGGCCGATGTCGCCCCCGAGGTCCACATCGACGCCCAGGTCGAGGACGAGGCGCGCCAGCACGCCGAGGACAACCTGCTGCGCGCCGACGGCCCGCGCGAGTAGGGCGGGCATTGGGCTTTCCTCGCCCCTCTTTCCCAGAAAACCCATCGCGCCGTTCCCCATGATGAAGTGCAGTCATCATCGTTAAATGTTGAGGGGTACCTGAGTTGTCCAACCTGACTATGCTTCTTGTTGCGGTCATGGGTACAAATTCGTACTCGACAGAGGCCCGGCTTTTTGGCGTTGCTTTTGATATCGGGGGAATTTATGTCGAGCTGCCCATTTACACCGCGCTGGGTCAAGTAACAAGATCCGATAAGTCCGATATATTGAGATTCCGCTCCATGGATCCAGTCGGCAAGTTTGGGAGTGCGATCGTCGCGTACAACTTCAGCGTGAGACAGGACTTGATCCCGTTGCCTGCCGAACTCAACCTGACGGCCTGCTCCATTAGCGCCAATGGCGCCGTTTTTAGATTCTATGTTTCGCCGGGCGAAGAAGATCGCCGCTGGGCTACTGTATCTGGCTCAGAGATAGCGATGTTATTTAGTTCGTCCGGATTCATGACGACGGATGATGTTCTATCGTTCATGCCCGAAGAATCGTGGCAGCCGATATCATCCGACAATGAGGAACTGCTGAAATGTGATCGAGAGCATTTCGACGCGGCCTATCGCGTCCCTCGGCGCGCGCCGTGAAAGATGTGCCTGGGATCGTGTCGTTTTCGGGGGGGTGCGCCCGATCCATGGTCTGCAACGCGGTCCTCACGCCGCTTGCGCCCGGCCCGTGCAGGAAGCTCCATCAGGCTTCGCCCCGGCTTTTCTCCCCTGTCGGCATCGCCAGAAGCGATTGCGTGCAGTTGATTCCCAATGAACAGACATACGCATCAGGGTAATGCCAGTGCAAGGAGAGTTCGATGACCGGCTTTTCGGCGGTCGTTGTTTTTTCGATTGCTGCCGTACTGGAAGCCGGGTTTCCAGGGATCAATTTTTCCGAACGGCCCGATACCACCCCGGATGGGCGATTTGGAACGCGCTGCTATCCTTCAGGAATCGAGAGTCAGGGCGAGGTATGTCAGGTCTCCTTTGCTCGCTTGATCGCCGGCCCTGAAGCGTACCATGGCCGACGAATTGCACTTGTCGGATATCTGATCGATCGAGGGGGTCAGAGGGCGCTGTATCCGAGTTCTGAGAGCTTGCGGTCTGGCCTCACGATAGAAGGAGTGGAGTTGGCCAATGTCCCTCCTGCCGAGGAGTACAAGAGGGAGGACTACATGAAGGGTAGAGGCAGGACTGGTGTTACTGGTGTTTTTGACGCGTACTTTGTTGGTTTGGCTTTGGAGCGGCTGGGCCTGCTCCACGATGTGAGCCGAATCTACGATGCGAGTCTGCCGCTCGGGGACCTCAATGATTAGCTTGTTGATTCCATCCCTGAGGGGGATGGGCGGGACTGGCGAGAAGCGACTGCCCAGTAAAGCAGCGATATTTTTTTCTTGTCTGTTCGTGGTCCTGGGCGTGTCAGCGCAAAGCGCTGAGGTTCCTGCACATTGGTTTGATAAGGCCCCGGATGAACGGAGTGTCTCCCTGATTCGACTGATCGCCGATCCGCAAGCGTTTGACGAGCGGAACGTGGTCGTTCAGGGATTTCTGGTCTTGAGGGACGAGTACGAAAACTCGCTTTTCATTGATGAGAACGCATATCTCGCAGGCCTGTCGTCGAATTCGATCGCGGTAGACCTTGAGGATAGCTCGGCAATGATTGCGACACGGGCGCAGGAGCTTGATAAGCGGTATGTGCGAATCGCAGGAAAGTTTCATGTAGGCCCTACCGCCTTCAGCTCGGGGCTGCTAAAGGCAATCTACAGGTTGGGGCCAACCTTTCCTGAGGACGAGTAACTGCTGGGGTCTCCAACGAGTGACCATCACCAACAGCGGGTTTCCTGGCCGGAAGTCACCGAGATCGGGTCTCATTGACGGATTGCATTTTGCGCCTGGCAGGTAAGGTTGCTCTCACGACCAAGATTGCACTCACGACGGTGGTCCCGGCGCCCTTTCCCGCGGGGCGTTCCGAATCTTCCCGCGGCCTTCCAGGGCCACCCTGATTGTGCGGTCGAGCGCGGCCTGTGCCAGTAAGGGCTGGCCTTGCGCAGGATCTCATTGGCGTACCGCAATTCTCGCTCAGTGGAAATCCCGGCTGCCGGCCGAGATCGAGGGCAGCAGGGCGTCGGCGCTGTCCAGGCGGGCGGCGATCAGGTGGCGCACGCCGTGGGCGGCCTGCAGGTGGCCGCGCACGGCCAGCAGGCGCGATTCCAGCAGGGCGCGGTGGTCGCGCAGGGCGACCTGGCGCCAGACCACCAGGTTGACCTGGCCGGTCTCGTCCTCGAGCGTCACGAAGGTGACCCCGGACGCGGTGGCCGGGCGCTGGCGCATGGTGACCAGGCCGACCAGGCGCACCGGCGCGCCGTCGGCCAGGGCTTCCAGATCCAGCGCACGCAGCAGGCCGCGCCGTGCCAGGCGCGGCCGCACCAGGGACAGCGGATGCGCGGCCAGGCTCAGGCCCAGCGCCGCGTAATCGGCATGGACCTCGGCGGCGCGGTCGGGCGGGCGCAGCGCGACCCGGCGCTCGCGGGCGCTGTCGTCGGCCAGCAGCAGCGGTGTCTGGCGGGTCGCCATGCCGGACCCGAGCCGGGTCGTGGAGCCGGTCGTGCGCCCGGCCATGGCCGCGATCGCAACCGCAGCCCCAGCGCCAGCTCCAGTCCCAGCTCCGAACCCCACCTCGACCGCAGCCTCGACCGCACCCGCAGCCGCATCCGCGGTTGCACCCGCGGCCGCGGTGGCCACGGGCGCGTCGAGGCCGCGCGCGTGCGCCGCCGGGACCGGCTCGCTGCCGGCCACCGCCCACAGCGCGCGGTGGCGGTGCCCGGCCAGGCGGCGCAGGGCGCCGGCGGCGGCCAGCTTCTGCAACTGGCCGCGGTCCAGCCCGGCGCGCCGGGCGAGGTCGCCGACATCGGCGAACGGCGCCTGCGCGCGCGCCGCGACCAGCCGCCGCATGGCCGCCTCGGCCAGGCCGTCGGCGATCCGGAAGCCCAGGCGCAGGGCCAGCGCGCCGGTGCTGCCGTCCTGTTCCTCCAGGGTGCAGTCGAAGTCGCTGGCCAGCGCGTCGACCGGCAGCACGCGCACGCCGTGCCGGCGCGCGTCGGCGACGATCTGCGCCGGCGCGTAGAAGCCCATCGGCAGGCTGTTGAGCAGGGCGGCGGCGAAGATCGCAGGCTGGTGGCACTTCAGCCAGGCCGAGGCGTAGACCAGCAGCGCGAAGCTGGCCGCGTGCGATTCCGGGAAGCCGTAGCTGCCGAAGCCCTTGATCTGCTCGAACACGCGCTCGGCGAATTCCGCGGCGTAGCCGTGCGCGGCCATGCCGCCCAGGATGCGTTCGCGCCAGTGCTCCAGGCCGCCGCGGCGCTTCCAGGCCGCCATCGAGCGGCGCAACTGGTCGGCCTCGCCGGCGCTGAAGCCGGCCGCGACCATCGCCAGTTCCATCACCTGCTCCTGGAAGATCGGCACGCCGAGCGTGCGCTCGAACACCGCCTGCAGTTCCGCGCTGGGATAGTCGACCGGCTCCTCGCCGTTGCGGCGTCGCAGGTAGGGATGGACCATGCCGCCCTGGATCGGTCCGGGCCGCACGATCGCCACCTGGATCACCAGGTCGTAGAAGCAGGCCGGCTTCAGGCGCGGCAGCATCGCCATCTGCGCGCGCGACTCGACCTGGAACACGCCGATCGAGTCGCCGCCCTGGAGCATGGCGTAGACCGCCGGGTCCTCGGCCGGGATCGTCGCCAGTTCCAGGCGCACACCGCGGTGCCGGGCCAGCAGGTCCAGGCCGCGGCGCAGGCACGAGAGCATGCCCAGGGCCAGCACGTCGACCTTGAGCAGGCCCAGTTCCTCGAGGTCGTCCTTGTCCCACTGGATGACGGTGCGCCCGTCCATGGCGGCGTTCTCCACCGGCACCAGGGACGACAGCGGCTCGTCGGCGATCACGAAGCCGCCGACATGCTGCGACAGGTGCCGCGGCAGGCGCACCAGTTCGTCGACCAGGGCCAGGACGCGGGCCAGTTCCGGCGAGTCCGGCGCGAAGCCCTGCTCGGCCAGCAGCACCTCCACCGGCGCGCCTTCCTGGCCGCGCGCGAACACCCGGCTGAGCGCGTCCTGCTGGTCGGCGGGCAGGCCCAGGGCCTTGGCCACCTCGCGGGCGGCGCTGCGCGGCTGCCAGCGGATCACGGTGGCGGCCAGCGCGGCGCGCTCGCGGCCGTACTTGCCGTAGACGTACTGGATCACCTCCTCGCGGCGCTGGTGCTCGAAGTCGACGTCGATGTCGGGCGGCTCGTTGCGTTCCTCGGACAAAAAGCGCCCGAACAGCAGGCGGAACCGCGACGGGTCGACCTCGGTGATGCCCAGCGCGAAGCACACCGCCGAGTTCGCCGCCGAGCCGCGGCCCTGGCACAGGATGCCGCGGCCGCGCGCGAACCGGACCACGTCCTCGACGGTGAGGAAGAAGGCCTCGTAGCCGAGCCTGGCGACCAGGGCCAGTTCCTGTTCGACCTGGTCACGGACGGCTGGCGGCTCGCCGCCGGGCCAGCGCCGGCGCAGGCCGGCCTCGGTGAGGCTGCGCAGCCAGGAGGCGGCATCGTGGCCGGCGGGGACCAGCTCGCGCGGGTAGCGGTAGGACAGCGCGCGCAGGCTGAAGGTGCAGCGCGCGGCGACCGCCACCGATTCGGCGAGCAGCCGTTCCGGGTGGATGGCGGCCAGCGCGCGGCGGGTGCGCAGGTGGCGTTCGCCGTTGCCGAACAGGGCATGGCCGGCCTGCGCCACCGGCACGCCCAGGCGGATCGCGGCGAGCACGTCCTGCAGGGCGCGCCGCCGGCGCACGTGCATGTGCACATCGCCGCTGGCCAGCGCCGGCAGGTCCAGGCGCGCGGCCAGGTCGAGCAGCAGCGCCAGACGCGCGTCATCGTCGGGGCCGCGGTGCAGCTCCACCGCCAGCCAGGTGCGCCGCGGGAACTGCCGGGCCAGCCAGCGGCCCTGGCCGGGCGCTGGCCGCTCGCCGGGCAGCCACAGTGCCAGCAGGCCGTCGTTGCCGCCGGCCTCGACATCGCTGCGGCGCAGTTCGTAGCCGCCCTTGCCGGCGCGCCGGCGTGCCGTGGTGATCAGCGCGCACAGGCGCCGGTAGCCGGCCTGGTCGGCGCACAGCAGCACGCACTTCAGGCCGCAGGCCAGGGTGAACTCGGCGCCGGCGACCAGCGGCACGCCGTGCGCCTCGCTGGCTTCCAGGGCGCGCACGATGCCCGCCAGCGAGCACTCGTCGGTGATCGCCAGGGCGCGGTAGCCAAGCTGCTTCGCGCGCGCGCACAGCTCGTCGGCGCTGGACGCGCCGCGGCCGAAGCTGAAGCCGCTCAGGCAATGCAGTTCGGCGTAGCCGGGCAGGTCGGCGCTCATGGCGCGTCCTGCCCTCTCCCCCGGCCCCTCCCCCGCAGGCGGGGGAGGGGAGAAGTGGGGTGCCGTCGCCCGGCGGTTGGCTGCGTGCCCCGCCTGGGCTTGCCGGCGACCGGTGGCCGCCTCGCCCGTATCCAGCCCCGATCGTCACGCCGTGCCGCGGAGCCGCCTGCGGCCGGGCAGGACGGCCTGGTGTTGCCCAGCGGCGGAACCATGCGTCCGCGCCTCAGGCGAACCAGCCGTGCAGCATCCAGCCGTCGCGTTCGCCGACCGGGCAGAAGGCCCAGGCGCGCTGGCCCTGGGCGGTCTCGATGACGTAGTAGTCGCGGCGCAGGTCGCCGCCGTCCCACCAGCCGGTCTCCAGGCGTTCCGGGCCGGACAGCACGCGCGCCGGGCGGCCGCGCAGCGGGATCGGACGGGGCAGCAGCCAGACCGGGCGGCTGGCCGCCTGGCGGGGATCGGCGGGCAGGGCGGCGGGGACGCCGCGGGCGGCAGCGCCAGCAGCGGCACGGGCAGAGGCACAGGCACCGACTCCGGCAGCGGGGCCGGTGCCGTGCTGTGGCAGGCCGCCCTCGCGCCGCCTGGCGCCGCGTCGCGGCGCGCCGGATGCCGGCAGCGCCGAAGGCAGCAGGGCGGTGGCGCGTTCGGGGCGATGGTCGGCCTGCTCGACCGGATGCCGGACCGCCTCGTCGCCGAGCCGGGCGCGCAGGCGCTCGAGCAGGTCCGGCCAGTCGCCGCGCTCGCCGGCGGCACCGGCGAACAGGTCGGCCAGGCCGGGCCGGAACGGCGGCAGCTCGTCGGCGACCAGGGCCAGGCCGGCGACCGGCGCCGCCAGGCTGGCGCGTTCCAGGCGCGCGCGCGCCAGTTCCAGCAGGCGGGCCGGATCGCGCTCGGGACGCAGCAGGCCGACCGGCACGGCGGTGGCGGGCACGTCCTCGTGCAGCAGCACCAGGCGGAAGCGCTGCACGCCGCCGTCGCGCGCCTGCAGGGTGGCGGCGAGTTCGGCGAACAGCCGGCGCAGCGCGAACAGCAGCGGTTCCACGGCGGTCGGCCGGGCGTCGAACTCGATCACCGCCTCGAAGCCCTGCGGCGGCTGCCAGCCGGGCAAAGGATCGGGCGCGCGGCCGTACAGGCGGTCGATCTGCACCAGGGCGGCGGCGCCGATCCGGCGGCCCAGGCTGTCGCGCGGCAGGGTGGCCAGCTCGCGCAGGCGCAGAAAGCCCATGGCGCGCACCGCGGCCAGGGCGCCTGGCTCGAAGCCGGCCGCGCTCACCGGCAGATCGTCGAGCAGGCGGCGCAGGGCGTCGTCGCGGGCCACCGCGGTCGCCGGGGCGGCGGTCGCCGCATCGATCGCCCGGCCCAGGTCGCCCGCGGCGCGCCCCCCGGCCTGCCCGGCATCCTCCCGGTCGCGTTTTCCGGAAGGCATCGATGGTCCGATGCCCGGGCTGCATGCCGCCCGCGCGCTGCCGCCGGGAAAGCCCGCCCGTCCGGCAGCACGGGCCGCCGGCAGCGCGCCGGCAGGCGAGGGCGCGGCCCGGACACCGCTCGCAGTCCGGTCCGCCGCCGGCGAGGATGCCGCCTGGGCCAGCCCCGCCAGCACCCAGGCGGCGCGCGGCCGCGGTGCCAGGGCCAGGCGCGCGGCCAGGCCCAGCTGGCCGAGGTCGCCGCGCAGTTGCCGTTCCAGCGCCGGCCAGCCCCGGAACAGGCGCAGGCTGCCGCCGACCTCCAGCACCACGGCGTCGGGCAGGGCCAGGCTGACCTGGTCGCTGAAGCCGTAGGCCCAGGCCCCCAGCAGTTGCCACAGCGCCTGCTCGGCGCCGGCATCGCGGGGCAGGGCGACGAGATCCGGGCACAGGGCGCGGGCCGCCGGCAGGCCCAGCCCCGGGCGCACCCCGGCGCGCCGGGCGCCGTCGCTGCAGGCCAGCACCTGCAGCCGCTGCGGCGGGCCGTCGAGCACCGCCAGCCGCTCCGGCACCGTGGCCAGCCGCCGCTGCACGGCGGCCAGGGCCGGATCGGCCAGGCGCAGGCAGGCCCACAGCGACGCGCTCATGGCCGCGCGCCGGCGGCGTCGTCGGCCGGGCCGGCGACAGCGGCAAGGACCGTCTGGTGTGGGCGCCCGGACCCGGCTGCAGGATGCGCCAGACAGGCCGGCCCGGCTGCCGGATGAGCCGGACAGTCAGACCCTGACGCCGCAGGCGCCAGGCCGGCGGAGGGCGGCCCCTCCGCCAGCCGCGCGGGCACGGCACGGCCGGCGCGTGCCGGGTCGGCGCCGCGCCCCGACGGCGGCGCCGGCAGGCGGACGGTCGCCGGGTCGGGCCTGGCCGTGTGGGGCGCCGCCCTGGTCGCGGGCTGGAACAGCGTGGCTTGCCGGACACCGGCGGACCCGGACGCCGCGCCGGCCTGCCTCGTCTCGAGGCCGGTGGCTCCGGATGCAGCGTCCGCCGCCTGCCTGGCCGGGGCGCTGGCCGGCCCGGGCCGGCCAGCGCCCGCGCGCCCGGCATCGCCGGCCACCAGCGCCAGCTCGCCGGCCGGCGGCGCCAGCAGGCCGCGGCACTTGAGCACGCGCAATACCGGTTCGCCGCGCTCGCGGCGCACGACGATGCGCAGCGGCGCCGGGCTGGGGTTGCCGGCGTGGCGGGCGTCGCGCAGCAGGAAGGCGTGGCCGCGGCCGGTCTCGGCAGCCAGTTGCAGGCGGCGCAGGGCGGTGCCGTCGGCGCTGGCCGACCACAGCAGCACGGCGCCGCAGCAGCCGGCGCGCAGGCATTGCTCGGCCGCCCACAGCGCCTGCTGCGGCGCCGCCTCGACCAGGTGCAGGGCGGCCAGGTCCAGGCCGTGCGCGCGCAGGGCCGGCGCGAACGGTCGGTAGGGCGGCGCCACCCAGACCAGCGGCCGCGCCGGGCTGGCCAGGCGGGCCAGGACCGGCAGCAGCACGGCCAGCTCGCCGCAGCCGTCGTGGCCGTGCAGGACCTCGCACACCGCGCCGGCCGGCCAGCCGCCGCCGGGCAGCAGGGCGTCCAGCGCCGGCCAGCCGGTGGCGCTGGCCGGCGTGCCGCTGCGGTTGCGGCGGCCGCGCCACAGGTCGGTGCGGACCGGGAGGGCGGGGTCGGCGACGGTGCCGGCAACGGCCGGCTGCGGCAGGGCGGCCATGGCTCAGCGTCCCTGCCAAGGGCACGGGGAGCGGCGACCGGCGGGCGCCGCATCCGCGCCGGACGCGTCACGGGTACCACGGACATCCGCAACACCGGGCGCACCGGCCTCCCCGGACGCCCGACGGCAGGCGGCCGGCGGCGTGGCCGGGTCGGTCAGGGCAGTCAGGACGGCCATGGCGGTCATGGCCCTCAGCCGCGCCGGATCACGCCGACGTGCAGGCCCTCGATGGCGAAGACCTGGCGTGCCGGGTCGACCGGGATCGGCGCGTAGTCGGGATTGGCCGGCAGCAGGGTCAGGCCGCCGTCGGCGCCGCGGCGCAGGCGCTTGACGGTGATCTCGTCGTCCAGCCGGGCGACCACGATCTGCCCGGACTCGGCGACCGGCGTGCGGTGCACGGCGATCAGGTCGCCGTCCAGGATGCCGGCCTCGCGCATGCTGTCGCCCTCGACGCGCAGCAAAAAATGCGGGCGCGGCCGGAACAGCGCGCGGTCCAGCGCGTAGCGGCCGGCGATGTGGGCGTCGGAGAGGATCGGCGCGCCGGCGGCGACCCGGCCGACCAGGGGCAGGCTGAGCAGGTCGGCGGCGGCCGGCGGCGCGCCCGCGTCGCCGTCGTCGCCCGCGCCGGCCCCGGCCAGCACCCGGATGCCGCGCGAACGCCCGCCCTCCAGGGCGATCGCGCCCTTGGCGGCCAGCGCCCGCAGGTGGTCCTCGGCGCTGCGCGCCTGCGAGAACCCGAACGCCCGGGCGATCTCGGCGCGGGTCGGCGGGTAGCCGTGGCCGGCCTGGAAGGCGGTCAGGAAGTCGAGGATGGCCTGCTGGCGGTCGGTGAGCTGCATGCCACCTTTTTATGTGGTTCCGGGGGTGGATGCAAGTCCCGGTCGGGTGATCCGTCGCAAGGGCTTGGACAGGTCAGGACACGGCGACTGGTGACAACGCTCCCCTCGTGGAATGAAGTGTGGACTTCATCACTGAAGTTGATGTTGACATGGCGTTCGGGGGGGGGGTACAAGTGGCTGCGCAGTGGGTACGAATTGACTTTTATTGCATACAGGAGATTCGCCATGTTCGGACTGCTTGTGTCGAGCGCGATGGCACTGGCCGGAATGCAGGCGGCACCACGCGATGATCTGGCGCGTATAGATCAGGTCAACCAGCTCGCCGTCAGACATGGCTGGATGACGGCATGCCACCATCATCCGGCGGATGAGTTGTATGAGTCGTTCGCCAACCAATCCCCTGGGTCCAATGCCCGCATGGTTGCGGCGCATCCTTATGCCGCCTGCCTGATCGAAATGTCCCATGAGCGCGAGGCGATCATCTTCTTGACACAGGTGTTGGAGGAGGCTGCTCCGGAACCCTTCATTCCAGCAACGCATGCGACTGGACTGCGCGCCATCCTTCTGACTGACCTGGGCCTGGCTCATATGCGTTTGGGGCAAGTCGAGGCCGCGCGTCGATGGTTTGGCGAGGCACTGCAACTCCATTTCGATGCCGACAATGCATCCCGTCTGGCCATGCTCATGCAGATGGAGGCCGACGTCCGATCCATGGGAGGAGATCCAGATCTCGCGCTGTCCTTGATCCAGCAAGGCCGTAACCTGCTGGCCCGTGCAGTTCTCGAAAGCCGGTCCGGAAGTGCGGAGCAGGGACGCTACTTGCTTCAATCGGCGGTTTTGGAAGCGACGGCGGCTCGCATTGACTCTGAAACATCCTTGAGTGTCGCGCAATCCCTAGCCGAAAAGGCAACCGTCATTTTGGAAGCCTTGGTCGAAGTTGACCCGACTGAGATAAACCGGGCCTTATTGATGGATGCCTACGCGAACATGGCCTCGCTTCTGGCCTTGCAGGGAAAGCGGGATCAAGCTTTGCACCATGTGGGGCAGGCGCGTGCCACGGCGCCCAGTCAACGTCTGCACCATGTTCTTGACGCCATGCTCTCGCCCATCGAAGGGAGGTCCATTGCGGAAGGCGCCGAGTTTGAGCCCGGAGGGCGGGTGGCATTGGAAGAGCACCGCGTGGTCCCACTGCGCTAAACCGATTTTCCGAAACCTGTAGTCAGACTGGAGAGGGTTGCCATGAATCCACATGCGGCTTTTCGTTCGGGGCTTGCTGCATTGCTTTTTTCGTCCCTGTCCCTGTTTTCGGGGTCCACGCAAGCTGGCATTGTTTCGTACATGGTCATCGAATGTAACGACAGTGGCTGTTACCAGCTGAATGCGCCAGTCAACGTCAACCCGCCTGGAGGCTGCCAGTTCCCGCCATGTTTCTGGACCTGAAAATGCTCACGAACAGGGTGACCCAGACACGCGCGCTCGTCGGGCTTCTGGCGGTTGGCATTGCCGTTGCCCCACCGTTGGTTGTCGCTGATGCTCCTGATGAAAAGCCCGACGATCGCGTCCCGATCGAGGTCACCCTCGAGGAGCGCGCCGCGTACTGGCAGCCGGTCCAGCCGCGCACCCGGCGCGAGGTGGGCATGGTGCCGATGGAGGAGTTCGAGCGGATGCGCAGCGGCCATGTCGAGGTCGAGTTCCTGATCGACCGCGAGGGCAAGGTCCGGGACATCGTGATCCTGGATTCCTCGCCACCCGGCATGTGGGACGAGCACGCGCGCATCGACCTCGCCGGCTTCGAATACGCGCCGACCCCGGAGAACGCCGAACGCCATCCGGTCCGGGTCCGCCAGCGTTTCACCTACGAGCCGCGGCAGACCTCCAGGCTGCCCTGATCCGCCCCGGGGCGTGCCGCCACGCCCCGCCGCCACGAACCTGCTGCCGCGCGTGCTGCAGCCGTTACCCTGTCGTCCCCTGAGGATGGAGGCGGGGCCATGGAGGCACAGGTGCGGCGCGCCGATCCGGCGGCGGAATACTGGTTCGTCGAGGGCTGCCACATTCTGGAACTGCTCAACGACCCGGCCGACCCGGCGCTGTCGGTGGCGCGCGCGCGGGTGCCGGCCGGCGGCCGCACGCGCTGGCACCGCCTGGCCGGCACCGCCGAGCGCTACCTGGTGCTGGAAGGCCGCGGCGAGGTCGAAGTCGGCGAGCTGCCGGCCCAGGCGGTCGGCCCCGGCGATCTGGTGCTGATCCCGCCGGGCGTGCGCCAGCGCATCGCCAACCCCGGCCCCGAGGACCTGGTGTTCCTGGCGCTGTGCACGCCGCGCTTCGAGGCCGGCAACTACCAGGACATCGACGACGCGGACACCGTGCCATGACCTGGCTGGCCGCGCTGTTCGCGCTCACCGCGCTGCTGTACGCCATGGTCGGTTTCGGCGGCGGCTCCACCTACAACGCCCTGCTGGTGCTGGCGGAGGTCGACTACCGGCTGCTGCCCAGCATCGCCCTGGTCTGCAACCTGATCGTGGTCGGCGGGGGCGCCTGGCGCTACGCCCGCGCCGGCCACCTGGACGCGCGCTTCGTGGCGCCGTTCGTGCTGCTGTCGATGCCGATGGCCTGGCTGGGCGGCCGGCTGCCGATCGGGCGCGAGACCTTCGTGCTGCTGCTCGGCCTGGCCCTGCTGGCGGCCGGCCTGCTGATGCTGTTCGAGCGGCGCGAGGCCGCCGCCGCGTCGCCGCGGCGCACGCCCGGGCAGTTCGCCCTGGCGCTGGCCCTGGGCGCCGGCATCGGCCTGCTCAGCGGCCTGGTCGGCATCGGCGGCGGCATCTTCCTGGCACCCCTGCTGCATACCCTGCGCCTGGCCACGCCCAAGGCCATCGCCGCCACCGCCAGCGTGTTCATCCTGCTCAACTCGCTGGCCGGCCTGGCCGGCCAGGCCGCCAAGCTGGGTGGCCTGGACCATGCCGGCGAACTGCTGGTGTGGTGGCCGCTGTTCCTGGCGGTGCTGGCCGGCGGCCAGCTCGGCAGCTGGCTGGGCGCCGGCCGCTTCTCCGAGCGCACGGTGAAGCGGCTGACGGCGGTGCTGGTGCTGTATGTGGCTGGGCGGTTGTTGTGGCAGTGGGCGCAGGGGACTTGACCTGATTCATCGGGACCCGCAGCCGCTCATGCGGCGGGTTCGGGCGCCGACAACCCCTTGCTCCAGATGCCCGACCGGTCGAAGCAGCAGGCGCGGCGCTTGCCGGACGCCAGCATGTCGCAGGTGGCGGCGATGCGCTTGCCGCGGGTCTGCGCCTGCTTGCCCGAGCCGATCCAGAAGATCCAGTCGCGGCGCGCCACCGGGGTCAGGGTGGCCCATTGCGCCTTGGCCGCCGGATGCGCGGCCAGGGCACGGCGCAGGTCGGCGGGCAGGGCGGGTTCGGGTTCCTCGGCGACCGGCACGATGGCCAGTTCGACGGTATCGCCGACCGCGACGCCGGCGGCCGCGCGCAGGGCGCGTTCGACCTTCAGCCAGTGGCTGCCCTGGCCGTCGGGCTGCAGGGTGGCCCGGAAGGGCGCGCCGGCCAGGGTGCCGGACACCGTGACCAGGCCGCGCGAGGGCAGGTGGGCGCTGGCCTGCGCGGGGACCTGCAGGAACGACCAGGCGGCGTTGCGCGGTTGCGCGGGGCGCAGCAGTCGGGCCTGGAAGCGGATCGCGGCCGGGGCTCTGGGCATGGGGTGATGCTATCGCCTCGGGCACGATGCGCGGCGCGGCGATGGGGGCGCGGGTCGACGGTCGGCAAGATTCCGTGCGCATCAGCGCCTGCAGGGGCGCGTGCCCGAAGAGCGCCAGGGCGCCGATGGCTGCGAGCGGCCGCCAGGCCATGGGCAGGCGCCGGCCTGCCTGCCGGAGCGGTCGGCCCCTGTGCCCGCATGCCTGATCGGGAGGGCGTGGCCCGGTCAGACGCGCGGGTCAGGGCGTCGGCACGCCGTAGCGCAGCCGGGCGAGATGCGCGCCATCGCCGCCGCCGCGCAGCACGTACAGCCGGTCGTACTGCGACTCGTCGAGGTCGGCCAGGCCCTGGGCGCCGAAGGCGGCGGCGAGGTCGTCGAGGGTGTTGGAGTGGCCGACGACCAGGACCGCCTGGCCGGCGTGGTCGGCGCGCACGGTGGCGGCCAGGGCCCGGGCGTCGCGGGCGTCGTAGCGGGTCGGGGCCAGGCCGGTGGCGGCGGCGACCGGCGCGGCGGTGTCGCGGCTGCGCCGGGTGTCGGTGACGAAGACCGCGGCCAGGCCGGCGTCGGCGAGCACGTGGGCGAGGGTGGTCGCGCGGGCCTGGCCGGCGGGGGAGAGCGCGGGATCGTCGCCGTCGGCCTTCTCGGCGTGGCGGACCAGGTAGACGGTGGTGGTGGCGTTGGCTGCGTCCGCGGCCGGTGGCGCGGCCCAGGCCAGCGCGGAGATGATCGCTGACAGGAGCAGGGCGGTCAGGCAGCGGAGAGCGAGGTGCTGGGCAGGGCTCATCGATCAGGCCGGGCTGGAGGGTGCATCCGATGGTGGCGGCTGACGGCTGTGGCGACAATGGTGCGGGCGTGGCGGACGGTTCGGGCGCGGGCCTGCCGGATGCAGTTCGGCCTTGCCGGGGCGCCCTCTCCCCCGCCCCTCCCGCGCAGGCGGGGGAGGGGAGAAGTGCGGTGCTGCGGCGGTCGACAGGGGGCCTGGACGCAACCTCGGAGCTGCGATCCCGCCGAACCGCCTTGCGTCTTTCCCTTGTCGCGACAGCCGGGACCCGACCAAGACCAGGCGGGTCGACCTGGAGGCTCCCTCGCGGACGGGGGTGGGGAGAAGGGCGGTGCTGCGGCGGTCTAAAGGCCTGGAAGCGGCGAGGGGTCTGCGGTTCCGCGGGAACGACTGCGGTCTTTTGGGTATCGTGCCGGCCATGGATCCGATCGAGATCGAGCTGACCGACCTGGAGGCCGCGCTGGCCGACGGCTGGTCGGTGCTGGACGTGCGCAGCGCGGCCGAGCGGGTGGCCATCCCGGTGCCGGTGGATTCGCACTGGATCCCGCTGCCGCAGTTGCTGTCGGGCCTGGCCGATCCGGGTCCGGGTCGCTGGCTGGTGCTGTGCGCGCATGGCCAGCGCAGCCTGTATGGCGCGGCCGTGCTGCGGCAACTGGGCCATGCCGATGCCACCTCGCTGCGTGGCGGGCTGGCGGGGCTGGGCTTCGGCGACTGAGCCCTGGTGCCCGCGTGGCCGGGATCGACGGTGCGCCGGACGCCGCGCGCCGCCTCAGGCGAAGTCGGCGCGACCTGGGTCGACGGCGCGGCCGTCGGGCTGCCAGCGGGCCAGGAACAGCGCGGCGTAGACGCGCGGGTCGACGTGCAGGCCGGCGGCCATGCGTCCGGCCAGGAAGGCGGCGGCGCGGGCCATGGGCACGACGTGCACGGTGATGTCCTCGGCGCCGTCGCCGCCGCCGGGGCCGGTGCGGCGCAGGCCGCTGGCGCGCACGAAGCTGAGCATCTCGTCGGCCATGCCGGGGGCGCTGGGCCCGGCCATCAGGAACTCCAGCTTCGCCGCCTCGAAGCCGGTTTCCTCCAGCAGTTCGCGGCCGGCCGCGGCCAGGATGTCGTCCTCGCCGGGCTGGTCGCCGGCCAGGCCGGCCGGGTTCTCGATGCAACGGCATTGCAGGGGTTCGCGGTACTGCTCGACCAGGACGATCTCGTCGGCGTCGGTCAGGGCCACGACGACGGCGGCGCCGAAGGCGTTGGTGCGCTGCACGAACTCCCAGCGGCCGCGCTGGCGCAGCGCCAGGAAGCGGCCTTCGTGCAGGGTGCGGGTGCCGTGCGGGGGCGGTACAGGGTCCACTGCGGTATCCTTCGCGGCTGTCCCGGCCATGATGACCGATCCATGAGTCTACGGTCCGTCCCCGGGAACCTTCACGGGCGCCGCCGGTCTGCCCGGTCCCCGCTGTCGTCCGCGCCGTCCGTCCGGACCCGCCCCGAGCCAAGGTAATGCCCATGTCCAAGTCCCTCCCCGCCCTGCTGGCCGCGGCGTTCGCCGCCGCCGCCGCCGTCTCCGCCAGCGGGCTCCATGCCCAGGCCGCCGCCCCGGAGAGCCAGGCCCCGGCCGAGCAGCAGGTCGACCTGTCGCGCATCGAGGACGTGCCGACCCTGCTGGCCATGGCGCGCGACCTGCAGGCCGAGCGCGCCTGGCCGCAGCTGATCCGTGTCTGGCAGCGCATCCGCAGTCTGCGCATCCACAACCCGCACTATGTCTACGAGCTGGCCGCCGCCTTCGCCCAGGCCGGCGAGATGACCCAGGGTTACAACGCCCTGCTGGTGCTGCAGCAGGGCGGCGCCGCCTACGACATCGGCGCCGAACCGCGCTTTTCCAACCTGCACGGCACCGAGGTCTGGGACTACCTGGTCAAGCTCTACGACGATGCCCGCGACAAGCCGTTCGGGTCCGGCCAGGTGGCCTTCGAGCTGCCGCCGGCCGACCTGCTGCTGGAAAGCATCGCCCACGATCCCACGAGCGACAGCTTCCTGTTCGGCAGCGCCCGCGACGGCGTCATCTACCGGCGCGGCGGCAACGGCCGCCTGCAGCCCTGGGCGCGGCCGCAGGGCGACGCCTGGTGGTCGATCTTCGACGTCAAGGTCGACGTGCCGCGCAAGCGGGTCTGGGCGACCACCGCGGCGGTGCCGCACTTCAAGGACTTCAAGGCCGCCGATGCCGGCCGTGCCGCCCTGCTCGAGATCGACCTGGAGGACGGCAGCCTGGTGCGTGCCCATGCGGCGCCGGACGACGGCCTGCCGCACGTGCTCAGCGGCATCGCGCTGTCGCCGCGCGGCGACATCATCGTCGCCGAGGGCCTGCGCGGGCAGCTGTTCCGCAAGGCCGCCTCGGGCGGCCTGGAGCCGTTCATGGCCGAGCGCCGGCTCAACGCCCTGCGCGGCCTGACCTTCTCCGAGGACGGCAACACCCTGTACTTCGCCGACTTCGAGATGGGCCTGTTCGGCATCGACCTGTCGCGCGGCATGGCGTTCGACCTGGAATACCCGGGCACGGTGATCCTGCACGGCATCGAGGGCCTGTACACCTACCAGGGGCAGTTGCTGGCGATCCAGTCCGGCACCGTGCCGCAGCGGGTGATCCGGCTGAAGCTGGACGAGGCCGGCCGCAAGATCGAGGCGGGCGTGCCGATCGAGGCGAACCAGCCGGCGTTCGCGGGCCCGACCCTGGGCACCGTGGTCGGCGACGACCTGTACTTCATCGCCAACAGCCAGCGCGGCTTCTACGACGGCTTCGGCCTGCTGCGCGGCGGCCGCGAGCTGCCGCCGGTGAAGGTGTACCGCAGCAACGCCCGGGTCAACTGGGACTTCAAGCCGCCGTCGCTGCCCGAGAGCGTCGGCCCCGGCGCGATCCGCCCCGGCGGCGGCGACTGAGCCACGACCGCGGCGCGGCGCATGGTGGCCATGGATGGCCGCTCGGCGAAGCGACTGCGCAAGCAGTCGGTCCGACGGGAGCGCGTCCGGACCTGCGCCGGACGGGCGACTTGAAGGACGGCCAGGACGGTCGTTCTTCAGCAAGCGACTACCCCGCCGGCCCGCACGCCCCCTCGCGCGCCGCCCACTCCAGGCAGGCGCGCCGGGTCAGCGGCCCGAAGCGCAGCTCGTCGAGCAGCCCGGTCAGGCTGCCGGTGTCGGCGGGTCCGGGCCGGTAGCTGTCGGCCGGGCGCATCACCGGCGCGTCCAGGGCGATGCCGGTGAGGCCGCGCATGAACCGCACCTGCTCGACGCGCTCGGCGAGTGCCTGGGCGACCCTCGCGGCGCCGCGCATGCGCATGGCCGCGATCTGGTCGACGCTGGCCAGCACGGCCTCCAGGCCGCCGAAGTGGTGCAGCAGGATGGCCGCGGTCTTGCGGCCGATGCCGGGCACGCCGGGCACGTTGTCGATCGGGTCGCCGACCAGGGCCAGCATGTCGGCGATGCGGCCGGGCGGCACGCCGTGGCGGTCGACGCAGCCGCGCGCATCCCAGCGCAGGTCGCGGCCGTAGTCCCACTGCTCGTCGCCCTCGGCCAGCAGCTGCGATAGGTCCTTGTCGGCGGAGACGATGGTCACCGCGTGGCCGCCCTCGCGCAGCACGGCGTGGGCGCTGCCGATCAGGTCGTCGGCCTCGTACTCGGCGTCGGACAGGCAGGCGATGCCCAGCGCCGAGACCAGTCGCTTGCAGGACTGGAACTGGCGTTTGAGCTCCTCGGGCGCCGGCTCGCGGTTGGCCTTGTAGTCGGGATAGATGCGGTTGCGGAAGCAGCTCGCCAGGGCCTCGTCGAAGGCCACGGCGATCCGCGCCGGACGCTGCTGGCGCAGGAAATCGAGCAGGAAGCGGGTGAAGCCGTACACGGCGTTGGCCGGCCAGCCGTCGCGGTCGGCCAGCCCGGCGTCGACCGAATGCCAGGCGCGGAAGACGTAGAGGCTGCCGTCGATCAGCCAGGCGCGCTCGGGCGTGCTCATCCGGTCCAGTCCGAGAGCAGGGCGCTGGCGTCGGGGCGCTCGCGCTCGGCGGTCTCGACGGTGGCCGTGCCGATGTGCACGAAGCCCAGGATCTCCTCGCCGGCCGCCAGGCCCAGGCGGGCGTGGATGGCGGGATGGTAGGCGGCCCAGCCGGTCAGCCACTGCGCGCCGAAGCCAAGCGCCTGCGCGGCCAGCAGCAGCTGGAAACAGACCGCGCCGCCGGACAGGCGCTGCTCGACCTCGGGGATGCGGTGGCCGTGGGCGATCGTGCCGATCACGGCGACGACCACCGGTGCGTGGCTGAAGCGACCACGCTCCTTGTCCAGGACCGCGGCCGGGGCCTCGGGGTGTTCGGCCGAGTGGATGTCCGCCAGGGCCTGCCCGAGCCGGTGCCGGGCCTCGCCGGCGATGCGCAGGAAGCGCCAGGGCGTCAGGCGGCCGTGGTCGGGCACGCGCAGCGCGGTGGCCAGCATGCGGGCCAGGGTGGCGTCGTCGGGGCCGGGATCGGCCAGCAGCCGCGAAGGCGTCGAGCGGCGCCGGTGCAGGAAGGCGAGGGCTTCGGTATCCATAGAGCGGGCATCGTACCCGCAGCGCGCAGCACCCGCTCCCGTGCCGCTCGCCCCCGCCCTGCGCCTGCCGCTGGTGTGGCGGCGGTGCGCTTCTTTCTCCCCCGCGCTCGGGGGTGCATAAGCGGAGAGGAACGCTCTGGCCAGCGCGGGTGCCGGGAGTGGCGCCGGTGACGATCATGGCAAGCCCCGGCCCTCTCCCCCGGCCCCTCTCCCAGAGGGAGAGGGGAGTGGATCCTGCTTCGTCGCCCGTCGCCCGTCGCCCGAGGCCCGAGGCCCGAGCCTCGAGGATCAGTTGCGAGGATCAGTCCCGAGTTGATGGCCCATCCACCCAGGGCCTGGCCATCGGTCCGGGCGCCCGTCGCCGACGGCGCTTGTCGCCGTCGAGCGCGCGCGGCTACCATCGGGCCTTCCACCGGGAGGGGTGCATGGCCGTAAAGATCGGCGTGATCCGTGAGCAGGCGAGCGGCGAACGTCGCGTCGCCCTGGTGCCCGAGGTGGCGAAGAAGCTGGCCGCCGCGGGCATGTCGCTGGTGATCCAGCGCGGTGCCGGACTGGCTGCGGGCTTCCCCGATGCCGCCTATGGCGACGTCGAATGGTTCGACGACGCCGGGGCGGTCTACGCCGCGGCCGACGTGGTGTTCGCGGTGCAGCCCCCGTCCCCGGCGCTGGTTTCGCGCCTGCGGCGGGGCGCGGCCCTGATCGGCGCACTGGCGCCCTACCGCGAGCAGGCCCTGGTACGGGCGCTGCGCGATGGTGGCATCAGCGCCTTCGCGCTGGAGCTGCTGCCGCGCACCACCCGCGCCCAGGCCATGGACATCCTGTCCTCGCAGGCCGCCGCTGCCGGATACAAGGCGATGCTGATCGCCGCCGAGGCGGCACCGAAGTTCTTCCCGATGCTGACCACCGCCGCCGGCACCGTGCGCCCCAGCAAGGTGCTGGTGATCGGCGCCGGCGTCGCCGGCCTGCAGGCGATCGCCACCGCGCGCCGGCTGGGCGCCATGGTCGAAGGTTTCGACGTGCGTCCGGAAACGCGCGAGCAGATCGAGTCGCTCGGCGCCAAGTTCCTCGACCTCGGCGTCAATGCCGCCGGCGAGGGCGGCTACGCCCGCGAACTCACCGCCGAGGAGCGCGCCCGCCAGCAGGAGGCGCTGGCCGCCCACCTCAAGGGCATCGACGTGGTGGTGACCACCGCGGCGGTGCCGGGCCGGGCGGCGCCGCGCATCGTCAGCGCGGCGATGGTCGCCGGCATGAAGCCCGGCGCCGTGCTGGTCGACCTGGCCGCCGAGACCGGCGGCAACTGCGAGCTGACCCGGCCCGGCGAGACCGTCGAGCACGGCGGCGTCGCCGTGATCGGCCCGGTCAACCTCCCGGCCCGCACCGCCACCCATGCCAGCGAGATGTACGCGCGCAACCTGTTCACCTTCGCCCAGCTGCTGGTCCGCGACGGCGCGCTGGCGGTCGACTTCGACGACGACCTGGTGGCCGGAAGCTGCCTCACCCACGACGGCGCGGTCCGCCACGCCGCCACCCGCGAGGCCCTCGGCCATGAATGACCCGTTCCTGCCGCAGCACCGCGGCCGCTGCGAAACCGCCGGGAGGACCGCCTGATGGACGGCTTCGTCGCGCTCTACATCTTCCTGCTGGCCGCGATCACCGGCCACGTGATCATCTCCCGGGTGCCGGTGATCCTGCACACGCCGTTGATGTCCGGCTCGAACTTCGTGCACGGCATCGTCCTGGTCGGCGCGATGATCGCCCTGGCCCACGCCGACACCACCCTGGAGCGCGCGATCGGCTTCGTGGCGGTGCTGCTCGGCGCCGGCAACGCGGTCGGCGGCTATGTGGTCACCGAGCGCATGCTGGAGATGTTCAAGTCCAGCAAGGGCAAGGGGGGCTGACGGTGGCCCTTCCCGGATTCCTCGACCTGCTGGCCAAGGCCAGCTACCTGGCCGCCGCGGCCCTGTTCATCCTGGGCCTGATGAAGATGGCCTCGCCGGTGACCGCCCGAACCGGCATCCGCTGGGCCGGCGTCGGCATGGTGATCGCCACCCTGGTGACCTTCGTGGCGCCCTCGACCTGGGGCGCGCACGGCATCGACACCACCAACCTGGTGCTGATGGTGGTGGCGATCGCGCTGTCCTGGGCGTTCTGGGCGTGGGGCAGGAAGGTGCCGATCACCGACATGCCGCAGATGGTCGCCATCTTCAACGGCATGGGCGGCGGCTCGGCGGCGGCGATCGGCGCCTATGCGCTGCTCAACGCCGCGACCTTCGGTGGCGCCTGCACGGCCGAGGCGATCGCCGCGCACGCCTGCCTGGACCGCACCAAGCTGGTGCTGGCGATCCTGGGTTCGCTGATCGGTGCGGTGGCCTTCTCCGGCTCGGTGATCGCCTGGGCCAAGCTGGACGGCCGTCTGGACCGCACCTTCCGGTTCGCCGGCCAGCAGCTGTTCAACGGCCTGGTATTCCTGGCCAGCCTGGGACTGGGCGCCTTCCTGGTCTACCAGCTGCAGGTGCCGGCGATCATCGCCTTCTTCGTGGTCGCCCTGCTGTTCGGCGTGCTGATGACCCTGCCGATCGGCGGCGCCGACATGCCGGTGGTGATCTCCCTGTACAACGCCTTCACCGGCCTGGCGGTGGCCTTCAAGGGCTACGTGCTGGGCAACGAGGCGCTGATCATCGCCGGCACCGTGGTCGGCGCCGCCGGCATGCTGCTCACCCAGCTGATGGCCAAGGCCATGAACCGGCCGATCAGCAACGTGCTGTTCTCGAACTTCGGGGGCGGTGGCCAGGCCCAGGAGATCGCCGGCAGCCAGAAGGAGATCGAGGCCTCCGACGTGGCGGCGATGATGGCGTTCGCCGAGCGCGTCGTGATCGTGCCCGGCTACGGCATGGCCGTGGCGCAGGCCCAGCACAAGATCTGGGAGCTGTCGCGGCTGCTGATCGAGCGCGGCGTCAAGGTCCGCTTCGCCATCCACCCGGTGGCCGGGCGCATGCCGGGCCACATGAACGTGCTGCTCGCCGAGGCCGGCGTGCCCTACGACCTGATCGTCGACATGGACGACATCAACCCGGAATTCGCGACCACCGACGTGTCCCTGGTGATCGGCGCCAACGACGTGGTCAACCCGGTGGCGCGCACCGACCCGGGCTCGCCGATCTACGGCATGCCGATCCTCGACGTCGACCACTCGCGCAACGTGGTGATCGTCAAGCGCGGCAAGGGCCGCGGCTTCGCCGGCATCGAGAACGCCCTGTTCTACGCCGACAACGCCCGCCTGCTGTACGGCGACGGCAATGCCGTGGCCGGCGCGCTGGTGAGCGAACTCAAGCAGCTGGAGACCTGACGGCACAGGGGCCCCGGGTCCGGACCGGCTGCGGATCGCCAGAGGACATCGTCATGGCCAGACAACTCCGCTCCTTGCCGCCGCTCGTGGCGGCGCTCGCCTGCACCTGCGCGCACGCCGGCGCGCCACCGGTCGCCGCCGACGTGCTGCTCAGCCAGGGCGACGCGCTGGCCGGGTCCACGGTCGCCACGCTCAATCCGGTGTTCCTGGACGGCGCGGGGCGACCGGGGTCGCTGGTGGTCCTGGCCAACGGCAACCGCGCGATCTGGTACGACGGCGCGGTGGTCTTCGACAGCGGCGACGTGGCCGGTACGGTGCTCGCCGGCGGCGAGGCGACGATCGGCATCGGCGACGGCGGCGCCTTCGTCTACAGCCCGAACGCGGACGGCGAGGACTCGGTCTGGACCCAGGCCGGGCTGCTGCTGCGCGGCACCGATCCGGCGCCCGGCCTGCCCGGCCAGTTCACCACCTTCCACAGCCGGCCGTCGATGCTGCCGGACGGCCGCGCGGTCTGGGTGGGCGGCCTCACCGACGTCCAGGGCGGCTCGACCCAGGGGCGGGTCCTGTACCGGGCCAGCACCACCGCGCCGTTCGCCTACGAGCCGCTGTTGCGCACCGGCGATGTGGTCGGCGGCTTCGCCATCGGCACCACCGGGATCGGCTTCCAGTACCAGATGAGCGACAGCGGCGCGCACCTGGCGGCCCTGCTCATCCTGCAGACCGGCAGCACGGCCAACGACAACGTCGTCTACCTGGACGGCAGCGTGGTCGCCCGGGAAGGCTCTCCGGTCGGGTCGTCGGCGCCGGGCGAGAACTGGCAGAACTTCGCCGGCGTGGCGGTCAACGACGCCGGCGACTGGCTGCTGGCCGGCGACACCGACGGCGCCACGGCCACCGATGCCTTCCTCGCGTTCAACGGCGAACTGCAGGTGCGCGAGGGCGACCTGGTCGATGGCGAGCTGCTGGGCGCCGGGTCGGCACTGCGCGCCATCGCGATCAACAACCTGGGCCAGGCCCTGCATGCCTGGAACACGCCGGGCAACGTGCGCAAGCTGTTCTTCGCCAACGATGCCGGCCGCCTGCACGACTCGGTGCTGCTCCTGCGCACCGGCAGCGGCCTCGACCTCACCGGCGACGGCAATGCCGACGCCACCCTGGTCGACATCCTGGGCACCTTCACCACCACCACCGGCCTGAGCCTCGCCGAGGACGGGGCCATCCACATCCAGGCGTCCTACGACCAGGGCGGCAACACGCGGGTCTCGCTGCTCCGGCTGGCGCTGCCGGACCGCCTGTTCTACGACGGCTTCCAGGCGGCTGCGCCGTTCTGACCGGCCGTCCGGCCCGGCCCGGCGCGGTCGCCGTCCAGCGGTCGTCGCATGAGGCGGCCGCGACGGTGGCCGCGCCCGGGCGCTGCGACATGCCCGCGACGCGTCGCCGCGCGCCCCTCAGGCCGGGCCCGGCCGCGGCGTGCGCCTGCGCGGGCCGAATCCGTGGCCGAATGCGGCGGCCAGGACCAGGCCGCCGGCCAGGTACAGCCAGTCGCCCGCTGCCAGCAGGCCGTCCAGCACCGCGAGCGCGAAGCCGACGCCGGTGCCGGCAAGGGCCGCCAGCACCGGCTGGCCGAGCACCCGCGCGACATGGAAGGCGGCAAGGCCGTACAGGACCACGCCGATCACCACGACGGTGAGCCCGGCGGCCCAGAGCAGGCCGCGCAGGCCGCGGCCGCCGAAGGTCGACACCGCAACGCCCAGGGTCAGGCCGGCGGCCAGCGCCACCGGCGCGCACGGCTGCCTGAACTTCAGCGCCATCAGCAGCCACAGCGCCGCCTCGAACCCGACCAGCAGCAGCCAGAAAGGCCAAAGCGACGCAAGCGAAGCGGGGCCGGCGTTCCGTTCCGACCCGGAGTGTTGGAAAATCACGGCCTGCATCCACCTTCCGGCAAGTACGCCGTGCGCGCCCGGGCCTCAGCCCCGGCCCGACCGGCCAACGACACCGCCCTCCGCCCCTTCTAACCGGACGCCCGGACGGCATGACACCTTACAGCAGCACCAGCGAACCGTTCACCCTGCAGCGCGACTGCGATGCCGTCCTGGTCCCGGCCGGCGATGCCGTGCAGTTGCCGGCCGGGCAGGCGGGCTACATCACCCAGGCCCTTGGCGGCAGCTTCACGGTCTACATCGAGGGCAACCTGTTCCGGATCGCCGGCGCCGACGCCGACGCCCTGGGCAAGCTGCCGCCGGTGCCCCCGGAATTGCCCGAGGGCGCCGACGACGAGGATGTCGAGCAGGTGGTCTGGCAGCAGTTGCGCACCTGCTTCGATCCGGAGATCCCGATCAACATCGTCGACCTGGGCCTGGTCTACGAGTGCGAGCTGCGACCGCGCGAGGACGGCCGGCGCGATGTCGCGATCCGGATGACCCTGACCGCGCCGGGCTGCGGCATGGGCGAGGTGCTGGTCGAGGAGGTCCGGGCCAAGGTCGAGCTGGTGCCGACCGTGGCCGAGGCCGACGTCGAGCTGGTGTTCGACCCGCCGTGGAGCCGGCACATGATGTCCGAGTCCGCCCGGCTTGAGACGGGGATGTTCTGATCGGGGACCGGGGGGCAGGGGGCAGGGAGCAGGGAGCAGGGAGCAGGGACGTGACCGGTGGTCACCAGTGACCAGGTGGCGGCACCCGGCCTGCTGCACTTTTCCTGTGGGAGAGGGGCCGGGCGGCGAGGGCCGGCACGTGCCATGAACTTCATCCTTGACGGCCCGGCGGCACGCGCTGGCCCGGGCAGTCCTCTGCCCCGCTCCTGCACGCACGCGGGGAGGGGGAGGAATGCGGTGCCGTCGCACGTCCGCACGCGCCTGGCAGGCAGGAGCGCGCCTGGCGTTGCGGAGGCTGAAATTCGGCACCCGATGTGCTTCCGAGCAGCCGCGGCCGGTTCCTCAGACCGGTGCCACGCACACCGTTGGTTGCGCGTCTGCCGGATGGTCGATGCAAATCAACAGCTTGCGGTTCCTCGCCCGGGCCGCCCAGGCGGTCCTCCGGGCGGGCTCGCCGCTGCCAGGGGCGGTGCCTTCCAGCTCGCACCGTGGCGGGGAGGGGCGGGCCCGGTCCGGCGAGGGTTACGGGTGTCAGGTTTCGCTCGGGAATTGCGTTAGTGTCGTCCAGCAGGCGCTTTTCCGTCCCGGGGTGGGGCGGGCGCCTGCCCGGCCCGCCGGCCGGATCCGACGCATGAGAGGGGATACACATGAATCGTCTGCAAGGTACCTGCGCGGGGCTTGTCGCCCTGCTGGGCGCCGTCGTCCTGCCCGCCGCCGCCGATCCGGTGCCGGACACCTGGCATGGCGGCAGCGTCGACGTCCTCATCGCCGAGCCCGGCCCGGTGCCTGCCGGCCTGGTGGAGTACGACCAGGACATCGCCGGCGTGCTGCCCGGCATCGGCTGGGTCAACGTGTTCGGCTACGAGCTGCGCGGACGCACCGGTCCTTACCAGTACGCGACGTCGGCGACCACCGGCGCCCAGTGGTGCACGGGTACCGAGCGCTTCGCCGATTCCCGCATCGAGCTTCCGCACAACGCCAACATCCAGTTCTTCCGCATGTGGGGTTTCGATAACTCCGCGGACCACGACGTCACGGCATTCCTGTTCGAGTCCTGCCTGCCCAACCTGGGGGCCGGCTCGCCCGTCAACACGGTGCTCCAGGAGATCACCTCGACCGGCACGCCGGGCGCCTTCACCGTGACCAGCGCCCCGGGCGTCGGGCCGACCAACCTGGAAACCTGCACCTACCACGTGCGTGTCCGTTTCGGGGTGAACTGCGGCGGCGCCGGCCAGACCACGCTGCGCAAGCTGCGCGTCCAGTATTCGCTGGCGCCTTGAGGGAGAAGCAGACATGAAGATCGCACATCTGGCCCTCCTGGCCGTGGCCGGCGCCCTGCACCTGTCCCCGGCAATCGCCGACGAGGCCGACATCGCGGCCATCCAGGGCTTCCACAACAACGAGTTCCGGCCGATCATCGGCATGGCCGCGCAGCCGGAGAGCCACACCGCCGCCTTTCGCGGCAACAACGGCTCCTACAACTGCGCCAACACCGCCGCCGGCGGCGACCGCGTCATCCGCTACCCGTTCACCGTTCCCGATGCCCGCGACCTGCAGTTCATCCGCATCTGGGGATTCAAGACGACCGGCACCGCCGCCACCACCTTGCGGGTAGTCCGTTCCTGCATGGACCAGACCCAGGTCGATCCGACCACGGACGTCCTCGGGACCACAAACATCACCTCGACGGACGGGGCGTTCAGCGCCTTGGTGAGCCTCGGTGCCGAGACGCCTACCAACCTGGATTGCCGCTACTGGACCGAGATCCAGTTCGGCACGTCGACGACGGCCTGCGCCGCCGGCCTGCAGGACCTGCGCATCGACCGGGTCCGGGTGCACAGCCTGCTGCGCGAACGCATCTTCCGCGGCACCTTCCGCTCGTACACGCCCTGAGGAGTCAGCCATGAAGAACATCAAGAACCTCCGCGGGCTGACCGTCGCCACCGCCCTGCTGTTCGGCCTGCCGGCCCTGGCGGCGGAGCCGGCCTACGAGTGGATCAGCGATCCGGCCGAGCTGGCCGCCCGGGGTTTCGGTGAGGATGCCGCGCCGATCAAGCGCCTGATCCCGGCCGTGGACAACCGCTCCTTCGAGGAGCGGCTGGCGGAACGCCAGGCCATGGACGACGCCATCAAGTCCTCCTCCGAGGTCGGTGGCCGGGGCGTGCGCTGGGCTGCGGTGCAGGGCACCGACTTCAAGTTCCTGAACGAGAGCGCCCTCTACAACGCCACCAACTTCTGGATCCATGGCGTTGCCGGTACCCCGAACCGCTTCGCGGACGCCCCGATCACCCTTCGCGACGATCGCCAGATCTTCTTCCTGGATGTGTGGTCTAGCGACACCAACGCCACCCAGGGCGTCGATGTCGCGCTGTACCGCACCTGCCATCCCTCGTTCAGCGCCGGTGCGCCGGAGGTGACCGAGCTGGCCGTTGTCGAGGGCGGTACCTTCAGCGGCGGCAACCGTTTCGCGTTCGTGAGCGTCCCGGGATCGGTCTTCGTCGACAACGCGTTGTGCACCTATTTCGTGCGCGCGCGGTTCAGCGACTTCGACGCAGGCTCGACCGTGCAGTTGCAGAAGGTCCGGGTGGTCTGGTCAGGCTGACGACCCGACCGGCGCCGTCCCGCCGGCGCTGACAGCCCGCAAACCGGCCCGGCTCGCACCGGGCCGGTTTCGTTCCGGAGCCTGCCGTCGGCCCGGCCCCGGCAGGCCCCCGCCCGTCCGGCACCGCCGGCGGCGCGGTCGCGGCGCTATCATGGCGCCATGGAACTCAAACCCACCCAGAAGCGTTACCTGCGCGGCCAGGCGCACCATGTCCGGGCCGTGCTGCAGAGCGGCGCCAAGGGCATCACCGAGGCCTTCCTCGCCGAGGTCGGCGTCGCCCTGGACCAGCACGAGCTGATCAAGCTGAAGCTGGCCGCGGAGGACCGCCCGGCGCGCGCCGCCATGGTCGCCCAGGTGGCGGAGGCCACCGGCGCCAGCGTGGTGCAGACCATCGGCCACACCGTCGTGCTGTTCCGCCGCAACCGCGACGAGCCGAAGATCGCCCTGCCCGGATGAGCGGCCTGGTCATGGACACGCCCCGCGGCGATCGCGTGGTGCGCTGGGTCAGGCCGGATGCCATCGCGGTCGGCGGCCAGGAGTTTCGCGGCAGCTTCGCGGTGTCCGCGGACGGCCCGATCCAGGACTGGCCGGTGGCCTCGGCGGACGGCCTGGACGCGGCCGCCCTGGACAGGCTGCTCGAAGCGCAGCCCGAGCTCGTGGTCCTGGGCACCGGCGAGCGACGTGCCAGCCTGTCGCCGGCCCTGCAGTACCAGGTGCTCTCGAAGGGCGTCGGCCTGGAAGTGATGGACAACGGCGCCGCCGCGCGCACCTACAACCTGCTGCTCGGAGAGGGGCGGCGGGTTCTGGCCGCCTTCATCCTGCCGGCGCCGGGCTGAACGCCGTGGCCAGGTCCCGGAGCTCCGAGCGCTGGTTGCGCGAGCACTTCAAGGATCCCTTCGTGAAGAAGGCCCAGGCCGAGGGCCTGCGCTCGCGGGCCGCCTTCAAGCTGGAGGAGCTGCTCGAGCGCGACCGCCTGCTGCGGCCGGGCATGGTGGTGGTCGACCTGGGCGCCGCCCCGGGCGGCTGGTCGCAGGTCGCCGCGCGCGCCCTGGCCGGCCGCGGCCGGGTCGTGGCGCTGGACATCCTGGACATGGATGCGTTGCCGGGCGTCGAGTTCATCCGCGGCGATTTCCGCGAGGACGCGGCGCTGGCCGCCCTGCAGGCGCTGCTCGGCCAGGACCGGGCCGACCTTGTGCTTTCCGACATGGCCCCCAACATGAGTGGCGTGGACCAGGTCGACCAGGCGCGCGCCATGCACCTGGCCGAGCTGGCCCGGGACTTCGCGCAGGACTGGCTGAAACCGGGCGGCGCCTTGCTGGTCAAGCTGTTCCACGGCGTCGGGTTCGACGACTACGTGCGCGACCTGCGGCGGCGCTACGACAAGGTGGTGGTGCGCAAGCCGGCGGCGTCCCGGGCGCGCAGCGCCGAGGTCTACGCGCTGGCGACCGGGCTGCGCCCCGGCCCGCCCTGAAGGCCGTTCACTTGGGCCTCAGGCCCGGTCGCTCTAAAGTGGTGGGGTTTCCCGGCCCGTCGGGCCGCGGACAAGGTTCGTAGACCCGGCCGAACACCGCCGGGCCCTGGCGGCGCCCCGGGCGCCGCCGCCAAGGCCGTCCTTGCCGGCGGCCGCGTTGGATGCGTCAGAACCATGAACGACATGAGCAAGAACCTGCTGCTGTGGATCGTCGTCGCCGTCGTGCTGATGGCGGTGTTCCGCAGCTTCACGCCGCCCGGCGCCGGCAGCCAGGAGCTGGCCTATTCCAGCTTCATCCAGGAGGTGCGCGACGGCCGCGTCGGCAAGGTCCATATCGGCCAGGACGAGATCTCCCTGCAGGTCACCCGGACCGACGGCAGCCGCTACCGGGTCAACGCGCCGCGCCGCGACCAGGAGCTGATGAACGACCTGCTCGGCCGCGACAGCCGGATCGAGGTGACCCGGGAGACGCCGGAGAGCGGCCCGGGCCTGTTCGACATCCTGCTCAACTGGTTCCCGTTCATCCTGTTCATCGGCCTGCTGTTCTTCTTCATGCGCCAGATGCAGGGCGGCGGCGGCGGGCGCGGCGCGCTCAGCTTCGGCAAGTCGCGCGCCAAGCTGCAGGGCGAGGACCAGGTCAAGGTCACCCTGGCCGACGTCGCCGGCTGCGACGAGGCCAAGGAGGAGGTCGGCGAGCTGGTCGAATTCCTGCGCGATCCCGGCAAGTTCCAGAAGCTCGGCGGCAAGATCCCGCGCGGCGTCCTGATGGTCGGCCCGCCCGGCACCGGCAAGACCCTGCTGGCGCGCGCCATCGCCGGCGAGGCCAAGGTGCCGTTCTTCTCGATCTCCGGCTCGGACTTCGTCGAGATGTTCGTCGGCGTCGGCGCCAGCCGCGTGCGCGACATGTTCGAGCAGGCCAAGAAGCACGCGCCGTGCATCATCTTCATCGACGAGATCGACGCGGTCGGCCGCCATCGCGGCGCCGGCCTGGGCGGCGGCCACGACGAGCGCGAGCAGACCCTCAACCAGCTGCTGGTCGAGATGGACGGTTTCGAGGGCAACGAGGGCATCATCGTCATCGCCGCCACCAACCGTCCCGACGTGCTCGACCCGGCGCTGCTGCGTCCGGGCCGCTTCGACCGCCAGGTCGTGGTCGGCCTGCCCGACGTCAAGGGCCGCGAGCACATCCTCAAGGTGCACATGCGCAAGGTGCCGCTGGCCGAGGACGTGCAGCCGGCGGTGATCGCGCGCGGCACGCCGGGCTTCTCCGGCGCCGACCTCGCCAACCTGGTCAACGAGGCGGCGCTGTTCGCCGCCCGCGAGAACCACAAGGCGGTCACCATGGGCCACTTCGAGCGCGCCAAGGACAAGATCATGATGGGCGCCGAGCGGCGCTCGATGGCGATGAGCGAGGAGGAGAAGAAGCTCACCGCCTACCACGAGGCCGGCCACGCCATCGTCGGCCGCATCGTCCCCGAGCACGACCCGGTCTACAAGGTCACCATCATCCCGCGCGGCCGCGCCCTGGGCGTGACCATGTACCTGCCCGAGGGCGACCGCTACAGCTACAACCGCACCTACATCGAGAGCTTCCTGGCCTCGCTGTACGGCGGCCGCGTCGCCGAGGAACTGATCTTCGGCGCCGACAAGGTCACCACCGGCGCCAGCAACGACATCGAGCGGGCCACCAAGATGGCGCGCAACATGGTCACCAAGTGGGGCCTGTCCGACACCATGGGTCCGGTCGCCTACGGCGAGAACGAGGACGAGGTGTTCCTGGGCCGCTCGGTGACCCAGCACAAGAGCGTGTCCGAGGACACCGCCAAGCGCATCGACGAGGTGGTGCGGGAGATCCTGGACCGCGCCTACCAGCGCACCCGGACCATCCTCACCGACAACATCGACAAGCTGCACCTGATGGCCGACGCCCTGCTGCAGTACGAGACCATCGACGCCACCCAGATCGACGCGATCATGGACGGCCGCGCGCCGCCGCCGCCGAAGGACTGGACCGACACGCCGCCGCGCGGCAAGGACCGGCCCGGCGCCGACGGCGACAGTCCGGGGCCGGCGGTCGGCGAGCCCGCGCCGCAGACGTGACGGCCCGTCGCGCGGACGCCTGGCGGGCGGTGGCGGCGCGCCCGCGCGGGCGCCGGTCCTCGCCGGGCCGCGTCACCGCGACGGGTCGCCCGCGCACCCGGGCCTGAGGCGGGGGAGGGCGGCATCGGCATGGCCGGCGGCGGGGGCGTGGAACGACTGCTGGCCCTGGTCCTGACCCGGGCTGCGGCCGGGCTGGGCGGCGCCCTGGCCGGCGTCGGTCTCGTGCACCTGGTGCTGGCCGCCAACCTGTGGGGCGTGCCGGTGCTGGTGGTCGGCCTGTGGCTGCTCTGGGCCGGCATCCGCAGGGCGGCACGCATCGACTGAACCCGGCCGCCCGCGAGCGGCCGCGCAAGCCAGGGAGCCCCCGCATGACCGATTTCGATCCCCGCGTCACCGTGCTCGACTGCGCCGGCCGGCCCCTGGCGCTGGACCGCCCGCGGGTGATGGGCATCGTCAACGTCACCCCCGATTCCTTCTCGGACGGCGGCCGCCACGCCGATGCCGCGGCGGCGATCGCGCACGGCCTGGCCCTGGTCGCCGAGGGCGCCGACCTGCTCGATGTCGGCGGCGAGTCGACCCGGCCGGGCGCCGCGCCGGTGCCGGTCGAGGAGGAGCTGCGCCGGGTGCTGCCGGTGGTCGAGGGCCTGGTCGCCGCAAGCGCGGTGCCGGTCAGCATCGACACCAGCCGCCCGGAGGTGATGCGCGCGGCGGTCGCCGCCGGTGCCGGCATGATCAACGACGTGCGCGCCCTGCGCGGCGAAGGCGCCCTGGACGCCGCCGCGGCGCTGGGCGTGCCGGTCTGCCTGGTGCACATGCAGGGCGAGCCGGGTTCGATGCAGGAGGCGCCCCACTACGACGACGTGATCGCCCAGGTGCACCGGTTCCTGGCCGAGCGCGTGTTCGCCTGCGAGATGGCCGGCATCGACCGGCGCCGCCTCGTGCTCGACCCGGGCTTCGGCTTCGGCAAGACGCTGGAGCACAACCTGGCCCTGCTGGCGGGCCTGGACCGCTTCGCCGACCTGAAGCTGCCGATCCTGGCCGGCCTGTCGCGCAAGCGCATGATCGGCACCCTGACCGGCCAGGACGAACCCGGGCAGCGCCTGCATGGCTCCGTGGCTGCCGCGGTGCTGGCCGCCGAGCGCGGCGCCGGCATCCTGCGCGTCCACGATGTCGCGGCCACCGTCCAGGCCCTGGCCGTCCAGCATGCGCTGGCCACGGCCGCCGCCGGCCTGCCCAGGCGCCAGGCCGCCGCCGGACCCGCGGCCATCCGCTGGCCGGACGAGGATTGACGGGGCAGGGAGCGGGGGAAGCGGAGCAGGGGGCAGGGGTCAGGACGCGACGGACCCGGGCGCCGCGCGCGCGGCAGCCTCGGGGCCCCGCCTTGCGCTGGTTGCCTGCCGATCGGCGCGCCTGCCCGGGGCAGGTCGAGTCCCCGGCCCCCTGCTCCCTTGCCCCTGCTCCCTGCTCCTCGACTACCATCCCGCCATGGCACGCAAATACTTCGGTACCGACGGCATCCGCGGCCGGGTCGGGCAATGGCCGGTCACCGCGGAGTTCATGCTCAAGCTGGGCTGGGCCGCCGGGCGGGTGCTGGGCAACGGCGCGGCGGCGCCGCTGATCGTGATCGGCAAGGACACCCGCATCTCCGGCTACATGTTCGAGGCGGCGCTGGAGGCCGGCCTGGTCGCCGCCGGCGCCGACGTGCGCCTGCTGGGGCCGGTGCCGACGCCGGCGGTGGCCTACCTGACGCAGTCGCTGCGCGCCTCGGCGGGCATCGTCATTTCCGCCTCGCACAATCCCTACCAGGACAACGGCATCAAGTTCTTCTCGGCCGATGGCGAGAAGCTGGCCGATGCCGTCGAGGAGGCCATCGAGGCCGAGCTGGAGAAGCCGTTCGAGACCGTCGAGTCGGCGCGGCTGGGCAAGGCCGCGCGCATCGAGGACGCGGTGGGCCGCTACTGCGAGTTCGTCAAGGGCACGGTGCGCGAGGACCTCAACCTGCGCGGCCTGCACATCGTCCTGGACTGTGCGCACGGCGCCACCTACCAGGCCGCGCCCCGGGTGTTCCGGGAGCTGGGCGCGCGCCTGAGCCTGATCGGCGACGCGCCGGACGGCCTCAACATCAACCACCAGGTGGGTTCGACGGCGCCGCAGGCGCTCGCCCGCCAGGTGCTGGCGGTCGGCGCCGACCTCGGCATCGCCTTCGACGGCGACGGCGACCGCGTGCAGATGGTCGACGCTACCGGGCGCCTGGTCGACGGCGACGACATCCTGCACGTGCTCGCCACGCGCTGGCACGGCACCGGCGAGCTGTCCGGCCCGGTGGTCGGCACCCTGATGACCAACTACGGGCTGGAACAGGCGTTCGAGCGCGCCGGCATCGAGTTCCTGCGCACCGACGTCGGCGACCGCCACGTGCACCGGGCGCTGGTCGCCGGACGCGGCACCCTGGGCGGCGAGGCCTCCGGCCACATCCTGTGCCTGGACCGGGCCAGCACCGGCGACGGCATGGTCAGCGCCCTGGCGGTGCTCGAGGCGCTGGCCGACAGCGGCCGCACGCTGGCGGAAGCCGCCGGCGGCTGGACGCGCTACCCGCAGACCACCGTCAACGTACCGGTGGTCGGCAACGCCCGGGCCCTGGTGGCCTCGGCGCCGGTGGCCGCGGCGCGCGCCGCGGCGGAGCAGCAACTGGCGGGCCGCGGCCGGATCGTGCTGCGGCCTTCCGGGACCGAGCCGGTGGTGCGGGTGACGGTCGAGGCGGCCGACCCGGAGGAAGTGCGTGCGGTGGTCACCGGCCTGGCCGCGGCGGTGCAGTCGGCGGCGGTCTGAATCCGGACCGGCTTGACCCCGGTCAAGTCGGGGCGCCCGGGGCGATGGCCTACAATCGACGGCGTTCCCGGACGTCCGCCGGGCGCCTTCCGTTCCCGCATCCATGAGCCACCACGTCCCCACCCTGGATATCCGCCGCTACGACACCGACCGCACGGCGTTCGTGCGCGAACTCGGCGAGGCCTACCAGCGCTTCGGCTTCTGCGGCATCAGCGGCCACGGCATCGACCCGGCGCTGCTGTCCGGCGCCTACGACGCCTTCCAGCGCTTCTTCGCGCTGCCCGCCGAAACGAAGATGAAGTACCACGTGCCGGGCAGCGGCGGCGCGCGCGGCTACACGCCGTTCGCCATCGAGACCGCCAAGGACTCGCAGTACCCGGACCTCAAGGAGTTCTGGCACATCGGCCGCGAGATCGCGCGCGACCATCCGTACGCGCAGGTCATGCCGGCCAACCTCTGGCCGGACGAGGTGCCGGGGTTCCGCGAGCACGGCTACGGCATGTACCAGGCCCTCGACGCCCTGGGCGTGCGCGTGCTGCGCGCGCTGGCCCTGCACATCGGCCTGCCGGAGCACTGGTTCGACGACAAGGTCGACCTCGGCAACTCCATCCTGCGGCCGATCCACTATCCGCCGATCCAGTCCGGGGACGTGCCCAACGTCCGCGCCGGCGCCCACGAGGACATCAACTTCATCACCCTGCTGGTCGGCGCCAGCGCCGCCGGCCTGGAACTGCTGAACCGCGACGGCGAGTGGCTGCCGGTGACCACCCAGGGCGACACCATCGTGGTCAACATCGGCGACATGCTGCAGCGCCTGAGCAACCACGTGTACCCCTCGACCACGCACCGCGTGGTGAACCCCCGGGGCGAGGCGGCGCGCCAGCCGCGCTACTCGATCCCGTTCTTCCTGCACCCGAACCCGGACTTCCTGATCAGGACGCTGCCGGGCTGCGTCACGGCCGACAACCCGGACCGCTATCCCGAGCCGATCACCGCCCACGATTACCTGATGGAGCGGCTGCGCGAGATCCGCCTGGTCTGAGCGCCGGCCGGGGACGGCACGCGCGCCTCGCCTCCGGTTGGACGGTGCAGCGCGCGCGTCGCGGATGCCGCCGGCCCGCGTGCCCGGGAGATCGCCGGCAGGCGGGGGTCGCCCCTGGTGCGGGCAGCGTTCGCAGCGACCGGGGCGCCGCGGACGCCCGGCTGCGGGTGCCCGGCCGGTGGCGCGGCCGGCGTCAGGGCGGTGCCGTGGGCGCAGCGGGCACCAGGGTCAGGCGCCAGCGCGCCGGTCCCGGCGCCAGGGGCGTGGCCTCGCCGCGCTCCCAGTGGTCGTGGCCGGCGCCATACCAGGGCGCCAGCGGATGGCCGGTCTGCCCGCCCGGCATGTGCATCAGGCCCGCGTCCTCGCGGCCGGGGGCGACCACCATCCGCTGCGAGGCGCCGAAGCTCGGGCCCTGGACGCGCGGCACGTGGGCGTCGCCGGGCAGCGGCGTGGCCGGCATCGAAAGCAGACCGGCCAGCCAGCCAGGCATCGCCATCGCCAGCGGGTGGCGGATGCGCGCCGTGTTCGCCTCGCCCCAGGTGCGCGCGGCCAGGCCGCCCGGCCTTGCATCCAGTTCCCCGGCGACCGCGCGGGCGGCGTCGACCAGCAGTCCGTCCCACCGGTCATGGGGCGGCGGCAGCAGATGCAGGGGGCGCTCGGCGAGGAGCTGGCGGACCAGGCCCTCGGCCTGGCCCAGGCGCGGCCAGCGGAACTCCGGGTCGATCGCCCGCAGCGGCGCCGCCAGGCCGTCCAGCACGGTGTCGTGGACGCGGCTGCGGAAGGCGCGGACCAGGCGGTAGGAGACGCTGTCGGTGCAGGCGCAGCCGTCCCAGACCTCGACCTGGGCGGCCAGCGCGGCCAGGGCCGGGTCGCCGCCGCCATCGCCGATGGCGGTGCGCAGCAGACGCCACCAGTGGGTCATCAGGGTGGCCTGGTCGTCGAGCTGGATGGCCAGCAGGTCGGACTCGCGATGGCGTTCGCTGGCGGCCAGGCGATCGCGGATCTGCGCGCCGCGGGCGCCCAGGTCGTAGCCGCCGTCGCCGATCAGGGCGAGCGCCTCGTCGCCGACCACGCGGGCGTTCGCCGTCCAGATCCGGCCGTGTGGCGGATCGACCATGCGTGGTTGCCGGTCGGCGGGCAGCCAGCCCTCCCAGAGGTCGCCGGCGAGCTGCGTGCTGTCCAGCACCCGGGTCGGGTCGCGGTCGGGCGGGCGCACCGGGATGCGACCGGCCAGGATCCAGCCGATCCGTCCCGAGGCGTCGCCGGCGACCAGGTTCTGCGCCGGGATGCCGGCTTCGGCGGCGATCGCCATCGCCTGGTCCAGGTCGTCCGCGTGGGCCAGGTCGAGCAGCCGGGTGTCGACGGCGCCCGGCCGATGGGCGGTCCAGGCCAGGGCCAGCGGCCGGCCGCTGTCGTCCTCGCCGATCACCGGGCCCCAGCGGCTCTCCAGGACCTCGAGGGTCTCGTCGGCTCCGCCTCGCACCGACAGCGTCTCGAGGTGCCGTTCCAGCGGCCGCCAGCCCCCGGCGTCGCGGTAGCGCATCGGGTCGTCGGGATCCAGGCGCAGCCGCACCAGGTCCAGCCAGTCGCCATAGCTGTTGGTGAACGCCCAGGCGACCTTGCCGTTGCTGCCGACCACCATGGCCGGCACGCCGGGCAGGGTGACGCCATCCAGGCGCACCGCGCGCCCGGCCTCGTTCCACGCCAGCCGGGCGCGATACCAGATCGACGGCACCCGCAGACCCAGGTGCATGTCGTTGGCGACCAGGGCCGCGGTGCCGCCGGTCAGCCGGCCGGCCACCGCGAAGTTGTTGCTGCCGGGCAGCGGCTGGTGCTGGTCGTCGTCGGTCGCCGTGCCGGCGATGGCCGGCAGGGCGCGCAGGTCCAGCAACTCGGGTGACGGAATCGCGGGATCGGGCACGATGCTGCCATCCAGGGCGGCATCCAGGGCGCTGCCCGGGCGGACGATGAAGTCGTAGACCCCGGCCGGCAGGTGGCGCCAGGCGAAATCCAGGGTCCGCTCGCGGCGGTTGCCGGCATCCTGCAGGTCGAAGAACATCGCCACCACCACCAGCAGGCTGTCCTCGGCCCGCCAGGGCCGGGGCCGCTCGCGCAGCAGCAGGTAGGGCCAGGGCCGTGCCCGCAGCTGCGACAGGCCCGCGTTCACGCCCTCGGCGTAGGCCTGCAGGCGGGCGCGGTCGCCGGGGTCCAGTGCCGCCACCGCCTGGCGCATGCGCGCCCGGAAGCGGTGCACGCGATGCCGTCGATCGATGGCCAGGGCGGCGCCGCCGAGCAGGGCCGCCAGCTCGCCGGCCGCCGCCCGGCGCGACAGGTCCATCTCGAAGAACCGCTCCTGCCCGTGCAGCCAGCCCAGGCCGCGCGCCAGGTCGGCGGCATCGGCGGCGGCGACGGTGGCCACGCCCAGGGCGTCGCGTTCGATACTCACCGGGGCCACGAGACCGGACAGCGGGTGTTCCCCGGACCGGGCCGGCAGGCTGCCGCGCAGGGCCAGCCAGGCGGCCAGCAGGCCGGCCAGCGCCAGCAGGATCAGCAGCGCGAGCAGTCGGGCCAGCAGGCGCGGCAGGCGTCTGGACATCAGCGGGGACCCCGTGCGTGGAAGGGCCGATGGTAGGCGCCGCGGGCGGGACGTGCCAGTCCGGGCGCGGCGCCCTGGAAGCCGGGGCTCCGCGCCCCGGGTGCCCCGGGGCGCGGTTCGTGGAGGCCGCGCCGGGAGGCGGTCCTGGACGAGGCGAAACAGGTGGAATGTGAGGGGCCACACCTATGTGCTGTGAGTGAATTCCGCTAGCATGTGCGCATCGGCCGGGGAGGGCTGGTAGTGGACGTCGCGGCAAAGGCACAAAGCGTCACGGCGCCCGACCTGGCCGCCCTGGTCGTGCGCGTCGCGGCCGGCGAGCGCCAGGCCGAAGTCGAACTGGTCGACTGTTTCAGGCGGGGCGTGGCGGTGCTCGCGCGCCGGCACTGCCGGCCGCTCGATCCCGCCGCCGACGACATCGCCCAGGACGTGCTGGTGGCGATGCTGGAGCGCGTCCGCGCCGGCGCCATCAAGGAGCCTGCGGCACTGCCGGCCTACCTGCGCACGGCCGTGATCCACGCCGCGGCCGCCCGCTACCGCCCGCGCCGCGAACAGGCGCTCGATGGCCCCGACCGCATCGGCGAACGGCTGGCCGACGAACGCGCCGACCCGGCGGCGAGCCTGGCCGCCCGGCAGCTCGCCGCGGCGATCGCCACCCTGCTCGGCGAGCTGACGGTGCCGCGGGATCGCGAGCTGCTGCGACGCTTCTACCTGCTCGAACACGACCGCGACGAGGTCTGCGCGGCGCTGGGCATCGACCCGGGCCACTTCCACCGGGTCATCCACCGGGCCCGGCAGCGCTTCGGGGAGATACTGGCCCGCCATGGCCTGGGCACCGGTCCAGGCTGAACCGATGGCAACCCCGCTGGGATACCCGATGCCCGACCGCCTCCTTATCCGTCATGAACGCCCTGTCGCAGCGAGGGCCGGCCGATGAGCCGGTCCGATGCCTTCCTGCCGATGACCGCCTGGCTTGAGCAGGCGTGGCTGCAGCGCTATCTCGACCGGGCCCTGGATGCCGAGGAACAGGCGTGGTTCGAGACCTATCTGCTGGCCCACCCGCACCTGGTCGAGGCCGTCGAGGCGGACACCGGCCTGCGCGACGCGTTTGCCCTTGCCGGCAGTGCAGGCGGCACGGGCGAGGGCGGCGATGCCGGCGGCGGCGATGGCCGGCCCGGCTCGCCGACCAGGCCTTCCGTCGTCCGCCCGCGTCCGCCGTCGCGCCGCGGCCTGCCGCCCTGGCTGGGGCTGGCCGCCGGCCTGCTGCTGGGCCTGGGCCTGGCCGCGCTGTGGCCGACCGCCTCCGGGCCGGGTCCCGGCCTGGCCAACCCCACCCGCATCGTCTTCGACACCCTGCGTGGCGGGCATTCGCCGCCGCACATCGAGCCGGGCGATCCGGACTCGCCCTGGCTGCTGGTCGAGGTGCCGGTGCCGCCCGGTTCGCGCATCGATTCGGTGCGGCTGGAGGGTGGCCCGCAGTCGGCGGTGTTCGGGTCGGTGGCCGCGACGCCGGATGGGTTCGGGCTGCTGTTGCTGGATGCCCGGGCGACGGGGAATCTGGTGATCGACTATGCGTACCCGGACGGCGTGCGGAACCAAACGCGCTTCCAGCTGCCGATGAGGCACTGATCGGTCTGCGAGGCGATCTCATGCGCAAGGCCCCACGCAACGCGAATTGACCCCAGGCCGGCGGGTGCAAGACAGGGCCGGTTCCACAGGCAATCCAGCGAGGAGGGAGGGATCATGAACACGTACTACGAGGTTTTCGATGGCGATAACTCAAAGGGCAAAGTCGTCGCCCAGCTCGATCGGACGAATTTGACCCGATTGTTTGGGGGCGCCTTCAGGATCTACGACGGCAGGGGGCTGCTCGAACCATGCGATGTCGTTCGATTCTTGATTACGCCGCCCGATGGCGGGATGGCTGTGCGTCTGGACACCATGACCAACCGTGGTTGCCTGGAGATTCCACTCAAGGTCGTGATCCATCGTGGTGTCGCACTGTGGCTGCATGGGGTGATCCCGAACGAAATCGAGGTGGCGGTATTTGTTCTTCCTCCCGGAACGACAGATTCCGGCAAAGCCTGCGCGCGCATCTGGCTCGCCATCTATCAACCGAATTCTTCTACGAGCAGGCCGAATCAATACACCTACCGGCAATCCAACGGGGAGGCTGAGGCGCCGGTTGCCTCATGTGGGGATTCCCCGCTTCCTTCGCTCGATTCCTGTCCCAGAGGGCAGGATCGACCTGCGATTCTGCAGGACGACGAAGCCGAGGGTTACCACGAGGACTGAGCCGCGGCGATGCTCCTGGCTTCCCTGCTCGCGGCGTCCGCGGCGGCTGCCGAACCGGCGCTCAAGGTCGACCTGGCCTGCCCGGAGAGCGGAGCGGAGCCGGTGGTGCTGACGTTGTCCACGGCCACACGCGTGCGTTTCGCCCAGGTGCCGTCGGGCGCGCTTTGGGAGGTCGACGAGGCCGGCGTCGAGCTGGTCCTCCGGGGCACCGCCATGCCGGGTGCTCCGCTCCAGGAACAGGGTGTGGCCGTCGGCCAGCGGCCACCGCGCTACGGCCTGGCCATGGGCCAGGCCCTGCCGGGCCGGACACTGGAGATCGATGCGGTGTCGCCCGGGCCTGGCATGCGCGGATTCGTGCGGCTCCATTGCGCACCATCGCCGGTGCGGGTCGCCGAGGCGGCCTGCCTGGCCGACAGCGCGGCCTACACCGAGGCGGCGGAGGCGGCGGCGAGGGCGACCGAACTGCCCGGTCGCTGTGGCGCCTTGGCCATGCATCTGGCTGGCGCCATCTCGCAACGGGGCAACGATCAGGACGCGGCCTACCACCACTACGAGGCAGCGGCGCAGGCCTGGCAGGCGCTGGGGGATCCGGTTCGCGCCGCGGCCGCGCAGCTCGGCCAGGCGGAGGTGACCTGGCGCAGCGGCGATCACGCGGCGTCGCTGCAGTTGGCGGAAGCTGCCGGCGCGGCAGCACACGCGCAGGGTATCGAATATCTGGCGGCACGCGCCCGCAGCCAGGCCTGCCTGGCCCTGCGCGGTCTCGGCAGGCTGGCCGAAGGGCTGGTCTGCCAGCAGGAGGTCGTGGAGCGATTCCTGGCGCTGTCCGAAACCAGCGAGGCCGTCGGCGCGGTGCTGTCGGCGGTGGCGATGGCGCGCGAGGACGGTCGCCGCGATCTGGTTGCCGGCCTGGCTGCCCGGCTGGCCGGGGTCGACGAAGCGGCGCTCACGCCGATGATGCGCGGACGCCTGCACCACCTGCGCGCCGCGCTGGCATTGGACGACGGCCATCCCCAGGTGGCGCTGGCCGCGCTGGCGCGGGCGATGGACGAGTTCGACGCGATTCCCTCGCCGCAGTGGCAGGCGGCCAGCCTGCTGCTGGCGGCGCGGGTGAACGCCGCCTTCGGTGGCCGGGGCGAGGCGCTGTACCTGGCCCGGGCCGCCGCCGATGCGTTCCGGGCGATCGCGATGCCCGAGCGCGAGGCCGGCGCCCTGTTGCTGCTGGCGCAGCTTCATGCGGAGGCGGGCGACGCCGGTGAGGCATTGCAGGCCGCCGATGCCGCCGCGGCGCGCTACGCCCAGGCGGCGCGTCCGCAGCTCAAGCTGGCCGCGGCCATGACCGGCCTGCTGGCCGAGCCGACACCGGCCCGCCTGTCCGCCTTCCGGGCGTTGCTCGATGGCGGGCTGGAGCGGCCGCCGCGCCTGCAGTTCGACCTGGCGCTGGCGCAGGCCAGGGTGGCCCTGGCCACCGGCGATGTCGCGCACGCGCAGGCGTTCCTGGACGGCCTGTCCGGGCAGCTGCCGGACTTCGGGCGCTGGACGGCGCTGGTCGAGACCCAGGCGCGCGTGGCGCTGGCCCGGGGCGACCGGGACACGGCCCAGCGGCTGCTGGAGTCCGCGATCGCGCGCGTGCAGTCACTGGTCGACGGGATCGGCGATGCCCTGCTCGCGCACCTGGCGGCGCGACGGCTGCAGCGGCTGTCGCGCCTGTGGATCGACACCCTGCCGACCGGCCCGGCCGACGACCCGGCGCTGGTCGCTCGGGTCGGCCACATGTTGCTGGCCACCGATCCCTTCGCCCACCTGGCGAGGTCCGCCGCGGCCGCCCAGGCCGGTTTGCCGGGCGTGGACACCGTGCGCGCCACCCTGCTGCGGCGCCTGCTCGGCGAGGTGATGGAGGACGCCGGCGATGACGGCGATCCGATGGAGATGGCCGAGATCCAGCGCCTGCTGTGGGCGCCGGCATCGACGGATGGCGGCGGGCCGGCGGCCACGGACGCGGCCTGGCGCGCGCTGCTCGACCGCGCCGGGCGCGGCGAGACCGTGCTGCTGCTGGGCCTGGGCGATCGCCTGGCCGCGTCGGTGCGCTTGTCCGGAACGCAGCCGGACCTGCTGGTCGGCGAGGGGGCGCCGCGGCTGGAGAGTCTGGCGAGGACCCTGCGCAGCCACCTGGAAGACCGCAGCGTGCCGGTCGACGCGATCGGGGTCATCGCCGGCGAACTCTCCGCGGCGATGCTTGCCGGCGCCGGCGGCGCGCCGCCGGCGCGCCTGCTGGTCTGGACGGACGAGCGCCTGGCCCGGGTGCCGATCGCGATGCTCGCCTGGCCCGGCCAGGCGAGGCCGATGATGGAATCGACCGCGGTCAGCCGGCTGCTTCCGGCGCAGCCCGGCGTGGCTGGAACCGTTGCCGCGGGGGCGGTCCGCGAGGTCCGGGTGCTGGTCGCCGGCGAAGGGGGCAGGGCGGCGGCGGGGCTTCCCGCCCTGCCGGTCGCCGCGCGAGAGGACCGACTGGTCGCCGCGACGCTGCCCGATGTCGTCGTGAGCGTTGCCGGACTCACCGAGCAGGGTCTGCTGCAGGCGCTCGCCGAGCCTGGCGGATGGGTGCATGTCGCCGGCCATGGCGTGGTCCATTCCGGCCTGCAGGGCATGGCCGGGCTGTGGTCCTCCCCCGGACCGGACGAACCGCGCGCCTTCATCAGCTGGCTGGCCATCGTCGGCCAGCGCCTGCCCGCGGCGCTGGTGGTGCTCAATGCCTGCCATCTGGGCGATGGGGGCCAGGCGGGCGACGGCCAGGCGGCCAGTTTCGCCGCGGCGCTCAAGGCCGCGGGCGCCGGCGAGGTGGTCGCGGCGATGTGGCCGGTCAGCGACGCGGCCGCCGCGGTCTGGGTGCCGGCCTTCTACGGGGCGCTCGCCGGTCCGGGCGGCGAGGCCGCCGAGGCCCTGCGTGTCGCGCAGCGCGCAATGCGCGACAGCAGGGCATTCCGGCACCCGTGGCACTGGGCATCGCTGGTGCACTGGACTTCGCCGTGATCGTCGTCCGGGCGCGGCCCTTGCGCGCCAACCGCGAACCTGCTCCACTGCCGGCCATGACGCACCAGTCCGCCCCCCTGCGTTCCGCCGCGCCGCGGTCCGCGAACAATCGCAACGCCAATAACGGCTGCCCCTGGGGCGGGCCCGGCGTGTAGCGCGTACCGCAAGGACGCACGATCCCCCGGAAGGCCCGCCCAGTGCGGGCCTTCCGCGTTTTCCACCCCCCGTATCCACGCGGCAGACAGGAGCAACCCCGGCATGTGTTCCATCCTCGGCATCTTCGGGCTGCGGCCCGGCGAAGACCTGGCGGCGCTGCGCCGCCAGGCGCTGGCCAGCTCGGCGCGGCAGCGCCACCGCGGTCCGGACTGGAGCGGCGTGCACGCCGACCCCGGCGCCATCCTGGTCCACGAGCGCCTGGCCATCGTCGATCCCGCCGGCGGCGCCCAGCCGTTGCGCTCGGCGGACGGCGGACTGGTGCTGGCGGTCAACGGCGAGATCTACAACCACCGCGAGCTCGAGCGTTCGCTGACCGTCCCGTACGCGTTCCAGACCGGGTCGGACTGCGAGGTGATCAATGCGCTTTGGCGCGAACTGGGCCCCGGCCTGCTGGCGAAGCTCAACGGCATCTACGCCTTCGTGCTGTGGGATGCCGGCCGGCAGCGCTGGCTGGCCGCGCGCGATCCGTTCGGGGTCTGCCCGCTGTACTGGGGCACCGATGCCGAGGGCCGCCGCTGGCTGGCCTCGGAGATGAAGGCCCTGGTCGGCGTCTGCGCCGACATCGCGCCGTTCCCGCCCGGGCACTGCTATGACAGCGCCACCGGCGAACTCACCCGCTTCTGGCGGCCGGGCTGGCGCGAGCATGTCGCGGTGGCCGGCCGGGCGGTGCCGGCGCCGGTGCTGCGCGAGGCATTCGAGCAGGCGGTGCACCGGCAACTGATGACCGATGTGCCCTACGGCGTGCTGCTGTCCGGGGGGCTGGACTCGTCCCTGGTCGCCGCCTGCGCGGCCCGCTTCGCGCGCCGGCGCGTCGAGGAGGACGATGCCGCCGAAGCCTGGTGGCCGCGGCTGCACAGCTTCGCGATCGGGCTGGAGGGCTCGCCCGACCTGGCCGCCGCGCAGGTGGCGGCCGAGGCCCTGGGCACCGTGCACCACGGTTTCACCTACCGCTTCGAGGAGGGCCTGGACGCCATCGACGAGGTGATCCGCCACATCGAGAGCTACGACGTGACCACGGTGCGCGCCTCGACGCCGATGTACCTGCTGGCGCGCCGGATCAAGGCGATGGGCGTGAAGATGGTGCTCAGCGGCGAGGGCAGCGACGAGCTGTTCGGCGGCTACCTGTATTTCCACAAGGCACCGGACGCGCGCGCCTTCCACGAGGAATGCGTGCGCAAGCTCGACGCCCTGCACCAGTTCGACTGCCTGCGCGCCAACAAGGCGATGATGGCCTGGGGCGTCGAGGCCCGGGTGCCGTTCCTCGACCTGGGCTTCGTCGAGGTGGCGATGGCCATGGACGCGGCAGCCAAGATGGCCGGCCCCGGCCGCATCGAGAAGGCGGTGCTGCGCGAGGCCTTCGCCGGCGTCCTGCCCGACGCCATCCTGTGGCGCCAGAAGGAGCAGTTCAGCGACGGCGTCGGCTACGGCTGGATCGACGGCCTGAAGGCGCATGCCGATGCCCAGGTCAGCGACGCGCAGATGGCGGCGGCCGCCAGCCGCTTCCCGGTCAACCCGCCGGCCAGCAAGGAGGCCTACTGGTACCGCACCCTGTTCGAGCGGCACTTTCCCGGCGAGGCCTGCGCGCGCACGGTGCCGGGCGGCCCGTCGATCGCCTGCTCGTCGCCGGCGGCGATCGCCTGGGATCCTGCCTTCGCCGCCGCCGCCGATCCGTCCGGGCGGGCGGTGGCCGGCATCCACCAGGCCGCGGTCGCGGTCCCGCCCGGATGAGCGCGAGCGGCCGGCCGCTCAGCCCGCGCCGGGCGCCATGAAGAAGCCGTTGAGCTTGTTGCCGTCCAGGTCGCGGAAGTAGCCCGCGTAGAAACCTTCGGCGCGCGGGCCAGGGGCGCCCTCGTCGGTGCCGCCCAGGGCCAGGGCCCGGGCGTGCAGGGCATCGACCTGGGCCGGCGAGGCGCAGGCGATGGCGACCATGGTGCCGTTGCCGGCGCTGGCCGGACGGCGGTCGTAGGGCGTGAGGACGCCGAACAGGGGGCGCGTGAAATCCGTGCCCCAGGCCGAACCCTGCTCGCCCCAGTCCATCAGCCGGCCGACGCCGATGCTGGCGAACAGCGCGTCGTAGAAGGCGCGGGCGCGCTCGAGATCGTTGGTGCCGAGGCAGGTGTACGCGATCATTGTGGGGCTCCGGTGGATCTGGTTGTCTTCGGGACTCAACTCCACCGCAGAAGAGGGGCCGGGGGCCAGGGACCCGAGGCGGGAGAGCGGCGAGCGGGGAATCTGGATCGGGGAATCGGAGATCAGGTCCGGCGTAGCGCAACCTGATCGCCTCTCCCTGTGGGAGAGGCGCCGGGGGAAAGGGCCGGCGCTTGCCATGATCCGCATCGTTGCCGGTCCAGGGGCTCGCGCTGGCCGGGCAGCCCTTTCCCCCGCCCCTCCCCCGCAAGCGGGGGAGGGGAGAAGTGCGGTGCCGTCGCACCGGCGGCCGGCGCCATCGTGCCCGTCGCCCGCCGCTGCGCTCAGCCGTCGCGCTGGCCGGGACCGGCGATGCGCTTGAGCAGCGGTTCCACCAGGTCCAGGGGCAGCGGGAAGACGATGGTCGAGCTCTTCTCGCCGGCGATCTCGGTGAGCGTCTGCAGGTAGCGCAGCTGGATGGCGCGCGGGTCCTCGCCCATCAGCTTGGCGGCCTGGACCAGCTTCTCGGCGGCCTGCATCTCGCCCTCGGCGTGGATCACCTTGGCGCGGCGCACGCGCTCGGCCTCGGCCTGGCGGGCGATCGCCCGCACCATGACCTCGTTGATGTCGACGTGCTTGATCTCGACGTTGGCGACCTTGACGCCCCAGGCGTCGGTCTGCGCGTCGAGGATGGTCTGGATGTCGTCGTTGAGCTTGTCGCGCTCGCTGAGCATCTCGTCCAGGTCGTGCTGGCCCAGCACCGAGCGCAGCGTGGTCTGGGCGAGCTGGCTGACCGCCTCCAGGTACTGCTCGACGTTGATGATCGCCTTCTGCGGATCGATCACCCGGAAGTACAGCACCGCGTTGACCCGCACCGAGACGTTGTCCTTGCTGATCAGGTCCTGCTCGGGCACGTCCATGGCGACGGTGCGCAGGTCGACCCGCTCCATGGTCTGGATGCCGGGGATCAGGATGATCAGGCCGGGTCCCTTGACCTTCCAGAAACGGCCGAGCTGGAACACCACGGCCCGCTCGTACTCGCGCAGCACCTTGATCGAGTTGACCAGGACCACGGCGACCACGACCAGCAGGCCGGGCCAGAAATAGGGCATGAACTCGGACATGGCGTACTCCTCGTCGCGCGGCGCACGCGGCGCCAGGGTTGCCTCAGGGGCGTGATGGCGGATCGGCCGAGCCCGGTCTGACCAGCAGGACCAGGCCGTCCAGGCCGGTGACCACGACCGTCTCGCCGGCCCGCACCGGGCCGCTGCTGCGGGCCTGCCAGTCCTCGCCGCGGATGCGGACGTGGCCGCGGCCGTCGAAATCGTTGCGGGCGATCGCGGCATGGCCGATCAGCTCGTGTCGTCCGGTCACCACCGGCCTTCGCCGGGCGCGCACCGCCAGCCAGCCGATCGCCAGGAACGCCAGGCCGCTGACGCCGGCGACCGCGCCGATCAGCCCGCGCGGCACGCCGAAGCCGGGCACGTCGGTGTCGAACAGCATCACCGAGCCGGCGACCAGGGCGACCACGCCGCCGATGCCCAGGGTGCCGAAGCTGGGCAGGAACAGCTCGGCGGTCATCAGCACCACGCCCAGCACGATCAGGGCGATGCCGGCGTAGTTCACCGGCAGCACCTGCAAGGCGTACAGGGCCAGCAGCAGGCTGATCGCGCCGACCACGCCGGGCACCAGGGCGCCCGGGTTGTAGCCCTCGAAGACCAGGCCGTACAGGCCGATCAGCAGCAGGAAGTAGGCGATCGACGGGTCGGTGATCACCGACAGCAGCCGGTTGCGCCAGTCCGGCGCCAGGGTCTCGACGACGGCGCCGGCCAGCGCCAGGGTGGCCTCGCGCTCGCCCAGCCGCACGGTCCTGCCGTCGGCCTGGGCCAGGAGGTCGTCGAGGTCGGCGGCGACGATCTCGATGACGCCACGCTCCAGCGCCTCGCGGGCGGTGAGGGTGGCGGCATCGCGCACCGCGGCCTCGGCGAAGGCGACGTCGCGGCCGCGCCGCTCGGCGATGCCGCGCAGGTAGGCGACCGCATCGTTGGTGACCTTGCGCGACATCGCCGTGCCGTCCTCCGCCTTGCCGTCCCCCTCGTCCTCCTGCCCGGCGCCCGGCATCGGGCGGCGTGGCGACGGACCGCCCGGATCGCCGCCGCCGATCGCCACCGGCGAGGCCGCGCCCAGCGAGGTGGCCGGCGCCATCGCGGCCAGGTGGGTGGCGTAGAGGATGAAGGTGCCGGCACTTGCGGCGCGGGCGCCCTCCGGGGCGACATAGCCGATCACCGGCACCTGCGCCGCCAGCAAGGCCTGGTTGATGTCGCGGGTCGCGGCGTCGAGCCCGCCGGGCGTGTCGATGCGCAGGACCACCGCCATGGCGCCGTCGGTCTGCGCCCGGGCGATGCCGCGCCGGATGTGGTCGCTGGTCGCCGGCCCGATGCCGCCGTCGACCTCGATCAGGTAGACGCGGCCCGCCGACGACGGCGCCTGGGCCGCCGTCAGGCCGACCGCGAGCAGCAGTGCCAGCAGCGTCAGCAGCAGGGAGCGGGTGAACGCGTCCATGTCGCCATCCTTGCAGGCGGGGCGTGAAGCGGTCGTGCCAGGCCCCGGTCCGGCCCAGCATGGCCCGGACCGGTCGGGCCCGCAAGCCGGGCCGCGCCGCGGTCGCGCTCAGCGACGCCGCAGGTGCCAGGCGCCGGTGTGCAGCTCGGTGACGCCCTCGGCGCTGAAGCCCGGTTCCCGGTGCAGGATGTCGCGGCGCTCCAGCAGCTCAATCCGCCAGTCGCGCGCGAACAGGGCGGCGACCTCGTCGGCGTCGACGCTGAACGGCGGACCCTGCTTCTGGTCCGGGGGATACTCCAGGGTGACCAGCAGAACCTGGCAGCGCTGCGGCAGGCGACCGTACAGCTCGCTGGCGTAGCGCCGGCGCAGGTCCGGCGGCAGGGCGATCAGGGCGGCGCGGTCGTAGGCGGCGTCGACGCCGGCCAGGTCGGCGTCGGCCAGGTCGAAGATGTCGCCGGCCAGCAGGGTGACGCCCCCGGCGCTGCGGCGCAGGAACCGGCCGTGGCTGTCGATGCCGGGCACCAGGCCGTTCTCCTCGAAGAAGGCCGCGCAGGCGGCGTCGGAGAGTTCCACGCCCAGCACCTTGTGGCCTCGCCCGGCCAGCCAGGCCATGTCCAGGCTCTTGCCGGCCAGGGGCACCAGCACGGTGCTGCCGGGGGCCAGGCCCAGGGCGTGCCAGTGCTGCTCAAGCAGGGCATTGACCTGCGCCTGGTGGAAGCCGATGCGGCCCTCGGCCCAGCGCTGGTGCCAGAATTCGGGATCCATGCGCCGACTGTAGTGGAAATCCCGTGGCGGACCGGCCCGGGCGGCGGCCGGCGACCCGACCGGCGCGCGCCGCTGCCAGCCGCCGCGGTCAGTCCGGGCAGCCGGGCAAGGCGAGGGCCGCTGCGATCGCCCGCCAGTCGAAGGCGACCATGCCCTGGTCGTCGTGGACGGCGTACAGGACGCCCTCCGGGAAAGCCCGGGTCGGCGCCTGCTGCAGCCAGATGCCGTCGGTGTTGGCGACCGTCGCGCCACGGAAGCTGCCCGCGTGCGCCTTGCCGACGCGCTCGAAGAGGTGGAACACCGTTCCCTCCTTGTCCTGCTCGGTGGTCAGCCACCAGCCCCCGGCATCGCCCGGGCAGGCGCGCAGGGCGATGCCCTCGGCCTGGGCGGCCAGCAGCCCGGCGCCGACGGTGCGGCCCGCGAAGCGACCGCCGAGGTCGTAGACCTTGAACTCGTTGGCCCAGGACTCGTCCTCCTCGGCGATCAGCAGGCGGTCGTTGGCGGGGTCGCCGAAGATCGATTCGACCACGCGCAGCGCGCCCTGCTCGCCGACGTCCCCGAACGCGCCCTGGTGACGGGCCAGGATGCGGCCTTCGGCGAGCGACGCGTGGAAGCGGTGCACCCGGCGATCGAGCTCGGCCAGCGGCGGCACGCTGCCATCCTCGAGCTCGTAGGCATCGGTGACGTAGAGGTTCCAGCCGCCCCCGGCGGCGGGGTGCAGCCACAGGCCGTACGGCTTGCGCAGGACCTCGGCGCCGAAGTGCCCGAGCGGCTCGAGGCCCGGCAGGGCGAAGGCCTGCACCCGCCGGTTGTCGCGCTCCACCACCCACAGCAGGTCGTCGGCCACGAACACGCCGTTGGGACGGGCGAACTCGCCGGCCGCGCTGCCCTGCCGGCCGACGGTGCGGAGGGTGCGGCCGGTGTCGCCGTCGTAGACCAGCAGCCGGTGCGTCGACTTGGCCGTCGCGAACACCCAGGTGTCGCCTTCCGCGGTCGTCCAGGAGGCGACCGAATCGATGTTGTCCTCGGGCGTCATCGCGCTGAGGAACGACTCCGTCAGCCGCACCGGTCGGCCACGCGCTGGCGCCGGCGCGGCGTCGGCTTCGGACGCGGACGCCGCGTCGGGCGGTGCGGACGATGCTGCCGGCGCATCGGGCGAAGCCGGCGACGACGCGGGCTCGCCGCCGGTGCAGGCGGCGACGATGACGCATGCCAGCAGCGGGATCAGAACGCGGACATTCATGGCGAAGGCTCCAGGGTCCGGCCCTGCCGGTTCCGGGCTCCGGCGAGGATCGGGCGTGAGGGTGCGATCCGGGAAGCGGGCGAGCGTAGGGGATCGATGTTGCAGTTCGGTGAACCGACCGGCTGCCACGGGGATGTCATGGCGCGGTAACGGCGGCCGGGCAGTCTCCGGGGCTTTGCGGCCGCCTGCTGCGGCCCGCCATCAGCCCCCGGAGTCCCGCCATGCGCCCGCATCCCGCCCTGCTCGCCGTCGCCATCGCCGCCGCCCTGGCCCCCCTGGACGGTGTCCTTGCCCAGCCCGACCAAGCTGCCGGCAGTCCCGCCGAGGTCCGCGCCGAAGGCAGCGCCGGGCTGGTGTTCGGACATGTCCGCGAGGCGGTGCGCACGGTGGCGCTGCCCGGGGCGCGGGTCAGCATCGATGGCCGTTCGGCGGTGACCTCCTCGGACGGCAGCTTCCGGATCGCCGGCCTGGCGCCGGGCCGCTACACCCTGCGGGTGGACTTCCTAGGCTACGAGCCGGTGTCGGTGCCGGTCGAACTGGGCGCCGGCAGCGGCCTGCGCGTCGACGTCGCCCTGACCAGCACCATCGACGGCGCCACCACCCTGGACCGGGTCGAGGTGCGCGCCACCCGCGACGCCCAGGCGCTGGCCCTGAACCAGCAGCGCTCGACCACCAACTACACCAGCGTGGTTTCCGCCGACCTGCTCGGCCGCTTTCCCGATACCAACCTCGCCGAGGCCACCCAGCGCATCGCCGGCGTCTCGATCTCCCGCGACCAGGGCGAGGGGCGCTACGTCAACGTCCGCGGCGCGCCGCTGGAGTTCACCAGCGTCAGCGTCGACGGCGTCCAGCTGGCGGCACCGAATCCGGCCCAGCGTGCGGTCGAGCTGGACACCATTTCCGCGGACGTGATCTCGGCGCTGGAAGTGACCAAGGCGATCACCCCCGACATGGACGGCGACGCCATCGCCGGCCAGATCAACATCGTCACCCAGAGCGCCTTCGACCGCGACCGTCCGTTCATCCGCGGCTCGGTGGGTGCCGGCCGCTACGAGCTCGGCTCCGGCCGCAACGAGCGGGCCAACGTCACGGCTGGCGCGCGCCTGGGCGAGGCCGGCAACCTCGGCCTGCTGTTCGGCGCCTCCGGCAGCCGCGCCGGCCGCTTCACCGACAACGTGGAGACCGTCTTCTTCCGTGGCGACAACGGCGAGTTCCTGCCCGAGGTCACCGAGATCAAGGACTACGAGGGCGAGCGCACCCGGCGCGGCTTCACCGGCCGCCTCGACGCCCGCATCGACGAGAACAACCTGCTGTACCTGATCGGCAACTGGTCGAGGTTCCGCGACCGCGAGTACCGCAACACCTTCACCCTGGAGTACGAGAACCACAGCGCGGACTCGGACGAGACCGGCGGCCGGGTCGGTCGCGCCACCTTCGACAAGGAGCTGCGCGAGCGCATCCAGGAGCAGACCGTCTCCAGCCTGAACCTGGGCGGCGAACACTACCTCGGCGACTGGGGCGTCAACTGGCAGGCGGCCTACAGCCGCGGCGAGCTCGAACTGCCGGCGCGCCAGCAGTACATCTTCCGCTCGACCCTGCGGCCGCCCCTGCGCTACGACTTCTCGAATCCGGACTTCCCCACCTGGACCCTGCTCAATCCCGACGGCAGCGTGCGCCAGGAGGGCATCAACCTGCCCGAGAACCTGTACGCGTTCCGGCGCTACAACCAGCGCTTCGAGCAGGCCGAGGAGAACGAGCTCGGCCTGCGCCTGGACGCCAGCCGCGCCCAGCACTTCCTGGGCGACGAGGGCGAGCTGCGCATGGGCGTCCGCGCCCGGCTCCGCGACAAGGAGAGCAACGACGACCGCAACCGCAACTCGGCCGGCCCGGCCCCGGCCTACGTCGACATGCTCTGCGACCGGGTCTCCAACAACTTCGGCCGCTTCGAGTTCGGCCGCGTCTTCTGCAACGACATCTTCGAGCGCTTCGGCCCGCAGGTGCGCAACCAGAACCTGCTGCCCCTGGTGGCCGATTCCATCGTCGGCGACTACCAGGCCGACGAGGACATCTACGCAGGCTACGTCCGCCTGGATGCGAGCTGGGACCGCCTGACCATGGTCACCGGCCTGCGCTACGAGCGCACCGAGACCTCGGGCAGCGCGGCGTTCTACGACGCCGATACCGACGAGACCTTCCCGCTGGACGTGTCACGCAACTACGTCAAGATCCTGCCCAGCGTCCACTTCCGCTACGCGTTCGATCCCGACACCCTGCTGCGCTGGTCCTACTCGACCGGCATCAGCCGGCCCAATTTCCCCAACGTCGTGCCGCGCCTGGTGATCAGCGACGACGACCGCAGCGCCGAGGCCGGCAACCCCGACCTCAAGGCCACCTATTCGCAGAACCTCGACCTCTCGATCGAGCGCTACATCCGTCCGCTCGGCCTGGTCTCGGCCGCGGTCTTCTACAAGCGCCTGGACGACCCGATCTTCGTGGTCAGCCGCGACATCGAGGGCGGCACCTTCGACGGCCTGCGCCTGACCCAGCCGGCCAACGGCAGCAGCGGGCGGATCCTCGGCGCCGAGCTGACCTGGCAGCAGACCTTCGACTTCCTGCCCGGCATCTGGGATGGCCTGGGCGTGTACGCCAACTACACCTACGCCGACTCCAGCGCCGAGCTGCCGTTCGGCATCGGCAGCACGGACCTGCCCGGGACCTCCAGGCACAACGCCAACCTGGCCGTGTTCTACGAGAAGTACGGGTTCAACGCCCGGCTGGCCTACAACTACCGCTCCAAGTACATCCAGGAGTTCGACGTCGGCGACAGCGAGCTCAATGTGTTCTGGGACGAGCGCTCGATCCTCGACTTCAGCACCAGCTACCAGCTGTCCGGCAACTGGCAGGTGTTCGGCGAAGTCAACAACATCACCGACAGCAAGCAGCGCCGCTTCCAGGGCCAGGCCAACCGGGTGCTGGAGCTGGAGCAGTTCGGCCGCTACTGGCTGGCCGGCGTCCGTTTCGAGTACTGACCGTGGCAGGCCGCCTGCGTCCGTCGCTGCTCCCGGTCCTGACGCTGCTGTTGGCGTCGGCTGCAGCGCCGGCGCTGGACCGCGAGGCGAACACCCTGGTGCCGCCGGGGCGCGCGGCGTACGTGGCAGGGGCGCTGCCGGACCGGATCATCCTGTTGGCCACCGACGATCCGGCCCGGTCGATGGCGGTGTCCTGGCGCGCCGAGGCCGGGGGCGACCCGGCCGGGCTGGTGCAGGTGGCGCCGGCCCTGGACGGCCCTGGCTTCGAGGCGGGGTCGCGCCAGGAGACCGCGCAAGCCCGGTCCTTGCCGGGTGCCGGAGCGACCGCCTGGCAGGCGCGCGTCGACGGCCTCAGGCCGGACACGCCCTATGTCTACCGGGTCGGCCGCCCGGGGGCGTGGAGCGAGTGGCTGCAGTTCCGGACCGCGGCCGGCCAGGCCGCCCCCTTCACCTTCGTGTACCTGGGCGACGCCCAGAACCGCGTCCGGTCCCAGGTCTCGCGGGTCATGCGCCAGGCGTTCCGTGCCGCGCCGGACGCGCGGCTCGTCGTCCATGCCGGCGACCTGGTCAATGGCCGGCAGGGCAACCACGACGACGAATGGGCGGAATGGTTCCACGCCGGAGGCGCCAACCTGGCCGAGGTCCCGAACCTGGTGGCCGCCGGCAACCATGAGTACCTTAAGTCCGGCGACGGCGACGCCTACACCGGGCTGATGCCGCACTGGCCGGCGCAGTTCCCGGTGCCGGGCAACGGCGCCCCGGGACTGGAGACGAGCACCTACTTCGTCGACCTGATGGGCGTCCGCTTCGTGGTCCTGGATTCCCTGGGCGCGCTGGAGCTCGGCAAGGCGCAGGTGCAGGCCGAGTGGCTCGGGCAGGTGCTGCAGGGCCACGGCGCGCGCTGGACGGTGGTCGTCCATCACCACCCGATGACCTCGGTCTCCCGGGGCCGCGACAATCCGCCGCTGCGCGCGCACTGGCAGCCGCTGTTCGAGCGTCACGGCGTCGACCTGGTGCTGCAGGGCCACGACCACGCCTACGGCCGCCACCGGATGCGCGGTGCCGGACCGGCCGGTGACGAGGGTCCGGTCTACGTGGTCTCGGTGGCGGGTCCCAAGCAGTACCTGACGAGCCCGGCGGCCCGGCGGCAGATGGCCCGCACCGGCGAGGATCTCCAGCTCTACCAGGTGGTCGGGGTCGAGCACGACCGCCTGCGCTTCGAGGCGCGCACCGCGACGGGCCGGCTCTACGACGCCTTCGACCTGGTCCGGCGCCCCGAGGGCGGCAACGCGGTGGTCGAGTACCCCGACCGCGTCATCGCCGAGCGCCGCTGCGAGCGGCCGGAAGGGGCCCGCTGCCGCAACTGAGCGGCGTCGGGGACGGCCCCGGTCGATCGCCCATCCGCGGCGGGACATCGCCTCGACCCGGCAGCCCTGTCCATCGGCAGGTACGCGACGCCGATCCGGTGCGCTCCCGGGGTCCCACCCGCCCCTGCAGGGCCGGTAGGACCGCGCCGGCCGGTCGGCGACGACCGCGCAAGCCATTGCCTGAAAAAGAAAAAAAGTTCAGGCCAGGCAGGCGCAATGCGGCCGCCATGGTCGTCGCGGGCACCGATGCGGATGCTGGCCGCCCCTTCAAAGGAGCAGCCCATGAACCTCGCATCTCCCCGCTTGCCTGCCGCCCTGCTCGCCGTGGCGCTGGCCGCGCTGGCGCCCGCCCGTGCCGAGGCGGCAATGTTCTGCGTCGCCACCGGCGGCCAGCTCCAGAACGCACTGTCCATGGCCGAGGCCAATGGCGTCGATGACGAGATCCGGATCCGTAGCGGGACCCTGATGCGCGACATTCCCATGGCGAGCGGCTTCATGTTCCTCTACTCGAGCAACCTCGCCCAGGACCTGGACATCAGCGGCGGCTGGAATGCCAACTGCACCCAGCGGACCCACGACCCCAGGCTGACCGTGCTGAGCGGCGCCGGCCTGGGCCAGGTGCTGGGCCTCGGGCACTACGGTGCCGGTGGTACGGGCACGATCCGGCTGCGCAACCTGAGCCTGCGCAACGGCAGGGGCACCAGCAGCGGTTACGGGACCGGGCTGCAGGTGACCGCCTGGGAGGGCGCCAATGGCGCCGCCGAGCTCGAGCACCTGCTGATCCAGCTCAACGACAACCACGCGCCGGTCTCCACCGGCCACGCACTGCGCCTGATGGATAGCTCCGGCGGGCGCCTGGACGTGACCCTGCGCAACGTCCAGGTCGACGGCAACCGCAACAGCGGCCTGATCGTCGACAGCGCCAACGCCACCAGCGTCTACCGGATCAGCCAGTCCACGGTGACCGCCAACCTCATCGTCAATCAGGGGTTCGCCGCGGTCGAGGTCTACGGACCGGGCTTCCTGTGGGTGGCCAACAACGTGTTCGCCGGCAACGGGGTGGCAACGGACCTTTCGATCGGCAACGCCCCCAGCCACCTGCGCAACAACCATGTCGGCGGCATCGTCGGCTCGCCGGGCAGCAACCAGGGCATGACCAGCGGCGACCCCCGGCTGGTCGCCGACGGGGTGTGGTGGCGGCCGGGGGTGGGTTCGCCGCTGCGCGACACCGGCATTGCGACACCCAACGGCGGCACCGGCAGCCTGGACATCGCCGGCAACCCGCGCGTGCGCGGCCCGGCGGTCGATCGCGGCGCGTTCGAGGCCGCACCCGACCTCGACACGATCTGGCGCAACGGCTTCCAGGCCAATTGACGACCGCGGCGATCGGCACAGCCTCGCGCCGCCTGTCCCGGCCGGGACAGGCGCAGGGTCAGGCGCCTGGTCTCACAGGCTCTCGACCCGCTCCACCCGCTGGAAGCCGCGCGGCAGCACGCGGCCGCGCTGGGCGCGCTCGCCGCGGTAGTGGTCGAGGTCGGCGGGCTTGAAGCGCAGGTAGCGGTTGCCGGCCCAGACGATCAGCTCGCGGCCGGCGCCGACCACGGCGATGCCGACGACCTGCTCGCCGGCGCTCGCGGCCTTCTTCGGGATGTCGACCAGCTTGTTGCCCTTGCCCTTGTCCAGTTCGGGCAGCTCGGCGACCGGGAACACCAGCAGGTGGCCGGCGCTGGTGGCCACGCACAACAGGTCGGCGTCGGCGTCGATCACGGTGGCCGGCGCCAGCACCTGGGCACCGGCCGGCACGCTGAGCACCTGCTTGCCGGCCTTGTTGCGGCCGAGCAGGCTGGCCAGGGCGGTGACGAAGCCGTGGCCGGCGCTGGTCGCCAGCACCAGGCGCTGCTCGTCGGGTCCTGTGGCCAGCCCGCAGAAGCGGGCCCCCGCCGGCGGCGAGAAGCGGCCGGTCAGCGGCTCGCCGTTGCCGCGCGCCGAGGGCAGCGAGTGCACCGGCGCGGCATAGCTGCGGCCGGTGGAGTCCAGGAAGGCGACCTGCTGGTTGCTGCGGCCCGGGAGCGCCGCCAGCAGGCGGTCGCCCTCGCGGTAGCTGAGGTTGGCGGCGTCGACGTCATGGCCCTTGGCGGCGCGGATCCAGCCCTTCTCCGAGAGCACCACGGTCACCGGCTCCGAGGGCGCCAGCTCGGCCAGCGACAGCGCCTGGGCGGCGCCGCGCTCGACCAGCGGCGAGCGCCGGGGATCGCCGTGCTCCTCGGCGTCCTGGGCCAGTTCGTCCTTGATCAGCTTGCGCAGCTTCGCGGCGCTGCCGAGGATGGCCTCGATGCGCTTGCGCTCGCGCTCCAGCTCCTCCTGCTCGCCGCGGATCTTCATCTCCTCCAGGCGCGCCAGGTGGCGCAGCTTGGTCTCCAGGATCGCCTCGGCCTGGTCGTCGCTGAGGCCGAAGCGCGCCATCAGCACCGGCTTGGGCTTGTCCTCGGTGCGGATGATGCGGATCACCTCGTCGAGGTTGAGAAAGGCGATCAGCAGGCCGGCCAGCAGGTGCAGGCGCCGGCTGACCCGCTCCAGGCGGTGCTGCAGGCGGCGGCGCACGGTGTCCGTGCGGAACGCCAGCCATTCGGTCAGCAGGCCGCGCAGGTCCTTGACCTGCGGCCGGCCGTCCAGGCCGATGACGTTGAAGTTGACCCGGAAGCTCTTCTCCAGGTCGGTGGTCGCGAACAGGTGGTTCATCAGCTCGTCGGCGTCGACCCGGTTGCTGCGCGGGATCAGCACCAGGCGCACCGGGTTCTCGTGGTCGGACTCGTCGCGGACGTCCTCCAGCAGTGGCAGCTTCTTGGCGCGCATCTGCTGGGCGATCTGCTCGATGACCTTGGCCGGGCTGACCTGGTGGGGCAGGGCGGTCAGCACGATGTTGCCGTTCTCGCGCGCGTACACGGCGCGCGCGCGCACGCTGCCGGTGCCGGTCTCGTAAAGGCGGACCAGCTCCGCGGGCGGCGTGATGATCTCCGCCTCGGTCGGGAAGTCCGGGGCCGGGATGTGTTCGCACAGCTCGGCGACGCTGGCCTGCGGGTCGTCGAGCAGGCGGATGCAGGCGCTGGCGACCTCGCGCAGGTTGTGCGGCGGGATGTCGGTGGCCATGCCGACGGCGATGCCGGTGACGCCGTTGAGCAGCACGCCCGGCACCCGCGCCGGCAGGAACTTCGGCTCTTCCAGGGTGCCGTCGAAGTTGGGCTGCCAGTCGACCGTGCCCTGGCCCAGCTCCTGGATCAGCAGTTCGGTGAACGGCGTCAGGCGCGCCTCGGTGTAGCGCATCGCCGCGAACGACTTGGGATCGTCCGGGGAGCCGAAATTGCCCTGGCCGTCGACCAGCGGATAGCGGTAGGAGAACGGCTGCGCCATCAGCACCAGGGCCTCGTAGCAGGCCGAGTCGCCGTGCGGATGGAACTTGCCGATCACGTCGCCGACCGTGCGCGCCGCCTTCTTGGGCTTGGCGCCGGCCGACAGGCCGAGCTCGCTCATCGCGTAGATGATGCGCCGCTGCACCGGCTTGAGCCCGTCGCCGACGAACGGCAGGGCCCGGTCGAGCACCACGTACATGGAATAGTCCAGGTAGGCGTTCTCGGCGTAGCGGCGCAGCGGGACGGGCTCGAAGCCCGGCATCTGGTCGGTCATGGGGCGGGTGCGGGGAGGCGGGAACGGGTCGCGATTGTGCCGCATCGCCCGCGCCGCTGCCGATCCGCGCGGCGCCGGGCGGCATCGCGGGGTGGACGCATCAGCCGCGCTGCGGCGGCGAGGCCGTTGCGTTGCCGGCGGTGGCGGCCGCCGGCCTGCGCCGGGCGCCGGTCAGCGTGGATCGCCGGCCGCGACGAAGGCGGCCCAGTAGTAAGGGTGCGCCGGCAGGCCGGCGCCGCGCCGCGCGGCGATCGCGCTGCGCTGGGCGCTGGCCACGGCCGCCACGGTGTCCAGGCCGTCGACCAGACGGGCCCGGTACAGGGCCGCCATCCAGTCGGCGCTGGCGGCGTCCTGCACTGGCCACAGGCTCATCACCACGGTCGCGGCGCCGGCGATCCGGAACGCCCGGCGCAGGCCGAACACGCCCTCGCCGGCCTGTTCGACGCCGAGGCCGGTCTCGCAGGCCGACAGCACCGCCCAGCCGGTGCCGGCGAGGTCGAGGGCGGCGACCTCGTCGGCGCTTAGCAGGTCCGGACGGCCATCGTCGCGCGTCGCCAGCACCAGGGCCGGCAGGGGCGCGCCGGGATCGGCACCGGCCAGCGTCACCGCGCGCTGGTCGGGCCGGCAATCGGGCGCGAATGCCAGGGCATGGGTGGCGAAGTGCAGGATGCCGCCGCCCGGCAGGGCCGCGCTGACCTCGGCCTTGCCGGCATCCGCGCCCTGCAGGCGCGCCACCGACCGCCCGGCCGGCCACAGCGCGGCGATCGCGTCCAGTTCCCGGCCGGCGTGCGGCAGCGGCGGGAAGCCGTCCTGGCAGCCGGCGCTGCGCCGGGCATCCGCGGCACTGCCCTCCGGGCTGCCGACCAGGACCAGGCGCGACGGCGGGCGGGCAGGCGACTGCGCCGGCAAGAGCAGGTCCTGCTCGTGCTCGAGCAGGTGCACCTGCCAGCCGGCCTCGACCAGGTAGTCGCCGCCCGGTGCCGGCAGCGCGGCGAACGCGACCCGCGCCAGCGCGCCGTCGGCGACCACGAACAGGCGCCGGGTCGAGGCCGGCAGCGCCAGCGGATCGAGCACGGCCTGGCGCAGGCGCGCGCCCTGGGCGCGGACCCGGTCCTCGGCGACATTGGGGTCGCGAAGGCTGCGATGCCAGCCGCGCGCCAGGGCCTCGACCGGTGCCGCCTGCCCCAGGTCGACCAGGCGCGGGGGTTCGTTCGGCGTCAGCACGAAGGCGACCCGACGCGCGAAGCGTTCCGGACGCAGCGTGCGGTCGAACGCCTCCGGACGGCCATTGCGCAGCAGCACATGGACGACCAGGGCGGCGTCGGCCGGCAGCGCCTGCGCCAGCGCCTGCGCCGTGGTCCTGCGCTGGGCGCGGGCGCGGGCCAGGCCGTCGAGCCGGCGCGCCAGTGCGCGCTCGGCGCGGTCGGCGGCCTGGCGGCGGCGCAGCAGGGTGTCGAGGTCGCCGCCGTCGACGGCCGCCAGCGCCGCGTCGGCCAGTGCCTGGTTGGCCTCAAGCCAGTCCTGCCAGGGCGCCGCCAGTCCGGGATCGTCGGCGACGCGGGCGGACGCCCGGCGCAGCGCCGTGGTGGCGGTGACCTCGCCGCGGGCGGCCATGAGCCGCGACCAGGCCAGGTCGACGCGTTCGGCGGTCGGCGCCTGGGCGGCCAGCGCCACCAGCCACTCCCAGTCGGGCTGCAGATAGCCCTTGAGGGCCAGTGCCTGGCGGTCGGAGAAGACGGCGGCGAGGCCGGCGACCATGGCCTGGCGGCGGTCCTCGTTGGCCAGCGCCCCGGCGAAGGCGGCGTCGAGGTCGCCGGCGGCCCACTGCGCGGCGACCTGGCCGGCGCGGGCGAACTGCGCGGCGATGCTGCGCTCGCCCAGGGCGGCTGCGATCTCCGGCACCAGGGCATCGAACGCCGCCCGTGCCTCGGCGGCGCGGCCCTGCCAGAGGGCGATGGTGGCCTGCCCGGCGACCGGGAACCAGCGCTCGGGCGTGCCCTGGTCCGCGTACAGGTCCAGCGCCCGGCGATACTGGGCGCCCGCCTCGTCGAGGCGTTCGAGGGCCTTCAGCGCGTTGCCGAGGTTGTTGGCCAGCCTGGCGTGCACCGGGTGTCCGGCCGGGACCGAGGCTTCGAAATCCGCGGCCGCTTCGGCGAACACCGGCTGGGCGTCCTGCGGCCGGCCGCTGTCGAGCAGGGCGGTGGCCATGAGGAAACGCACCAGGCCCTGGTCGTACCGGCGCGGCACCGCCAGGGCCTGCTCGTCGGCCAGGACCTGTCGCGCCACCTCGACGGCGTGGGCGTTGTCGCCGGCCATCGCCAGGGTGACCGCGAAGGCGTACCGCGCGTCGGCGCGCCGCTCCGGGGCGTCGTCGCCTTCGATCAGCGCCAGGCTGGCGGCCATGCGCTGTTCGGCCAGGTCGAACCTGCCCGTGATGCCGGCCAGATGGGCCAGCGTGGCCAGCATGGCCTGCCGTTCGGCCGCCAGCCCGGGCGCCTGGCCGGCCTCGGCCAGGCCCTGTTCAAGGACCGCCTCGGCCTCGCCGGGGTTGCCGGCGCGATGCAGGGCCGAGCCGAGCAGGTAGCTGGCGCGGACCCGCACGGCACGGTGTCCGTCGGGGTGGGTTGCGGTCTGCGCCAGAAGTTCGCGGGCCGCAGGGATGGCCTCCTCGTGGCGGCCCTCGGAGATCAGTTGCTCGATGGCCGTCGCGGCAGCGGCGGCGCGATCGCCGTCGCCGTCCCCGGTGCCCGCCCAGGCAACCGCCGCGAGCAGCAGCGCGAAGGGCAGCGCGCGCCGGCCCAAGCGCGACAGGCGCCGGGACAGCCCCCTGGAGATCGCGTACAGCACCATCGCCCATCGCCTCGCCGGAAAGCCCGGGCGGCTGCCTTCCGGGCCGGTCCCGGTCCGCGCGGCGGACCGGCCGGGTCGGCGGCGTCGCCACGCGGTCGCCCGATCATAGCCGGGCGGGCCGGGTGCGATGTCGGGGCGCGGCCGCGCAGTCCGTCGCGGCGGCGACGGATCCTCGACCGGACGGCGCCGAGCTGCGGCTCAGTCCGCGCTTCCGGGCGCCCAATCCCGATGGCGCAGGCGCAGCCGTACGAGATGCACCCGGCCATCCGCACGGGCGATCCGCTCCAGGCGGTCGAGGCCGCCCGCGGGCTCGGCGGTGGCTCCCGCGTGGCGAAGGCGGCCGGCGCCCCGCACGGTGCCATCGGCTCCGGCCGTTGCCGGCGCCAGTTCGACCAGCGCCTGTGCCAGCGCCGGCAGCGGCGACCGAGAGGCGATCACCAGGAACGCCTCGTGTTCGGCGTCGCTGGCGATCTCCCAGGCCAGGGGGCGGCCGCCGGCAGTGCCGGGGAGCTCGTGGCTGCCGGCCGGCAGGGGATTGCCGAGGTCCAGTCCGGGCAGCGGAAACAGCACGGCCAGCGCGCCGGCGCTGTCCTCGTTGACCACGTAGACGTGGCTGCCGGCGTCGCTGGCCAGGCGCAGGCGCAGGGCATCGCCCAGACCGACCTCGGCGTCGTCGGCGAGGACGCGGCCGCTGTCGACATCGACGAACTCGGCCTGGCCCTGCCAGGCGGGCGCGGGCGCGCGCCACCAGGAGAGCGCCGCGACCAGCACGACCACGGCCGCCGCGGAGGCCGCCAGCAGGGCGCGCCGCGGGCGCGTCGGCGACGGCGCCTCCCGGTCGGGCAGCAGGTCGAGCAGCACGCGTGCGAAACCGGCGGCGCTGGCCGGCCGGTCCGCCGGCGTCGCCAGGCGGAGCCGGTCCAGCGCAGCGCAGGCCGCGGCCGGCAGGTCGGGCCGCTGGTCGGCCAGGGCGGTACCCGGCTCGGGGAACCGTCCGGCCAGCAGCAGGTGCAGCAGCACCGCCAGGGCATGCAGGTCGTCGGCGGCGGTCGGCGGTGCGCCCGCCTGGCGTGCCGGCGACAGGTAGGCGCGCGTGCCGGACTGCAGCAGCCGCGCCGCGAGGTCTTCGCGGCGGCCGCTGGCGCCGAAGTCCATCAGCACGATGCGGCCGCCGCGTTCGCGCATGACGTTCTCGGCCTTGATGTCGCCATGCACCAGTCCGGCGCCATGCACCTGCGCCAGCGCCCGGCACAGGTCCAGGCCGATGTGCAGCACTTCGGTCAGCGCCATCGGGCCATCGGCCTCCAGGCGCGCCGACAGCGGCGCGCCGTCGATCAGCTCGCTCCACAGGCCGGCCCGGCCGTCGTGCACGGCGGCGCCGTACACCGCGAGCACGTTGCCGTGGCGGATGCCGGCCAGTTGCCGGGCCTCGGCCAGCAGCTGGTGGTTGGCGGGATCGCTGGCCGGGTCGCGGCTGGCGCGCAGCTTGAGCGCGACCTCGCGTTGCAGGACCGGATCCCAGGCGGCGAACACTTCGCCAGTCAGCCCGGCGCCGAGCCGGCCGGTGACCTCCAGGTGGCCCCAGCGGAACAGCACCGGCCGTGCCGGCCGCGGCGGCGGGCTGCCGGTGGCGCGGAAGGCGCGGGCGACGTCGTCGAGCAGGCGCAGGCTGGCCAGCTCCGGATCGTCCGGTCCCAGCGCCCGCTCGGCGGGACGCCAGTCGACCGGGCGCTCGTCGGCGATCGATTCGGCGATGCGGCGGGTCGGTTCGCGCTCAGCCATGGCCGATCTCCGAAGCCATGCGCTGCAGGGCGCGGGTGACGGTCATGCGCACGGCATCGGGCGAACCGCCGATCTCGGCGGCGATCTCCGGGTAGGACAGGCCGAACTCGATGCGCAGCACGACCAGCTCCTGCTGGCGCCGGTCGAGCCGGGCGAGGGCCTTCTCGTACGCGGCCAGGCGCTCCTGGCTGACCAGTTGCTCGACCACCGACTGGCCGGGATCGGCCAGCTCCATGTCGTCGACCGGCAGGTGGGCGCCGCCATGCCGGCGCTGGCTGCGCAGCTCGCGGCGCACCTCGTTGAGCAGGATCTGCCGCAGGTAGGCCAGGAAGGCGCCGCTGCCGCTGGCCTGGAAGTCCTCCAGGTGGCGCAGCGCCCGCAGCAGGGTGGTCTGCACCAGGTCCTCGGTGTCGCTGGCGCTGCGCGCGTGGTGCGGCAGGCGGCCGTGCGCCCAGCGCAGCAGCAGGGGCAGGCAGCGGTCGTACAGCGCCTGGCGCGCCCGGGCGTCGCCGGCGCGGATCCGGTGCAGCAGCAGTTCGGTGGCTTCCCCCTGCATGGGTCGCTCTGGCGGGATGGCGGCCCCCGATTCTAGTCCGGACATTTCGCGGGGACGCGGGGCGAGCCGGGCGCGAAGGTCGGCAGCCGCGGCAGCGACGCGTCGACAGGTCGGGGACGGGGCCGCCCGGCTGCCGGCGGCCGGCAGCAGGTCCGGGAAGGTGAGCTGGCTCGGCATGGCGGGCTCCTGGGGGCGTCTGGTCCGTGCAACCCCGGGTGATCCGGGAACCGAACAGCGGTCGTGCGGCGTTCGGTTCCGGCCTCATCGGGATTTCGTCCAGGGCAGTCGGCGAGGAACGTACGGATGGCCAGGTCGGCATGGAGGATCGGGGGGTGCGCGGCGATCGCCGCCCTGCTGTTGGCGGCGGCGGCCGGCAGCGTGCAGGCGCAGTTCCTGCAGCGGCTGACCTCGGGCGTGTTCGCTTTCGAGGAAGGCGGCTACGGGGTCGCGGTGGCGAGCAGCGGCGACCGGGTCGCCGTGTCCGAGCTGCTGGGCCTGACCGGCGGCGCGCCCCCGGTGGCCGGCGGCGCGGTCGAGGTGTGGCGTCGCGAGGGCGCGCAACTGGTGCGCGAACAACGCCTGCTGTCGCCCCTGCCCGGCCAGGGCCACCTGTTCGGCATCGGACTGGCCATGGCCGGCGAGCGGCTGGCGGTGGTCGAGCGGGGGGCGTCCGGCAGTGCCGGCAAGGTGCACGTGTTCGAACGCACCGGGACCGTGTGGCAGCACGTCGCCGAGGTGTTTCCCGCCCTGCCGCCCGCGGGGGCCGGGGTCGCCTCGGTGGCCCTGCACGGCGACTGGCTGCTGCTCGGGGTGACCGCGGGCGGTGCCGCAGGTGCCCCTCCTGGCCAGGTGCAGGCCTGGCAGCGCGTGGCAGGGACCTGGACCTTGCGACAGGTGCTGGTGCCGCTGGACAGCAGCGATGGCGACGGCTTTGGCCTGCGCCTGGCGCTTGCGCCGGGCGAGGGCGCCGGTGCGGTGCTGCGGCTGGTGGCCGGTGCGCCGTTCCGGTTCGGCGCGCGTGGCGCCGCCTATGTGTTCGCGCTGGCAGGCGACACCTGGCAGCAGGAGCAGCGCCTGCTGCTGTCGATGCCGGCCGCGAACGACCGCCTGGGCGTGGCGGTGGCGATCCGCGGCGACACCGTGGCCGCCGGCGCCGACGGCGACGAGTTCGGCACCGCCCATGGCGGCCGCGTCGGGGTGTGGCGGCGCACCGGATCCGGTGATTTTCCCTGGCAGCCGGCCGGCGAGTTCGGCGGCGCCGAGACGGCCGCGTTCGACCGCTTCGGCGGCGCCCTGGCCCTGGCCACGCCGCGCGATGTCGTGATCGGCATTCCGGGGCGCGACCTGGTGCCGCCGGTCGGTCCGGTGCTGGCCGATGCCGGCGCCGCCCAGCGCCGGGCGCTTGGCGTGCGCGGCAGTCCCTGCGCGGTGCCCTGGAGCCTCCAGGTCGCCGGGCTGGGCAATCCTGGCGCCCTTGCCCAGGCGGAGGCCCGGTTCGGCTTCGCCGTGGACGCCGACCGCCTGGTCGCGATCGGCGCCCCGAACGGCAATGTCCCGGGCGTCGGTCGCGCCGGCTTCGTCGACGTCTCCGTGCACGACCGCCTGCTCGACCACGATTTCGACTGTCCCTGAGGATCCACGCGCCATGCCGCCATCCGTCCGTCTGCCGTCCGCGCTGCTGCTGCTGGTCCATGCCCTCGCGACGGCGGCGCCGCCCGATCCCGCCGTGCTGCTGCCCGGCCAGCAGATCGGCCCGCTGCGGCAGGCCTCGGCGGTCCTGGAGGACGGCGCACTGGCGATGGACGAACGGGGCCAGCTGCTGGTCGGCATGCCCGGCGGCTACACCGGCCAGACCGGCACCGTGCACCTGCGGCGCTGGGAGCAGGGGCAATGGCAGGTCCGGCAGATCCTGGTGCCGCCGCCCGAATTCCGGCAGACCGGTGCCCGGTTCGGCCATGCGCTGGCCGTGCACGGACGCTGGCTCCTGGTCGGGGCGCCGCGCGAGACCGTGGACGGCCTGGCGCAGGCCGGTGCCGGCTACCTGTTCCGGCGCCGCGACGGCGACGACGGCTACGATCTGGTCTTCAATGGCCGGATCATCCAGCAGGGCGTCACCGGCAGCGGGCGCCAGCTCGGCAGCGCGGTGGCGATCGGCGCGGACTTCGCCGCGCTCGGCGTGCCCGGGCATTCGGTTACCGGCGCGGCGCAGTCCGGCCAGGTCCTGATGCTGGCGCGCCAGGCCAGCAATGCCTGGTTCCTGGACGGCACGCTGGCCTTGCCGGCCGGCAACCCCGCGGCCGGTGCGGCGTTCGGCTCGGCGCTGGCGATGACCCCGTCGGGCGACCAGGTGTTCGTGTCGGCGCCGGACCAGACCGTCGCCGACCAGGCGGTGGCCGGCCGCGTCTACTGGTTCCGGCGCAGCAGCGGCGCCTGGCAGCTGCGCCAGCAGTTGAGCTGGACGCCGGTCGACCTGCTCGACCGCTTCGGCACCTCCCTGGCGCTGGAGGGCGGCTACCTGTTCGTCGGCGCCTCGGCGCGCAGCAAGCCGGGCGACGTGCAGACCAAGGGCGGCGGCGTCCGCGTCTACCGCCGCGAGGTGTCGCTGGACAGCTGGGTCACCGCAGCGGACCTGTTCCCGGCCACCGCCCAGGCGGGCGCTCGGTTCGGCCAGTCGCTGTCGGTCCTGGCGACCGGCAGCGGCCCGCGCCTGCTGGTCGGTGTACCCCGCCGCAACCTGGGCACCTTGCTGATCGGCGTGCGCAGCGAGGCCGGCGAGGCGACCGTGTTCGAACCGTCCCCGGTCGGCGCCGGGCACGCCTGGACGTCCGGCGCCAACCTGCGCTGGGGCGGCTCGGTGCTGGCCTCGGCCAGCGGCAACCGGTTCGGCAGCTCGGTGCTGCTGGTCCCGGGCGATGGCGGCCCGCTCGCGTTCGCGGCGGCGCCGGGGCGCAGCGACGATGGCCTCACCGCCGGCTGGGTGCAGGCCTTCGTCGGCGACCGCGTGTTCGCCGACGGCTTCCAGCCGTAGCCGCCGGGCGGATGCGGGACGATCCGCCGGGGCGTCCCTGACGATGTCCCGCCGGTGCCGGTCCTGAGCGGTTCCCGGCGATCCGGCGGCTCGTGCGCTGGCCGCCGCGGTCCGGGCGTCCGCCAGCAGCCTGCCGGCGGCGATTCCCCTGGTTGGCGTGCATGTCCGCTGGCGGCGAAACGCGACCCGCCGGCACGCCGACGGGCCACCGCAGCCGACCCGGAAGAGGCGCCGCCAGGAACGGGGCCGCGCGCCATTGCCTGTACGCTGCCGCTTCTCCGGCGCTGCTGGCCTGCGCAGCGCGACCCCAGCCTGCCCTCCGTGATGCCACCACGACACGCCATCGACACCACCGCCGGCCCTCCGCGCCCGGGGCGCGCCAGGATCGCGCTCCTGCTGGCGGCACTGGCGATGTTCGGGCCGTTCGCGATCGACACCATGTTCCCGGCATTCCCGGCGATGGCGGTCGCGCTGGGGGTCTCCGAGCTCGGCATCCAGCAGACCCTGAGCGTCTACCTGCTGGCCTACGCCAGCATGGCCCTGGTGCACGGCCCGCTGTCCGACCGTTTCGGGCGGCGCCGGATCATCCTGGTCGGTACCTTCGTGTTCGCGGTGGCCTCGGTGGGCTGTGCGCTGGCGCCGTCGCTGGGCTGGCTGCTGGCGTTCCGGGCGGTGCAGGGCGTGTCCGCGGGCGTCGGCCTGATCGTCGGCCGCGCGATCGTCCGCGACCTCTACGATGGCCCGGATGCGCAGCGCCTGATGTCGACGGTGACCATGCTGTTCGGCATCGCGCCGGCGATCGCCCCGATCATCGGCGGCTGGATCTTCGGCCTGGCCGGCTGGCAGGCCGTGTTCTGGTTCCTGTGCGGGTTCGGCCTGCTGCTCTGGGTGGCCTGTCTGCTGGGCCTGCCGGAGACGCACGGGCCGGAGCGCCGCCGTGCGCTGTCGGTCGGCCTGATGGTCCGGCACTATGCGCAGATGCTGGGCGACCGCAGCTTCGGCTGGATGTCGCTGGCGGCTGCATTCAACTTTTCCGCGCTGTTCCTCTACATCGCCGCGGCCCCGGCGTTCGTGCTGCGCCACCTCGGCCTGGGCACCATGGACTTCGGCTGGTTCTTCGTGCCGACCATCGCCGGGATGATGCTCGGCGCCTTCACCTCCGGGCGGCTGGCCGGACGCGCCAACCCGGAACGCAGCATCGGCCTGGCCTACGGGGTGATGCTGGCCGCCGGGGTCGGCAACGTCGCCTACGCGGTGTCCGCGCAGCCGTTCGCACTGCCCTGGGCGGTGTTGCCGATCAGCGCGCTGGCGTTCGCCATCGCCATCGCCTTCCCGGCCATCACCCTGCTGCTGCTCGACCGCTATCCGGCGCATCGCGGCGCGGCGTCGTCGCTGCAATCGTTCATTTCGCTGGTGCTCAATGCCCTGGTCGCCGGCCTGCTGGCGCCGTGGCTGGGCGCCTCGCCGCGGGCGCTGGCGCTGGGGGCGTTGACGCTGACGGTGCTGGGCTACCTGGCCTGGCAGATGCGGCCGAGGCCACCGCGCATGCGGCCGTTGCCCGACGAGCCCCTGCCGCTGGCCAACGCCGGCCAGCATTGAGGCGCGGCGGACCCTGCGGCCGCCGGGGCCGTCACCTCGGGTTGGCATTGCCACTGCGATGGCGTTCACGCTGTTCCGCGGGCGACACCATTGTTTGCGTTCCGGTCCCGTGCCGGCACCCCGCCGTCACCATTGTTTGCAGTTTTCGTCTTGTCCACCCGCGGCCGTGGACCGAGACTGCACGCAGCCCACTCACGAACCCGACGCGCACCGACATGGACAAGGGACACGGCATCACCGTCTACGATCGCGCCGGCAACCGCCTGCGCGGCTGGCTGCAGGACAACGGCCACATCCACCTGGCCCAGCATGCGCACCGCTACACCTACGGCCGCCTCAACCGCCACGGCGATGTCGAGCTCTACGACGACGAGGGCGGGGTCACCCTGGCCTGCGTCGGCGGGGCGCCGGCGGCCGACGACCGCCCGCAGGCTGGACCTGCGCAGGCCCTGGTCGCCTGAGCGACCGCGCCGCCGGCGCGCCTGCCGGTCGGCGTCCGCGCCCGTGGCAGGCGACGGACGTCCGTGGCGACGCCCGGGCCAGCCGATCCCACGGGCCCTGCCCGGTGCGGGGTCCACCCGGTGGACCCGGCTCGTGCCCGCGCCCGTCCCGGGCGGGGAACCGCGTCCGGAAGGGCCGCCGCCTCAGCCGCCGCGGCCGAGGGCCGCCAAGATCGCCTTGGTTCCAAAGTAGGCGAGCAGCAGCAGGACCATGCCCGAGAGCGTCAGCCAGGCCGCACGTCGTCCGCGCAGTCCGCGCCGGTGGTGGGCCAGCAGCAGGCCGCCGAACACCAGCCAGGAGGCGAGCGAGAAGAAGGTCTTGTGCGCCAGGTGCTGGCCCAGCAGGTCCTCGACGAACAGCACGCCGCTGACCAGGCTCAGGCTGAGCAGGACGAAGCCGGCCTGCAGCAGCCGGAACAGCAGGCCTTCGGTCAGGGTCAGCGGCAGTGACTTCAGGAACGGCAACGGCCGGCGCGTGCGCAGGGCGTGCTCCTGGACCGCCAGCAGCACCGCCGCGAGACTGGCGACGCTGAGCGTCGAGTAGGCCAGCAGCGAGGCCAGCGCATGCAGGCTGATCTGCCAGCTGTCCGGGGCGGCGCGCTCGGCGCCGGGCAGCAGCAGGGCGGCCAGCACGCAGCAGGCGGCGATCGGGTAGACCAGGATGCCGAGCGGATCGAGGTGGCGGCGACGCGCGGCCAGCATCTGCACCGCAGCCATGCCCAGGCCGACCATCGACAGGGCGAAGCCGAAGCTGTGTTCGATGCCGCCGGCGAAATGTATCGCGAGTGCCAGCGCGAAGGCGTGGAACAGCACGCCGAGACCCGCCAGGGCAAGGACCGGGGCATGGCCGACGCGATCGACGCCGTGGCGCAGGCGGCCGGCGGTGAGGGTGGCGGCGGCCAGGTAGAAGAACAGGCCGATGGCGAGGGCGAGGGGCATGGCGGCGCAAGTCTCGCACGGCGCCGCGGCCGGCGTCAGCGCGGGCGCGTGCTGGCCGGTCGGGAATGCGGCCTGTAGGCTTGCCGCCTGGGATGCAACGGACCGGGCCGGAGGCGGGCATGACCAAGATCGCGCGCAAGGCGGGGATTCCGGGGGCGCTGCTGGCGGCCGCCTGGCCGTTCGCCGGCATCGGCGGCCCGGGTCCCGTCGACCGCCTGCTGCGGGACGGCTTCGAGCCGCCCTTCGTGTACCGGCTCGACGACGGCGCCGGCAACGTCAACATCGGTCCGCCGTCCTCGTTCGATCCCGACATGCTGTGGGGGAACTACTTCGCCGTGGCGCCAGGCGCCGAGGTGGTGACGGCGATCGAGGTGGCCTTCGGCGCGACCTTCCCGTCGCTGGCGAACGGTCCGGTCACCTTCTGGCTGCTGGTCGATGCCGACGCAGACGGCGATCCCCGCAATGCGTTCGCCGTTGCCAGCGTCCAGGCCACGCCCGACGTCAGCGGCAACGCCTTCTACCGGGTGCCGATCCCGCCGACGCGCGTGCAGGGCGCGATCTTCGTCGGCGCCAGTGCGCGACTGCTGGGCGGGCAGGACCGGCCCGCCCGGGTCGACACCGATGCGCCGGCCGACCGGTCCTGGTTCTTCTATGCGCCGGACATCGCCGAGGTGATCGACGACCTCGCCAGCGCGCCGTTCGGGACGCGCATGGACAACCCGCAGTTCGTGCCCTTCCCGGGCGGTTTCATGGTGCGGGCGACCGGGCAACCGGACAACTGACGCCGCGGCGCCGCACCGGCCCGCTCAGCGGCCGGCGGAGTCGACGATCGCCTGCATCGCCTCCCGGCGCCCGGGTTCCACCGCCTCGGCGCGGTCGTAGGCGGCCAGGGCCCGGCCGGCCAGTTCCCGGGCGCGCCCGGCGTCGCCGGCGTCGAGCTCGATGCGCGCCGCGATGGCCAGCAGGTTGCCGGGCAGCTGGCTGCTCGCCGGCAGCCGCTCGCCCGCCTGCGCCAGCACCCCCTCGATGGCGGTCCGGGCCTCGCCATGGCGACCGGCGCGGCCGAGGTGGGCGGCCAGATTGGCGCCGGCGACCAGCACCGAGGGATGGTCCTGGGAAAACAGCGCCGTGCGGATGGCCAGCGAGGACTGCAGCAGCGGGACGGCCTCGTCCAGCCGGCCCTGGTCGGCCAGCACCAGGGCGAGGTTGTTGAGGTTCACCGCCCGGTCGGGATGGCCGTCCGGAAGGGCCGCCTCGAGCAGGCCGCGCGCACGCCGGTAGGCGGCTTCGGCCTCGTCGAGCCGGCGCAGGCCGTGCAGGGCGTAGCCGAGGTTGCCCTCGCGCAGGGCATGGGCCCGGAGGTCGCCGTCGCCGGCCGGTGCCAGGGCGAGCGCGGCCTGCGCCTCCGGCAGCGCCTCCTGGTAGCGGCCGAGGTCGTTGAGCAGGGCCGCCAGGTCGTTGCGCAGGGTCGCCTCGGTGGCTGCTTCGCGCCTTGCCGGCAGGGTCGCCAGGGCCTGGCGCAGGTGCGCCTCGGCTTCCTGGTAGCGGCCCTGGTACCAGGCAAGCAGGGCCAGGGCGTCCAGGGTCCGGGCGCGCACCGCCGCCGGGGCGTCGCGATGCAGGCGTTCGGCGGCGCCGATCTGGCTGGCGGCGTCGTCGAGTCGATCCAGCGACAGGTAGGCGCGGCCGAGCGCCACCCGCAGCTCGCCTTCGAGCACGGGGTCGGCGGCGAAGCGGCCGCCCATGCCGGCGACCGCGCGGTCGATCGCCTCGGCCAGGGTCAGCGACGCGCCGCTGACATGCGGGTCCGCGGCGCTGACCATGTCGGTCAGGAAGCGGTTCGCCTGGTGGGCGCGCCAGGCTTCGCGCTCGGCGCGGCGCGCCTGCTCGAGGCTGGCGAAGAGGCCGGCCAGGACGGCCGCCAGCGCCACCGCGCTGGCCGCAGCGGCGACGCGGTTGCGGCGCAGGAAGCGGCCGAGCCGGTACCAGCGGCCGTCGCCGCGCGCCTGCACCGGCCGGTGGTCGAGCCAGCGCCGCAGATCGTCGGCGAAGGCCTCGGCGGTGCCGTAGCGGCGCTCCGGCTGCTCGGCGATCGCCTTCATGACGATGCCGTCGAGATCGCCGCGCAGCACCCTGCGCCAGTTCGCCGCGGCCGTGGCGCCGAGCGCCAGCCGATCATGGTCGATGCGGTTGCTCGGCCGGGTCGGCGCCGGCGCCCGGAGCAGGCGCGCCAGGGCATCGAGCGAACGGCCGGCGCTGTCGCGGGCCGGGCGTCCGGCCACCAGCAGGTACAGCAGCAAGCCAGCCGAGTGGATGTCGCTGGCGGTGGTCAGCGGCTCGCCGCGCAACTGCTCCGGCGAGGCGTACTCCGGGGTCAGGGCGGTGATCGCGGTGGCGGTACCGTCCTGACCGCCGCCGGCCTCGATCGAGGCGGCGATCCCGAAGTCCAGCAGCTTCACCGTGCCGTCGCCGGCGACCAGCACGTTCGACGGCTTGAGGTCGCGGTGCACGACCAGCGCCCGGTGCGCCGCCGCCACCGCGGCCAGCACCTGCAGGAACAGGCGCACGCGGCCACGCAGATCGACGGCGCGGTTCCGGCACCAGGTCTCGATGTCCTCGCCCTGGATGTACTCCATCGCCACCCAGGGCGAACCGTCCGGGGCGCTGCCGCCGTCGATCACGCGGGCGATGTTGGGGTGCTCGAGGCGCGCCAGCAGCCGGCGTTCGCGGCCGGCGCGGCGCACGGCCTCGGGGTCGGCGAGGTGGCCGGGCACGGTCTTGACCGCGGCCTGCTGGCGGAAGCCGTCGCCCTCGCGTTCGGCCAGCCACACCTGGCCCATGCCGCCGCTGCCGATCCGCCTGACCAGACGCCAGGGGCCGAGCCGCGACGGTCCGGCCGGATCGCCCTCGAGGAAACCCCGGCTGTCGCCGTGGGCGCGCAGCAGGGCGGTCACCTGCGCCAGCAGCGCGGCATCGCCGGCGCAGGCGCGCTCGACGAAGCCGGCCCGCGCCCGCTCGGGCTGGTGCAGCGCCGCCTCCAGCAGCGCCAGGGCAGCGCCGCCGGTCATGACAGCGCCTGGTACAGGAAGCTGCGCGCGACCTCCCAGTCGCGTTGCGCGGTCGACCGCGACAGGCCCAGCACCTGGGCCACCTCGGCCATGTCCAGGCCGCCGAAGCAGCGCAGCTCGACCACCCGCGCCTTGCGTCCGTCGAGCGCCTCGAGCTGGCGCAGCGCCTGGTCCAGTGCCAGGGCGTCGACGCCATCGCCGGTGCCGGCGACGTCCAGGGCCAGCGCCAGGGTCAGCGGCCGCTCGCCGCCGCCACGCTTTCCGGCATCCCGGCGCCGGGCATGGTCGACCAGGACCTGGCGCATGCGCCGCGCGGCGATCGCGAAGAACTGCCGGCGGTCGGCGGGCGCCAGGGTGTCGTCGGCCGACAGTCGCAGCCAGGCCTCATGCACCAGGGCGGTGGGCGACAGCGTGTGGCTGCCGCGCTCGACGCCGAGCTGGCGCGCCGCCAGGCGCCGGAGCTGGCCGTAGACCAGGGGCAGCAGGGCGGCATCGGCGCCGCTGTCGCCGGCGGACAGCCGATGCAGCAGGACGGTGATGGCGCCTTCGTCGTCGGACATGGGCCAGCGGCACGCGGGACGGGCGTCAGCTTAGCGCCCCTTCGCCCGGTCCCGGGCGCCCCGGCTCAGCGTGCCGACTGCGGAGCGACCAGTTCGGCGTGGCCCCAGGGCGTCGGCGGCAGGTCCACCGGCGTGGCCAGGTCGAACTCGACCTGGAACAGCCGGCCGCCCGGCCGCGACAGCTCGTACAGGAAACGCTGGCCGGGCTCGATCTCCATCGCCCAGGTGTTGGTCACCGAGGCGGTGAGGCCTTCGCGCTCGAACATCGCCACCGACTCGGCGTCGACCGGGAATTCCTGGCGCTGCGGCGTGCCGGGGGCGGCGGTGTCGCCGCCGTACATGGTGACGGCGTCGTCGCTGCCGTCCTCGTGGCGGTGGTCGTGCTTCAGGCGCAGGCCGGTGGCGGTGCGGGTCAGCACCCAGGTGCGGCTGTGGTCGTCGCCGACGTGGAAGGGCACCTTGACCTCGGTCTGCCCGCATTCGCGCACGTGCATCACAAGGGCCTTGCCCTCGAAGGCGTCGTCCGGCTGCGGCGGCTGGTTGGCGACGATGCGGCCGGCATAGGCCTGGCCGCAGTGGCTGCGCAGGCGGTCCAGGAAGGCCTCGTGCGGGCTGTCCGCCGAGGGCGGCGCGGCGGCATCGGCCTGGGGCGGCGGCGGTGCCGCAGGTTCCGGGGCGGCTTCCGGCGCGGTCTGCGGCGACTGGCCGCAGGCGGCCAGGGCGAGGGCTGCGCACAGCAGCGTCAGGCGGGCAGGCGTGTTCATGCCGCCACCCTACGCCGCGCGCCGGCGCCGGGCAAGGCGCGCCGCGGCAGGGCCGTATACTTGGCGCCTTGCAGCCGACCCGCCCGGCCGCCGGTGCGGCGCGGGAGGTCGCTGCCCCGAGATCCGGAGTCCAGCATGTTCCAGTCCCTGAGCGAACGCCTCGGCAGCACCCTCGACCGCCTGCGCGGCAAGGCGCGGCTGAGCGAGGACAACATCCGCGAAGCCCTGCGCGAGGTCCGCATCGCCCTGCTCGAGGGCGACGTCGCCCTGCCGGTGGTGCAGGCCTTCATCCAGCGCGTCAAGGTCCGTGCGGTCGGCCAGGACGTGCTGCGCAGCCTCACGCCCGGCCAGGCCCTGGTCAAGGTCGTGCGCGACGAGCTGGTCGCGGTGATGGGCGGCACCGGCGCCCAGCCCCTGAACCTCAACGCCCCGGCGCCGGTGGTGATCCTGATGGCCGGCCTGCAGGGCGCCGGCAAGACCACCACGGTGGCCAAGCTGGCGCGCCACCTGAAGGAGCGCCAGAAGAAGAAGGTCATGGTGGTCTCCGCCGACGTCTACCGGCCGGCGGCGATCGCCCAGCTGGAGACCCTGGCCGGCCAGATCGATGCCCTGTTCCAGCCGTCCAGCGCCGGCGAGCAGCCGGTGGCGATCGTCGAGCGCGCCATCGACGCCGCCCGCAAGGCCTTCGCCGACGTGCTGATCGTCGACACCGCCGGCCGGCTGGCGGTGGACGAGGCGATGATGGCCGAGATCAAGGCCCTGCACGCCGCGGTCAAGCCGACCGAGACGCTGTTCGTGGTCGACGCGATGACCGGCCAGGACGCCGCGGCCACCGCCAAGGCCTTCGCCGACGCCCTGCCGCTGACCGGCGTGGTGCTGACCAAGGCCGACGGCGACGCCCGCGGCGGCGCCGCGCTCAGCGTGCGCTACGTGACCGGCCGGCCGATCAAGTTCATCGGCCTGGGCGAGAAGACCGAGGCCCTGGAACCGTTCCACCCCGACCGCATCGCCGGCCGCATCCTGGGCATGGGCGACGTGCTCAGCCTGGTCGAGGAGGTCGAGCGCAAGGTCGACCGCGACAAGGCCACCAAACTGGCCGAGAAGGTCGCCGCCGGCCGCCGCTTCACGCTCAAGGACTTTCGCGACCAGCTCGAGCAGATGACCCAGATGGGCGGCCTGTCCGGCCTGCTCGACAAGCTGCCCGGCATGGGCAAGCTCACCGAACAGGTCAAGGGCAAGGTCAACGACCGCGAGATCCGGCACATGATCGCCATCATCGACTCGATGACGAAGAAGGAGCGGCGCAACCCGACCCTGCTCAACGGCAGCCGCCGCGCCCGCGTCGCGCGCGGCTCCGGCACCCTGCCCGCCGACGTCAACCGCCTGCTCAAGCAGTACCAGCAGATGGAGAAGATGATGGGCAAGCTCAAGGGCGGCGGCATGAAGGGCATGCTGCGCGGCCTGAAGGGCGCCATGGGCGGGCTGGGCGGCGGCGGCATGCCGCCCGGCGGCATGCTGCGCTGAGCGGACCCGCATGAGCGCCGGTCCCTCGCCTTGCCGTCGCGGCGGCGCCCCGGGTCGCTGAGCCGGCCACGGCCGTGAACGCCTGGCTGCTGGTCTACGCCCTGGGTGCCGGCCAGGGCGCGCTGCTGGCGCTGGCGCTGTGGCAGCGCCGCCACGAGGCCGCCGGGCAGGGGCTGCTGGCCGCCTGGATCGCCCTGGCCAGCCTCGACCTCGCCGTGCGGGCGCTGTACCTGGCCGATCCGGGGCCCGGTCTGCTGCGGCCCTACCGCCTGGTCGGGCTGTTTCCCTTCCTGCACGCCAGCGCCTTCTACCTGTACTGCCGGACCGTGGTCCGCGGCGACCGCCTGCGCCGGGCCGACCTGCTGCACCTGGCCGTGTTCGCGCTGGCGGTGCTGGCCTGGGGCGACCTGCTGCTGCTCGACGAGGCGGGTCTTGCCGACCTGTACCGCGCGCTGGCCGCCGGACGGATCCCGGCGCGGGCGCCCTGGCTGGACCTGGCGATGATGGCCTGGGGGCTGGCCTGTCTGCTGCTGGCCCTGCGCCTGGTCTGGCGCTACCGGCGCCGTCTGCTGGCCAGCGCCTCGGACGGCGACCCCGGCGCGCTGCGCTGGCTGATCGCCATGGGCCTGTCGCAGGCGCTGATCTGGGCGATCGCCTTCGGCCAGTGGCTGACCACGCTGCCCTGGCTCAGCTACCGGCTGATCTACGCGGCGGTGGCGGCCTGGGTGTTCCTGGTCGGCTACCTGGCGCTGGTGCGGCCGCAGGTGCCGCACGCGGCCGGCGACATCGACGAGGCCGCCGCCGCCGGACCGCCGGCCCCGGAGCCGCCGCCCGCCGCGGGTCACGAGGACCCGCGGGCCGACGCCGTCGCCGCCCGCATCGACGCCCTGATGACCCAGGGCCGGGTGCACCGCGAGCCCGCCCTGACCATCGCCCAGCTCGCCCGGCGCAGCGGCTACCCGGAGTACCTGGTCTCGGCGGTGATCAATCGTCGCCATGGCGTGCCGTTCTGGGAGTTCGTCAACCGCCACCGCATCGCCGACGTGTGCGCGGCCCTGGCCGATCCGCGCGACGCGCGCACCGTGCTCGAGATCGCCTTCGCCGCCGGTTTCACAGCGAAGTCCACCTTCAACGCCGCCTTCAAGCGGCTGCAGGGCGAAACGCCGGCGGCCTACCGGCGGCGCTGCGCAGCGGACCCCGCAGCAGCCACTCGCAGACCAGCAGGTTGACCGGCCAGCACAGCCAGGCGGCGGCCAGGTAGGCGGTGTCGAAGGGCAGGCCGAGCACGGCGATGCCCAGGCCCAGATAGACGCGCAGGGTCACCGCCGCGAAGGTCAGGGCGATGCTGCGCAGCATCCAGCGCCGGTGCGCCTCCAGCCGGCCGGCGATGGCATGGCGGATCGCCAGGCCGGTGAAGGCCAGCCAGAGCAGGGACAGCAGGGCGAAGTTGAAGGCATTGGCCGGGCCGCCCTGGGCGCGCGGCGCCAGCAGCAGGCCCGAGACCCCGCCGATCAGCACCGCGGCCACGTACAGCCAGCCGCTCGCCCGGTGCAGCCGCGGCCAGCGCCGGCGCAGGCCGCTCAGGTACTGCACCGGCGCCAGCACCAGGGCCAGCCCGGCCGCGAAGAAGTGCGCCGGGACCGGCCAGCCGGCGGTCGCGAAGCCGACATGGAAGGGGTTGCGCGGATTCCACCCCTGGTAAAGGTAGGCGAAGGCGTGTCCGGCAATGGCCAGGCAGGACAGCGCGAACGCGGCGAAGGCGAGGCGGCGGAGCAGGGGCTGGAGGGGCGGATGCACCGGACGGTTCCAGGGCGGATGCGGGCGACCACCCTGCCTGTCCGTCATGGCGCCGGCGTCCGGTCCGGCCGGACCGGACAGACTGGCCGGGTCCGGACCCCGGCTCTGGCCGTGCCGGACCTCGGGCCGGTGGCGCAGGGCCTCGCCCAGGCAGCTCAGGGCGTGCCGGGGCCGATCCAGGCGAACAGCCGGCGGCCCAGGACCGCGCTGCCCAGACAGAGGGAGGCCACTGCGCCGGCGTGCCAGAGCAGGACCATCAGGGCGGTTTCGCCGCTGTGGCTGAGGCTGACCCCGGCCGATGACAGGGCGCTCGCCGCCAGGGCGACGAGCGCCGCGGTGGCGACCGGACGCACCGGACCGGCGTGCCGGACCATCAGCAGGAGCACCAGGCCGACCGGCAGGCTGGTCAGCGCGATGGCCCGGGCGCATTCCGGATCCAGGTGCAGGGCGAGCGCCGACTCGCCGAGGGTACGCCATTCACCCAGGCAGCCCAGGCCGAGCGTCGAGATCCAGGCCGCCGCGAACGGCAGCGGCAGCCAGGCCCAGCGCGAGGACCGGCCGGGCAAGGCCACATGGAACACGGCCAGGGCCGCGGCCAGGCCGGTCGCCAACGCCAGCCCGATCTCCGCCAGCTCCCACGGCCGGGACGGCAGCCCCGCCAGGTCCGGCCGCAGACCGTGGCCGGCAATGCTCAGGGCCAGCACGGCCAGCACCAGGCCCAGCCAGCGCAGGGTGCGCCGCCAAGGCGGCGGCGGCCGCCGCACCGGGCGGGCGTCGGCTGCGAGCCGGCCGATCAGGTCGTCGGTACTTCTCATCGGTCCTTCCCGAACAGGTGGAGTCGCCCGGCCAGGGCCTGGAGGGCGCGGTGACAGGCGACCTTGAGGCTGCCGGCGGTTTGCCCGGTCGCCCGGGCGGCCTCGTCCAGCGAGTCCTCGGCGAGCTTCAGGCGGCGGATTGCCTCGCGCTGCCGCGGCGGAAGGCTGGCGACCGCGCGCCTGACGGTGGCGGCGCGCTGTGCGCTTTCGGCCAGCTCCGCAGGGCCGTCCGCACCGTCGGGGTGGACCGCGAGGGCGCGCTCGTCGGTGTCGGCCGCATCGTCCGGGCGCCGCGATCGCGCGCGCAGCAGGTCGATCAGGCGCCGCCGCGCAATGGTGGCCAGCCATGGCCTGAACGGCCGCCCCGGCTCGTAGGTGTGCCTTATCGAGTGCAGCACCAGAAGGATCTCCTGCACCGCATCCTCCAGCTCCGGGCCGCGGCCGAGGGTGCGCGCGGCCAGGCCGCGCAGCCAGGGAAGGAGCTGGTGCAGCAGCAGGGCGTAGGCGGCGCCGTCGCCGTCCTGGGCGCGCGTCATGAGCTCGCCCCAGTCGTTCGGGCAGACCTCGTCGTCGGGGGCGGCTGGCGCGCGATCCATGGACGGAAACCGGAGAACCCGGCTCATGATGGCAGTGTTCCGGCCCGGTGGCTGCCGGTCGGACGGCGCACGGCGTTCAGCCGCGGCCACGGCGCGCCCCGATCAGGGCATCGATCGACAGCGGCCCGGCGCCGCGGCCGATCAGGTAGAGCAGGCCCGCGGCCCAGGTCAGGTGCACCGGCCAGGCCAGGGGATAGACGAACACCTGGATCACCAGGGTCATCCCCAGCAGGCCCAGCGCCGCCCAGCGGGTCGCCAGGCCGAGCAGGAGCAGGAGCGGCAGCAGGTGCTCGGCACCGGCGGCGAGTGTCGCCGCCCACAACGGGTCGAGCAGCGGCAGCCGGTACTCGTGCTGGAAAAGATCCAGCGCCGATTCGGACAGCCTTGGCCAGCCCAGCGCCAGGTGGCCGCGGATCGGGTCGAGCACGAGCCCCTGGACCTTGGTCTGGCCCGAGATCCAGAAGGTTGCGGCCAGTCCCAGACGTGCGACCAGCGCCAGCAGGCCATGGGGAAGCGCATCCAGGGGCGGCAGCGCCCCGGTCAGCAGTCGGCGCCAGGATCGATCCGGAGCGGGTCGCGGGTGGGTCGGGGCCGGTTTCGGCGATGCGTGGCCGGGGTCGAAGGTCATGTCGGCGTCTCGCAGGGTGGCGGGGTCAGTCGGCTGGCCAGGCGTTTGTCGACCAGGTCGTGCAGGAGGGGGGCGGGCGGCATGGCTGTCGCGGCGAGGGCGGCGGCAAGCGGGCGCCCGGCGGCCAGGCCGTCGAGCAGGCTCAAGGTGGAGGAGTCGACCAGGTCGACCCGGACGGCGTGCCCTGGACGGCTGACCACGATGCCGACCGGCAGCGACGGGTCGCTGCCGGCATCGGGACGACCGCCTGCCTGCCAGGCCAGCCAGCGAGCGCCGGCGCCGTCGCCGCAGCGCATCCAGCGGCAGCCCGGGTGCAGCGTCACCACGGTAGCCGCCAGGCGTTCGGGGTCGGCCAGCAGGGGGCGCCAGGCGCTGGCGGCGAGCGCCGGCGCGTCGGCGGCATGGAAGGATTCGATGCGCAGCCATTCGAGGCGCGCCAGGTTGTCCAGCCACGGCCGGCGAGGGTCCGGCCAGGCGGTGGCGAGGAAGTCGGGAAATCCGGCGGCGAACAGCCGCAGCAGCGCCGGGCGCGGCACGGGCCCGGCCAGGAAGGCGCGTGCGCAACGGTCGAATTCGGCGTCGCCCATCGCCGCCCGGGTCGCCGGGTAACTGCCGGTCAGGCAGTTCTGCCAACCCTGCGCCAGCGTCCTGCGATGGATCGCCAGCCGGGCCGCCGGATCGGCGCCCGGTCGGCACGCCAGCCCCGGTGGAACGCCGCTGGCCGGGTCGGCCAGCGCGTCGGCGAGCGCTTCGAGCGGGCTCATGCCGGGACAGCCCGGGGCAGCGCCGGATGAAGCCTTGCGGCGGCCGACGCCGCCTGTGCGCGCACGGCTGGGTAGTCCGGATCGCCGTTGTCCCACTCGATCACGGTCGGGACCGGACCGGTGCGCGCGAGAACCTGTTCGTAACGTCGCCAGACCGCATCCGTGACGCCCCGGCCATGGTCGTCGACGAGCAGCTCGCCGCCGTCCTCGTCGCGTTCGACGGCCGGTCCGGCCAGGTGGATCTCGGCGACCGCCGGCAGCGGCAGCGCGTCCAGGTAGGCATCGGGATCGAGTGCCTCGTTGCCGCAGGTGACGACCAGGTTGCACAGGTCCAGCAGCAAGCCGCAGCCGGTACGCCGGACGACTTCGGAAATGAAACCGGGCTCGTCGTGGTCGGCACCCCGCCAGGTCAGGTAGCGGGCCGGATTCTCCAGCAGCAGACGCCGGCCCAGGCGCTCCTGGACCTGGTCGATGTGGCGGCAGACCCGAACCAGGGTCGGTGTGTCGTAGCGCAGCGGCAACAGGTCGGGCAGGTGGCTGTGGCCATGGCGGGTCCAGGCCAGGTGCTCGGATACCAGCAACGGCGGATGGCGGCGCAGCAGCCCGGCGAGGGCATCCAGATGCGCCCCGTCGAGCGGCTGCTCGCCGCCGAGCGACAGGCCCACGCCATGGATGGACAGCGCGCTTCGCGCCCGGACCCGATCGAGCGCCGCATGCAACGGGGCGCTCGGCGTGAACCAGTTTTCGGCATGGATCTCGACCAGGGCGGGCGGTTCGGGATCATCCTGGATCGCCCGGAGGTGGCGCAGTCCCAGGCCGATGCCCGTCACCGGCGGCAGTCCCGGCGCCAAGGCCTGCCGCGGGCGGCCGCTGCCGGCGGCCAGGCTGCTGGCAGCGGCCACCACGCTCAGCCGTCCCGGCGGGCGGTGAACGCCTGCTTCTGGCCGAAGCCGGTGGGCGAGGTGGTCGAGGCGGTCTGCTCGCAGGTCCCGGCCGGAACGTACTTCCAGGCGTTGGCCTGGTGATCGCTGCGCGAGGAGCCGGCGCAGCTGGTGCCCGGACCGGCGGCGCAGTCGTTCTGGCCGGCCAGGGCGATGCCGTAGCAGCGCTCCTTGGCGCCCGCGGCAGGCTCGCTGGCCTGGGCGGTACCGGCCGAGATCGCCAGGACGCTGCCGAGGGCGGCGACCAGGGCCAGATTGCTGAGGGTGTTCGAAGACATGGGACTCTCCATTGGTGGCGGGTGTGCACGGGGCGCGGCGGACGCCGGACCTGCGCGTGGCACGCAAGGGGGTTCGTCGGAAGCGCGCCGGCGGTTACGTCGAATCCGGCCCGGCAACCCCGTGGCCGTACCCGGCGCGTTGCAGACACCAGGCCATCCCGGCCTGAAGGAGTGTCGCCATGACCCGATCCGTCCTCGCCGCCGCGCTGGCCCTGCTGGCGCTGGCCGCCGCCCACCCCGCCCAGGCCGGTACCGGCCGCCTCGCCGAGCTGGAGGTGGTCGACCGCACGACCGGCCAGGCCTTGCCGGTGCATCGCCACCAGGGACGGCTCTGGGTGGCCGGGCGCCCGGGACACGAGTACGAGTTGCGCGTGCGCAGCCGCCACGGCGGCCGCCTGCTGGCGGTGGCCAGCGTCGACGGCGTCAACGTGGTGACCGGGCAGACCGCGGCCCCGGACCAGGCCGGCTACGTGCTGGCCGGCTACGGCCAGGCAAGCATCACCGGCTGGCGCAAGAGCACCGCGCAGACCGCGGCATTCGAGTTCACCGCGCTGTCGGACAGCTATGCGGCGCGCACCGGTCGCCCGGACCATGTCGGGGTGATCGGGGTGGCCCTGTTCCACGAGGCGGTTCCGCAGCGCTGGCAGGACGACGGGCTGGCTTCCGGCGGGGCCGACCGGCAGCGCGCCCGGGCGCCGGCCGCGCCGGCGGCAGCGGCGCCGCCTTCGGCCGCCGAGAGCCTGGGCACCGGCCACGGCCGGCGCCTGGACTCGCCGGTGCGCTTCACCGGTTTCCAGCGCGCCTCGCGCCTGCCCGCCGAGGTGATCGAGATCCGCTACGACAGCCGCGAGAACCTGGTGGCGATGGGCGTGCTGCCGCCGCCGCGGCGCCCCGACCGGCAGCCGCGCGCCTTCCCGGCCGCTTTCGTGCCCGATCCCTGAGGCCGCATCGGCCGCGCCGGGCGGCCCGGAATCCGCGACCGTGTCGCAGGCGGTGAGACGGCCGCCATGGCAGCATGTCGGCCATGGACGGCACGCCCCCCGACCCGCGTCGCGACCCGCTGCAGGGCTTCCATCGGGCGGTCGCCGACTGGTTCCGCCGGGCCTTTCCCGGCGGCGCCACCGCGGTCCAGTCGCGTGCCTGGCGCGAGGCGCGCGCCGGCCGCCCTGCCCTGGTCTGCGCGCCGACCGGCTCGGGCAAGACCCTGGCGGCCTTCCTGGCGGCGCTCGACGACCTGGTGGTGCGCGGCCTGGCGGCACCCCTGCCGGATGCCGTCCAGGTGCTCTACGTGTCGCCGCTCAAGGCGCTCTCGAACGACATCGAGAAGAACCTGCAGGCGCCCCTGAACGGCATCCGCGATCGCCTGTTCGAGCTCGGCCTGCCCGACGTCGGCCTGCGCGTCGGCGTGCGCACCGGCGACAGCACCACCGCCGAGCGCGCCCTGATGCGCCGGCTGCCGCCGCACGTGCTGGTGACCACGCCCGAGTCCCTGTTCATCCTGCTGACCAGTCTCTCCGGGCGCGCCATGCTCGGCGACGTACGCACCGTGATCGTCGACGAGCTGCACGCCCTGGCCGGCAGCAAGCGCGGCGCCCACCTGATGCTGTCGCTGGAGCGCCTGGCGGCGCTGTCCGGCCGGCGGCCGCTGCGCATCGGCCTGTCGGCGACGGTGCGGCCGGTCGACGTGGTCGCCCGCTACCTGGTCGGCGCGGGCGACGACGGCGATTGCACGGTGATCGACGCCGGCCATGCCCGGCGCCGCGACCTCGCCGTGGAAGTGCCGGGGGCGCCACTCGATGCGGTGATGTCGAACGAGGTCTGGACCGAGGTCTACGACCGCCTGGCCGAGCTGGCCCGCGGCCATCGCACAACCCTGGTGTTCGTCAACCAGCGGCGCCTGGCCGAACGGGTCGCCCGGCACCTGGCCGAGCGCCTGGGCGAGGGCGAGGTCGCCGCCCACCACGGTTCGCTGGCGCGGGCGCAACGCCTGGACGCCGAGCAGCGCCTGAAGTCCGGCCGCCTGCGCGCCCTGGTCGCGACCTCGTCGCTGGAACTGGGCATCGACATCGGCGAGGTCGACCTGGTCTGCCAGCTCGGCTCGCCGCGCTGGATCAGCGCCCTGCTGCAGCGGGTCGGTCGTTCCGGGCACGCCGTCGGCGGCCTGCCCAAGGGTCGGCTGTTCCCGCTCAGCCGCGACGACCTGCTGGAGTGCGCGGCCCTGCTGCGGGCCATCGACGAGGGCGTGCTGGACCGCCTGCGCGACGCCGGCGCGCCGCTGGACGTGCTCGCCCAGCAGGTATTGGCCGAGGTCGGCTGCGGCGAGTGGCGCTGCGACGACCTGTTCGCCGCGGTCCGTCGCGCCGCGCCGTACCGGAGCCTGGCGCGCGGCGAGTTCGATGCCGTGCTGGCGATGCTGGCGGAGGGCTATGCCACCCGGCGCGGCCGGCGCGGCGCCTGGTTGCACCTGGACGGCATCAACGGCCGGGTGCGGCCGCGGCGCGGCGCGCGCCTGGTCGCGGTGACCAACGCCGGCACCATCCCCGACCAGTTCGACTACGACGTCGTGCTGCAGCCGGAGGGCCAGCGGATCGGCACCCTCAACGAGGACTTCGCCTTCGAGAGCGTCGCCGGCGACATCTTCCAGCTCGGCAACAGCGCCTACCGCATCCTCAAGGTCGAGACCGGCAAGGTGCTGGTCGAGGACGCCCGCGGCCAGCCGCCCAGCCTGCCGTTCTGGTTCGGCGAGGCCCTGGGCCGCAGCGACGAGCTGTCGCAGGCGGTGTCCGCGCTGAGCGCCGAGGTCGACCGCGCCCTGGACGAGGGACCGGATGCCGCCGCCGGCCTGCTGGCCCGGGTGCCCGGCCTGCCGGTCGCGGCCGGCGGGCAGCTGGTCGACTGGCTGGCGGCGGCACGGGCCGCGCTGGGCGTCCTGCCGACCCTCGACACCCTGGTCGTCGAACGCTTCTTCGACGAGGTCGGCGACGCCCACCTGGTGATCCACTCGCCGTACGGCTCGCGCATCAACAAGGCCTGGGGCCTGGCCCTGCGCAAGCGCTTCTGCCGGACCTTCAACTTCGAGCTGCAGGCCTCGGCGCTGGAGGACAGCCTGATCCTGTCGCTGGGCCCCAGCCACAGCTTCCCGCTCGAGGACGTCACCCGTTTCCTGCACAGCGCCAGCGCCCGCGACGTGCTGGTCCAGGCGCTGCTCGACGCGCCCATGTTCGACACCCGCTGGCGCTGGTGCGCCAGCGTCGCCCTGGCGGTGCGCCGCATGAACGCCGGCCGCCGGGTGCCGCCGCAGTTCCAGCGCAGCGATGCCGAGGACCTGCTGACCGTGGTGTTCCCCGACCAGGTCGCCTGCGCCGAGAACCTGTCCGGCCCGCGCGAGGTGCCCGACCACCCGCTGGTCGCCCAGACCCTGCACGACTGCCTGCACGACACCATGGACCTCGACGGCTTCCTGGCGTTGCTGGCCGGGATCGAATCCGGCCGGGTCCGCATCGAGTGCCGCGACCTGGTGGCGCCGTCGCCGCTGGCCGGCGCCATCCTCAACGCCCGCCCCTATGCCTTCCTGGACGACGGCGAGGCCGAGGAGCGCCGCACCCGTGCGGTCGGCTGGCAGGCGCTGCCCGATGCCGCCACCGCCGCCACCCTGGCGCGGCCCGATCCGGCGGCGGTGGCGAAGGTCCGCGAGGAGGCCTGGCCGCTGGTGCGCGATGCCGACGAGCTGCACGACGCCCTGATGGTGCATGGCGCCCTCGCCGAAGCGGAAGTCCAGCGGCTGGCCGCCGCGGCCTGGCTGGACGAACTGGTCGCAACGGGTCGCGCGCTGCCGCTTGCGTGGCCCGATGGCCGCCGCGCCGCCTGTGCCGTGGAACGCTGGCCGCAGCTCGGACCCGCCTTGTGCGGCACCGGGGGCGAGGTCGTGGCCGGGACAGCCGCGCCGTGCGATCCGGAGGCGGCCGACGCCGATCCCGACACCGCCCTGGTCGAGCTGCTGCGCGGCCGGCTGGAGCTGCTCGGGCCGACCACGGCCGCCGCGCTGGCGGCGCCATTCGCCCTGCCGGAGGGGCGGGTCGAGGCGGCCCTGCTGCGCCTGGAAGGCGAGGGCGTGGCGATGCGCGGCGCCTTCGACGCCGGGCTCGGTCCCGGCCAGTGGTGCGAGCGCCGCCTGCTGGCGCGTATCCACCGGCTCAGCCGCGACCGGCGCCGGGCCAGCCAGAAGGCGGTGCCGCCGGCGCAGTTCCAGCGCTTCCTGCTGCACTGGCAGGGCATCGCCGGCGCCGGCGAGCCGCGTCGCGGCGAGGCCGGACTGCTGGCGGTGCTCGAACAGCTCGAGGGCTGGGTGGCGCCGGCCTGCGCCTGGGAGCGCGACCTGCTGCCGCAGCGCCTGGCCGACTGGTCGCCGGCCCTGCTCGACCGGCTGTGCGCCAGCGGCCGGATCGGCTGGTGGCGGCCGCGTGCCCCCGGCGCCGTGCCGTCCGGGCGCGGCGCCCCGGTGCGCGCCACCCCGATCCTGCTGTCGGCGCGTGCCAGCCTGGGCCACTGGCAGGCCCTGGCCGCCGGCGAGCCGGCGGCCGGCCAGGATCCGCTGGCCGGACTGGATGGCCGCGCCCGCCGGGTGGCCGAAACGCTGCGCGCCTGCGGCGCCCTGTTCCTGGACGACCTGGTGGCGGAGAGCGGCCTGATCCTGGCCGAGGCCGAGACCGCCCTGGCCGAACTGGTCGGCCAGGGTCTGGCCGGCTGCGACAGTTTCGCGGGACTGCGCGCCCTTCTCGCGCCGGCCCGGCACCGGGCGCGCCAGCGGGGCAGGGTGCTGCCGGCCGATGCCGGCCATGCCGGTCGCTGGAGCCTGCAGCGCGTGCGGCCTGCCGGCGCGGGCGAGGCGGGCGGCGGCCTGGCCGAGCCCGCCGTGGAGCATGTCGCCCGGGTGCTGCTGCGTCGCTATGGCGTGGTGTTCCGGGCCCTGCTGGCGCGCGAGCAGCACCTGCCGCCCTGGCGGGCCCTGCACTATGTGTACCGGCGCATGGAAGCGCGCGGCGAGCTGCTGGGCGGCCGCTTCGTCGAGGGCCAGGCCGGCGAGCAGTTCGCGCTGGCCGAGGCCGCCAGCGCGCTGCGCGGCCTGGCGCCCGGGCAGGGCAGCCTGGTCGCGCTGAGCGCCGCCGACCCGCTCAACCTGTCCGGTGTCCTGGGCAGCGGCACGCGCCTGCCGGGCCTGGCCGGCAATCGACTGCTGCTGCGCGATGGCGTGCCGGCCGGCAACCGCAGCGGCCGGCGCATCACCCTGGACCCGCAGCTCGCCCTGGCCGATCTGGACCGGGCGCGCCGGATCCTGGCCGGCAGCGCCGGTCCGTCCCTGCGGGTCTGATGGCGCGACGCGCGAAGCGGCTGCGGCCGCCAGGGGGAGGGGACAAGGGACCGGGGACCGGAGAGCGGAGAGCGGAGAGCGTGATCCGGGCCGGTAAGGGTGAGCGGGAAGGGTGGGCGGGGCGCGGAGCGTGCTCATTCTTGCCTGCCTCCGGGGGACGGGGTTGGTGTCGTGCACCGGCGCTCACTCAGCGCGCGAGCCGGCCTTGCGCAAGCTCCTGCGACACGGGCACGGGCACGGAGCGGAACGGCGTGGCGGGCCGTGACGCCTGCCGGGACACCAGGCCGGTCAGACCTGCGCGGGTTTTGGCAAAACCGCGGCCTTTGTCCCGTTGACCCTGTGTGGGACCGTCCACCGCCCGGTGCCGACGGCCGCCCCATTTCCATTCAGGGAGCCCGAACCATGTCCATCACCCGCACCGCCCTCGTTGGCGGTCTACTGGCTGTCGCGTTCTGCGTTGGCGCGCCGACCGTTCACGCCCGCGCGCTGGTCGGCACGGCCGGCGACGGCAACCTGGGGCTGTTCCTGCCGACCCCGGCGGTCGGCCTGCCGAACCCGGCCATCCAGCAGATCGCCGGATTCCCCGCCGGCGCCCAGCCGCATGGCACGGCGATCATCGGCACCAACCAGGGCCTGGTCGCAGACTTCGCCAACAGCCGGGTGTTCCTGGTCAGCCTGCAACCGGCCCAGGTCACCGCCACCCTGCCGACGCCCGGCTACAACGGCTCGGGCACGCTGGCGGTCAGCCCCGATCGCAGCGTCGCCCTGGCCAGCGGCTTCGTGGCGCAGCTGACCGTGATCCGCGCGCCGTTCTCGGCGACCTCGGCGCTGTCGCAGATCCAGCTGCCGGCGCCGATCGCCTCGTTCGCGACCCAGAACATCGACTTTGATGCCCAGGGCCGTGCCTACGTCCGGCACACCGCGGGCATCAGCGTCATCGACCCGCCGTACCAGGCCGTGGCCTTCACCTTGCCGCTGAACAGCCTGCGCGGCGGCGGCATCGCGGTCAGTCCCGATGGCAGCCGGCTGATCACCGGCTACGTGGTCTCGGCGCCGGTCGACCTCCCGGCGCGGGCCGAAAATGCCCCGTCACCCGCGCCCGGACCCGTGCTGGGGGACCTGCCGGCCGGGGTGGCCGGCGGCACCGCCGAAGCCGGTCTGGACGTGTTCACCCTGCCGCTGGGCGCGGCCAGCACCGCGCAGCGCGTCGCCCTGCTGGACTGCGCCTGCTACTTTGCGGCGGTGCAGATCACCCCGGACGGCCAGCGGGCGGTGCTGGGCGTGCTGTCCGACGTGCCCGACTCGGTGCCCGTCGTGCACAGCCTGCCGGCGCCGTTCACCGACCCTTCCGCACTGCAGGCGCTGCCGCTGCCGCCAGGCTTCGTCGGCGCCCAGGGTTTCGAGGACATCGGCATCAGCGCCGACGGCAGCGAGGCGATCCTGACCGGCCAGTCGCTGACCGGCGGCAGCTTCGGCGGACTGCCGGCCCTGCACCTGCGGGCGCCGTTCACGACGGCGGGCGTGCAGGCCAGTGCCCTGGTGGTGCCGGGTGGCCGCGGCGCCGGATCGGTGCGCTACGCGCCGGCCGGCACGCTGCCGCCCCCGCCGCCGCCGGTGGCGGCGCAGCCGGTCCCGACCCTGACGCCCTGGCAGCTCCTGCTCCTGGCCGCGGCGCTCGCCTGGCTGGGCGGGGGCAGGCTGCGGCGGCGCAGCGCTGCCTGAGGCCCACCCGGGGCACGGTTCGCGGTCATTCCCGCTGCCGGTCGCCGGACCGGCAGCCCCGCGGGCGCCGTCGACCGGCGCCCGGGGGCGGACCCGACGCCGGCACCGAGGGCGCATTCCCGCCCGTGCGGCGTCCGGCGACGGGTGCCGGGGCCGCAGCCCGGCGGGCTGCGACCGCCGGGCCTGCGCGGGCCTTCCATTTCCGGGGGGTGTCGCTATAATGTCGCGTTCATTCGCGCCCCCGTCGGGACGCGATTCCCACCCAGAGTCCCCGCACATGGTCAAGATTCGACTGGCTCGCGGCGGCGCCAAGGCGCGGCCGTTCTACCACATCATCGTCGCCGACGAGCGCAGCCCGCGCGACGGTCGCAGCATCGAGCGCGTGGGTTTCTACAACCCGATCGCGACCGGCCAGGAGCGTCCGCTCGAGGTCAAGCTGGAGCGCGTCGACCACTGGGTCGGCAAGGGCGCCCAGATGACCGAGAAGGTGCGTTCGCTGGTCAAGCAGGCCCGCAAGAGCCAGCCCGCCGCGGCCTGAGGGCCGCGCGCAGCCCCGCCATGGACCGCCGCGACCGCCGCGTCCTGGTAGGGCGTGTGGTCGGCGTCCATGGCGTCCGCGGCGGCGTCAAGGTGGAGTCCTTCACCGAGCCGCGCGGCCGCATCTTCGACTACCAGCCCTGGATCGTCCGCCAGCTCGGCGCCGAACGCGTCGCGCGCGGCCGGCCGCTGGTCCGCGACCAGCGCATCGCCGCCATGATCGACGGCGTCGAGGATCGCGACGCCGCGGCCGCCCTGCTGGGCGCCGAGATCTGCGTGCGCCGGGCGCAGCTGCCGGCGCCGGCCCCTGGCGAGTACTACTGGGCCGACCTCGAAGGCCTGGCGGTGGTCAATCTCGACGGCGTGCCGCTGGGCACGGTGGAATCGCTGTTCGCCACCGGCGCCAACGACGTGATGGTGGTGCGCCAGGGCGAGCGCGAGCGCCTGGTGCCCTTCGTGCGCGGCAGCCACGTGCGCCGCGTCGACCTCGAGGGCGGCCGGATCCTGGTCGACTGGGATCCGGACTTCTAGCGCACCGGTGCCGGCGCGCAGCGCGGCCGGCGCCAGGTTCCTTCCGAGCAGCCGCAGGACCGTGCCGTGCGCATCGACGTGATCAGCCTGTTTCCCGACTTCGTCGACGCCGCCAGCGGCTTCGGCGTGGTCGGCCGTGCCCGGCAGCGCGGCCTGCTCCAGGTGGCCTGCTGGAACCCGCGCGACTTCACCGGCGATCCGCACCGGACCGTCGACGACCGACCCTACGGGGGCGGCCCCGGCATGGTGATGCTGATCGACCCCCTGCGCGCCGCCCTGGCCGCGGTGCGCAGCGCCGATCCGGCGCCGGCGCACGTGGTGCACCTGAGCCCGCAGGGCGAGCGCCTGACCCAGGCCACGGTCCGGCGGCTGGCGTCGTTGCCGCGCCTGGTGCTGCTGTGCGGCCGCTACGAGGCGATCGACGAGCGCCTGCTGGCGGCCGAGGTGGACGATGAACTGTCGGTCGGCGACTACGTGCTGTCCGGCGGCGAGCTGCCGGCCTGCATCGTCATCGACGCCGTCGGCCGGCTGCTCGACGGCGCCCTGGGCGACCCCGACTCGGCCCGCCAGGACTCCTTCGGCGACGGCCTGCTCGACAGCGGCCACTGGACCCGCCCGGAGCGCCATGCCCTCGGCGAGGTCCCGGCGGTCCTGCTCGGCGGCGACCACGCGGCGATCGCCCGCTGGCGGCGGCGGGAGGCCCTGGGCCGGACCTGGCTGCGCCGCCCCGACCTGCTTGCCCGGGCCAGGCTGGACCGCGCCGACCGGGCGCTGCTGGCCGATTACATCGCCGCCTGGCGGGCGGCGGGCGGGCCCGGATCCGGCTGAACCGGCGGCGACCGGCGGCCCCTGCCTGCCCGGAGCGACCCGTGGGCGCGTCCCGGCGGAGGCCCGCCGCGCCCCGCGCCGGCCGGGCCGGGCACGGCAGCCGGGACCGGGGCGGCCCGGGCCTTCCCAACGCTGCCGCGGTTCTGCCATAATCCGCGGTCTTTGCAAGTCCCCCCGATTCTCACGTCATTGGTGAACGCCATGAACCTGATCCAGCAATTCGAAGCCGAGCAGATGGCGCGCCAGCTGCCGGATTTCTCCCCCGGCGACACCGTGGTGGTCAACGTCAAGGTCAAGGAAGGCAACCGCGAGCGCATCCAGGCCTATGAGGGCGTGGTCATCGCCAAGCGCAACCGCGGCCTGAACTCCGCCTTCACCGTGCGCAAGATGTCGCACGGCACCGGCGTCGAGCGCGTGTTCCAGGCGCACAGTCCGGTGATCGACTCGGTCGAGGTCAAGCGCCGCGGCAAGGTGCGCGGCGCCAAGCTGTACTTCCTGCGCGGCCTCGAGGGCAAGGCGGCGCGCATCCAGGAGGACCTGGCCGCTTCCGCCAAGGACGCCGCCAAGCGCGACGCCGCCAAGAAGGCCGCGAAGAAGGCCAAGGAAGCCTGATCGATCCGGCGCGGCGCCCGCGCGCCGGCCGGCTGTCCGATCCGAAGGCCGCCAGCGATGGCGGCCTTCGCCGTTTGCGCACCCGCCCCGGGGGCGGGTGCCGGCGTCACACCAGCAGCGAGCGCAGCATCCAGGCGGTCTTCTCGTGCGCCTGCATGCGCTGCGTGGCGAGGTCGGCGCTCGGCTGGTCGTCCGCGCCGTCGGCCACCTTGAACACCTCGCGGGCGGTGCGGGCGCAGGTCTCGTGGCCGTCGACCAGCTGGCCGACCATGCCCTTCCAGTCCGGCACCCCGGCCTCCTCCTTGATCGCCGACAGGCCGGCGAACTGCGCGCCCGAGCCGGGCGCGTACATGCCCAGCGCGCGGATCCGCTCGGCGATCTCGTCGTTGGCCAGCCACAGCTCGTTGTACTGGGTCTCGAACATCGTGTGCAGGGTGTTGAACATCGGCCCGGTGACGTTCCAGTGGAACGCGTGGGTCTTCAGGTACAGGGTGTAGTTGTCGGCCAGCAGCCGGGCCAGCCCCTCGGCGATCTGCCGGCGCTGCTTCTCGGGGATGCCGATGTCGATCTTCGCCTCGGCCTTCTTCGCCTTCGCCTCGATCTTGCGCTTGCCGTTTGCCATGACCATCTCCTTAAGCTCGACACGGTGTTGGCCCTAGGCTAGCGCCCCCCGGCGTCACAATGAAGTCACCAATACCCATGGCGGCCATCGATCCAGCCAATCGCCGACCCGAGCCGCCGCCCCTGCCGGCGCCGGGCGACACGCGCTGCACCGACCGCGGCCGGCTGCTGCGCCTGCGCCAGCGCCTGCGCGGCGCCAGTCCGGAGCAGACGCCGGCCCTGGCCGAACAGTACCGGATGCTCTGCGAAACCTCGGCGGCGGCGGTGGCGGCCCGTCGCCAGGCGCTGCCGGTGCCGCGCTTCGACGGCAGCCTGCCGATCCACGCCGAGGGCGAGCGCCTGGCCGGACTGATCGCCCGGCACCGGGTGGTGGTGGTCGCCGGCGAGACCGGCTCCGGCAAGACCACCCAGATCCCGAAGCTGGCGCTGGTGGCAGGTCGCGGCGCCGCCGGCGCCATCGCCTGCACCCAGCCGCGCCGGATCGCGGCGCGCAGCGTGGCGCGCCGGGTCGCCGAGGAACTCGACACCCGGCTCGGCGAACTGGTCGGCTACCAGGTGCGCTTCGACGAGCGCGCCGGCGAGGACACCGCGATCCGCTTCATGACCGACGGCATCCTGCTCGCCCAGGCGCAGTCCGACCCCTGGCTGTCCGCCTACGACACGATCCTGGTCGACGAGGCCCACGAGCGTTCGCTGAACATCGACTTCCTGCTCGGCCTGCTCAAGCGCCTGCTGGCGCGCCGCGACGACCTCAAGGTGATCGTCACCTCGGCGACCATCGACACCGCACGCTTCGCGGCCTTCTTCGACGGCGCGCCGGTTGTCGAGATCCCCGGCCGCAGCTATCCGGTGGAGCGGCGCTGGCGGCCGCTGGCCGAGCGCGAGCGCGGCGAGCGCGGCCTGCTGGCGGCGCTCGCCGACACCGTCGCCGAGATCGGTCGCGAGGACCCGCAGGGCGACGTCCTGGTGTTCCTGCCCGGCGAACGCGAGATCCGCGAGGCGCACCGCGTGCTCGCAGACCTGCGCCTGCGCCACACCGAGGTCCTGCCGCTGTACGCGAGGCTGTCGGCGCGCGACCAGGACCGCGTGTTCCGGCCCGGCACCGGCCGGCGGATCGTGCTGGCCACCAACGTCGCCGAGACCTCGCTGACCGTGCCGCGGATCCGCCACGTGGTCGACGCCGGCACCGCCCGGATCAGCCGCTACAGCCCGCGCAGCAAGGTGCAGCGCCTGGAGGTCGAGCCGATCGCCCGCGCCAACGCCGAGCAGCGCGCCGGCCGCTGCGGCCGCACCGGGCCGGGCATCGCCTGGCGGCTGTACGACGAGGCCGACTTCCTGGCGCGCCCGGAGTACGCCGACCCGGAGATCCTGCGCAGCTCGCTGGCCAACGTCATCCTGCGCATGCTGTCGCTGGGGCTGGGCGACATCGAGGCGTTCCCGTTCATCGATCCGCCCGGCGAGCGCGCCATCCGCGAGGGCCTGCAGCAGCTCGCCGAGCTCAGGGCGGTCGATGGCCAGCGCCGGCTCACCGACATCGGCCGGGCGATGGCGCGCTTCCCGATCGACGTCCAGCTCGCCTGGATGCTGGTCGAGGCCCGCGAGCTGGGCAGCCTGCGCGAGCTGCTGGCGATCGTCGCCTTCCTGGGCGTGCAGGATCCGCGCGAGCGGCCGGCCGAGGTCCGCCAGCTCGCCGACAGCCGGCACGCCGAGTACGCCGACCACCGCTCGGATTTCCTGTCGGCCTGGAAGCTGTGGCAGGCGTTCGACGCCGCCCACGCCGAGCTCGGCAGCAGCCGGCTGCGCGCCTGGTGCGAGGAGCGCTTCCTCAACTTCATGCGCATGCGCGAGTGGCGCGAGCTGCACCGGCAACTGCTGCAGATCGCCGATGCCGCCGGCTGGCCGCTGGCCGGCCCGGACGGCAAGCCGGCCAGCTACGAGACGATCCACCGGGCGATCCTGGCCGGGCTGCCGACCAGCGTCGCCCGGCGCGGCGAGAAGGGCCTGTACGAGGGCACCCGCAGCCGCGGCTTCTCGATCTTCCCGGGCAGCGCCCTGGCCAAGGCGCAGCCGCCCTGGCTGCTGTCGCTGTCGGTGATCCAGACCGCCCGGCTGTACGCGCACGTCAACGCCCGGATCGAGCCGGACTGGCTGTACGCGCAGGCCGGGCACCTGCTGCGGCGGACCGTGTTCGAGCCGTTCTGGGATGCCGACCGCGGCCGCGTCCAGGCGTTCGAGCAGGCCAGCCTGCTCGGCCTGGTGGTGCATGCCAGGCGCCGGGTCGACTATGCCGCCACCGACCCCGCCGGCGCCCGCGCGATCTTCCTGCGCGACGGCCTGGCCGAATGCGACCTGCGCAGCCGCAGCGACTTCGTGGCCGGCAACGCCGAGGTCCTGGCGCAGGCGCGCGAGCGCGAGGCCGCGCAGCGGCGCCAGGGCCTGGTGCTGGATGCCGAGGCACGGGCGCAGTTCTTCGAGGCGCTGGTGCCGGCCACGGTGAACTCGACCCGCGCCCTCGACGACTGGTACCGCCGGTCGCCGGCGGCGGAGCGCCGGCGCCTTTCCTGGCAGCTCTCCGACCTGCTGGCCAGCGACCCCGGCGGCGACGGCTATCCGGCCCGGATCCAGCTTGCCGGCCACTGGTTCGAGCTGGACTACCGGTTCACGCCGGGCGACGAGGCCGACGGCGTCAGCCTTCGGCTGCCGCTGGCCTGGCTCAACGCCGTGCCGGCCGCGCGCCTGGAATGGCTGGTGCCGGGCCTGTTGCCGGTCCGGGTGGCCGAGCTGATCCGCTCCCTGGCCAAGCCGCTGCGACGCAACTTTGTGCCCGCGCCGGACTTCGCGCGCGCCTTCGTCGACGCCGAGGCCCCGGGGCCGCGGCCGCTGGCCGAGGCGCTGGCCGCGTGGCTGCGGCGCACCACCGGCGTGGCGGTGACCGCGGCCGACTTCGACGATGCCGGGCTGCCGGTGCACCTGCGGATGCGCATCGTCGTGGTCGACGAGGCCGGCCACGAGGTCGCCCACGGCAGGGACCTGGCCGTCCTGCAGGCGCGCTGGGGCCAGGCCGCCCGCAAGGCGTTCGCGCAGCGCGCGGCGGGCGGCTTCAGCCGCACCGGGCTGACCCGCTTCGAGCCCGAGGAACTGCCGGAGCGGATCGAGGCCGGATCCGGGCTGGCCGCGTTCCCGGCCTTCGTCGACCGCGGCGACCACGTCGATCTGGTGGTCTTCGAGACCGCCGACCAGGCGGCGGCCGCGCACGCCGGCGGGCTGCGCAGGCTGCTGCTGCTGCGCCTGGCCGACCTGCGCCGACGCCTGGCCCGGCAACTGCCGCTGGATGCCCAGGCGCAGTTCGCCTGGGCCGGCATCGGCTCGGTCGACGGCCTGCGGGCCGACATCGTCGACCACGCCCTGTCCGGGCTGCTGGCGCAGGCCGGCGCGGTGCGCAGCCGGGTCGCCTTCGAGGCGCTGGCCGCCGACCTGGGCGACCGCCTGGGGCGCGCGGCCAATGCCCGCGCCCTGAAGGTCGCCGAGGCGCTGGCGGCCCTGGCGCAGGCGGCGCCGGCGCTGGAGCCGCCGCTGCTCGGCTTCGCCGCCGCCAGCTTCGACGACCTGCGCGCGCAGCGACGGCGCCTGTTCCCGCCCGATCTGGGCGCCCGGATCCCGGACCGGCGCCTGGCCGACTACCCGCGCTACCTCAAGGCCATGGCCCTGCGCGCCGGGCGGCTGCAGGCCGACCCGCGCCGCGACCAGGCGCGGATGCTGGTGGTCGGCGACTTCGAGCGCCGCATCGCAGCGCTGGCCGGTCGCTGCGACGGCGACGAGCTCGACGCCCTGCGCTGGCTGGTGGAGGAGCTGCGGGTGTCGCTGTTCGCCCAGGAACTGGGGACAAGGGAGCCGGTGTCGGAGAAGCGCCTCGAACGTCGCCTGCAGGCGCTGGAAGGCTGATCCGGGGCGCACCTTGCCGCCGGTACGCGGTCGTGCGGGCCGGCGAGGTCCCCGCGCAGGCAGCCGATGCGTCCGGCGCCGTCCGGGCCCGCACCGGACCGGCCAGCTGCGCGTCGGCCGGGACGGTGGATCGTCGGCGCGCTGCCAGCCGGGGCGCCGGGACCGGCGCCCGGATCCGCCGGCGGAGCAGGGCGGGTCGGCGGCGACCGCGCGCTGGCGGCCGCCGGTGGCGAGGTCAGCGCACCCGTCGGACCCGGGCCGAGGCGTTGTAACCCTCGACGCGGAGGTTCCAGGCGCCCAGCAGGCCGGGCTCGATGATCACCGTGGGGTCCTGGACGGGGCGGATCGCCAGCGGCGTGAACGAGCCCGCGATCTCCCAGACCATGCCGTTCTCGAGGGTGAAGGTGGTGCGGCTGTCCCAGCCGGTGAACTCGCCCTTGATGCGGCTGACGATGGCGTTGCGCGACGCGACCGGGTCGGACAAGCCGCGGTTGTCGGCCTGCACGGGATAGGGCGTGGCGGCGGCGCTGGCGGGCCAGTTCGCCCGCAGCCAGTCGTTCAGCCGGGCCAGCTCGTCGGCCGACAGGCGTTCGAGGCCGGCCGAGGTGAAATCGTCGCTGCTCATGCGCTCCTCGAGGGAGGAGAACTCCTGGGCCAGCGCGGACGGCGCGGCCAGGACGAGGAGCGGGACGATGAAGCGGGCGATCATGTGCATGCGGCGGACCCTGGTGTTGGTTCGGACGGCAGGCGCCGATTGTAGCCGCGTTCGGGCCCGGGCCAGGACGGCCGGCGCCGGCGGACGCCTACAATGGCCGGCATGGAGCCCCACCCGACCGTCGATCCCGCCGCCGTGCCGCTGCCGGATTGGGCGATGCCGGCCGCCCGGGCGCAGGCGCCGGCGCGGCTGGAGGAACTCGGCCAGGTGCTGCGCCTGCTCGACGGCCTGGCGGTCGATCCGCCGACGCGGGCGGCGGCGATCGCGCGCCGGCTGGACTGCTGGTCGCCGGCCGAGGCCGCGGTGCCCGGCTGCGGCGCCCTGCGCGAGGGCCTGGCCGAGGCGGGCCTGGTCTGGAGCCTGCATGCCGATCCTGCGGGCGGCGCCAATGCCGAGGGGCTGCGCCGGCTGCTGCTGGCGATCGTGCGCGACCTGCGGGTGGTGTTCATCCTGCTCGCCGAGCAGCTGGTCGCCCTGCGCCAGGCGGCCGGCCTGGCGCCCGAGCAGCGCCGCGAGCTGGCCCGCCTGGCCGCCGACATCCACGCGCCGCTGGCCAACCGCCTGGGCATCTGGCAGCTCAAGTGGGAACTGGAGGACCTCGCCTTCCGCTTCCTCAATCCGGAGACCTACCGGCGCATCGCCGGCCTGCTCGACGAGCGTCGCGGCGACCGCGAACGCTACATCGAACAGGCCGGCCGCGACCTCGCCGGTGCCCTGGCGCAGGCCGGCGTGCGCGCCCAGGTCGCCGGCCGCCCCAAGCACATCTTCAGCATCTGGAAGAAGATGGGCCGCAAGAACGCGGGCTTCGGCGAGCTCTACGATGTCCGCGCGCTGCGCGTGCTGGTCGACGACGTCGCCGCCTGCTATGCCGCGCTCGGGGTCGTGCACAGCCTGTGGACGCCGATCCCGCAGGAGTTCGACGACTACATCGCCCGGCCCAAGGGCAACAACTACCAGTCGCTGCACACGGCGGTGGTCGGCCCCGAGGGCAAGACCCTCGAGGTGCAGATCCGCAGCCACGACATGCACGCCCACGCCGAGCTGGGCGTCGCCGCGCACTGGAAGTACAAGGAGGGCGGTCGCGGCGATGCCGCGCTGGAGCGCAAGATCGCCTGGCTGCGCGCCCTGCTGGAGAACCGCGAGGCCGGCGAGGACGACCGCGGCCTCTACGAGGGTTTCCGCACCGACACCGTCGAGGACCGCGTCTACGTGCTCACCCCGCGTGGCGAGGTCGTCGACCTGCCGGCCGGCGCCACCGTGCTCGACTTCGCCTACCACGTGCATACCGAGGTCGGGCACCGCTGCCGGGGCGCCAAGGTCAACGGCCGCATCGTGCCACTGACGCACAGCCCGCAGTCGGGCGACCGGATCGAGATCCTCACCGGCAAGGAGGCGGCGCCCCGCCGCGACTGGCTCAACGCCCAGGCCGGTTACCTGGTCAGCGGCCGGGCCCGCGACAAGGTCCGCGCCTGGTTCCGGCGCCTGGACCTCGACCAGAACCTGCGCGAGGGCGCGGCCCTGCTGGAGCGCGAGCTCAAGCGCCTGGGCCTGCACGAGTGGCCGCTGGCGCCGCTGCTGGCGCGCTGGAACCTGAAGCGCATCGAGGAACTGCACGTGGCCGTGGCCCTGGGCGAGATCTCGCCGGCCCAGGTCGCGCGCGCGATCCACGAGGCGCAGGCGCCCCGTCAGGCGACGGCCGAGCCGCCGCCGCGCGGCGGGCAGGCACCGGCGGCAGCGGACGCGGTCACCGTGGAGGGCATCGGCAACCTGATGCTGGCCTATGCCCGGTGCTGCCAGCCGCTGCCCGGCGACGCCATCACCGGCTACGTCACCCAGGGCCGCGGCGTCAGCGTGCACCGGCAGGACTGCGGCAGTTTCGCCCGCATGGCGGCCCGGCATCCGGAGCGGGTGCTGCCGGTGGAATGGGGGCGCAAGGCGACCGGCCAGTTCGAGGTCGGCCTGCGCCTGCGCGCGTTCGATCGCGGCGGGCTGCTCAAGGACGTGACCGCGGTGTTCGCCGGGCTGGGCGTACCGGTGCTGGCCCTGGACTCCCGGATCGATGCCGCCCAGGGCGAGGCCGAGATACGCTGCGCGGCGCGTGTGCGCGACGTCGACCAGCTCGGCACCCTGCTCGCGCGCCTCTCGGCCCTGCCCTCGGTGCGCGAGGCGCGCCGTCTGACCTGAGCGGCCGGACCGGGCGCCGGCGCACAAGCCCGGTTCATGCGCCAGGCGCTCTAATGGCGCGATTCTCCCTCCGCCCCTGATCCGTCGAGGCCCCCGCGACATGCATCCGCGCAACCGACCCGACCCCGAACTCGGCCGCCTCGACGACCTCGATCCGGACCGGCCGGCGCCAGTGTCGGCCGAGCCCATGCGGGCCGACGGACACCGGCCGCCGCGCCAGCCGCGGCCCCGGCGCAGGCACTGGCCCTGGGCGGCCGCCGCCATCGTGCTGCTCGGCCTGGCCCTGCTCTGGACCCAGCGCGAGGCCCTGCGCGAGGGCTTCCCGGCCTCGCAGACCCGCGAGCTGCTGAATGCCGCGGCGCGCGCCGAGGCGCAGGGCCGCTGGCACGGCGACGCCGCCGGGCACGCGGGCGACGACGCGCTGGCGCTGTACCAGCGCATCCTGGCCGACGACCCCGACAACGATGCCGCCCGCCTGGGCCTGCGCAGGGTCGGACAGGCCCTGGTCGACCAGGCGCAGGCGGCGCTGGCGGCCGGCGACACCGCCCGCGCCCGGACCCTGGCCGGGCTGCTGCCGGACACCGGCGAGGCCGGTGCGACCGTCGCCGACCTGGAGCGCCGGATCGCCGCGGTCGAGGCCGCGGGCGAGGCCTTGCCCGCGCTCCTGGAGCGCGGCCAGGCGGCGCTGGCGCGCCGGCGCATCCGCGGCGAGCAGGGCGCCCTGCTGGCGTTCAGGCAGATGCTGGCGATCGATCCGGGCAACGCGGTGGCGGCGCGCGGCATCGAGGACGCCCTCGCGGTGCTCGCCGACGAGGCCGGCCAGGCGCTCGCCGCCGGGCGCCTGGAGGACGCCACCGGCATGATCGAGGCGATCGCCGGCGAACAGTCGCAGCACGCCAGCCTGCCGGCCCTGCGGCAGCGCCTGGCGCAGGCGCAGGCGCAGCTGAAGGCGGAAGCCGACGCCGCTGCCGCTGCCGCCGCCAAGAACGCCGCCGACCTGGCCGCGGCCCAGCAGGCGGCCGCCGAGGCTGCCGCCGCCGCCGAGGCGGCGGAACGGCAGGCCGCCGAGCTGGCGCGCGAGCGCGCGCAGGCGCAAGCCGAGCAGGATCGCCGCGCGCGCGAGTCGCGGCGGCAGCTTGCCGCCGGCAACCGGGCGTTGCGTGCCGGCCGCCTGGAGGACGCCATCGCCGCCTTCGAGCGGGCGCTCGAAGGCGATGCCGACGCAGGTCCCGCGAGGGCCGGCCTGGACACCGCCGCGGCGCGGGCCCTGGCCGAGGCCCGGGCGGCCATCGAGCAGGCTCAGCCGGAGCGTGCGCAGTCGCGAATCGATCTCGCCCGGCGCGCCGGCGCCGGGTCGCCGGCGCTGGCCGAGGCCGAGCAGTCCCTGGCGGCGATGAGCGAGCGCCTGGCCCAGGTGCTGGCGCGACCACAGCTCGACGCCGCCAGCCAGGAGCGGCTGGACCGCCTCAAGGCCCAGGCACGCACCGCGGAAAGGCGCGGGGAGCTGGTCGAGCCGGCCGGTGCCAGCGCCTACGACCTCTACCGCCAGGCGCTCGCCATCGATCCGATGGACGAGGATGCGCGCCGGGCGGTGGCAGCCCTGCCCAGCCGGGCGCAGTCCCTGGTGGTCCACCACACCGAGCTGGGCCGGCTGGTCGAAGCCGGCGAGGCCCTGGACGCGCTGGTCGCGATGGCGCCGATGGATGCCTCGATCCCCGAACTGCGCAGGCAGCTGGCCAACGCCTGGCTGGAGCGCGGCAGCGGCCAGGCGCGGGCCGGCGAGACCGGGCCGGCGCGGCTGTCCCTCGAGCGCGCGCGCTCGCTGGCGCCCGGGCACCCCGGACTGGCCGTGCTGGCACGCGAGATCGACGGCGGCTGAGCGCCGGCCGCGCCGCGCCGGTGCCCTGCGCCTGGCGCGCGCGGTTGACGCGCCCGGGGCCGCCCCGGGGATTCGCGCTAAAATCGCCGATCCGGACACCTATCGACGCATGCCCATCACCCTGAAAACCCCGGCGGAAATCGAACAGATGCGCGCGGCCGGCCACCTGGCCGCCGAGGTGCTGCGCATGATCGAGCCGCACGTCCGCCCGGGCGTCACCACCGAGGAGCTCGACCGCATCTGCCACGACCACATCGTCCGGGTCCAGCAGGCGGTGCCGGCCAATGTCGGCTACGGCGGCGCTCCCGGGCGCATGCCCTTCCCCAAGACCATCTGCACCTCGGTCAACAACGTGGTCTGCCACGGCATCCCGAGCGCCGGCAAGGCGCTCAAGGCCGGCGACATCGTCAACATCGACGTCACCGTCATCAAGGACGGCTGGCACGGCGACACCAGCCGCATGTACTTCGTCGGGGAACCGCCGGTGCTGGCCCGGCGCCTGGTCGAGACCACCTACGAGGCGATGTGCGCCGCCATCCGGATGGTCCGCCCGGGCGTCCACCTGGGCGACATCGGCCACGCCATCCAGCAGCACGCCGAGGCGGCGCGGTTCTCGGTGGTCAGGGAATACTGCGGCCACGGCATCGGCCGCATCTACCACGAGGAGCCGCAGGTGCTGCACTACGGCCAGCCCGGCACCGGCGTGCTGCTGCGGCCGGGCATGGTGTTCACCATCGAACCGATGGTCAACGCCGGCAAGCGGCACACCCGCCTGCTGCCCGACAACTGGACCGTGGTGACCCGCGACCGCTCGCTGTCGGCGCAGTGGGAACACACGGTCGCGGTCACCGAGGACGGCTTCGACGTGCTGACCCTGCCGCCCGGCGAGTCGCTCTGAGGCCGGGCCGCCGTGCACGCCGCCGCCGACCCGGAACTCGATCGGTTGCGCGGCGAGGTCGCGGCCTTCGACCAGGCCCAGCAGGACGCCTTCCGCGCCGGCGCGCCGGTCGCCGACCTGCTGCGCGAACGGGCGCGCGCCTTCGACGGCTGGCTGACCGCGCTCTGGGCCGATGCCGCCGGCACCGGGTCCGGGCTGTCCCTGTTCGCGGTCGGCGGCTACGGCCGCGGCGAGCTGCACCCGCAGTCCGACCTCGACCTGCTGGTGCTGTCGGCCGAGGAACCCGACCTCGCCCAGCGCGGCCGGATCGAAGGCTTCGTGTCGCGCCTGTGGGACCTCGGCCTGCGCCCGGGTCACGCGGTGCGCACCCTGGAGCAATGCACCCAGGCGGCGGCCGCCGACGCCGCCGTGTGCACGACGATGATGGAGGCGCGCCTGCTGGCGGGCGATCCCGCGGCCGCCGCCGCCCTGGCCGCGGCGATCGCGCCGGACCGGGTCTGGCCGGTCGACCGCTACGCCGCCGCCAAGCAGGCCGAACTGGCGGAACGCCACGCCCGCTACGGCGACACCAGCTACAACCTCGAGCCCAATCTCAAGGACGGACCCGGCGGCCTGCGCGACATCCAGACCCTAGCCTGGATCGCCCTGCGCGCCACCGGCAGCGCCGATCCCGGCGACTGGATCCGCGCCGACGTGCTGCGCGCCGGCGAATGGCAGGCGCTGGTCGCCGCCGGCGAGCAGCTCTCGCGCCTGCGCTTCGCCCTGCACCTGGTGGCCACGCGCGCCGAGGAGCGGCTGCTGTTCGACCACCAGCCGCCGCTGGCCGAGCTGTTCGGCCTGCGCGACGAGCACCGCGACAACCGCGCCGTCGAACAGCTCATGCAGGGCTATTTCCGTGCCGCCCTGGCGGTGCGCCGGATCCAGGCGCGCTTCGACGCGCGCTGGCGCGAGCGCCACGAGGCCGATATCGCCGGCGAGCCGCTGGATGCCGACTTCATACGCTACGGCTCGCGCCTGGCGGCCCGCGACATGGCGCTGTTCGAGCGCGACCCGGCCAGCGCCCTGGCCCTGTTCGCGTGCTGGCAGAGGCACCCGGACCTGACCGCGCTGAGCGCCGACACCACCGCGGCGCTGGACGCCCTGGTGCAGCGCGGCGATGCCGCCCTGGCCGACCAGCCGCGGGCGCGCGAGGCCTTCCTGGCGATCCTGCGCGGCGCCGAGGTCGCCAGGACCCTGCAGCGGATGCACCTGCACGGCGTGCTGGGCGCCTACCTGCCGGCCTTCGCGAAGGTCACCGGGCGCATGCAGTACGACCTGTTCCACGTCTACACGGTCGACCAGCACACCCTCAACGTGATCCGCAACGTCGACCGGATCGCCGCCGGCAAGGCGCCGGAGTTCCCGCAGGCGGCGGCGGTGTTCGAGGGCCTGCGCAAGCCGGAGCTGCTGTACCTGGCCGCCCTGTTCCACGACATCGCCAAGGGCCGCGGCGGCGACCACTCCGAACTCGGCGCCGCCGATGCCGCGGCCTTCTGCCGCGCCCACGGCATGGGCGAGGCGGATGTCGACCTGGTCGCCTGGCTGGTCCGCCAGCACCTGCTGCTGTCGGTCACCGCGCAGAAATCCGACGTCACCGATCCGGCCGTGATCAACCGCTTCGCCGCCACGGTCGGCGACCGCGAGCGGCTCGATGCCCTGTACCTGCTGACCATGGCGGACATCGCCGGCACCGGACCGACCCTGTGGAACACCTGGAAGGCGCGCCTGGTCGCCGACCTCCATGCCGCCGCCCGCTTCGCCCTGCGCCGGGGCCTGGAGTACCCGATCCATACCGACGAGCGGATCGCCGAGTGCCGCAAGGCGGCGATGGCGCAGCTGGCCGATGAGGGCATCGACGCCGCGCAGGCGGAGGCGATCTGGCTGGACTTCCCCGCTTCCAGCTTCCTGCGCTACCGGCCCGGCCTGATCGCCTGGGTCACCCGCAACGTCGCCTCGGCGCGCAGCGACGCCCTGCCGCTGGTGGCGGCGCGCCGCGAGGGCGAGCGCGGCGCGCGCGAGATCCTGGTGCACAGCCAGGACATCGACGGCCTGTTCGCCGCGATCACCTCGGCGCTCGACCGGCTCGACCTGGACGTGGTCGAGGCCCGGGTGATGACCTCCGCGCGCGGCCTCAGCCTGGACACCTTCCGCGTCCTCGAGCGCAGCCGGCGCGCGCCCGATCCCGGCCTGCCGGCGGCCGAGCGCGAGGCCGCCTTCGCCGAGCGCGACGAGGAGATCGTGCGCAGCCTGCGCTACGCCCTGCGCCAGCGGCCGCTGCGCCTGGGCCCGGTGCGGCGCAGCCTGAGCCGGACCCAGCGCCACTTCCACATGAGCCCGCGGGTCGAGTTCACGCCGTCGTCGACCCCCGGTCGCACCCGCATGGCCCTGGTCTGCTCCGACCGCCCGGGCCTGCTGGCCCTGGTCGCCCAGGTGCTGCGCGAGCGGCAGGTGCGCGTGCACGGCGCGCGCATCGCCACCTTCGGCGAACGCGCCGAGGACTTCTTCGTGCTCAGCGACGAACGCGACCGCCCGCTCGACGAGGCCGCCCAGCAGGCCCTGGGCCAGGCCCTGGCCGAGCGCCTGGACGCCGCCTTCGGCTGAGCCGGCCGGTGCGACGAGCGGCCTCCGGCGGGCCGCCGAAGGCGTGGACGGATCGTCCGCGGCTTCCTACCATGGCCGGCCCGCCAGTCACCGGAACACCATGAACGCATCCCGGACCCACCCGCAGCAGGACGCCATCGAGGCGGCCTTCGACGCGCTGGCCACCTTGTCCCGGCCGGCCCTCGCGGAACGCTGCGGCGCCGAGGTCGAGGCCGTGCTCGACGCCCTGGAAGCCGGCGCGCTGCGCGTCGCCGAACCGGACGGGCAGGGCGGCTGGCGGGTCAACGGCTGGGTCAAGAAGGCGGTGCTGCTGTATTTCCGGCTGCGTGACATGGCGCCGATGCCGGCCTCGCCGGGCGGCCTGCTCGGCGCCTGGGACAAGGTGCCGCTGCGTTTCGCCGGCGACACCCCGGAAACCGCCTACCGCGCCGTCGGCGCCCGCGTCGTGCCGGGCGCCATCGTCCGCCGGGGCGCGCATGTCGGCGGCGACGTCGTGCTGATGCCGAGCTTCGTCAACATCGGCGCCCATGTCGGCGCCGGCACCATGGTCGACACCTGGGCGACGGTCGGCTCCTGCGCCCAGATCGGCCGCAACGTCCACCTGTCGGGGGGCGCCGGCATCGGCGGGGTGCTGGAGCCGCTGCAGGCGGCGCCGACCATCATCGAGGACGACTGCTTCATCGGCGCCCGCTCGGAGGTGGTCGAGGGCGTGGTGGTCGAGCGCGGCAGCGTGATCGGCATGGGCGTGTTCCTGGGCCAGAGCACCCGCATCTACGACCGCGCCAGCGGCGAGGTCCACCACGGCCGGGTGCCGGCCGGCAGCGTGGTGGTGCCGGGCAGCCTGCCCGCCGCCGACGGCAGCCACTCGCTGGCCTGCGCGGTGATCGTCAAGCGCGTCGACGAGAAGACCCGGGCGCGGACCTCGATCAACGACCTTCTGCGCATGGCCTGAGCGGCCCGCGGCATACTGCACCGCACCGCCCCCTGCGCCGACCTTGCCATGAGCCACACCGTGTACGGACTGGCCAACTGCGACAGCTGCCGCAAGGCGCGCAACTGGCTGCAGCGCTTCGGCATCGAACACCGCTTCGTCGACTACCGTGCGCAGCCGGTGGCGCCGGCCACGCTCCGGGTCTGGGCCGGGCAGCTCGGCGGCTTCGATGCCCTGGTCAACCGGGCCTCCGCCACCTGGCGGGGCCTGCCACCGAACCGCAAGGCGCCCGGTTCGGACCCGGAATGGCTGCTGTTGCTGCGCGAGTATCCGGCCCTGGTGAAGCGGCCGGTGCTGGAGGCGGAAGACGGCACGGTGACTCTTGGCTTCTCGGACGCCGCCTGGAAGCGGCTGCTGTTGCCATGAGCCCGCGCCTGCGCTTCCACGGCCGGGGCACGCGCCGGTGAGCGAGGTGCTGGCGCTCGCCAGCGCGCTGATCCGCCGGGCGTCGGTGACGCCCGAGGACGCCGGTTGCCAGGACCTGCTCGCCGCGCGCCTGGCGGCTTCCGGGTTCGCGGTCGAGCGCCTGGACGTCGGCACGGTGCGCAACCTGTGGGCCAGCCATGGTTCGGACGGCCCGGTGCTGTGCCTGCTCGGCCACACCGACGTGGTGCCGCCGGGACCGCTCGACGCCTGGCAGCACGATCCGTTCGACCCGGTGGTGCGCGCCGGTCGCCTGTTCGGCCGCGGCGCCGCCGACATGAAGGGCTCGGTGGCCGCCTTCGTGCTGGCGTTGGAAAAGTTCGTGGCCGACCATCCCGACCATCCCGGCACGGTGGCCCTGCTGCTGACCTCCGACGAGGAGGGCGATGCCATCGAAGGCGTGCGCGCCGTGGTCGAGCGTTTCCGCGCCGACCGCCGCCGGATCGACTTCTGCCTGGTCGGCGAGCCCAGCTCGGCGCGCCGGCTGGGCGACGTGGTGCGCATCGGCCGGCGCGGGTCGCTGACCGCGACCGTGACCGTCCGTGGCGTCCAGGGCCATGTCGCCTATCCGGACCAGGCGGTGAACCCGATCCACCGCGTGCTGCCGGCGCTGGCCGAACTGGTGGCGCGGCAGTGGGATGCCGAACCCTGGCCGGAGTTTCCGGCGACCACCCTGCAGGTCGCCAACTTCCGGGCCGGCACCGGCGCCAGCAACGTCGTCCCCGGCACCGCCACCGTGCAGTTCAACCTGCGCTACTCGCCGCGCTGGACCGCCGATGCCCTGGTCGGCGAGATCGAGGCGGTGTTCGCCCGCCACGGCGTCGACGCCGGCTTCCACTGGCACCGCTCCGGCGAGCCCTTCCACACCGGCGAGGGCCGGCTGCGGGCGGCCGTGCGCGGCGCCCTGCGCGACCTGCTCGGCGCGGCGCCCGAGGAAAACACCGGCGGCGGCACCTCGGACGGCCGCTTCGTGGCCACCCTGGGGGCCGAGGTGGTCGAACTCGGCCCGGTCAACGCCAGCATCCACCAGGTCGACGAGCACGTCGACCTGGCCGACCTGGAGCGGCTGCCCGGCCTGTACCGCGAGGTCGTCGAGCGCTGCCTGCTGCCCGGCCGCGGCGCCGCCTGAGCGCCGCGGGCGCGTCCTGGCGCCGCCCCGGGTACGGCCCGGCCGTTCATGATGCGCTGCACAGGCGACTGCGCGGGGCTTGTGCTAGCGTCACCGGATTGTGAAACCCGTTGTGCAAGCCTCCGGAGGGAAACCCATGTCTCGCATTCTCCTTGCGCCGGCCTCGGCGCTGCTCGTGCTGGCGCTTGGCGCCGCCCACGCGGCCACCCCCCAGCAACCCTACGAGCGCGGCGCCGACGAGGCCGTGCAGGAGGCGTTCTGGGCGGTCGGCGGCGGCGAGCTGAAGCTGCGCGTGAACGACGACTTCCTCGAGCTGTTCGGCATCCGGGCGCGGCTGCCGGCGCCGGCCCCCGGCCAGGACGCCGAGGATCACGAGTTCGCGGTGTTCGCCGTCAGCCCCGCAGAGTCCCTGCATTTCAACGCACCGGAGGGCGGCTTCGACCGCTTCGTCGGCGGCGGCCTGCGCATCGAGGGCGGGTTCGCCCTCGACCTCGCCGGTCGCGGCACCCTGGACCAGCGCGGCCTGACGCTGCGCGCCGGCACCGCCAACCCGATGCAGCTCGAGCTGGTCGGCGCCGACGGCACCGCCTGGTTCTACCTCAACCACCTGATGTACAAGATGGTCGAGGACTACCGCTGGTTCTACGTGCGCAGCGCCGACCTGCGCGCCAGCAAGGCCCTGGCCGACCGCATCGGCCGGCCGGAGCTGGCCGACGCCTACGTCGGCGAGGTCAAGATGCTGCTCGACGTGGTCGCCCGCCCGGCCGGCTTCGACGCCGCCGCGCTGCGCTGCCCGGCGCCGAACTTCCACGGCCTGCCCCTGCCGGGCGGCGGCGGCAGCTACCGCGCCGACGTGCTGATGGAGGTCTACACCATGGCGTTCACGCGCTGCCGGCGCGGCGACACCCAGGCCAACGGCTGCAACGTGGTCGGCGACGACGGCCAGGTCGTGTTCACGCCCAGCTCGACGCTGCGCAACAGCAACCGCGACGATACCGCCGACGTGCCGTGGTACCAGAAGTTCACGGTCAGCCCCTACAACTACCCCTATCCGGGCAACGACCAGCATCCCTACCTGATCTGGAACATGTTCCGGCTCAACGACGGCCAGCTGGAGCAGATCGGCGCCTCCGGCGTCAAGCACGCCTTCCTCACCATCAATACCGGCTGCGCGCCGGGCGCCTGCACCGGCAGCGGCCACATCCTCGGCCGCAACTGCGGCGACGTCTACGGCACCGGCAACAACGACAGCAATTCCAGCCTGGGTCCGCGCCACGAGCTGGTGCCGGCGACCGGCGAGTGGGGCCGCTGCCGTTCCATCTACGACGTCAACTGCGATGGCGTCCAGAACAGTTCCGGCAACACCAACTACGACCAGCGCCTGATCGTCCGCGAGTCGCAGATGCGGGTTCCCGGCGCGCAGTTCTTCACCGAGTCCTGGTACATCGTCCAGGACGACGTCGACATCTACAACACGATGGCGTTCCGGCCGATCAGCCCGTCCGCCTCCGGCAGCGGCTGGACCACCGGAAGCCAGGGCGCCTTCACGCTGGGCCCGGTGATCAACCACTGGGTCAACCCGGCCGCCAACCCGACCCGCAACGTCGAGATCGCCACGCCCGAGGGCCACGTCCGCGTCGCGGTCGCGTTCAAGGACCTGGGCGCCTGTGGCGCCGAGACCGGCCTGTCCGGCAACTGCTGGCGCTACGACTACGTGGTCAACAACTTCGACTTCTCGCGCGTGGTCTACGGCAATCCGCCCAACCATGTGCCGCCCAACCTGGAGGTGGTCAGCAACAAGGGCTTCGACCGCTTCAGCATCCCGGTGGCGCAGGCCGGCGTGCACGTGCCGGCCGGCCACTTCGCCGACCTCGACATCCAGGCCGGCAACGACTGGACGGTTTCCCAGGACGCCGGCAACCTGACCTGGTCGGCACCGGTCGGCAACGAGCTGAACTGGGGCACCCTGTACCGCTTCAGCTTCGTGACCAACGTCGCGCCCGATCCGGGCCACACCCGCAACGTCGCGCTGGGCGTGGCCGGGCCGGGCGAGCCCGCGGCGCTGACCACCGGCATCATGGTCCCGAACGTGTCGGCGGTGCTGGATCTCATCTTCGCCCACGACTTCGAGGGTCCGGCCGTCGATCGCCGGCCCTGACGGCCGCGCGGTGGGCCGCCGGTTCTCCCTGGCCGGCGCCGCCCTGGCGGCGCTGGTCCTGGCGTGTCCCGGTGGCGGCCGAGCCGACATCTCCGGGCGCGTCGTCGATGTCGTCGACGGCACCCCGCTCGCGGGCGCGGTGGTCGCGATCCGCGCCCGTCCCGAGCTGGGACAGGCGCTGACCGGGCCCGACGGCCACTTCCACCTGCCGATGTCGGCGCCCGGCCTGCTCGAGATCGGCGCGGCGCTGGCCCATGACCCGCAGGCCCCGCGCAACTACCTCAGCGAGACCCAGCAGGTCTACGACGGCATGTCGCAGGTGCTGATCGAGCTGCCCCGGCTGCCGGCCGCGTCGAACCCGACCTACCTGCCGCCCGCGACCCAGCAGTCCTGCCGCACCTGCCACTCGGCCTACTACACGCAGTGGGCCGGATCGCGCCACGCCGGCGCGGCGGTCAACCCCTGGGTGCTCGACCTGTTCTCCGGCACCGGCACGCCGGGGGGCGCCGCGGGCTACGTGTTCAAGGACCTGCACGATCCCGGCGACACCGGCTTCTGCGCGACCTGCCACGCACCGATGCAGGACCTGCTGGTACCCGGCGGCATGATGCTGGACGAGGTCGGCAGTCCGGCCGGCCTGGAGGGGGTCAACTGCCACGCCTGCCACCAGCTCGCGCACGTCAACGACGACATCGACGCGCTGCACCATCGTGGCAACGGCGAGTACCGCTTCCCGCTGGGCACCAGCGACTCGTCCTTCTACGTCTGGGGGACGCTGCCTGACGTGCCGACATCGCCGATGCAGAACAGCTACTCGCCCCTGCACGGCGACTCCAGGCTGTGCGCCTCCTGCCACCAGTACACCAATCCCGCGACCGGCGCGCCGGGCCAGAACACCTACCGGGAATGGCTGGCCTCGCCCTACGCCCAGCCCGGCCCGGGGCAGCGCCATTGCCAGGACTGCCACATGCCGACCCAGAGCGGGTCCGCGGTGATCGGCAGCGGCGGACCGAGCCGGCCCGGCAGCCAGCGCCACGCCCACACCATGATCGGTGCCACGCCGCCGCGCCTGACCCAGAACATCCTGCTGCGCGTGCAGGCGCGGCAGGAAGGCGCCCAGGTGGTCGTCGACGCCGAGGTCGAGAACCGCTGCGGGCACAATTTCCCGACCGGCATCTCCCTGCGCAACGCGCTGCTGGTGGTCGACGTCCGGCTCGACGGCGAGCCCCTGGTGCAGTCCGGAGGCGGCACCGTGCCCTGGTGGGCGGACGACGACGTGCCCGGCGTGCAGCCCGGCGACTACGCCGGCTGGCCGGGCCGCGGCTTCGCCAAGGTGCTGGCCGGGCGGATCAACGGCGCCGGCCCCCAGGTGGCGCCGGTGCTGTTCATCGATGCCGAGGAGGTGCTCGAGGACAGCGGCATCCCCTCCGGGGGCACCGACGCCAGCAGCTACCGCTTCACGGTCCCCGCCGGCCTGGCGCCGGGCGCGCAGGTCGAGGTCGACGTGCGCCTGCTGTACCGCCGCGCCTGGCGGGCGCTGGCGGTGACCAAGGGCTGGACCCAGACCCCCGGCGGCATGCCGGTTGAGATCGAGGTGCAGCGGACGCAACTGCCGGTGGCCCTGGCGCCGGTCTCGGACGCGGTGTTCTCCGACGGCTTCGAGACGGCCCGGTGAAGGGGCGTCCACCCCGCTGGTCGCCTTTCGGGGGCGGCCCGTCGTGGCCGGAGGCGATCGCCCTGGCCGCGCCTTGACCGTCCCGGAGTCGCCGACTAAGGTCCGGGACGGGGAGGCGTCGTCGTGGCGGTCTCCGCCATTCCGACGCCTGCTGGTTCCAAGAAGATGATCCGATTCAGACAAACCGGGGCCGCGCGCTGGCTGGTACTCGCGGTCGTGGCCACCGGGGCGGTGGCGGCACTGGGCGCGGGCCTGACCTGGTCGGCCGCGCCGGCAGATCCCCATGCCGGCTTCCTCGACATCACTCCGGACGGCACCCAGCCGGGCCTGGCCAGCGCCATGGAGCCCAACACCGGCTGCTTCGGCTGCCACCGCTCGTTCAATCCGGATTCGCCGCAGGCGACCTTCATGCCCCACAACACCTGGGGCGGTTCGATGATGGCGCATTCCGGTCGCGACCCGCTGTTCTGGGCCGCGCTCGACGTCGCCAACGCCGACCTGCCCGGCGCCGGCGACTGGTGCCTGCGCTGCCATGCGCCGACCGCGTGGCTGGAGGGCAGGGTGCTGAAGACCCCGGGCGGCGGCGTGGTCGACGGTACCGACGGCTGCCTGCTCGAGGGCCGGCACGACGCCACCGACGACAAGGGCAACGACTACGCCGGCATCGGCTGCCACTTCTGCCACCGCATGACCGAGACCGGTCCGGCCGGCGAGACGGCGCCGCCGGGCAGCGGCAACTTCTGGCTCGACGACGCGCTGTCGTGCGAGACCCCCGGCGGCACCTACGGCGGCCCCTGCCGGGCCGGTCCCTACCATTACCAGCCCGGCGACCTGTTCGAGCCGCCCCATGGCTGGGTCTACTCGGCCTTTCTCGACCGCGGCGCGGTCTGCGGCGTCTGCCATGACGTCACCTCGCCGATCACGGCGAACGGCCCCCTGCGCACGCTGATCCTGCCCGACGGCACCGACACCGGCATGGCGATGCCGATCGAACGCACCTTCACCGAGTGGGGTCGCAGCGATTTCGGCGATCTGGTGTTCCGCGACCGGATGGGCGACGATTTCGACTTCACGCCGCAGCTCGCCCGCGGCGCGACCTGCCAGGACTGCCACATGGCCAGCAGCGAGGATCCGCTGGCCAAGGCCTGCTCCTTCCTGCCGGACGGCTCGCGCGCCGGCAACCTGCCCGTGCACGAGTTCGTCGGCGCCAACACCTGGATCCCGAAGATGATCCGGGACCTGTACGCGCCCGGCATCGGCGGCGGCATCGAGGACCGCGCCGCCGACATCGCGCAGACCATCGAACGCGCCCGGCACATGCTGACCCAGCGCAGCGCCGTCATCGAGACCAGCGCCCAGGCCGCCTCCGGCGTCGTCAACGCCCAGGTCAAGGTCACCAACCTGGCCGGGCACAAGCTGCCGACCGGCTACGCCGAAGGCCGCCGCATGTGGCTGCACGTGGTCGCCCGCGACGGCCAGGGCGACGTCGTCTGGCAGACCGGCGCCTGGGATCCGGCGACCGGCGCCCTGGGCATCGACGCCCAGACCCGCGTCTACGAGGTCCAGCAGGGCATCTGGAACCCCGCCACGCAGTCCTGCGAGACCGAGGATTCCCTGGGCCGCAAGCAGTTCCACTTCGTGCGCAACAACTGCGTGGCGAAGGACAACCGTATCCCGCCGCTGGGCTTCACCGGCGGCGCCGACCTCGACACCCGGCCGGTCGGCCTGGTCTACCCGCCGGTGGCGCCGGGCTCGCCGCGCCTGGTCAACTTCGACGTCAGCAGCTACGCGATCCCGCTGCCGCCCGGCTTCAGCGGCCAGCTCACGGTCACCGCCACCCTGCGGTTCCAGATCGCCAGCGCCGAGTACATCACCTTCCTGCGCGACCAGGCGGTCGAGCGCAACTTCCAGCCCGAGAACCAGATGTGCGCGGGCGGTCCCGGCCGGCCGTTCACGGTCGGCCCGCAGGGCCAGACCCGCGGCGAGTTCATGTACGACCTGTGGAGCAACCCCGCCTACGGGCGCTCGCCGCCGGAGGACATGGTCAGCGCCAGCGCCGCCGTGGTGGTGGCACCGTGAGGGCGGTCGCCCCGCACGGTCTGGCTGCCGTTTCGGCGCTGCTCCTGGCCGCCTGCGCGACCGGAGGCGCGCACCGGGTGGATGAGCGAGCCGCGCCGGTCGCGCCGGTCGCCTCCGCGGTCGATCCGGCCGGCCGCATGAGCGGCTACCAGTTCGCGCGGCGCTACCGCGACGTGGTCAAGGTCGATGGACGCGACGTCCGCCAGGACGTCGAGTACGGCTTCGACTACGACCGTCGCAGCACGGTGCGGCGGGTGTTCGACCTCGACGGCCGCCTGCTGTCCGAGGAGCTTCTGCCCGGCGAGTCGCTGCGTGCCAACGCCGCCGAGGAGGAGCGCCTGGAGGCCCTGGTCCGCGGCCACCCGCAGCTCGGCCCGCTGATGGCCGGCCGCGACGACCTGCTCGTCCATCGCGGCGGCTTCGTGGTCCGCGAGGCCGGCGACCCCTGGTGCGACCTGGGCTCGCGCTGCCTGCGCTTCATTGTCAGTGCCGGGGACGGCTCCATCCCCGTCATCCACGCCGTCGTCGACCTGGTGAGCGACCGCGTGGTGTACACCCACGACGACCACCAGGTTCCCGCCGATTCCCCCTGAGGACCGTTCGCCGATGAAATCCGCCCCGTACCTGGCTGGCCTGCTGGCCCTGGCCTGCCTGAGTCCTTCGGCCGTCCGCGCCGCCACACCCGATTGCGTGGTCGAGGGCGGCACCCTGCTGTCCTGGCCGGCGGTCGACCCGCTCTGGCAGATGTGCTGGCTGCCGCCCAACCAGAGCATCGGTCCGCGCGGCTCGGGCCTCGAGCTGCGCGCCGTGCACTACCGGGGCATCCTGGTCGCCAAGCGCATCCATTCGCCGATGCTGTTCGCCGAGTACCGCACCAGCACCTGCTACCGGGACTGGAAGGACACCGGCACGCCCACCCTGGCCCATACCAGCACCCACAATGCGATGGCCGTGCCGCCCGACCTCGAGCGCCTGGCCACGACCTCGTGCTCGGTCTCGAAGTCGCCCACCGCTTCCTACGGCACCTGCCCGTTCCAGCAGCCCAGCGGCGGCGGCTACCAGTGCACCACCAACAACGGCGTGGTCATCGAGGACCTCGGCGACCACGTGCGCCTGACCAGCCAGTACCGCGCCGACTGGTACATGTACGACTCGCGGATCCGCTTCTTCGACGACGGCACGATCGAGCCGACCTTCGGCTTCGGAAACAACAACGGCACCTTCAACAACACCACCCACTGGCACCACAACTACTGGCGCTTCGACTTCGACATCGACGGCGCGGACAATCACGTCGTGGCGGAGAACGGCGTCGACCAGCCGGTCGAGTTCAGCGCCCTGCGCGGCGCCCCGGGCAGCACCACCTGGACCGTGCGCAACACCGTCACCGGCCGCGGCTACGAGCTGGTACCCGGCGCCGATGACTATGCGGTGGCGACCAACGAGTCCGGCCGCAACTTCCACACCATCGACTTCATGGCGACCCGCTACGTGGCCAGCCAGTACGGCGACAACCCGAGCTACTCGCTGGGCGATTGCGGCATGAACCAGGCCGCCCTGGTCAACGGCCAGAGCATCGACAACGAGGACGTGGTGCTCTGGTACCGGGTCGCGGTGCGCGATGCCACCGCCGGCAACTGGCCGCCGTCCTGCGGCACCGGCGGCAACCCGCCGTGCATCCCCCAGGACTCGATGATCTGCAAGTCCGCGGGCCCCCGGCTGGTGCCGTTCGGACCGTGGGCGCCGGTCAACGACGTCATCTTCGCGCACGACTTCGAGCCCGCAGCGTCGCCCTGAGCGCAGCCGCCCCCGGGTACCGCGCCGGGCGCGGTGCCCGGACGCCGCGCCCGGCGCGCGGTCACAGGAACTCGGCGCGGACGTCGACGCTGGAGCGCACGCCGAGGTCGTCGAAGTGCGCGGCCAGCCAGCGCCGCGCGACCTCGCGGCCGTAGTCGTGCAGGGTGGTGAGGAAGGCCAGGTCCGGGCTGAGCTTGCTGGCCAGGGTCAGCTCGGCCATCAGGGCGTCGTCGCGGATCGAGTGCATGTGCATGGCGCGGATGCGGTCGCGGTACTCGTCGCGCAGCCAGCCTTCCTCGACCAGGCGGGCGGCGAAGGCGATCGCCCGCATCTCGCGCATCAGCGAGGAGTTGAAGCTGATCTCGTTGACCCGGTTGGCGATCGCCTCGGGGGTCCTGGGCACCTCGTCGCGGGCGATCGGGTTGACGTGGACCACGACGATGTCGCTGCTGGTGGTGCGGTAGAACAGCGGGTAGAGGACCGGGTTGCCCATGTAGCCGCCGTCCCAGTAGGCCTCGCCGTCGATCTCGACGGCGCGGAACAGCTGCGGCAGGCAGGCGGAGGCGAGCAGGGCATCGGCGCTCATTGCCGCGTTGTCGAAGATCCGCACCTTGCCGGAGCGGACGTTGGTGGCGCACACGAACAGCTTGAGGCAGTGCGGCTGGGACAACGCCTCGAAGTCGACGTGGCGCTGGATGACGTTGCGCAGCGGGTTGAAGTCGAACGGGTTGAACTGGTAGGGCGAGAAGGTCCGGGTGAAGGCCTCGAAGGCGGCATGGCTGGCCGCCAGGCCGATCGCCGGGTCGATGCCGAACCAGCGCAGGATCTCCGGCTGCGGGCGGACCGGGCTCCAGATCCGGCCCTCGGCGGCGACGTCCAGCCAGAACGCGCGCAGGGCCGCCCGCGCGCCATCGCGCCCGCCGCCCAGCAGGCCATGCGCCATCACCACGGCGTTCATGGCGCCGGCGCTGGTTCCGCACAGGCCCTCGAAACCGATCCGGCCGTCCTCCAGCAGGGCGTCGAGCACGCCCCAGGTGAAGGCGCCATGGGCGCCGCCGCCCTGCAGGGCCAGGTGGACGGTGCGGGTGGCGGTCAACGCGCCACCCAGCCGCCGTCCAGCACCATCTGGGTGCCGGTCATGTTGGCCGCGGCCGGGCCGCACAGGAAGCGGACCGCGCCGGCGATGTCCTCGGGTCGGGTGAAGCGCAGCGACGGCTGCTTCTCGGCCAGCAGGTCGCGTTCGGCCTGTTCCGGCGTGCAGCCTTCGCGGGCGGCGCGGTCCTCGATCTGCTTGCGCACCAGCGGCGTCAGCACCCAGCCCGGGCACACCGCGTTGCAGGTGATGTCGGCGCCGGCGTTCTCCAGGGCGACCACCTTGGTCAGGCCGATGACGCCGTGCTTGGCGGCGACATAGGCCGACTTGTCGACCGAGGCGACCAGGCCGTGCACCGAGGCGATGTTGACGATCCGGCCGTGGCCGCGGGCCTGCATGCCCGGCAGCGCCGCCCGGGTGGCGTGGAACACCGCCGACAGGTTGATCGCCAGGATCAGGTCCCAGCGCTCGGGCGGGAATTCGTGCACCGGCGCGGTGTGCTGGATGCCGGCGTTGTTGACCAGGATGTCGATGCGGCCGAAGCGCCGCTGGGTGTCGGCGACCAGGGCCTCGACCTGGTCGCGGCGGGACAGGTCGGCCGGATGGAAGTCGACCGCCTTGCCGTACCGGGCGACTTCCGCCCTGGCGGCCTCGATCTGCGCGGCTTCGCCCAGGCCGTTGAGCATGACCGTGCAGCCGGCTGCGGCCAGGTCGGCCGCGATGGCCAGCCCGATGCCGCTGGTGGAACCGGTGACCAGGGCGATCTTGTCCTCGAGCATGCTGTCTCCTTCGGTGTCGATTTGGATGTCGGTGGCGGTGGCGGCGGCGACGACCGGCCCGGGCGGCCCGGCCGGGCATCGGCGGGCAGGCCAGTGACGACGCCGGGTCCGGCGACGCCCGCGTCGCCGGCCATTCTCGCAAACCTCGATGGGGCCGGCCTTCACGCGCCAGGCGGCCCGGCCCGGCGGTGCCCGCCGGGTCCGGCTCAGGCGGCGGTGCCCAGCACGATGTCGCGGGCCCGCAGGCGGTCCAGGATGTCCCGGCCATGCGCGAGCAGGGCATCGCACGCCAGCCCGGCCTCCGCGGCCAGGGCGCGCAGCTGGTCGGCGCCGCTGGCGCCGGGCCGTTCATGCAGCAGTTCCAGCAGGCGCAGGGTGAGGGCGTTGGCCTCCAGGAAGCCGACCCGGTCGCGGCGGTCGCGCACCACCACCAGGCAGGTCGGCTGCGTCGGCGCTTCCGCGGGAGGCGGATGCGCCGCACCCAGCCGGTGCACGGGCCACCGGTAGGCCAGCGGCCAGGCCAGCGGCGAGGCGACCGGCACGCCGGCCAGCAGGTCGCCTTCGGGATCGTGGCCGACCTCCCCGATGTCCGCCTCGGCGTTCGCCGCGTGGATCTCCATGTACTCGTAGTGCGCCAGCTCGGCCAGCCAGGGCGGATCGGGCGCTTCCGGCAGCGCCTGGCGTGCCTGCAGCCAGGCCACGAACTCGCGCCCCACTTCCGGAAACAGCGGGGTGCGGGCACGGTGCCCCGCATACCAGGCGCGCACCAGCGCGCGCCAGGGCGCCTCGTCGAGCAGGCCGCGCAGCACCGGGAAGTTGCCGGCCAGCAGGCCGGCCACGGTGTTGAAGAACAGGCGCCGGTAGACGGCGAGCCGGCGGGGGTCGACGCCCGCCGGCACCGGCTGGCGGTCCGGATCGCGCAGCCAGGCGGAGAAGGCCTGCTGGCGCTCGCGCAGCGCCGGAACGGGTTCAGGCGGGCGGTGCATGGCGGTCCTGCAGGGCACGGATGGCGGCGACCTCGGCGAGCAGCTCGGACACGGGCGGGAAGTTGAAGTCCCGCTCGAGCAGCGTCGGCCGGACGCCGTGGCGATCGTAGGCGTGCGCCAGCAGGGCCCAGACCGGGTCGATCACCGCCGCACCATGGCTGTCGACGATCAGGTCCGGCGCTTCCCGGTAGTGGCCGGCGACGTGCATGGCGACGATCCGGCGGCCGGGCAGGGCGTCGATGAAGGCGGCCGGATCGAAGCCGTGGTTGACGCTGTTGACGTAGACGTTGTTGACGTCCAGCAGGAGGTCGCAGTCGGCCGCCTCCAGCACCTCGCGCAGGAAGCCGAGCTCGTCCAGGTCGGTCGCCAGCGGCGCGTAGTAGGAGACGTTCTCGACGGCGATGCGCCGGCCCAGCGCATCCTGGGCCTGCCTGATCCGCGCCGCGACGTGGCGGACGCCCTCGGCGGTGAACGGGATCGGCGCCAGGTCGTAGAGCTGGCCGTCGTCGCTGCACCAGCTCAGGTGCTCGGAGTACAGCGCGACGCGGTGGCGGTCCAGGAAGACGCCGATGCGGCGCAGCAGGTCGAGGTCCAGGGGCGCCGGCCCGCCCAGCGACAGCGACAGGCCGTGGCAGCTCAGCGGGTGGCGTTCGGCGAGGGCGGCCAGCCGGCGGCCCGGCGCGCCGCCGACGCCGATCCAGTTCTCCGGTGCGCACTCGAGGAAGTCGACGGCGTCGTCCGGCGCGGTCTCCAGCGCGCCCAGCAGCGCGCGGCGCAGGCCGAGGCCGGCGCCCTGCAGGGGCACCGGCGTCACGGCCGGGCGGTCGCGGTCAGGCCTGGCCGCCGCACTGCCCCTCGCCGCACTTGCCTTCCCCGCATTTGCCTTCCTCGCCGCACTTGCCCTCTTCGCCGCAGCTGCCCTCCTCGCCGCACTGGCCCTCTTCGCCGCACTTGCCTTCCTCGCCGCACTTGCCCTCCTCGGGCGGCTCGTCGCTGACCTGGTAGCCGCCGCCGAGCTCGGCGAGGGCGAACGGGTTGCCCGCCTGGGCGAGCGGCGCCCCGGCGAGCAGGGCAAGGCCGAGCGCGGCCGCCAGGGGCTTCATCAGATGGCTGTCCATGGTGCGGGTCCTCGTGGGTGGGTGCCAGGCCGGACGCCGGCCCGGCGGACGTGTCCCGCAAGCGTAGTACCCGGGGCTTCGCCAGGCCAGCGTCCGGGGGCTGCGGTCCGGCGCCGGTATGCCAGCGATCAGAACCAGCCGTGCAGGCGCAGGCCGTGGATGAGGCCGGTGTCCGGGCCCTGACCGTCGCCGCGGCCGACCTGGGCGCTGATGCGCAGCCCCGGGACGACCTGCCAGCCGGCCGCCAGGGCATAGCTGTGGCCGGACTGGCGCACGCCAGCGGCATCGTCCACTGCCAGCCGGGACGCGCGCAGCGAGATCTCGACGGCGCCCCAGCGTCCCGCGGGCGGGGCCGACTCGAAGATGCCGTTGCGGTAGCGCCGGCTCTCGCCGGTCGGGCGCCAGCTGGCGGTGAGGTAGCTGGCATCGGCCTGCCGGGCGTCGCCGGGGCGGCGTCCGCGCAGCCACAGGTGTTCGGCCTGGAGGTTGAACGGGCCGCGGTCCCATGCCGCCTCCAGGCCGATCCGGTCGATGCGGTCGAGGTCGGCCAGGTTGCCGCTGTCGGCCAGGAGCAGGGGCAGGCCGCTGACATCCGGACGGCCGCGCAGGCGCACCGGCCCGTCGGGGCGTTCGCTGCCGGCGCTCAGGCCGAGATGCAGGCGGTCGCCCTCGTCGCCGCCTTCCCGCCATTGCCAGGTGCCGCGCGCGAACACGCCGGCGCCGCGGCGCTCCGGATTCAGGCTGCCGTCCAGCACCGCCAGGGCGAGCGTGCCCTCGTCCCGCGTCCACTGCACCTCCGCGCCCAGCGCCCGGCCCGGCACCAGGCCGATCAAGGGCGCGCGCTCCAGGTGGCTAAGGTGGCGATGGCTGGCCAGCGCCTCCAGGCCCATGGGCGTCTTGCCCTGGCCGATGCGCAGGCGCGCGTTCCCGCCCAGGCGCAGGCGGACGAAGACATCGGTCCAGGCGCCCGGCACGGCGTCGTACTCGACCTTCGCCGACAGGCCCCGCGGACCCTCGAGGTTCAGGGCCAGGCGCTGGCGCCGGAAGCCGTCGGCCGACAGGCTGTCGCCGTCGGGATCGGCGTGCAGGACGTCGTACTGGATGCTGGCGGCCGGCGCCAGCGTCCAGTCCCCGGCGGGCGACCAGCGCGGCGGCCAGCCGGCGGCGGTCGCCGGCGTGGCGAAGATGGCGCAGGCGAGCGCCGCGAGGGCTGTGCTGGGCAGGCTGCGGAGGGACATGACGAACCGGATCGGCCAGGGGCGCCGGCATCGTATGTCAGAAATATTGCGGTCAGGTTACAGGTGACGTTTTCGTTTCTCTCCCGGGTCGGTCCGGTGACAGGTCCCGACGCCGCCGCGGCCCCTGCGCTGCCCGGGCCGGGCTGGCGGGCGACTCCCGGGCGCGCCTGTCCTCAGCCGGAGGACGCCTCCGGCGGCGCCTCGCCGGCCGGGGGCGGCGGGCGCAGCCGCCGCGGCCATCGGCACAGGTCGGCGACGGGGCAGGCGTGGCAGCGCGGCTGCCGGGCCCGGCAGGTGTAGCGGCCGTGCAGGATCAGCCAGTGGTGGGCGTGCTGCCGGTAGGCGGGCGGTACCCGGCGGAGCAGCCCCTGCTCGACCGCCAGGGGCGTCTTGCCGGGCGCCAGGCCGGTGCGGTTGCCGACCCGGAAGATGTGCGTGTCGACCGCCATGGTCGGTTGCCCGAAGGCGACGTTGAGCACCACGTTGGCGGTCTTCCTGCCGACGCCGGGCAGCGCTTCCAGGGCCTCGCGGTCGCCCGGCACCTCGCCGCCGTGGCGCTCGACCAGCAGCGCGCAGGTCCGGATCAGGTTGCGCGCCTTGGTCTGGTACAGGCCGATCGAGGCGATCAGCCGCCGCACCCCGTCCTCGCCCAGGGCCAGCATCGCCTGCGGCGTCGGCGCCGCGGCGAACAGGTGCCGGGTCGCCTTGTTGACGCCGACGTCGGTGGCCTGTGCCGAGAGCAGCACCGCGACCAGCAACTGGAAGGTCGAGCCGTACTCCAGCTCGGTCTTCGGCGAGGGATCCAGCTCGGCCAGGCGCCGGAAGAACTCGGCGCGCTCGGCGACCTTCATGCCGCCGGCTCCGGCGCGGCGGGGCGCGTCCCGGCGCGCGCCGCCAGGGCGTTGCGCGCGGCGACCAGTCCGGCGAACACGAAGAACGCCCCGGCCGGGAGCACCGCCAGCAGCAGGCCGCGGCCGGCGCCCAGGTCCAGGCGCAAGGCGGCCGACCAGTCGCCCAGCAGCAGGGGCAGGTCGGCGAACACGGTGCCCTGGCCGAGCAGCTCGCGGATCGCGCCGATCGCCACCAGCACCGCCAGCAGCCCGGCGCCCATCAGGGCGCCGTCCAGTGCCGCCAGGCCGACCCGGTGACGTGTGGCGAACGCCTCGGCCCGGCCCAGGATCATGCAGTTGGTGACGATCAGCGGGATGAACAGGCCGATCGCCTCGTGCAGGCCGGGCAGCCAGGCCCGCGCCAGCAGGTCGACGCTGCTCACCGCCGAGGCGATCACCAGCACGAACAGCGGCAGGCGCACCTGCGGCCGGGTGATCGGCCGCAGCGCGGACACCGCCGTGCTGGCGACGGTCACCACGACCAGGGTGGCGAGGCCCAGGCCCAGGGCGTTGACGGTGCTGGTCGAGACCGCCAGCAGGGGGCACAGGCCGAGCAGCTGCACCAGGGCCGGGTTGCTGTCCCACAGCGCGCTGCGCGCCAGGTCGGTGCCGGAGGGTTCGGACATGGCGAGGATTGTAGGGGGCTGCGGCCGGCCCGGCGCCGCGGCGGGAGTTCAGCCGGGGCCGGCCGGCAACGCGAACAGGGCGTCGCCGGACTCGGCATGGAAGGCCAACGCCCGGGCCACCGCCGCGACCACCGCCCGCGGCGTGATGGTGGCGCCGGTGAACTGGTCGAAGTCGCCGCCGTCGCGACGCACCGTCCAGCGCGCCGGCGGCGGGTCGGTCAGGCTGCGGCCGTCGAAGCCCAGCACCCAGTCGCTGCGGCGCAGCTCGATCGGATCGCCCAGCCCGGGCGTCTCGGCATGGCCGGTGACCCGGACGCCGAGCACGCGGCCGGCACGGTCGATGCCCACCAGCAGGTCGATCGGCCCGGCATAGCCGTCCGGTGCGGTCACCGACAGGGCCACCGCGGTGCCGGCGCCGCCGCGGCGGGCCCGCCACACGGTCCTGGGTCCCGGGCCCAGGCGGGCGTCGTGGACGACCGTGGTGTCGGCCAGCGGATCGTTGTCGTACAGCGCCGGCGGCAGCACCGCGGCCAGCCGCTCCAGCGCCCGCGCCTGCTCGCGCACGGCGATCCGTTCCCGGGTGCCGTGGTGGATGCCGGCCAGCAGCGCGGTCGCCAGCACGGCGGCCAGCCCCAGCAGCACGGCCGGCGACCAGCGCTCAGGCACCATCGGCGGGCTCCCGCGCGCGCCGGCGGCCGAAGATGCGCGGCGGCGTCAGCCGGTCGATCATCGGCGCCGCCGCGTTCATCAGCAGCACCGCGAAGGCGACGCCGTCCGGATAGCCGCCCCAGCGCCGGATCGCCAGGGTCAGCACCGCCACGCCGATGCCGAAGATCCAGCGGCCGCGCGGCGTGGTGCAGCCGGACACCGGGTCGGTGGCGATGAAGAAGGCGGCCAGCACCAGGGCGCCGGAGAACACGTGCTGGAGCGGCGAGGGATGCAGGCCGGGGTCGGCCAGCCAGAACGGCAGGCTGAGCGCGACCGTGGCGCCGAGCACCGCGACCGGCGTGCGCCAGTCGGCGACCCGCAGCAGGCACAGGACGATGCCGCCGAGCGCGAAGAAATTGGCCGACCATTCCCAGCCGCGGCCGCCGAAGTCCCCGAACACCGGGTCGCCACGGACCTCGGCCAGGGTGCGCCCGGCGCCGGCCAGCTCGCGCAGGGTCGACAGCGGGGTCGCCCCGGTCACCGCGTCCCAGCCGGCGCCCGGGGGCAGCCCTGCGAAGATCGCCGCGAACGCCTCGGCGACGGTGACCTGGGTCGCGGCCAGACCGGCCGGCGCCAGCCAGCGCGACGCCTCCAGCGGGAACGACACCAGCACCACCGCGTAGCCGACCATGGCCGGGTTGAACAGGTTGTGGCCGAGCCCGCCGTACAGGTGCTTGGCCAGGCCGATCGCCGCCAGCATGCCGACCAGGGCCAGCCACCAGGGCGCCAGCGGCGGGAGGCACAGCGCGAACAGCCAGCCGGTGACCGCGGCGCTGCCGTCGCCCAGGAACGGCCGCAGCGGTTGCCCGCGCAGGCGCAGCGCGGCGGCCTCGATGGCCAGCGCGAAGGCCACGGCCAGCAGGACCTGGAGCAGCACGCCGATGCCGAAGAACCACACCTGGGCGGCGGTGCCCGGCACCAGGGCGGCCAGCACCAGCAGCATCACCCGGCGCACGCTGTTGCGCGCCGGCCAGTGCGGGGCGGCGCCGGTCGCGAAGTGCCTCATGGCCGGCCGCCCCCGGCATCGTCGTCGCCGCGCATGGCCGCCTCGCGGGCCCGCAGGCGCGCCTCGCGCGCCGCCTGCTCGCGTTCCAGGCGCGCCCGGCGCGCCTCGAACAGGGCACGCGAGCGGCGCGCGCGCTCGGCCTCGTGCGCCTGCCAGGCGCGCTCGCCCTTGCCGAACCGGAAGCGCTCGACCAGCGGGATCTGGCTTGGACACACGTAGGCGCACAGTCCGCATTCGATGCAGTCGGCCAGACCCAGGCGTGCCGTCGCCGCCCAGTCGCCGGCGCGGATGGCGGCGTCGAGCTGCTGGGGAAGCAGCCGCGCCGGGCACACGCGCGCGCATTCGCCGCAACGGATGCACGGCAGTTCCGGGCCGCGCGCGCGCAGCTCGTCGGCGGCCAGCACCAGCACGCAGTTGCCGGATTTGCCGACCGGCACCTGGTCGCTGGCCAGGGCCTGGCCCATCATCGGGCCGCCCAGCACCAGCCGCTGCGCGGCCGGCGTGTAGCCGCCCGCAGCCGCCACCAGGTCGGCGACCAGGGCGCCCAGCGGCACCTCCAGGCTGCACGGCGCGGCGACGCCGCTGCCGGTGACGCTGACCACGCGCGAGACCAGCGGCTCGCCGTCGACCACCGCCCGCCAGGCGGCCGCCGCGGTACCGACATTGACGCAGGCGATGCCGTGCTGGCGCGGGGTGCCGCCGGCGCCGACCTCGAGGCCGGCGAGGGTGTAGACGAGCTGGCGCTCGCCGCCCTGCGGATAGCGGGTCGGCACGGCCAGCACCTCGATGCCGGTGCCGGCGGCGGCGCCGGCCACCGCGGCCAGCGCCGCGCCCATGCGGTCCTCGATCGCCAGCACGATGCGCGGCCCGGCCAGCAGGTGCCCGAGCAGGGCGGCGCCGGCGACCACCTGGTCCGGCCGCGCCCGCATCAGGGCGTCGTCGCAGGCGATCCAGGGTTCGCACTCGGCGCCGTTGACGATCAGGAGGCGCACCGGCGGCCCGTCGGGCGCCAGCTTGAGGTCGGTGGGGAACACCGCCCCGCCCAGGCCGACGACGCCGGCCTCGCGCAGCCGGCCGGCGAGGACGGCTGCGGGCAGCGCCTGCCAGTCCGGCATCGGCGGCAGGCGCAGCCAGGCCTGGTTGCCGTCGGGCTCGAGTTCCACGCAAGGCTGCGCCTGGCCGGACGGGTGGCCGGTGTCGTGCGCGGCGATCGCCAGGACCCGGCCCGAGGCCGGTGCATGCACGTGCGCGGAATCGACGCCGTCGGCCTCGCCGATGCGCTGGCCGGCCAGCACCCGGTCGCCGGCGGCGACGCAGGCGCGCGCCGGCCGGCCGGCATGCTGCAGCAGGGGCACCCGCAACAGTCCGGGCATCGGCAGCGGCCGCAGCGCCGACGCGCTGGCCTGCTTGCGCGGGTCCAGGCGCAGGCCGCCCGGAAAGGCATGGCCGGCCATGCGGCGCGCCCGGCTCAGCGCGGTCCCGGTCCGGCGCCGTGGCGGCGACCGGATCGGCGCCGGCCGGGCCGTCCAGGCATGGCCTCAGGCGCCGCGGCTGACCGCGAAGCCGGCCAGGAAGGCCAGGGCATCCCGGTACGGCGAGGCCGGCAGGGCGGCCAGGGCGGCGGTCGCGGCGGTCGCGTGGTGGCCGGCCTGGGTCCGGGCGTAGTCCAGCCCGCCGTGGCTGCGGATCGCGGCGAGCACCTCCGGCAGGTGCTCGCGGCCGCCGCTGGCGACCGCCTCGCGCAGCGCCGTGGCCTCGGCGCCCCCGGCCCGGGCGATGGCGTGGATCAGCGGCAGGGTGGGTTTGCCCTCGGCGAGGTCGTCGCCCAGGTGCTTGCCGAGCGCGCCTTCGTCGGCCTCGTAGTCGAGGATGTCGTCGGCGATCTGGAAGGCCATGCCCAGGGCATGGCCGTAGCCGCGCAGCGCCCGCACCTGGTCCTGCGCGAGGCCGGCGAGCAGGCCGCCGATCTGCGCCGCGGCCGCGAACAGGATCGCGGTCTTGCGCTCGATCACCCGGAGGTAGTCGGCCTCGGTGGTGTCCGGATTGTGGATGTGCATCAGCTGCAGCACCTCGCCCTCGGCGATCGCGTTGGTGGTGTCGGCCAGCAGCCGCATCACCGGCATGGCATCGAGGTCGACCATGAGCTGGAAGGCACGCGAGTACAGGAAGTCGCCGACCAGCACCGAGGCGGCGTTGCCGAACAGCGAGTTGGCGGTGCGCCGGCCGCGGCGCAGGTCGGACTCGTCGACGACGTCGTCGTGCAGCAGGGTCGCGGTGTGGATGAACTCGATGATGGCGGCGGCGGCGACGTGGCCGTCGCCGCGGATGCCGGCGGCGCGCGCCGCCAGCAGCACCACCAGCGGCCGCAGCCGCTTGCCCCCGGCGACGATGTGTTCGGCGACCTGGTTGACCAGCAGGACCTCCGACGCCAGCCGGCGCCGGATCAGGGCGTCGACCTGGCGCGCGTCCTCGGCCACCAGGGCCTGGACGGCGGCGAAGTCGGTCGGGGCCTGGCGGCTGGCGGCGGTGGCGGAAACGGCGGTCAAGTGCGGGTCCTTGCAGGGTCGGGGCGCTGTCCGGCGCGGCGCGCCGGCGGCCGCCGCGACCGTCGCGAGTATACGCCGGGGGCGGTTTTGGCAGACTATGCGCCGTCCTCCGGTGCCCGCCCCGTGAAGCTCAACGCCCTCGAACGCCGCGCCGCGGTGGCCCTGGCGCTGGTCGTCAGCCTGCGCATGTTCGGCCTGTTCCTGATCCTGCCGGTGTTCGCCGCGCAGGCGCGCGCCTATCCCGATGCGGTGCCGTGGCTGATCGGCCTGGCCCTGGGCGTCTACGGACTCGGCCAGGCCCTGCTGCAGCTTCCCTACGGCGTGCTCTCCGATCGTATCGGCCGGCGCCCGGCGATCTCCCTGGGCCTTGCGGTGTTCGCCGCCGGCGGCATCGTCGCGGCGCTGGCGACCAGCCTCAAGGCGGTGGTCCTCGGGCGCGCCCTGCAGGGCATGGGGGCGGTGTCGGGGGCGGGCCTGGCGCTGGCCGCCGACCTCAGCCGCGACGAGGTGCGCGGCAAGGTGATGGCGATCATCGGCGCCAGCATCGGCCTGGCGTTCGTGCTGGCCCTGGTCGCCGGTGCACCGCTGTTCGCCCTCGGCGGCCTGCCCCTGCTGTTCGCGCTGACGGCGGCGCTCGCCCTGGCCAGCCTGGCGCTGCTGTGGGCGGTGGTGCCGGCGCCGGTGCGCGGCACCCCGGTTGCCGTGAGCCCGGGCGCGCTGCGCCGGGCGCTGGCGGACCCGCGCCTGCTGCTGCTGGACCTCAGCGTGTTCGTGCTGCACGCGCTGCTGACCGCCGCCTTCGTGGCGCTGCCGACCCTGCTGGTCGAGCGGCTCGACCTGCCCCTGGCCCGGCACTGGCAGTTCTACCTGCCGGTGATGGGGGTGGCGGCGGCCTGCCTGCCGCTGTTCGTCGGCGGGCGCCAGGTCGCCCTGGACGGACTCGGCCGGCGCCAGGCCATGGCCCTGCTGCTGGCGGCACTTGGGCTTGCGGTGCTGGCCGGTGGTCGGGGCCCGATGCTGCTGGCCCTGGCCGGTTGTGCGTTCTTCGCCGGGTTCACCGCTCTCGAGGCGCTGCTGCCGACCCTGGTCTCCCGGCTGGCGCCCGAGCACGGCCGCGGCGCCGCCCTGGGCGCCTATTCCGGCCTGCAGTTCCTGGGCGCCTTCGTGGGCGGGCTGGCCGGCGGTGTCCTGCTCGGCCGCTGGGGCGAGGCCGGGGTGCTGGCTGCGGCGGCCGCCCTGGCCATGTCCTGGACCGCCGTGCTGCTGCTGCTCGGGCGGCGCCTGCGCGGCGACTGAGGAGGGACCGATCGGTTCGGACCTTTCCGGTCCCGTGGCCGGGCCGGCGTGCGCCTGGCGCGCAGGCGCCCGATCCACCGGAGCCGGGCACGGACACGTGCCGGACCCGGCGAGTCCGGGCCAGGAGGGCCTTGATCGGATCCTCCCTGGGGCAACCTGCCGCCGGAATTTTCCCACGCACCGGCGCGGCGTTTCCGCCGCCGGGGCGCGCCCTTTTCGGAGGCGGGCGGCGACCGCCCGCATGCTATCCTGCGGGCCATCGAAACGAGGTCCGAGCGCCATGGCACGAGGCATCAACAAGGTCATCCTGGTCGGCAACCTGGGCAACGATCCGGAGGTGCGCTACACGCCCTCGGGCGCGGCCATCACCACGATCAGCGTCGCCACCTCCGAGCAGTGGACCGACAAGCAGTCCGGCCAGAAGCAGGAACGCACCGAGTGGCACCGGGTGAAGTTCTTCGGCCGGCTGGCCGAGATCGCCGCCGAGTACCTGCGCAAGGGCCGCCAGGTCTACATCGAGGGCAGCCTGCGCACCGACAAGTACACCGACAAGCAGGGCGTCGAGCGCTACACCACCGACATCATCGCCAACGAGATGCAGATGCTGGGCGGCATGGGCGAGGGCGGCGGTGGCGGCGGCGCGCCGCGCGAGCGTGCCCCGGCGCAGCAGCGCGCCGGCGGCGGCGAACGCGGCCAGGCCCGGCAGCCGGCCCAGGAGCCGGTCACCGACTTCGGCGACGACGACATCCCGTTCTAGCGGTGCTCCCGATCCGGGCGTGACCGGGCAGCACTCCTGAAAGCCCCGCTTCGGCGGGGCTTCGCGCAGGCGGCTTCGGAAGCCGTGTCGCCGGACCGTCGCCGTCGATGCCCGGGCGCGCGCCGGACCCGGCGCTCGTTCCGGGCCGTGCGGGCAAGCGCGGTGCCGGGCTGCGCTCCGGCGCGCCCCGGCCACCTTCACCGGGCTGGCCGTCGGAACGCCCCGACGGCTGCTGCCGGGCCGGGGTTCGCGGGCATCGCGTCCCTTGCCGGGCATGCCGAACCCCAACCCCGGCCGCGCGACGCCTGCCGGCGTCCGGGCAGGTGAGCCACCCGCGCCGCTTTCCGCGCCATGCCTGGTCGACCCGGGAGACTGCCGCCCGGGGCCCGCCTCCCGGAGTGCCGTCATGGTCCCGTTGCACCGCGTCCTGCTCGTCCCGATCCTCTCCGTCCTGGCCCTGCCGGCCCAGGCCCGGCCGCTGTTCGGCGACGGTTTCGATCCGCTGGTGATCGCACCGCTGTTCCCGCCGCAGGGCAACAGCTTCGCCCTGCCGCCCGGTGCGACCGCCGACCGCCTGGTCTGGCTGATGGGCGAACTGGCCGCCGGCGAGACCACCACGCCGGCCGAGGTCGAGGCCAACTTCGATCCCGCCTGGCTGGCCCAGAACAGCGTCGCCCAGACCCAGGCGTTCATCCAGACCCTGCGCACCAGCTGGCCGGATGCCGTGATCCGCGACGTGGTCGGCGTGACGCCGGTGCGCGCCACCGTGGTCATCTCCACCCCCGGCGGTCCGCCACCCTGGGGCTACCTCAACATCGGCGCCCGCTACAGCGGCGAGCGCAAGATCGTCCTGCTCGGCTCAAGCAACTATGGCGGCAACGTGATCTACCCGGCCGACCGTACCCTGAACCTGGCGCAGGCCGCCGATCGTTTCGCCACCCTGTCGGCCGGTCCCGGCCTGCTGGTCGGCCGGATCGGCGCCGACGGCCAGTGCACGGCGCTGGCCGAGCGCAACGGCCAGGTGCCGCGGGCGACGGCGTCGATCTTCAAGATCTACTCGCTGGGCGCGGTCGGCCGGATGATCGCCGACGGCCCGCTGTCGGCCGCCGAGCCGATGCCGCTCACGCAGGCCTTGCTGGCGCCCAGCGGCCTGATCAACAGCGAACCCCTGGGCACGGTGTTTCCGGTCGCCGACATGGCCACGCTGATGATGGGCAACAGCGACAACACCGCCACCGACCACCTGCACGCCCGGGTCGGCCGGCCGCGCATGAACCAGGCCGCGACCTGGATGGGCATGGCGCAGCCCGGGCTGATCACGCCCTTCCTCAACATCAGCGAGCAGTTCCACGTGTTCCGCTCGTTCCCCTACGCCACCGCGCAGTCCTACGTGAACGGCACCGAACCCTTCCAGGCGCAGTTCGTGGTCGACCAGATCGAGCCGCTCGGCCGCTTCGTCTCCGGCCCGTTCTTCCATGTCGACCTGATGGTCGACGGCACCTGGAAGGCGAGCGCCTTCGACATCTGCCGGGCCTTCGCGGCGCTGCGCCGGCTGCCCAAGGGGTCCGAGGCCCTGGCCACGGTGAACGCGGCGCTCGGCGCGGCCGCCGCCCAGCCCGAGGTGCGCGGCGACTTCCAGCGGGTCTGGTACAAGGGCGGCAGCCTGGCCCAGACCGCCGGCAACTTCAACGTGCTGACCCACGCCTGGATGCTCGAGGACGGCGGCAGCGATCCCTACGTGGTGATCGCCCTGTCCAACAGCCTGGCCGGCGGCATCGACCCGTTCGCGGTGCAGTCGATCACCGGACGCCTGCTGGAGCTGGTCTCCGAGCGGCCCTGATCGCCGGAACGGCGTGCGCGGTCGGGCGCGCGGCACCCGACCGCTTCCCGGGCCGGGGCAGGGCACCGGCCGCCCGGCCTGGCCAGGACGCGCCGATCCCGCGGCGGGCGCGGCGCGGCAGCCGCGGGGTACGCCGGGCCGGGGTCGAAGACCCTGCGCTATCATGCCGGTCCCGCCGCGCAGCGCGCTGCCCGCGGCGTCGTTCACGGAGGCGGCATTGGAGAGCAGGACCTTGCTGGTGACCGGCGGCGCCGGCTTCATCGGCGGCAATTTCGTGCTGGACATGCTGGCCCGGCACCGCGACCTGCGCATCGTCAACCTGGATGCGCTGACCTACGCCGGCAACCTCGACACCCTGGCGCCGCTCGCCGACGACCCGCGGCACCGCTTCGTGCACGGCGACATCGGCGACGGCGAGCTGGTCGCCCGCCTGCTCGCCGAGCACCGGCCCCAGGCGATCGTCAACTTCGCCGCCGAAAGCCATGTCGACCGCTCGATCGACGGGCCGGCGGCGTTCGTGCAGACCAACGTGGTCGGCACCCTGGCCCTGCTCGAGCGGGCACGCGACCACTGGCGCGGCCTGGACACGGACCAGCGGGCCCGCTTCCGCTTCCTGCACGTCTCCACCGACGAGGTCTACGGTTCGCTGGGCGAGACCGGCAGGTTCACCGAGACCACGCCGTACGCCCCGAACTCGCCGTACTCGGCCAGCAAGGCCGCCAGCGACCACCTGGTGCGCGCCTTCCACCACACCTACGGCCTGCCGGTGCTGACCACCAACTGCTCGAACAACTACGGCCCCTTCCAGTTCCCCGAGAAGCTGATCCCGCTG